>Ga0080064_1000174_pt1 | contig 191796 bp, 166 predicted proteins | sample Subgrocontami54m_FD_69260 | JGI IMG/M metagenome (GOLD analysis project Ga0080064, IMG submission 69260) | Subsurface groundwater microbial communities from S. Glens Falls, New York, USA - GMW46 contaminated, 5.4 m (SPADES assembly) (version 2) ...
CGTGCTGTGTCGGTTGTCGGTCTCTCGCCTTCCCTGCGGCGCGCGGGGCGGGGCGGGGGGGGGGGGGGGGGGGGGGGGGGGGGGGGGGGGGGTTCCCGCAATCGATAGGGTACGAACCCCCTCACCCCACCCCTCTCCCCCACGGGGAGAGGGAGCAGACTGCGGCGAGCGGAAAGGTTCGTTGATGGCCGACTGGATCTCCTTCTGGAATTCCGATCATCCGATCTACGTCAATGCGCGCCACCGCGACGTGCATTACCGCAAGGTCGCGGCGGACATGCGCCGCTACGTGCCTTCGAGCGATGCGACAGTGATGGATTACGGCTGCGGCGAGGCGCTGCATGCGGACGTGATCGCCGAGGCGGCCGGGCGGCTGATCCTGTGCGACGCCGCGCCGAACGTGCGCGAGAAACTCGCCGCCCGCTTCACGCGGCTGCACAAGGTCAGTGTCCTGAGCCCGAAAGACGTGACGGCGATGCGGGATCATTCGCTCGATCTCATCATCATGCATTCGGTCGCGCAGTATCTCAAACCGGGCGAGACGGACGGCATGTTCGCGCTGTTCCGCCGGCTACTGAAGCCCGGCGGGGTTTTCGTTCTGGGCGACGTGATACCGCCCAAGGTCTCGCCGCTGACCGACGCCGCCGCTCTGCTGCGCTTCGCCGCGGCGCATGGCTTCCTCGTGGCCGCCGTGCTCGGCCTCGTTCGCACGGTCTTTTCCGACTACCCGAAGCTGCGCGCGGCGCTCGGCCTGACGCTATATGACGAGGCGGCGATCATTAACAAGTTGGGCGCGGCGGGATTTACCGTACAGCGGGCGCCGGAAAATATCGGGCATAATCAAGCGCGCATGACGTTTGTCGCGACGCCGGCGTAACGGCGTTTACGCATTTACCAGGATGGTGTTGCTCGCCCGCCGGAAGTAGGAGAGAACATTCGCGGCCCGGTGGCGGACTGGTGACGCATCGGCGGTGCAACGTCTTTATCAAGCCTGGTTCGAATCCAGGCCCGGGCCTCCAATTTCTCGTCTCGCGGTTCTACTCCGCTGCGCAGCCCTCAAAGCGTGCCTGCTGCCCGGAAAAGGGCCAGCACGCCGCTGCCAAAAGGCCGGCGAGGATGACACCGGCAAGCCAACGAGGAATGTCCGTTCGATCAGCTTTCGGCATGAAATGGCATAAATCCGGCCTCGGCAGCAGGACAACGGCGATATCGGTGCAAAGTTGCCCTTGAACGAAGGGCGCGCAGCCCCATTTCCCCTTTCCTGCCCGCCGATTCTGGTCTAAAGAGCCCGCGCGCGCGGGACGATCCCGGTCGGCGCGGACCGAAGGATGCTGGCGCGCAGTCAGCAAAAGTGGGCACCGGTTTTGCGTCCGACTGCGCGCCATTAAAAGTGGCGCGATTTCCGGGCGGCTGACCGGTACCCACTCAGCCTGAAAGCGCGCGTATGCGCGCCCTTTTTTTGTGTGCTTACGTGTCTCGTCATTCCGGGACGGCCAAAGGCCGGACCCGGAATCCAGAAAAAAAGCTCAGCGCCGCGCATCTGGATTCCGGGTTCGCCGCTGCGCGGCGCCCCGGAATGACGACGCTAGATTGCGGAGTGCAATGCCCAAACGGACCGACATCAAATCGATCCTCATCATCGGCGCGGGCCCGATCGTCATCGGTCAGGCGTGCGAGTTCGACTATTCCGGCACGCAGGCCTGCAAGGCGCTGAAAGCGGAAGGCTACCGGATCGTCCTGGTGAATTCGAACCCGGCGACGATCATGACCGATCCCGATCTAGCCCATGCCACCTACATCGAGCCGATCACGCCGGAGATCGTCGCCAAGATCATCGAGAAGGAGCGGCCCGACGCGCTGCTGCCCACCATGGGCGGGCAGACGGCGCTCAACTGCGCGCTGTCGTTGCGCAAGATGGGCGTGCTGGACAAGTTCAACGTCAAGATGATCGGCGCCACCGCCGAAGCCATCGACAAGGCGGAGGACCGCGCGCTGTTCCGCGATGCGATGACCCGCATCGGCCTGGAGACGCCGCGCTCGCACCAGATCAAGACATTATCCCAGGCGCTGGAAGCGCTGGAGGACATCGGCCTGCCCGCGATCATCCGGCCGTCGTTCACGCTCGGCGGCACCGGCGGCGGCATCGCCTATACCAAGGCCGAGTTTATCGAAATCGTCGAGCGCGGCATCGACGCCTCGCCCACCAACGAAGTGCTGATCGAGGAATCCGTGCTCGGGTGGAAAGAGTTCGAGATGGAGGTGGTGCGGGACAAGAACGACAATTGCATCATCATCTGCTCGATCGAGAACCTCGATCCGATGGGCGTGCATACCGGCGACTCCATCACCGTCGCGCCGGCGCTGACGCTGACCGACAAAGAATATCAGATCATGCGCGACGCCTCGATCGCAGTGCTGCGCGAGATCGGGGTGGAGACGGGCGGCTCCAATGTGCAGTTCGCGGTGAATCCCGCCGACGGCCGCCTGGTCGTAATCGAGATGAATCCGCGCGTGTCGCGCTCCTCCGCGCTGGCGTCGAAGGCCACCGGCTTTCCCATCGCCAAGGTCGCGGCCAAGCTCGCGGTCGGCTACACGCTCGACGAGATCGCCAACGATATCACAGGCGGCGCGACGCCGGCCTCGTTCGAGCCGACCATCGATTACGTGGTCACGAAAATTCCGCGCTTCGCCTTCGAGAAATTCCCCGGCGCGGACCCGGTGCTGACGACTTCGATGAAGTCGGTCGGCGAAGCCATGGCCATCGGCCGCACGTTTCAAGAGTCATTGCAGAAGGCGCTGCGCTCGCTGGAAACGGGGCTCACGGGCTTCGACGAAGTCGAGATTCCCGGCCTGGAGCCGGACAGCGCCATGCGGCGCGGCGAGGACAAGAACGCCATCCGAGCGGCGCTCGGCACGCCCACGCCGGATCGCCTCCTCTTCGTCGCGCAGGCCATGCGGCTCGGGGCCGACGACGAACTGATCCATACCGCTTGCAAGATCGATCCGTGGTTCCTCAGCCAGATCCGCGGCATCATCGACATGGAAGCGCAGATCAAGGAAAAGGGCCTGCCCGTGACGGCGGGCGCGTTCCGGCGACTGAAGTCGATGGGCTTCTCCGATGCGCGGCTCGGCAAGCTCACCGGCGTCGCGGCGGAAGAAGTGACGAAGCGGCGGCAGGGTCTCGGCGTGCGGCCAGTGTTCAAGCGCATCGACACCTGCGCCGCTGAGTTCGCCTCACCCACCGCCTACATGTATTCGACCTATGAGCCGCCGTTCGCCGGCCGGCCCGCCGACGAAGCCGCGCCGTCGGACAAGAAGAAGGTCGTCATCCTCGGCGGCGGGCCCAACCGCATCGGCCAGGGCATCGAGTTCGACTATTGCTGCTGCCACGCCGCCTTCGCGCTGAAGGATGCCGGTTACGAAACCATCATGATCAACTGCAATCCGGAGACCGTGTCGACCGACTACGACACTTCCGACCGCCTCTATTTCGAGCCGCTCACGGCCGAAGATGTTCTGGAAATCCTCGATACCGAGCGCACGAAGGGCACACTGCACGGCGTGATCGTGCAGTTCGGCGGGCAGACGCCGCTCAAGCTCGCCGAGGCGCTAGAGCGCGCGAAGGTTCCGATCCTGGGCACTTCGCCCGACGCCATCGACTTGGCCGAAGACCGCGACCGCTTCAAGCAACTGCTCGACAAATTGAAACTGCGCCAGCCGCAGAACGGCATCGCCACCAGCCCCGGCGAAGCGCGCGCGACCGCCGACACCATGGGCTATCCCATCGTGATCCGGCCGTCGTATGTGCTTGGCGGCCGCGCCATGGAAATCATCCATGACGCGCCGCAGCTCGACCGTTACATCGCGCGGCTTGCCGCCACGCTGCATGGGCCATCGGAGCTGGTGGTTTCTGACAAGCGCCCTCTCCTGCTCGACCGCTATCTCACCGACGCCATCGAGGTGGATGTGGATTGCCTGTGTGACGGCAAGGACACTTACGTCGCGGGCATCATGGAGCACATCGAGGAAGCCGGCATCCATTCCGGCGACTCGGCCTGCTCGCTGCCGCCGCATTCACTCACGCCGCAAACCATCGCCGAGCTGGAACGGCAGACGCGCGCGTTGGCGCTCGCGCTCGACGTCGGCGGGCTGATGAACGTGCAATATGCCATCAAGGACGGCGACATTTACGTGCTGGAAGTCAATCCACGCGCCTCGCGCACGGTTCCGTTCGTCGCCAAGGTGACGGGCCTGCCGGTGGCCAAGATCGCGGCGCGCGTGATGGCCGGCGAGACGCTCAAGAGCTTCAACCTCAAACCGGCGCATTTTAATCATGTGGGCGTGAAGGAGGCGGTGTTTCCCTTCGCCCGCTTCCCCGGCGTCGACACCGTGCTCGGCCCGGAGATGAAATCCACCGGTGAAGTGATGGGGCTGGACCGCTCCTTCGACATCGCCTTCGCCAAAAGCCAGATCGGGGGGGGCTCGCGGCTGCCGCGCACAGGCACCGTCTTCATTTCGGTCCGCGACACCGACAAGCCGCGCATCCTCGACACCATCCGGCTGCTGCGCAGCCTGGGTTTCAACGTGATCGCGACCTCGGGAACCCAGCGTTTCCTGGTGGATAACGGCATTGAGGCGGAAAAGATCAACAAGGTCGCCGAAGGCCGCCCGCATATCGTGGACGCCATTACAAACGGCCAAGTACAGCTTGTTTTCAACACGACCGAGGGGGCCACGTCGCTGGCCGATTCCAAGTCCCTGCGCCGCGCAGCCCTCTTGCATAAAGTGCCGTACTACACCACTCTTTCAGGTGCCGTCGCCGCGGCGCGGGGGCTGAAGGCCTACCTTGGGGGCGACCTCGAAGTACGCGCGCTGCAAAGCTATTTCACCGGCCGGGCTTGACGGCAACAGCACCGTCCCGGTGGAGCGTTTTCAAGCGAAGCGGAATCCGGTTCGCGTAAAGAAAATGCTCTATTCTAAAGAGTTAGAACGCGTTCGGACGCAAAACCGGTATCCACTTTTGCTGAACGCGTTCAGTGCGAAGGCGTGAGTTGGCAGAGAGTTCCATGATCGTGCCGCCGGAGCGTTCGGTGGGGCGATCGGAACTTTTTGCTTTGTAGGCCGTATACGACTCCAACGATAGAGTTGTTGGAGCCGTGGAATGTTTGGACTGGAAGCAAAGTGGCCGACCTCTTCGACGCCGATCAGGCGCACAGGCCGGCCGGAGGATCGAAGATTGATGGAAAAGATTCCAATGACGGATGCGGGTTATTCCGCGCTGGAGACGGAGCTCAAGCACCGCCAGCAGGTGGAACGGCCGCGCATCATCCAGCAGATCACCGACGCGCGCACGCACGGCGACCTGTCGGAGAACGCCGAGTATCACGCCGCCAAGGAGGCGCAGTCGCACAACGAGGGCCGCATCGCGGAACTCGAGGACAAGCTCGCGCGCGCCGACGTGATCGATGTCTCCAAGCTGTCCGGCGACACCATTAAATTCGGCGCCACCGTGACGCTGGTCGACGAGGACACCGAGAAGAAGCAGGTGTGGCAGCTCGTGGGCGAGCCGGAAGCCGATGCGAAATCCGGCAAGATTTCCATCACCTCGCCGCTGGCGCGGGCGCTGATCGGCAAGGCCAAGGGCGCGCAGGTGGAAGTGGTGACGCCCGGCGGCGCCAAGGCCTATGAAGTGAAGAAGGTGGAGTGGCGTTAAAGGAGCGCGCCGCGCTCCATTGATTTGAGGGGACGCTGCATGTTCGATTCTCTCGCACGGTACTCACCTCAGGCACTCAGCATCCTGCGCATCGTGGCGGCGCTGGTCCTGCTCCAATATGGCACGGCCAAGCTGCTGGGTTTTCCGCCCGTGCCGATATTCGCGGGCGTGAAACTGTTCTCTCTCTACGGCGTGGCGGGCCTGTTCGAGCTTTTCGGCAGCGCGCTCTTGTTGATCGGGCTTTTCACCCGGCCGGTGGCTTTCATCCTTTCCGGCGAAATGGCCGCCGCCTATTTCATGGGGCATTTCCCGAAGGGCTTTATCCCGCTGCTCAACGGCGGCAACGAGGCAGTGCTGTTCTGCTTTGTGTTTTTCTATTTCATCTTTGCCGGCCCCGGCCCCTGGAGCGTGGATGCGTTGCGGCGATCGGCATGAGCAAGCAGGTTACGTAACTCATCGGCCGGGCTCTCACATATCATTGTCATGGCCGGGCTTGTCCCGGCCATCTCGCTTAGGTGAGCACAACGATTAAGCAATTTCGCTGTAAAGGTCGCGCCACGATGGATTCGTCTCCACAATTGTGCGCGTCTTCCACGCACGCGGCCAGTGCTTCATATTTTTCTCGCGCTGGATCGCATCGCGAGGAGAATTAAAAACTTCGAAGTAGACGAGTTCATCTATCCCGTATCGTTTGCTGTGACTTTTGATGAAGCCCTTTTTTGTGTTCATGGATGCGTCGCACGAGATCGCTGGTGACGCCGATATACAACGCACCGCCCGGACGACTGGCGAGTATGTATAAGTAGTATTGTTTCACACGGAAGTTCCTAAGCGGGATGGCCGGGACAAGCCCGGCCATGACGGGAACTACTTCATCTCCATCGGCACCATGGCGGCGTCCTTGGAATTGCGCAACGTGAGAGATGTCTTCACGTTGCGCACGTTGGGCGCGGCGGTGAGCTCGGAGACGAAAGCCTGGAAGGTCTTCAGGTCCGGCGCGACGCATTTGAGGATGAAATCGATCTCGCCGGAGAGCATCCAGCATTCGCGCACCAGCGGCTGCGCGCGCACGAATTTCTCGAAGGCGGAGAGATCGGCCTCGGCCTGGCTCGACAGATGCACCATGGCGAAAACGGTCACTTCGAAGCCGAGCAACTTCTCGTCCAGCAAGCCGCGATAGCCCTTGATGTAGCCGGCCTCTTCCAAGGCGCGCACCCGGCGCAGACAAGGCGGCGCGGAAATGCCGACCCGGCGCGCCAGTTCCACATTGGTGATGCGGCCGTCGGCCTGCAGCTCGGCAAGGATCTTCTGGTCGATGGCATCCAGACGGCGGGTCACGCAAAACTCCGTGTGAGCCTCGTCCCGGCGAGGCGCCGCCATCCATAGCGCGAATTGGCGCCACGCGAAATATTATTGCGCGACCCAGCCCTCTTAAGAGCCGGGGTTGCATATCTTGCATAGCTCCGCGGATGGCTTAGATTGAGGCTCGCGGCAGAGGGAGACCCGTTTGGCGGCCCCCGAAAGCCCTCCGGGGAACCATTTTCTTCCATGACCACTACCCACGCTAAAGTCGTCATTATCGGGTCTGGGCCGGCGGGCTACACGGCCGCGATCTATGCCGCCCGCGCCATGCTTGAGCCCATCCTGATCCAGGGCATCCAGCCCGGCGGGCAGCTCACCATCACCACCGATGTGGAAAATTACCCCGGCTTCGCCGACGTCATCCAAGGCCCCTGGCTGATGGAGCAGATGCAGAAGCAGGCGGAGCATGTCGGCACGCGGCTGGTCACCGACCATGTCATCGCTGCCGATCTTTCGCGCCGGCCGTTCCGGCTGCAAACCGATTCCGGCAACATCTATCTGGCGGATGCGCTGATCCTCGCCACCGGCGCGCAGGCGCGCTGGCTCGAATTGCCGTCCGAGCAGACATTCAAGGGTTACGGCGTCTCGGCCTGCGCCACCTGCGACGGTTTCTTCTATCGCGACAAGGAAGTCGTGGTGATCGGCGGCGGCAACACCGCCGTGGAGGAGGCGCTATTCCTCACCAATTTCGCGCGCAAGGTGACAGTGATCCACCGCCGCGACAGCTTTCGCGCGGAAAGGATTTTGCAGGACCGGCTGAAGAAGAATCCGAAGATCGGGGTATTGTGGGACACGGTGCTGGAGACCGTGCTGGGCACGGACAATCCGCGCAAGGTGACCAGCATCGCGCTGCGCAACATCAAGAGCGGCGAGGTTACGGAAAAGCCGGTGGACGGGGTGTTCATCGCCATCGGGCACAGCCCCGCGACGGAACTGATCGAAGGGCAACTCAAGTTGAAGCCCTCGGGCTATGTGGCCACCGCGCCCAATTCGACGGCAACGTCGGTCCCCGGCGTGTTTGCCGCCGGCGACGTGACCGACGACATATTCCGGCAAGCCGTCACGGCCGCGGGCATGGGCTGCATGGCCGCGCTGGAGGCAGAAAAATTTCTCGCCGCGCATGGCGAGGCCGAACCGGCGGTGGCGGCCGAGTGAGAATAATAGGGCAGGAAACGACTTCACCTCTCCCCTTGCGGGGGAGGTCGGCGAGCAAAGCGAGCCGGGAGGGGGGTATGCGGCAAACATCAGCGTGTTCGGTTACCCCCCTCCCCAGCCCTCCCCCGCAAGGGGGGAGGGAGAGGGAGCAGGCCTGAACCGTGGACTGGGACAAGCTCAAGGTTTTTCATGCCGCCGCCGAGGCCGGCAGCTTCACCCATGCGGGTGAGCATTTGAGCCTCTCGCAATCGGCGGTCTCGCGCCAAGTGAGCGCGTTGGAGCAGGAACTAGGCGTGTCGCTGTTTCACCGGCATGCGCGCGGGCTCATCCTCACAGAACAAGGCGACGTGCTCTACCGCACCGCCCACGACGTGTTCATGAAGCTGGAGGCGGCGCGGGCCAAGCTCACCGACAGCCGCGAGCGGCCGAACGGCGACCTCAAGGTGACGACGACCGCGGGCCTTGGCATCAACTGGCTGACGCCGCGGCTTGGCGAATTCCTTGACCTCTATCCCGATATCCGCCTGACACTGATCGTGACCGACGAAGAGCTCGATCTATCGATGCGCGAAGCGGACGTGGCCATCCGCCTGCGCCAGCCGCAGCAGCCCGATCTCATCCAGCGCAAGCTGTTCTCCGTGCACTTCCACGCCTATGGGTCGCCGGAATATCTCAAACGGAAAGGCACGCCGCGCTCAGTGGCAGACCTCGACAACCACAGCATCCTGCTGCTCGGCGGCAGCGTGCCGATGCATTTGCAGAACCGCAGCTGGCTCGTTGACGTCGGCCGCGAGGGCAAGCCCCCGCGCACCCCGATCCTCACCATCAACAATGTCCTGGGCGTGCTGCGCGCTTGCCAGCAAGGTATCGGCATCGCCATGCTGCCGGATTATCTGGTGGAAGACAGCGGGCTGGTGCAACTTTTCGACGACGCGGACGGCATCGCTCTCGATGCGTTTTTCCTCTATCCCGAAGAGCTGAAGTCGGTGGCCCGCGTGCAGGTTTTCCGGGATTTCCTGGTCGCCAAGGCGCAACGCTGGGAATATTAGCAGCCCGCATGAAGCGGAGCGGAATGCGGGACCTGGATTGCGCTTCGCTCCATCCAGGCTACGCGCCGGTCTTAGTTTTTTGAGCCGCCGCTTGAGAGTGATGCCTGCACGTCGTCCAGCAGCAGCCGCAACTCCAATTCGCGGAACTCCACGAAGGCCCGCCGCATCCAGCGGTGCAGCTCCATGTAGGTTTCGAGCGGGATATTGCCCGGCGGCGTCGAGCGAAAATCCGCGAAGGAAAACGGTGGTTTCTCGATATAACGGTGCAGCAGCGGGATCAGCGCGGGAATCTGCATCGGAATGGAAACCGCCCGCGACAGCGGGAAATTCTCCCGCCCACGCTGACCCTTGGTGATGGCCTCGTTGTAGACCGGCACCAGCACCATTTCGGGCAGGCTGCTCTGCAGCCCGGCATAGGCCTGCGCCGAGGCGCGATGCGGGTCGGTGATGAAGAGCGCCACCGGCTCGATCCCACGCCGGCGCGCGTCATAGACCAAGCCGATCTCGCGCAGCACGGAAAAAAACTGCTCGAAGGAGGCAGGCGCAAGGTCTACGACCTTGGCCATCTTGTCGTCGACCATCAGCCGGTCGAACAAGGCCATCTGCCCGCCGATGTCGGTTATGTTGGCCTTGATCGTATAGCCGGGCAGGTAATCGGCAAGCGACGGCTCCTCGGCGGGGAAATCGAAAGCCGCGACCGGGCGTCCTTCCATGAGGAAGAAATCAATGAGCAGACGCGCCAGCAACGTCTTACCCACGCGCGGGCGCGGCGAGCAGACGATAAACAGCGGTGTTCGGCGGATCATGCCGCGACCTTAGAGCATGATCGCGAAAAGTGTGAACCTGATAATCGCAGTTGCGCTGATTACGCGACTGACTTGGTGCCCGCGATATCCTTCAGCTTCACGCGGTCAAATTCCGCCCAGACGTTGCCGAGCCAGTGCCGCACATAGCCGCGCAGCACGAAGGAATAGGACGCTGTGTCGCCGGTCGGCCCCTTGTTGGCGACGAAAGTGAGGAACGGCACCGAGGCAAGCTCCACCTGCTCGCAGGCCATCTCGTTGAGATGGGGAACGCTGATCTCGACCGCATCCTTGATCTTGTGGAAGTAGGAATCGTAGGTCGCCGGATCCCATTCAAAGAAAGGCGTGTTGTTGACGTGGTTCTTCACCAGGAAATAGCGCGCGTCGCCGACGAAGGCGGCGGTCTCGGCGATCTCGTCCAGCGACGCGATCGACGGCCCGAGGATATGGAACACCGCGAAGGTGACCTGGCCCTTTTTCACGATGTCGAGGAAGCCGATGTCGCGCAGCGCCCGCAGGGTGGTCGAGAGCAGGCCGGCGCGGACGTCGATGACCGTGACCTTCGCCTCGGCATTGCCGAGGGTATCGAAGATCTTCATCTGATCGGGGATGGTGGTGACGTCCACCACTTCGGTGACGTCGGGATGGAAGCGCTTCAGCGTGCCGCGCGGCGACTCGGTGTCGAAGGCGCGGGTCGGCACGTTATGCGCGACAAAATAATCGAGCAGCGTACGGGTAACGGTGGTTTTGCCGACGCCGCCCTTATCGGCGCCGACGAGGATGACTACTGGCTTGGCCATGGACTAACCCCACTCACACGATACGCACAGGCACGCTGGCCCCGAAGGCAATCTGTTGCACATAAGCGGGGCGCGCTTCAACCGGGGAATTTTGGTTGTATTTGTACCCGCTTAGCCAGCGTGGCGGCTCTTCACGAAAGCAGCGCTTTCATCTTGTCCTGGTTGATGGTTTTGACCAGTTGATCGACCAGGCCGCTCAGCGGCATCGGCACCTTTGCGTCCTGCGCCATGTCGAGCGCCACATCCATGTCCTTTTCGGCCCATTTCCCCGTGCCCTTGCCCCAGCGGGAGAGCGACCAATTGGCCCCGCTGCCCTCCATCAGAGCAGCGATCAGGCGCGGGATATCGGCGCCGAGCTTCTTCGCCAGCGTCAGCGACTCGTAGTTCGCCGTCATGCAGGCCCACAGCATCATATTGTTGATGGTCTTGGCGATCTGGCCGGTGCCGACGCCGCCGAGATGCAGCACGCGGCCGAAGGATTCCAAGGCGGGCTTAGCGCGCTCCACCCACTTTTCCTCGCCGCCGGCGTAGATCACCAGCGTGCCGTTGTCGGCGGCCTCCTGACCCAGCACCACCGGGGTGTCGAGCACGCCGACGCCCTTGGCCTCGGCGAGCTTGGCCATGCGCTGGCAGAGCTCCGGGGAAACCGAGCTGGCGATGCAGATGACCGATCCCGGCGCCAACTTGCCGAGCAGACCGCCGGTGATGACCTCTTCGACCTGCCCGCCGGTCGCCACCATGATGACAACCACCTCGGCGCGCTGGCCGACTTCGCCAACCGACGCGCAGGTGCCGATGCCTTTGCTCTTGGCGCGACCGGTGGCTTCGGCGCTGACGTCATAGCCCGCGACCTCGAAGCCCTTTTTGGCCATGTGCTGGGCCATCTGGAAGCCCATGGCGCCAAGCCCGATCATGCCCGTGCGTTTCACCGAAGCTGTCATGTGTGCGTCTCTATGTGGGAATGGTACAGCTGGGTGGACTTGAACCACCGACCTCTGGTTCCACAGACCAGCGCTCTAACCAACTGAGCTACAGCTGCACAGGGTTGCTCCGGTTGGGTCAGCCGACCGCGGACCAGGAGCTGGGCCTCTATATGGCAAACTGCGGCCCCTGCTCGCAAGTGATGCGTTGCGCGCAAGCGAGCCGGCTCGAAAAGCAGAAGCCCGGGCATGGCCCGGGCTTCTGATAGGCGGATATTTGTCCTCCGGGCAAGCCCGGCGGCTATCACGCGACCTTGTTGAAGGCCTTGGTGACGCCAGTCTTGAGCGGCTCGGCGGCTTCGTTGGCAACCTTCTGCGCGATCGAGGTCAGTTCGCGCGTCTGGGCGGAAACCTGCTCGAACTGCTTGCGGGCATGCGCGGTCGAGAGCTCGACGGCTTCCGACAGCGACTTGACGCTGATGAACTCGCTGAAGAAGTCGAAGGCGGCATTGGTGTTCGCGCGCGCGGCGTCGAGCACTTTGAGGCCATACTCCGTGCTGCCCTTGGTGGCAGTGGCATAGGTCTCTTCCAGAACATCCGTCGCCTCTTCGGCCACGGCCTTCATCTTCTCGTAGTTTTCCTTGGCCTGGGAGACGCCTTTTTCGGCGATCTCGCGGAACGCGGCCGGAATTTCCATCTTCGGGATGTCGAACTTGGGCATCTCGAATTTCGCTTCGAATTTCTCGAAGCCGCCGGGTGCGGCCTTCGTCTTGGTCTTGGCGTTGACGTTTACGTTGGCTTCCATGGCGGTAATCCTTGCTATGAGGAACTTCCTGGCGGCCCGATCCGCGCCCCAGCGCCATTGAACGGGCCTCCAGACGTTTCAGCCCATTAGGCTGCCGACCAGATATCTTTTATATAGCATGAGCTATGGTGCATTGCAACATAAATATTGCAATGCACAATCTGCTTGTATTTTGAGCTGCTTAGCGGCCCCTGGGCTTCGCACTATCGGCAGCCATGCGGGTCGCGCTTTGGCCGAGCTCCTTCGCCTGCTCGCTCAGCACGTCGATCTGCCGTTTGACGTAGTCGGAATGCAGCTTCACGACCTCGCTGACATCCTTAGCCTGGACAAGCTTTTGGACGAAATCGAACGAATTCTCGACATTCTGCTCGGCAAAGGTCATGGCCTTCTTTGCCACGTCCTTGGCGCCGGTCTGGGCCGCTGCGGCGCGCCCTTCCAGGCTGCTCGCGGCCTCGCCGGCCGCCGAGGCGAAGCCATCGAAGGCCTTCCTGGCCTGCTCCAGGCTCTTTTCGGCGAAGGCCCGGACCTCGGTCGGCACGTTAAGCTGGTCAAATGCCTGAGTGTTCATGATGCTCTCCTCCTCCACATCGCCCCCGCCAGCGCTTCTGGGTTAACGTGCGAGACGGGGCATTGTGCCGGGCGGATTGTGGCGCGTTGCTGGCACCTTCCTCCAGGCTAAAAATGCTGTGCTGGATTAAGGTTATCCCTGCTTAGGGAGTTCCATACCCAGCCCGGCGTGGACGGCGCGGGGCCCGCCGTTTAGAAATCATTAAGTCTGCGGCGGATGGCCAACCGCGCGCCCGGTGCGAGAACCTATGAGTGAATCGGCGTCCCAACTCGCCTACCTTCGCGATCCGCGGCTGTCGGCGCACGCCATCGATGCCGCGCCGGTATGGCTATGGACGACGGACGGCACGCGCATCCTGTGGGCCAATGCCGTCGGCGCCGCCATCTTCGACGCATTAGGACCCGCCGCGCTCGCGGGCCGGCGTTTTGATGCAAAAGATTCCAGCGCGCAGGAGATCGCCCGCATCGCCGGCGGCTTGCCGCTCAACGGCGCGCCGCGTCTCGAACGCCTGCGCGGATTCGGCGCGGAGCTTGGACGGACGCTGACCTGCGGCTGTTCGCGCATCTCGCTCTCCGACAACAGCATCGCGATCCTGGTGGTCGCTGCGGAATCCGCGGGGCCTGCGTTGCCGCTGGAGGAACGGGTGCAGCGCCTCATCGTCGGCATCGATGAGCCCATCGCGGTATTTTCTCCCGAAGGCGCGCTGTTCCATGCCGTCCAGCCCGCGCTTGAACGGCTCGCCGCGACAGCGACGCTCGAAAATCTCGGCGCGGATGCGCTCGGCGCCCATGCCTTGCGCGCCGGCTATGCCTCCGGCCCCACGAATGTCGGAGCGCTCTCGATCGAGCGCATCGGCAATGACGCCGCAATCTTCCTGGTCGCCACGCTTGAGGACGCGCAGCGACCGGAGGAAATCCCCGTCCCACGCGCAAAGCAGACAGCGCCGCAAGCGGAGCAAAAAGTCGAGCCCACCAAGGAAGCGCAACCGGACGCCGGCATGGAGGCGGATATTTTTGCGCGCGAGCCGAATGAGCAATCTCCCGGCCAAGCCGCGCCCGTGAATGCGCCGGCGGAGTCTGCCCCTGCTGCTGAGACGCCGGAAATTCCCGAGCGGCGCTATCCGCTGCGCTTTGTCTGGCAGATGGACGGCGCGAACCGCTTCCACATCGAGTCCGGCGATTTCATCCGATTGGCGGGACCGCGCACAGCCGAGGCTCTCGGCCGGCCGTGGAATGAGATCGTGCGCCTGCTCGGCATCGATGCCGAAGGTCAGGTGGCGCAGGCCATCGCCACGCGCGACACCTGGAGCGGCATCACCATCGACTGGCCGGTGGACGGCACCAATGAGCGGCTGTCGGTTGAATTGTCGGGCCTTCCGGTTTTCGACCGTGACCGGGCTTTCGGCGGCTATCGCGGCTTCGGCGTCTGCCGCGACGCGCGGCGGATTTCATTGGCGGCCTCGTTGCGCCACAAGGCGGGCGCGAGCGAGCAGGCCGATGTCTTCGCACCGGCCGAGGAGGTTTCGGTAAACCCGCGCGTTGTCGGCGAAGATCGCCCGGTGCTTACCGTAGTGCCGGGTGCCAAAAATGTCGTGCCGTTCCGTGCGTCCACGGCGGCGGAAAAAGCGCCGAGCCTCAGCCCGGTCGAACGCAGCGCCTTTCGCGAGCTGGCCAAGGAACTGACCAGCCGCTTGCAACAGATCAAAGAGGAAGCGCCGGTATCGCCCCCGTCTGAGGCGGAGGAATCTCCTGACGCTCCGGCGCCGCAAGACAGCGCCTATGGCCGGAGCGGTGGCGAGGCGAACGCGATCGGCTTCGTCCAGCCGCAAAGCGCCCCGAAAGAGCTCACGCCCTCGCCCGCAGCAGCGGGTTCCTCGCCGGCAGCGGCGGCTTCTTCTGCGGCCAAATCGAGCCTTCGCGACGACCGGGCGATCCTCGAACGCCTGCCGGTGGGCGTGCTGGTCCACCGCCTCGATACGCTGGTTTACGCCAACCCCGCCTTCCTCGATTGGAGCGGCTACCACAGCGTCGCGGAGTTGGCGGGCGCCGGCGGCCTGGACGTCCTCTATGTGAAGCCGAGCGGCGACACATCCGGCGAGTCCGAGGATGGCCAAACCCTCACCGTCACGAGCACCCAAGGAACGCAACAGCCCGCGGCGGGACGCCTGTTCTCGGTGCCGTGGGACGGCGAGACGGCGCATGTGCTGATGTTGCTGCCAGAGGCGGCGCCAGCGACAGCAGGTGATGCTTCCGCGCCGCCGCCCGCCGCGCCGCAGCCTGCCGCGGCCGAAGCCGAGGTGCGCGAGCTGAAATCGATCCTCGATACGGCGACCGACGGCGTGCTGTTGCTCGACGGTGAAGGGCGCATCGTTTCTTCCAACCGCAGCGCCGAGGCGCTGTTCGGCTACGACGGCCACGAGCTTGCTTCATCGCTGCTCGCGGAGTTGTTCGCGCCGGAAAGCCAGCGCGCCGCGCTCGACTATCTCGAGGAACTGAAACGCGACGGCGTTGCCGGCATGCTCAACCATGGCCGCGAGGTGATCGGCCGCGTGCGCCAGGGCGGTCTGGTTCCGCTCTTCCTCACCATCGGCCGCGTCGGCGAGGGATCGGAAAAATTCTGCGCGGTGTTCCGCGATCTCACCCAGTGGAAGAAGACGGAAGAGGAACTGATCAACGCCAAGCGGCAGGCGGAAAAGGCCTCGACCGCCAAATCCGAATTCCTCGCCAAGATCAGCCACGAGATCCGCACGCCGCTCAACTCCATCATCGGCTTTTCCGAAGTGATGATGGCCGAGCGGTTTGGTCCGATCGCGAATGAACGCTATCTCGCCTACCTGAAGGACATCCACGAATCGGGCGGGCATCTGGTCTCGCTGCTCAACGACCTGCTCGATCTGTCCAAGATCGAAGCGGGCAAGATGGAATTGACCTTCACCACGCTGAACCTCAACGAGCTGACGCAGCAATGCGTCGCGCTGATGCAGCCGCAGGCCAACCAGGAAAAGATCATCATCCGGACCTCGCTGCCGCAAACGCTGCCGCCGGTCATGGCGGATGCGCGCTCGGTGCGGCAGATCGTGCTCAACCTGCTGTCGAACTCGATCAAGTTCACCGGCGCGGGCGGCCAGGTCATCGTATCGACGGCGCTGACGGACGACGGCGATGTCGTGCTGCGGGTGCGCGACACCGGGCTCGGCATGAGCGAAAAGGAAATCCAGATGGCGCTGGAGCCGTTCCGCCAGCTCGCCACGTCGTCGCGCTGGGGTTCAGGCGGAACCGGCCTCGGCCTGCCGCTCACCAAGGCGCTGTCGGAAGCCAATCGCGCGAAGTTCGGCATCAAGAGCGCCGTCAACGCCGGCACGCTGGTGGAAGTCTCGTTTCCTCCGAGCCGTGTGCTGGTGGGCTAACCGCGGGCGGCACACCAAATCGGATAGCGCACGCGCGTCTACGCTTTGCCCGCGAAACGGCATCAACATTGATGGATGCAGCAGCGCGGCGATTTCACGTTGGCGGATCAAAGGTGAGCACGCTGATTTCGAGCGATTCCAATCCACCGCTATCCTGGAATCATTCTAAGCTATTGAAATATCGTACAAAAACGTCTTGACCTGAAGTTTGTCCGCGGTCATTGGTTGCGTGGGTAACAAAGACGGGAACAGGACAATGAAGAGCCATTCGAAAGCGTCAGTGCCAGCCGCAGTGTGGGCCGCCACCTTTGTGCTTGGGTCAGTCGCGGCTGATGGCGCGCGCGCCCAATCCAACGAGGTCAATCTCTATACCTATCGCGAGACCGAACTGATCCAGCCCCTCCTGCAAGCTTTCACCAAGGACACCGGCATCAAGGTCAACGTGATCTCGGCGAACTCGGGTCTGGAGCAACGCATCAAGGCCGAGGGCGCCAATAGCCCGGCGGACGTGCTGCTCAGTGTCGATATCGGCCGGCTGGAAGACGCCGTGAAGGCGGACATCACGCAGCCATTCTCGTCACCCACGCTCGCCAAGGCGGTGGCGCCGCAATACCGCGACCCGGAAGGCCATTGGTATGGCATTTCGCTGCGCGCGCGCGTCGTCTACGCCTCGAAGGATCGCGTGAAGCAGAACGCCATCACCTATGAGGAACTCGCCGACCCGAAGTGGAAAGGCAAGATCTGCATCCGCTCGGGCCAGCACATCTATAACAACGCGCTGTTTGCCGCCTATATCGCCAAGCACGGCGAGGCCAAGGCGGAAGCGTGGCTGCGCGGCGTGAAGGCCAATCTCGCGCAGAAGCCGTCAGGCGGTGACCGCGAGACCGCGCGCGACGTCGCGGCCGGAAAATGCGACATCGGCATCGGCAACACCTATTATTGGGCGCTGATGAACGACAAAGAGGCCGACAAGAAAGCCTGGGCCGACGCGACGCGGGTCATCCTGCCGACCTTCGAGAAGGGCGGCACGCATGTGAACCTCTCGGGCGTGGTGCTCGCCAAGCATGCTCCCAACAAGGCCAACGCGATCAAGCTGATGGAGTGGCTGGTCAGCGAGAAGGCGCAGCACATGTACGCCGACGTCAACTACGAGTATCCCGTGCTGGCAGGCGTCTCCATCAATCCCACCATTGCTGCCTATGGCAGTCTCAAGCCGGACTCGATGTCAGTCTCCGAGATCGCCGACCGGAAGAAGGCAGCGGCAACCCTGGTGGATAAAGTCGGCTTCGACAATTGACCCTGTCTCATCCCATCCCCAACGGCCCCGCCCTGCGCGGGGCCGTTCGTCTGTGGCCTGGCCGCTACGGCTGGGCATTTGCTATTGCGTTGGCGATTGCCGGGCTGGTGGCGGCGCCCATCATCAGCCTGTTGCGTATGGCCGCAGTCGGGGACTCGGAGATCGCCGCGCACCTCGCCGCCTATGTGCTGCCGGTCGCGCTGACGCAAACGGCGCTGCTGCTGGCCGGCGTCGCCGCCGTCAGCACGATCGCCGGCGCAGGCACGGCATGGCTCGTCACCACGTTCCAATTTCCCGGCCGCAACACCCTTCTGTGGCTGCTGCCGCTGCCGCTGGCGATCCCGACCTATATCGCCGCCTATGTGTATGTGGACATTCTCGACACCGCGGGCCCGGTGCAGGCCTCCCTGCGCGCGCTGTTTGGTTGGAGTTCGCCCGCCGATTACTGGTTTCCGCCGATCCGCTCGCTCGGCGGCGCGATCTTCATCATGGGCTTCGTGCTTTATCCCTACACCTACCTCGCCGCGCGCGCGATGTTCCAGACGCAATGCGCGGCGTTCGTCGAGGCCGCGCGCACGCTCGGCGCCCGGCCTTGGACCGCGGCGCGCGATATCACGCTGCCGCTGGCACGGCCGGCGCTTGCCGTCGGCATCGCGCTTGCCTTGCTGGAGACGCTCAACGACATCGGCGCGAGCGAATATCTCGGCGTGCAGACGCTGACGCTCTCCGTCTTCACGACTTGGCTGAACCGCGGCAGTCTCGCCGGCGCCGCGCAGATCGCGCTGATCATGCTGGTGGCGGTCATCGGCTTGATCTCGCTCGAGCGCTACGGCCGGCGGCGTCAAAAATATATGTCCGCCGTCCAAGACACGAAGCCCGCCAGCCGTGCCGTGCTCAGCGGCGCCCGCGGCTGGCTGGCGACCTTCGCTTGCCTTGTGCCGGTGGCGCTCGGCTTCCTGATCCCGGCCGGATTTCTGCTGCGGCAAGTCGTGATACGCGGCCTTCTGGTCGGCTTCGATCCGAGTCTCTGGCGGCACACCATGACCACGGCGATGCTGGCTGCGGCCGCCACCGCCACGGTGCTTATCCTCGGAATCGCGGCCACCGTTTCATTGCGGCTGGCGCGGCATCCGTTCGTCGCCGGCTGCGTCAATTTCGCGACGCTCGGCTACGCGATCCCCGGCACCGTTTTGGCGTTGGGCCTGCTGGCCCCGCTCGTCGCCGTGGATGAAGCGATCAACTGGGTGACTGCCACCTTCGCCGGCACCACCGTCGGCCTTGTCGTGGCCGGATCGAGCATGGCTCTGATCGTCGCCTATAGCGTGCGTTTTCTCGCGATATCCGTGGGATTCATGCAGGCGGGTTTTGCGCGCATCTCGACGGACTTCGACGACATGGCGCGCGGGCTCGGCGCGCGTCCGATGGCGCTGGTACGTAGCGTGCATCTGCCGATGGTGCGGCCCGCCTTGTGGGGCGCGGCGCTGCTGGTCTTCATCGATTGCCTGAAGGAACTGCCGGCAACACTGCTCCTGCGCCCGCTCAACATGGAAACCTTGGCGACCTACATCTATCAATTCGCGACGCGGGGGAATTTCGAGCAAGGCGCGCTGGCCGCGCTGATGATCGTGGCCGTGGGTATCCTGCCGATCATCTATATGATCCGCCATGCCGAGTTCGGGGCGGCGGGGCCGCAGACGTTTACGTTAATGCAAGGCCGCAGCCGCGGACTGGGTTAAACCACCGATTATTCCTATGCGCTATGGCCACGAAAGGGTCACATAGGCCCGTCAGGTTGCGCGCTCATGACCCCCGACGCTATAGTCGGAGTGGGGTCCAGCTAACATGCCGGAAAATATTTCGTGACCGCGGCCAGTGGTTTCAAACGGCTCGGATTAGCCCTTGCGGCTGTGCTCGCCGTGGGCATCGGCCTGCTCGCGGTCATGTCCCTGCTGATTTCCGCGGACGCCGCGCGCGAAGCCGTCAAATCCGAAATCCGTACCGTCACCGGCCTCGATCCCATCCTGCGCGGGCCGGCCTCGGTTTCGCTGTTCCCCACCGGGAGCGTGAGCTTCGATGACGTTGTCCTGGGTGACGACCGGACCGGCGATAAGGCTCTCGCCGCCGAACGGCTGACCGCGCGGCTGCGGTTCTTTCCGCTCATGATCGGCCGAATCCAGGTTTCCGACATCACCTTGGTTCGTCCCTCGGTCACCGTGATCTTGCAGCCAGGCGGGCGCTCCAATTGGGGGCCCCTCACCGCGAACCTTGGTACTGCGCTGCGCCCAAGCGCGAACCGGCTTACGTCGTTTTCCGAAATCCGGATCGATGGCGGCACGATCGTGATCCGCGACGACGCACGCGGCATTCTGGAGAGGATTTCCGATATCTCGGGATCGCTGGCATGGCCATCGATGTTCCAGAGCTTCGGCGCCAGCGGCCGCTTCGTCTGGCGCGGCGAACCGGTTGAAGCGAGCATCGGAATAGCGGATTTCGTCGCGGCGCTGGCGGGCAACCCTTCGGGCGTCAAGCTCCGGCTCAATGGCGTGCCGTTGAAGCTCGCCTTTGAAGGCCATATGAGCACCCGCCCCACACTCAAGATCGAAGGCACGGTCGCCGCGGATTCCGCGTCGTTGCGCGAAGCCGTGCGCTGGGCCGGGCAACGGCAATTGCCGGGCGGCGGTTTCGGCCGCTTCTCCCTGAAGGCGAAAACCAATCTGGTCGGCGGCACCATCGCGTTGTCCGCCGTCGATGTCGAACTGGACGGCAACGCGGCGGAAGGCGTGCTGACTTTCGCAACGGAAGGCCGCCAGACATTGCAAGGCACGCTGGCGGCGGACCAGATCGATCTCAGCCCGTATATCTCCACGGTCCGTTTGCTTGCCGGCAGCGAGCGTGAGTGGAGCGGACTGCCGATCGATCTCGACGGCCTGACGGGGGTCGATCTCGACCTGCGGCTTTCGGCGGCGCAGGTGAAAATCGCCGGAGCGAAATTCGGCCGCACCGCCGCCGCTGCGAATTTGCGCGGCGGAAAGCTGACCGTGACGGTGGGGGAATCGCAGGCCTTCGGCGGAGTCCTCAAAGGATCCCTCGACCTGGGCAAATCCGAAGCGGGCGCCGATCTCAAGGCGCAATTGCAATTCACCGATGTGGATCTCGAAAACTGTCTCCTGGTCCTATTGGGAACCAAGCGGCTCGAGGGCAAGGGCAACCTCGCCCTCAATATCGAGGGTTCCGGCGGCAGCGTGCTGGCCCTGACGAAGACACTGAATGGTTCGGCCAGTCTGGCCGGCCGGCAAGGAGCCGTCGCCGGCGTCAATGTCGAGCAACTGCTGCGCCGGCTGGAGCGGCGGCCGCTTTCCGGCGGCGGCGACTTCCGCACCGGGCGCACCCCTTATGAGAAGGTGACGGTGAATCTCAAGATCGTTCAGGGAATGGTGACCGCCGATGAAGCGCGCCTCGAAGGCCCGGCGGTGCGGGTAGCCGTGGGCGGGGCGGCGTCGATTCCGAACCGCGACCTAGCGTTCACGGGCACGGCCAGCCTCGTCGCTACCAGCGGCGGCGACGCAAGCTCAGGCTTCGATCTGCCCTTCATGGTGCGGGGCTCGTGGGAAGACCCGCTCATGCTGCTGGATACCCAGAGCCTGATCCGGCGCGCGCCCGCGGCGGCGCCGCTGCTCGACGCGGTGAAGGATAGCCGCGCCCGCGACGCCGTGCGCTCGGCCATCGACCGGCTTGTCGGCAGCCCTTCGCCGGCCCCCGCGGCGGTCAATCCGCCCCAAGAGTGAACTGCAACTCCGCATCCAATTGATTATGCTTGCCTGGGACGAATCAGTCGCCGGCGCTGGGCCGGCGGCGGCGAGGCCCCGGATGCTGCACCCGTTGATTTGGACCGTGATCAAGATCGCCATCGCTTCGCTGGTCGCGGGCGTGATCCTCAACCATCTGGGCATCACGCCGGATGAGCTGATGCGGCAGACCGGCTGGTCTCGCGAAAAAATCGAGGAACTGGCGCGGCAAGGGCTGGCCTGGGCGCTGCCGAATGTCGCGCTCGGCGCCATGGTGATCGTGCCGGTCTGGTTCCTGGTCTACCTGCTCCGCCCGCCTCGCCGCAGCAGCGAATAGCGTTCATCGCAGCGGTTACGGAGCGCCCGGCAACGGCACGGCCGGCTTGTCTTCCCGCAGCTTCGACAGCAGCGACGCCGCGACGACGCCGAGCGCGACCACCGCGATCATGATCGTGCAGACCGCATTGATCTCCGGCTTCACTCCTAGGCGCACTTCCGAATAGATGCGGATCGGCAGCGTGGTGGCGCCAGGGCCGGTGGTGAAGCTGGCAATCACCAGGTCGTCAAGCGAGAGCGTGAAGGCGAGCATCCAGGCGGATGCGATGGCGGGCGCGATCAGCGGCAACGTCACCGTCAAAAATGTCCGAAGCGGCGGAGCGCCGAGATCCATCGCCGCTTCTTCCACGCTCCAGTCGAAGCCGAGAAGCCGCGACTGCACGATGATGGCGGCGAAGCCCATGGTCAGCGTGGTATGCGCGATCACCACGGTCCAGAAGCCGCGGTCTACGTCCGCTGCCACGAAGAACAACAGCAGAGCGAGGCCGATGATGACCTCGGGCAGGATCAGCGGCGCATAGATCATGCCGGAAAACATTAGGCGCCCGCGGAAGCGGCCGATCCGCACCAGGGCGAGCGCCGCGAGCGTCCCCAGCACCGTCGCCACCGTCGCCGACAGCAGCGCGATGCGCAGGCTGATCCAAGCGGCATCCAGCATCGCCTCGTTGTTGAACAGCTCGCCGTACCAGCGCGTGGACCAGCCGCCCCAAACGGTGACCAGGCGCGAGGCGTTGAACGAATAGATCACCAGGATGGCGATGGGGATGTAGAGGAAGGCCAGCCCCAGGCCGATGGCGGCGATGTTGAACCAGGAGAGTCCCTTGCGCATCAGCGGGCACCCTCAAGCTGGCGGGTCTGCATGTGCTGGTAGATCATGATCGGCCCGATCAGCAGGCACAGCAGCACCACCGCCAAGGCGGACGCCACCGGCCAATCGCGGTTGGTGAAGAATTCGGTCCACAAGGTCTGGCCGATCATCATCTGTTCGGAACCGCCGAGCAGGTCGGGAATGACGAATTCACCGACGGTAGGGATGAAACAGAGCAAGGCGCCCGCGGCGATGCCCGGCAGCGCCAGCGGCACGGTCACGAGCCAGAACGCCTTCCACGGCGGAGAGCCGAGATCGGCGGCGGCTTCCAGCAGGCTTTCATCCATCTTCTCCAGGGTGGCGTAGATCGGCAGCACCATGAACGGCAGGTAGGAATAGACGATGCCGATGTAGATCGCGGCATCGGTGGCGAGCCACACCAGCGGCTGCTGGACGATGCCGAGCATCAACAGCGCATCGTTCAACAGCCCTTCGCGCTGAAGGATATTGATCCAGGCATAGACCCGGATCAGGAACGACGTCCAGAACGGCAGCATGACAAGGATGACCAGGACGGCCTGCCAGCGGCGCGGCGCACGCGCGATGCCATAGGCGATGGGGAAGCCGAGGAGCAGCAACAGGAGCGTCGATACCGCCGCGATCTCCAGGCTGCGGAGGTAGGACGTGAGATAGAGGCTGTCGGTGAACAACAAGACGTAGTTTTCGAACGTCAACTCCGAGAAGAAATTCTTCAACCCTTCCCAACCGGCGAGATCGAGGACAGGGATATAGGGCGGCTGCGCCATCGCGGTTTGCGACAGGCTGATCTTCACCACGATGACGAAGGGCAGAAGAAAAAAGACGATCAGCCACACGTAAGGCACCAGCACGACGAGGCGCGCGGGCCAGGTGCGTGAATGATCCCTCCCCTTCAGGGGAGGGTCGGCGAGCGCCGCGAGCCGGGGTGGAGTTTCGTTTTCAGCAAACATGTCACCCCACCCGGTCGGCTGCGCCGACCACCCTCCCCCAAGTGGGGGAGGGATAAAGAGGATCAAAGCTCTGTTTCATTGCGTCAGCACCACGCCGGCTTCGGGCGTCCAGGAGAGCCACACCCGGTCGTCCCATGTGATCGGCCGCTCGATCAGGCGCGTCATGTTGGCCGTCGCCGCCTTCATCACCAGGCCCTTGTCGGTCCGCACCTTGTAGATGGAGATGTCGCCGAGATAGCCGATGTCCAACACCTGTCCGGCGAGACTGTTTTCCTCAGCCAGGGCGGGCGGCTCGCGCGACATGCGCAGCTTCTCCGGCCGCAGCGCCACCCAGACGGTATCACCGGGCTTGGCCTGTGTTTTCTGTTTCACGCGAAGGCGGCCCGCGCCGGCGCTTTCGATCAGCGCGCCATCGCCGCCCACCGATAGAATGCGCCCTTCGATCAGATTGACGTCGCCGACGAACTGCGCCACCCAGCGCGAGATCGGCTGCTCGTAGATTTCCGGCGGCGTCCCCACCTGCGCCAGCCAACCCTGATTCATCACGCCGATGCGATCGGCGACGCTCATGGCCTCTTCCTGGTCGTGGGTGACAATGACGAAGGTGAGACCGAGCTTCGACTGCAAATCCATCAACTCGAAGCGCGTGTCCTCGCGCAGCCGCCTATCGAGCGCGGCCAGCGGCTCATCGAGCAGCAGCACGCGCGGGCGCTTGACCAGGCAGCGGGCGAGCGCGACGCGCTGGCGCTGGCCGCCGGAAAGCTGGTGGGGCTTGCGTTTCTCCAAGCCCTCAAGGCGCACAAGGGCGAGCACTTCCTTCACCCGCGCGGCGATCTCGTCCTTCGGCAATCCGTCCTGGCGCAGGCCGAAGGCGACATTTCCTTCCACAGTGAGGTGAGGGAATAGCGCGTAGCTCTGGAACATCATGTTGACGGGGCGCCGGTACGGCGGCACGCCGGAAATGTCCTCGCCGTCGAGCAGGATGCGGCCTTCGTCCGGCGTCTCGAACCCGGCCAGCATGCGCAAGAGCGTGGTCTTGCCGCAGCCGGAAGGACCCAGCAGCGCGAAGAATTCGCCTTCGTGAATATCGAGCGAGAGGCGGTCGACCGCAGCGAATCCGGAAAACCGCTTGGTCACCGCTTCGAACCGCACCAGTGGGCGGGCCGCCGCATCCCGCGCCGTTTCCGATAGGCCGCCGCCGTTCTTTGGGCGTTTGCTGGAGATCGCCTCGGCCATCGTCGTCGCATTCCTCGATGCCGGGAATGCAATCGTCACCCTCCCCGGCGCGCGAGGATGCTACCGGCATGAGACCGCCGGCTCAACAGACGATATGAAAGCCACCACGTCGCGCGATCCGCATCGGCTGAAGCGTCTATTTCTGCGGTTCGGCGAAGCCCGCGGACTGTTGGAGTTCTTGCGCCGCAGCTTGGGCGGGACCGTCGATCAAATGAAATCTGAGCGTTGCCGCAACTGTAAAAGCCAAGACCAGTGAAACGGCCCACCACATGGGGGCCGTGCTGCCTCTTTGTTGGTAATCCGACATTGCCGTCTCCCAAATTTGCTTCGGGGGCAACGCGAAAGGCTAAATACGGTTCCTTTCTGACTTGATCGGTGCGCAGAGAGCAGGGTTCAGGACTGGCTACAGAGACTTTTCCTAAGACCTTATGAGGGGTGTGGGTTCATAGTTCCCGAGACTGCCTTTCAGAGGTAGCGTCGGGATATTACGTGGGAGGGAAAGATGGCCGGTTTTAATCAGATTGAGGGTTTGGATGATGAGGTTCGGTTGTCGGATATTTATCGTGATGCAGTGACAACGAGAAATACAGAACTTCAGGCGCTATGGAGCCGGTTCAATCTTTATCTAGCTTTAAACTCGGGTTTTCTGGCTGCGTATGTGGCAGCGGGAGATGGCTCCTATTTGGATAAGTACAAAGCACTTGGGCCTGGGATCGGATTGGTGTTGGTGATGGCTTGGGGTTTTTCTGAATACTTCGGTCGGTGGGCATTAAAGTATCGGGATGACAAAGTACGGGAGTTGGAAGCTCTGTGGCCACCGGCTTGGGGACAGCATTTTCACTTGTATTTGGGAATGCCGTGGCATTTTTCGAGACAGCAAGTGTTGTCGGCGGTCGTAATTACCTTTTTCGGATTATCATGGCTGTGGATTGTGTGCGTGTTAAATGCGTAGCAGCGCTGTCAGAGGCGAATAGAGGGCAATGCGGGGCTATCTAGGCGAGACGAACGAGGCCATGCCAATCGTGTTGTTGGAAGGTTATATGAGCGACGCATTCAAGATATTCGACAATTTCCGTGAGACACACGGGCAAGAAGAAAAGTTTCGCGCAGAGACAATGGCACTCATCGAAGCTGACGCCGCAATGCGTATGCGGTTCTCATTGGTGGAAAAAGCATTGTCGTTGATTTTTGTGTACACGGCTGACCATAAAGCGCGAAGCGATGATGAGTTGACTGTTCAGATGTTAGGTATTCGAATTTTCAATTCTGCGGCGGCGTCAATCAAACTGGGATTGTCAGGTTACTATCAAACTGCGTTTGGACAGTTGCGAGACATCATGGAGACGGGGTTTCTCATCGACCTGTTCCGAACGTCGCCAAGCAAAATCGCAGAATGGAAGAACGCGGACGAAAAGACGTTACGGGATGAGTTCGCACCGGTTAAAGTAAGGGATGCGCTGGATAGGCGTGACGGTAACAAAGAAAAGAAACGCGCTAAACAATATAAAATTCTTTGTGAGTATGCTGCGCACGCCACGTATCGCGGATTTCGTATGACGATGCGGAATGGCAATGGAGAAATAGGCCCTTTTGTCGAGGATATAAACTTAAGAGCGTGGATCGAGGAAATGGTGCTCCGTTTGGGACCAACGGCCGTGATTTATGCGAAGCTTTTTCCAAATGCGAATACAGAATTTGAGAACTTCCTTCGGCACTTTGGCACAGAGTTGGTAGAAGGTATCAAAAGAGCCCCTTAGCAGGGCTCTTAGGTCAATTTTGAGGCTCTAACAGGCTTTCTAGCGGCTGCTTTAAGCTGCCAAAATCCTGCTTCAACAAGTGCCTTCACGCCCGCGCGTATCCCTACAAACATAAGGCCAAAGATCGCGCCTTTATCCATCGGTAAGTTGCCTAGGAACGGCAACACCGCCAATCCGAAGGCTGCGAGAAGCGTAACCAGCAAACTCCAAAAATACTTGCGTACTGTTTCGTCCATATAATTGCGTTGATTGATAAGTGGCGGGTTCTACCCACCGACCACCACCCTCGCCCGGTTGGGAGGCTCGACCAGAGGATGACAGTCGCTAGGCGGAACGCGCGCCTCAATGCCGCAATTCGTTCTCAGCCGGCGCGGCGACGTCCGCCAGCTCCATCTCGGGGTCGGCGTAGAATTTACGCGGCTCGGGGCCGTAGTAGTCGCCGAGCTGAACGATCGGCCGCGGCTTGGCGATGATCGAGACGATGCGGTCGAGCAGGCCATTGGCGGAAACCGGCTTGACCATGTATTCGTTAACGCCGAGACGCACGGCTTCCACCACGCGCCAGCGCTCGCCGTGCGCGCTGAGCATGATGATGGGCAGGTCGGGCGTGGGAAAGACGCCCGGCGAGCGGACGATCTTCACCAGCTCGGGGCCGTTGAGCATCGGCATTTCCCAATCGAGGATGACGAGATCAGGCTGAACGGTGCGGATGGCCTCGAGGGCGGCGATGCCGTCGCCGGCTTCGAATATTTTCTTGATGCCGATATTGACGAGCAGATTGCGCACGACTTTGCGCATGAACTGATTGTCGTCCACCACCAGCACGCCGAGCGACTGGACTTTCGCTTGGACGCCTTTCCAGAGGGCCGATTGCATGGTGCTGGCTCGCAATGCGCGACGGCGGGAAAGCCGCCGCCGATGGGAGCGCCATCACTGCATGATCAGGGTTACGGCGGGGTAAGCCGGCATGGTTATTTCCCCGTTAACGGGGTCAGCCGACCAGGGTGATGTCGTCGAGCGAGGCTTCGTTCACCGGCTTGAAAGGCGACGCCTGGCGCGGCTCCGGGCCGTAATACTTGCCCACTTTGACGATCGGCCGCGGCTTGGTCAGCGTCGCCATCAGGCGGTCGAACAGCGTTTTGCTCGATACCGGCTTCAGCAAATAGTCGTTGACGCCGAGCCGCAGCGCCTCTTCCACGCGCCAGCGCTCGCCGTGGCCGGTGAGCATGATGATCGGCACATTGGGAAGCGGAAACTCCGCGGGCGAGCGCACTGCCTTGACGAAGGCGGCGCCGTCCATGCCCGGCATTTCCCAGTCCACCAGAACCACGTCCGGCCCGATCGCGCGGATGGCTTCAAGCCCGCGTGGGCCGTCCTCGGCATCGTGGATGTCGGTGACCCAGATGGCCGTCAGCAGGGTGCGAATGACCTTGCGCGTATAATATTCGTCGTCGACGACCAAAACCTTGGTCGACTGAAACAGCTCCTCAATACTTTGCGCGCTGGACCGCATGGCACACCTGAAATCTGCCGCGCCGCGAAAACCGCCGATAAATTTGAGTCGTTTTATCAAAGCATTTTCGGGTTTCGCCCGCGTGAAATAAATCGATAAAATTCGAAGTATCAGGCGCTATTGAAGCCGCGCTGCGAGTTCGCTTCACCTCTCCCGTGGGGAGAGGTCGCCTCGCGAAGCGAGGCGGGTGAGGGCGTACGACCTACCGATAGATCGGACCCCCTCACCCCAACCCTCTCCCCACAAGGGAGAGGGAGCGCACCGCCGTTGCCGTAACATCGAAGCAAGCGCATCGATTCCACATCGCTGAATCATGCTCTGGTGGTGGCGGCTTGCGCCATGAAGCGGGAGAGCGCCTGACGTTCCTCTGCGCTGACAAGCAGGCCGAGCTTGCTGCGCCGCCACAGCACGTCGTCTTCGGTCTGCGCCCATTCATGCCGCATGAGGTAGCGCACCTCGGCCTCGGTGAGGTCCGCGCCGAAGCGCGTTCCCAGATCTTCCATGCTCTGGGCGGAGCCGAGCACGCGATCGAGGCGCGTGCCGTAGGCCTGCACCAGGCGGCGCGCTTGGTCTTTTTTCAGAAATGGCCAGGTCTGCTGCGCCTGCGCCACGCGCGCATCGAACCCGTCATAGGGGAAATCGCCGCCCGGCAATGGAGCCTTCGCCGTCCAGGCCGGCAAGGCGTCAAAGAAATGCGACAGCCGAAGCATCGCGGCTTCCGCCAGCCGCCGGTGGGTCGTGATCTTGCCGCCGTAGATCGTGAGCAGCGGCGCTTCACGAAAACGCTCGTCAAGGTCGAGGTGATAGTCGCGCGTCACGTTCTCGGGCTTCTTGGAGCCGTCGTCATAGAGGGAGCGCACGCCGGCGAAGGCCCATTTGATATTTTCCACGCCGATGTCGTGGCGGAAAAAGCCGTTCACGCTGCGGCAGAGATAGGTGATCTCCTCGGGCGTGGGAGCGGCCGCCGCGGGATCGCCCGCGAAATTCTCGTCGGTCGTTCCGATCAAGGTGAAATCGCGCGCGAAGGGCAGCACGAAAACCACGCGGCCGTCAGGCGATGGCAGAATATAGGCGCGGTCATGCTCGAACAGCCGCGGCACAACGATATGGCTGCCTTTCACCAGCCGCAGCCGGTTCGGAGCCGCCACGCGGATCACGTTCTCGGCGACAAATCCCGCCCAGGGGCCGGCGGCATTCACCAGCACGCGCGCCGTTACCACATCCCGCCGTCCGCGATCGGTGAGAATGAGCCGCCACACGTCGGCGCGTTCCGCGCGGATGCAGCGCGTCCGCGTGCGGATCGTCGCGCCGCGCTCGGCCGCGTCGATCGCGTTGAGCACCACCAAGCGGGCATCGTCCACGCAGCAATCGGAATATTCGAAGCCATAGCGGATGCGGCGATTGAGCGGCTCGCCTATGGGGCTATGCGTCAGATCGAGCGTCCGCGTCGACGGCAGGATTTTCCGCCCGCCGATATGATCGTAGATGAACAGCCCAAGACGCATGAGCACGGCCGAGCGCGGCCCCGCGGCGGGCAGCAGGAAGCGCATGGGGCGTATGATGTGCGGCGCCATCCGCAGCAGCACCTCGCGCTCGGTGAGCGCTTCCCGCACCAGCCGGAACGATCCGTGCTCCAGATAGCGCAGGCCGCCGTGGATCAATTTGGACGACGCCGACGATGTGCCGGAGGCGAGGTCGCTCTGCTCCGCCAAAAGGACGCGGAGCCCGCGGCCGGCCGCGTCGCGGGCGATCCCGGTGCCGTTGATGCCGCCGCCGATGATGGCAATATCGTAGTCGGCCATGCGTGTTGATTCCCTCGCGGACAGGATGGCGCGGGCGGGGCTTGGCCGCAAAGGGATTTGCCGCAGCGAAGCAAATAACCCTGGAACATTGTAAATTCGCCTTTGCTTCGCCATACCAGGCTGGCTGAAAGGGCCTGTCATCCGATTGGTGAATTTCCGCCGATGTCCCCTCCCCGGCTTCTTGTGATCGAAGGCAATACCGCCGAAGGCCGCGCCGAACAGCTTGCGGCCGGCGGGACGGTTGCGAGCAAGGGCTATGCCCAGCTTTTGCGCGGCTTATTGCCGGGCGCTGAAGTCGACATTTGCTATGCGGCCGATCCGGGGGCCGAGCTTCCGCGCGGGGCGGCACTGGAAGGCTATGACGGCGCCGCGATCACCGGCTCGGCGCTGCATGTCTATCAAACCGATCCCTCCGTCAGCCGGCAGGTCGACCTCACGCGCGCGCTGCTCGATGCCGGTACGCCGATCTTCGGCAGTTGCTGGGGATTGCAGGTGCTGACGGTCGCGGCCGGCGGCAGCGTGCGGCGCAATCCGAAAGGCCGGGAGCTTGGCTTCGGCCGCAGCATCCGGCTGACGGAGGATGGACGCAAGCACCCGATGTATATCGGCAAGCCGGACGTCTTCAACGCGCCGACGGTTCACCTCGACGAGGTGGAAACGCTCGCGCCGGGAACGGCCGTCTTGGCCACCAACGCGGTCTCGGACGTGCAGAGCGCGGAAATCCACTGCAACGGCGCGGTGGCCTGGGGCGTGCAGTATCATCCCGAATATCCGCTGCGGGAAATCGCCGCCATCGTCCGCCGCATCGGAAGCCGGCTGATCGAGGAAGGCTTTTTCCTCGACGACGCCGATATCAAGACTTTCGCCGGCGATCTCGACTCGCTGGACCGGAATCCGGCGGACAAGCGGCTCGCCTGGCGTCATGGCATCAGCAAGAACGTGCTGGATACGCGGCTGCGCGTCAGCGAGGTCGCGAACTGGATCGAGTATCACGTGCTGCCGAAACGCGCCAAGCGCGGGCGGGGATAGTAATCTTCCCCTCCGCCGTCTACCGTGTCACAGGTGCAGGGGAGGCCGACATGGATTTTTCCGATCGGCATGTGGTGGTGACGGGCGGCACCGGCGCGCTCGGGATCGCGGTTGTCGGCGCGCTGATCGAGGCGGGCGCTATTTGCCACGTTCCCTGGCACACTGAAGCCGAGGCCGAGCATTTTCCCCATCGCGGCCATCGCCAGGTTGTCCTGGTCGGCAACACCGATCTCAGCGATGAAGCCGGCGTAGCGCGCCTGTTCGACGGGATATCGCGTCTGTGGGCCTCGATCCATCTGGCCGGCGGCTTCGCCATGGCTCCCGTTGGAGAAACCGGCAAATCGGCTCTCATGCGCCAACTGGAGATGAATCTCGTCACCTGCTTCCTGTGCTGCCGGGCGGCGGTCAATCGCATGAAGCTCGGCGGCGAAGGCGGGCGGATCGTTAATGTCGCGGCGCGTGCGGCGCTGGAATGGCGCAGCGGCACGGGCATGGCCGCCTATACCGCGAGCAAGGCCGGCGTCGCCGCGCTGACCGTTGCGCTGTCCGAGGAAGTGGCGAAGGACGACATCCTGGTGAACGCCGTCGCGCCTTCGATCATGGACACGCCGGCGAACCGCAGGGCCATGCCCAACGCCGGTTATTCCACCTGGCCCAAGGTTGAGGAAGTCGCGCGGACGATCCTGTTCCTCGCCTCGCCGGACAACCGCGTGACGCGCGGCGGGATCGTGCCCGTGTATGGGAAGGCGTGATTGATTTCTCTCTCCCCGTAAACGGGGAGAGGGAAAGACAATCGCTAGCCCGCCGGCACCAGTTCCAACGGCGCCGGGCGGGCGAGGCGCGTCACCGCGTTTGAAGCTATCACCGCGCGCTGCTCGGCATAGGCCTCGTGGTTCTTCTCGATATCCGACAGGTCGTAGAGATAATTCACCATCAGGCCGTGCGACTGGCGCAGCGCCTTGGGCGAGGTGTCCGCCAGCCAATTGATCCGCTCCAGCCGCGCGCCGTTTCCGAGATGGAAACGAGCGACGGAATCGACGGGCGTCCCGCGCCGGGTGCGTGCATGCAAGAAATAATACGCCGCGGCGCGTAACAGCGGCTCGCGAACCTTTTCCGCCAGTTCCGGCTTCTGCCACCAATCCTCCCGGTCGAGAATGACCAGCACCCCCTTGTCCTCGGGCCGCAACGCCACCGAGCTTTCCGCCAGACGCTCGCGCCGCAGCCATTCGGCGAAATTCGGGACGGGCGACAGCGTCACAAACGTCCCCAGACGCGGGACTTCGCGGCAGATTTCTTCCACCACCTGCTTGATCAGGAAGCTGCCGAAGGAAACGCCGGCCAGCCCGCGCTGGCAGTTCGAAATGGAATAAAACGTAGCGGTCGTCGCCTTCTCAGGCTCAACAGGTTCGCGCTTGGCTGCCAGGATCGGCTCGATCGCCGAAGGGATTTCGCGGGTGAGCGCCACCTCGACGAAGATCAGCGGCTCGTCCACCAGCGCGGGATGGAAGAAGGCGTAGCAGCGATGATCCGGCGTATCGATGCGCCGGCGCAGGTCGTCCCAGTCTCGGATGGCGTGCACGGCCTCGTAGCGGATGATCTTTTCGAGGATCGCCGCCGGGGTGGACCAGCCGATGCGCCGCAGCACCAGGAACCCGCGGTTGAACCACGATGAGAACAGATGAACGAAATCGGCATCCACCACGCCGAGATCATCGCGGTGGTCCATGGCGTCGATAAGCTGTTCGCGCATCCGCACCAGGGCGGCGGTGCCGTTAGGCGCGAGATTAAGACGGCGGAAAAGCTCCTGCCGGCGCGGTTCGGCGGCCAGGTGGACCTCGGCCGCCGTCTCGTCCGAAGGCTTGCTCTGCCAGGCGGCGATGGCCGCCTTGAGCCGCTCTTGGTCGGGGCCGAAGCGCGTCGCGAGCGCCTCAAAAAACGCGATGCGGGGGCCGATCGTCAGTTGCTCATAGCGGGCGAGGATTTCGCGGGCGAGCGCGACGCCGGAAGCCTCGCCGCGCCCGGAGAGTAGCTCCTCGCAAAGCTCAACAAAGCTCTCAGACCGCCCGGGCGCGTCTCCCCGGCGCTCGCGCGCCCGATCGATCAACGCCCTTCCCCGGTCCGAGATACTCTGTAGAAGCTCGCCAAAAAATGACGTGTTCATCATCTTACCGATAGCGTTGGCCCCATAAGGTAGTCAGGAAGCCAAGTGGCTATTCCGGGGAAGATAGACAAGATCACGATCGCCAGAACCATGCACAGAACGTATGGCACCGATCCCCAAAGCACGGTCTTGGTGGGCACGTCCGGCGCGATGGCGTTCACGACAAAGAGATTAAGACCGACCGGCGGCGTAATCAGGCCGATTTCCATGTTGATTGTGACAATCACGCCAAACCACACCGGATCGAAGCCCGCATTGGTGATGATCGGCAGCAGGATAGGCGCCGTCATCAAGATGATACCGGCCGGCGGTATGAAGCAGCCGCAGACGAGCAGGAAGAGGTTGATGATGCCCATCAACACCCAGCGGTTGAAGTTCGCGTCCGCTATGGACTGAGCCAAGGTCTGGGTGATGTAGAGCGACGTCAGCATGTAGCTGAACAGGACCGCGGTGGCGATGATCATGAGGATCATCACCGACTCGCGGGTCGTGGATCGCAGGATTTCCCACCAGGCGCTCGGGCTCCACATGCGGTAGATCACAACGGCGAGGATAACGCACATCGCCGCGCCGACGCCCGCGGCTTCCGATGGCGTCGCGATGCCGCCGTAGAGCACGTACATCACGCCGACGATGATCAGCAGAAACGGCGCGACCTTGGGGATCGACTGGAACTTCTCTTTCCAGGTGTAGCGAAAGTCAACATCATAGGCGCGGAACCCGCTTTTCCATATGTAGAAGAGCGTCCACAGCATGAAGAGCGCGGTCAACAATATGCCCGGCATCACACCGGCAAGGAACAGCCGCCCGATCGAAGTCTCCGTGGCGATGCCGTACAGAATGAAAGTGATCGAGGGCGGGATCAGAATGCCGAGCGTGCCGCCCGCGCAGATGGAGCCGGTGGCAACCTCATCCGGATAGCCGCGCTTGCGCATCTCGGGGATGCCCATCTTGCCGATGGCGGCGCAGGTCGCGGGCGAGGAACCGGTGAGCGCGGCAAACAACGCGCAGGCGCCGAGGTTGGAAATCACCAATCCACCCGGCACGCGGTAAAGCCAGCGGTCGAGCGCGATGTACAGGTCGCGGCCGGCCGGCGACGACCCGATGGCCGCTCCCATCATTACGAACATCGGGATGGAGACGAGCGTGAAGTCGTGCAAGCCGGAATAAAGCGTTTCGGCGGCAACCCCGAGCGACGCAGGCCCTTGGAAGAGAACGAGAAAGCCAATGCCGATCGCACCCAGTCCAAAGGCCACCGGCGCGCCGGTCATGAAGACCAGTACCGTCGTGATGAGAACAATGACCCCTTGCGTGGTGGGACTCATATGCCGGCCTCTTTGATCTGCTCGATTGTGGGAGCATGCGGCTTCAGCTCCATCCCGAACGGCGGCTCACGGCCGGTCAGAAGGCAGATCAGGTCGGAGATGTATTGCAGCGTCAGCACGCCAAGGCCGAGCGGCATGGCGCCATAGGGAATCCAAAGCCGGGCGCGCCACATGGATTCCGAACGCCAGTTGTTGCTCCAAGCCTCATGCCAGAACTGGAAGGTCAGCACCGTCATGATCAGCGCGAAGAGCAGCGAAATCGAGATGGCGAACAAGGCCAGCCACCAGCGGGCGCGGGGACCGACATACAGCGGCAGCACGTCCACGTTCACATGACCCTTGGTCAAAAGCACATAGGGGCCGCCGATGAAAGTCGCGGCCACAAGGCTGAACGTGACGAAATCCGTCTGCCAAATCGTGGTCTGGTTCAGCACGTATCGTACAAAAACCATCTCGCAGACGACCACGACAGCCGCCGCCGTCAACGCCGCCGCGAAGACCCCGCAGGCTTGCGAAATCAGTTTCACCCCACGGATGAAATAGTCCATGCGTCCCCCCGACACCGGCCCACGAATGAACGATCGGCCGGCGTGAGCCGGCCGATCGCCGAGATCGAGTTATTTCACCGCGAGCGCGGCATCGATCAGCTTCTTGCCATCGGGAACGTCGGTGGAGAATTGCTTGTAGGAGCTTTCCTGCGCCACCTTTAGCCAGGCGTCGTATTCCGCCGGGGTCAGGGTGATGACTTCAACATTGTTCTTCTTGAAGGTCGCGACCATGTCGTCGTCGAGCTTCTTGGATTCCTTGTTGAAGTATTCTTCCGACTTCTTTCCGGCTTTGATGAGGGCGTCTTGCTGCGGCTTGGTGAGCTTGCTGAAGACCTTCTTCGACATCAGCACCGGCTCATACATGAACCACAAGGCGTTCTCGCCCGGCGCGGTGATGCACTTCACCTGCTCGTAGATGCGGAACGAGACGAAGCTGCCGGTCGACGTGTCGGTGGCATCGGCAACACCGGTCTGCAACGCGTTGTAAACTTCATTGCTCGGGATGTTGACGATCGACGCGCCGGCCTGCTGCCACATCGCCGCGAAGGTCGGGCCGGCCGACCGCAGCTTCTGACCTTTCAGGTCTTCCGGCTTACGGATGCAACCCTTCTTCGATGCCATGGCGCCGGCGAGCCACGCATCGGCCAGCACGACGACATCGGCCTTGTCGATCTTGTCCTTGATCTCTTTCATGAAGGGCGAATTGTTAAGCCGGGCGGCGCGTTCGTGATTGCGCACGAGACCGGGCATCAATGTCGCACTGAAGGCACCGACCTTGCCGCTGGCGTAATCGAGCGGCAGCGCCGTGATGTCGAGCTGGCCGTTCACGATCGCATTCCACTGGTCATTGGGCTTAAACAGCGAGGCGCCCGGATAGACCTGCACTTCCAGGCCGACGTTGGCCGCTTTGACTTCCTTGGCGATGATCTGAACCATCTCGTCGCGCGGGTCGCCCTTGCCGCCGGGGAACTGGTGCGACGCCTTGAGCACCGTCTGGGCCTGGGCTGACGCCGTGAACAGAGCGGCCGCCGCGACCCCTGCCAACAACAACGAAAACTTCCGCATGAGCTTCCTCCCTGGTTTCTTCAACTGTCCTGAGAATACCGCAGGATAGCCGTTATTCCTATCCGGCCGGGTATAGACAAAATGGCGGGGGCGGGCCACAGAAAACCATGGCTTTAGACGCGGCGCACTGCCGCGCGCAGTTGGAGGATATTGATGGCGCGCCCCTTGGCCGGCCTACGTGTGCTTGAACTAGCCCGCATTCTGGCGGGGCCTTGGGCCGGGCAAGTGCTGGCCGACCTGGGCGCCGACGTCGTTAAAGTCGAACGTAAAGGCGCCGGAGACGACACTCGTGGCTGGGGACCGCCGTTCGTGCAGGGCACGAATGGCGACCATTTGGGCGCCGCCTATTTCCACGCCGCAAACCGGGGAAAACGCTCCATTGCCCTTGACTTTGAAAGCGAGGAAGGCCGCCGCATCGTGCGCAAGCTGGCCGCCCGCTCGGACATCTTGATTGAAAATTTCAAGGTCGGCGGGCTCGCCAAGTTCGGCCTGGACTACAAAAGTCTTGCCCCGGAAAATCCCCGCCTGATCTATTGCTCGGTGACCGGCTTCGGCCAGGACGGCCCCTACGCCCCGCGCGCGGGCTACGACCTCATGGCGCAAGGCATGGGCGGCCTGATGGATCTGACCGGCTACGCCGACGGGCCACCCACGCGGGTCGGCGTGCCGATCTCCGATCTTCTCACGGGCTGCTATTCGGTGATCGGCATACTGGCCGCGCTCGCGCAGCGAGAGAGGACGGGCAAAGGCTGTCACGTCGATACGGCGTTGGTCGACTCGACCGTCGGCGTTCTCGCAAATCAGGCGCTCAACTTCCTCGTCTCCGGGAAAATTCCCGGCCGCATCGGCAACTCCCATCCGAACATCGTGCCGTACCAGGAATTTCCCGCGGCCGACGGGCATGTCATCGTCGCCACCGGCAACGACAGTCAATACGTCAAGTTCTGCAATGTCCTCGGCGCGCCCGAGCTTGCGCAAAATCCGGATTACAAAGACAACGCGGGCCGGCTGGCCCATCGCAGCGAACTGGCGGCCAAATTGTCCGCTCTCACGGCGCGCATGACGCGCGACGACCTTTTGGCGAAGCTTGAGGCGCAGGGCGTGCCGGCCGGCCCGATCAACAATCTCCAACAAGTCTTCGACGATCCGCAAGTCAAGCATCGCGGCATGAAGCTCGACGTACCCAACGCCGCGGCACAAGGGGGCAAGATTCCCGGCGTGCGCACACCGGTGACGATCGACGGTTGGGGGGCGGCAGCGGAGCGCGGCGCGCCGCGACTGGGCGAGCACACCGCCGAAATCCTGCGGGAAATCGGGGAAGGCACTCCTACAGTCTGATCGGATTAGATTCCGGGTTCATTGGTTTGTCGCGCAATCTTGCGGCGAACCGGTTCCCACCCCGGATCAAGTCCGGGGCAGGTTTTCGCCGGATTGCGCTTACGTTGCCGTTTCGTTTCCTATTTCCAGGGAACGAGGCCATGGCGGAAGCGTTGAATCCTGTCAGTAGCGTAGGCAGGAGTGCTCCCCCATGGCCCCGCGTCCTTACTGGAAGGGCTACCTCAAATTATCGCTGGTTTCGTGCCCGGTGGCGCTTTACCCGGCGTCGTCGCGATCCGAGCGCGTCGCATTGCATCAGATCAACAAGAAAACCGGCAACCGCCTGCGCCAGCAGATGATCGACGCAGAGACCGGCGACGTGGTCGCGAGCGAGGATAAAGGCAAGGGCTACGAGGTCAGCAAGGACCAGCATATCCCGGTCGAGGACGACGAACTGGACAAGATCTCCATCGACAGCACGCACACCATCGATATCGAAAAATTCGTGCCGCGCGAGGAGATCGACGAGCGCTATCTCGACAGCCCCTATTACCTCGCGCCGACGGACGAAGTCGGGCAGGAAGCGTTCATCGTGATCCGCCAAGCCATGCGCGACAAGAACATGGTCGGCATCGGCCGGGTGGTGCTCTACCGGCGCGAGCGGGTGCTGATGCTGGAGCCCTTCGACAAGGGGCTGCTCGCGACTTCGCTGCGCTACGGCTATGAAGTGCGCGACGCGCAGCCGTATTTCGAAGGCATTCCCGATATCGAGCTGTCGAAGGAAATGCGCCAGCTTGCCTCGCATATCCTCGACACCAAGGCGGCGCACTTCGACCCCTCGACTTTCGAGGACCGCTACGAGAATGCGCTGGTCGATCTGCTGAAGACCAAACAGTCCGGCCTGCCGCTGCCGAAGGAAACACCGAGCCGGCCGACGGCACGCGTGATCAATCTCATGGATGCGCTTAAACGCAGCGTGGCGTCGGAGAAAAGCCCGGAGGCGAAAGCCCCAAAACGAAGCAGCGGGCGCGCTATCAACGCCCGGCGAACGTCGCGCCCAAGCTCACGGCGCACGGGTACGCGGCGCGCAAGCTAAGTGGGGCAGAGGTCATCGTTAGGTGGTGGAATCTGATCGAGGCTCGTTCATGGGCTCCGCCGTGGGCGGCTGCGCCGCGGCACCGGAAATCAGGCGGGCGAAGATGAAAAACAGCAGAATAAATTTCAGCGTGTAATCGAAAATATATGTCATGCCTGATTAACGCTCAGGCACGCTTTGAGTTCATCCACAACAATAGATTTTCGCGCAAATTTTGCGCTGCGATATTTCGCCTAAGGCCGCCTGCGAATTTTATTCTTGGCGTATTGGCGCGTGTATGCGCTCCTGAGCGCGACAATTGCCACGATCAGAAGCGAGAGGATCAGGTACCTTAAAGTCGAGTCCCAGGCATGGAATTGATTCACAAGTCCGACGATCCAACACGCGATCAGGATCGACAACAAAGCGGTTTTGGACGTCGACATGACATTCTCCAGAACGGTACGCTGATGGGATGCAAGCAAACGATATGCCAACACCCGCGACGGTCCTGCGGTTCCGAGCGCCCAGCACCCGGGTCAAATTGTATGCTTCACATGTTGTGACGGAAACTTTCGCGGGGCGAAATCGGCCAGTAAGCTTAATCCCCGGCAGGAAATCTAAGCGGCTCTAGAGGTGGACGAAGGCCGCCCCGGGCGTGGAAATTGCCTGTGGCCCAGGACCGCATCCGCCTTACGGGTGACCTCGGTGCGCTGGGACTCCGTCAGGACCCCGGCGCGGAATAGGCAGGCTGCCTTCAGTTTCATCAGCCGCGCCGAAGGCACGTCGGAGATCGGGAAGATTTGAGCCATTTTCAGCCGCATGCCACTCGCTCGCTGCGCACGATCGGTCCGGCAGAGACGTAGATAAATGCCTGGCTCGTGCACTGCTTCCTCCCGGCACCGCATCGGGAGCCGTTCGACGCCCGCCATTGACGCCCGAAAATCGCGCGGCAATGTGGCCTAAACCGAGCCGATTTTAGCCCTGGCGCGCTGAAATCCGGCCGTTCTGGACAGCCCGGAATCGAGCCTCTATAACGCCCGCGCGCTTCCTACCTTCCCCATCCGGGGGCCCGGCGCCCAGGTAGCTCAGTTGGTAGAGCACGTGACTGAAAATCACGGTGTCGGTGGTTCGATCCCGCCCCTGGGCACCATACTTTTATTCCTATAGGTGCACATAGTTGCGCATAAGTTATTGATTTACAGCGCGATTTTGTCTATTTCGGTTCACATAGAATTACACTGAAAAACGTTGAAAATCATCCCCATGGGGGTATTCTTGGGGGTATTGGCCCAATGGGTTTCTGGTGATACCCCCAGATGTTTTTGTCAGACCTCGCTATCCGGAAAGCAAAGCCCGACGGGAAGCCCTTCAAGCTTGCCGATGGTGGCGGTCTGCACCTGCTGATTCGACCGAACGGTGCAAAGCTCTGGCGCCTGAAATATCGCTTCTGCGGCAAGGAAAAATTGCTTTCCTTCGGTCCCTATCCCACGACTTCTCTTGCTGACGCGCGACGCAAGCGAGAAGAAGCCAAGAAGCTTTTGACAGCGGGGACCGATCCTTCTGCGCAAAAGAAGCTCGATGGGATCGCAGCAGCTGCGTCAGCGAGCAACACCTTTGGATCTATCGTGCGCGAGGTGCTCTCGAACAAGGAGCAAAACAACGCGGCGAGTTCGACACTAAGCAAAAACCGCTGGCTGCTCGAACATCTGGCAGCCCCGTTGGCCGACCGGCCGATAGCGCAGATCACCGCCGCGGAAATTCTCCACCTCCTCAAGCAGATTGAAAAGAGCGGGCGGCGCGAAACCGCCCGCCGGCTGCGCGGCCTGATCGGCAGCATTTTTCGATATGCCATCGTGACGCTGCGAGCGAGTCACGATCCGACGATCGCCACGCACGGCGCACTGCTCACGCCCCAAGTCGAGCATCGAGCCGCCATCACTGACGAGCGGCGCTTGGGCGGATTGATGCGGGCGATCGACGAGTACGATGGATGGCCGTCGCTTCGAGCGGCGTTGCAATTCTTGGCCCTGACCTTTGCGCGGCCGGGAGAGGTGCGCGGCGCAACGCGTAAGGAAATCGACCTGCAGAATGCCGTGTGGCGGATCTCTGCTGATCGGACGAAGATGCGGCGTCCCCACGAAATTCCTTTGTCTCGCCAAGCTGTGAAGGTCCTGGAGGATATTTGGCCGCTGTCGGAGCATTCCGGGCTCGTCTTTCCCTCGATCCGGTCCAACCGCAAGCCGCTCTCGGACAACGCATTCAATGCGGCGCTGCGTAGGATGGGCTACATGCAAGACGAGATGACAGCTCATGGCTTTCGTTCTACGGCGAGTACCATTCTTCACGAGCGCGGCTTTGATAGCCAAGTCATTGAAACGGCGCTGGGTCATCAGGATGAAAACGAAATTCGCCGCGCGTACAACCGCGCGAAGTATTGGCCAGAACGCGTAAAGCTGATGCAGGAATGGGCTGATCTGCTCGATAGCTTCCGCGGGATGAAAAGCGGCCGGGAACGAAGCGCCTTAGAAAATGTTCCGCCGCCCAAGTAAAATCACCGTCGACGTACCATTGGCAGGGCGGGATCACACTGTGACCTTAACCCAGGGAAATAATGAGTGATTCGGTGTAGAAAACTATCTTCCTGCAAACCTACCCGCAAGATTTCGGAAGAAATCCTACTCCTCAAACGGGAATCCAACTGCGCTCCGCAGATGCTCAATGTTTGCGGATATGACGCGATCGGCACCTTGGCAATTGTCAGAGCTTGGGGCAGGTTATCCACTCTTATATCCCCGGTTCTCTGCCGGTCACCCACGGCTTGGTCTTGTTCTATCGCGCCCGATTTCTGACCTCGAATGACGCGCCAACAATAGACGATTACTTGGTTTATGACGACCACGTCCCGTCTGCGGAGGATGAATTTCGGTGCTCGTCATATGCTGCAGGCTCTAGCGACGGCTGCGCTAGGTAGCTCGAAAGCGTTGCACGCGTGAACTTCATATTACGATAGTTGATTGTCGCTCTCATGGAATCGGCAAGAGGTTGCCGCTCTCAAACAGCCGACGGCGAAAGACGTGCTGCAAAAATGGCAGATGTCAAAGCACGTGACTAGCTGGCGGACGGGCGAGGGGGACGCAATGCGCCGCTATATCAAGTAACCAATCTTTTAGCCGCAATTGGCCGAGCTTGTACGATATGAAGAAGCTCACCATCCCATAGCCACTCTATATCTACGGGGTAGCCAAAGACCTCCTCGACATCCAAAAAAGTGCGCAAAAACTCGGACATTTTCGTCGACACGATCTCGAATTTTCCCTCCAATTTCCCAGAGTGCTCGATCACATCGCGCGTATCTTTGTTAATTGAAATTCGCCGGGGAGTGTCTGTGCCACTTGTTACAGCTTCACTGCCACCAGCTGCCATCTCCAACGTCAATACATCGTCTCGGCCATTTTGAATATCACCTGTAAGGCAGACGCCGCCGATAACGCCGTCAATCATCCTCTGCATGATTATCGATCCTGAATACTCCGTCCCGGTCTTTCCAATTTGATTCTTTTCGAAGAACACAGCCAACTTGTTCCAAAATTCGTTCAGCGGAACTCTTAAGACAGACTCAAATTCTCCGGCGAATGAAGCACTACGCAAATCTTCAGTGACTGAACTACTGCGAATTGCAATTGTATCCTGGCCCTTCAGACCGATCCGTCGCGTAATCCATTTCAAAAACTGTTCCTTGGGAGCCTCTGCGGAGCTGCAAACAAGCTTTTGAACGCCATCGAACTGCAAAAGGACGAATAACGGGACATTGAATCCTCGATTGGATAGTAAGGTAAGATTTGTCGCTTTCGCTCCGATCTTTCCATCATCGGCGAGCCCTGGTTCAAATACGAGTCCAGGCGGGGGCTCTTCTTGGGACCCCACAAGCCGAACCTCTCCAGTGTAGCCATCCAGTTCTACGACATCACCATCTTTGACTTTATCCAATAGTCCTTCAATTCCAATAATTGCCGGTATTCCAATCTCGCGACATATCAGGGCTGCATGAGAGGTTACCCCACCTTGCTGAGTTAGGACTCCGCCTGCCACCTTCAAGAATTTGAGCAGATCTGGATCGGTGGCCTCGCTCACAAGTATTCCACCCTTCTCAAATTGGGTGGCCGCACCGTCACTTCGAATAACGATTTTGCACGTTCCTTGCGCTTTCCCTCGCGATGCAATTACACCCTTCAAAATCCGCCTATCCGTCTTTTCAGAAGCCTGAGCTTCAAGTCTTTCCTCAAGGAGTCGAACCTGATCGCCAACTCTTACGATTTCTTGTTCGTTCCAAAATACAATCAGGCAGCCATTTCGTCTTTCAAGCGCATCGTGGATTCGCTCTGTCTGGCCGCCCAGCGTAGCTATTATTTCCTCTGGTAACATACATCTCAGTGTCCATTCGTCCACGCCCACCCGCCGGCTGATGTCCGCCAATAGCATATCGAAGAAAAAGAAATTTCTTAGTTGAGTATACCGACGATACAGTTTCGCAGCTCCGATTTCTGGGTACAGCTCGAAAAGCGCCCGATGAGTAGAATCAATTTTCAGTTTTCGAAATAGTTCTTCCTTCCTAATCCTATTTGCTGCAAGGCGATTTAAGATGCCGTATGCGCGTCGATCTCGGCTCTCATCTTGCAATGAAACAACCAACCGTTCGATTATCTCATTCTTGCTAGTTAAATTGCGGCTGCCATAACCGTGGTATTCAAGATATTTCCAGCGCTCCACATGGCGCTCTATTCTCGACAGAAGACTCTGCGATAAGAGGAGGTGCGCCTTTCTAGGAAATGTTAGAAGCAATGACTTCATATTATGATCGTGGCTTGTCCACCGAACAATCCGATCAAATCCCAAAAGTTCTTGCGCCAGCACACTTGGCGTCACAGGTTGGGTTAAATCAATAAATGCTTCTTCTCTTTCGGCTACATCAGGAATCGCTTTTGATAGATATTCCTTTAGATAATTTGTGAAGGCGTTTATTCCGCGATCAAGCGCTTCCGGAATTCTTGCGTAAGTATAGAGATCGCTATGGACGCTGTGGTGTTTCTTGTAGAGTGACAATATTTCGTCATCGCTCATCGCCTCCAAAGTTTCCGCGTTTAACTTTGGATCGAATACTTTCCATAGCCGATCGGAACGATGGATGATTTCATCAAGCGTGCCTTCAAGCCAGGACGGGTCTCTGGTGGCTCGTCTTATAATTGCTTGGGCATTCGCCGCGCACTCGTCTGTGCGCAAATAATATCGTTCGGAAAACTCCCGATAAAACGCAAAGATGTTGCTGTATCCGGGGTAAAAGGTTGCCGTCCTTCGCGGTACGGAGGCTCTCAGATAGTAGGACGAGAAATGTAAATCTTCGTCATAGTTTACCGCCCCGATTAGCCAGTCGTATTCATCGACGAGACGACTGATTTGTTCCGTTTCCGACGCGGTCATCGCCCCCTCCCTTCAAATCTCCCTAACAATTTTCTTCCTAAAAGCGACAGCTCCATATTTCCATAGGTAGGGCGCTGATGAGGATTGTTGTAATAGATACCCTTAATTTTACTTCCAGACTGATCGAGATATAACTCCATGGTGCCGCTATGGGCTTGCACGTCGCGCATACTCGTATTCACAGGCTGATTTTGATAGACGCAATGTATTGTTGCAGGTCCGCCATCCTGATCGTTTAGCGCAAAGCCTGCCAGCCTACTCTGAGTGATAGCATTTTTGTCATAATACCAGACAACAAGCTGGTGGAGCGATTGGTGGAACTCAAGAATAATTTTGTACTTCTGCTTATGTTGACTGACTGAGGAATACATGAATCCGGCCCATCGGCCATGCACAAAAGGTACCTTGATGCCAACGAGCAGTCGAAACAACTTCCACGTCCAAATATATCTTTCGACCAGATATACAAAACCAAAGGAAGCGCCGAGGGCCGTGATAGCAGCCTTGATAGCTGGCACCAGCTGAAAGGACAATTCAAACGCCGTATAAAGGGGATACAATGTCAGAGCGGTTAAGACGTATACGGCAACATAGGAAATGTATAACCGCTTCATGTTTATGAGGGACACAACAACCTGTACTCCTTCAAATTCTCAAGGTCAGCTGCGATGGTTACATCGGATATACTTTCAAGAGTGATACGGCAGAACTGCTGAATTTGGCGCTCAATTTTTAAAGCATATGTGATCAAAGAATCTGTTCTTGGATTATTCATGCTGCTACCGGGTTTGTCTTTATAGCGTTCCTTCGCTTCATGTAGACGCTCTGACAATTGCATTACTCCCGTGGGAGCGACGCGCTGATCTGCGTATGCGGCAATTTTGCGATTGTAGTCATTACTGGCAAACGTACTTTCGTTTTCAACAAAGATTTTGTTGTTTAGAAGCTCAACCTCCTCCATTGAGAATCCTAGCTCTTTCGCTATTGCTGCGGTTACGCGGTGATCGTCTTTTCCAAAGCGCGCAAGTGTTTTCTCTTGCACTCTTTTAAATTCTTCGCTGCCGGATTCGATTTTTACGATGTTGCCAATGTCATGAACAAGGAGCACTCGGATCAACATCTGAGTGTTTATCGGAGGCCCACTCCAGTTTTTCGAAATGTACTGCGCTAGCGCTGCAACACGAAGCATGTGCAGCTGCAAATTTTCGGGCAACTTATATTTTCCGTATATGTCAACTATTGGTAATGCTACGGGCATAGGTCTGGCTTCGTGTCATTGGATTGACTAGTCAGCAGCTCGTCCTCAGAATGAAAGCATAAATTGTAACATTAGGAAAGCACAAGCAATTGTAGGTGCGAATTCGGGCTTATGGCCTATCAATCCTGAACTCCGCACATCCGACACGCGTCCACGCCTCAGTGAGTATGTGGCGTGTCGGTGCAGGAGCTTTTTTGAAATCTCCTAAGCTGCTGATGGTCTTGAATAGAAAAAGCTTGCTCATGCCGTCGTGGGCCAATTCCTTCACGAGCGCCACGACATTCCCCATGTGAGTCTCATTCGTAGTTACGTTCAACACGAGGAGATTCGGAAGGCCGAGATGAGATCTATAGATGTTTTGAGTCGCGATCTGGCGGTAGCCTAAAATCTTTCTCAAATAGCTCGTCTGGTGCAAGTCCGAGCGCAAAACAGGCAATGTATTCCTGTCGGCTTCTAGCGCGAAGAAGCGATATACTTTCTGTCCATCGTGCCGGTACTCCAATCCGAACATTCCATCCGGTACGATCCTGATGTCGGCTCGGTGCGTGTTCCCGGAGCGCGGAAACGTGTACGAGATTGAGACCGGAAGCTCGAACGGGTTGCGCAGGTTGCGCGGCTTCTCCGGCGCCTTGACGAGCATTTCTTGCCACGAAATGAAGCGCAGGTTTGGGTCTTGTCGTACACCGAGTTCGATCGAGGCCATGCAATCGCAAATCATAAGTTGGTGCGCGAATTGACGATATGCGCCTGCGCGCCCCTTTTTGAGAAGCGGGCTGTCGCTTTGCATGAGGCCGCGATCACGCAGAACCTGTTCGCCCCTGTCGTCCAGTTCATAGATGACGGGCATGTAACGGCAGTTCGCAAACTGCCATTGTTGTTCGGGTCGATTGATATACCGGCCGTCGTGATAGAGATGCCCGAGTCGCTCCTTGAAGCGGGTCTCTGAATTGCCTCCCAGGAAGGCGTAGAGGAAATTGGAGCGGAGGTAGTGATATCGATTGAGGAGCTTGAACAGTTCGATATCGCGCTCAGTCAGCTCAATGCGTTTGCCGGTGCCGGCGCGGTGCATTCGAGAGCGGCGTTTGGAGGTCTCCATGGACCATCGAAATACATTGCGGCAACGCGATTGAAAACGCGCGCTATGCGCATCTATGAGTAACGGTGAGCCCCGATGGGACACCATGAGGAGAGTAAAATATTATTTGCGGACAGCACAACAACCCCGCGACGCGCCGCTAGCAACGACACGTTACTCGAATAGATCGGCGTGTGTCCCTGTCCGGACCAGCCAAATTTCGTTCTCCGTTATTTTGTAAATGAGTATCCAATCGGGTGCGATGTGGCAGTCCCAATACCCCTTCCAGTCTCCTTTGAGAGGGTGCGCGCGGGCGGATGGCCGCAAGGCCTCACCCGTTTGAAGGGCTTGTATCATCGCCTCCAGCTGCGTGAGATCGCACCCTCGCCGCGAGAGCCGTTTAAGGTCTTTCTTGAATGCGCCGGAAGGCCGGAGGGATTTCATGCCTTCGGCTTCAAATCTTTCCCGAGCGCATCGTCAAACAAATCTTTCGTCGTAGCATAGCTCTTGCGCTTCGCCGGGTTCTCAAGCTCCGCAATTGCCTTCCTGGTTTCTGCGTTGGGGACGCGCACATCAAAGGGTAGCCCGCGCTGGAGTACCACCTGGCGCAAAAACATGGTGATGGCGTCCGAGGTTTTCACGCCAACATGGCGCAAGACCTTTTCGGCCTTAGTCTTCAAATTCTTCTCAACCCGAGCGTTGATGTTGGCAGTCTTGGGCATAATCACGTCCTTCTGTACCATGCTGTCTTTGTATCACAAACGTGATACAATGCAAGCCTCAAGGCTCGACCGCGTAGCTATAGAAGCACCTCACCGGGAGGCTCCAATGTCTCGGCGCTGAAGGGCTTTGACGGCATGCCATCGATCATGAGTTTCAGGTAGATACGGTAGTTTGGGAGCTGCATGAGATCGATTTGCTCGAATTGCTCCACGAACTCCCGGACGAGGAAGGGTGCGTCTTCCGCCCCAACACGGAACGAAATGACGGTAGCAGCATTACCCAATACTGCGTGCCGGATGTCCGGCTCAAGCTGATTCAGGTATTGATGGGCGACGGTAAATCCTACGCGGTACTTCCGCAGCTCTGAGAGCATGTTTGCGACGGCGAGCGTGGTGAAACTCTGGAATTCGTCGACGTAGACGAAGAAATTGCGCCGCTTGTCTGCGGGCATATCGGCGCGGGTATATGCTGCAAGGCCGATAGTCGTAACGAGCAATCCGCCGAGGAGCGACGAGCTGTCCTCTCCGATCCGGCCTTTAGCAAGGTTTACGAGCAGCACCTTGCCTTCATCCATAATCTGGCGGATGTGAAGGTCGATTGGGGGCGCGGTAAGGATGCGGTTGAGCAGCGGATCGGCGAGAAAGGCTCCAACTTTGTTTTGGATCGGCGCCGTACCATCGGCGCGGTACCCGAACGAAAAGCGTTCGTACTCCTTTTCCAGGAATCTCTTCACGGTCTCGTTTTTTAGCGATTTGGCGATCTCCTTCCGAAACTTCTGGTCGGTGAAGATACGCAGCACGTCATGAAGCGTCGCGTCCGGTTGCTCCAAGAGCGCCATAAGGACGTTGCGAAGGATGTGTTCCATGCGCACGCCCCACGCGTCCGGCCACATCTTTTTGAACACCTCCATCATCCCAGAGGCGGCAAGAGCGATGCAATCCTCTCGAACGTGACGCAACGGATTGTACCCGTATGGCTGCGAAGGGTCAGCAGCGTTGAGATACATCACGTCCGATTGCCGTGATTTCGGAATGCGAGTCGCAATACGCTCAACAAGATCGCCATGCGGATCGATCAACGCAAATCCATTGCCGCGCTCCAGGTCTTGCAGCGCCATCGTCTCCATGAGCGTCGATTTCCCGGTGCCCGTCTTTCCGATGATGTAGGTGTGCGAAAAGCGATCCTCGTCTTTGATCCCGAAGAGCCGATTGTCGTTGCGAAAATCGACGCGCGCGAAATGTGTAACTCCGTTTGCGGACATATGGCTCGCACATCGTCTCGCATAAATGACGGAGAGCGAGGCGGTGAATCGTGACAAATGCGCGCGATTCGCGTGCCTCTGTCAAAGGCCAAACCGAGAAAGCGTTGAAAGCGAATTTTACGCGCTGAAAAATTCTAAGAATCGCGAGAATCGAATCTAGAATTCAATGCCAGTGAATTTCAGATGAGAACTCTGTTGTCCAGCCATCTCGTCAATGGCTTGATATCGGCCGCATATCCCATACACCCTCATATTATGCCTCCTCCTCTATGAAGAGATGGTCCCTACTGCACGGACGAAAGTCCGTTGCTAATAGGTGTATCTCAAACTGAGGAGGAACAATGAACGCTCCATCGGCGGGCCTGAAAGGCCGACGAAATTAGGAAGAAGTCGGGGCTGCAACCGCTACCTGCGGCTTTTGGAACATATTGAACAAACGACCTGATTCCGTGGCCGTGGCCGGATACATCCTGGGGATACAGAATTCAGGAGTGTATCGCCGTCGCACCTTGTTCTATGCGAGATGGCGCATGATTCGGCTCGGAACGCTGCAATCATTCCATAAAACCATCCTGATCCTTCTGTTCTGGGCTATATAGTTCGCGCCCTTCCGCTTTTTTGCGGTTCGCATCGCTTTCAATCAGGAGCAGCCGTCCAACAGAAGGGTGCGCAAGCAATGGAGACTATAACAGGCGAAGACCCACCGCCTAAATCGACCGATCTAGAGGGCTGGGGGCAAGCCATTGCGGATAGGCGCCTCGGCACATTCCGGCTGGAAGCAATCGTCGCTGCAATTCAAGACCTCGGGCCAACCGTCGACAAGAACGTGCGCAATGCTCTGGCGAAGCATCTATCGGATTCCATGATTGGAATGCTCCGGTGGGCTGTCGGATTCAATCACCCAAACCAAGGCGAGGACATCATCTATCGCGTGCATTTTGAACTGTTTGAAGCCTTGCTGGACCCAGGCTCTGCCGACGGCCAGGGGCTCCGTGACGCCTTTGGCCCCCGAGTGATGTTTCGGGTGAAGGATGCGATCGCGGTCGAGTTCCGCCACGTCCGGATACCGTTGAAAGCCAAGATCAAGAAGTCCGATCAGGCAAAGAAGATAGCAGATACGAAGGTCGACGAGATCGGGCGACTGTTGCGACCCACCGAGCCTAAAGGCCTGGCCGAAGATGCCGGACTGTGGGACGGGGAAGAAGCCGGTTCTCGCAATTCGAACCGTGATCTCACGCTCTTGAATGGCGTGAGAGACGCCGATGAGCAAATCGATGTGGAGCGCGTTCTGGCCAACGTCAAGAATTACAAAAAGCGATTGGCATTCCGCCTCTACATGGACGACGTCCCATTCAAGTCCAAGAAAGGCAACTCAATCGCGAAGGCCTTGGACATCAGTGACAAGACTGCGGAGCATTGGATCGAAGAGGTTCAAAATCTCCTGAAATCGAAAGTGGGAGAAAAGACATGAACGCGCACAACAAATCCGTGGACCGGGACGAGGTGCTGTTTGCCTTTCATCAGGCATGCGAGCGTCCAACGGCCGAACAAATCATTGAATGGATCGCCCGGTATCCGCAATTCGCCGAGGACATCCGCGCGCATGCCGCCGTGAGCAGGGATTGGGCCGCGCGCGAAGGGGTGTCTGTTGCGGAAGCTGGCGAAGCCATGCTTGCGCGCGGATATAGCAACGCTTTGAACGCGCTCTATAACGCGGAGATTAAGGCGTCGTCACCCGCGCCAGCATCAGCGGCGCAAACCTTTCATGAAATGCTCGCCGCGCGTGGAAAGGAAGTTTTTCAGCTTGCCAACGAGCTCGATATTGCTCGTGGGGTGCTTGCCGATCTCTTTAATGGCTGGATGCTTGAGCCAATTCGCAAGCGTCTCATTCAGGCGGTTGTTGTCTCGGTGACGAGCACGCGTGAAGCGTTTGACACCGCGCTGCAATTGGCACTCAAAAATCCCAGGCTAGGCCAGGCTAAGGCAGACAAAGCACTGACAGTGACGCCTCGAAGCTGCGATGAAATTATTCGTGACAGCAATATGTCTCCAGAACGACGACACTATTGGCTTGAAGAGGATTGATCGTGGACGCCTGGATCGACATTCGCCGGAAGGCCCGTGTGTGCCACGAGGAAGCCCTGGCCACGGCAAAGGGAGATCGCCGCGCCGACAAAATCATTGCGGCGGCTCTGAAGAACGACAGCTTGGAATTACGACCCGTTGACTTCAAACCCGGAATCTTGGGCTCTCTGGATCGCTCATCGAGGCTGGTGAACGTTGCGAAAAAACAAGACCCTATTGATGAGCTTGTCGTTATCGCCCATGAGATCGGCCATTTCCGACTGCATCGTGATCCGCACAATGAGGTGACAGTCCGGCCGCAAGGATTGGGCGGCGATCCTGTCGATAGCGGCGCAGGAAAGGTTGAGGGTTACTCCCCGCGTGAGCGCAAGGAGGTCCAAGCCGATATTTTTGCGGGAGAACTCCTCTGTCCCTCTAACTGGCTTCGCGAGGAATTCGTTGCTCGCGGGAGACGCCCGCACGAAATTGCCGGCGATCTTGGGGTGCCGCCGTATCTGGTGATGAACCAGATGGTTCGCGCTTTACTTCTCCCGCCTTTACGGCCGGCTATGGCTGATCCCCCCGGAGTCCATCACGATCTGGATGATAGCCAAAAGGCCGCTGTGATCTGGGAAAAGGGGCCGCTCCTCGTTGATGCGGGTCCTGGCACGGGCAAGACCCGCACTCTTGTGCGACGAATCAAGCACCTTCTCGATAAGGGCTCGCCATCGAGCGCTTTCCTCGCCCTGACCTTTTCAAACAAGGCGGCGGAGGAAATGCGCGAACGTCTCTCGGCTATGAATGCCGATGCTGCCATCGAGATGTGGGTCGGAACCTTCCATGCCTTCGGGCTTGAGCTGATGACGAAATGGCCCTCCAGCGTTGGCCGAACGAGCAAGGTCCGTGTGCTCGATCAGACGGGCTCGCTCGCCTTGCTTGAGGCAAATCTGGATAAGCTTCAGCTCCATCACTATCAAAACTTGTATGAACCGGCCTACGAGCTTGTCCCTGTCTTGCGAGCGATCTCGCGTTGCAAGGACGAGCTGATCACGCCCGAACAGTATCGCGCCGCTGCGGACGACGCACTTGCCGCGGCCAAGACCGATGAGGAACGTGAAAGCGCCGAAAAGGTGCAAGAGATCGCCGAAATATATCGGATTTATGAGAAGGCTCTCGGAGATAGCGACGCGGTGGATTTTGGCGATCTGGTCCTGCTTGCCGCGCGGCTCGTCCAGACCAATCCTGATGTTCAAAAATACGTCGCGGGTTTCAAGCATGTCCTCGTGGACGAATATCAGGACGTAAACGCTGCAAGCGCATTCCTGTTGCGCGCCATTTGCGGTGCCGGCACAGATGTCTGGGTCGTGGCCGACCAGCGTCAATCGATCTATCGATTTCGAGGCGCGGAACCTTCGAACGTGTCGAATTTTGCCAAGGTATTCGGTGGAACCCGCCACGCGCTCGCGCATAACTATCGCTCCTTCGCACCCGTGGTTCGTACTTTCGAGAAATTCTCCGCGACCATGGCGGAGGGAACCATGTCCGGCACCTGGAAGGCTCATCGCGCCAACGGAGGCGGGGTGTCGCTGACGGTCACGCCCACTCTCGCGGCGGAAGGCGAAGCGATACGGGAGAAGATAGAAGAGTTGCGCGAAAAGGGAGTGCCCTACGGGGATCAAGTCATTCTGGCGCGGACGCACCTTACGCTTGCCCGTATCACGGGCGTTCTTGAGCAGCTGGGCGTTCCATTGCTTTATCTCGGTGATCTTTTCGAGCGTCCCGAGATACGGGATTTGCTCTCTCTTGTGGCGCTCGATTCTGAACTCGGTGGAATCGGCTTGGTGCGCGTGGCAGCTCGGAAAGAGTATGAAGTGCCAAGAGGGGATTCACTGACGGTTATTCGCTGGACGCAAGTCAACCGTGTGCCGGTCTTCGATGCTTTGAGCCGCGTTGCTGAAATCGAGGGGCTCAGCGAGCCAGGGCGTATCGGGCTTGCCAAGCTCGGCTCACAATTACAGGGCCTCTCGAAAGCGTCACCCTGGACCCTGCTTACGACTTGGCTATTCGAGCGCAGCGACTACCTGCGCCCGTTGTTGAACGGCAACCACGCCATTTCCCAGCAACAGCTCGTGGCGATCTACCAGCTTCTGAAAGTGTGCGGCGAGCATGTCGCCATGGGCGATTCAAGCCGCAGACGATTTCTGGATCGCATCCGCCGCATCGAAGCGCTGAACGAAGACACTGCGTATCGGGCGGTTTCCTCGGAAGCGTCCGACATGGACGCCGTGCGTGTCATGACCATTCATGGCAGCAAGGGATTGGAATTTGGAGCCGTTCATTTTCCGGCGTTGGCGACGGGATACATGCCGAATAGTTGGCGAGGCGTCCGCGTTCCCCCGCCGCCCACGCTCGCCCATCTTGTGATGCGACCCGACGGTCATGAGGCCGAGGAAGAATGTCTCTTCTTCGTCGGGCTATCGCGCGCTAGAGACTATCTTTCGCTCAGCCGTGCTGACAAATACACAACGCGTAATGCCGGCGCGTCGAAGTTCCTTATCTCAATTGCTGGAGTGGTGCCGGCCACGCGATATCAGGGATCAGGTAATTCGTATTCAATTGATACCCCACTAAAGCTGCCTGGAATCCGGGATGACTACCCGGAAAGAGACCTTGAGATCTATCTACAGTGCCCGGCCCGCTACCGTTACCAAGTCATCGAAGGGCTGCACGGCGGCCGGGATGAATCGGCCTATGTCCGTTTTCACCGCTGCGTCTACGTCACGGTCGGATGGCTCGAACAAGAGCGTCAAGACGGGCGCACGGTCGATACTGCGGCTGCGCTGGCGCGCCTCGCCAGCGTGTGGGCGACGGATGGCCCGGTCGACCACGCCTTCGAGAACTACTACCGCAGCGCCGCCGAGAGCATGGTCAAGGGCATGGCAGCGGCAATAGCCGTGGAGACCGGAGAGTATGATCGGCAGGAATGGGCCATTCCACTTGGGGCGCGCAACATCACAATTACGCCCGACCGGGTGCTGGTTGGTTCCGACGGCACGACTCGTGTGCAGCGCATCCGCACGGGCCGCAAGACGAAATCCGAGCCCGACAAGCCTATCTATGCGTTGCTGCGGCGGGGCGCGACGCTGAAATACCCAGGCAAGGCGATTAGCGTCGAGATTTTCTATCTTGGAACTGGCGAGATAGTGCCGGTGCCTGCCAAAAACGACGAAAAGCTTCTCGCCGAGTATGCGGAAGCTATCGCCGGCATCGAGCGTGGTGACTTCCACGCCGATCCTCAACCGCGGCGCTGTCCGAACTGCCAGTGCTACTTCATGTGCGGTGGCTGACCCGACAGCCCCTTCCGCTTTTTCTCGCTGAGCATCGCTTTCTTCTTGAGAGGGCCGTTCCGGCCCCAAGCAAGGAGAAACGAATGTCTAAACCTATCATCTTCATTCAGGTCCATGGCCGGCCTGGGATTCTCGAAGCCGAGCTTTCGGAGGCCGCGACCATTGGTGAAATCCACGACGCGCTGGCGGCGGCTGGCATTCAGATTGATGCCGAAACCGTCATCTACGTCGATGACGCGGAAGACCACCTGTATGGCGATCGCAAGGCTCCGGCTGCGGGGCTCAAGCATGGTTCCCGCATTCATGTCACCCGCTGCAAGCGCATCAAGGTGACCGTCAACTTTCTCGAAAAGTCGGCCGAGGAGAGCTTCCCCCCCGGAACGCGCGTCCGCAAGGTGAAGGATTGGGCGGTGCGCACGTTCGAGATGGACCCCAAGGACGCCGCCGAGCACGTGTTGCAACTCTGCAAGTCGACGGAACGGCCCGCGAGCGACACGCCGTTGCAGCAGCTGGTGCAAGGCCACGCCTGCGCCGTCTGCTTCGACCTCGTGCCCGAGAAGCGGGTCGAGGGCTGAGATGAACGCCCTCGTTCCACCTGACCGGGCCATGCTTGAGCAAGACCTCGCCGCGCCGGATTTCCGGTGCGGCGAGGTCGAGGGCCGGTGGCGTTACGTCGCGACGCAATGGCCGCATGTTGTGATCGCCGTCTCCGCACCCGAAAGGCCCAATGCGCTGGCCGAATTCGGTTTCCGGTTCGAGTGCTCAGGTTACCGGCAAAACCCCGCTACCGCCCAGCCCTGGGACTTGCAAGCCAACAGGCCGTTGCCGGGTCAGCGCTGGCCGAAAGGGCGCACCATCGTGCCCTCGGTCTTCCGGCCCGAGTGGAAACAAGGGCAGTGCCTCTACCTGCCATGCGACCGCATGTCGATCGAGGGCCATGACGGCTGGCGCAACGAGCACCCCAGCCGTCTTTGGCAGCCCTCGCGCGGCATCATCTGTTACCTGGAGCAAATCTATGAGCTTCTCAATCAAAGCGACTATACGGGCGTGGCTGGTACCTGAGCATGCGCTCAGTTGCTCTGCCGAATACTGGCGGCAGATCGTTGCCGAGCTTGAGCGCCGTGGAGATCACCGTCACGAAGCAGGCGTGTTCCTGCTTGGCACCGAGCGCAACGGGCGGCGTGAGGTGAGCGAGTCGATCTTTTACGATGACCTTGATCCTCGCGCCTATGACAGCGGCGTCTGCGTTCTGCATGGCGACGCCTTCGCCAAGCTCTGGGCTCTCTGTCGCGAAAAGCAGGAGACGGTCGTTGCCGACGTGCATACGCATCCGGGCATTGCGCTTCAAAGCCATTCCGACAGGACCAACCCGATGGTGGCGAGGGCCGGGCACATCGCGATTATCGTTCCCAATTTTGCACGTTGGCCGATTCCGGCGGATCGCCTTGGCATCTACCAGTATTGCGGACAGCACACGTGGATAGACCGGAGTCCGCCAAGATCGCGGGAGTTCTTCTATACCGGGTTTTGGAGCTGACGATGGCTCAGGAACTCGACCATACCAATCTGCACCGCGCCGCGAAGTACTTCATGGATAGCGGCCGTGTTGAATCACCCGACGAGGCCATGGCGTTGTTGCAGAAGTTCGGCCTCACCATCCACGTGGGCGATGAAATCGTAGGTTCGGCCAACCACCAAATCGCCTTGCTGACGCTGGTCAACACCGCGCGGCGCTCTTTGCTCGGGGGCATCGAGATCGTCGGCTTGCCTGATGTGATGAGCCTCACCCCGCTGGCACCCAATCGGCCTTTGATCGAGGCGGTGCGCGAGCTTGGAGGTGTTCCTGTCATCCGTGCCAGGCCAGGGTGGCCGTCAGCGCTCATCGGTGGCGCGGCCGCCGATCCAGCGACGGCACCTTGTTGGCAACTCAGTTGGGACGGCTGGAGAGGCGGAGTCATTCCCTCGCGGCAAAATAGGCGACTTGCCGAAGCCGAGGCCATGGCTCTCGCCCCGGCTCTTGCAGCGGCCGTGTGTGCCGCGGAAGCCTTTGCCTTTCATGCCGGCGATCATCCGATGGCGGGACGCCGCTCGACTGGGCTTTCTTTGTGGCGTCCTGACGCTGATTGGATGGTAGTGGACGCTAGCGAGCCGACGCTGGCCTACTTGCCTTCACGCCTTTGGATCATCGGCCTCGGAAATCTCGGGCAAGCCTTCGCGTGGCTCCTGGCTTGCCTGCCTTATGCTGATCGAAGCGAAGTACAATTCATGCTGCAGGACTTTGACCGGATCGCTCCATCCAACGACAGCACTTCGCTGCTTTCCTTTTTGCGGGACGCGAACCGTAAGAAAACGCGCGTTGTCGGGGATTGGCTGGAGGCCAGAGGTTTCCAGACTTTCTTGGAGGAGCGCCGCTTCGGGCCCTGGACAAAGAAAGCTGACGATGAGCCTGGCGCAGCCCTGTGCGGCGTGGACAACGCGAATGCGCGTGTTGGCTTGGAGAAAGCCGGGTTCGGATTGGTGATTGAAGCGGGCCTTGGCGCAGGGCCGCAAGCATTCCGTAGCCTCTCAATGCACACGTTTCCGGCGTCGCGCAGCGCAGAAGACATCTGGTCGAAGCAGGTCGGCCAAGCGCCCGAGGTCTTCGAAAATATGCCCGCGTACCAAGCAATGAAACGCAAGGGCATGGATCGCTGCGGGCTGACCCAGCTCGCCTCCCGTACCGTCGGCGTCCCGTTTGTCGGCCTGACCGCCGGATGCCTCGTGATTTCGGAACTTCTTCGCAGGCTACACGGGGGCACCGCGACAGAGGTTCTTTCCGGCTCCGTTGCCGCTTTCGAGAATATCGAGATCGTCGCCATGCAAATGCAGCCTTACGCCTTTGGTCATGTGCCTGTTGCCTAACCTCAAGACAATCGATGGCGTGCAACTCAGCCGGCGCAGCCTCGTGCAGCATGCGCCGACAAAGACGGCCTTCGAAATCTTTGCCCGTCCCGATATGCTGTGGATGACATCCTGACGCTTGAGGATTTCCGCACTCGGCTTCTACATGTCTGTTAGAGCGTTTGAGAAGTGAGCAGGAGGGAGAATATGCCATTTTGATGCATTCCCCCTCCGTGCCAACAATCCACTTTGAATCGAAGATGACCACAACGCCAGTCAGGCGTTCTTCGGTATGCGCATTCCAGACAACGCACTCGATGAATTCATTGAGATATACAAGAAAGAATTCGGCGAAGACATCTCTCGTGCAGATGCAGGACAAATGGCCTCCGATCTGTTGAGACTCTACGATCTCCTCTCAAAAAAATCGCCCGCAAGAAAAACTATGCCGCACGACGACGATCATCCTCGGATCGGATTCCGAACTTAGTTTCCAGCTTACGAATGTTCTGTATAATTTCGAGAAGCTCGGGATCGCGATTGACCAAAAGGGTTCGAATGTCCTCCCTGACTGCCCGCAGTTGGGGAAGAGAGACCGTTTCGAGTGTGAGTCGAAACGGTTTTTTGGCTTCAATGCTCACTATTTTGTCTCTTAGTACCGGGTTCGAACCAACAATTCCGAAAATTAGCCGTTTTGTGCCGTCGTCACCGTCGCGAAACCATTCGATGGCTCTGTTGCGGAATGAAATCAACGTCTCCAAGGGTTCGAACGCCGAAACCGCTTGGCTCGATTCCTCAAGCTGTTGGCGGAGTCGCAATTGATCGGCTTCGAGCTTGCGCCTTTCCCGAAGAAACTCGTCATCGCCTATGAAATCGCGAATGCGAAGTGATGTGAGGTTTTCGAGCGAAACCTTCGTACGTTCTAGCGTCTCTTGAAGCGTCCGTTTTCGTTCATCGGTCGCTTGCTGCGCTGCTGCACGGTTGGTCGATACGTGCTTGACGGCCCAGTTGTGGAGACGGTCTGAAACGGTCAGCTCATGGAGGAAGCGCTCGATTTGCGCTTCCAGAACGATTCTCGAAATATAGGGCTGCCGGCAGCGATAATCGGTTCGTCGCTTCGTGCAATGATAATAGGTATAGTGCGACCCGTGCCGGTTGATTTGCTCCTCGGCCGTGACGAGAAAACCGCATTCGCCGCAACGAATCATTCCGGTGAATGCAAAGGATCGCGTATGTGGCCGCGGCTTTTCGGCTCTCCGTAGCAGGCTCTGAACGCGCTCGAATTCTTCCAACGACACGACCGGCTCATGCGCGCCCGGATACGTTCGCCCGTTCCATACGAGGATGCCGGCATAAAACGGATTCGTCAAAATTTTGTGTATGTAGCTAAGGGGGATCAGCCGGCCTCCCAATTGGCGCCGCTTCGGCGTTCGAAAATCCCACTCGTCCTTCGTGATCTCCCAGATTTTCCGGGTTGAATAGCCACCGCTCAATATGAGGTCGAATATCTGGCGAATGCGTTCAAATCGTTCGGGGTCTTTGACAATCGTTCTGGTCACTGGATCATTGAGGTATCCGAGCGGCGGCTTGTTCGGACGCCATCCCTTTTCGATCTTGGTGCGGTTTCCGCGCTTCACATTGTCGGATAATGCGTCAGAATAATACTTGGACTGCCCGAACATGATCTGAAGCATGAACTTGCCCTGAGAATTGTTTTCAAAAGTGTATGTCGCGAACTTCAGGTCGCGGATCACGCCGCAGTCGAGCATGTAGATGATGCGCCCGCCGTCGATTGAGTTTCGTGCGAGGCGATCAGGTGCCCACGCGATAATCCCGTCAGCGGCACCTCGCTCGATTTGAGAAAGCATCTCTCCAAATTGCGCGCGGCCGGGGGCCTTCGCGCTGAAGGCTTCCTCATAAATCCGGACGATCTCAATGTCCGATCCATCACCGAACGTTCTTTGCAACGTTGTGAGCTGAGATTCAATCGACGCGACCTGCCGGTCTTCGGCTTCCGATGATTTTCTGCAATAGACGAAATATCTCATACGTGGCTTGTAGACTCGCGATTCTACGATGACTTCGAGATTCACGCGAATCGAATATTCCCAGATGATGCATGTGTCGCCGCCGGAAGCGGAGGCGGTGCATTGAGCCCTGGTGGCATGAAGCCCCGTCTTCGAAGCCTTGCGACTCGCCTCTAGGCTGAACGCATGGACGAGATAAAGGAGAATCAAGGCCGGAAGAAACGCTTCGAACCGACTGCATCCGCAATCCTCGAAGACGGCACGATCGTTGAGCTGGTGTACCAGCCGCACGGACACCAAACGCATCTGGTAATGTACAGTGCCGGCAGCTGGACGCTTGTGGATCGAGTCGACCTTAATGGCGACGCGCCCCTTGTGCCATTTTCGGCTGAAAACAACCTCATCAAGAACGAGGTCGTACTTCTGCCTTCCGAACCGGAAATTTATGGAAGCGAAAAAGAACTCCTCTCAGACATCCAGAGCTTCATCCACCGCTATGTCGATCTGAGCCCCACATTCGAGAAAGTCGCCACATACTACGTACTCCTCACTTGGCTCTATGACGCATTCAACGATCTTCCATATCTGCGCCTGCGTGGCGACTTCGGCAGCGGAAAAACGCGCGCGCTCCTGACGATCGGATCGCTTTGCTACAAAGCGTTCTTCGCAAGTGGCGCCTCGACGGTCTCACCGATCTTCCACACACTCGATGCGTTCCGAGGCACGCTCATTTTCGACGAAGCCGACTTTCGCTTCAGCGATGAGCGTGCACAGATTGTCAAAATTCTCAACAACGGCAATGTGCGTGGCATACCCGTGCTCCGAACGATGATGAACCGGCAACGCGAATTCAATCCGCAAGCGTTCCAGGTTTTCGGCCCCAAGATCGTAGCCACTCGCGGGAGCTACGAAGACAAAGGACTTGAGAGCCGCTTCATCACCGAAGAGATGGGATCACGGCAGCTGCGCAGCGATATTCCGATCAACCTGCCGAACACATTCAAAGAGGAAGCTCGCGAACTTCGCAACAAGCTTTTGCTCTATCGATTCCACCGGAGGTCCGATGCCAAGACCGACGAGAGCCTTGTCGATCCGAGGCTAGAACCACGCCTCAATCAAATTCTTTTGCCACTTCTCAGCGTAGTCGGTGACCCGAATCTCCGTGCGGAGCTGCGGTCCGTCGCGCTCAACGCTCAGGCCGGCCTCGTGGCGGAGCGGGGTCTCTTAGCCGAAGCACAGGTGCTGGAAATTCTCGCCGAGCTGATGGCCGCTTCCGATCGGGCGTCCGTTCCCGTAGCAGACGTGACCGCCGGTCTGATCGAGCGATACGGTGCTGAGTACGAACGTCCTATCACGAACCGCTGGATCGGGGGTATCCTCCGCAGACGCTTCAATCTCCAGACCTATAAGAGCCACGGCGTCTATGTCGTGCCGATGACCGAGCGAACGAAAGTCGAGATGTTGTGCACGCGGTATGGAATCGACTCGATGGCTGAACTTATCACAGCAGTACAATCGGGGGACGTGGGGACTTCGGGGACGTTATAGGGGTGATCCCCATCCCATCGAATAGCGAGGAATATAGGTCGAGTTTGCTCGATCTGGTCGATGCACAATTCCCGCAGCTACGTCCCCACGTCCCCACGTCCACCCGGATGTGGCGGCTTGGCATGTCCGCTTCCGATGCACGTTCTGGGATCATTCGGAGCGGTTGCCTCCATGTTTGCCCAATTGGCACATTCTCACTCCTCCCGCATTTAACGGCCGTCAACGAAAATAGCCCGCGTGTCCGCCCGGCCGTTTGCGGCCGGCGTCACGTTCTATGAAAAAGAAACTTGATTGTTATCTCCGTCCCTACCGCCGTCGTTGGGGCCTTACGCAAAAGGAACTTGCGTACCTGTTCGGATCGAAGAGCAGCACCGTCTCTCGGGTGGAACATCAGAAACGTCAACCCAGCCTCACGGTCGCATTCGCCTGCCAGATTATTTTCGGCACCGCGCCGATTGAACTGTTTCCAGGCCTGTTCGCTGAAATCGAAGAGGACGTGATCGCACGAGCGTACGATTTGCATGAAAGGCTTCAAGGCAATCCGTCAAAGGCGGCTCGCATCAAGCTCGATTTCCTCGAAGAAGTGTTCGCACGCGTGAAAGCGCGCGAACACAACGTGAATGTATGAATACGCCAAAACGCCACAACTTGGTGCTTGCCATTTACCCAAATACGCGCGGGTTCGCATTTGTCGCATTCGAAGGTCCGCTTGCGCCCGTCGATTGGGGTATCAAAGAGATACGAGGACGCCGCAAGAACCAGCGATGCCTCGTAGGCATCGGGGCGATCATCGAGCGATGTGAGCCCGACGTGTTTGTGCTTCAGGATACGTCGCCAACGGGCACCCGCCGCGCACGGCGGATCAAGGATCTCAACGCAGAAATTGCAGAATTTGCCGAGCATTGTGGCATACCGGTCTACGCCTATTCGCGTACACAGGTACGCCAAGCCTTTCGGCACCTAGGCCTAGCGAACAAGCATCAAATCGCCGAGGCAATCGCGAAGCACATCCCCGCGTTCGAACAGTACTTGCCTCCGGTGCGCAAGCCGTGGATGAGCGAGGACGGCCGCATGGGGCTCTTCGATGCGGCGGCACTCGTACTGACATTCTTTCACAGCGCGGCAGGCGGCGAACAAGAAGCCACCTAGGGGGGCTCTCTCCGCCTCCCGATCCGGCACCCGAATGGTTCGGATGTCGGTACCGAGGAGGAGAAGATGTCCACGATTGTTCTTTCCAATAAGGCCGCAAAGCTCATGAGGCTTTGTGAGATGGAGGGCTATAAGACCCTCGATCAACTGCTGCGACATGCTGCCACCGACAGCGTGTGTCCCGCCATCTGCATGACGGAGGGTTGCGACCACACGACCGAGATGGAGCCAGATCAAGACCACGGCTATTGCGAGGCGTGCGGCGGCAACACCGTCACCTCGGCGCTCGTGCTCGCCGGCCTGATTTAGGAGGCTGGCATGCAGTTCCGCAACTTCTATCGCTGCGCTCGTTGCAGCGGCGAATGGACGGACGTGTGGTCCGCGCAGTGCGACGACGACTGTCCACACTGCGGCGCCCGCCACATGTCGCCGTACAAAAGTGAGGACGTTGAGGAGGGCGAAGATGAATAAGATCGCGCTTCTCAACGATGCCTTCCGCAGGAGCTTCTCCGGTGGCAAGGTCATGATGACCGCCGGCGTCGACGCCCTTCCCGACATGGTGAAGGCCGCCGCGCTTCACGAGGTCGCCATCTTCAATGCGTTCAATGAGGACAACGATCCTCACGGGGAGCATGATTTCGGCAGCTTCGAGCTATGTAGCCGAAAGTTCTTTTGGAAAATCGACTTGTACGACAGGGAATGTCGATATGGCTCGGAAGACCCGGCCGATCTCACAAAAACCACCCGCGTGCTCACCCTGATGCTCGCGGAGGACTATTAGCCCCGCTATGCGGGGCTTTTTTCTAACCGCCTCTCGACAGATTTCTTGCCAGATTGGCACAAACCCGTGTCTTCGGCGCTGCTCGTCCATCGTCCATGCTGAGCAAGGCTTTCAGTTCTTTGACAGCCTACGCTTGGCCCGTGGGGCCAGTGCATTCCAGCAACAAGAGCCAGACGAACTCGGGTCCGCACTTGTGCGGGCACCGTTCTCTGCGCTTCAACGAAGGAGTCAGCAATGACGCTCAAGAGAATTGCGCTTTCAACGCTTTGTCCCCCAAAGGACAATCCGCGCCGCAGTATCGACAAGGCCGCGATCGCGGGTCTTGCCGATAGCATCAAGACCGATGGGGTGCTCCAGAACCTCATCGTGGAGAAGGAGAGCGACGGGAAATTCAGGGTGATCAGCGGCTCGCGCCGCTACCTCGCCTTGAGACTCCTCAAACGCCAGGGCGTCATCGACGGCGAGTATAAGGTGCCGGTCGAGATACGCAGTCTGCAAGGAGACGATGCTCTGCGCATCGCCACTGTCGAGAATGTGCAACGCGTCAATCTCGATCCTATCGACGAAGCCGAGGCGTTCGCGACGATGCTGCAACAAGGGGCCACCATTGACGAGCTTTCGGCAAAGACCGGCCTCTCCAGTCAAACGATCCGCAGACGACTGGCGCTCGCTGACCTCTGCGCGGAAGTGAAACGCGCGGTGCAAAAAGGAGAGGTGCCGCTCGGGATCGCTGAGGCGATGACTTTGGGCACGACGGATCAACAACGTTCACTGCTCAAAGACCTACGAGAAGGCGCCGAGTTCGATCGCGACGCGATTCGAGAAATGCTCTGCGCGGAGAAGCCGTCGGTCGCAATCGCCATCTTCCCGTTGGAGAACTACACTGGAACTTTCACGCGCGACCTGTTCGGCGCGAAGGAAACGACGTATTTCGACGATGTAGAGCAGTTCATCGCTTTGCAAAAGGAAGCGGTAGAGGCCCTTGCCGAAAAGCACCGCAAGAAAGCCGCGTGGGTTGACGTGTTCAACTCCTACGGCGTTCCGTGGTGGCAATACCGGGAGGCAAAAAAACGAGAGCCGGCAGGAGTCGTCGTCAACCTCAAGCCGACCGGTTTGGTCGAGATCAAGACAGGTCTCGTCCGGCACGAGGTGAAGGAAGAAGTGGTCGCGGCGACGAAGGAAGCCCCGGAGGCTCCAAAGGAGCAGCCTGCGGTTTCCGCCGGCCTTTCCCGCTACGCAGCCTTGCACAAGAGTATCGCCGTCCAAGCGGTCCTCCTGCAGAACCCGCGGAAGGCAAAGGAGGTGGTCGCCGTAGAGCTACTCCTTGCTCTTGTGCCCCGCCATCGCGTGCGTATCGAGGTGCATCCTTGCCTCACCGGCTGGGATGCCACCGAGAAAAAGCCGAAAGCGTACACTCTGGTCCAGGATGAACTGTCGCGGCTCTCACGCATCCTTGGTACGAACTTCAAGGACGGCGTGAAGATGTCGGTGCAGGGCGATGTCAACGGCAATACCCCGTTGGCACTCTACCAGGCAGTCCAGAGGCTCTCGAATGAGGATCTGGATAGGCTCAACTCCCTCTTCGTCTTGCTGTCCTTTGGACAAGCTGACGTCGAGACGCTCGATACCGAGGACAGTCTGTTCAATCGTTTGGCGGCCGACCAGGACCTCGTCATGCGTAACTGGTGGACGCCGGATGCGGAGTTCCTCGCTCTCATGCGCAAAGACCAGCTCGAACTTGTCGCCCTTGAGAGCGGAGCGTCGCTGCGCATGGGCAAGCTCAAAGGCTACTCCAAAAAAGACCTGGTCGGCGCTTTAGCACGCCATTTCGAGCGCACGGCCGATCCCGCGGCCATGCTCGACGAGCATGACCAAAAGGGTCGCACTTGGCTTCCGGGGGCAATGTGCTTTCCGGCTCGCGCCGCTGTGACGATGGCCGACCCGCATTGACCCAGTTCAACTCAACCGCCTGACCCAGGCGGTTGTTTTTTTGCCGCAGCTTCGCTACGGCACGCAAGAGTCCTGTCACTTCGTTGCCACGTCCGTATCGATGTTGTCTGGGTCGTCGACATCGCGCTTTCGAACATTCTTGATGCACGATGCCCACTTGGCGCCGCGAATGATCCTAAGCGGTCTTTCGAATACCGGCTACAGATTAGCTTTAGGCCGCTGGATATCGAGGATATCCAATACCGGACAATCGGGTGCCGTCTTACCCGAACAGCGGGCTACCGTCTTTGACAATAGGCGCTCGAGCTTTTTCAGGTCGCCGAGCTTGGCCCGAATGTCTTGGAGATGATGCGCGGCAATTTCGCGGACTTCACGACAGGAAGCTTTTTCAGGGCCACCCAGCCGGAGCAGGGCACGGATTTCATCGAGCGAAAAGCCAAGCCCCCGCGATCTTCGTATGAACGTAAGCACGCGAAGGTCGGATGAACCGTAAATGCGTCGGCCACTTGCCGTGCGCGGCGGCGGCGGCATCATCTTGACGCGCTCATAATACCGTATGGTTTCGATGTTTACGCCGCTGCGGCGCGACAGCTCGCCTATCGGCAGAATTTCAGCCCTCGAATCAGTGATCGCCCGCATGATAAAGTCCTTGATCCTGTAGTAGCTACAGGATGCACATTAGCACACAATGACAACCAAGGAGGACTGCATGAGCGATCTATCTCGGGTGGCGGCGCGCCCGGCGGGGGAGAGCAGCGCGGCGCCTGAAACCACAGTGCATCTGACGGCGGTCGGCGGCATTCTGAGTGCGCTTGCGGCCTCTTCCTGCTGCGTGCTGCCGCTGGTGTTCTTCAGCCTCGGGATCAGTGGGGCGTGGATTGTCAACCTGACAGCGCTCGCGCCCTACCAGCCGATTTTCATCGCGCTGACGCTCGGCTTCCTCGGCTTCGGCTTCTACCGGGTTTATTGGCGTTCCCCGGCGGCGTGCGCGGCGGGTGAAATCTGTGCCCGGCCGCTGCCGAACCGGATCGTCAAGACCGCGCTGTGGCTCGCCACGGCGATCATCGCCGTGGCGCTGGCGTTTCCGTATGTCGCGCCGTTGCTCCTCAACCCATGATCCAGCAACAGAGAAGAGGCTCCCATGAAATACCCGCTCGCCCTTTCCGGCTTCGCTCTGGTGCTGCTTGGCTCTAGCACTGTCTTGGCTGCCAAACGCACCATTACGCTCGCGGTCGAAAACATGACTTGCGCGACGTGCCCCCTCACCGTGAAGAAGGCGCTTTCGGCCGTGCCCGGCGTGAGCAAGGTCGAGGTCTCTCTTGAAAAGCAAAACGCCGTCGTGATCTTCGACGATGCCAAGACCACAATCGAGGCACTGGCCGAAGCGTCGACCAACGTTGGCTTTCCTGCGAAGCTCGCAGCGGTCGCCAAGGGCCTATGACACCTCCGGAAATGATCAAGACGGGCACAGCCAGCGCAATTCTTGCAGCGATCTGCTGCGATCCAACTTCTCCCGAACAAGGCACCAAATCATGAGTGATTGTTGCACCCCGAAGAATGGCGGCAAGGGCTACGATCTAGCAGTCGTCGGGGCTGGATCGGCCGGGTTCTCGGCAGCGATCACGGCGGCGGAGCAAGGCGCGCAAGTCGCGCTCATCGGCCACGGCACGATCGGCGGCACCTGCGTCAACATCGGCTGCGTTCCTTCGAAGACACTTATCCGCGCGGCCGAGACGCTGCACCAGGCGAGCGCCGCGACGCGCTTCACTGGCATCAGCGCGAGGGCGCGCGCTGATGATTGGAGCGCGCTTGTGCACCAGAAAGACGAGCTAGTCGCAGGGCTGCGGCAGTCCAAATACGTTGATCTTTTGCCAGCCTACAACAGCATCACCTACATCGAAGGGCAGGCGCGTTTGGCGGATGGTGGAGTCGCCCTGAATGGCGACCTGGTCAAGGCGGAGCGCCTCATCATCACGACAGGCGCGCGGCCGGCCGTACCGGCCATCCCCGGGATCGAAGATGTGGAGTATCTGACAAGCACCTCGGCGCTCGCGCTAGAGACGCTGCCGAAATCACTGCTGGTGATCGGCGGCGGGTTCATCGGCGCGGAACTCTCGCAGATGTTCGCCCGGATGGGTGTGCAAGTCACGATCGTATGCCGCAGCCAACTCTTGCCAGCGGCGGAGCCAGAGATCGCGGAGGCACTGTCAAAATATTTCCGCGACGAGGGTATCCAGCTGAATTGCGGTGTCGCCTACAAAGTTATCAAGCGCACGAGTGGTGGTGTTTCTCTCGTGGTGCAAGACGGCGACCACGACGAAGTGTTGGAAGCCGAGCGCGTTCTGATCGCGACGGGACGAGCACCGAATGTCGAGGGGCTCGGTCTCAAAGAGGCAAGGGTTACACAAGAGTCGAACGGAAGCATCCTGGTGGATGACCGAATGCGCACGACACGCCCTGGCGTCTACGCCGCTGGCGACGTGACCGGCCGCGATCAGTTCGTATACATGGCGGCCTATGGGGCGAAGCTCGCCGCCAAGAACGCGCTCAACGGCGACAGCCTTCGCTACGACCACAGCGCTATGCCGGCGGTCGTGTTCACCGATCCGCAGGTGGCAAGCGTTGGACTGACGGAGGCGGCAGCACGCGCCGTCGGACACGACGTGCGCACCTCGGTGCTGCCACTGAGCTACGTGCCGCGCGCCATAGCCGCGCGCGATACGCGCGGCCTCATCAAGCTCGTCGCCGACCGCAAGAGCGATCGATTGCTCGGGGCTCACATCCTCGCGCCGGAAGGGGCGGATAGCATCCAGACTGCTGCTCTCGCGATCCGGCAGGGGCTTACGACGAGCGCGCTTGGCGAGATGATCTTCCCGTACCTGACGACGGTCGAGGGCTTGAAGCTCGCCGCGCTCGCGTTCTCGAAGGACGTGAAAATGCTCTCCTGCTGCGCGGGATAGAACGAGGGGTCTAGAGGCACGCCACCACCTAAGGGAGATTAAGAATGAACCACGTTAAGGCTGCGCCGGTAGCAGGAAGCTGCACAACAGGACTAATCGCCTCTCTCTGCTGTGGAGGCTCGCTTATCTTCGCATCAATTGGTCTGGGGACTTTCTGGTCAGTTTTCGGCCTTTCCAGATATATCCCCCAGGCACTGGCGGCTGGGGCTTTCTTCATCGTAGCCATCAACTACTTCTCCTATCGCCGCGCCGCCGAGCGTGTCTGCCGCGATGGCGGTGGAGGTCTTATGGAACTGCGCCGAGGCATGTTTGTAAGTGCAGCGTTAGGACTGGCAGCGATGGCAGCTAGCTTTGTCTTCCTCGAATGGTTGAATCATGCGTTTATCAACCCGCACCGGTTTCTTGCGCAGTCGGAATACAGACAAGCCCTTATTCCCGGAGTCCCGAATGAACGCCTCCTCTACGCGCTTGCAAGCTTTGCAGCATTGGCGCTTCTCTGGGCGCTGCCGTTTCCGCAGCGGAGTGCCGGTGTTAGCAGTGCGGCACCGGTTCCGCATTGGGTATTGCGCGGGGGTGTGTTTGCCGCGACGGCAGCAATGGTCGTCGTTCTCGCAGTGGGGGCGATGCGTGTGCAAGGGGCTAGCGGGCTTACAGGCGAGCAGCAAAGTCCTGCCCATCAGCGCCAGCGCTAGCTGCGTGCTCCGCTCTCCCAAGTGCGCATGGCTGAATCCCATTTGGACGCTTCGCGGGACGATCTAAATTGCCGGCGCTGATGGGCAGGGCGATTGCTACGTGTTCTGTTCCTACGGATCGGTGCCGTGTCCGCCGCTTCAGGCTGAACGTTCCGGCGAAGCCGGGGAGGCCTCCTGCTGTGCGGGGTAAGCCCGATATGGCTTACGCAAACAGCCGCTCCTGGCACTTCCCGAAAGAGCCGATCAGCGCCTGCAAAGTCCGGTCGTTGAGCATAACCTGACCTCGCCGGACATGCTCTACAGCCGCCCGCGAGTTTGTGCAGCGCTACCACTCCTTCGCTGCGGCGTCGGTATCGATACCGCTATCAGGGTCCCCAGGAGGGGTCGCCGGGCGTTCCTCTTGTGCCGCAGGCATCAGCTGAGTAGTTCCCAGAGGCACGGCGTATGTGTCTCGGATGCGTTGTCGGACTATGTGTTGCTCTTCTTCGTTCATGCGCGGAGCGGCGTTCAGGTCGATCGCGGGAATTCCAATCGATATCGCTGTATCGGTCAGCCCGCGAACGTACGCGGCGAAATGAAATGGCGGCTGATTGAGAATGAAATCCGGCGTGGTGCGCATATCGCGAGCGAGCGCATGCGCGGCAGCATCGCTCACCTGCGACGCGAACTTAATGGCCGTTGCGCCGTAGAGGGCATCGAGCACGTATGGCTGAAGCTGCTGCAATCGCTGATGCGCCAGGATGAGACCGACATTCAGCTTCCGCGCTTGATCGAGAATGACCGGTATTTTCGGATCGCGTTTGATAAAGTCGTGGCATTCGTCGATGTAGACAAAGCACGGCAATCGCTGCTCCTTCGGCAGCAGCTGCCGTTTGTGCGCGGCCAGTAAGATCATCGAAATGAAGAATCGCCCGACAATTTCCACGCCATCTTCTTGCAGGAGGCTTTGCGGAACGTTGATGAGGATGACCTTCGAGCTTCCCATCTCCTTGAAGAAATCCAATTTTGATTTTGGTGCGGAAAACATCCGGGACAGCGTTCGGATGCGCTTTACGGCGAACAGGCGGTCGACAACCTGCTCCTTGGTGCGGTCGAACTCCCGGCTATTGAATTTGAGATCGAAGAATCGTCGCGCGTCGTGGTCGAGCGTGGGCAGGTATTGTTCGAACTGCTTGAGCCCGCCCGGCTGCATGAGATCGATCAGCGTATCAAGCGTGGCTGAAGGGATTTTGAGCAGCAGCTGAATGGTAAAATTGAATAGCGTGTTTTGGCGGCTGGTCATCTCTGCCGAGAGCAATGCGCTGAAGATATAGTCGTAGAGCGACAGGACGGCATTGTGCAGCGCTTCGCGGGCGGCTGGCGAGTACGAGTCCATGTTCTCCATGCCGACATCGAACAGGTTGAGTGCAATCGGCCATTCGACATCTTCGGCATCGATGCTCAGCAGCTTCCCATCGAGCGCTTCGCCGGGAGCAAAAACCTTGAGCCCTTCGACTGCTTTGATGAGGTCGCGGTTGCTCTCCATGACGACGACCGAGGCCTCATTGCATGCAACAAGCTCAAGGTCGCGAGCGATGAGAAATTGCAGCGCGGTCGATTTTCCGGTGCCCGGTGGAGCGACAATCCAGTGGTGCTGGAAACGGGCGGACATGGGAATGTGGAACGGGACCGGCGCAAGCAGGAGATCGACGAAGGGTGTCCCCTTGAGATAGGTCTCTACCAGTTCGATCGGCGGAAGCTCGGAGTCGTCGGCTGTGATGAACGGCTTGCGCTGCTCCTTGTCCGGCAGCACACCGGAGGCGATGCAGGTATTTTCGTACAAGCGCTCTTGGAGGGTCGTGAACAGGCCGGCGTTCACCAACTCTTCCTTCAAGAGAGTGCCGATGATCTTATCGACTATGCTGCCCGGATCGCGCATGAGCGTGATGAGGGGAACCGTCAATGTCGGATCGTCGGTGCTCGCCGGGATAGCGGGAAGCTCGGAGATCAGCCCGCCGAACACGTTGCCAAGCGCGGTCGTGAGCAGGTCGCTGACCCGATCATCGTTGGCGAGAAAATGCTGTTGCGCCCGGAGAAATCGACGAAGATCGACCTGCTCCTTGAGCGAGAGTATCGCGATGTCCCAATCGATCTTCGGAAATGTGAAAATTGTGCTTTCGAGAGCAAGCACTGCCTGTTGGCAACGATCGAGGGCTTGCAGCAGGATCGGCGTGTCGGGAAGGCTGACCACCTTGCCGATCCATTCGGCAACGAAGCCGTTGACGCGCTCAATGGCGTCGTCCTGCGACCAGAGCGATACAAGGTGCGCCGCCCGCACCTCGTTGTAGAGGGTGATCGTCTCGGACAGATCGCGCGCCCGTTCATCGGTGAAGCGCCGCAAGAACGGGATAAACGGAGATGGCGGTTGGAACGGCGGAAGCTTAGAACTCAACGACCTCCTCCCGGCCATCGAAGGTCACTGCGGTTTCGAGATAGGCCTTGAGGTTCTTGCAGGCATCGAGGATCGCGGCCTCGGCACCGAGCAGCTCATCGAGGTCCTTGCACTCGATATGCTGGCCGCTCATCAAACCATCGACTGTGACCCGGAGCGACAGCGCCATCATGGCAGCGCTCGCAAGGCCGCGAGCGCCCTTCCACAAGCTGCGGCCGGTGGATGAAAGCTCATAACCTGGAGTGTGCGCGGCATCGTCGAAATGACCATAGGCAGAACCAGCGTGTTTCTTGCGCGCTTCGCTGTCGTACACGACGATTTTTCCAAGGGCGTACTTCTTGACGAGACCTTGTTCATCGGCCGAGAGATCTGCACGGGCATCGAGGCCGAAAATAACTTTGCCGCCCATCATCCCACCCGCGCGCTGCGAGCGCTTGAGTTTTAGCTGCATTGGAAAGTGCCCCCGAGATCCTTGTTTAGGTAGTTTGTGCGATGCAGGTTGTATGGTCAATACGCTGCTACCTTGAGACATTCACTGCTTTCGGCCGCCGGTATCCCGTCGGGACATATCCTCCTGGTATCGGCGCTCCCGTTCAGGCCACGAACTCTTGATGAAGGCGAGTACCGCGCGAATCTCATCGTCGCTTAGGATGGGTCCAAAACCGCGCATATCGCTTTCGTAATCGCCACCAACGACCACGGCCGTACCATTCTTGATGATATCGAACAACACACGATCAGAATGGTGCCAGGTATGCCCGGTCGCGTCGTGTGGCGGGGCCGGCAGGCGTCCCGTCGGCCCTGGTGTTTGCCATTCGGACTGACCTTCGAACCTCACGCCATGGCAATTCGCACAGTGCTGCTGGTAGAGCGCGCGGCCAATCCCGAGTGCCTCCGCAGACATTCGTTTGCTGCCGGACGAACCGGCCCACATCAGCAGAACGGCAATCAGCGCGGCTCCGGCGGCCGCAGAAATGCCAATCAGCGCGATGCGACCAAAACACATGTCAATTGACCTAGCGCGGACGCGCGCTGCCCTCGTAGAAGAATGTCAGTGGATTTGGGCCAAACAGATAGCCGGCTTTAAGCTGCTCGGTTCGGAAGCCGGCGCTTTGGATTAGTTCGTGGATGGGGCGATTAAGCTCGCACCCTCCACTCAAACGCTTCCATATCGGGTTAAGATGGTCCTGCCACCAGCGTATGCTGGCATCCGGGGCCCGTCCGTGCTCGATGAAGAGGAGACGACCGGTCGGCTTCAATACGCGAAGCATTTCCTGGAGCGCGCGCGAGGCGTTGGGAATGGTGCAGAGCGTCCAGGTGGTGACCACGGTGTCGATACTTCCATCGTTCAGCGGGATCGCCTCGGAGGAGCCTTCGATGAGATCCACCGACGTTGACACATCACGGGCAGCCGCGTGCGTCATCGACAACAGCTTTGGGGAAGGTTCGAGACCTATTACGCGGTCTACGCTTGCAGTATAGAAGGGTAGGTTGAGGCCGGACCCGATACCGACTTCCAACACCCGGCCCTCGGCCGCCGGGATGATTCGGGCCCGGTAGGAAACCAGATTTTTCTGCCGCATCGAATGATGGATCAGGAACGGCAGGATTTGATCCCGATAGATTGCCACAAGTGTGACGCCTCTTACGACAACTTGTGCCTCCGAATACGCAAACTGTTTCCCACGACCGTTAAACTGGACCCGGCCATCGCTGCAGCAGCGATCATCGGATTCAAGAAACCAAGGGCCGCGAGCGGGATCGCGGCGACATTGTAGAAGAACGCCCAGAACAGATTTTGCTTGATGGTCCTGAATGTCAGCTTCGAAAGCATCAAGGCTTCGACGACCTTTAACGGGTGACCTTTCACCAGCACGATGTTGCCTGCCTCGATGGCGATATCGGTACCCGTTCCGATAGCGATGCCAAGGTCTGCCTGTACCAGAGCGGGAGCGTCATTGATGCCGTCGCCCACGAAGGCAACCCGTTGGCCTTGCTGCTGTAGGCTGCGCACCTGATCTGCCTTATCCTGCGGCAGCACCTCGGCAAAGATGGTGTCGATGCCGATCTCCTTGGCAATCGCTTCCGCCGTCTTACGGTTGTCGCCTGTAATCATCACGGTTGCGATTCCCTTTGCGCGCAAGCTATCGGCAGCTGGCTTTGCGTCCTCCTTAACCGCGTCGGCAATGGCCAGCATGCCGAGCAGATCTTCATTGCGGGCGATGCCGATGACGGTTTTCGCTTGGGCTTCATATTCATCGATGCCGGCGAGATCGAGCGATATCCCTGCTTCCCTCAGCATTCGCGGGCTTCCGGCCAGCACGGTGGCGTTACCGATCTTGCCGCGCACTCCCTTGCCGGCAAGATTTTCGAAATCGGTGACTTCCGCGAGCGGCAAATTCTTTTCGCCCGCTGCGCGCACGACGGCCTGCGCCAGAGGGTGTTCCGACAGCCGTTCGATACTGGCGGCCAGCGCAAGCACCTCGTCGGCGGAGGTTTGCGCCTTCACCAGAAAAATGTTGGTAACTGTTGGCTTGCCCTCGGTGAGGGTTCCGGTTTTGTCGAAGACCACCACGTCAATCTTCTCACCTTTCTGCAGCGCTTCGCCATTTTTGATGAGAATGCCACGGCTAGCCCCCAGCCCAGTGCCGACCATGATCGCGGTCGGCGTCGCGAGACCAAGCGAGCAGGGACAGGCGATGACAAGCACGGCCACTGCAGGAATGATGCTCTGGTAGATATCTCCTGTTACGAGATACCAGCCGACGACGGTCACAAGCGCGAGGCCAAGAACGATGGGCACGAAAATGCCTGACACCCTGTCGGCAAGTTTTTGGATGGGCGCCTTGTTGACCTGTGCATCGGCCACCAATTTGACGATCTGAGCGAGCGTCGTGTCCTCGCCCACCTTTGTGGCTTGCATCTGAAACGCACCGCCGATGTTGAGGGTGGCTCCAAATACGTCGTCGTCTTTAGCCTTGCCAACGGGCATGCTCTCGCCGGTCAGCATCGACTCATCGACACTTGAGCCGCCGCTGATGATTCTGCCGTCGACCGGAATTTTTTCTCCTGGCTTTACCAGGAGGATATCGCCCAGCTTTACAGCATCGATAGAAACGTCCTGCACGCCGGCCTCACCGACAAGATGAGCGGTCTTGGCGCCTAGTTCCATAAGCTTGCCAATCGCGTCACTGGCTTGGCCACGGCTTCTGGCTTCGAAGTAGCGCCCGAGCAGGATGAGGGCTGCGATCACGGCGCCCGTTTCAAAATAGAGGTGATGGCCTCCAACGATCATGACCCATAGGCTGTAAAAAAGAGCTGCGAGCGTGCCGATGGAAATCAATGTATCCATGTTCGCCGCGAAGTGCCGCGTCTGCCGCAGCATTCCCGCATGAAACTGCCAGCCCAAACCGAGAATGACGACCGTGCTGAATATTGCCTGGACCCAGACGCTCACGTTACGGCCAAGAACTGTCCAGGGCAGGTCAACATTGAACATTGCGAGCACTACAACTGGAGCCGCAAACACGATAGCCAGAATGGCCCGCCACTTCGTAAGTTCAAGCTCGCGTTGGTCCTGTTCTTTATGCTCGTGCGCCGCTGTTAGAATCTGATAGCCATTGTCAACGACCGCATGATGAATGGCGTCTTCCGAAAGAATGCCCTCGTCAAAATCTACGTGAGCCCCCCGCGTGGCAAAGTTGACAACGGCGTTGCGCACGCCTTCCAGTTTTTTGAGCGCTCGCTCGTTGCGTGCAGCGCAGGAGGCGCAATGCATCCCGCCAATGTTGAATGTCGCTGTGCTCATGATGACCCCTGATTGTATGACTGACATTGCCTACTTGCGGACTGCGGCGATTTTTTCACGAAGGGCGGCTACGCCAACGGCACCCACCACTACCTCGGAGCCGATCACATAACTTGGCGTCCCGCTAAGGCCCAGCGCGTCGGCAAGCTGCATATTTTCCGAAAGCGTCGATTTCACTTCCTCACCGGAAATATCCTTTTTCAGGCGCTCCATGTCGACGCCGGCATCCTTCGCTGCGGCCAGGGCTTGCGCGTGATCGGCTTGGCCCCGCAGGCCGAGTAGCTTCCGATGAAATTCGAAATACTTTTTTCCACCTTCGTCTTGCATGCGAACGGCCACCGCAACCTGTGCCGCTTCGACCGACCCCTGTCCGAGGACAGGAAATTCCTTGAGCACAATTTTGAGCTTGGGGTCGGAAGTGAGCAGTTCCTGCATGTCCGACAGCGCGCGCTTGCAGTAGCCGCAGTTGTAATCAAAGAATTCAACCATGGTGACGTCGCCTTGAGGGTTACCAAGGACGACCTGTCGTGGCGAGTTGAATAACACCGCAGCGTTGTTTGCAACCGAAGACTGACGTGCTTCGATCTCGGTCACCTGCTGCCGCTTTTGCAGTTCGGCATAGGCTTCTTGCAGAACCTCAGGATTTTTAAGCAGGTAGTCCCTGAGGATTTTCTCGATCTCAACCCGTCGGTCGGCTAGTGGCACCGCAGGCGTTGCAGCTGGCGGTGACGCGTCTGCTGAACTTCCCTTGTTGCTCGCGGCGAGCACAGTGATCTTGGAGCCGCGCGTCATCATGCCCATGCTGCAATTGAATCGGATTTCGCCAGGATGCTCAGGCGTAAACGTAAGGGTTGTTGTCCCGCTGGGGAGCGCCTTGCGGATACCCGCGGCCGGCGCCATCAGAATGCGGCCGCATCCGATGGCTTGGCTTGCGTCGATGCGCCATTCGACCGGTATGCCCTGCACAACGGAAAACTGGTTCGGCACGTAGTTTAGGCCGGCAATTTTCATTTCGATGACCTGCTTCCCGTCGACGATCGGCGCGGTTTTTACCGCTGCCTGTTGGAAGGCCGGTGACGCGCTTTGGTAAGCCGTTGGTGCGCTGCTCGTAGCGGAAGCTGAGGAATTGGTCGCGAGCGCACCTAACGTCAAGCCGTTCTGGATACTAAAAAGCCCGAGAAGAACGACGGTCGCGCCAGCCAGTTTCAGGAAGTGCTTCTGGAACGCTCCCGTCACAAAGCTGGACAGCGCCGAAAGTGAAAGCAGCGCCGGTAGCGTGCCGAGCGAAAAAGCAAGCATAACGAGGGCACCGGTGGCGAAGCTTCCCTTCGCAAGCACGTAAAGCTGAAGGGCTTGCGTGAAGCCGCATGGCAGGAAGAAAGTGAGGCCACCGAGAATAAACGCGCCGCCTTTTGTATTCCGTTCGCTTAGATCATGTATTTTATGCGCCAGGAACTTCGGCATTCGAATGAATGACGCTCGCTTGGGCAAAAGACTAAGCATCTGCATCCCAAGCATGATCATCACGAAGCTCGCCGCGAGGATCAGCAGAGCATTAGTCTCGAGTGAAAGCGTGAAGGTCGAACCCAAGGCTCCGATTGCGCCGCCAAGGAGGGTATAAGAGATGATCCGTCCCGCATTGAAGTAGAGATGCGGCTTGAATCGTTGCACTCCCGTAAGCTTTCCGTTGGATGAGTTATACTTCGCCGCGACCGCGACGAGCAGTCCGCCGGTAACCGCTATGCAAGTGGATATTGAAGCGACCGCGCCAATCGCGAATGCAAACCCGAAGCTAATCGTATCGGGAATGGCAAGATTGTCGGGAAGAAGGTTCATGCTCTTCAGTAGAAGAAAGATCGTCACCACGATCATAAAAGCTGTGACGATTTCCAGGTAGTGCCGAGTCGAATTCCTGCCGACCGGCGCTTGGTCTTGGGGTTGCAGTGAGACGGTGTAACCGTCTTCCTTTACAGCGGCTTCCAGGGCGTGGATGTCCAGGTCGCCGTAGTACACGACTTCCGCCGTGCCGGCGGATTGTCTGGCGGTGACTTTGCGCACTCCATGGACTTTCTTGAATCGACGTTCGATCAATACTTCGCAGTTCCCGCAATGCATGCCGTCGATCCTAAGCTGGGCTGTTTTCCAGCCCGGCTTGTTGCTTTCGTTGCTCATTTCTCAGTCTCCTTCCGTATTTCAATGAATCGTTGCCTTAGCTTAACCGGGCATTCTTCTCAGCCGGCACGCACGAGCGGGAATTAAGGCGCTGCCGCTCACCAAAGAAAACTCTTCAGCTTTTCCCACAGGCTTGGCGTGTGATGCCCGTGCGGCTTTCCAAAGTCGTTAACGAGTGCGTTCGCAAAGATGACCAAATTCGTCGGATCGAATTTGAGGCCGTGGAAGTTGGCCCGCCAATGCCCTTCCTTGTCGATCACGTGGGTCACGATGCCATGGGCCTGATAGCCATCGTCCGCCTTGTCAAAACGATGCCCAAACTGTTCGGCGAGCTTGCGAGTTGTATCTTCGGGCTGTCCCGCCGGCGCGGTGAGAAAAAGCCAATTGACGGATTCGAGACCATGCGCTGAGCCATAAGCGCGCAACACATCCGCGGTATCATTCGCGGGATCGGTCGTAACCGTGATGAACTGAACTACATCCTTCATCGGGGTCTGGTTGACCAGCGATTGGATTTCCGCGATCCGCTCCGAATGCAAGGGGCAGATATCGGGGCAGTTAGCGTAAATAAAATGCAGAACGACGACCTTGCCGCGGAAATCGGCAATGCGGAAGATACGACCATCGGCGTCCTGCAAGGTGAAGGCAGGCGCTTCCTTATCGATCGGCTGGAAATATTTCTCCCGGTCACCCAGCGTCGCCTCAAGGTCCTTGACCGAATGAGCCGACGCCGCCGGCACGATCACAGCCAGCGCCCAGATAAAACCAAGTGCCCGCAGCAACGATATCCGCATCATTCAAATCCGAGGCGAGCGGCGATTGAGCGCAGTGGCGAGCGGCGACCGACCATGCTCAACCCTCCTTGTCCGGCTTTTCCGGTGCATTCCTTCGCCACTGATCATTGGGCTGGCCGCCGCCCTGCATCATGCCGCTACACTGGTCCATCATCTGGCTCATGCGCCCCATCATATTGCGGTCGCCCATCATGCCCTGCCTTGTTGTCGAGCCGGATGGCGCGGGTGTATCGTGGGCGTAGAGGGCCGGTGCCGCGAGCAGGGCCGCAATGAAGCCGGCGAGTGCAAGCGTTTGGTTGCGCTTACGCATGGGGGGATTCTCCTTTCATATTTCGTAGTACGTTTGACTTTCTTGCAGGTTTTCTTGGAGAACTCGCGCTGGCAGCCTCGCCACAGCAGCTTGAGCCCTCAACCGCCGGCCAATCCAGGTTGGCGACGCTGAGTGCGGTAATTGCTTTCGCTTCCACTTCGTTCTGCGACTGAGTTGACTTCGACTCACTTGGAACCGCCCTTCATTTTCATGGCGCACAGACCCAGCGCGCACATGATGGCGCAGGGCGCCAGCGTGAGGATGATCGGCGCGAGACCGGCAGCTACCAGCCAACCCCAACCGCCGAAAGAAAGGCCAATGATGACGGCAAGGCCGCCGAGCACCAGCAGCACCCATCGATTGCCAAGATAATAGCGAGCTATATGTAGCCCATCGCGCCACAACGACGTGTCCGCCGTTTTGGTCGTGTCCGCCGTTTTGGTCGTGTCAGGTGTCGTCATGTGTCTCTCCATGGTTGGTCGAGTGGTCAATTGATGAACAGCGCTTTCAGCCACTGGAACCCCCGCCATGGCCATGTAGGCGCATGGATGCCGCGCCATGACTTAGGCGCATTTTGATCAGCCTGCGCAGCCCGGACTTGTGCGTCTTGAGTGAGGCTTCCGGCCACATCTCTCTGCTTCAAGATGATGGCTTTGAGGAATGCAGCCATCTCAGGAGTGTCCCAATCGGCTGGTCCGGTGAGGCGCCCAATTTCGCGTCCGGCAGGATCGATGAGCAGCGTTGTGGGCAAGCCGATCGCGCCGAGGGTCCGTACAGCTTGGCCGGACGTGTCGATGTAGGTCGCAAGACTGCGGACATCAATCTCAGTGTAGAATTTGGCCACGGCGTGAATTCCGCTGCGGTCGACAGAGAGCGGCACGACCTCGAAATCGGAACTCCCCAAGGTGGCCTGCAAGGCGTCGAGCGATGGCATTTCGTAACGGCATGACGCGCACCACGTCGCCCAGATATTGAGAAGCACGACCTTGCCTTTGAAATCAGCGAGGCTTCGTGCCCTGCCCTGACCATCCTCAAAACTAACTGCGGCAACCGGTTGCGGACTGGGGTGCACCACAAAGTTTTCCAGCAGCTCCTGTGCAGTCGCTGATCCAGCCGGCATCCCAACGACGAGCGCCGATACCAACCAAACGAGGAGATGCTTCGAAGTGAGACGTTTAATCTGAATCATGGCCGCGCTAGCCTCTGAATGAGCTATTCGCACGCTATTCGGCCCCGACCGGCGTCCAACGCTCACCGCCATCGCGGCTCGCAATCACGCTCTGAGCTCGCGTTTTGGAATCGAACTGAACGGCATAGAGACGTTTGGAGTCGCGGGGATCGACCGCAAAATGCAGCAGATACGCTTGGCCAAAGTCCTTTGCGACAACATGCCAGGCGAGATTCTTCTCTGTGGCGCGGACGAGACCGGCTCCGATCATGAAGGCGTAGATCGTACCGTCATTGGCAACATGCACCATGGTTGCGGTTTGATCCGATTCCTTCTTCCAGGTTTGCCCCCCGTCCGTGCTGCGCTGGATGCCGCTTTGCGTCGCCGCATAGAGCGTGTTTGCGTCGACGCTCGAAGCGGCGAGGCTGATGATACCGGCCGGCGGCGCAGCCACCGTTTTCCATGTTGCTCCGCCATCAGCGCTCCGCTGCAGGGACTCATAGACTCCGTAGATCACGCGCGGATCGGCCTTGCTCACGTCCATCTGGTGGAAATCGACCGGGCCGCCAGTGCCGTTCGATAGTTTCGTCCAGGTGCGGCCACCATCCTTCGAAGTGATGAAGCCGAGATTGCCGCCTGCGGCGGGATGGCCGCTGGCGAACAGGATGGTGGCGTCGGTGGGATGAGCCGTGAATCCCATATAGTCACGAACTTCTGAGATCGGCTGCGCCTTACCGTCCGCTCCCATTACGAAAAGCCCGTGATGGGTTGCGAGGTAGAGGCGTGTCGAATCCGCTGGGTCGACCGCGATGCCGTGGAAGTGGGTTTCTTTGGAAAGCTTTGCGATCGACGTGTCGCCTGCCGAGAACGAAGAGCTTGCGTATAGTGTGCCAGCGGCAGCGGCGACAATGGCCGCAAGCAAGGCGTGTCGGGTTCTAGTTATCTTCATGGTGGTTCCTCTATTGACTCGGTTTGCTCTCAATTTTCCTGCCTTGAGCCGACTCAGCATTTCTCATTGATGAACGAGTTGATCTCGCCCGGCGTTGAGAAGATCACTACGGTTCGATCGCCCCCCATGCCGACGGGTAAGAATACGGGTTGACCCTTAGGTGGACCCTTGTCGCTGGAGTCGGTCTTGAAGCGCAGGTTGAATTCCCAGAACGGGGTCGTCTTGCCTGCCACCGTCGTCACGCGATAGCTGTCGCCGCAGTAACTGATGGAGGCGACCTGCTGGTCGGCGCCGAGCGCCTTGAGGTCTTCCAATTCCGGTCCTTGCGCCCGAGCGCTCGCCGCAGTGCGTGGATTGAGGTTCCCGTCTGAGGCCGCTTTAAAGAATGCGATGATGTCGGAGCGGGCTTCCGGGTCCTTGACGCCCGGAAAGACCATATAGGTGCCTGGTACGAGCGCTTTGGGATCGGCGAGCCACTGATCGAGCGTCTTGTCATCCCATACGATGTCGGCGGCCGTTAGCGCGTCGGAGTAGCGCTTGAAGCTCTCAACGGATGCTGCCTTACGTCCCCAGATTCCAGCGAGGCTCGGTCCGGTTAGGTTCCTTCCGGATTCAAGAGAGTGACAAGCAGCGCAGGCACGAAAATCGCGAGCCCCAGCCTCGGCATTACCTGCTGCGAGCGCGAGATCTCCTGTTGCGTCCACGGCCAGCCCGGCGAGCATGGCCTGGAGCCATACGAACCATACGCTGGAGTTTTTCATCGTTCGCTCCGAATTAAGCCACACGGATCACACCCATCATCCCGGCCATTTGGTGCTCCAGGATGTGGCAATGGATCATCCAGTCGCCGGGATTATCGGCAACGAACGCGATCTCGGCCCGTTCACGCGGGCTAATCATCACCGTGTCCTGCCATTCTCGAAATCGCGTCGGCTCGCCGTCACGGGTGATGACCCTGAATGAATGACCATGCAGATGCATGGGGTGATGCCACGCGGTCTCGTTGATGAACTCAAGCACATAGGAACGATTGCGTTGGAGGGTGAGCAGCGGGTCATGCACATGCCCTTTTGCGGCGACACCGTTGATCGCCCACACCAGGCCGTTGTGCATGAGCGTTCGCACATCGGCCTGTTTGCCATCCATCATGGCCGACACCATGCCGCCCATCATTCCGCCGCCCAAGGTTACCTGGTGCCGTTCGGCTGTCGTCAGTTCAGGCTCGGGTAGCGGATTTTTTGGAAGGCGAATGGGATTGGCAGCCGAAGCGTCTCGCAGCGGACTTTCTTCGCTGTAAGCGAGATCAAGCAGCCGATATTCGCGGCCGCGGTAAAAGGCATCGGTCACCTGAAAACGCTGACCAGGCCGGCCGCTCATATCAAGCACGAGGTCAATGCGCATGGCAGGTCCGAGCACGACGCGACCTTCGGCCGGTGCGTGGGGTTCGACCGGTTGGCCGTCAAGCGCAATGATTTGTGGGCTGTGGCCCTCGAATTGTAGCCCGAAGATGCGCGCGTTTGCTGCGTTGATGAGGCGCAGACGTAGCCGTTCTCCGGCACGCACTTCGAATGTCTCACGCACACGGCCGTTAATCGTGACGGTATTGCCGATCCGGCCGTTGTGGCTGATGTCCATGATGTTATCGAAATCGGGACTGATCGAGGCGTCCTTGAGCAGACGCCAATCCCCGAGCATCCATGTTATGTCGCGATCGACGGCAACGCGCTCCGGCTCCTCGACGATCAATGGACCATAGAGCCCGCGCCCGACCTGCACCGAACCATTCTGATGGGGGTGGTACCAAAAGGTACCGGCGTCGGGGCACGCGAACTCGTAAGTAAAAGTCTCGCCTGGCGCGATCGGCTTCTGCGTAAGATGAGGCACGCCGTCCATCGCGTTCGGCACCCGCACCCCGTGCCAGTGAATAGACGTTTCCTCGGGCAGCCGGTTATCGACAACAATGCGGATCGGCTCTCCCTGGCGGACGCGGATTTCCGGGCCGGGGACGCTGTTTCCAAACGCCCAAACATCAGAATCGGGATGGGGCGCTCCAACGAGCGGCAGCCGGCCTGGCGCAGCTATCAGCTTGAATTCCTTCGCAGGCGCAGGAGCGCCGCGTGCGGCGCACGAAAGCGATGTCACGGCGGCCAAGCTCGCGCTGCCGATAAGCAGCGACCGCCGATCGATGGCAGATAGATAGATATCGAACATTGAACGCCATCCCTTTCCCGCGGGCGAGCAAGCATCATTTGCGCTTGCGGCCACGCACCTTGAGCCACTGCGCGCACGCCAACACGAGGCGTCGCGCAGGTGTTTCGGAGAGACACGCAACGCCCGCAGGCGGCGTGTCTCAGCTCAGGACGACAGGCTTAGGAGGATAGGGATCGGGGGGACCGGTGTGGCCGGTTGCGACTGTGCCAGCGGCAGGCCACATGGCGCCGATAGGAATAGCTCTAAAAACGGCCGGTACCAGCGGTATTGCGACCACGCTGCCGCAGAAGGCCGAACAAGCCGGCGGCATCATTACTTTCTCATCGCCAGCGCATCCGTTGCACTTGCCGGGCGTAGGCATATCCGTCGGCATATCCATCGCTGCGTCCATGGACATGCCCGCGGTCATGTCGGCAGCCTTGGCAACCGACTTGCCATCCGGAACAGAATGCATCACGAGCCCAAGGCTAAGCGCCAGGGCCAATAACACGGCAAGTGGGCGACGCATTTTTGCCGACATGGTCACACCATAGCAGCGGAGCAGGCCAAAAGCCACCCAGAGCTGCCCAAGAACGGGCCGAGCGATATTAACAATAATTAAGATTACGGTGTTTTGCGGAACGGGGAACCAAGCGTAGCAGCAAGCCCTAGCGCCGCCCCTGCGGTCCCTCATGCATGTCAGGATCGCAGATATTTGATAAAGGCTGCGATCCCCGCCAACAGGAAGACGACGAGAAGTAGCCAAACAAAGCCCATTCCCCACATCATTCCCAAGGGCATGTCAGTCGGTTGCATCACGCACAAAGTCCTTCCCGATGGGCGTTAGACGAACGACAAGAATTCTTTCGTCTGAGCTGTGTCAGGCAGCCATTTTTCGGCAACTCTCAGCGCAGCGCCGGCAGGCCTCCACGCACGGCTGCATGTCGCCGATGCGCTCGCAGTCTTTCGCGCACTCTTCACATATTTCCGCACATTCACGACAGACATGCTTATGATGTTCTGTTCCGATCAGCATGACATGGGACGCTGTGCGACAAATCTCGGCGCAGGTCATCAACAGCCGGAAGTGCTTTGGTTCGACATGCTTTCCGCCGTGTTCCAGGCAGTGCGTCATGGTCGTGCCAAGGCATACTTGATAGCAGCGCAAGCATTCGTCGATGCAGGATTGCATTTCTCGCGGTATTTGATGCATGGGGCCTCCAAGGGCAGCTCGGTGCTTATAGGGAGAGCGGCAGCGTAGTGCATCACTTGCCGCTCGACCCTCAACATACAGCGTAGGGAGATTGTTCCATGCTCAGATGGCGGAGCGTTGGTTATCAAACGCGAGAGCTGCGAGGACTATGTGCTTTTCGGACAAGTGGCACCAGGGGTGTGCGCGCAGCCATTTGATTCGGAGAAAGCGCTTCGATGATACGGCACTCGGCGACAGTCCCGTGGCCACACTGGCTGATGACGCTATCGAGTTCGCGGCGCAGAGCATCGAGATCCGCGATTTTCCGATCCACCTCCGCCAAGTGCTCGCGCGCAATGGTATCTACAGCTTCGCATGAGCGGCTCCGCTGATCGGACAGGCTTAGCAGCCCACGGATCTGGATCAGTGAGAATCCGAGGTCTCGTGCCCGGCGAATGAAGCTGAGCCGATTCAGGTGCTCGTTGCGATAGGCCCGGTAATTACCGGCCGTGCGCGCTGGAGCGGGGAGAAGACCAATCCGTTCATAATATCGAACAGTCTCGACCTTAGTCCCCGTCCCCTTCGCGAGGTCACCAATCGTGAGCCGATGCTCTGGCATGGGATTGACCCTGTAGTTGCTACAGGGTCCATATAACCCGTCACATCGAAAAATACGAGGTGACGACGTGCTGAAAATCCTGCCCACAGAATCCGCTGCCAATGGCACCTTGAAGATGCGCGTGGAAGGCATGGACTGCGGCGCCTGCGCGACGAAGGTGGAGAATGCGCTCAAGCGGGTGCCCGGCGTCACCGATATCAATATGAACTACGCGACCGAGATGCTGTCGCTGCGACTCGACGAGAACCGCGCTTCGCGGGAGATCATCGAAAACAAAATCCGGGCGCTGGGGTATGTGCCTATCGCAACTGATGGCGCGGTCAGCGAAACGGTCGGGACGCTGAGCGAAGAAGAGTTTACGTCCAGCGATGAGCCCTGGTGGAAGACGCGGAAAGGCCGGATGGTCATCGGTCTCGGAACGCTTCTGGCGGCAGCCTTCTGCATTTCCGCTATTAAGCCTGAGATCGCGACATGGGTGTACGGCGCGGCGGCGCTCGTCGGGCTCGTGCCTTTCGCGCGACGCGCGTTAATCGGCGCGCTGTCCGGCACGCCCTTCAGCATTGAGACCCTCATGACCGTGGCGGCCGCTGGCGCGGTCGCGATCGGCGCAGCCGAGGAGGCAACGGTCGTCATCTTGCTGTTCGCGGTTGGCGAGCTTCTTGAGACGATCGCCGCCGGCCGCGCGCGTGCGGGTATAAAAGCCCTGATCAATCTCGTTCCACGCATCGCGCGGGTAGAAGAGGCAGGCCAGCAGCGGGAGGTTCCGGTCGAACGTTTGCGGGTGGGTGACGTCGCCATCGTGCGCCCAGGTGATCGCGTCCCCTCAGATGGCGAGGTAATCGAAGGTCAGTCGGAAGTCGACGAGGCGCCTGTGACCGGCGAATCCATTCCGGCCGCGAAGCAGGTCGGCGATCAAGTGTATGCTGGCAGCATCAATGCAAACAGCACGCTGCGCATCCGAATAACGCGCGCGGCCGCCGATAACACGATCGCGCGCATTATCCATCTCGTAGAAGAAGCGCAAGGTTCCAAGGCGCCGACCGCCCGTTTCATTGATCGCTTTTCGGCCTACTACACGCCGGCTGCCATGATGGTGGCGGCGCTTATCATTACAGGGCCGCCACTTGTCTTTGGGGCTGATTGGTACACCTGGATTTATCGGGGATTGGCGACGCTCCTCATCGCATGCCCCTGCGCTTTGGTTATTTCGACACCAGCGGCGATCGCCTCTGCGCTCGCATCAGGCGCTCGACGCGGTCTTCTGATTAAGGGCGGAGCTGCGTTGGAGACGCTCGCTAAAGTCAAGACTATTGCCTTCGATAAGACGGGCACACTCACCATCGGACGCCCAAAGGTAATCGATGTCGTTGCGATCGATGGATCTGACGACGACGTGCTGACAAGTGCAGCAGCCGTCGAGCGGGGAGCAAGCCACCCCCTCGGTATTGCGATCGTTGCTGCGGCCGAGGCTCGTCAGCTCGCGATCCCCTCAGTTTTCGGTGGGTCGACCGCAATTCCAGGGAAGGCTGTAAAAGCGCGTCTGCGCGAAGGCTTCGTCTCCGTGGGTTCGCCCCGGTATGCAGCCGAGCTTGGGACGCTGCCGGATGAACTTTCGGCTCGCATTCAAACCCTTGAGGCCGAGGGCAAGACAGTTGTCGTCATCCTCGTCGCCAATGCCGCCATCGGTTTAATCGCCCTGCGAGACGAGCCTCGTGAGGATGCGGCTGGCGGCATCGCGCGCCTCAAAGAGCTTGGCATCCGGCCCGTGATGCTGACCGGCGATAACCGGCGCACTGGAGAGGCCATCGCCAAGACGATTGGGCTTGAGGTGCGATCAGAACTCCTCCCGGATGCAAAGCTTGCGGTCATAAACGATCTGAAGAAGGCGGGCCCCGTCGCGATGATTGGCGACGGAATCAATGACGCCCCGGCGTTAGCGACGGCCAATGTAGGGGTAGCCATGGGCAGTGGTACAGATGTGGCGTTGGAAACCGCGGACGCGGCACTCCTCAAAAATCGCGTGCTTGGCGTAGCCGAATTGGTCAGCCTCTCTCGGGCTACCCTCTCGAATATCTGGCAGAACATCATGATCGCGCTCGGCCTCAAAGCGGTCTTCCTTGTCACAACTCTTTCCGGCGCCACTTCCCTGTGGATGGCAATCCTCGCTGACACTGGCGCGACGGTGCTGGTCACAGCGAATGCTTTGCGGCTTTTGGGATTCTTTCGTGATGGCAGGTATGCTCCCTCTCGTCGTTCGGCGGAGCAGGCTAGCTAGTTCAAGAATTGAATCCAAGTGATGAGGTAGCCGTGGCGCATCGGTTGGCAAGACCGATGCATCATAGCCAGCCCCACATGGGCCCCAGCCTCGTCGTTAGCCAGATGAGCTGAGATCAACTGGGATTCTCCGAAGGGCATCGGAAAAAAGCGATGTTCGCATCGCAGGAGTGGGCTCCGGATTGCTCCGAACCACAAACAATCCCGCCGCTGTTGGATTAGTGCAGCGAGATTCGTTTCGCGTCAGAAATGAAGCGGCACATAAAGGCCAACCGCCTGACCCTGGCCTTCCGTAAAAAGGTGGTGTTCTGATCCAACGGCCGAACGACGGCTGGCTCCGAGGTTCGGGACCGTTCTTAAGCAGGCTTCGCCGCCGGTTGGCGAAGCCTTGCCTACGGCAACGTATCTCGCTCCTCGGCCTGAAACCATAGTTGGGAATGGCAAGGCTCAGCCAGAAAGCAAAATACGGCCGCACTATTTTGGCGAAAAGAAAAAGGGGTCTGGGTGGAACCAGACCCCTCGCCCTTAAGAAGGAGATGTTTGAGCGCGATTGGCGATCCTCTCCTCGATCCAGAATTCCACTTCTTCGGCTACCCACGCGACCCTGCAAGCACCAAGCTTTATCCGTTTAGGAAAATCACCGGCACCTTCGAGTCGGGCAATGTGAGCGAAGGAGTATGGCACCCCATAAATCGACTTGAGCTCCTTCTTCGATACGAGCTTCCGTGTCATTGCAAATCCCTCGTGAAAGGGACGTTGCAACGCCCGGTTAGCCCTGGGCGAAGAAGAACATACTCTCAGATAGGCGACGGCTCAACGTGAACATAGCTGCACATCGTTTCTCATTTTCATTTTACGATTGGAGAGAGTGGATGTACTATGTGCGCGCATCTCACTTTTCTCTGCTGCGGAATCGAACCACCGCGCAAAATTCGCGTGGGGGTATTTCTGGGGGTATGGCCTAAATTTGCGCGCAGCCTTCTCCTGTTATTTTCGGTGGTTATCAAACCTTCGTGATTCCGCCCCTGGCACCAATTCCTAGCAACATACCTTCTCATATCGTCTCATTTTCGTGTCTCTTAAGACTTACACACTGACAATTTTCGCAGGCGGATCGATCTGCCCGATGCAAAACTGTTGCGGGTTAATGAGTGGGTGACGCCGTGTCCGGAGGCCAGGAAAGTTCAGCTAGAGCGTAATGAATTGCGTGGGAGGGCCTGACTGCCTCACGGTGACATCCGGATTTCCGACCAGTCGCCCTTGTTGCCCGACCCATCCATGGCGCGGACTTGGTATTTATAGGCCCGGCCCGGGCGAGACTGTATGTCGGTGAAAGACGTCGTGCCTTCGATCCAACTCGAAACCACCGTCCAGCGCACCTCGTCCCCGGCACGCCGGCGCACGAGATAGCGCAGCCCGTGCTCATTCGGCACCTCCTGCCAAGCCAGGGCCACGCGATCCACGCCATTGGTATCGGGGACCCAGGCGATGGCGCCTGTCTCCGCCCAGAGCGGCGCCGCGGGCGGGGTCAGGTCGACGGGGCGGGCAGAAACGGGATGCGAAGGCTCCGAGGCATTGTCCGATTGGTCGCGCGCCACGATGCGATAGTAATAGGTTGTGCCGGGCGTGACGTTACGGTCGTTCCATGTGAGGCGCGTCTCGCCGCCGACAGGGGCGGCTATGGCGTCTTCCGCCCCGAGCGAGGCATCCTGCGACGCGCCGCTCGCGTCGGCTTCGAGCACGAGCTGCATGCGACGCTTGCTCGAGAGCCGCTCCTCATCCGCCGTGCGATAGACGAGATAGCGGTCGAGATCGCTTTCGCTATTTCCCGACCATGTGATGGCGACCGCGCTGTCGGCGCCGAGCGCCTTCGTGACCACCGGAGCGCGCGGCGCCACGCGGTCGATGATCTGCACCGGAATGCTTGGACAGGAGGCCTCACTCTTGTTGCCCGCGGGATCAATGGCATAGGCGACATAGACCTGCGTGCTGCCGACGGTCGCGTTGATACCATCAACGAGATCCGCGGCGAGCGCCGCGGGCACGATCGACGTCGCATTCACCGGCTTGAGCGGCGCACCGGACGCCGCCGTCTTGCGTTGCAGCGCCGCCTCGGCGGCATCCGCTGCGGCAACACAACCGGAAGGCAAGCTTCCTGGATCGGCGATACCAGCCAGCGCCGTTTGCGGTACGCGCGAGAAGATATAGCGGTAGGTCGCCTCGGCCGGCTGCACGCGCATCGTCAGATGGACGTTGCCGGCGCGATCCGCGCTACCCGGCGGCATCCGAAGACTGGGCGCCGGCGGACGATTGGGCGCTATGAAATCGCGGCTGTAGACGGTGACGGGCGTCGCGCCGCTGCCCTGGTTGTTGAACGGGCCGTGATCCACCGAAGCGACGGTGACGAAGCCGTATTTCACGGTCGGGTCGTCATTCGCGGTGATCAGGGCGACCAAGGCCGGATCGAGGTCCGTGAATATCGCCTCGTAGTATATGGCGGGGTCGTCTCCCACGCCCTCGGCTGCCGGGAAGACAAAGCCTGTTGCGCTCGAGGGGTTGCGGTAACGGTCAGGGATCGCGGGCTCGCGATCGGCCACATCCTTGTCACCGCCAAGCTGCGCCTCGTATTCGGCCGGATTGTGCCATTTCGGACGACTTGCCGGTTTGGAAAAGTCGTCGAACCCGGTGAAGCGATAGAAGATACGGAACGCTTTCAAGTCGGGATAACGGACCCGCAGAGCGTCCGTCCATAACCAGGACACGCGGATGGCGTATTGATTGGTAGAACCGTTGGGAAACAGCTTCTCCCGCTCCGCTTGGCGCATGCGGCCGATTGCGGGATCGGCGCGCTGATAGATCGTGGCCTCGACATTTATGGGCGGGGGCGGCGCGACCGTGTCCGTTACGGACACGCGTTTGGGTAATGAGGGAATCGAGTCGCGCCCGAAAACGTCGATGCCGACCAGACGATAGTCGTAAGTGCGATAATCGACCCAAGCGTCATAGGCGAAATAGTACGGCCAGGCTTCGGTACCGTCAGCAAGCTCTTTGGGTTGAGCTGCAATCGGGCTGAGCGGAACGAATTGGCCGGCATCGTTGGGCACCGTGACCAACTGGTAGGGTCCCGGCGGCGTAAACGGCCCCAGAGCCGGGCCTACGTCGGCGCGTTCAATCCTGTGGAACACCGGACGAATGCCGTCGGCCGGTCCCAGCGAGGCCGCGGGGTCGGCCGTTGGCGGCTCCCAGCCAAGCGCGACGCGTGCTTCCGTCGACCACCAACCGCCTCCCGGGATCGGTTTGGTGCTGTCGGCAAGCGCGTCGGTCCTTTGCAGCACCGGCCGGGCAAGCGGGCCGGTATTTGGCCGGCTGAGGCGACTGACCTGATACGAACGGTCGCGATCGGACCAGTGGCCGACAATTTGATAGTCGTATTCGACGTTCGGATTGGCGGTGCGATCGATGTAATAGAGCCCAAGCAGGCGGGCCACCTCAGGATGGAGCGCCATGGTCTGCAGCAACGCCATGGGCGTGATCTGCCATTGCGCGACCGGCTTGCCTGCCGCTGCTGCCGCAGCAGCGGCAAGCGCCGGATCGGTGAACGGCGCGTTGATGCCCTCGACATAGTAGAGCGTCGCATAGAGATCGGGGTAGCCGAGCATCTCCTGCAGATGGTCGAAATTCTCGCTGTTGGGGGCTTCGTACCGCGGATGCACGGCCGCGGGGACACGATCGGCCCCGCGGTCGACCCAGCGCGTGGGATTGCCGGCTCCAGACCACGTTGTCGCCGGATGAATGGGGCCGGGCGTATTCAACTTGACCCATCCGCCGCTCGCGCTTTCGCGCCGGTAGAGGTCGAAGCCGTTCTGCGGGAAGGGTAGCGGTTCGTCAAAGGCCCAGCGCAAATGTGCGCCGGTGTCGTTCTCATATTTGCCCTCCCACCAGATTCCGACCATGGCGAGTTCGAAATTGGGGCGGAGAGTGTCGCGGCAATGCGAGATCAGCCATACGGCCAAGAGGAGGAGCAGCAGCAGAAGCATGCCCAGGAACGTCATCCGCGTTCCGCAATTATCCTTCTCGCTCGGACGCTCCTCGCAATAGCGGCAGCCGAAGGCACGCAGAAGCAGGATGAGAATGCCGATCAGAACGACGCCCAGCAGGAGCTTGGCGCATTGCGCGCCGACCAGCAGGGCATCGATCCTCTGGCCCGTGGCGAAGAGCAAGGCTGCGAAAACAACCAGGGCTAAGAAGAGCAGGATAAGCAACAGCCAGTTGGCCGGCAGTGCGGTGATCCTCGGAAGGCTGGGCGACCGGCAGCAAACGGCGGTCCATGCAAACCAGAAGGCGAGAAGGAAGCTGAGAAAGAGAACGATCAAGAGATAGCGATGGCACCACAGCTCGCTGTTGAGCAGGTGCGAGATGGCCGGCCAGCACATGCAGAGGAAAAAGCCCACGGCGAGCCCGAACACGAGGGCCAGCAGCACCCGCAGATTGCACAGATGACGGCAAAACGACGGCCACAAGCGCGTCAGCGGGAGCGCGGTTACGATAAAGGGCGCACCATAGGCCGTCAGCAGAAAGAGGACGACGCCAAGCGCGAGGACTGTCAGGATGGAAATGCTCTCGATCATTGGCTCGCTTCCGCGGTCACCACGCCGCCGGGAATGTCGAGCGTGAACACGGCTACTTCCTCGGTCAGGCCGTCATCCGCGCCGGTGCCTGGATCGGTACGCATGTGGACAGGCGAGCGGCTGCCGATGTCCCGCTTGTAGGTAAGCGTGATGCGATATTGGCCGTTGGCGAGCGTCTGCAGCGCTCCCCCGGTGCGGTCGAAGACGAAAGCGCGCGCGCCTTGCGTGTCGGCGATCGTTGCCGGTGAGCGCGCTGCCCAGGCGGCCGTGCTGCCGGAGCGATAGGAGAGCGTCGTCGTGATCCGCGTCCATTCCAAGGCCTCGGGAAGCTCAACCAGGATGGCGCGATTGCTGCTGCCGTCCGAGACCACGCTGATCTCCACTTTCCGGGGCAGCGGCTCGGTTGCGCGGTTGATGCCCACCGCGGCGCTGACCGCGGCGAAAGCCTGCAGCTCGCTGGACCAGGCCGATTGGATCGCACCGATCTGGGTATTGGTGAGGGTGAGGACATCGTCGTTATAGCCCGGCATGCGCACCAGCGCGTCGGCGACGGCCTTGGAGCTGGCAGCATCGATCGAGAGATCCGGCCGTCCATGCGCAAGATACCAGCCGGCGAAATTGGCTGAACCATTCGTGACCGACGCCGGAACGGCGGCACGCGTGATGCTTTCCGTCACCGCCGCCGAAACGGCGGCCGCATTGTAGGCGCCGGATGGCATTGGAAACCACGTACCCTCATAGGCGCCGGCGATATCGGCGAAGCGTTCGAACTGGGAAGCGATGAACGGGTATTCGAACAAAAGCACGCGCGTGCCATCGATCTTGCGCACCTTGTTCGCCTGAAGCCAGATCGGATCGCTAAGGCGGCTGTCGTCGGCGAGCCGCTTGTCCTCGAACCAGGCGCGCGCGGTATAGCGGACGCGCGGCTTCAATGCCCCGGCATAGGCGGGCCAGCCATAGACGATATCGTCGTTCGGCTGAACGCCGACCAGAATGCCCTTGCTTGCCAGGAGCGCGATCAACTCCTGATCATTGCGCGTATTGACGTGATCCGCAGCTTCGCTCCAGGACGTCGTGACGATGACCGGATTGCCTTCGGCATCGGCGGCGGGCTTGCCGTTCTCGTCCACAATTTGGAAGACGAATTTCTGCGCCGGATCCTTGTACAGCAATTCGCTGACGGACCCCGGTTCCTTGTAGAGCAAGTCGAGATAGGTCTCGTTGAAGCGCAACCCGACGCGATAGCTGCGATAGAGCGGGAAGCCCAGGCTCGCCGGCACCGTGTAATCGACAAAATTGTTGAGCGCGAGCGGAGGGCCTTCCGTATAGAAGTAGCCGACGTCGCGGTAGGTCTTGGCACTGCCCGGACCCGAGACCGCCACGTTGCTTTCGACCGCCAGCGCAAAGACGTGGTAGGGCGGCAGCACGAGATCTTTTTGTTGAAGGATCGCGGGATCAAAACACTTGTCGCGTCCCGCCACGGCTTGCGCGTGCGCTTTGGTGGAGAACCAGCCCACGGACCGCTGCCACCAGTTACTGTTGTCGGATGCAGGCCCCCCGGGCCCTGGGGGGGCGGGGTTGTCTCGCGTCTTATCCTTCTCGGCTGGTGGGCAGGGCCAATCGCCGTAGATTGTCGCGACCCAATCCGGCCAGCTCTGCGTTCCGCCGTCTTCGCCGTAAACGATCAAGGTGCTGGCGTCGTAGATCGAGAACGGATTTTTGCTCCAGAGCTTGACCGAGAGCGCGGCTGGCCGGCCGGGATTGCCGAGATAGGTCGGCCACACGCCGTAGACCTCGGGCAGCACGTCCGTGAAGGTCTGTGTCGCGCCCCGCGACAGCGGCGCCGCCCATAGCTTCAGCGAAGTCAGATTGTATGAAAACTCGGAGCTCGCGATCACGTCCTTGTGGCCGTTGACATTGCCTGCGAGTTGCGGCTGCCCGGTGCTTGGCAAGTCTTGATTGGTCGAGCGCTCGAAGCCGACAACCGGCCGATAGGTGACGGGCGCCAGAGGCCCGACGCACGCGGCATCGGGCATGACCGGCAAACTCTCCCAGGGGGCACACAGCAACGAGGTTGCAATCGTGTGGCCCGGCGAAACCGTCGTGCCCCGCGCGGGCGTTGCCTTAACCGCAACGGTCTCCTTGCTGGCCTCCAGCCCCATGCGTGCGACGAGCTGATCGACCGCCTCGGGATCGGCCTTTTTTTCCCAGCGAAGATGCACGGTGGCCTTGGGATCAGGCAGCGGCCAGGGAAGTTTGAGCTTCACCTTGAACTCACCGTCGATAAAGTAGGGCGTCGGCGAGGAGACTTGGAGGATCGCATTGGCCGACAGCCCGACCCCGAATCCGAAGGCGGAAAGTTCGGTGACCCCACCCAGGTCCGCCGATCCCCAGACATGGACAGGCCGCCAAGAAAGCGCCGCGTCGTAGCCCAGCCAAGCCGCGAGCGTCACGCGCAACGGACCGAACTTCCAATCGGGCCGTGAATCGTATCCGGCCTTGGCGCCGAAGGCGAAGCCGGTCGGATCGATCATTTGATAGGCGGTCGCGGTCAGGAACTTCAGGATCGTGGCGCGGATGCGTTGCGATTCCGGATCCTTCTTGCCGAGGTAGAGATGCCAGTCCATGGGATTGGCGATGTTGAAGAACGCCTCCGACTCCGCCGCCAAGTCTATCAGCAGGCCGTCATCCGGAATCTTGTAATAGACGCCGAGATTAAGGATGAAGGACGGTCTCTTGCCGTCGAAGACGGCGAGCGCCAGGAAGAACGGATCGCCCGCATCGAGAAGATCGCCACGTTGCTTGATGATATTGCCCTGGCCGCTCAAGACCACCACGGGCCCGGGGACCGCGACCGTCAGCGCGATCTTGGTGTTGATCGTGAAGCCATTGTCGGCCGTGGTGCCGATCATCGCGCCGAGGCCGACGGAGAAAGCGCCTCCGCGCGGCGACCAGGTCGGCGGCGCGCCATCAACCACGTTGCTGGCGGCGAGGTAGGCCTTGAACCAATCGAGCGGCTTGTCGAAGGCGCAGATGTTGGGCTCCATCTGCACCGCCAACAGCCCCGAGAAGCCGTAGATCGAGACGTTGCCGTAGACCGGAATGCCGACCGGCAGCGACGCCTGCAGATCGAGATAAAAGAACTTGAACGGAGCGCCGCCCACCGGCGGATCGCAGGTGCCGGCCGCGGCGGCCGCGCCGCCTGGTAGAGTCTCGCCGATAACGATGCGCGAGGACACCGCCAGCTTGATGAATTCGAGATTGGCCGAGAGTTTGCCCGCGAAGCCCTTCTTCGAACTGTCCTCGAACCAGTCGACGGCGCCTTGGAACGAGACGACGCCGGGGTTTTCGAAGCCGACTTCGACGCCCTCGAGGCGCGACCGCACGCCCCCGCCGCCGCCCTTCTGCCAGATGAATTGCAAGCGCTTGAACTTGGCGTTCGACGACAGCCCCTCAACGAGCTCGACGCCGCCCGAGAAACCAATCCAGCGGTTGTCGTCCTCGAAACCGAAGCCGACCTGCGACAGCTCGACCCGGAACGCGTTGAAATTGAGGTAGCGCTTTTCGGGTAGCGTTATCCAGCCGCCGTCGAGCGAAACCTCGCCGGTCGAGCTGATCCGCAGATTGTTGACGGGAATTTTCACATTCTCGCCCGCCTCCATATCGACGCCGCTGCCGCCGCCGAGGAAGGCAAGCTCCAATTTCCCGTTGATGGTGGTGTAGAAGACGTCGTCCGTAAGCTCGAAGGCGATGGAGTCCACGCCCAGCGAGATCGCACTGTCGATGTTCCAGGACACCAGGCCCGAGGAATCGCGACTCGGATCGTCGGCCGCGATCCCAGCCTTGAAATTGCCCGCGAGGTCGAGCGCGAGCTGGATCTTGATGTCCTGCTCGAAGAACGGGAACTTACGGATTACGCCGGTGATGCCCGAGGCGGTGAGCGCGTTCTGCTGGAACTGCAGATCGACTTCCTTCAGCTCGAAATCCATGCCCGCGAGCGGAAGCACCAGAAGCCCGCTTGTCGCGCCGTGGATGTGGCCGCTGAATCCGGCCGCCCCGATTTTGAAGCCGTCCAGAGCGATGCTGGCGAGTTCAGGGCGTGGCGTCGTGCCGTCGCCCTGGTGGAGTGCGGGAACATCAAGCGCGCCGGTGAAGCTGACCACGAATTTGTTGAAGCTGATCTCGCGCGCGGTCAGGTCGACGCTGGCGCCCTGGACCTCGAGCACGATGCCGCTATCGCCGATCATCACCGGCGTGGCGAATGCGAAGCTCGCAGCTCCGCCGCCGGGATTTTCGAAGACGATCCCCGGCTCGCCGTCGAAATTGTAGCGGATAGTGATGTCGAGCGTGTTGACCAGCTCGGGCCGGACCGCTTGACCGGCGTCATCGATATAGCCGCCCGCGCCGTCCGACTGATACTCCTCGAACGTGCCGCCGGGCTCGACTTTCTTGACGGGCTTGAGCAGGTCGCTGCGAAGGCGCAGCGAGATCGGCAGCGCCGAAATTCGGAAGACGAATGCGTATTGATCGTCGGGGGTGCTGCCGTCGCCCGGCGCCTCGCGTGCTTTGGCCTCGAAGCGGAAATCGCCGTCCGCGATCGCAATCTCGAAAGCATCGACGCCCGGCATGGCGAGGCGCATGCCGCCGGCGATACGAAGCTCGCCCGTGATGGTGGCGCCGACATCTTTGCCGGCGCTGTTTTGGATTTCGGTATAGAGAAATTCTTTCACGCGGATGCGGTCGAGCAGAGTGGCGCTGCTCGACCCGTCGGCGGGCTGGAACAGATCGGACGGCAGGCTGCTGGTATCCACGCGCGCGCTGAGCGGCGGGTAATAGTCCTCGGCCGAGGCCACCCCTGCAAAAAGGAGCGCTGCCACGCACGCGAATGCGCGCCCGCACGCTACGATTACCCCCCGGCCGCCGTCACTTCCGCGCATCGCGCTTCCTTTCGAGCAACCTGCGGATCGTGGGATCCGCGTAGAGCCGGGATTTGGGATCCTCAATCTGGGTCGACAGCGATTTTGCCGCGTCGGCGGCAAGCGGCGAGTCGAGGATGTAGGCGGCGAGGATATGCCTTGTCACAATATCCGCCTGCGGAATGTCGGTTAGCGCGCGCTCGGCGAGGCGGTAGTCCTTCATATTATGCAGCGTGTTAATTCCGTTGCGATAGAGTCTTAATGCGGCCTGGAGCACCGGCGGGATGGGATGGCGGCTGCCACTCTCATAGGCCTGCAATGCGTCGCGGCCGAGGGTCACATAGCCGCCCAGTTCAAGCGCAGACGATGCGAGTAGTTTGCCCGCGTCCTCATTGGCGACGTATCCGAGAAAGATCTGGGCGCGCTCGTATTTTATCCGATTCGAATCCTGCGCGAGATCGCGCATGTCCGGCTTCAACCGCAACGCCGCCTCGAAATGCGGGCGATAGTCGGGAAAACGCGCGCGCATGTCCTTAAGCAGCGCAGCGTCGGCGGCGAAGAGCGCCATTTCCGTTCCATCCGCGCCGTTCAACAACGACTCGATAACTTCTTTCGGATTGACCGTCCCCTGTGTCTCCATGTTGTTGTGCCTACAAAAAGACAGGAAAAACAAAAGCGATAACGTGATCGCAGCGACGACCAGAGTGGTGGGCAACCATTTGCTGGTCATGAGTGCCTCATGGATCCTTCAAAATGCGATTTCCGACGTCGCTGCGATGGCCCGCGCCGGATGCTCGCAAAGTTCGTGACGACCCTTGGGCTCCGCCGACTTGACCACTGACTGCCGTCGGCAAGCGCCGGCGTTGTGTCGGCTTAGTGTCCTGAGGCGGTGGCTGGTCGTACGGAAAGAACTCATAAAGTATTGCGGACGTATCTCCGGTGTTCGTTAATATGTGGCCCAGCTCATGTGCGAAGGTCCGAAAGTTGTGATTCAAATTGCTGTTGACGAACATGGCCGAGTTCTCATCGAAGGTTTCTGCTAACGCCACGCCCGCGGCTCTCCTGCTATCCGTTGCAAGCGGCGGCCTAGAGGAAGCATTTGCCCCCACAATATTGCCCACAAACAAAACCTCGATCACATCCTCCGCCATGCCGGCGCCTAGAAAGGAAGGAACCAGACCTTCATCGGCGCTTGCGGTGAGGCTCTTGCTGAAATCTCCGTCTGCAATGACATCGTTGCCCGCTCCGTCGACTGGTGCTTTGCGATTGTTAATTACGCCGCGATCGTCGACCTTCACACAGGCTTGCCACCAGGAGAGTTTCGCACGAGTCACCAGGGCATCGACATTCGCCTCGGTCTCGACCGGCCCGTAGCTGCCAGCAAAACCCATCGTAAACTTGCCGCCGCTATAGTCGATGAACCGCTCGCTTGGCTCACCGTTATCGTGCTTGCCGTTGTGGTTGGAATCAACGAAATCGAAACGGCCATTGCCCTTGCCCGCGCCCGTATCTGTGAGCGGCTCGCCCGGATCCCACTTACCGTTGCCGTTAGTATCGATGAAGGCTTCGCTAGGTTCGCCGGCATCAAATATGCCATTGCCGTTGGCATCGACATAATCCCAAACTCCGTTACCGGCGCCGATCCCAGCATCCTCGAAGGGTTCAAGAAAGACCGTTACATTATACTTGAGTTTGCATGGCGTGCCGGGTTTGGTGCGGTCGCAGGTGGCGATACCTCCCATGCGGCAGACATTGACCGACTTACTCGTTTGAATTGCCGTGCCGGACGGTGTGTAGCGTGCCTGGACGACACCGTCGATGTAGGTCTTGTGCGTGCGGTCGCCGAGGGCTTCGTCAGCCACCGCGCCCGCTATGCCGTCATAGGCTGGGAAGCCGTCATCCGTCTTAGCGGCGGCCGTGCCCGAGGCGTCGTCGGTCACCAGGAGCTGGGACTTGCTGTCGAAAATGCCCGTGTTCACGCCGGTTTCGATCACTTGGACCTGATGAAAAGGATCGCTGACAGTACCGGTAGTGCCGATATCGACATTGAAGGATGATCCCGCGCGCGAATGGTCAATGACCCGTACATAGAAGCGCCGTGGATCGAGCTCGATGAAATCATTCGCGGCCGTATTGTGTACCGAGATGGGAGGCCCGGCGTCGTAGGCATTTTCCCATAGCCCGATCAGAAGCGAATCTGCGGGTGCCTTCGCTTTGTCCAAGATATCAAGCTTGCAAGCGGTGAACGGCTCGCGCGCGATCTCGACGCCGTCGAACTTGGCGACGAGCGCCAGATTGTCGCGCGCCGTGCTCGCTTTGGTGGTTCTTATGGTCACCGGTCCAGAGGCATTCAGGTTCTTGCTGGCCGCGCCGTCGGAGAACTGCGCCGCGCCGTCGGTTACGACGGCGGGACCTGCCACCATCACTTCGACTTGCGACCCGCCCGGCAAGGGCGAGGGCGTCAAGGTGACATTGACGGCGAGCGTATCGCCCGTGCAGAGCGAGCCCACCGGCGCGAAGGCTGCGCCGACCACCGTCTGGCGGAACTCCTTTACAATCCGCGCCGTGCCGAACGGCATGACGACGCCGGTGAAGACGTATTCCCCAGCTTTGGGCAGCGGATCGATGGTCAGGCTGGTGCCAGCCGTCGTGCTGAACGCGCCGTCTGGATCGCGTTGCTCGAACGAGAACGTAGCCGACGCCTCATGGCCGAATTGGAAGCCGACGCCGCTCAGCGCGAGAGCCAATCCGTCGCCACGCGCCACGAGATTGCCCTCCGGATGAGCGGCGAACGCACCGCCGCCGGTCTTGCGCTGCGCGGCGATTTGGGCGGTAACTTCATAAGTCATCACGATCATGCGGCGGCTTGGCTCGGTGACGTCGCGGATGCCATCGCCATTCTGGTCCGCCCACACAACCAGTTCATGGACGCCGCCGTTAGCAGCTGTAATCGTCTGCGGCGCTGCCTGGGTTCCTGCGAAGGTGGAATCGGCGATTACGGCGGCGACGCCGTTGTCAGTTTGCGTGTAACGCAGACCGGCCGGGGCATCCGTGGTATAGGCCTGGATCGACAGGGGCAGGCTGGCGCCAGAAACGATCAGGAAGCCGGGGCTATCGCTGCCGCTTACCGTCGTGGATTCCGCACCCAGGGAAACGGTCAGCGGCCAATTGGCCTGGGCGACCAACGTCGCATTGCTGGTGACCGTCGCCGTGACGATCTTGGTTTCGTAGTCGCCCGGCGCCATGCGCGCATCGCGCGCTTTGAGCGTAATCTCATAGGTGCCATTGGCGAAGGCGGACAGATTTAAACTGTGTGGGTTCGAAGCGTCCAGATAGTTGCGCGGCGACGGAGTGACGCCGTCCGCATAGTTTGGATCGAAATGGAGATTGTAGGCGAAAGTGTGGGCACCGGCCGAGCTGCGGTCGCCATTGTAGAGGGCCGCGTAGACCGTCGGAACGGCCGCATCGAGCGTATTCATCAAATTGCGGCCGGCATGCACGAGGGTGCGTGTGCCGCCACCTTCGACGCGATGAATGTCGTAAGCCAATTCGTAGAGGCCGACGGCTTTTGTTTGATTTCCAAAATCGGCGGCCTGCATCCAGTCATTCACTTTCACGACGACGCTGATATGGCCGAAGAGATAGTTCGGCGCCGCCAGGGTCCCCGACGAAGGCACTTGATAGGCGACCGAGCCAACCATCGCCTGGTTGTCGGCGGCGAAAAGAAATACGTCGCCGAACTGCGGCCTGACCGCGTCAAGATGATCGAGATTCGCGGCCGGCACCGCGGCGGCCAGGAAGGGAAGCGGATTGACGAAGGTCTCGACATTGTCCGCTTCGCCCGTGAAAGCGGCGATCCGGACCTCGCCGCCGTCGCTCTTGCCGATGACGGTGCCTGAAGCGGGCGTAGCGCCGCCTTCGACATCGAGTTCTTTATTGCCCGCCTCGCCCGCGATAAAGCGCTGCGCCGCTGCGGCGGCATTGGTTACGCCCATCGCGGTATAGCGGGCGGCAATCGCAGTCTGGACCTGTCCCGCATTGAGATGGCCGATGGCGAATTTGAGCTTGGCCGATCGCGGCATGCCCTCGACTGTGTCGAAGTTGGTATCCGAACTGAGATGTGCTTTCGGGTGGAGGATGATCGTCGGGCCCATGCCGTGAAAATCGGCCCGGTAGGAGATCACACCCGCCGAGAAGGCACGCACATCGTCGGCTGCGGGCATCTGCAACACAACATACGGCGCGATCGCCTGAGCGCCGTTGACGGTCGCGAACTGACCGAAAGTCTGCGTGAATTTGTAGGACGTATCGCTAACGTCGTAAGGCGTACGGAACTGCGGCGTCCCGCACGTTGTAAGCAGCCCGGCGGCGATGAACAGCGCAGACAATTGTCTTGCGTTCATTGAGCCATTCCCCCCAATTCGTCAGAACTATACGTGTGCTGAAGGAAAGGTACAACTATAAGTGTGCGACGGTAGGAGTTATTCCCAGCCGTCTTCGCTCTCAGTCCCAGGTCAGGGCGCCGCCGTTCTGATACTCGATGACGCGCGTTTCGAAGAAGTTCTTTTCCTTCTTCAGATCCATCGCCTCCGACATCCAGGGAAACGGATTGTCCGTCTCGGCGAAGACGGGCGCGAGACCGAGCTGGGCGCAGCGGCGATTGGCGATGAAATGCATATAGGTTTCGCAAAGTCCCGCATTCAGCCCGAGAAAGCCGCGGGGCATGGTGTCCCGCCCATAGGCCGCCTCCAGCTCTGCCGCGTCCTTGAGCATCTGCCGAACTTCATCCTGAAAGGTTTTCGTCCAGAGATGCGGGTTCTCGTTCTTGATTTGATTGATGACATCGATGCCGAAGTTCAGATGGATCGACTCGTCCCTGAGAATGTATTGATACTGCTCGGCGATGCCGACCATCTTGTTGCGCCGGCCAAGCGAAAGAATCTGCGCGAAGCCGGTGTAGAACCACATTCCTTCAAACACGACATAGAAGGCCACGAGATCGCGGAGGAAGGCCTGGTCCGCCTCGGGCGTTCCGGTCTTGAAATCCGGATCGTCGAGATGCTGCGTATGCTTCAGCGCCCAGGCGGCCTTGTCGGTAATCGACGGCACTTCACGGTACATGTTGAACAGCTCGCCTTCGTCCAGGCCAAGGCTTTCGACGATGTATTGGAACGTATGGGTATGGACCGCCTCTTCGAAGGCCTGCCGCAACAGATATTGCCGGCACTCGGGATTCGTCAGATGCCGGTAGATCGCCAGCACGATGTTATTGGCAACGAGACTTTCTGAAGCCGCGAAGAAGCCGAGATTGCGTTTGATGGCGCGACGCTCGTCGTCGGTCAGCCCGTCGCGCGATTTCCATAGCGCGATGTCCGCCTGCATGGACACTTCCGTCGGCATCCAGTGATTGTTGCAGCCGGAGAGATATTTCTCCCACGCCCAACGGTATTTGAGCGGCAGAAGTTGATTCACGTCGGCGCGGCAATTGATCATTGCCTTGTCATCCACGCTCACGCGCGCAGCGCCCCGGTCGATGGCTCCAAGGCCGGTGGCATCGGCGGGAGTATCTTGCTGCGGTTCCCTGAACGCCGGAGGCGGCACAACGGCAGACGCGCGGGCTGTGGGTTCGGACCAGTCGAGCATATTTGTTTTCCCTTGTTCCGCGCTGATCACTGGCAAGCTTCGCAGGCGGGATCGTCAATCGAGCAAGCAGCCGCCGCCTTGAGGATGATTGGTTCGGGAGCGGCCGCCCCCGCCGCTGCAGAGACGGCGTTGAGCCGGCCATCGGTGCCCTTCAGCGTCGATTTTTCGACATGCGTGGCACCCTGCGAGCGCAGGTAGTAGGTCGTCTTCAGGCCCCGCTTCCATGCGAGACGATACAGCACGTCAAGCTTCCGGCCGTTCGGCTCCCGGATGTAGAGATTGAGCGACTGCGATTGGTCGATCCACTTCTGCCGCCGGGCGGCGGCTTCGACGAGCCAGGAAGAATCGATTTCGAAAGCGGTCGCATACAGCGCCTTGAGATCGTCAGGCACGCGATCGATCGCGCCGAGGTTGCCGTCAAAATACTTGAGGTCGCTGACCATCACCGCGTCCCACAGGCCGCGCGCCTTGAGGTCGCGGACGAGGGCCGGATTCACCACTGTGAAATCGCCCGACATATTCGCCTTCACATAGAGGTTCTGGTAGGTCGGTTCGATCGACTGGGCAACGCCGCAGATATTGGAAATCGTCGCGGTAGGCGCGATCGCCATGACATTGGAATTGCGCATGCCGATACGCGTCACGCGCTCACGCAAACCTTGCCAATCGAGCGTTGCCGAGCGGTCCAGGTCGAGACCACCGCGCGCCTCCGCGAGAAGCTCAATGGAATCGATCGGCAGGATGCCGCGGCTCCAGAGCGAGCCCTCGTATGATGGATAGCGCCCGCGGTCACCCGCCAAGTCGACGGAGGCGTTGATGGCATGGAAGCTGACGGCCTCCATGCTTTCGTCAGCGAAGCGCACGGCCTCCGGCGAAGCGAGCGGAAGGCGCAAGGTGTGCAGCGCGTCCTGATATCCCATGATGCCGAGCCCGACCGGCCGATGACGTAAATTGGAACGGCGGGCTTCCGGAATGGTGTAAAAATTCACGTCGAGCACATTGTCCAGCATGCGCATCGCCGTATGAATCGTGCGCGCGAGGTGCTCCTGATCCAGGCCCTGCGCGGTCACATGATTAGCGAGGTTGACCGAGCCGAGGTTGCAGACCGCCACCTCGTCATTGGACGTATTGAGGGTGATCTCGGTGCAGAGATTGGACGAGTGCACGATGCCGCAATGCTGCTGCGGCGACCGGATATTGCAGGGGTCCTTGAAGGTGATCCAGGGATGGCCGGTTTCGAACAGCATGGTCAACATGCGCCGCCACAGATCCGCGGCGCGCACGGATTTCCACACCCGTATCTCTCCGCGTTCGGCCTTTCGCTCGTAGCCCTCGTAGGCTTCCGCAAACGCCTTGCCGGTCAGGTCGTGCAGGTCTGGAACCTCATCGGGGGAAAACAGCGTCCATGGCGCATCTGCCTCGACACGCTGCATGAACAAATCGGGCACCCAGTTAGCCGTGTTCATGTCGTGCGTGCGCCGGCGGTCGTCGCCGGTATTCTTGCGCAGATCGAGGAATTCCTCGATGTCGATATGCCATGTCTCCAAGTAAGCACAGACGGCGCCTTTACGCTTGCCGCCCTGGTTGACGGCAATAGCCGTGTCGTTGGCAACTTTCAGGAATGGGACGACGCCCTGCGACTCGCCGTTGGTGCCGTTGATGTGCGCACCGAGGCCCCGCACCCGCGTCCAGTCGTTGCCCAGGCCGCCGGCATATTTGGACAGCAAGGCATTGTCCTTGATGGATTTGAAGATGCCGTCGAGATCGTCCGGCACCGTCGTCAGGAAACATGACGAGAGCTGAGACCGGCGCGTTCCCGCATTGAACAGCGTCGGGGTGGAGCACATGAAGTCGAAAGAGGACAAGAGATTGTAGAACTCGATGGCGCGGCCTTCGCGGTCGTTCTCGCGCAGGGCCAAGCCCATGGCGACGCGCATGAAGAAGGCCTGCGGCAATTCGAAACGCGTGCCGCCCGACTGCAGTACATAACGGTCATAGAGCGTCTGCAAGCCGAGAAACTGGAATTGCAGATCACGCTCGGGCTTCAATGCGGCGGCGAGCTTGACTAGATCGAAGCGTGCTAGCTCCGGGTCGAGCAACTCAGTGTCGATCCCCTTGTGGACGAAGTCTGGAAAATACTCGGTATACCGTTGGGCCATCTCAGCCTGGCTGGCCAGCTCAGCGCGGCTATATACAAACGTCAGAGCCTCACGGCGCAGCTTGTCGAGCAGCAGCCGAGCGCTGACATAGGTATAATTCGGCTCCAGTTCGATCAGTGTCCGCGAGGCAAGGATGGGTGCGAGCGCCAGTTCTTCCGGCGTGATGCCGTCATAGAGATTACGCTGGGTTTCGAGGAGCACCGTTTCTGCCGACACGTCGTCGAGGCCGGCGCACGCTTCCGCGACGATGCGCGCCAGCCGCTTCTCATCAAGCAGTGACAGGCCGCCGTCATCGCTCTTGACGCGCAATTGCGAGATGCCCGGTGCAGATTGGCTTGCCGCTTCCGCCTTCGCGCGTTCTTTGGCCCGTTCGTCGCGGTAGAGCACATAGGCGCGCGCGACCTTGTGGTGCTCGCCGCGCATGAGCGCGAGTTCGACCTGATCTTGGATTTCCTCGATGTGAAAGGTGCGCCCTGCATCGGCGCGGCGGGTCAAGGCTCCGGCAATTTGTCTGGTCAGTTGCTCGACGATCTCATGCACCCGGCGCGATGCCGCTGCGCCGGTGCCCTCGACCGCGAGAAAGGCCTTCGTGAGCGCTAGCGTGATCTTGTCCTGATCAAAGGGCGTCACGGTTCCGTTGCGGCGGATGACCTGAAAGGCGGGTTCGGCCGAGATGGTGTGCGCGGACGCGTTACGTTGAATCGCGTGCGGTGCTGATGTGACCGGCCCCTGAAGCTCGACATGCACTGACATCGCCATACCCCTTCTTGTGTTGGGGGCAAAGGCCGAGCGGGCGCATGCGGGGGGACACGTCGGGCGTCGCCGACAGACCAGCAAGCGGCCACCGGGACACCCCGCCCGAGGACGTAATCGCAGTTCACGGCAGGTCTCCTGGCTCGCGGGTCATCACCTCTGTCTGGCCTTCCCGGCGCGCTCGATCGCACCAGTGACCGTTAATTGACAGCGGCTCGCCGCTTACAGTTGCGGGGGCAGCTCCGGCTTTGCCCATATGGGCGCACCGGCTTCCCTCTTAGCCCCGAACCTTGCGAATCCGGGGACCGTGAACACTAGATATAGTGGATGCTCTCGAATGATTGTCAAGAGATTGAAAATGCGAAGGAGGCAGCGGCTTTCAAGATTTCCCATGAGCCGTGATGATCGTGTTCTGCCGCTCGAGCACCAAAGGCGCTGAGGCGCGGATTTCTACGCCCGCGGCCACTTCCAGTGGCGACGATCTTAAGCTGCGGTGTTGGTGTTGATGAGAAAAAGCGCTCGCACCGGCACATTTGCTCAGCGCCTGACGCAATTGACTTTCGAGGGCAATCGCCCACAAATGCCGCTGTCGTGGTTCTCCGGGCTCATGTTTGGCCCGGAGCTAAGAGGGAAGCCGGTGCGCCCATATGGGCAAAGCCGGAGCTGCCCCCGCAACTGTAAGCGGCGAGCCGCTGTCAATTAACGGTCACTGGTGCGATCGAGCGCGCCGGGAAGGCCAGACAGAGGTGATGACCCGCGAGCCAGGAGACCTGCCGCGACATATTTGAACGTCCTCGGGCGGGGTGTCCCGGTGGTGCGCTTGCAAGGATGGCGGGTGCCATCCGATTCCATGCACGCGGCCGCTCGACCTTTGCCCCAACAGATTGGGGTTTATGCCGTGTCTCATCTTTCCCTTCCCGTCAGCACGCTTGGTGCGCCGAGAATTGGCCCGCGCCGAGAATTGAAGACCGCGCTCGAAAGCTACTGGTCCGGAAAGTCCAGTGCAGCGGCACTGCAGGAGACCGCGGCCGGGCTTCGTGCCGCGAACTGGGCGCGTCAGCGCGCGATCGGCATCACCAACATCCCGTCCAACGATTTTTCTCTCTACGACCACGTTCTCGACATCAGTTTGATGGTGGGAGCGATCCCGAAGGCCTATGGCTTGGGCGACGGTAAAGCATCACTGGAAACCTATTTCGCCATGGCGCGCGGCAGCCACGGTTCCGCGCATGATCATGCTTGCACCCATGGTTCGCATCACCATGGCGTTCCTGCGCTCGAAATGACCAAGTGGTTCGACACCAATTACCACTACATGGTGCCGGAGTTTTCAAAGGGACAAGCCTTCACCCTCGCCTCAACCAAACCGGTTGATGAATATCGCGAGGCTAAAGCACTCGGGTATTCGACGCGCCCCGTCCTCGTCGGGCCGATAACATATCTCAAGCTGGGCAAGAGTAAGAGCGAGGCATTCGATCCTCTGTCGCTGCTTCCCGGGCTGTTGCCTGTTTATGTCGACATGCTGCGCCGTCTTGCCGCCAATGGCGCCGAGTGGGTGCAGATCGACGAACCATGCCTGGTGCTCGATCTCGATGATGCCACGCAAGACGCGCTGCGGAGTGCCTACACAATGATTGCTCGCGCGCTTCCACATCTAAAGGTCATGCTGACCACCTATTTTGGCGGTATGGGAGACAATCTCTACACGGCGCTCAGCCTGCCCGTGGCAGGCCTGCATATCGATCTCGTTCGCGCCCCTGAACAGTTGGAAGCGGTTCTCGCCAAAGCGCCGCGCGGGCTTGTGCTGTCGCTCGGCGTGATCGATGGCCGCAATGTCTGGCGTGCGAACTTGCCCGCGATCCTCGACCGTCTGGAACCGGTCGTCGCCAAGCGCGGCTCGGACCATATCGAAATCGCGCCCTCCTGCTCGCTACTGCATGTGCCGATCGACCTCGAACTTGAAACCGGCCTCGATCCCGACCTGAAGAGCTGGCTTGCCTTCTCCATTCAGAAGATGGGCGAACTCGCAATCCTCGGCCGCTGCCTGATGAATGGCCGCGATGCGGCGAAGAATGAGCTCGTAGCATCGGCGGAGGCAATCGCCACCCGTAAGGCCTCAGCCAAGGTCCATGATCCCGCCGTCGCAGCGCGGCTCGCGACGGTGCGGCCCCAGATGACGCAACGCGCCAGCCCCTTCGATCAACGGTGCAAGCTGCAACGAAAGCAGTTTGCCTTGCCCCCGTTTCCGACGACGACCATCGGTTCGTTTCCGCAGACGGCTGAGATCCGCAAAGCCCGCGCGGCTCACGCAAAAGGCGCGTTGTCCGATGCCGACTATGACACGTTCCTGCGCAACGAAACCGCGGCGGCCATTCGCTGGCAGGAAGAAATCGGCATCGACGTGCTCGTGCATGGTGAATTCGAGCGCAACGACATGGTTCAGTATTTTGGCGAGCAGCTTGCCGGCTTCGCCTTCACCAAGCACGGCTGGGTGCAGTCGTATGGATCACGTTGCGTACGCCCTCCCATCCTCTTCGGCGACGTCTCGCGCCCGCGCCCAATGACGGTCGATTGGTGGCGCTATGCTCAATCGCTGACGACGAAACCCATGAAAGGCATGCTCACGGGGCCGGTCACGATTCTCAATTGGTCCTTCGTCCGAGACGACATGCCTCGCAGCCAGGCATGCAGCCAAGTCGCGCTCGCCATCCGCGACGAGGTCACCGACCTGGAGAAGGCCGGCGCAAAGCTGATCCAGATCGACGAGGCAGCTCTACGTGAAGGATTGCCGTTACGTCGCGCCGGTTGGAAACATTATCTCGATTGGGCGGTCGAGTGCTTCCGGCTTTGCTCCTCGGGGGTCCGGGACGAAACCCAGATCCACACGCATATGTGCTACTCCGAATTCAACGACATTATCGACTCCATCGGCGCGATGGATGCCGACGTCATATCGATCGAGACATCACGCTCGAAGATGGAGCTCCTGGACGCCTTCGCGACGTATCAATACCCGAACGAGATCGGCCCTGGCGTCTACGACATCCATTCACCGCGCGTGCCGAACGTGGAGGAGATGGCCGCGCTCCTTGAAAAAGCAAAGGAGCGGCTTTCGTCCGATCAGATCTGGGTCAATCCCGATTGCGGTCTCAAGACGCGCAAATGGGATGAAGTGCGGCCGGCGCTTGTCAACATGGTCATGGCAGCGCACGAGATGCGTGTTCGAATGCCAGGCAGATGACCTTAGGCCGTTGATGTAGAGGATGGGCAGGGATAATCTTCTCCCTGCCCGTTAACTGGCGGAGGTCACCTCGGCGACGGTTATGGCTGGCCGATCCGAGGTGACCATCAATTCTGCGATAATCTCCAGCACATGTGCTTCGCCCAACAAGCTGCGCTCCGCTATAAGGCGCCATGAAACTGGTCCTGTTCGACTCCCGCGATCGTTTTCCCGGTCTTGAAGGGGCGCTTGGCGCTTTCCCGGATGTCACGCTTGCGCGCGCGCGTGATCTGCCGTCGCTCGCAGTGGCTTTGGCGGGAGCCAAAATCCTTATCACCAGCAACCGCATCTATACGCCGGAGCCCGCCGCGGTGATCCGCGAGCACGGGGAAAACCTGCGCTGGATTCAGTTTTCCACCTCCGGGATTGACAAGGCGGTGGAGAGCGGGCTGCCGTCCGGCGTGACCGTCACCAACGCGGCGGGCCTGCGCGCCTTCGCGGTGGCGGAGCACGCCATCGCGCTCATGCTTGACCTCGTGCGTCAGGTGCGTGCGACGGAGAAAGCGCGGGCCGACGATTTCTGGTGCCGCGACGTGGTCACGCTGTCGATGGACAATCTTTCGGGCAAGCATCTCGTGCTGGTGGGGCTTGGCGCCATCGGCCAGGAGATCGCGCGCAAGGCCAAGGCTTTCGATATGCGGATAACGGGGATTTCCCGCGCCGCAGAACCTATCGCGAATATCGACCGGATCAGGCCACGGAGCGAATTGCAGGCCGCCGCAGCGGAGGCCGACATATTGCTGCTGTCCGTCAATCACGACGAAAGCACCGACAAGATTTTAAGCCGCGCCGTCATCCAGGCGATGAAAACGTCGGCTTATCTGGTGAATATCGCGCGCGGGCAGTTGGTGGACGAACCGGCGCTGATCGATGCCTTGAAGGAGGGCAAGATCGCCGGGGCCGCGCTTGACGTGACGGTGACCGAGCCGTTGCCCGCCGGCCATCCCTTCTGGGCCATGCCCAATGTGCTGCTCACGCCGCATGTGGCGGGCGCGGGCAGCACCGACGACGGGACGGCTTTCCTGAAAATCTTCCTGGGAAATCTGGATCGCTGGCTGCGGAAAGAGCCGCTGAGGAATGTGGTGATCGAGCGGACTTCGTGACTGCTGCTATGCGCCCTCGCCGCGTAGCACATGCCGCCCATAGGCCGCCGCCGCCGAGTCCCACATCAATGAGTGATGAGCAGCGGCTGCGTGGCAATCGCGGAACATCCGTTGCAACGGGCTATCCAAATAGAGCGCGCGGCCGCCGGCGGCATTGAACAGGCGCTGCACCGCTGCGATTGAGAGCTGCGCGGCGTAGGCGGCGTTGCGCTTGCCGCGCAGGTTTTCCGGTTTGCTCACGCGCTCGCCTCGTTCCAGAGCCAGCATGATCTCGCGCAACGGCGTCAGATACATCTGCGCCGCTGCCTCCAATTCCGAAGCGGCCAAGCCCATGCCGATCTGCGTCCCCATCTGATCGGCGATGGCCACCGTCACCCGCGATTTCCGCGGGCCGGTATATTTGATGTATTGGTCGAGAAATCCTTCGGCGATGCCAACGACCACAGCCGAGAAGCTCGCAGCCGAAACGCCGCCGCGCGGCAGCTTGAACACCGGCGCGGCGTATTGCGGCGGTGCGCCCTCCTCCACCTCTTTATCCAGGATGCGATGGGCGGGCACGAAGGCGTCCTTGATCTCGAAGGTCTTGCTGCCGCTGCCCGCAAGACCGGCGACGTGCCAGTCGTCAATGATGGTGATGTCACTCTTCGGTACGAGCACCGAGCAAAGCTGCCGTCTATCCGCATGCTCTATATATCCAGTGGCCATCACCCAGTCGGCATGATCGACGCCGCTGGAAAAGGCGTGGCGGCCCGACCAGCGCACGCCGCCCTCTACCGGCTGGCCCTTCCCCACCGGCGCCACCGCGTTCGACAGCTTCGCGTTCGGATTCTTGCCCCAGACCTCTTCCTGCGCCTGCGGCGTGAAGGATGCGAGCTTGAGCGCGTTGTCGGTGAAGACCATGTGCACCCAGGCCTGCGAGCCGCAACCGCGCGCCAGGGTCTGGCTTACCTCGCAGAGCACATCGTAACCAAGCTCGTAGCCGCCATAGCGCGCGGGCATGCACAGCCGCAGCAAGCCATTGGCGACGTAATCGGCGACAGTCTCGTCCGGGCATCGCCGCATCTTCTCGGCGGCCGGGGCGCGCTCAAGCAGCACCGGCACCAAAGCCTCGGCACGCCGGAGAACATCCTCGCGGGTTAGCCTGCCGGCCAGAGCGCCGGCGGCATTTTCCATTCGCATCCCTTGGCTTCCTCAAACACCCGGCGCGGCAGGCAGCGGCGCGCGGCCCCGGATCATATCCGAGGCTTTCTCCGCAATCATCAGCACGCAGGCGTTAATGTGGGCAGAGATCAGATCGGGCATCGCCGAGGCATCCACCACGCGCAGGCTTTCGACGCCGCGCACGCGCAGCTCCGGATCGAGCACACTGTCCGGCGTTATGCCCATTGGGCATGTGCCGCAGGGATGATGGGCCGTCACCGTCGTCTTCCTGATCCAGGCATCGATTTCGGCGTCGGTTTTCACACTAGGACCGGGAGTCGTTTCAATGCCACGGTAGCGATCCAGCGGCTGCTGAGAGGCAATGTCGCGGGCGCGGTGGAAGCCCTCGCGCAGCGCCGGCAGATCGCCCGGCGCCGAGAAGAAATTGTAGATGATCCGCATGGGCTCGCGCGGGTCCGCCGAGCGCAGCAGGATTTCGCCGCGGCTCTCCGGATGCAGCAGCGTGGGCCGGATGCCGTAGCCATCCACGTAGCCGCGCTTGATCCCCGGGAACCACAGATGCGCGTGCGGCGGCAGGCCGCGGAACATGAATTCGATGTCGGGCACGGCAAGATTGGGACGCGTCTTGATGAACGCATGCAAGCCACCCGGCACCACCGTTCCCGGCCCACTGCCGAAGCAATAAGCACGGATCATGCTCAGCGCCATGCGGTCGAAGCGCATCTCGCCATGGAAGGCGCTGAAGTCCCGCCGCGTAAACAGCAGCAGCACCGCGAGGTGGTCCTGCAAATTTTTTCCGACCGGCAGATCGGCCAGCGGCTTGATGCCCATTTCGTTCAGGTGCGCGGCGGGACCGATCCCCGAGAGCATGAGAAGCTGCGGCGTGTTGAAGACGCCGCCGGAGAGGATCACCTCGCGCCCGGCTTCGGCGCGCAAGGTTTTTCCCTTGCGCAGATATTCGACGCCCACCGCGCGCGTGCCTTGCATCAACACGCGCGTCGCATGGGCATGCGTTACGACGGTGAGATTAGACCGCTTCGATGCCGGCTTGAGATAAGCCGCGGCGGCTGAGGAACGCTTGCCGTTGCGGATGGTATATTGGCTGCGGCCAAACCCTTCCTGCTCCGCGCCATTGTAGTCGTCGTTGTGCGGGATGCCGACGGCCTTGGCGGCTTCGATCCACGCGTTGTAAAGCGGATCGCGCGTCTTCGCGAATTCGGTTCCGATCAGGCCGTTGCCCCCGCGCCAGAAATTCTCGCCGCCTTCCCAGCTTTCCCCGCGCTTGAAGTAAGGCAGCACGTCCGCATAGGACCAGCCGCGCGCGCCCTTCTGCGCCCAGCGGTCATAGTCGCCGGCGTTGCCGCGCGTGTAGGCCATGACATTGATGGACGACGAACCGCCCAGCACCTTGCCGCGCGTGGCTTCGATCCGGCGATTGTTGAGATTGGGCTCGGGCTCGGTCTCATAGCCCCAATCATGCATGCCGTATTGCTGCATTTTGCCGAGGCCGAGCGGGATGTGGATCAGCGGGTTCCAGTCCCGCCCGCCGGCCTCAAGCAGCAGCACGCGCGCGGCGCCGTCCTCGCTCAGGCGATTGGCGAGCACGCAACCGGCCGAACCGGCGCCAACAATGATGTAATCGTAGCCCTTGCTGCTAGGCATTTTCCCCCGCCGCGCTCCATATCAGCCCGGCGAGGCCGGCATAGCAAACCGGGGCGTGCGGCCTCAATAAGGCCGGACCGAACCCTTCACCGTCGTGCGCAGCATCAGGCGCCGCTCCGTGGAGGGGAAATCGGTGCGCGCGTGCGAAGAGCAGCGGTTGTCCCAGAGCAGGAGATCACCCAGGCGCCAGACGTGCTCATAAACGAATTCCTTCTTCTCGGCGTGATCGTAGACCGCGCTGAGCAAACGGTCGCTTTCGTCTTGCGGGAGGCCGTTCACTTTCACCGTCATCAGCCTATTTACATAGACCGCTTTCTTCTTGGTGTCCTCATGGGTGCGGAACACCGGATGCTCGCATTCACCGAAGGCTTCGGTGCCTTTGTTGTCGCCCTTCTGCACGGAGCCGTAGTTGTAATGATGCAGCGCCCGGCGGCCTTCCAGTTTCGCGCGGATGGCTGGGTCGAGCGTGTCATAGGCGGCGTAGCCGCTCGCGAACAACGTATTGCCGCCGGCTGACGGGATTTCCACGGAATAGAGCAGCGTCGCCTTGCTCGGCACCTCGGCATGGATCATGTCGTGGTGGAACATCATCTCGCCATCGGGCAGCGCGCCGATCGGCTCGCCGTTCTCGCGGATGTTGGAGATCATCATGATGCCGGGGAGAATCTTGTCGAAGCCGGGCGGGCGGTATTTCGGCGGGCGGTGCAATTCGCCCATCTCGCCGAAATAACCGGTGACGCGCACGAGATCCGATTGGGAAAGAAGCTGCCCGGGAAAGACGATGACGAGATGGTCGAGCCAGGCCTGATAGATGGCGTGGATGGTTTCATCGTCCGGCTTTTCGCGCAGGTCGATGCCGCGCAGCTCCGCGCCGATATGCTTGGTCAGGGGGACGACTTCGAACTTGGCTTTGGTTTTGGTCATGACGTTCATGGCGTCGTCCTCCTTGGCAGACTGTTCAGACTCGGGCCTTTGGGCCTTCTGGGATTGCCATTCTTTTCTAAGCCTCCGGGAAAGCCCGATAAAGGCGGCTTTGCTGACAAGATCGTTCCAATTTTTTTGACAATCGCCTATTCTGGGCGTGGATTTGTGAACGCTGCCAATACCCTGGAAGCCTGCGGAGACCTGCCGTGGATAGGCTGAAGACGATCAACACCTTCGTGCAGATCGCGCAGTCCCTGAGCCTTTCAAAGGCTGCCGAGGAACTGGGGATATCGCGCGCGCTTGCCAGCAATCATCTCAAGCTGCTGGAGAACCATCTCGGCGTGCGGCTGGTCAACCGGACCACGCGCCAGCTCGCGTTGACCGAGGCGGGTTCGGAATATCTGTCGTTCTGCCTCGATGCCCTCAACAGCTTCGAGGAAGAGGAAGCGCGCATCTCGCGCTTGCAAAACGAGCCGCAAGGCCATCTGAAGGTGATGGCCTCGATGTCGTTCGGCAATCTTCACCTCGCACCGGCCATCACCGAGTTCACGTCGACCTACAAACAGGTCAAGGTCTCGCTCATCCTGTCGGATCGTTCGTTCTCGCCCTCCGATTTCGTGGAAGGAGGCTACGACCTCGGCATTTCCATGCAGTCCATGCGCGACGCCAGCATCGTCAGCACGAAGGTCGGCGAGGTGAGCTGGGTGGCCTGCGTCACCCCCAAATACCGCGACGCCCATACGCCGCTAAAGACTCCGCACGATCTCGCCAAGCACAACTGCCTCGTCCACCGCAGCTACGCGCCGCAATCGGTCTGGCGTTTCAGCGGCCCGGGCGGGCGTAACGAGATCGAAGTGAAGGGATCGCTCTTCACCAACAGCGTGATCGTGCTGCGGGCCGCGGTGCTGGCGGATTCCGGCGTCGCGATGCTGCCGCTCTATTGCATCGACAACGATCTCACCAACGGCGCGCTGGTCAGGGTGCTGGGCAACTACGCCACGCCCAAGCGGCCGGTGTATCTGGTTTATCCGCAGATGCGCTATTTGCCGAAACGGGTGAGGCTGTTTCTGGATTTCCTCAAGGACAGGCTCAAGCGCCAGCGTCTGTAGCCGGGGCTTCAATCGGCGTCCTTGTCCGTTTGCCGCGGCTGCTCTTCCTCATCGTCCGGCGTCTCATTGGTCGGGACGACATAAACGCCCGAAAGCCAGCGGTGAAGATCGACGTCCGCGCATCGCCGTGAGCAGAACAGCTTCAAGCTCGGGTCGGCGGGCTTGCCGCAGATCGCGCATTTCTTGGGCGATGCCGTATCGACGGGCTTGGACATGACGGGCAGATAATCCCAGACGAAAATGGATCAAGGCGCGCGGGATCACTATTAAACTCCCTCTCCCCTTTGGGGAGAGGGTCGGGGTGAGGGGGTTCGGACTTATCGTGGGCTATACCCCCTCACCCGGATCGCTTCGCGATCCGACCTCTCCCCATGGGAGAGGTGAAGAGAACGAACGCCAGACCCGATCACACCGCGTTGAGCCATCCAAAGCGTACGGGGAATCCTTCGCCCGACAGCAGCGACACCGTCTCATAAAGCGGCAGGCCCACGACGTTCGTGTAAGAGCCGACGATCTTGACCATGAAGCTGGCGGCAATCCCCTGCGCGGCATAGCCGCCTGCCTTGCCGCGCCACTCGCCGGACGCGAGATAAGCCTCGATGTCTTCGTCCGACAGCCGCTTGAAGCGCACCCGCGTCTCCACCAGGCGCTGGCGGAAGGCTTCCTTCGGCGTCACCAGACAGACGCCGGAATAGACCCGGTGGTTGCGCCCCGACAGCAGGCGCAGGCATTGCGCCGCCTCATCGAGCAATTCCGCCTTGGGCAGGATGCGCCGGCCGACCGCCACCACAGTGTCGGCGGCGATGATGTAGGAGCCGCGCAATTCCTCGTCGAGGCGCACGGCGTTCAACCCCGCCTCGGCCTTGGCGCGCGCCAAGCGCGTGGCGAGCGTACGGGGCAGCTCGCCGCGTTTTGGAATCTCGTCGATATCGGCAGGACGCAGGGCGTCCGGCTCGATCCCCGCCTGATTGATCAGGGCCAGGCGGCGGGGAGAGCCTGAGGCAAGAACAAGTTTGGGGCGGCCTATCATTTTCTCGAAAACCGATCTTTGTCCGCGTCATTGCCGGGCTCGACCCGGCAATCCATCTTTTCACACAAATATTAATGTCGATGCCTAGCGGAATGGCTGGGATTCGACAACTAGCCTGCGCCGAAGCGCTGGCGAATGCGGTTGCTCAGTTGCTCACGCACCTCCCGATAGGCCGCCATCCGCATGTCGCGGCTGCCCTCGACAGCCGATGGGTCGGGCGTCGGCCAATATTCCACCTCGGGGCCCGGCGTGTTGATCAGATCCAAGGCCCGGTGATGCGCCTCCGGCGCCAAGGTCACGATCAGATCGAAGCTCAGCCATTCGCGATCGGCAATCTCCTCAAAGGTAATCGGCTGATGCTCGGCCATCTCGATGCCGATCTCCCGCATGGCCGCTACCGCGAAGAGATCAAGATCGCTTTTTCGCACGCCGGCAGATGCGACATAGATCGAAGGATCGAGGTGCTGGAACAAATAAGCCGCCATGGGCGATCGCACGGAATTCAGGCCGCAGGCAAACAGCACGGACCGTGGCCTGCTTGAAGACGAGGGCGCGGCCATCAGCCCTCACCCCTTCCAGTGCAGCACGCAAATCAGGGTGAACAGACGCCGCGCGGTATCGAAATCGACTTTCACTTTCCGCCTCAGCCGCTCCATCAGCAACTGCGAGCCCTCGTCGTGGATACCCCGCCGGCCCATGTCGAGCGCTTCGATCCGATCCGGCGTCGCTGTCTTGATCGCATCGTAATAGCTGTCGCAGATCATGAAATAGTCCTTCACGATCCGGCGGAACGGGTTCAGCGACAACAGATGCGCGATGACGGGCTCGTCCTTCGCCGTCTTGATCTCGAACACCAGCCGGTTCTCGGCCATGCCGAGATGCAATTTATACGGCCCATCCTTGTGGCCTTCCGGCGCAAACGTGTTCTGCTCGATGAGATCGTAGATCGCCACCGCGCGCTCGTGCTCGACCTCCGGATTCGACCGGCCGATGGACATCTCATCGAGCGTGACCGCGACGAGGCGTTGCGACTTGGCCTTCGTGGAAGGCGCGTGGGTCATCGGGGATTGAGCCGCATGGCGACGGAGCGGGCGTGGCCGTCGAGGCCTTCCGCTTCGCCGAGAGTGATGGCGGCGGGAGCGAGCGCGCGCAACTGCTCCGGCCCGCATTTGAGGATCGAGGTGCGTTTCATAAAATCGAGCACGCCAAGCCCGGACGAAAAGCGTGCCGAACGCGCCGTCGGCAGCACATGGTTGGAGCCCGCCACGTAGTCGCCGATCGCCTCCGGCGTGTGCGCGCCGATGAAGATCGCACCCGTATTGCGAATGCGCGCGGCAAGCTTTTCGGCGTCAGCCGCCATGATCTCCAAGTGCTCGGGAGCGATGGCATCGACCAGCGGCACCGCCTCATCGAGCTTACGCACCAGAATGATCGCGCCGAAATCGCGCCACGACGCTTCGGCCACGGACCGGCGCGGCAAGGCAACAAGTTGGCGTTCGACCGATTGCGTTACCGCGTCCGCGAGTTCGGCGTCGTCGGTGATGAGGATGGATTGCGCGCTGGCATCGTGCTCGGCCTGCGCCAGAAGGTCGGCCGCGATCCAATCGGGATGGCTGTCGCGATCCGCCAGGATGAGCACTTCCGAAGGACCGGCGATCATATCGATGCCGACCTTGCCGAACACGAGCCGCTTGGCGGCGGCCACATAGGCATTGCCCGGCCCGACAATCTTCGCTACCGGCAGGATGGTCTCGGTGCCGTAGGCCAAAGCCGCGACCGCCTGCGCGCCGCCAATGCGATAAATCTCATCCACGCCCGCGAGCTTGGCCGCGGCCAGCACTAAGGGATTGAGCTTTCCGTCCGGCGCCGGCACCACCATGACGATGCGCGGCACGCCCGCCACCTTCGCCGGCACCGCGTTCATCAGCACCGATGACGGATAAGCCGCCGTGCCGCCGGGGACGTAGAGTCCCACCGCCTCGATCGCGGTCCAGCGCGAGCCAAGCTCCACGCCCGCCGCATCGGTGAAGCGGTCGTCCTTGGGCACCTGCCGGCGGTGATAGGATTTGATGCGGTCGCGCGCGAACTTGAGCGCGTCGAGCGCGGCGCGGTCGCACTTCGCGGCGGCCTCGTCGATCTCAGCCTGCTTCACTCGCAAGCCCAATTGGTTGAGGTCAACGCGGTCGAATTGCCGACTCAGGTCGATCAGTGCCCGGTTCCCGCGCGCCACGACCTCGGCAATGATGGTGCGCACGGCCTGTTCGACGTCATACGCGGTTTCCCGTTTGGTATCGAGAAACTTGCGAAAACGCTGGTCGAAGTCGGCGGCTTGCGTGTCCAGGCGGATCGGCATGGCCATACCCTTGCCGCTACACAAAATGCATAGCTGGCCACAGGTCAATGACGTGAGGGGGGCGGCTCGTCAACCCGGCGAAGCCAGGTTTTCAGCGGTTCAGCGATTGGCCTCAACCGCGAGGTCTTCCGAATGCTCCGGGCAGTCGCAGGCCCAACTCGGCCCGAGGTCGGCGATCTCGGCTTCCAGGCATTCCACCTCGAGCCGCAGGGCGGCACCGCTGGCAAAGGTCAAAGTCACGATCCCGCCGGGAGAGTCACTTTCGTCGAAATCCACTGCCAGGAGCGACAGGACGGCATCCTTGTCGACCGGGCTGATGCCGCGGCATTTGCAGGAAAAGACCCGCTCGAAGCGAAGGCCGGTGCGGCAGCGGTGAAATTCCGGCTTTGCTCCGCTGGCGGCCAGCCAGTCGAACCGGTCGAGGCCGAGCACGAGGCGTCTTTCCCGCGGCAGCCAGATAACGTCCGCTACCTTGACCGACGCGTCCTGCAAGTGCGCGGAGATGACCTCAAGATCATCCCGGTCGAGGGCGACGAGCTTCAACGGTTCCATGACCGCGCCTGGGTTCTTGTTGGCTTACGGTCGTAGGTAATGAGGGCGACAGCCCGGCGCAAGGCCGTGGCTTAAGCGCTGATCCGCTGGATGTTCGCGCCGCAAGCGACGAGCTTGTCTTCCAGCCGCTCGAATCCGCGGTCGAGATGATAGACGCGGTTGACCATGGTCTCGCCTTCCGCGGCGAGCGCCGCGATGACCAGCGAGACCGACGCGCGCAGGTCCGTCGCCATCACCGGCGCGCCCTTGAGCTGCTTCACGCCCTCGACCGTGGCGGTCTGCCCGTCGAGGTGGATATGCGCGCCGAGCCGCACCAGTTCCTGCACATGCATGAAGCGGTTTTCGAAGATGGTCTCGGTGATGCGTGAGGTGCCTTTGGCGCGCGTCATCAGCGCGATGAGCTGAGCCTGAAGGTCGGTCGGGAATCCTGGGAATGGCGCCGTCGTCACATCGACCGGCGCGATGCCCGCGCCGTTGCGGGCCACGCGGATGCCTTTGTTGGTGGAGGAAACCGTGGCGCCCGCCTGGGTCACAATATCGAGCCCCGCTTGCAGGTGTTCCGGCCGCGCGCCTTCCAGCAGCACGTCGCCGCCGGTCATGGCCACCGCCATGGCATAGGTGCCGGTCTCGATCCGGTCCGGCAGCACGCTGTGACGCGCGCCGTTGAGCTTGGCCACGCCCTCGATCACGATGCGCGAGTTGCCCGCTCCGGAAATCTTTGCGCCCATCTTGTTCAGGCAATCGGCGACATCGGCGATTTCCGGCTCGCGGGCGGCGTTTTCGATCACCGTCGTGCCGTGGGCGAGCGACGCCGCCATCAAGGCAGTGTGGGTGCCGCCCACCGTCACCTTCGGGAACACGATCTCGCCGCCGCGCAAGCCGTTCGGCGCATAGGCGAGGACATAACCCGCATCGATATCGATTTTTGCGCCCAATGCCTCCAGCGCCATGATCAGCAGATCGACCGGCCGCGTGCCGATGGCACAGCCGCCGGGCAGCGAGACTTTCGCTTGGCCCATGCGCGCCAAAAGAGGGGCAACCACCCAGAAACTCGCCCGCATTTTTGAAACAAGCTCGTACGGAGCGGTCGTATCCACGATGCGAGCCGCCGAGATGTGCAGCGTCTGCCCGTCATAGGGCGCATCGCCCGGACGCTTGCCGCCGAGCATCACATCAACGCCGTGATTGAGCAGGATGCGTTGCAGAAGCCCGACGTCCGCCAGCCGCGGCACATTCTCAAGGATCAGCGTCTGATCGGTAAGAAGGCTCGCGATCATCAATGGCAGCGCGGCGTTCTTCGCCCCCGAGATCGGGATCGACCCGTGCAGGGGCTGGCCGCCGACGATGCGTATGCGATCCATGGTTACTCCGCGAAATCCGGCCACCTGCCCGGGCACAGACAGGCTTCGATTACGGCAAAAGTCCGACTTTGTCGTTAAAGCCCCTCAGGGCTCTTGTTTCCCGCCCGCGGTAGGCTTTTCGGCGGTTCCCCGCCCGCGCGCCTGGGCCTTACGCCGGCGAAGGTTCGCCCGCAAGGCAGCGGCCAGACGCTCGGACCGGCCCGGCTTGCGCGCCGGCCGCGCCGGTGATGGGTCGCGCTCTCGGCTTGTCATGGCTCCCCTTAGCGGCAGCGCGGTGCCGTGGGCAAGGGGCGACGCGGGCGTAGGGTTAGCAACGTTCGCGGCGGCGCCGAGGCTTCCATCCTTGCGAAGGCAAAACCCTTGTGGCAGTTTCCGCCGCGTTCGCGGACCCCTCCGCGCCCCATCTTCGCTGCCGTAGCTCAGTGGTAGAGCACCTCATTGGTAATGAGGAGGTCGACAGTTCAATCCTGTCCGGCAGCACCAGCAAAAACGCCGGAACGTGGCCGTTCCGGCGCTTGTGTTCCAGACGGGACTTATTTCTTCCCGGCGACCTTTTCGTAATAGCTGAGGTCAATGTATTTCGCCGCCGAGGCCGGCGCCTTGCCGCCATAGAGCGTGCGCAGCTTCAGCACGGTTTCCACACCCTTGGTGTTGAGCACGGCGCGCTTGTTGAGCCCGCCGGGGCCGGTCAAGCGGTCGTAGAGCTTGTTGGCGTCGGCATCGGACAATTCCTTGAGGCGGCTCTTGAGCACTTCAATGGTGCCTGCCCTGTTCTCAAATACATAGTCGGTGGCCGCCACGATCGCGCGCACGAAGGCCATGACTTCTTTTTCGTTGGTCTTGGCGTAGCTCTTGCGCACGGCATAGGCGCTGCCCTGGAACGCGCCAATCTCCTCGGCCGCGTCGCCAAGGATGGTGAAGCCTTCGTCCTTGAGCTGCGCGTCGTTGGGCGAGGAAATCATCGCGACATGCCCGGTGCCGTCCTTCAGCGCCTTGACGCGCGCGCCGGTGCCGCCGACGGAGTTGGTGGTGTAGTCCTTATCCTTCTCCAGCCCGGCCTTTTCCTTGACGATCTGATAGAACACGGTGGCGTAGCCGGATGTCGGCGAGTCCACCGCGACGACTTTGCCCTTCAGGTCGGAATACTTCTTGATCTCCGGCCGCGCCACCACGCTGTTCAGCCCGGAATGCACGCCCATGATCGCGACAAGGTCGTAGTCGGGAAACTTGGTCGTGCCCTCGCCTTCGGTATAGGCGACGATGTTGTCGAAGGCGGTGGAGGCGAACTGATATTTGCCCGCCATCAGGTCGACCATCTGCTCCTTCGAGCCGGGCGTGACCTCCTGCGTGACCTTCAGGCCTTCCTTCTCGAAGAACCCCTTATCGAGGGCGACCCAGCTCGGCACGTTGGTGCCGCCGCCGAAACTTGTCATCTTCACTTCGGTCTGGGCGGCCGCTGACCCGCACAGGCCGATAACCGCCCCTGCCGTCAATAAAAGCGCTGTCCTCCGCAACATGTTTCCTCCTCCGATGTTTGTTTTGTTATGACTCCACGGGACCGTAGGTGGGAATTTCGTTCGTCTGGTAACCTTTGATGATGCGCTCGGAACCATAGCCCCAGTAGTTCCGCAACGTCTCGGGGCCGTGACTCTTCGGATAGAGCGGTCTTTCCTGATGCCAGGGCCGCGGGTCGAAATAGCCGAGCGCTTCGTCCTTCATCTGGTCCATTTCGGTGAAGATTTCGACGCGCACAAGATCGGTGTTGCGATGGTAGGTCGCCACGTTGTGGCCGATCACATGCCGCCCCGGCCCCCAGACCAGATGGATGTCGTTGTAGGCGAGAAAATCCGTGGCGCGGCGGATTTCCGACCAGTCCAGCACCTCGAAGGCGATGTGATGCAGTTGCGGCTTCTCATCGACGACGAAGTTGAGCGTGTGATGGTCGGTGTTGCAGCGCAGGAAATAGAAATAATCGCCGCGCGAGTCCGATGTGCGGAAGCCGAGCACCTCGTTGTAGAATTTCACGAGCTTCTGCACGTCGGTGACGCGATAGGCGACGTGGCCGAGCTTCAGAATATTGAAGGCGTTCGGCGTCTTGTCGTCCTTGGGGAATTTGTACTCGGCATAGAGATCGACCGGCGTCCCTTTGGGATCGACGAAGCGCAGCGCGGCGGCGACGCCGGGTGAAATGTCCTTGCGCCGCTCGGTCTTGATGCCTTCCTTCTGCAATTCCTTAGCCACGTCGGCGAGATCGCTGCCGGGCGCGAGCTGGAAGGAAAGCCCCGTCAGCCATCCCGGCTTGCCTTTGACCAGCTCGATCGCCTCCAGGCCGCCCTTGCTGGCCAGGATCGCGCGATCCTTGGCGCGCTCCACGACGCTGAGGCCAAGAACCCGGCTGTAGTAGTCGACCTGATGCTCGAGATCCTGGGTCGACAACGTCGCGTGGCCAAGCCTCTTTACTTTCACCATCACCATCTCCTCGGTTCGTCCGCGCGAGAGCCGCGCCTAGGCGCCGTGGGCTCTCACCTCGATTGCCAATTCGCCGATCGCGTCGCAACGGGCGCTGATCACGTCGCCGGGCTGCACGGGCGCGACGCCTTCCGGCGTGCCGGTGAAGTAAACGTCACCGGGATAGAGAGTATAGAACGACGACGCGAATTCGATCAGCCGCTGCACGTCATAGATCAAATCCTTCGTCCGCGCTGTCTGCCGCAGTTCGCCGTTGACGCTGAGCGTCGCTGTCAGGTCGTTCGGATTCGTGATCTCGTCGGCCGTCACCATCCACGGGCCGAGCGGCGAATAGCCGTCGATGGACTTGCGGAAGCTGCGGTCTTCCGATCCGCGCGTGGTCATATCGAGCCCGAGGCAATAGCCGGCGACATAGTCCAGCGCCTTTTCCTTCGGAATATCGCTGCCCTGCTTGCCGATGATGACCACGAGTTCGAGTTCGTGCTCGTTGCGGCGGTCGGGAAAGCGGATCGGTATTCCCTCCGACGGGCCGACCACGGAGGAATTGGCTTTGAGAAAAATGCCGGCCTCACCGATTTTGGAAGAATGACGCTTCACCGCGGCTTCCGCACCGCCATCGCGCCGCGCCGCCATCTCGGCCACATGCTTGGCGTAGTTCGTGGGCGCCGCCATCACCTTCGACGGCCGCGCGACGGGAGCGAGCAGCTTCACCTGCGACAGCGGCTTGCCCGGCGCCTTGGCCGCCATCTCCTCGATGCGCTTGCGCCATGCGGGCAGCGCGGCAACGACGGGATCGCCCTTCATGTCATAGCGGGCGGCGGCTCTGATCTGGTTCTGGGCTTCGGTGACATCATGGACCTTGCCGCCGATCACGACGCCCAGGCGGTCCTCATCGAATCTACAAAGCTTCATGACGCACTCCGGCGAACTTCACGACGTCGTCTTCCTCCATGATAGAGAACAATCCATGGTCCCGCCACGGAGTCAGGCATACGGCGGCGGCTAGGACTGGGCCGGCCGCGATCCGGCGCCGGATAATCCCACGGCCTCCTGCAAGCGTGAGAGGCCGGCGGCAAGCCGCGTGGTCAACGGATGAGCGGCGATGCGGGCGGAAAACCCCGGAAACCGGCGCCGCACCCAATCAACGCCGGCCGCTTCAAGCCATGCGGCGCACACGACCATCGTCAGGAACCAGCTCAGAAAGTGATAGCGCGGAGTCGCCACATAGAAGAACGCAACGGCGTGCTGGGCCAGCGCCGTCCCCGCGGTAAGCCGTAGCCATGGGTCAAACCTGTGGCCCCGCGCTGCCACGTAGACGAGAATGGCAACAGCAGCGACGTTGAGGGGAATTGAGGTGAACGATCCCGATGGGCCGGTCAGCCATCTGGCAAGATGGACGAAAGCACGGGTGACGTGTTCGCCGGCTAAATTCAGACTTAGCAGTTCGCGCGCCACCGCGACATAGGCCGAGGGCGGCATGGGCTGGGTTTCGGGAAGCGCGGCATTGGTGCTGAACAGCACGAAGACGTCCCCAAACACCCAATTGTGCAGGGCCATCGAAAAGACCGGAAGAAAACCGATGCACATTCCGGCGAGACGCCGCCATTGCCGCTGGTAGAGCGCAGCGAGGCCGGCGCCGCCCAGCAGAGCCGCCGCCGCCGGGGCAACAATCGGTTTCATGATCACCGCCAGCGCCAAGAGCAGCGCGCCGCCCAACGCCGGCGCGAATGCTTTTCCCGGACCTGCCCGCGTCGCGCCCACGATCGGCAAAAATCCGCAGAGGAAGAGAATATGCGCCATCGGGTCGGCGAACCCGCGCGCCGCCCAGGTGGCATATTGGTAGAACGTCGTGCCGAACAGCGAGCCGATCGGAACCGCCAGGAAGATCAGAGCGAGCGCCAGCGCCCATCGCTCCGTGAGGAAGCGGCGGAAGATGGTCCATGCAACGAGGGGCAGCAGCAGGATCAGCGAGAGATAACCCAGATAGGTTTCGCCAAAGACAATATGCTCCAGCGCGCGAAAATAGCGCAGCCCTGGGCCGCCGTAATAGAAAACCTTTTCGCCGCCTTCGAGCGCGCCCATGATGTCGCCTGCGAGCAGACGCTGCAGGATGTTGCGGCCAATCCCATCATAGAACAAACCGTCGTCGCCGCCATCGAACGGCCGCATGCCGCCGATGAGGCTGGCATCGTCGACAGCAATGACAAACAGAGCCAGAGCGACGAACGCGAACGGCAAGATAATCCGGCTGCGCCTCCAACGCACCAGCAGGCCCAGCGCCGCTCCGATCCCCGCCAGCATCAGCGCGGTCTTCGCGAGGTTCTGAATCCGCACTTGCAGCGGCGGCGTGAAGGTCATTGCGAGCGTATCCGGCTTGATCGCAACGCCGAATATGCGGCGGCCGGCATCATTTCTCTCGAGCGTCCGGCAGGCGCGGTTGGCTTGCCTCAAGGCGTCGAAAGACTGCCCCTCGCGCTCCCACAGCACAGTCCCCTGCCAGCACAAGACGCCGCCGGCGAACTCGGCCGGGAATTGATACATCACGTACCACGGCATCGTCAGATGCCAACGGTTCCAGCCCATCCAGAAACGCCGGTCGCGGGTCGAGCGCTGAATATCGCTGCTTCCGGAATACCAATTGTAGCGGGAGTCGTTGATAAACCCGAGGCGTAGCCAAATCGGATTTGAGAAATCGATGCCGGAAACCCGCCGCGAGTATTGAGCCCCGTCGAGGATGCCGTCGGCGGAAAACGCGAAGGGACGATCCGGCATTCCGCCGTTGCGCCAACAACCCGAGGCGTTCGGATCGCAACGCCCTTGCCGCGGGTATTGAGTATCGAACTCGGCGGCCATGAAACGAAAAGCGTCGGCTGGCAATGAGGATTCCAATGCGCTGCCCGGTCCATCGATCAGGAATATATTATGCCCCTCCTCGATGCGCGGAGAAGCAAGAAGGATTTGCCCGAGCACGGCAATCGCGACCGCCGCTGCCGCCGCAAGCCACGTCTTCAGGCGCGGCGTGACCTCGCCGGTGAAGATGAGAACCGTCGCGATGACAAGCAGAGCGTAGCCAAAGAAATGATTGATCGGCAGTCCGACGCAGGCCACGGCCAGCGCCAGCACGGCCAACCGCCGCCACAGACCGGACCTGCTGCTCGATGGTTCCGCCGATGATGACATTCTTGCTCTTTCGGGCCGCTGGAGGATCACATCCCCACGGGGATGCGGACTTGCACCTTCGGTTTAGCCGCGCGCGGGAGCTTGCGCATGGCTGTTGTGAAATAGCCGAAGTAGCCGATCACCCAGGGAAGCAACTGGAACGACGATTTGCCGCCAAACAGTCGGTCGATCGAAATGGTCGGCACCTCACCAAGCCTGAGCCCGAGCAATTGCGCGTTGATCGCCATTTCGAATGCGATAGCCCAGCCAACCGAGGTTGTCTTGTATGTGAGCTGGTTGAAATCGCCGCGCCGGAACATCTTGATGCCGGTCGTCGCATCCGAGAGTCCCATGCCCGAGATCGTATTGAGCAATCCGTTGGCGAGACGGGAAAGGGCATGGCCGATCATCGAGCCTCCCAGCCGGCGGCCGCCATGGGCATAGCGCGTGACACTGACAAACTCGGCGCCTTCATCCATCAGAGCCATCATATCTTCGATGGCAAGCACCGGCCCGACTTCGTCGGCGGCGAAAATCAGGATGCGCTCCCCGCGCGCCGCTTCAACTCCGCTGCGAATAGCGCCGGACACGCCGGAACCCAGGCGGTTGAGCACAGGGCGCACTTGCGGATAAGTGGCGCGGACGCTTTCCACGACGCCGATGCTGGTGTCGCTCTCGGAATCGAAGATCACCAGGATTTCATGCGGGACGACAAGCACGGCGCGGAGGATCCGCAGCATGATCCGCAGGTTCATGGTCTCGTTGCGGACCGGCAACAGGACGGTCAAAGCTACATCGTCGGTCATTGGCAATGGGGGATTGAGATGTCACGATGCGGCGACCTTAGGTGCTTTGGCGACCACCAGCAAGAGTTCGCTCGAGCGCGGCAATATTGATGTCCTGAAGCGAAATCTCGGTGGGTAGGGAGAAGTTGTCTTGGGCCAGTCGCCATTCTTAGAAGCGCGGGAACTGAAAGAAATCGGCTTCAGCGAAGTCGGTGAGAATGTGCAGGTCAGCCGCAAATCGTCATTTTACCGGATCAGCGGGCGCATCGGCAGCAACGTGCGCATCGATGACTTCTGCATCTTCAAGGGCCATGTGGAACTCGGCTCCTATGTTCACATCGCGGCCTACTGCTCGGTCAGCGGCGCCCATGCGAAAGTCGAGATCCAGGATTTCTCCACCCTGTCGAACCGCGTCAGCATATTCACCGGCTCGGATAACTACGCGGCCGACACGTTGAACAACTCTCAGGTCCCGGAGGAATTCACGTCGATCAAAAAGGGGCCGGTGACCATCGGCCAAGCGGTGCTGATCGGCGCGCACTCGGTGATTCTTCCCGGCGTAGCGATCGGCGACGCCGCCAGCGTCGGCGCCATGGCGCTGGTCGCAAAATCGGTTCCGGCGGGCGGGGTCGTGCGCGCGCCCGCTGCCACCATTCACAGCGAACGCAAACGCGATGTGGGAAAAATCCGCGCGATGGCGAGGGATTTCCTCGCCCGTGTGAGGAAGAAGAACTGATCAGCACCGCAGCGCAGCGATCACCGTCGAGCAAACGCGATCGATATCCGCCGGCGTCAGGTCCAGCCGCGACGCGAGCCAGAGCCCGCGCCGGGAAATATCGGTGCTGTTTGGAAACATCTTGGCGTCCGCCGCATATGGCGCTTGGGTATGCAGCGGGTGCCAGAAAGCCCGGCACCCAATGTTCGCCGCATCGAGAGCAGCGGCCACGGCGGCGCGGTTGCCGAGCAGGACATCGGTCCATTGCCGCACCTCGCCGGGCTCATCGATGGGCGGAAATTTCAGCCCCGGCTGATTGGCCAATTGTTCAGCATAAATCTCGTCACGCCGCCGCGCGGTCGCCAGGCGCTGCTCGATCTCGTCGAGCTGCGGCAGCGCGACGGCGGCTTGAAGATCAGTGAACTTGAAATTGAAGCCCAACACCGGATGCAGATCGTCCCCGCCCGTGCCGCCGTGCCGGCGGCCTTGGTCCTTAAGCTCGCGCAGGCGGTCATGCAGGACGTCGTCGTTGGTCGTGACGATGCCGCCCTGCCCGGCTGTGATCGTCTTGTTGGCCGAAAAGGAAAAGCATCCGGCCAAGCCGAAGGAGCCGAGCATCCGCCCCGCATAGCGCGATCCAAGCGCCTCAGCGGCGTCGCAGATCAGCGCGATCCCGGCATCGCGGCAGATAGGCTCCAGCCGTGCGTAATCGGCGCCGCGGCCATTCACGTCGACGGTCACGATGGCGCGCGTGCGCGGGCTGATCGCGGCCTTGGCGGCATCTGGGTCGATGCCGAAGCGGACCGGTTCGACATCCACCAGCTTCACGTCCGCGCCCGCAAGCCGCACCGCATTGGCGGTCGCGGCAAAGGTAAGGTCCGGAACGAGCACCTCGTCGCCGGGTCCCACGCCGGCCGCCATCAGCGCGAGCGAAATGGCGGCTGTGCCGCTGGTCACCGCCACGGCGTGCCGCGTCCCGACAATATCCGCGATCCGACGCTCGAATTGGCGGGCGAGCGGCCCATCGTTTATGTATTGGCGGTCGAGTACATCGCGCAGCCGGTCCAGCTCCCTGTTGGTCAGGTGCGGGCCATACCAGGCGATCGGCTTCGCATTCGAATGACTCTGGGAATTCGACATGGTGCTCGGTATAGCGTTTGTACCAACAGCGCCGCCGCCGGCTTTTGCGTTCGATGATCGGATATGCTGGTTATTCAATGATCGCAGCTTTTCTTATAAAGGCAAAATCTTGTTCCTGCCATGGGCCTTGAAAGGTAACGTCTCATGTCGTTTGAAATGATCGCGGCGGAGACTTGTCGATGACATCGGCGCGCGTCCTCGTCACCGGCGGCAGCGGATTTATCGGCTCCGCGCTGGTCAAGCGATTGCTGCGCGACGGCTGCGCCGTGCGCGTGCTTGACGATAATTCGCGCGGCGCTCCGCGCCGGCTCGCGGGTGTCGAGAAAGACATTGAGTTCATCGCCGGCGACATCCGCGCTGCCGCAGCGGTGGCCGATGCGGTGCGCGGCGTCGATGAGGTGCATCACCTCGCCTATGTGAACGGCACCGAATTCTTCTACAGCGCCCCCGAGCTGGTGCTCGATGTGGGGGTGAAGGGAATGATCAACGTGCTCGACGCCTGCCGCCAGCACGGCATCGGCAGGCTGATCCTCGCCTCAAGCTCGGAGGTCTATCAGAGCCCGCCCCACGTCCCGACCGACGAGACCGCGCCGCTCATCGTGCCCGACCCGATGAACCCGCGCTATTCCTACGGCGGCGGAAAGATCATCAGCGAGCTCATGGCGATCAATTATGGCCGAAAATTTTTCGAGTGCGTGCTGATCTTCCGCCCGCACAATATCTATGGGCCGGATATGGGCTGGGAGCATGTGGTGCCGCAATTCGCGCTGCGAATGAAACAGGCCATGGCCGAGACGCCTTCCGGCCCGGTGCCGTTTCCGATCCAGGGCAACGGCGCCGAGACGCGCAGCTTCTGTCATGTGGACGACCTGGTGGAAGGCGTGATGGTGATGCGCGCGCGCGGCGCGCACCTCGGCATTTACCATATCGGCACCACGGAGGAGATCGCCGTCGCCGATCTCGCCCGCCGCATCGCCCATCATGCCGGGCGGAACATTAACCTTGTCACAGGCGACGTATTGCCAGGCTCCACGCCACGGCGCTGCCCCGACATTTCGAAATTGACCGGGCTGGGCTATAAGCCGCGCGTGCCGCTCGATAAAGGCTTGCCGCCGACGCTCGACTGGTACTGGCGCCATGCCGATCTGGCGCCGAAAGCTTGAGGGGGTTCTCTGTTGCGTCCGATGAAAGTTGCCCGCGCTGCCGGCAGCGGCGGCAGTGTTCCGGTCGAATGCTGCCAAATCTGCGGACACGCGCCGCTCGAAAACGTGCTGTCGCTCGGCTACATGCCGCCGGTGAACCAGATGGTTCCCATCGGGCAGGTGCCGCGCCAGCAGCCGTGGTTCCCGACTGACCTGCTTCACTGCCGCGAATGCGAGCTGGTGCAGCTAGGCCTCGCGGTGGACCCGGTCATCATCTTCCCGCCGGAATATCCCTACACCAGCGGCATGACCAAGCTGCTGCGCGACAATTTCGCGGAGCTTTATGCCGAGTCTTCGGCGATGCTGAATCTGAAGGCGGACGACCTCGTCATCGACATCGGATCGAACGACGGCACGCTGCTTTCCAACTTCAAGAACGGCGGCCATCGCGTGCTCGGCATCGAGCCGACCGACGTGGGCAACATCGCCAACGAGCGCGGCATCCCCACGCTGCAACGCTATTTCGGGCCCGAGACCGCGCGCGACGTGCATAAGCACCACGGCGCGGCGCGCGTCGTCACCGCGGCGAATTGCTTCGCGCATATCGAGGACGTGCATGCGATCGTGGACGGCATCGTTGAGCTGCTTGGCCCGGACGGCGTGTTCATCTCCGAGTCGCATTACCTGATCGGGCTGCTCGACAAGCTGCAATACGACACCGTCTACCACGAGCACCTGCGCTACTACTCGCTTACCAGCCTCAAGCATCTTTTGGAGATGCACGACCTGGAAGTCTTCCATGCGCGGCCGATCCCGACCCATGGCGGCTCCATCCGCGTCTATGCGGCGCGGCGCGGCGCGCAGAAGGTGCAGCCGAGCGTCGCCGCCATGCTCGCCGCCGAACCGCGCGGCGACGCCATGGCGCAGCGGCTTGCCGCATTCCGCCGCGACGTGGTGCTCTCCAAGCTGCGGCTGCATTCGCTTCTGCGTGACATCAAGGAGAAAGGCGGGCGCATCGCCGGCATCAGCGCGCCCTCGCGCGCCAGCACCTTGATCAATTACGTCGGCCTCGACGAAGGCATCATCGATTACGTCTGCGAGATCGCGGGGTCCCTGAAGATCGGGAAGAATATGCCGGGCACGCAGATCCCCGTGGTGGACGAAAGCAAGCTGTTCGAGGACCAGCCGGACTGCGCGGTGATCTTTTCCTGGCATATCGCGGACGAGCTGGCGCCGAAGCTGAAGGCCAAGGGTTTCCGCGGGCGGCTGGTGACGCCGCTGCCCGCGCCTCGTTTCCTGTAAGCGCGCAGCGGAACCAGCAAAAGCATGTATAATCCGAGGACCACCGGAGTGAAGCCTTGAAGAATGTCGCGCCCGACGTAATCGCCCGTTCAACCGCATCCGCCGCCGGGATCGCGGACGTCACCGTGGTCGGCGGCGCCGGGCATGTGGGCATTCCGCTGGTCCTGGCGCTGGCGGAAGCCGGCGCGCGCGTCAACGTCAACGACCGTAACCGCGATACCCTCGAAATACTGAAGGCGGGGCGGCTGCCGTTCATCGAGCACGGCGCGGAAAGCCTGCTGAAGAAGGCGCTGGCCAACAAGCGCCTCGTCTTCACCGACCAACCCAGCCAGATTTCGCCCAAGGGGCCGGTGATCATCACCATCGGCACGCCGGTGGATGAATTCCTCAATCCGGTGCGCAAGGTGATTCAGGAATGCATCGATGCGCTTTTGCCCGCGCTCACCGACGGGCAATTGCTGGTGCTGCGCTCGACGGTGTTTCCCGGCACAACGACCTGGATCGATTCCTATCTGCAAAGCCGCGGGCGCAAGCTCAAGGTCGCCTTCTGCCCCGAGCGCGTGGTGCAAGGCTACGGCATCAAGGAATTGCGCGAGATGCCGCAGATCGTCAGCGGCACGACGCCGGAAGCCGAGCGCGAAGCGGTGGCGCTGTTCAAGCCGATCGTGCCGGAGATGATCGTGGTGGCGCCGCTGGAAGCCGAATTCGCAAAACTGTTCAGCAATGCCTACCGCTACATCGAATTCGCCGCCACCAATGAATTCTACCTGATCGCCAAGTCGGCCGGGCTCGACTACCAGAAAATCATGCACGCGATGAAGCATAACTATCCGCGGGCCAAGAATTTCCCCGGCCCGGGGTTTGCCGCCGGACCTTGCCTGCTCAAGGACACGATGCAGCTCGCATCCTTCGCGCGCAATCAGTTCGGCCTCGGCCACGCGGCCATGCTGGTCAACGAGGGGCTGGCGCTGCATGTGGTCGACGATCTGCGGCGCAGCTACGACCTCAGCACAATGACGGTCGGCCTTCTCGGCATGGCCTTCAAGGCCGAGATCGACGATATTCGCGCCTCGCTCAGCTACAAGATGAAGAAGGTGATGGCGAGCTACGCGCACAACGTGCTCACCACCGATCCCTTTGTCACCGCCGATCCCGAACTGCTGCCGTTCGACGACGTGGTGGCGCGCAGCGATATCCTCGTGTTGTGCACCCCGCATGCGCGCTACAAGCAGGCCGATCTCAAAGGCAAACCGGTCGTGGACGTTTGGGGCTTCCTCGAGAACGCCAACGTCATCAATTGAGCCGGGGAAGCGCGTGAGCGATACATGGCCCAAGATCAAGGCGCGCCGGACGACCAAGATATCGCCCTGGCTCGACGTGATCGAACGGGAGGTCGAGTTCGCCGAAGGTGAGGCGCCGCAGCTCTACCACGCTGTCGGCCAGAATGATTACGTATGCATCGTCGCTCTCACTCCGGGCAGGCATATCCCGATCGTGCGGCAGTATCGTCCGGCGGTTGAAGCCTTCACCTGGGAGCTTCCGGCCGGATTGGTGGAAGACGGCGAGGACCCGGCCGAATGCTGCCGCCGGGAATTGCTGGAGGAGACCGGCTATCCCGCGCGCGCCATTCACCCTATCGGCACCGCCTATCCCTGCACCGGGCGGCTGAGCAACCGGCTGCACTCCTTTTTCGTCGAAACCGGGGAGCGCTCCGAGAACTTCCGGCCGGAGCCGGGCCTCACGGTCCGGCTGGTCTCAGCGGCGGAACTGGCGCAGATCATCACCTCGGGCGCGCTCAGTTCGCAACTCCATATTGGCGCTGTTTTGCAAGCCATCCTGCGCTCTTTCCTGCCACTCAGCCCCTAGGCTGCCGCCGCCACGGCCTGATTCCTATGTTCTAGATCAACTCTCCTATGCGAGAGGGATTCTAGTCTCGACAAGCTGTATGGAACCCTTCTAAAAATGCCTTCTAGGCCTCGGCGCGAGAGGGTGCGCATGGACTACCAGCGATTTTTCGACAAGGCTCTCGCGAAGCTGCGGGATGAGCGGCGCTACCGCGTATTCGCGGATCTTGAGCGCCTGGCCGGCCGCTTTCCCCATGCGCTCTGGCACTCCCCCTCCGGGCCGCGCGAAGTCGTCATTTGGTGCTCCAACGATTATCTCGGCATGGGCCAGCATCCCAAGGTCCTGGGCGCCCTGATCGAGACCGCGACCCGCGTCGGCGCCGGCGCCGGCGGCACCCGCAATATCGCAGGGACCAATCATCCGCTCGTTGAGCTTGAGCGCGAGCTGGCCGACCTGCACCGCAAGGAAGCCGCGCTCGTCTTCACCTCGGGCTATGTCTCGAACGAGACCGGCATCGCGACCTTGGCCAAGCTTATCCCGAACTGCCTCATCCTCTCCGACGCCTATAACCACAATTCCATGATCGAGGGCGTGCGGCGCTCCAACTGCGAGAAGAAAATCTGGCGGCACAACGATGTCGCGCATCTCGAAGAGTTGCTGGCGGAAGCCGGCCCCGAGCGGCCGAAGCTCGTCGTCTTCGAAAGCCTCTATTCCATGGACGGCGATATCGCGCCGATCCAGCAAATTTGCGATGTGGCGCAACGCTACGGCGCGCTGACCTATGTGGACGAGGTCCATGCGGTGGGCATGTACGGGCCGCGCGGCGGCGGCATTGCCGAGCGCGACGGCGCGATGGCGCGCGTGGATATCATCGAAGGCACCCTGGCCAAGGCCTTCGGCTGCCTGGGCGGTTACATCGCGGGCAGCGCCTCGATGATCGATGCTATCCGTTCTTATGCGCCTGGCTTCATCTTCACGACGGCGCTGCCGCCGGCGATCTGCGCGGCAGCCACCGCGGCCATCCGGCACCTAAAGGCCTCCAACTGGGAACGCGAGCGCCACCAGGAGCGCGCCGCGCGCGTCAAAAGCGTGCTCACCCATGCCGGTCTGCCGGTCATGCCGAGCGCTACGCATATCGTGCCGGTGATGGTCGGCGATCCGGAAAAATGCAAAGCGGCCTGCGACCTGCTGCTCTTTGACCACGGCATCTATATCCAGCCGATCAACTATCCCACCGTGCCCCGCGGCACGGAGCGGCTGCGCATCACGCCTTCGCCCTTCCACGAAGACGCGCTGATCGATCTGCTGGCCGAAGCCCTGGTGGATGTGTGGCAGCGGCTCGGCCTGCCGCTGCAAAAACGCGCGCTCGCCGCCGAGTAATCTAGTCTTTCGGCGGCTCGTCATCCTTCTTCTCGTTCGCCTTATCGCGGTTGCGCATCATAAAATGTGCGATCAGCGGCAGCGATAGCGAGACCACGAGATAGCGTGCGAGCTGGTGCGCGCCGACGAACACCGGGTCGATGTTCAACGACAGCGCCAGCACCATCATCGTATCCTGCGCGCCCGGTGAGAACGCGACGACCAGGTCGGCGATGCGCGTGGGCGAAAGGCTCGCAACGATGAGTGCGAATGCCGTCGCGGTCGCCAGCGCCACGGCGAAGGAGCCGACCGCCGCGCCCAGATAGGCAAACAAAAGCCGCGGCGGGGTGTTGGCGAAGCGGGACCCTACCACGCCGCCGAGCGCCACGACGCCGGCGCTGACGACCCACCAGGGCAAGGCCGCGTGGATGAAGCCGCCGCCATGCAGAATTCCGGATGCCAGCATCGCGCCCAAAACCAGGTTGCCGGGGATGCGCAGCCGTTGGAACAACAGGCCGGAAACCGTGGAAGCCACCACCAGCACCACGACTTGGAGCGGCGACGCGGCAAAGTCCGGTATCCCCAGCCCTGGAACCGGCGATCCAGCCAATCCAAACAGGGCCAGCGCGCCCGGCACGCCGACCGCCAGGAATACGACCCGGACGCTCTGGACGATGGCGATACCCGGCACGTCGGCGCCGTATTGCGTCGCCATCATCATAACCTGCGCCTGGCCGCCGGGACTTCCGCCGTAAAGCGCCGACAGAGGATCCCACCGATGCACATATCGAAGATAGGACATGGTCGCGAACGTCATGCAGATCGCGGATACTGAAATGAGCGCGATGCTGATCGGCCAATCCACAACGCCGTGCAGCGTCTCCGGCGTCACCACCGAACCGAGCGTGATGCCGATCAGGATGAAGAGGAAACGGGCGAGCGGGGCCGGGACCGTTACCGGGCGCCCGGCCAGGGCGGCGAGCGCCACCGCGAGCGTCGACCCGCATATCAGCGCCGCCGGAAAGCGTATCCAGGTGAACAGCAAGGCGCCCGCGATCGCGACGATCATCGTCTCGGCCACACGGCCGAGCACGCGGTAGTTGATTTTCCACGAAGCCATGATGCGTTCCGGGCGACAGCCGCCGCCACGGCGAACGAGATTGAAGCGGGGCCGCGATCAATGCCGTGCATTTTGGGCTAGGTCAAACGCGGCGCCAGCTCAGCTTAATGAAGCTGCCCGTCGCTCAGTACGATCCGGACCAGGTCGGCCGCGTTTTTGGCGCCGAGCTTGTCCATGATACGCGCGCGGTGAACTTCGATCGTGCGCGGGCTGATGCCGAGCGTACGGCCGGCTTGCTTGTTGGAGGCGCCGGCGGCGATCTGGCCCAGCACCTCGCGCTCGCGCGGCGTGAGCAGATCGTGGCCGGGAAAGTGCCGCGAATGAATTCCGTCACCGTTTTCCGCCCGCCGCGTCCAAGCTTCGATGGCCTCCCGAACGCGCGTCACGACCGTGTTTGCATCGAAAGGCTTCTCGATGAAGTCCAGTGCACCGTGTTTGATGGCATCGACAGCCATCGGGATATCGGCCTGTCCGGAAATGATAAAGATCGGCGCGGCGTAGTGCTGGGCGTTAAGTTTCTTCAAGATGTCGAGCCCCGACATGCCCGGCATGTGAACGTCGAGGAAAATGCACGCTGGCGTGGTCGACTGCGCGGCGCTGAGGAATGAGCTGCCGTCGCCAAAACTGGTGACGCCGTAACCCTCCAGCGTAAAAACAACCGATAGAGCATCCCTCACCGCCGCGTCGTCATCGACGATGAAAATTTCACCGCGAGGCGTGAATTTTCCACTCATCTGCTGTCCTTCTCCTACCTTTATTCTGCTCCACATCAACATGCCGTAAGCGGCGGCGAGACGACGGGAGGAGGCACGGGCAGATGCAATGTGAATGCTGCGCCTTTCCCATTTCCGCCAGGCTCAACGGTCAGGTCCCCGCCATGGCTCTGCGCGATGGCTCTCGAAATGACGAGACCCAGGCCAAGCCCGCTTTTTTTCGACGACGAGAAAGCCTTGAACAAATATGGGAGCACTTTTTCGGGTATGCCCGGACCATTATCCTCGACTTTGAGCATGACCGTGTCGTGGAGGCTTCGCGTGCAGATGCGCACGTCCGGCGTCGCATGTTCCTTCGCGGCGTCGAGCGCGTTGCGCACCAAATTGACAACGATCTGCTGGATCTGAACGGGGTCGACGAGCACCGGCGGCAAGTCTGGTGTGAGATCGCGTATAATTCGCGTGCCGGGGCGATTTCCCAGCAGCGTCAATTCGACGGCATCGTCGATCAGCGCGGTCAGGTCCATCAGCCGCCGCAAGGGATCCCGCTTCTCTATGAGCCGGCGCATGCGCTGGATGATATTTCCGGCGCGCTCGGCCTCATGCAGCGCCTTTTCCAGGATTTCGATGGCAGACGGAGGCAGGACGCTCGCGCGTTCGACGGCCTGTAGATAAAGCATCAGCGCGGTGAGGGGCTGATTGAGTTCATGTGCGAGGGTGGCGCCCATTTCATCCATCGCCGATACCCTGGCCGTGCGGACTAAATCCGCCTGCAACTGACTGAGCCGTTGCTCGGCTTGGCGGCGGGACCGCAGGTCGCGCAGGATGACGATCAACTGGCGGCCGTCCGGCGTTATCGCCTCGCCGACGGAAAGCTCGACCGGAAGCACGCTGCCGTTGCGATGGCGGCCGTTCACCTCGTAACTATGGCCGACGGCCTTACGAATGGCCGAGTTCCAAAGGTAATGATTGTCGCCGCGTTCCGACGGAAGGACTCTGTTCACATTGGTGCCGAGCACTTCGGAGGCACGATAGCCAAGCAGTAGCTCGCAGGCCCTGTTGAACATCAACACCCGCGCCTGTTCATCAATGATGATGATGCCGTCCGCTGCCGTGTCCAGCACACCCGATAACCGGACGTCCGAAACGGTCGGTGAGGCTGTTTGGCGTTCCAATGGCGAAATTCTCCTGCCTCTCGCTTAAGTTGGATACCGTACATAACTATACTTTAAGTAGCAATGCGTTCCGACGCTACCAGAAATTGCCCTTGTCCGTCGCCGTATACAATTACCCGTGGGTTACGCGTCAGGTAACTTGCCGTAACCTCGACCGCGTAGAGCGCCATTTAGCGTGTGGCGGTGAGCCCCGCAGCGGCGAGGTCCTGGGCGAGCCGATCAACGATCGCCGATGCAGGGATGTATCGTTCGAGCCGGCCCCGGGGATTGTCGCGCCACCCCGGGTGAAGCGTGGTCAAGCGGTCAATAGCCTGCCGAGCTTGGTCCTGCGCCCCGGCCTGCATGGCGGTGACGGCGCGTGCAACAAGAAGTAACGGATATTCGTCGCTTGTGAACAAACGGGGATGAAACGCAGCGTTTTCATCCCGGCCGAGCATGTACTCCGAAAGGAACAGCGAGAACTCAAATTTGGGAGTCCGCACCGGGCTGGAAAGCGCCACCTGATGCAGCAAGACCGTTCCTTTTTCCAGGTGACCGCTCAGCACCAGTCGCATGCCGTAGGCCTGAACTACCAGCATGTCGTAAGGATTAAGCGAGATCATCTTCTCGCCTTCCGCAAAGGCGGCTTGAATATTGCCGCGTGCGAAGAGCGCACTCATCAGCGCGTGATGGGCTCGGGCGCTCTGTGGTTTGAGGTCGACAGCACGTTGCGCCGCCGCGAACGCTGGATCGAGCGTACGGAGGGAGCCATATCCAGGCTCATAATAGTCGCGCAGAGTCAGCAACCCGAGAATAGCGAAGCCCTCGGCGAAGGTTGGATCAAGCGCAGTGATGTTTTCCAGGCAAGCTTGCACGCCTGCGCTCTTGGTCCGATCGAAGCCGCGCCAGTACTCGAATGCCTCCATAACGCATCGGTAGCGCGGATCCACATCGTTGGTGGCAAGCTTGCTCCGTTCGCGCGCATAGATGACGCCATAAGGTTGTGCCAGGGCAGTCGCAACCTTTTGTACAATTTCATTCCTGACGGCCGTGGAATTGCCATTGCCGGATAGGTTTTCGAAAGCCCGGGTCCAAATGACGGTACCGTCAGAGGCATCATGTAGCCTGAATGACAGGCTCATCAGTTCATCCTTGTCGTACTCAGCCGTCCCGGCAAGGCGATATATGCTGGGCGGCCCGACTTCTCTCGATGGTCCGCCGGACAGCAAGCTCACCGGTAATGCCAGTTCTGAGACAACCTCGATCTCGTCAAATCGAGTAAGCGCGTCGCGGAGCTTGCGGCTCAGCCCATCGAGCACGATCGCCTGTTTCGCCGGCGCAGCAATCGCATTGAGTTGCTGAACGACAACTATCGGCATTCCCGAGCGAAAGGGCAACGTGGCCGCAGACGTACGGCCGGCGGAGGAAAGCTGGGCCATTCCCACTGTGTTTGAATCAACGGTCTCCGACCGCCAAGCGATCGCGACAAAGAGGCCACCTCCGATGAGCACCGCGGTCTGGACAAATACCATCCAAGCCAGCGCCCTTGATTTAATGCGGTGCCGCCAGCCTCCGGCGGGTACTGGCGTCTGATGTTCCGTTCGATGCCGGAACCCGGGAACGTAGGCGCCAAGCGGCAGATCGATAATGACCGGATCGTCCATTCCCGATCCGGCATAGTAGTGTTCAAGCGCCCGGCGCAGGCGGCCTGCTTCGACGCGCACAATCGGATCAGCCTGCGGATCGAAGCTCTGGTCGCGACCCAGCCCCTCGACGGCGATGGTGTAGCTTTTGATGTGTTCCGCCTTGCCCGCAAGCGTTGACTCCACGACGAAGCGAAGGAAAGCGAGCAGCTGAGGTGAGTTGCGGAATGGCGGACTGGCGAGAACACGCCCCAAAGCCGCACGGATTTCTGGGTCCGAGGGAGTCACGTTATCGCGGTATTGGTAATTCATCGGCGCATTGGGCTAATGCCCCCCACGTCGTTCCCAGCAGGAACTCGCATTTGCCGCCAAAACGCTTCCGCCTTGAATCAGAACCAGCGTCGGAAGCCTCAACCGCAGAATAGCACGGTTACGCGTAACGCAGAGAGGTAAAAGTACCAGCAAAATTACTAGGCGCGCAAAAGCAACCACCAGTATGCGTCCGGATGTGTAAAGCGTCCGCCATGGACAAGCCCTTGTCATTTGTGGTGACCTTCTCGGCGGATGAGGCCGCCTCGGCCTTGCGTTCCAGGTGAACTTCGATGCTGCCAGGCTGGGCCGTCATCGCCGTCGCGTTGGGCTATATCGGGCTGCTGTTCGTGGTCGCCAGCTATGGCGACCGGATGCGCCAGCTAGACCGCAAAACCCGCGCCCGGCTGCTGATCTACCCGCTCTCACTGGCGATATACTGTACATCGTGGACCTTCTTCGGTTCGGTCGGGCTCGCCTCGCGCACCGGCTTTGACTTCATCACCATTTACCTCGGCCCCATGCTGATGGTCGGACTCTGCGCGCCGTTTATCGTGCGCGTCGTCCGGCTGGCCAAGGCGCACAACATCACATCGATCGCCGACTTCATCGCCGCGCGCTACGGCAAGGATCAGGCGGTGGCCGCGATCGTCGCCGCCATCGCCATCGTCGGCACCATCCCTTATATCGCCCTGCAGCTCAAAGCAGTCTCGTCCTCGCTGAAGACCATTCTGTCCCATTCGAGCGTGGACTCCGCCACGGTTCAGGCGGTGCCCGGCGACATCGCGCTTTTTGTCGCCCTTTCGATGGCGGCATTCGCGGTGTTGTTCGGCACGCGGCATATCGATACCACCGAGCACCAGCACGGTCTGATGCTCGCCATCGCCGCCGAATCCCTTGTCAAGCTGGTAGCTTTCCTCGCCGTCGGCGTCTTCGTCACTTTTTGGATGTTCGACGGCCCGATTTCGCTCTTCACGCAGGCCATGGATATACCCCGGACCGCCACAGTGCTGACCGGCCAATCCAGCTTCGGAACGCTGCTGGCCATGACGTTCCTGTCGCTGTTCGCCATCCTCCTTCTGCCGCGGCAATTCCATGTGACGGTGGTCGAGAACAACAACGAAACCGAGATCGCACGCGCCGCCTGGCTGTTTCCGCTCTATCTGCTGCTGATCAATCTCTTCGTCGTGCCCATCGCCATCGCTGGTCTTTTGTCTTTTCCCGCCGGCAGCGTGGACAGCGACATGTTCGTTCTGACATTGCCGCTCGCCGCCGGGTCCGACGTGATGACACTCATCGCCTTTGTCGGCGGGCTATCGGCCGCCACCGCGATGGTGATCGTCGAGTCCGTAGCCCTTTCCATCATGGTGTCCAATGACATCGTCATCCCCTGGGCCTTGAAACGCCGGGAAACGTTGTTTGCCGGCCGGGAAGACATGGGCGCGATCCTGCTGGCGGTGCGGCGCGCGGCCATCTTCATCATCCTGTTCCTCGCCTATTGGTATTACCGCATGTCGGGCGAAGCCCAGCTCGCTTCCATCGGCCTACTGTCTTTCGCCGCCATTGCCCAGCTTGCCCCCGCTTTCTTCGGCGGTCTGGTCTGGCGGCGCGCCACGGCCCGCGGCGCCATTGCCGGAATGACAGCCGGCATCCTGATCTGGGGTTACACGCTGCTGCTGCCGAGCTTTGCCGATTTCGGCATTGTCGGCGCGCGCTTCCTGGCGGAAGGCCCCGGCGGCATCGTCATGCTGCGGCCGCAGGCTTTGTTTGGCCTCGCGCTTCCGCCCCTGCTCCATGGGGTGGTGTGGAGCGTGGGACTGAATATCCTCGCTTACGTGATTTTTTCCTTCAGCCGCGTGCCGGCATCGGTGGAGCGATTGCAGGCCAATCTATTCGTGCCCTCCGAACGCGACTCCATCACGCCGAGTTTCAGGCGCTGGCGCTCCTCGGTTCGCGTCGAAGATCTGACAAGAACGGTCGCTCGCTACCTTGGCGATGAGCGCACGCGCGCTTCTTTCGAGCACTTCGCCGGAACGCGGCGCATCAATCTCGACCCGGAGGCGGAAGCAGATTTCCAGTTGCTGCGGCATGCGGAGCATCTGCTTGCTTCGGCCATCGGCGCCGCCTCGTCGCGGCTTGTGCTGACGCTGCTCCTGCGCAAGCGCGCGCTGTCCACCAGCCGCGCCTTGAAGCTGCTGGACGATGCCAATGCCGCCATCCACTACAATCGCGAAATCCTGCAAACCGCGCTCGATCATGTGCGCCAGGGCATCGCCGTATTCGACAAGGATTTGCGTCTTGTCTGCTGGAACAGCAGATTTGGCGAAATTCTGGATGTACCGCCGGAAATCACTCAAGTCGGCGTCTCTCTCGAGGAGATCCTGCGCTTCAACGTCGAGCAGGCGGATGGAGAAGGGTCCTCAGACGACGCATTACGCGCACGCTTGGCGCAGTATTTGTCGGGCGCGGAGCCTTTCCTGGAGCGCTTTGCGTCGCGTGGCCTTGTGATCGAGGTGCGCGCGAACAAGATGCCCGACGGCGGCATGGTCACCACGTTCAGCGACATGACGCCGAGCGTCGAGGCCGCCGAGGCCTTGGAACGCGTCAATGAAACGCTCGAGCGCCGCGTGCGGGAGCGCACCGAGGAGTTGACGCGGCTCAATGCCGAACTCGCGCGCGCCAAGGGCCAAGCCGAAGAGGCCAATATCTCGAAGACGCGGTTTCTCGCCGCCGCCAGCCACGACATCCTGCAACCGCTGAATGCCGCGCGGCTCTATATCACCACCTTGGTCGAACGGCAGAGCAGCGGTGAGGACGCGCGCCTCGTTGGCAATATCGACGCCTCGCTCGAGGCCGTGGAAGAAATCTTCGGCGCGCTGCTCGACATATCCCGCCTCGACAGCGGAGCGCTGAAGCCGGAGATCGTCAGTTTCCGGATCGACGAGCTGCTGCGCCAGATCGAGGTGGAGTTCGCCCCGCTGGCGCGGGAAAAGGGGCTCGATCTCGTTTTCGCTCATTGCTCGCTGACTGTAAGGTCGGATCGCCGGCTGCTGCGCCGCTTGGTTCAGAACCTGGTATCGAACGCGATCAAATACACGCTCGACGGGCGCGTGCTCGTAGGCTGCCGGCGCAGGCGCGGCCGGCTGCGGATCGACGTGTGGGATACCGGGCTCGGGATTCCGCGGTCGAAAAAGCGCGAAATCTTCAAGGAATTCCACCGGCTCGACCAGGGTGCCAAGGCGGCGCGCGGCCTCGGCCTTGGATTGTCCATCGTGGAACGCATCGCGCGGGTGCTCGATCACAAGATCGAGCTGGATTCGGTGGTCGGGCAAGGTTCGCGTTTCTCGGTGGAAGTCCCGCTGACGGCCGCCGCCGCGGTGCTTCCGGTCCAGCCGGAGCTCGCGCGCGCCGATGCCCGGCAGCTCACCGGCACCGCCGTACTCTGCCTCGACAACGACCTCACGATCCTGGACGGCATGCAGACGCTGCTCGAAGGATGGGGCTGCAAGGTTCTCAAGGCGCCGGATTTGAACGCCGCCATTGCCATGATGGCGGAAGCGAAAATCCCGCCCGATGCGCTGCTGGTCGATTATCACTTGGATGAAGGCAACGGCATCGACTCCGTGGGTGAGTTGCGCCGCCGTTTCGGCGCGGCCCTGCCGGCCATTCTCATCACGGCGGACCGCAGCCCTCGCGTGCGAACCGATGCGCGCGTCCGCGATATCCAGGTGCTCAACAAGCCGCTGCGGCCGGCGGCTTTGCGCGCGCTGCTGGCGCAATATCGCGTCCGCCGCGTCGCCGCGGCGGAATGATCCGGCTGCGATGAAAAGAAAAGTTTAGCCGGCGAGCGATGCCGGCTGCCAATGGCCGACTTCGATTTTCGCCGCCGCGATCACCGCCTGGGTGCGGCTCTCGACTCCGAGCTTTTGCAGAATGGCGGAGACATGCGCCTTCACGGTCGCCTCCGACACGGCCAATTCATAAGCGATCTGCTTGTTAAGCAGGCCTTCCGACAACATCATCAACACGCGCACCTGCTGCGGCGTGAGTGTCGCCAGCCTCGTCAGCAGATCGGCGGTCTGGGCGTCGGTTCCCCCCACGAGGCTGATATCGGGCGGGGTCCATTCTCCTCCGGCCAGCACGCGCCCGACGGCCCCGCGCATCGGTTCGATGCCGAGCGTCTTCGGGATGAATCCGGAGGCGCCGAAATCCATGCAGCGGCGGATGACGGTCGGGTCGTCATTGGCCGAAACCACGACGACGGGAACGCTGGGATGTTGCGCGCGCAGGCACATCAACCCGGAAAATCCGCGCACGCCCGGCATCGCAAGATCAAGCAGGATGAGATCTACGTCGCTGTCGCCTTCGAGTAGCTTGGCGATTTCTTCGAAGCTGCCGGCCTCGGCGATTTCAATGCGATCGAACAGTCCCGCAACCGCCTCGCGCAACGCACCGCGAAACAGGGGATGGTCATCGGCGATAATCAGACGATAGTTGAAGTCGTTCAAACGCGCTGACCCCTACTCGCCAAAAGTCTTACGCCTTCACGCGTACACTACACGATTTTTCGGCCGCCGCTAGCCTGGTATATTAGATACCAGCGCCAAGCACGATGCCAGTTCCTATTACTCCCTGGGGCTTCCAATGAATTGGAGCACAACCTCCCGGCTATGCGGCCGCACCCGGTGTTCCATCAGGTAGATGCCCTGCCACGTCCCCAAGGCGAGCGAGCCTTGGGCCACCGGGACATGCAGCGATACCCCGGTCAGCATGGCTTTCACATGGGCCGGCATGTCGTCCGGGCCCTCCACGTCATGAACCCATCCGGCATCATCGGGGGCCAGCCTCCGCAGCGCCGTGGTCAGGTCCGTCTGCACGTCCGGGTCGGCATTTTCCTGGATGACAAGGGACGCCGAGGTATGCCGCAGGTAGAGCAGCAGGGCACCGTCGCCCGCGCCGGCCCCGGCAACAAAGGCGGCTACATCCCCGGTGAGATCGGTAAAGCCGACGCCTTTCGTCTGAACCGTCAGGGTCGCTGTCGCGATAAGCTGCGGAGTCGCTGTCTTGATGCTGGAAAGGCCCGGCACTTATAGCCTCAATGTCCAAGAGCGGACGGCTCAGCTTTTCTTCAGCACGTCCTTTTGCAGGCTGACGATGAGGGCCACCAGGCGGCGCCAGACCTGCTCGACAAAATCCTTCATGCGATCAAAATTGGGGTCGCTCGGCAGGCTGAAGTTCTTGTCATTCCGAACCACCGGCGGCTCTGCCTTCATGCTTCCCGGCAGCGGAAGCCCTCGCCCCAGCAAATCTCGCTTCAGAGCGACGTTTTCCTCCTGGAGGCGGGCAATTTCGCTTTCGAATGCTGCGCGGTCCTCCGGCGCCAGCTGGCATGTCCAGCCAACCGTGCGCTTACTGCAAAACGACACTTGGCCGCTGCGATTGTCGAGACGCAGATAGCCGTCCTGCACCCGGCTGAAGCTGTAGCGGCCTTCAGCGGTCTCGGGCGGTCTGCTTTCCGCCGGGGAGTTCTCCGGGGCTTTTCTTTCTTCAGGGGACGCCCGCATGCCTAGCCCGTTTTCGGGTGGCGCAAGCGGCGGGGGCGCGGTTTCCGGCGGAGTCGCGCTCGCGGGCGGCTGCTCGGTGCTTTGGGCGCCAGCCGGCGCGGCGGCGGCAATCGCCACGCCACAGACGGCAAGTGTAATAGCCATGCGGATCATCACTACCTCCAAGCATCCGCGATCCGGCGGATGTGGGACTCTGAAAATTATTATCGCACCCGCGGGCGTGAAAAACGACCGATTTCCCGCAGCATGGTTGCCGCACGCGGGCCGCGCCCAGGCAGCTTGGAAAATGCCTTTTCCGCCGCTTCGATCAACGCTAAATTTACAAGCGTATTCAATGTGTTGATATGGAAACCCCATTTCTTGACTCGGTTAAACCCACTCAGTATGGTCCGCGCGGCTTTGGGGGTGGTGGGACTTCCTCGATCGCCGCGAGGCGCGGGTGTCGAAAGCAATGGCCGACGGCCCGCGCGATAACGGTGATCACGGTAGCTCCCGGACCGACGAAGCTGCTCTCTCCGCGAGGCTCAAACGTCTCGGCGAACGGCTGGCTCAGCGCACGAGCCACGCCGCCGAGGATAGCCCCGGTGCCCGCCCGGCAACTGATGCGTCGGCGATGGCCCGCGGCTTCCGGCTCTCCACCGAGCTTGTCGCTGGTGTGTTGGTGGGTGCTGCTTTGGGCTGGCTGCTTGACCGCTGGCTCGGCATCTCGCCCTGGGGGCTCATCGTGTTTCTGTTGCTCGGCTTCGCCGCAGGCGTGCTGAATGTCATGCGGGCAGCGGGCGTGAACATGGGGCCGAAGGCTCCAGACTAGGCAGTTGCGAAGGCGATGGGCGATCCGATCCACCAATTCGAGCTGAAGAAGCTGTTCATCCTGGGGCATATCGGGCCCTATGAGATCGCTTTCACCAATTCCGCGCTGTTCATGCTGATCGCGCTGCTGGCGGCAGCGGCGCTGATGCTGATTCCGACCCGCCAGCGCGCTTTGGTGCCGAGCCGCGCGCAGTCGGTCGCCGAGATGTCCTACGAATTCGTCGCCAACACCATCCGCAGCACGGCCGGCGCGGAGGGGATGAAATTCTTTCCGCTGGTTTTCTCGCTGTTCATGTTCATCCTGGTGGTGAACCTGCTTGGCCTGCTGCCTTATGGCTTCACGGTCACCAGCCACATCATCGTCACGGTGGCGCTCGCCCTGCTCGTTTTCGTGACCGTGCTGGTCTACGGCTTCTGGAAAAACGGCCTGCGCTTCTTCAAGCTGTTCGTGCCGAGCGGCATCCCGATCTACATCCTGCCGCTGATCGTGTTCATCGAAGTGCTCTCGTTCCTGTCGCGGCCGATCTCCCATAGCGTGCGGCTTTTCGCCAACATGCTGGCGGGCCATATCACGCTGAAGGTATTCGCCGGCTTCATCGTCATGCTGAGCGCCTTCGGCTTCACCGGCTGGCTTGGCGCCGTGCTGCCGCTGACGCTGGTGGTTGCGCTGACGGCGCTGGAGCTGCTGGTCGCTTTCCTGCAGGCCTATGTCTTCGCCATCCTGACCTGCATCTACCTGAATGACGCTATTCACCCCGGTCACTGAACCCTATCTATCCAACCCTGAGGAGTGTTCCATGGATCCTGTTGCTGCGAAAATGATCGGCGCCGGCATTGCCTGCATCGGCATGGGCGGCGCCGGCATCGGCGTCGGCATGATCTTCGGCCAATATCTTGCCGCCGCGGTGCGTAACCCGTCAGCCGCGCAGGGCCAGTTCGGCAACCTGATTTTCGGTTTTGCCGTGACAGAAGCGCTGGGCATCTTCTCTCTGCTCATCGCGCTCTTGCTGTTGTTCGCGCTCTGATCGATGGCGACGACCGCCCATACCGAGGCGCCAGGCGGCAGCCACAAGAAGGCGTTCCCGCCGTTCCAGCCGGATACCTTCGTGTCGCAGCTGTTCTGGCTCGCGATCACCTTCGCCATCCTCTATCTGATGGCGTCAAGACTGATGCTGCCGCGCATCGGCGGCATCATCGATGCGCGGTCGAAGCGGATCGAGGGCGATCTGGCCGAGGCGCAGCGGCTGAAGGGCGAGGCGGATGCGGCCAATGCCGTCTATGAAACGGCGCTGACGGACGCCCGCACCCGCGCCCAATCGCTGGCCAACGCCGCCCGCGAGGAACAGGCCGCGCAAGCGGAGCGGACACGCAAGGCGCTCGAAGGGCAGCTCAACGGCAAGCTCGCCGACGCCGAAAAGACGATCGCGGCCACCAAGACCGCGGCCATGAGCAACGTCCGCGTCATCGCCGTCGAGGCCGCGTCGGCCATCGTCAAGCGCCTGATCGGGACCGAGCCTTCCGGCGAGGCGGTGACGGCCGCCGTGGCCGACGTGCTCAAGCGCTGAGGACGGAATCATGTTGGACGCAGAATTCTGGGTCGCAGCCTCCTTCGTCATCTTCCTGGGCCTGCTGGGCTACTTGGGTGTGCACAAGAAGATCGCCGATGCGTTGGATCAGCGCCGCGACCGCATCAAGGCGGAGCTGGACGAGGCGCAGCGGTTGCGGGAAGAGGCTCAGAAGCTGCTCCAGCACTACCAGAACAAGCAGCGCGAGGCCGAGGGTGAGGCGAAGTTGATCATCAGCGGCGCCAAGGCCGAGGCGGAACGCATGGCGCTGGACGCCAAGGCAAAAATGGAAGAGTTCGTGGCGCGCCGGACCAAGATGGCGGAGACCAAGATCGCCCAGGCCGAAGCGCAGGCTCTGGCCGATGTGCGCGCCGCCGCCGCGGAGGCCGCCGTCGGCGCCGCCGAGAAGATCCTGCGGGAGAGCGCCAAGGGCCAGGTGGCGGAGGATCTCCTCGCCAAAGGTCTCCAGGACGTCAAAAGCAAGCTCAATTAGGGCGTGTACTCATAAATGCGTCCGTCGATGCCAGAGTCCGCTTTGAGGCCGATAAGCAGCCCTCCTTAGCGAGAGCCGGCACTTCGCATTTGTGCCAATCAGCGACATCAAGCCGCTTTGTTCGAACACCTCGTCGGTGAGGTCGTGAAGGCCGAGCCTTCGAGTTTGAGGTTGAGTTCTTGGATCGCACCCGCAAGGATCGCAGTGAGCTTGTCGTACTCAAGTCCGTGGGGCGTCACGCCATCCGCTTCGAACGTGACAGTGACAAGGCGTGGATCGATTTGGTTGACGTCCTCGGCGTCACAGACTAATGCTTGGACCTCCTGCACATTGCCGCTGCATTCATCTCGCCGCACCTCGTCCGATTTCGGACAGTTGACCAGGATCACACATTGGACGGCCGTTTCGGGGCAGTTGATTCGTCCAATCCCTAGTGCTTACTCTGCTACAAGCTCGGTCATCTTTGGCCTTGAGCGGCGGCGCCACTCCTGGCTGGCCGTAGTAGCGGCATCAGTGCAAGCAGTCCGAGGATCGGACCGGGGATTAGAAGCAGGAACAGGTATTGCGCACCCACGAAACCCGCCGCGTAATTTAATAGCTGGATGCTAAAGATGGTGATCCCAAATCCGATGCTATTGGCGATGGTGAGCGCTGAGCCGACTAGCTCGCCCGGCGCGTATTGTGCGTTCAGGGCCGAAAACTGCGGCGAGTCGCCGACCACGACGATTCCCCAAAACAGCAGGTACGCAATGAAAACTGGAGCCGACGCGTAAAACAAGAGCGGCGAAACCAGGCAGCAGACACCGGAAGCAAGCAGCTGCGCGAAGGCGACCCGGGCGCTTCCGAGGCGGAGCGAGACCAGGCCGCCAGCTACGCAGCCCAGAGCACCAGCCGCAATGACTGCGAATGAGTACAGGGAAATGTTGACGTCCGTTTCCGTCGTGCGCGTCGCATACGCGGCCAGCAAAGACGGCACGAATGCCCAGAACGCATACAGCTCCCACATATGGCCGAAATAGCCAAAGGACGAAGCACGAAACTGGCTAGACCGAAAAACTACGGCCAAGGATCTTGGATCGAAACCTGAGCCTTTGCGCAAGTGGGGGCCGTCAGGCACGAGCGCAAACATCAGTACGCCGCCGAGAAGGGCGATTGCCGACACCGAGAGCATGACCGCTTCCCAGGGCAGTGTTTGGCCAAGGCCCCTGATGAGGTGCGGAAACGCAGTCCCGAGCACCAGAGCGCCGACGAGAAAACCGAGCGCTTTCCCCAAGTCGCGCTGATACCAGCCCGAGGCGATCTTCATGCCGATGGGATAGATGCCTGCGAGGAAGAATCCGGTGGCAAACCGCAAGGTCAGCAGAGGCCAGAGTTCCCCGCCGAGCAGGTAGATGGCGGCATTGGACAGCGCCCCGAAGAGTGAGCAAAGGAAGAAAATCTTGCGCGGCGAATAACGGTCGGAGATCGCGAAAAACGCGAACGTCAGAGTTCCTGCGATGAAGCCGAATTGCACTGCGGCGGTCATGTCGCCCAGTGTCTCGTCGGGAAGGCCCCAGCGACGCTGCAGGTCGGCGAGCACCGCGTTGCCTGCAAACCACAATGAAGTGCCCGCAAACTGCGAAAAAATGATGACCGGCAAGATTCGGTAGGGGCGCTGGCTCATACAGGCCGCGCTCCCGCTGCACTCGTGCCATTCAGTAGGATCGCGGGAAGTCTGTCAACGAAAGTAGGTAGTGAAAGCAACATTGCGCGGACCCTAAGATTGATTGGTAGGCGAGCTGTAGTCATGCTGGAGCGCCTTCTTGAACGTGTCAAGCAACGGGAGGCCGCACGGGATGCGCGCGATTGGGCGTGTGAGTGAGTCATTGCGGGGCTATAGTCAAGCGTGCCACTCGGGCGCCGTATTAGACGTTTTCCCCGTTAACAACTCGGGGTCTGTGCACAATCGGTTACCACCGAACATTGGCCTTTCTATTGCGGGCCGACGCGTTCTATGATTCGCGAACGATTCGTCGAAATGCACCGCGCGGCGGCCGCCAACCGGCCGGGCATTCGGGGGGGGCCGATGGTCATCTTCGATTGTAATGGCGTACTCATCGATAGTGAACCGATTGCAGCGGCCGTAGCAGCCGAGGAATTCACGCGCGCCGGCTTTCCGCTGACGCCCGAGATTGTCGCCCGCTATTTCACCGGCCGCCGCAGCACGGATATGTTCGCGGCCGTCGAAGCCGCCACCCGCCGCAAATTGCCCGCCAACTTCAGCGCGGTCGTGGCCGCCGCGACGCTGCGACGCTTCCGGATTGAGCTGCGCGCCATGCCGCACATGTCCTATGCGCTGACGTGGCTGCGCGGGCCGAAATGCGTCGCGTCCTCGTCCACGATCGACCGCATGCGCGTCAGCCTGGAAACGACCGGCCTGCTCCGCTTCTTCGAACCCTACCTGTTCTCCGCCAGCGACGTCCCGCACGGCAAGCCCGCGCCCGATCTCCTGCTTCATGCCGCGGCGAAGATGCGCGTGGCGCCGGCGGACTGCATCGTGGTGGAGGATTCCGCGGCCGGGGTCGCCGCCGCCCATGCGGCGGGCATGACTCCCATTGGCTTTGTCGGCGGCACCCACGCCGACGCGAGCACCGGAGCGAGCCTGATGGCCGCCGGCGCGCGCACGATCATCGCCGACATGCGCGCGCTCAAGAGCACCATCGTCGCGCTACGCGGCTGGTAGATTTTTTCACAAAAGAAAGAAGTAAGCGGGCCTGCTCTCGATTCAGCGCGCCCGTGCTGGAGCCGGCTTGGCTGCGGTCTTGGGCGGCGGCTTTTTCGCCGGCTGCTGCTTGTCTCCAAGCGGATCGAAGCCGACGTAGACTACATACATGTGGATGTCGACGCCGGGGGGCATTGGGAAAGTGATGTCATCGTCAACGTGAAGGAACGGGACACTCGGCTTTGCTTCGGGAATCGTCACTGAAACTTTGTAGAATTTCGAAAGGATGGTCTTGGGCTCAGCCCCCTCCTGCACGACGGCAAACCGCAGCGGCACCTCAAGAGCGCCCGGCCCGCCGGCAGGTCCCAACAATATGCGGCCCTGGACGCCGACCTTTATTCTCATCACGCCGCTGGTGACGCTGCATTCGCGCGCCATCTCATTGATAGTGCCCTGATAGCGCAAATTGAAGGCATTGGTATCGCCGGGCGGGATCGTCAGCGTGGAAGCACCTTGCCTGACGTCCACCTCAGGGCAATACATCTCCGCCGGATTGACGCCGAGGTTGGCCGACGAAATGGATTCCGCCGTTGGCTTCGAGGAAAAGAAATTGGTCAGTCGGCTGGTCATCGATGTGTTGGCGGAAGCGGAGGCTGCGGATCCCGCATCCGGCGCCGGGGCGGACGAGTCGAAAATCCGCTCGGTCGAGCAGCCCGCGGATAAGCCGGCCAACATCAACACCGCCAGCGCGCCGGCATAACGGCCCTGCCGCGACCTTTTCAGAATATCAGTAACAGCCATTTCTCCCACCACCCCGGATAGCGAAGCCTCTTTTGGCGGATTTTATAGCAAGCAAACCATGGCGGCCGCATGGCCGGCTCAACATGGTTAAGATCGGCGGGTTTCCTTCAGCCGGGCATAAAGCAGGTGATCCTGCCAAATGCCGTTGATGCAAAGATATTCCCGCGCATAGCCCTCGCGCGTGAACCCGGTTTTCTCCAGCAGCCGGATGGACCCGGCGTTGCCGGGAATGCACGCCGCTTCGAGGCGGTGCAGCTTCAAGGTGGAGAAAGCGAAGGGGATAAGGGCCCGCACGGCCTCGGTCATATAGCCCTGCCGCGCATAGGCCGCGCCCATCCAGTATCCGAGATTGCCGGCCTGCGCGACACCGCGGCGGATGTTGGTGATGGTCAGCCCGCCGACCAGCGCCTGATCCTCATTGCGGAAGATGAAAAACGGATAGGCTTGATCACTGCGTTGATCCTCGGAATATCGCCGCAGCCGGCGGCGGAAAGCGCCGCGGGTGAGGTCATCGGCGGGCCAGGTGGGCTCCCAGGGAACCAGAAACGCGCGGCTCGCCTCGCGCAACGCGGCCCATTCCTCGAAATCCGCCATTTGCGGCGCGCGCAATGCCACCGCTTCGCCCCCAATGAAGAGCGAGGGTTCGGTGAAGCTGACTGCGCGAAAGAACGCCATGACCAGACTCGCCGTGATCAGGCCGCTTGTCGATAAAGACTTGCAGCGATGTTCGCGGCGGTCTCAAGCCCGGCCCCCGGGCCGAGCGCGGCGACGGCAGGCCGGCTGCCGGTGATCAGGCGGCGCCCGGCGGCGCGCGCGCTCTCCACCGTCACGGCTTCGACCTTGGCGACGATTTCGGACAGCGGAATTGGCCGGCCATAGGCAAGCATCTGCCGTGCAAGCTGCTCGGCGCGGGCGCGCGAGCTTTCCAGCGCCATCAGCAGCCCGGCCTTCATCTGCGCCTTGGCGCGCGCGACTTCCGCTTCGGTGAGATCTTCCGCCGCCGCCGCGATCTGGTCGACCACGACGCGCATCAGTTCCGGCGCATCCGCCGCGGCCGTGCCGCTATAAAGCGCGAACATTCCGGTGTCGAGGTAGGGCACATGGAAGGAATAGATCGAGTAGCAGAGGCCGCGATTCTCGCGCACTTCCTGGAACAGCCGCGACGACATGCCCCCGCCAAGCGCGTTGTTGAAGACCTGGAGGCTGTAAAGCGACGGGTCGCGCTGCGGCACGCCTTGCAGCGCCATGGTGAGGTGCACCTGCTCCAACTCGCGCGCCTCGATGTGGACGCCGCCGCCGAAGCGCGCGGGTTCGGGAACAGGAGCCGCCGGCCCGGCAAAGCTTGCGAAACGGTGCTCTACTTCACGCACCATGGCGGCGTGGTCGATCGCGCCCGCCGCCGCGACGATCATGTCCGGGGCCTTGTAATTGCGTGACAGATAAGCGCGCAGACGTCCCCCATCGAAGGAACGCACCGTGTCCGGCGTGCCGAGGATGGAGCGCCCCAGAGGCTGCTTGGGAAACGCCTTTTCCTGAAGGTAGTCGAACACGATGTCGTCGGGTGTGTCTTCGCTGGCGCCGATCTCCTGCACGATGACATGCTGCTCGCGCCGCAATTCGGTGGAATCGAATGTCGGATCGGCCAGGATGTCGGAAAGCACGTCGAGCGCGAGCGGTACATCCGCCTTCAGCACGCGCGCGTAATAGGCGGTGGTCTCGGCGCTGGTCGCGGCATTGAGATCGCCGCCGACCGCCTCGACTTCCTCGGCGATCTGCCGCGCCGTGCGGCGCGTCGTGCCTTTGAAGGCCATGTGTTCGAGCAGGTGCGAAATGCCGTGCTCGTCGGGCCGCTCGTCGCGGCTGCCGGAACCCACCCACACCCCGAGCGACGCGGTCTCCAAATGCGGCATGGCATCGGTCACGATGGTGAGGCCGGATGGAAGACGCGTGACTTCGGTACTCATGCTGCTGCTCCTTCGCGCGCGGCACGGCTGGCCGCGACTATGAAACGCTCTACTGCCGCTTGGTCCGCCGGCAGGCGGGTAACACGCTCGGGCCGCTCGGGGAGATCGGCGAGCCAATCCGGCAGCGGCGGCCGATGGCCGCAGGCGGCTTCCACCGCGTCGGGAAATTTCGCCGGATGCGCCGTGGACAGCGCCACCATGGGCACGGCCGGATCGCGGATTTCTTTTTCGGCCACCGCGATGCCGACCGCGGTATGCGGATCGACGCAATAGCCGGTTTCCTTCAGCACCGTGCGGATGGTTGCCGCGGTTTCCTCTTCATCGGCCCGGTCGGCGTTGAAGAAGCTGCGGATTTCCGACAAGGCGCGCACGGAAAGCGCAAAGCGGCGCGATTGCGCCAGCGAAGCCATCAGGCCGCGCACCGCGCTGGCGTCGCGCTCATAGGCCTCAAACAGCAGGCGCTCGAAATTCGACGAGACCTGAATGTCCATCGACGGCGAACTGGTCGGCATCACGTCGCGCAACTCGTAGGTGCCGCTCGACAGCGTGCGGGTGAGGATATCGTTGACGTTGGTCGCGATCACCAACCGGTCGACCGGAAGACCCATGCGGCGGGCGACATAGCCGGCATAGACGTCGCCGAAATTACCCGTCGGCACGCAGAACGCGACCTTGCGGCGCGGCGCGCCGAGCGTCACCGCCGCGGTAAAATAATAGACCGCCTGCGCGATGATGCGCGCCCAGTTGATGGAATTGACGCCCGAGAGCCGCACCTGGTCGCGGAAGGCGTGATGATTGAACATGCCTTTCACGATCGCCTGGCAGTCGTCGAAGGTGCCGTCGATGGCCAGCACATGAATGTTGTCGTCGGTGACACTCGTCATCATCTGCCGCTGCACGTCGGAAATCCGGCCATGCGGGAACAGCACGACCACATCGGCCTGGGACGATCCGCGGAATGCCTCCACCGCCGCGCCGCCGGTGTCGCCCGAGGTCGCCACCACGATCGTGGTGCGCTCGCCACGCGCCTTCAGCGCATGATCCATCATGCGGGCCAGGAGTTGCATGGCGAGATCCTTGAACGCCAGCGTCGGGCCGTGAAAAAGCTCCAGTACGAATTGGTTGGTGCCGATCTGCACCAGCGGCACGGTCGCGGGATGGCGGAAATTGTCGTAGGCCTCGCGCGCCATGCGCGCGAGATCGGCTTCCGGAATGGCGTCGCCGACAAAAGGCCGGATCACCTCGACGGCCACTTCCGCGTAGGGCCGTCCGGCAAAGCCCGCGATGGTGCGCTCGTCCAGTCGCGGCCAGGCTTCCGGCACATACAGCCCGCCGTCGCGGGCCAGACCCGCGAGCATGACCTCGATAAAACCGAGCGGCGGAGCTTCGCCCCGGGTGGAAATATAGCGCACGGAAACGGTCCTTAGAGGCAGATTGGCACCCGCCAACGAACTTATAAGCCGTTGAATTTGCTTATAATAAGGCGTCGCGACCAGTAAGAGGCCGCGCCCTGGAGACTAATCGCAACCCGGGGGTTTCACAAGGAAAGGACGAGGACGGCAGGCTCCTTTATGGGCCCGGCCTTTCGGTCCGCGCCTCTTGCACGCGGCTCCAAGCCCAGAAACCGAACACCGTCACAAGCACCAGCGCCAGCCCGTACCAAGTCAGCGCATATTGCAAATGATTGTTCGGCACATTGGGCTTGAGCGCGCCCGGCGGCGGCAGGCCGTCCGGCGGCTGTTGCGCCTCCCGCTCGATGTAGAACGGCGCGACCGGCCCCCAGCCATTTTCTTCCGCTATCGCCCGGTGATCGCGGACGAACCAAAGTTGCGCACCTCTGTCAAAGGCCGCCGTCAGTTCCCAGCCTTTCGGCTCCGGCCAGCGCATGATGCCGATGATCTCGACGGTGCCGGGCGCGGGCGCGGGACGCGGCGTGGCGCCGGTCGGCTTGGGATTGGCGACAAAACCGCGGTTGATCGCCACCACTTCTCCCGACGCAAGCCGCGCCGGCGTGAAGACAAAAACGCCGGGCGATTTCACGTCGTCACGCAAGGCCGAGCCGGTGGCCCAGACGACGGCGTCCTTGCCGGGCAGATATTCCGCGCGCAGCCGGACGCGGGTGAATTCATTCTGCTCCTGCCGAAGAGCAGCCCAGCGCTCGGGCGGCGGCAACGCGACCGGTTCCGCCGTGAGGCGCCGGTTCAGCGTCTCGATCAGATCTTCTTTCCAGGCTTTGCGCTCGAGCTGCCAGGTGCCGAGCGCGACAAGGACGATGCCGGCCGCGAGCGTCATCACCACCGGCACGAATAAGCCGCGCTTGGCACGCGCCATCATGACTCCCCTCGCCGCTCCAGCCGGCCCTCCGCCGCCTTGTGATGGTATTGCAGCGTGATGAGCAGCCCCTTGATCGGCCGCAGCGGCCCAAGCGTCACCAGAAGGATCAGCGGCAGCCAAAGCAAAGCGTGCACCCAGTATGGCGGCTGATACAGCACCTCGACGGCGAGCGCGGCACCGACGACGATGAAACCCGCCAGCAGCATGACGAAAATCGCCGGGCCGTCGCCTGCATCCGCGAAGCTGTAGTCCAGGCCGCATTGCTCGCAGCGCGGCCGCAGCGCGATAAAGTTCTGGAACAGCTTGCCCTTGCCGCAGCGCGGACAGCGGCAGGTCAGTCCCGCGACATAGGGGGACGGGGGCGATGAATGCGAGTCAGGCATGGCAACTCCCTCACCCGCGAAGTCGTGGATGCCCGGCACAAGGCCGGGCATGACGAGTGTATGTATCTAATGTGCGCCAGCGGCGGCCATGGGTCCCGCGCCCCACACATAGATGCAGGCGAACAGGAACAGCCACACCACGTCGACGAAGTGCCAATACCAAGCGGCGAACTCGAAACCGAGGTGCTGCTGCGGCGTGAACTGCCCCCGGTAGGCGCGGAACAGGCAGACCGTCAGGAAGATCGTGCCGATGATGACATGCGCGCCGTGGAAGCCGGTCGCCATGAAGAACGTCGCGCCGTAGATGTTGCCTTTGAAGGCAAAGGCGGCGTGGGCGTATTCATAAGCCTGCACACAGGTGAACAGGATACCGAGCAGGATCGTGAAGATAAGACCCTTCTTCAGCCCCTCGCGGTCGTTGTGCAGCAAAGCGTGGTGCGCCCAGGTAACGGTGGTGCCCGAGGTCAGCAGGATCAGCGTGTTGAGCAGCGGCAGGTGCCAGGGATCAAAGGTCTGAATCCCCTTCGGCGGCCACACGCCGCCGGTCGCCGCGAGGCGGGCAAGGTCGTGCGGGTCGGCGGGAAACAGCGCCGTGTTGAAGTAGGCCCAGAACCACGCGACGAAGAACATCACTTCCGAAGCGATGAACAGGATCATCCCATAGCGGTGATGCAGCTGCACCACGCGGGTGTGGTGGCCCTCATGTTCCGCTTCCCGGATCACGTCGCTCCACCAGCCGATCATCGTGTAGAGGATGCCGAGCACGCCCACACCGAACACCAGCGGCGCGCCGGGAAACAGATTATGCAGCCAGCTGATCGCGCCGACCGCCGCGAGGAAGGCGGCGACTGATCCAATGGCCGGCCACGCGCTCGGCGCGACGAGGTGGTAGTCGTGCTGCACCTGATGCGTGTCGGCCATCGTGATCTTCTCCGTCCTTCGTCTTAGCGGCGCAGCTTCCCGCGCGCGGTTTCAGTCGTTCTATTAAATGCGTCCGGAATTTCCCGGCGGCTTGCTTGCCGCCACCGGCTGCTCCGGCTGTCGCACCGGAAAGTAAGTGTAGGAAAGCGTGATCGTGTTCAGCCCGTCCTGCTCGGCGTCCTTCACCAGCGCAGGATCGACATAAAACACCACCGGCATTTCGCGCGTCTCTCCCGCCTTCACGTGCTGCTCGGTGAAGCAGAAGCAGTTGATCTTCTGGAAATAGGCGCCCGTCGTCGGCGGGGTGACGTTGTAGCTGGCTTGCCCGACCGTATCGCGCGCGGCTTGGTTGGTGACGGTGTAGAACACGGTCACCACTTCGCCCACGCGCACGTCGATCGAAGTCTTTTCCGGGATGAATCTCCAGGGCAGCCCGCTCGCGACATTGGCATCGAAACGCACGGTGATCCTGCGCCCCAGCACCTCACCCGGCGCGGCGGTCGATACCTGGGTGGTGCCGCCGAAGCCGGTCGTGCGGCAAAACCAGTCATAGAGCGGCACCGCCGCGAACGCGGCGCCCACCATGAGCGCTGCGAATGCGCCGCAGGCGGCGGCGACAAGAACGTCGCGCTTGCGCTGCGCGCTGCCGGATGGGTTGGTCTCGCCTGCGGTCATCGATTCACGTCTCGTTCGTCAAAGGGGGCGTTGCATAACGCCCGGGCCTTTCACCACCGTAACCAGATAGAACAACAGAGCCAGCGCGCCCAGCGCGATCGCGATGGCGAGGGAGCGCGCGCGGCGGCGGCGCTTCTGCTCCTCCGTGAGCACGATTCCTGGTTCGTGATCGGGTTCGCCCATCGTTCATCCCACAAGCCCGAAATGGCCGACCAATGCGCGGTCAATCAACAAGAAGGCGAACAGCAGAAAGAGATAGAGGATCGAGAAGGCAAAGAGATGCTTGCTCGCCCGCGCCTCGGGGCCGGAGCGGTCGGTCAGCACGCGAAAGGCCAGCACGAGCATCGCCATGCCGGTCGCCACCGCGACCACGCCATAGACTGGCCCGGCAAATCCAAGCAGCCAGGGGGCCACGCCCAACGGCGCGAGGACCAGCGTGTAGAGAAGGATCTGCCGCCGCGTCTCCGGCTCGCCTGCCACCACTGGCAGCATGGGAATGCCGGCGCGGGCGTAATCCTCGGTGCGATAGAGCGAGAGCGCCCAGAAATGCGGCGGCGTCCAGAAGAAGATGATGAGAAAGAGCAGAACGGATTCGAGGCTGATGCCGCCGGTCGCCGCCGCCCAGCCGATCATGGGTGGAAAGGCGCCGGCCGCGCCGCCGATCACGATGTTCTGCGGCGTCCAGCGCTTCAGCCACATCGTGTAGACGACGACGTAGAAGAAGATGGTGAAGGCCAGCAGCGCGCCGGCGACGAGATTCACCAGAAGGCTGAGGATCACCACCGAGAAACCGGCGAGCAGCAGCCCGAAGCCGAGCGCTTCGCCGGGCAGGATTCGCCCCGCCGGGATCGGGCGCGCGCTGGTGCGCATCATCTTGGCGTCGATGTCGGCGTCGTACCACATGTTCAACGCCCCGGCGGCGCCCGCGCCCACCGCGATGCAAAGCAGCGCGGTGAAAGCTATCACCGGATGCATCGGCTGCGGCGCGATCATCAGCCCGACAAAGGCGGTAAAGACCACGAGCGACATCACCCGCGGCTTCATCAGCGCGAGATAATCGCTGACTTCCGCGGTGCTGAATGCGGGCGCAAGACCGCTATCGGCTCCCATGGGAGCGCGAAGGTTTGCGCTTTCGCTGGCCAGGGACATCACGCTTTCCTACGGTCTCCGCACGCCCATCACTTGATGAGCGGCAGGGTGCCGAATTGATGGAACGGCGGCGGCGATGACAGCGTCCATTCCAGCGTCGTCGCACCCGCGCCCCACGGATTGTTGCCGGCAAGCTCCTTGCGACGGAAGGCCAGGAAGACGCCGAAGAAGAAAATCAGAATGCCGAAGCCGGAGATGTATGAACCGATCGATGAGACCATGTTCCAGCCGTGGAAGGCGTCCGGATAATCGACGTATCGGCGCGGCATACCCGAAAGCCCTAGGAAGTGCTGCGGGAAGAACGCCAGGTTCACGCCGATGAAGGTGACCCAGAAGTGCACCCTGCCGATGGTCTCGCTGTACATGTAGCCGGTGATCTTCGGGAACCAGTAGTACCAGCCGGCGAAAATGGCGAAGACGGCGCCGAGCGACAGCACGTAGTGGAAGTGCGCCACCACGTAATAAGTGTCCTGCAAGACCCGGTCGACGCCCGCGTTGGCGAGCACCACGCCGGTGACGCCGCCGATGGTGAACAGGAAGATGAATCCGATCGCCCATAGCATGGGCGTGCGGAATTCGATCGAGCCGCCCCACATGGTCGCGATCCAGGAGAAGATCTTCACGCCGGTCGGCACCGCGATCACCATGGTGGCGGCGATGAAATAGGCCTGCGCGCCGGCCGACATGCCGACTGTGTACATATGATGAGCCCAGACCACGAAGCCGATGCCGCCGATGGCGACCATCGCATAGGCCATGCCGAGATAACCGAACACCGGCTTGCGGCTGAAGGTGGCCACGATCTGGCTGACCATGCCGAAGCCCGGCAGGATCAGGATGTAGACTTCGGGATGGCCGAAGAACCAGAACAGGTGCTGGAACAGCACCGGATCACCGCCACCCTGCGCGGTGAAGAAGGTGGTGCCAAAATTGCGGTCGGTGAGCAGCATGGTGATGGCGCCGGCAAGCACCGGCATCGCCAGCAGCAGCAGGAACACGGTCACCAGGATCGACCACACGAACAGCGGCATCTTGTGCAGGGTCATGCCCGGCGCGCGCATGTTGAAGATGGTCGTTATGAAGTTGATGGCACCGAGGATCGACGACGCGCCGGCGAGATGCAGCGAGAGAATGGCGAAGTCCACCGCCGGGCCGGGATGCCCGCTGGTGGATAGCGGCGCATAGATCGTCCAGCCGGCGCCGACGCCGTTGCCGCCCGGCTCGCCTTCGACAAACAGCGACGTCACCAGCAGCGCGAACGAAGCCGGCAGCAGCCAGAACGAGATGTTGTTCATGCGCGGGAACGCCATGTCCGGCGCACCGATCATCAGCGGCACGATCCAGTTGCCGAAGCCGCCGATCATGGCCGGCATCACCATGAAGAAGATCATGATCAGGCCGTGAGCGGTCGTGAACACGTTGAAGGCGTGCGAGTCGTGGAAGAACTGGATGCCGGGATTTTGCAATTCCAGCCGCATGGCGATCGACAGGCTCGCCCCGATCACGCCCGCGACAAGGGCGAACACCAGGTACATCGTGCCGATGTCCTTGTGGTTCGTGGAATAGACGTAGCGGCGCCAACCTGTCGGGTCTCCGTGCGCCTCATGCGCGCCGTGACCTGCGTGTGCGTCGTGTGCCTTCGCCGTCGTAGCCATAATGGATCCCTTTAACTTGTCTTCCGCCCGAAGCGGTGCGTTCCTATGCAGCTCTATCTTGATGCCGCCGCGCCGGCGGCGGCGACGTTGGTCGGACGATCGCTATCGTCGCGCGCGTATTTCTTCTTCGCCTGCTCGAGCCAGGCGGCATATTCGCTGTCGCTCACGACGCGCACCGCGATCGGCATGAAGGCGTGGTCCTTGCCGCACAGCTCCGAGCATTGCCCGTAGTAGACGCCTTCCCGCACCGCCTTGAACCAGGTCTCGTTGATCCGGCCCGGAATGGAGTCGATCTTGATCCCGAATGAGGGCACGGCGAAGGCGTGGATCACGTCGGCGCCGGTGGTAATGATGCGGATGTTCTTGTTCACCGGCACGACCATCTCGTTGTCCACGGCAAGCAGGCGCGGCTGACCGGCCTTGCGCTCCTTGTCCGAGAGCATGAGCGAGTCGAATTCGAAGCCGCCCGCGTCAGGGTAGCTGTAGCTCCAGAACCACTGCTTGCCGGTCGCCTTCACCGTCACATCGGCCGGTGGGATGTTCAGCTGCGTGAACAGGAGCCGGAACGAAGGCACCGCGATGACCACGAGGATCAGCACCGGGACCACCGTCCACAGCACCTCGAGCAGGGTGTTGTGGGTTGTCTTCGACGGCGTCGGATTGGCGCGGGCGTTGAAACGGACGATGACGATCAGCAAAAGAGCGAGAACAAACAGGCTGATGGCGGTGATGATGTAGAGCAGAAAATTGTGGAAGGACACGACGTTGTCCATGACCGGGGTGGCCGACTGCTGAAGGCTCAGTTCCCAGGGTGACGGTTGGCCGCCAGCCGCCTGCGCCATGCCACCGCCTGCAATCAGGGCCGCGGCCATCATCGTGAAGGCAATCAATCGTTTAAGCACCAGCATCGTCGTCTTCGCTCCTTCGACGAAAATAAAGCCGTGAGCGTCCTGCCTACCATGCACCAGAGCTGCGGTTCATGGGGTCGCCACAGAGGGCGCGGCGCCTGGCTGGCGTGGGCGGGACAGAGGGGAATCCCTGCTTCTCAAACCACAATTCCGGCCTAGTCGCAATGCACCTCCTCATTCCTGCCATGCAGCTTGTATGGCCGAGCAAATGTCGAGGGGATGGTGTTTTTCGACTTTTGGGGGTTTAGCCAAGTGACCTTTTTAATCCTGCCGAAAGGCCAGGGGTTTATAGGGCTTGGGAAACCTGTGGTATCGACCGTCATGGGGCGATTCGGTCGCGGCGCGACCGGCTTCGGCCGGTCAAGGAACTGGACGATGGGCATTTTTCGCCATGGCCCGCTGGGGGGCCTGATTAACCCGGCAGCCGCCCTAGCCGTAACGCTTGTGGTGCTCGCCGGGTTCGCCTCCGGCGCCCAGGCGCAAGGCGTAGTCCGCTCCGTCCATCAGGACTGGCAAATCCGCTGCGATACACCGCCCGGCGCCCAAAGCGAGCAATGCGCGCTGATGCAGAGCGTGGTCGCGGAAGACCGCGCCAATGTCGGCCTGACCGTTATCGTCCTGAAGACCGCCGACAATAAGAGCCGGGTGCTCCGCGTCATCGCGCCGCTCGGCGTGCTGCTGCCGGCGGGCCTGGGCCTCAGTATCGACAAAGTGGACGTGGGCCGGGCGGGCTTCGTGCGGTGCCTCCCGCGCGGGTGCTTCGCCGAAGTGGTGATGGACGACACCCTGATGCGCCAATTGCGCACGGGGCAAACGGCAACCTTCATCATCTTCCAGACGCCTGAAGAGGGGATTGGCTTCCCCTTAAGTCTCAAGGGCTTCGGTGAAGGCTTCGACAAGTTGCCGTAGGCGGTTCGGCGAAGCCATTGCCCGTCACCCTGAGGCGTCGGCGCGGCGCGCACAAACCTATCACCTCACCATGAGGAGTGAAGCACCCGCGGGTGGGCTCTCAGGATGACGGCTGTGCGGCTCCGCCAACGCAAGCACATACTTTTCCTGCACCGCTTTGGCCGCCTCGCCGCCTCTTGCCGCGCACCGGCGTTAGGTATATATTCCTCGTTATGCGCCCTCCCTTCCACACTCCGATTGCACGGCTCGGCGTGCGGCCCGATCACGACGATCCGGCCGGCGTGGCAGGTCCCCGGCCGCGCGGGTCGCGACGGCCGCACAGCGACGCCACGTTCGCGGCGGTGCGCCGCCTGATCGAGCAGTCGACGCTGAGCTACGGCGAGATCAGAGCGCGCACCGGGGTGAGCCACGCCACCATCTGCCGCTGGGCAACGGACGGCGGGTGGAAGCGGCCGCCGTTTGCGCCGCGCGCGACCGACACGATCCCGACCGCGCGCGCCAGCGCCAAGCTCAAGCGCCGCACGCTGGCGCAGCGCCTCGACGCGCTCGCCGAGCGCCATATCCGCGAGTTGGAGGCGAGCGCCTGCGTCGATCCCAAAATGCTCGGGGAGGCGCTGGAGCTGTTGAAGATGGCGAAGCTCGCCGCCCGCCGCCGGCCGAAGCGGCGGCCGGGCGAACTGGCGCCGGAGGAGGCGTCGCGCCCGATCACGCAGCTCTGCATCGGCGGCGTTGACCTCTCCCGCGCGCCGCGCGCGGCGGTCGAGGATTTTCTCGCCAACCGCGAACCGCCGCGCGAGCCGGTCGGACCGCGCGGGCGCGGCACCCGGCGCCAGCGGGAGCGGTGGATGATGGAGAGGGAGCGGTAGGTGGGTTGAGCGAAGCGTGACGGAGCTTCCGAGTGCCCAAGAACCCCCGCTTAGCACCGTTTGAAGAAACCCGCGTCTAGAGGGCGCTATTCGTGTGGAAAACTAATTTTCCGACTAAAATCGAATCTTTTGGCCTAAATTATTAAGTGATTACAAATACTTACTTTTATACTCAATCAGAGATATACTTAGTCTTTTGGCCTCCTGAATAGCAGGGCCTTGAAAACCGATTTTTTCCCTCCTAAATCCGCTCAAAGCTATTCATGGGAGGGTTGAGTGAACACCACAGATGCTTTGCTGAAGGGAATCCTTGCCACCGTTGGTCGCGCGGCGTTTCCGCCCGAAGCGCTCTACAAAATCATCGCGCCGACCATCGGTAGCTCAAAAAACGTGCTGGCTTACAATCTATGCGACGGGGAAACCCCACAGGCCGAAATCGGCAAGAAGACGAAGCTCGATACGAGCAACCTTAGCAAGTCCATCGCGAAATGGATCGAGGCCGGTGTCGTCATCCGCGTCGGCGCCGACGGCCACCCTCTGCACCTTTATCCCCTTCCACCCAAGCCCAAGAAGGAAGCCGCCTGACCATGGCCGACGACATCTCCGACAAACTCGACATTCTCATCAAACTTCAAGCCGCCGCGCTCACCGCGCCGATGGACTCGACCAAGGAGAAAATCATGTTCTTGGCAAAGGCGGGACTTCGCCCGACGCTCATTGCCGACATTCTCGGCACCACCGCCAATCACGTGAACGTCGCCCTGTCCCAAGGTCGCAAACCTTCGAAGAGGAAATAAACGTCATGGCCCCCGAAACGGACAATTCGCTCGCCGCAGATCTGCGAGACGTGAAAATGCTTCTGGTCCTTCAGTCGCTGGCATCGGGTTGCCAACAGAAGCACATCGCCGCCGCTCTCGGGGTTAGCGAGGCAACGCTAAGCCGCATGTTGCCGAAGGGCTTCGCCAAGGAAATCGCAAAAATCGCAGAGCGCCGCATCGGCGCGGAGAAAGCCGCCTGATGATTACCGAAGAACAAGCCTCCGCCATTCTCAAAGAACTCGAAATACTGAGGAAGCTGAAGCTCCTCGAGTTCCTCGACAAGGGCTACTCGCAAGGCCAACTAGCGAAGGTGCTCGGCGTCAGCCAGCCGACTATCAGCCGCATGGTGCCGAATGTTGCCATCAAGAAGGCCCGCCATGAAAGCTAGAATGGCGGTTGTCGATTGGTCCGGCAATTATGAAGAAAATTGCATTCAGCTTGGCAGGCATCTCGGCACGAACAAAATCCGCCGTAAGCTGTTCAACGTCATTTACGGGCGCGGGTCCAAGCCGCGTTCGAGAAAGCAATTGATGGGCGAGGCTAAGATTAAGGCAGCAGACGGTCAGCAGGCCCAAAATCAGCTCGACCACCTTTACCAATATGGCTTGATTTTGCGTGACGACAACGAGGGCGCGGTAAAAGACGGCAGCCGATACATCTACAGCAAAGAACCGCACGTCCGCGGTCATCGCAAGAAAATCGTCCAGTATGCGGACAAGCCATCGGTCGCGAAGAAAACGCCGACGAAGCGCAATCCAGTTGTTCGCGGCAATACAATCGTTGTCAAACGAACCATCGTTACCAAGCAGGCACTAAAAAAGCGCACCCATGTCGACGTGCTCTATCTGACGGCTAATCCGATTCGCCGTCACTCTCTGCGCGTTGACGCGGAGGTGAGCAAAGTCACGGAAGAAATCCGCCGCTCGCAGTATCGCGATAACATCACACTCCACCAATCTCCCGCCGCTAATCTCGATGCCATCATTCGGGGTCTAAACGATCACCGCCCGAGGATTGTCCACTTTTCCGGCCATGGCAACAGTCTGGGGCTTGCCACTGACGACGGCGGCGTGAAGCGGGTCAAAACAAAGTTCGTGACCTTCGGGCTGCTCGGAAAAGCCTTCGCGGCGACTGACAAGCCGCCCGAGGTCGTCGTCTTGAATGCCTGCCAAAGCGCAGGCGCTCGCCAAGCACTCCTTGGCACGGCTAAGGCCATCATTGTCATGCAGGATTCAGTGAGCGATATTGCAGCTATCGCCTTCGCAACTAAGTTTTACGGCGCTATTGCCAGCGGCCAACCTCTCCAGGCGGCGTTCGACCAAGGCTGCGTCGCCGTGGAAGCAGTCTCGCTAAATGAAGCGTCTACGCCCACCCTCATCACCGCTCACGGCGTAAACGCAAAAAAGCTTTATCTCGCCTGACTAAGCCCTCAGCAAGCAAGTAGCCCGGATGAGCGAAGCAAAATCCGGGAATGGATTGATAGGCTGACCCGGGGTTCCGCTGCGCTTCACCCGAGCTCCGGCCGCCGTGGAAATCGCCGGCGCTTCGCGCTATATTCTTGCCATGAGCCCAGCGGTCAAAAACATTCTGGAGCGGGTGGCGTCCTGGCCGGCCGAGGACCAGGAGGAACTGTCCGAACTTGCCCGCGAGATCGAAGCGCGGCGCACGGGGGTCTATCGCCTGAGTAACGCGGAGCGCGCCGCCATCGCTGCGGCGCGGCGCGGGCCACTCGCCTCCGATGACGAGGTCGAGGCGTTCTGGAAGCGCCGCGGCCTCCCATGAGGCTGCAATATCGGGCGCAAGCGCTCGCCGATATTGACGGCATCCACCGGTATCTCGAAGAGCGCAGCCCGTCCGGCGCGCGCAGCGTGCTGCGGCCATCTATGCCAGCATTCAACTGATCGCCGAGCGTCCGCTTTCGTATCAACGCACCGACGATCCCGATATCCGCGTGCATGGGGTGCGGCGCTATCGCTACAAGATTTTCTATAGCGTGGCCGGCGATGTGGTCGAAATCATCCATGTGCGCCACACCTCGCGCCGACCCTGGGGGGCGTGAACCCTTGCCTCAGCCCGTAGCTCGTAGGGTGGGTTAGCGCCGAAGGCGCGTAACCCGCCGGCTACGTGGTCCCCACCAGCGAAGCTGATGGTGGGTTACGGCGCTTTACGCCTAACCCACCCTACGGTGCCGCGGCCGCTTCGTGCCATATCGTTGCCGTGAGCCTTGCGGGGAAATCCATCCCGGAGCGGGTGGCGTCCAGCCCTCGCGGTGCGCGGCCGGACACCCTATGTTAAGGCGAGCGCAATAACGGATCATGCCCATGACCTCGTCCACGACCTCCCTCCTCGACCGCGCCGGGCTCGACCGGGCGCAGGTCGGCCGCCATCTCGACCGCGCCCTCGAAGGCGCCGACGACGGCGAGCTTTTCCTCGAATACCGCCAGTCCGAGATGCTGGTGTTCGACAACGGGCGCTTGAAGCAGGCGACCTACGACACCGCCCAAGGTTTCGGGCTGCGGGCGGTCAAGGACGAGGCCGTCGGCTATGCCCATGCCTCCGACATGTCGGAGCAGGCGGTTGCGCGGGCCGCGGACGCCGTTCGCGCCGTGAAGGGCGGCTATACCGGCACCTATGCCGAGGCCCCAGGGCGTACGAATGTGCGGCTCTATTCCGATGAAAATCCGCTGGCCGCGCCGAGCTTCGAGGCCAAGGTGAAGCTATTGGAAGCCATCGACGCGGCGGCGCGCGCCAAGGATCCCCGTGTGCGGCAGGTATCGGTCAGCCTCGGCGCGACCTGGCAGGCGGTCGAGATCCTGCGGGCCGATGGCCAGACCTATCGCGACATCCGGCCGCTCGTGCGAATCGGCGTTTCGGTCGTGGCGGGAGACGGCGACCGCCAGGAATCCGGCAGTTCCGGATACGGCGGGCGCGAGGGCTATGCCCGCTTCGTCGAGGCTTCCATGTGGCAGCACGCGGTCGATGAGGCCGTGCGTCAGGCGCTGGTCAATCTCGACTCAGTTCCCGCGCCCGCGGGCGAGATGGACGTGGTGCTCGGCCCCGGCTGGCCGGGCGTGATGCTGCATGAAGCCGTCGGCCACGGCCTCGAAGGTGATTTCAACCGCAAGAAGACCTCGGCCTTCGCCGGCCTGATGGGCCAGCGCGTCGCGGCTCCCGGCGTCACGGTCGTCGATGACGGCACCATGGCAAGCCGGCGCGGCTCGCTCTCCATCGACGATGAAGGCACGCCGACGCACCGCACCACGCTGATCGAGGACGGCATCCTCGTCGGCTATATGCAGGACCGGCAGAATGCCCGGCTGATGAAGATGCGCCCGACCGGCAACGGCCGCCGTGAAAGCTACGGCCATGTGCCCATGCCGCGCATGACCAACACTTACATGCTCGCCGGCGACCGCGAGCCGGGCGAAATCATCGCCTCGGTGAAGAACGGAATCTATGCGGTGAATTTCGGCGGCGGCCAGGTGGATATCACCTCGGGCAAATACGTCTTCCAATGCACCGAGGCCTATCGCATCGAAAACGGCAAGATCGGCGCGCCGCTCAAGGGCGCGATGTTGATCGGCAATGGCCCGACCGACCTCAACCGCATCAGCATGGTGGGGAACGACTTGCAGCTCGACACCGGCATCGGCACTTGCGGCAAGAACGGCCAGGGCGTCCCGGTGGGCGTGGGCCAGCCGACGTTGCGCATGGACCGCATCACCGTCGGTGGAACGGGCTGAACAACATGATCCGAAACCGGTCCGGCTCTTTCGGGATGGCTCTTTCGGGATCATGCACTAGCGCACCACGCCGGAGATGCAGCACGGCTTGCGCCGTGGCGGCTTGATGCGGTCCTTCAGGAAACAGCGGGGGGCCGATCCGATATAGCCCGGCCGCACATAGGTCCAAGCGCGGCAGCGCCCCTCGGCTTCGCACGCCGCTTGGCAGGCAGCCAATGGCGCGGCAGGCGGCAATTCGAAATTGCGGTAGTCGCCGCCGGTCCGATCGATGGAGTATTCGATCACCCCTACCCGCGGCTCAATCACGCCGGAACCGCGAATGCCGGAAACACAACATGCGTCGGCGACGGGCGCCGGGACTTCTTCCTTGAGCCAGCACACCGCCGCGGTGCCGACAGTGGCGGGATAGGAAAAGGTCCAAGCCAGACATCTCTTGTCGCGATCACAAGCCGCCGCGCAGGCAGCCGGATCGCCGGAGCGGATCGGGAGGGAGGTATAGTCGCCGCCCGGCCGATCAAAGGCGGTTTGCGCCTGAACGGCGCCGGTTCCGGCCGCTAGCACGAGGCATATCAAAAATAAACCGGCTGCCAAAATCCGCATGAAAACTATATCCGGTCGTTGAACCAAGACGGGCTGCTCCCCCTATGTTAGAGAAGGCCGCCCGTGGAGGCGAGCCGTTCGCCTCATGGGTGATGTTGCGTTGATATTCACCTGAGTCAAAGAATAAGGCTCGCCCGGGCCATCCGCGCCCTGCGATGTGTCGCATGCCCGCCAGCGGCCGAATCCCTATCATGTCTGCGTTGCAGCATTTTCCGCGCCGTTGGGCTTCGACGGCCGCGGGGCTGGATTTATTCGACCGCCTCGCGGCGCTGCTGTTCGCCGCGCTGTTCGTTCTCGTGGCGCTGACATTCACCCACTACGGCGTCTCCAATGACGAGGACATTCAACATCACTACGGTCAGTTGATCATCGGTTATTACCTGAGCGGGTTCACCGAAAAGGCATTGTTTCATTTCGACAATCTTTATCTCTACGGCGGCCTCTTCGACATCATCGCCGCGCTGCTTGAACAGATTCTCCCATTCCGGCTTTACGACATCCGGCACGTCCTCTGCGCTACCGCCGGGGTGGGCGGGATTGCCGCCACCTGGGCAGTCGCCCGCCTGATCGCCGGCCCGCGCGCCGGGTTGCTCGCGCTCGCAGTGCTCGCGGTATGCGGGGTCTGGTATGGCAGCATGTTCAATCACACCAAGGACATCCCGTTTGCCTCGGCCATGATGGGCTCGACTTATTTTCTGCTGCGCGCCTCGCGCGGCCTGCCGCAGCCCAGACGACGCGACATCCTGCTGTTCGGGCTGCTGCTCGGCGCGGCGCTCGGTCTGCGCGCCACGGGCCTGCTGATGCTGGGATATGCCGGGCTCGTGCTGCTGTCGCGCTCGGCCGAGCAAGATGAATGGGCCGAGCGGCTGCGCTTCTTCGGCGCTTCGCTGCTGCGCTTCCTGCCTGCTTTCGCACTCGCCTATATCATCATGATCGCCGCTTGGCCCTGGGCATCGCTCGCGCCGCTCAATCCTCTGCGTGCGATTTTTGCCTTCGCGCATTTCCATTACCTGATCCACACCATGGCGTTCGGCGAGACCTATGAAATGGGCAACGCGCCGCGCTGGTACGTGCCGGTCTACATCGCCATCAAGCTCCCGCTCGTGATTTTCGCCGGCGCAGCGCTCGCGCTGGTGACCGCCGCTTGCCCGTTCCGGCCGCGGGACTGGCTGCGAAGCCGCCGGCACCGCGAGATCGGCCTGCTCGCCTTCATGGTTGTGTTTCCGGTGCTGGTCCAAGTGATCAGCCGGGGTCCTGCCTTCACCGGCATGCGGCATTTTCTGTTCGTCGTGCCTCCGCTGGCCGCGCTGGCCGGCATCGGCTTCGACGCCGCCCTTGGATTTCTTCAATCATGGCGGCGCGGGCTCGCCACCGGCGCCATGGCTGGACTGATTGCGATCCTCACATGGAACGCGGTAACGCTCGTGCGGCTGCATCCCTATGAATATATGTTCTACAACTCGCTCGTGGGCGGCCTTGAGAATGCGTCGCGGCGCTTTGAAATGGATTATTGGGTCAACTCAATGCCGGAGGCGGTAGCCGCCCTCAAGGCATTCCTCGATCGAGAGGGCCCGGCGTCACGCCCTTATTCGGTTGCGATGTGTGCCGAACAAACTTCGTTCGAAAACGAGGCGGACGGAGACCCGCGCCTGGAATGGACCGATGAATGGGACGAATCCGATTTTTTCATTTCGCCCACGCAGATGAATTGTGATCGGGTATTCGGCGGCAAGGTCATTGCGACTATTGAGCGCTTCGGCGCACTCATTGCCGTCGTCAAGGACACGCGAGAGCTCAATAAGCGTGGTCCGTGAAGACCGGATCAACCGAGCCGCGCCATGGGCCGTGAAACTTCTCCAGCAATTCCTCGGCCGGCGTGGCGCCGCGTTCCACCGACTCCTCCAGCGGCGCCAAATATTGCGTCTCGTCGTGACCTTCCCTGCCCAGCCGATTGCGCCGCGCCAAGCCCGCGCGGGCAAACTCCAGCGTCTGCCTGGCGAGATCGCGAATCGTCGTTCCGCGGATCTCCGCCTTGAAGCCAAGCTTGGGCACGTCGTCACGCAATTTCTGCCGCTCGTCCGCGCTCCAGTTTTTCACCAGGTCCCATGCCGCGTCGAGCGAGTTGTCGTCGTAAAGCAGACCCACCCAATAGGCCGGCAGCGCCGGCAAGCGCCGCGCCGGCCCGCTGTCGGAGCCGCGCATCTCGAGATAGCGCTTCAGCCTCACTTCAGGGAAAATGGTGGTGAGGTGGTTCGCCCAGTCGGAGATCGTCGCGCGCTCGCCGGGAAGTTCAGGCAACCTGCCCGCCATCAAATCCCGGAATGATCGTCCCGCCACGTCGATGTAGCGCTCGCCGCGCTTGACGAAATACATCGGCACATCGAGCGCGTAGTCCACCCAGCGCTCAAAGCCCATGCCCGGCTCAAAGGCCCAGGGCAGCATGCCGGAACGCGCCGGATCGGTGTGCCGCCAGATTTCCGAACGGAAGGATAGGAAGCCGTTGGGCTTGCCCTCGGTGAAGGGCGAGTTGGCGAACAGCGCCGTGCCTACCGGCTGCAACGCCAGCGATACCCGCAGCTTCTTCACCATGTCGGCTTCCGACGAGAAGTCTAGATTGGTCTGCACCGTGCAGGTCCGGTACATCATGTCGAGGCCGAGCGTGCCGACCTTCGGCATGTAGTTCGTCATGATGCGGTAGCGGCCCTTCGGCATCATCGGCACTTCGGTGCGTGTCCATTTCGGCGTCATGCCGATGCCGAGAAAGCCAATGCCGAGCGGCAGGGCGACCTCATGTACCTGCGCCAGATGCGCGCGCAGTTCCCGGCACATCTGATGCACGGTCTCCACCGGTGCGCCGGACAGTTCGAATTGCCCGCCGGGCTCCAGCGAAATCGCGCCGCCGCCGGTGACGTCGAGGAGGCCGATGATGTTGCCCTCCTCCATGATCGGCTCCCAGCCGAGCAGCATCTGCATGCCGTCAAGCAGGGCGCGAATGCCGCGCGGGCCGTCATACGGAATGGGTTCGTGCCGGCCGAGCGCGAAGGGGAATTTCTCGTGCTCGGTGCCGATGCGGAATTGCGACTTGGGCTTGCAGCCGGCGGCGAGCCAGGCGACCAACTCGTCGCGCGTCTCGATCGGGCGCATGTCGATCTGGTCGCGGGCCATGCAAACGTTTCCGTCACCAAAAAAGGGCGGCGACCTTAACCACGGGCCTCGGCAAAGGGCAATGATGCGCCTACGCGAGCCTTTCGAGCAGGGCGCACAAGGTCGTAGCGTCCCCCTTCGACAGCTTGCTGCCGACGTGACGTTCGATAGCCGCCGAATAAGCGGTCCACATCCTCTTCTGCAAATTGCCGCCCTCGACGGTGATCGCCACGAACTGGCCGCGGCCATCGAGAGGGCACGACTTCCGTTCGACCAAGCCCGCCTGCACCATGCGATCCAGCAGCCGCGAGGTGCTGTATTGCGGCAAGAGCATCTGTTTTTCCAGATCGCGCGGGCGCAGCATCTTGTTCGGCGCGCGTGAAAGCTCGAGCAGCGCATCGTACCAGGCAAGGGGCGGGAATCCGGCCTTCTTGAGATCCTGCTCAACCGCCGTAAGCAAGCCCTGCTGGACGCGCAGCAGGCGCGCCCAGGCCGACACCGCTTCCCCTGATGGTCTCACTGTCCTGCCTGACATCTATAAACCCTAGCATTTTCATGCATTTGCATCAAGGTTGACAAGTAAATGCAATTGCATGAATATACATGCGATTGCATCTTTTCCCAGCGCTGTAGGAGGGACGACGATGAAGCTCTATTATGCACCGGGCACCTGCTCGCTTTCGCCGCATATCGCGCTGCGCGAGGCGGGGCTTTCGTTCGAGCTTGAGCGCGTCGACAACAAGACCAAAAGAACCGGGAGTGGCCAGGACTATCTCGCCATCAACCCGAAAGGCGCCGTTCCGGCGCTGGCCCTCGACAGCGGTGAAACCCTCACCGAGGGGTCGGCGATCGTGCAATACATCGCCGACAAGGCGCCAGCGAAGAATCTCGCCCCCGCCGCCGGCACCCTGGAGCGTTACCGCATCCAGGAATGGCTCAATTACATCGCCACCGAATTGCACAAGGGCTTTGCGCCACTGTGGAAGCCCAATGTGCCGGAAGATTACAAGACGGCGGTCAAGGAGACCCTTGCCAAGCAGTTCGCCTTTACCGACAAGCGGCTCGCGGGCCGCAGCTATGTCATGGGCGATGCCTTCACCATCGCAGACGGCTATCTCTTCACGATCTTGAACTGGAGCAAGTTCCACAACATCGATCTGTCACCGTATCAAAACCTCTCAGCTTTCATGCAGCGTGTCGCCGCGCGCTCCGAGGTGCAAAAGGCAATGCAAGCTGAAGGGCTCATCAAAACCGCGTAGTTCGCCGGCGCAGGATAGGCAGCGCGGCGAGCGCCAGCGCCGTGAAGCCCGCGCCGGCAAGGAACGTGCCTTGCGGCCCCACGGCATCCCATAAGCCCCCTGCGATCACGCTTGCCGCCAACATGGCGAGGCCGGTGACGAGATTGAACATCCCGAAGGCGGTGCCGCGCAGTTCCGGAGGCGCCGTGTCGGCGACCAGCGCCGCCAGCAGCCCTTGCGTCATGCCCATATGCAGCCCCCACAAGGCCGCGCCCAGGCCCACCGCGGTCACGCTTGCGCCGAACGCCAGCACGAGGTCAGCCACCAGCAGCATAGTGAAGCCGGCTGCTAACAAACCAAAGCGGCCGATACGGTCGGACAACACTCCCGCCGGCCAGGCGGAAAAAGCGTAGACCACATTCATCACCACCATGATCGCCGGCACGAAGGCGAGCGAGAGCCCGACGGATTGCGCGCGCAGCAGCAGGAATGCCTCGCTAAAGCGCGCGAGCGTGAACACCGTGGCGACGGCGACCACGAGCCAATAGGAAATTCCAAGGCGCTTTAGCTCGGCCAAGCTTAACGGCGAGCGGACGGGCCGAAGCGCCGGGCTGCGGTCCGGCTCCCGCACAAAAAAGACGATGACTGCTAACGACAGAAACGCGGGGATCGTTGCGGCCCAGAAAACAAAAGTAAAGTTGTTGGCGGCGAGCACCATCAAGCCGATCGCCAGCAGCGGGCCGAGGAATGCGCCGACGGTATCGAGCGATTGCCGCAGCCCGAAGCTGGCGCCGCGCAGATCGGGCGGGCTGAGGTCGGCGACGAGCGCGTCGCGCGGCGCGCCACGGATGCCCTTGCCGATGCGGTCGATGAAGCGCGCCGCTATAAGCCAGCCGACCGACGATGCCAAGGGGAACACCGGCTTGGTGAAAGCCGCTAGGCCATAGCCGATGGCGGCGAGCAGCTTGCGCTTGCCCAGCTTGTCACTCAGCGCGCCGGAAAAAATCTTCACGATGGACGCGGTGGCTTCCGCGATGCCTTCGATGATCCCCACGGTGAGCATCGACGTGCCCAGCACCGTGACCAGATAAAGCGGCAGCAGGGCGTGGATCATCTCGGACGAGACATCCATCAGCAGCGAGACGATGCCGAGCGCCCATACGCCGCCGGGGATTTCACGCCAGCGCAGGAAAGAGGGTGAGGAACCAGACGTCATAGGTCACCTCTCCCCGCGCGCGGGGAAATTTATATATTTTTCTCTCTCCGTCATCCTGAGGTGCCCGCGCGCAGCGCGGGCCTCGAAGGGCGACGGCCCGGGCCGCTCATCCTTCGAGGCTCGCTTCGCTCGCACCTCAGGATGACGGAAGAGGTGCCTGATCTGTTCCGACAGATCATTCTTATCCGCCGCGCAGCTTGCGCTGCACCCGCTCGTCGAAGCGTGCGACGTTGACCACCACGCGCGCATGCGTGCCGTCACCGACGCGCTCCTTGTCATCAAAGGCTTCGACGCGGAATTCCAGCGTGCGGCCATCCACCTTCAACAACTCCGCGGTCGCGCGTAGCCGCATCCCCACCGGCGTCGCGGCGTAGTGGCCGACATCCAGGCGCGTCCCGAGGCTTTGATGGCCGTGCGGCAGCAAGCGCTCCACCGCGTTGAGCGCCGCCGCCTCCATGAGATTGATCATCACCGGCGTGGCGAGCACATGCACGCGACCGCTGCCGATGCGCGGCGCGGTGTCTTCATCCTGCACCGTGATCTCGGCGGAGCCTTTCAGCCCTATCTTGAGTTCGGAAAGGTCCACGGGCTAAGCGGCCTGCCGCCGCGGCGGAGCGAAGCGCCTGTAGAAGGACTCGCCTTTGCTAGCCATTTCAACCAGCAGCTTCGGCGGCTTGAAGCGCGGCCCGTGCTTCTTTTCCAGGGCCTGACACATGTCGACGAAACGCTTCGTCCCCAGCATGTCGATCCACGACAGCGTCCCGCCGGTGAAAGGCGCGAAGCCCCAGCCCAGGATCGACCCCACGTCGGCTTCGCGCACGTCGGTAATGACGCCCTCCTCCACGCAGCGCGCGGCCTCCAGCGCCTGCACCGCGAGAAAGCGGTCTTTCAGTTCCTGGATGTCGATCGTGTCGGGATCGAGCTTCACCTGCTGCAGATCGGCCAGACCCGGCCACAGCCGCTTCGGGCCGCTCTGCGGATAATCGTAGAAGCCCTTGCCGTTCTTGCGCCCGTAACGGCCCTGCTTCTCCACGATTTCGGCAAGCAGCGCCTTCTGCCGGGGATCGACCGCCTGCGGGCCGAGGTCGGCTTCCGTCGCCTTGAGGATTTTCCAGCCGAGATCGAGCGCCACTTCGTCGTTGAGCGACAGCGGGCCAACCGGCATTCCGGCCATACGCCCGACATTCTCGATCATAGCCGCCGGCACGCCTTCGGTCAGCATGAGATGGCCTTCGCGCACGTAATTGAGCACGCAGCGGTTGGCATAGAAGCCGCGCGAGTCGTTGACCACGATCGGCGTCTTGCGGATGGCGCGCACGAAATCGAGCGCGGTGGCCAGCGCTTTTTCGCCGGTATTTTTTCCGAGGATGACCTCCACCAGCATCATCCGCTCCACCGGCGAGAAGAAATGGATGCCGATGAAGCGCGCGGGATCGGTGAACTCACCCGCCAGCGACGTGATGGGCAATGTCGAGGTGTTGGACGCAAAGATGGCGTCGTCGCGCATCACCGCCTTGGCCTTGGCGATCGCTTCGGCCTTCACCTTGCGGTCCTCGAACACCGCTTCCACTACGAGATCGCAGGATGCGAGCGCGGCGTAATCCGCCGCCGGCGTGATACGCGCGAGCAGCGCGTCGCGCTCCGCCGCCTTGGCGCGGCCCTTGTTGATCTGGTCGGTCATCAATTTGTGGGAATGCGCCTTGCCCTTCTCGGCGGATTCCTGATCGCGGTCGAGCAGGACGACGTCGATGCCGGCCATGGCGGTGACATAGGCGATGCTCGCGCCCATGAAGCCCGCGCCAATCACTCCCACCTTTGAAAGCTTGGTCGGCGAAACGTTCGGCGGCCGCCGCGCGCCCTTGTTCAACTCCTGCATGGAGACGAACAGCGAGCGGATCATGGCCGCCGCTTCCGGCGTGCGCAGGACTTTCGCGAACCAGCGCGACTCCACGCGCAGCGCCAGATCCATCGGCAATTGCAGGCCCTCATAGACGACCTGCAAGATCGCGCGCGCGCCGGGATAATTGTCGAAGGTCTCGCGCCGGTAGATCGCGTTGGCCGCGGGGAAGGTCATCATCCCGGCCTTGGAATAGACCGGCCCGCCGGGCAGCTTGAAGCCCTGCACGTCCCAGGGCGCGACGCCCTTGCCGCCGGCCTTGATCCAGTCTTTCGCCGCCTTGATGAGCTCTTCCGGCGGCACGATGGCGTCGATCAGCTTCATCGCTTTGGCGCGGTCGAGCTTGAGCTGGTCGCCCTTGAGCAAAAGTTGCAGCGCGTCGGCGGGCGGCATCAAGCGCGCCACCCGTTGGGTGCCTCCGGCGCCGGGGAACAGGCCGATCTTCACTTCCGGCAATCCCAGGCGCGTCTTCTCGTTGGCGGCGGCCACGCGGTAATGACAGCCGAGGCAAAGCTCCAATCCGCCGCCCAGCGCCGTGCCGTTGATCGCGGCCACCCACGGCTTGCCGCTCGTCTCCAGCCGCCGGTAAAGCTGCGACAGCATGCGGCTGTCGGCGAGCAATTTCGCCGTCGCCGCCTCCTTGCCTTGCGTGCGGACCATCTCGGCAAAGGTGCGGCTGAGCCCTTCCAGCATGGTCAGGTCGGCGCCGGCGCAGAAGGCATCCTTCGCGGACGTAATCACCGCGCCCTTGATCGCCGCGTCGCTTGCGACCTGCTCGACGATGGCGCCGAGTTCTTCGATCACCTTTTCGTTGAGCACATTCATGGAGCGGCCCGGCATGTCCCAGGTCACCAGCGCGATGCCGTCGGCGTCGATGTCGAGCTTGAAGTTGGTGTAGGTCATGGCCTGCTCCGTCCGCTCGATCGTTTGCTAGTCGAGATAGGGCTCGCCGGATTTGCGCGTGAACGTGTAGCTCGTGCCGTCATAATCATAGACAAGGTCATCGTCGGAATAGTGGATGCGCTCCTGGGGCGAGCGGTGGCCGACGACCAGAAAGACAGCATCGCCTTGCGAGCGGTTGACGAAGTGATGGCCGCCGGCGACGCCGCCCTGGAAACCGGCGGCCTCGCCCGCACGCAGCAGAGTCTCGTCTTTGTCCTCGATCAGCGTGATCTCGCCTTCCAGCACATAGACGAATTCGTCTTCCTGCTCGTGCCAGTGGCGCAACGCCGACATGGCGCCGGGCTTCAGCCGCATGAGGTTGACGCCAAACTGTGTCAGACCGGCCGCATTCCCCAAAGCCTGCTTTTCGCGCCCGGCGAATGGCGAACGAAATTGCTTGGGATACCTGCCGGCGCCCTTTTGCACCTGAACCTGGGAGATATCGATTTTCGGCATCAACTAGACCCGTTCGATGATAGTCGCGGTGCCCATTCCGGCACCGATGCAGAGCGTGATCAACGCGGTATTGAGATTGCGCCGCTCCAACTCGTCGAGCGCGGTGCCGAGAATCATGGCCCCGGTGGCGCCGAGCGGATGCCCCATGGCGATCGCGCCGCCGTTGACGTTCATCTTGCTGTCGTCGAGATCGAACGCTTGCAGATAGCGCAGCACCACGGCGGCGAATGCTTCGTTCACTTCAATAAGATCGATGTCGTCCAGCGTCATGCCGGCGCGCTTGAGCACCTTGTGTGTGACGTCGATGGGCCCCGTGAGCATCATCGCCGGCTCCGAGCCGATATTGGCAAAGGCCTTGACGCGCGCGCGCGGCTTCAGCCCCGCTTTGCCGCCGGCTTCCTTGCTGCCCACCAGCACCGCCGCGGCGCCGTCTACGATGCCTGACGAGTTGCCGGCATGATGCACATGATTGACCGCCTCGACTTCCGGATGCGCCTGCACCGCCACCGCGTCGAAGCCGCCCATCTCGCCCATCTGCACGAAGGAAGGCTGCAATTGCGCCAGCGTCTGCATGGTCGTGGTCGGGCGCATATGCTCGTCGCGATCCAGGATCGTGAGGCCGTTAACGTCCTTCACCGGCATCACCGAGCGCTTGAAGCGGCCCTCTTCCCAGGCCTTGGCCGCGCGCTGCTGGCTCTGCACGGCGTAAGCATCGACTTCATCGCGCGAAAATCCGTAGCGCGTGGCGATGAGATCGGCGGAAATGCCCTGCGGCATGAAATAGGATTTCAGCGCGATGGCTGGATCGACCGGCCATGCTCCGCCGGAAGCGCCGAGACCCACGCGGCTCATGGATTCGATGCCGCCGCCAATCGCCATGTCGTGTTGCCCCGACATGACCTGTGCCGAGGCAAAGTTCACCGCATCGAGGCCCGAGGCGCAAAAGCGGTTGATCTGCACGCCCGGCACGCCGTCGCCATAGCCGGCCACGATCGCCGCCGCGCGCGCGATATCCCCGCCCGCCTCGCCCACCGGATCGACGCAGCCCAGGACGACGTCATCCACCAGCGTGGGATCGAGGTTGTTGCGGTCTCGGATCGCCGCCAGCGTCTGTGCCGCCAAATTGAGCGATGTCACCTCGTGCAGTGAGCCGTCGGCCTTGCCCCGCCCGCGCGGCGTGCGCACGTGATCGTAGATGAAGGCATCGGCCATATGACTCTCCTGCTATCCCGTTCTGCGCGGATGACAGAGGTATGCCTGGACGAATCAGGCTACACTAGGTTACCTGCCGCTCTCTCGCAGAGCGATAGGCGCGGGCGTCAGCCAGCAGTCAAAAAGGGCGATATCGTGGAATTCCTCACCTCACGGCCGGACATCGTCGGGTCGAGCACGCAGCGCTGGCTTCTCAGCTATTGGCATCGGCTGCGCGGCACCGCGCTCTTGCCTGTATGGCAGGGATTGGAGGGAATACCCGAACTCGTGGCGATGGCCGATTATTTGAGTTACGCGGAGCTGGTTGGGGACGAAGATTCCCCTCGCCTGCTCATCCGCATGCAAGGTCAGCGCGTGGCTGAAGCTCATGGCGGATACGCGGTGGGAAAATTCCTCGATGAGTTTCTGAAGTCGCCTTACAAAGAGGCGTCGCTTGCAACCTGCCGTCAGGCGATCAAGACCAGGTTGCCGGTGTACACCGTCGTCGATCTGCGCGACTGCAATCAGCGCATCGTTCACTACGAGCGGCTGCTATTGCCTTTCGGCAAGGATGGCGTTCACGTCGATGGCGTATTGGCCTCCATCGAGGCGGTCAGCCCCGAAGGCGCATTTGAAAACCGCGACTTGATGAATCCGCCGGAGAAAAAACCGGCGTTCGCGCTCTGCACGACGATCCTGCATTAAAGCTCAAATCAAGAATCGCGCGCGCTAAAACGCCTCCGCCGGCAATTCCATCACGCTCGCCGCACCCGCTTGAATGCGCGCAAGATGCGCCGCCGTTTCCGGCAGCATGCGCTCCATGAAGAAGCGGCCCGCCACCAGCTTGGCGTTGAGATTGGCTTCGCTGCCGTTGGCGCCGACGGAAAGCTTGGCGCGCGACGCTTCCACGATGTGGCACCACATGTAACCGAGCGTCACCAGCCCGAAGAGGTGCATGTAATCCATCGCGCCCGCCCCGGCATTGTCCGGCTTCGCCATGGCGTTCTGCATGAACCACATCGTCGCCTGCTGAAGGTGCGCCAGCGCCTGGCCGAGCGGTTTCAGATACGGGTTCATCACGTCGTCGTCGGCACGCTCTTTCAGATAACCCTGCACTTCGTTGAAGAAGGCCATGACGGCGCGGCCGCCGTCCTTGCCGAGCTTGCGGCCGACAAGGTCGAGCGCCTGGATGCCGTTGGCGCCCTCGTACAGCATGGCGATGCGCGCATCGCGTACGAATTGCTCCATGCCATGCTCGGCGATATAGCCGTGGCCGCCGAACATCTGCTGCGCCAAGACGGTATTTGCGAAGCCTTGATCGGTGAGCACGCCCTTCACCACGGGCGTCAGCAGGCCCATGTGATCGTCGGCGGCCTGGCGTTCCTTCTCGTCCTGAGAGCGGTGCGCGATGTCGCTTTTGAGCGCGGTCCAGATCAGCAAGGCGCGCGCGGCCTCGTTGAAGGACTTGATGGTGAGCAACGTGCGCCGCACGTCGGGATGCACGATGATCGGGTCGGCCGGCTTGTCGGGAAATTTCGGCCCGCTCAGGGAGCGGCCCTGAAGCCGCTCCTTCGCGTAAATCGCGGCATTCTGGTAGGCGACCTCGGACAAGGCCAGGCCTTGCAGGCCGACGCCGAGCCGCGCCTCGTTCATCATCGTGAACATGGCGGCGAGGCCGCGATTCTCCTCGCCGATGAGCCAGGCGGTGGCGCCATCGTAGTTCATCACGCAGGTCGAATTGCCGTGAATGCCCATCTTGTGCTCGAGCGAGCCGCAGACAACGGCATTGCGCGCGCCCAGCGAGCCGTCGGCATTCACCAGGAATTTCGGGCATACGAAGAGCGAGATGCCCTTGGTGCCGGCCGGCGCGCCTTCGATGCGCGCAAGCACCAGATGCACGACGTTCTCGGACAAGTCATGCTCGCCCGCCGAAATGAAAATCTTCGTGCCGGTGATTTTGTAGCTGCCGTCCGCCTGCTTTGCCGCCTTGGTGCGCAACAGTCCGAGGTCGGTGCCGCAATGCGGCTCGGTGAGGTTCATGGTGCCGGTCCAGGTGCCGGCGATCATCTTGGGAAGATACGTCGCCTTCTGCGCCGGAGAGGCGTGCACGAGCAGCGCGGCGATCGCGCCTTGGGTGAGGCCGGGATACATGGCGAAGGCCATGTTGGCCGCGCACATGAATTCATTGACCACCACCGTGAGGGTGGAGGGCAGGCCCTGCCCGCCATATTCGGCCGGTGCGGAAATACCGATCCAGCCGCCGTCGATGATCTGCTTGTAGGCTTCCTTGAATCCTTTCGGCGTCGTCACCCTGCCGTCGTCGTGGCGCTTGCAGCCTTCCATGTCGCCGGTGCGATTGAGCGGCAGCAGCACTTCCTCGCAAAGCTTGGCCGCCTCGCCCAAGATCGCCTCGAGCACATCGGGTGAAGCGTCGGCGAAGCCGGGCAGGTTATTATGACGGTCGATGTGGAAGACGTCGTTCAGCAGGAACAGAACGTCTTCAACGGGAGCCTTGTAGGTCGGCATCATCCCCTCCGCGCGCGCGAGGATCCAGCGCCACGCCAATCCCTGTGCGGACGGCGCCTGGCCCGGCGAGTCTGGTATCAGGATCACGCATTCAGATTACGTTAACGTTAAGGCCGTGGCCGGAACGGATACCCGCGCCGGTGCGGCGCGGGTATCCGCTACCGATAAATCGCGGTTGGGATTTGTACTTAGCTATTTGTCCCTACACGGTAATATACCAAACAGTGCTGTTTCTAATCTAGCATTCCGGGGTGCTCGCATGTTCTGCCGGCATGACACGCTTCGGAAGTTTCTGTTTGGATGAGTGAATATCAGCAGAGCCAGTCGATGGTTCGCGCCGGCCGGCGCGAATGGGTGGTTGCTATCGCCCTGGTCGCATTCTCCGCCATCGCTTTCATTGCCGGCGCCCCGTTTGCGCGCACGCCGCTGCCGAAGGTTTTGACGTTCATACCGACGTTGGAGGTGGCGCTCGCCATCAACGACTTCATCACCGCCGTCCTGCTCATCAGCTTAGCCGCGCGGCAGCGTTCGCGCGCGCTGCTTGTTCTCGCGTGTGGATATTTGTTCAGCGCGCTCATGACCGTGGTGCATGCGCTGAGTTTTCCCGGCGGGTTTGCCGCCACCGGGCTCTTTGGCGGCAACCAGACCACCGCCTGGCTCTACACATTCTGGCACGGCGGTTTCCCGCTGTTCGTCCTTGCCTATGCGTTGCTTCCCCGGCCCGGCCACCCAGGCGACGAGTTGCCGGTCCGCCCACGCACAGCGGTGGTATTCGGCATCATTGCCGTCATCGGGTTGATCGCCGCGGTCGCGCTGTTGGTCACTGCGGGCCACGATCTTTTGCCTGTCGTGATCGTCAACGGTGATTTCACTTTGCTAGTAGCCAAAGGCGTGAGTCCGACAGTTCTTGCATTGAGCCTCATCGCGCTCATCGCATTATGGCGGCGGCCGGAACCGACGGTTCTCGATCTTTGGATCATGGTCGTCATGTGCGTGTGGGTGTTTGACGTCTCGCTCAGCGCCGTCATCGGCTCCGCGCGTTACGATCTCGGCTGGTATGGCGGCCGCATCTACGGGCTGCTGGCGTCCTGCCTCCTGCTCACGCTTCTTCTTGCCGAGATGAATCGCGTCTATGGCCGGCTGGCCGGCGCCCTGACCGAAATGCGGCACGCCAAAGTCGCGGCGGAAAGGGCCAACGAAGCGAAATCCGATTTCCTGTCCAGGATGAGCCACGAGCTTCGCACGCCGCTCAATGCCATCCTGGGTTTCGCCCAGGCGATGGAAACCGGCACGCCGCCGCCCACCGCCTCGCAGAAAGAATGCATCGACGAGATCCTGCGCGGCGGCTGGTATCTCCTCGAGTTGATCAACGAGATCCTCGATCTGGCGCTGATCGAGGCCGGGCAGCTTTCGCTCTCCAAGGAATCCGTCTCGCTTGGCGGCGTGCTGCTGGACTGCCAGGCGATGATGGAGCCGCAGGCGCGCAAGCGCGGCATTCATATGACCTTCCCGCAATTCGATGAGCCTTGCTTCGTCCACGCCGACCGCACGCGGGTGAAGCAGCTCTTCATCAACCTCCTCTCCAACGCGATCAAATATAACCGGCCGAACGGCGCGGTCGTGGTGAGTTGCGGTCCGGGCAGTGCCGGCCGGGTCCGGGTCACCGTCAGCGATACTGGCCGCGGCTTGTCCAAGGATAAGCTGGAGCAGCTATTTCAGCCGTTCAACCGGCTCGGGCAGGAGGCCAGCAGTGAGGAAGGCACGGGGATCGGCCTTGTCGTGACGAAGCGGCTGGTCGAGCACATGGGCGGCACCGTCGGCGCGGAAAGCACCGTGGGCGTCGGAACCACCTTCTGGGTGGAATTGCTGTCGGCAGCCCCGCCGGAAATCGAAGTCGGCAAGGCGGAAGCAACGCTTGTTCCCTCGCCCGTCGCGGCCGAAGGACCAGTCCGCACGCTCCTTTATGTGGAAGACAATCCCGCGAACCTGAAGCTCGTCGAGCAGCTCATCGCACGGCGGCCCGACATGCGGCTGCTGACCGCCTCCGACGGGCCGAGCGGCATCGAGACCGCCCGCAGCATGAAGCCGGACCTGATCCTGATGGATATCAATCTTCCCGGCATGAGCGGCATCAAAGCCTTGCAGATTCTGCGTGATGATCCAGCCACCATGCACATCCCCGTCGTCGCATTGAGCGCGAACGCCATGCAACGGGACATCGATAAGGGCTTGGCCGCGGGATTCTTCCGCTACCTCACCAAGCCGATCAAGGTGGCCGAGTTCATGGCCACGGTGGATGCCGACCTGGTGTTTGCGGGAAAAACCGCTGCTTCGAACAAATAACGCGGAGACCGGATGGTGAGCTCATCGGAAATGCTCAACGCCAGGATTTTGATCGTAGACGATCAAGAGACAAACGTCCGTCTTGTGAATCGGATACTGAAAGACGCGGGCTACACGCTCGTGTCATCCACCACGAACCCGCGGGAGGTCTGCGAGCTCCACCGCGAAAATCGCTACAACCTGATCTTGCTGGACCTGCAGATGCCCGGCTTTGACGGCTTCGAAGTCATGGAAGCGCTTAAGGATATCGAGCCCGACGGCTACCCTCCCGTTCTCGTCATCACGGCGCAACCCGCGCACAAGCTGCGCGCGTTGCAGGCCGGGGCGAAAGATTTCATCAGCAAGCCGTTCGACCAGGCCGAGATCTTGATGCGCATCCACAACATGCTGGAAGTGCGCCTGCTGCAGAACGAAGCCAAGAACTACAGCGAATTTCTCGAGCAGATGGTGGACGAACGAACCGCCAGTTTGCGGGACCGCGAGGAACTGTTCCGGCAAATAGCGACCAACATTCCCGAGGCGCTATGGATTCGAGATTGTGAGGGCAGGACGCTTCGCTACGTCAATCCTGCCTGGGAGAAGATAACCGGAAGGTCCGTTGCCGCCGGGGACGGCCTGAACAAGCTTTTGGATGCATTCCATCCGGATGACATGCAACGAATAATCGCTGAATTGAGAAATCATATGCACGGCGGCGTTAATATTGATTGCCGAGTCGCGCGGCCGGACAAGACTGTGCGATGGGTGCATGTTCGTACATTCCCGATCAAAGATGCCGAGGGAGAGCTGTATCGCGTCGCCGGAATGTTGGAAGACATCACCGATCGCAAAGAAGAGAGTCAGCGCGTCGAGCACTTGAAAGACGAATTCGTCGCCACGGTCAGCCACGAATTGCGCACGCCGCTCACCTCGATCTCCGCCTCGCTTGGCCTGCTCCTCGGCGGCGGCGCGGGAAAATTGCCGGAGGGAGCAGAACGGCTGCTCACCATCGCGCAAGCCAATAGCCAGCGGCTGGTGCGGCTTCTCAACGATATTCTCGATATCGAAAAGATAGAGTCCGGCAAGGTGGCGTTCGATCTGGAAAAAATCGCGGTCCGGCCGCTGATCGAGGAGGCGATCGAAGGCATTCGCGGATTTGCCGAAGGCTATGGAATCCAGGTCCGGCTGGAAGCCGGCGCGGAATCCATGGACGTATGCGCGGATTCCTATCGCCTGCTTCAGGTCGTTACCAATCTCTTGTCCAATGCCATCAAGTTCTCGTCGCACGGCGAGGTGGTGGTGTCGATTCATGGCGTCGCTGACGGCGTGCATATCTCCATCCGCGACCACGGCCCGGGTATTCCGGAGGACTTCAAGAGACATGTCTTCGAGAAATTCGCCCAGGCCGACACTTCCGACGCGCGGCAAAAGGGCGGGACAGGTCTCGGACTCAGCATCGTGAAGGAAATCGTGACGCGGTTGGACGGCCAAGTGAGCTTTGATGATGCGCCGGGCGGCGGCACGATCTTCCGCGTCATGCTTCCAGCCTGGGAAGCCACGGCAGGAGAATTAGCTTCAATCGCGCACAGCGGCGCCGCGCAAATGATATCTGGCGAAAATACGATCGGCGTGGCGGCGGACGATAGCCCATCGATCACGCCGGCAGCACGAACCAGCGTGGGCAGTTCCTAGAGGCTGATCCGATTAGATTGCATCGGATCAGCCTCTAGATTCATTGGTTTATCGCGCAATCTTGCGGCGAACCGGTTCCCACCCCGGATCAAGTCCGGGGCAGGCTTTCGCCGGATTGCGCTCTAGGCCGCAGAATCGACCGCGCCTTCGGGGATGCGCGCCCGCTCGGCGGCAAGAGTGGTGATAAAGAGCTCCGAATACAATCTCCGCAGCTCCGCCAGCGCCGTCTCTATCTCGTGTTTTTGCCGCTCCAGCAGTCTGATCTGCTCCACGCATTTTTGCCGGCTCAAGGGCAACGATGAACCCGGGGGCTTGCCTTCCTGCGCGGCGAGCATCTGGCTGATTTCCGCCAGCGTAAAACCGAGCTTCTTGCTCTTGAGAATGAGGCGGAGACGGGCCCGATCCGACTCGCTGTAGGTCCGCACGAGCCCCTGCCGCCGGGGCGAGATTAGCCCGCGTTTTTCATAGAAGCGCAGCGCCCGGAAGGTGACGTCAAACTCGCGGGCCAGGTCACCGATCGTGCAGGCCGCCTCTACGCCGGACGCAACCTGATCAGGCTCAGCGAATCGGATGATATGCGCGGTATTCACACTGGGCATGGCCGAGGTACCCCGTAGCCCCGGCAGCGATTTAGGGACGGGCGGCAGGCGACCTCAAGCTAGTAGTAAAACCTACATACCTCTTAAGCCGCGGCCGGCCAAAGACCGCGTGTTTCCGCGGCATTCCGCCCCTCCGGCCGGAAATATTAACCGGCTGTTTACCGTAACACCCGAAGACTCCGGTCCGAGGAATAGGACCGCGCATTCTCCCAACAAAAGCGCCGGTTCCAGATGAGCCATACGGCTCCCTGCTCCTCCCGTCGACAACGTGGGCGTGAGCATGAAACTTGGCGTTCCGTGGAGGGTGAAAGGCATTCGTCCCGATGCACGGGAAACGGCGCGCGAGGCCGCGCGCCGGGCCGGCATGTCCGTGGGCGATTGGCTCAATACCGTCATCCTCGATTCCGCGGAGGAGGAGGGCGTGCGCGTGCGGCGCCGCGGCTACGCGGACGCCGAGGACGACGACTCCGACTTCGAGAATCTGGCCGGCGTTCACGAGCGCCTGGACGAGCTTACCCAGCACCTTGAACGTCTCAACCGCGGCCCCGGCCAAGGCGCCGCGCCGCGCGGCTACGGCAACGGCGAGCGCGACGGTCTTCTGGAAGCCATCGCGCGGCTGGACCGGCGTCTCGATGATCTCACCGCCGAACGGCAAAGCCCTTACGCCAGAGCGCCGCAGCCTGCTCCGGCAGGCGCCGATCCCTGGGCGGCGGGCATGGATCAGGTCGTCGCCGAAATCTCGGCCCGCCAGCGCGCGCTCGACGCGGACCCCAATTCTCCGCGCCCAGCCCCAGCCCCGGCATCCAGCGCGCCCGCCCGTGCGCCGGCGCAGAATTTGTCCGGCCTTGAGCAGCAGCTTCGCGACATCACCACGCAGATCCAAGCTTTGCGCGCGCCGAGCGGCCTGGAGGAAGGCATCGGCGCGTTGCGCGCTTCCCTCGCCGAGATCGCGCGCACGCTCACGGAAGCAATGCCCCGCCGCGCCATTGAGGCGCTGGAAGCCGAGGTGCGGGCGCTGGCGGGACGGCTCGACAGCAGCCGCAATGCCGGCGTTGATGCGAACACGCTCAACTCTGTCGAGCGCGGACTCGCCGAAATACGCGATACCTTGCGCACGCTCACGCCGGCCGAGAACCTGAGCGGCTTCTACGACGCCGTGCGCAATCTCGCGCAGAAAATCGACCTTCTCAGCTCCGCCGCGCCGGACCCTGGCGCATTCCAGCAGCTTGAAACGGCGATCTCGACCCTGCGCGGCATCGTCTCGCACGTAGCCTCCAACGAGGCGATCGCGCAGCTCGCGGGCGAAGTGCACGCGCTTGGTGAGAAGATCGACCACGTCGCGGGTTCCAGCGGCGTCAATGCGCTCGGCGTGCTGGAAAAGCGCATCGCCCACATCGCCGACGCGCTGGACCAGCGGGCACAGGCCGGCGGCAGCGTGCCCCCGCAACTCGAAGCCGTCATCAAGGGCTTGAGCGACAAGATCGAGCGGATTCAATTGACGCGCGGCGATCAGGTTGCGCTGGGCCAATTCGAGGACCGCATCGTCAAGCTGGTCGAGAAGCTCGACGCCTCGGGCGCGCGCTTCAGCCAATTGGAATCGATCGAGCGCGGTCTCGCCGACCTGCTCGCGCACATGGAATCGCAGCGGACGGGCGGCATGGCGGCAGCGCCGCCCCACGTCGACGGCTTGCAGCGCGATATCGCCCGCACGCAAACATCGCTGGAAGCCGTGCATGGCACGCTCGGTCTCGTCGTCGACCGGCTGGCCATGCTCGAAGGCGACATGCGCGGCGGACAGCCGCGGCAGGCGCCGAAGATGCCGCAAGCCGCGGCCATGCCCGCGCCGCGTCCCGCGGCGGCCCCGCCACCACCGCCGGACCGCGCCACCGCCGCCGCCCAAGCCGCCGCCGCCATGGCGCGGGCGAATCCCAAAGCCGTGCGGCCGCCGATCGATCCCAGCCTGCCGCCGGACCAGCCGCTGGAGCCCGGTTCCGCCGGGCGCGGGCGGGTCGCGGTTTCCGCCACCAACCGCATCGCCGCTTCCGAGGCCGCCTTGGGATCGGCCAAGCCGCCCGTCATCCCCGATCCGGGCGGCAAGTCGAATTTCATCGCCGCCGCGCGCCGCGCCGCCCAAGCTGCCGCCGCCGATCCTTCCACCGCCGACCTTCGCGCCGCTGCCGCGCATCAAGGCGCGCCGGAGGAGAAGCCCAGCAAGACACTCGCCCAGAAGGTGCGCTCGCTGTTCGTCGGCGCGAGCGTGATCCTGCTGATCGGCGGCTCCTTGCGCATCGCGGCCAATTTCTACGATGCCCCCGATGCGGACGCCGCCCGCCCGCCATCTTTGGCGCAGGTGGAGCCTTCCTCGCGCGAGACGTCGGCGAAGCCCCCCGCGAAGATCGCGCAGAAAACACCGGAGCTTGGCGCGTGGCGCGACATCGCCGCCGCCGACAAGGCTTCGCCTGAAATCACCGGCTCGGTGCAACCGCCTGCATCGCCGTCACTGTCCTTGCCGGCCATGAATTTGCCCGCGCTTCCCGGCTCCCGCCCGCCGCCGCGCGGCGACAAGCTTCCGGCCACGATTGGCGGGTCCGCGCTGCGCACAGCGGCGGCATCCGGCAACGCCGCGGCGGAATACGAAGTCGGCGTGCGCTATGCCGAGGGCCGCGGCGTCGCGGCGAATTCCGCCGAGGCCTCGCGCTGGCTTGAGCTCGCGGCCCAGCGGGGCCTTGCGCTGGCGCAGTTCCGGCTGGCCGGCCTTTATGAAAAAGGCATCGGCGTGAAGAAGGACATTGAGACCGCGCGCCGGCTGTACAAGGCCGCCGCCGAGCAGGGCAACGCCAAGGCGATGCATAATCTCGCCGTCCTCTATGCCGAAGGCGCTGCGCTCAAGCCGGACTATCGCACCGCCGCGCAATGGTTCCGGCTCGCGTCGGACCACGGCGTCTCCGACAGCCAGTATAATCTCGCCATCCTCTATGCGCGCGGGATCGGCGTCGATCAGAGCCTTTCCGAATCCTACAAATGGTTCGCCCTTGCCGCCTCCCAGGGCGACCAGGAAGCGGCGAGAAAACGCGACGAGGTCGGCAAGCGGCTCGATCCGCAATCGCTGTCCGCGGCGCGCATCGCGGCGCAGGCCTTTACACCTCAGCCGCAACCCGAGGCGGCGATTACCGCGAAACCGCCGCCGGGCGGATGGGACGCGCCTGCCTCTTCGGGCGATGCCACACCGGCAGGCAAGCCGAAGGTGCGCGCCGGCGGGCCGGTCAGGCTGGGCAGCAGGTGAGAGGGCGGCCCGCGATTCTGTGGCGCGGGCAGGCTTTCTCTTTGCAGTCTTACGATCTCGAAAGACTTAGCGTACAAGCTCATCGTAACGAATTTCGTGGGCTCACGAGACGGGTACTCCCCCGGTCGCGGCCTCGTGGAATTTGTTGCGATTCCCTATTCCCGCCTGCTGGCGGTTTGCGCGCCCGCCGCGCCGCCCGCCAGAACGCGGGGGTATAAGCCCCGAACCGGCGAATCCGTCCGTGCAGATTTATCTTCCCATCGCCGACCTGCCCGTGAACGTCTTCCTCATTCTCGCGATGGGGCTGGCGGTCGGATTCATTTCCGGCATGTTCGGCATCGGCGGCGGCTTCCTGATGACGCCGCTGTTGATCTTCATCGGCGTGACGCCGGGCGTCGCGGTGGCGAGCGTCGCCAGCCACATCGCCGCGTCTTCGTGCTCAGGCGCGATTTCATACTGGCGCAAGAAAGCCATCGATCCCGCGTTGGCGCTCATGCTGCTGGCGGGCGGAGTTATCGGCACCGCCGTGGGCGTGTGGCTGTTCACGATGCTGCGGGCGCTCGATCAACTCGATCTGACGATTGCCCTCTCCTACCTGACCTTGCTCAGCATCGTTGGCGGCCTAATGGCTTCCGAGAGCCTGCGCGCCATCATGCGCAGCCGCGCCGGCAAACCCGTCGTGCTGCGGCGGCCCGGCAGCCATGTTTGGTTTCATGGGCTTCCATTCAAGTTCCGCTTCAAGCGGTCGAAGATCTACGTTTCCGCCATCCCGGTCTGGGTCATCGGGTTCCTGATGGGCTTCATCGGCGCCATCCTCGGCATCGGCGGCGGCTTCCTGCTGGTGCCGATGCTGATCTATCTCCTGCGCGTACCCACCGCGACCGTCATCGGCACGTCCATGGTGCTGACCATGGTGACCATGGCGTCCGCGACGGTGATGCACTCGGTCACCAATCATCTCGTGGACGGCGTGCTGGCGGTCATCTTGATGGTCGGCGGCGTCATCGGCGCGCAATTCGGTGCACGCGCCGGCTCCAAGATGAGGGGTGAGTGGCTGCGGCTTCTGCTCGGCCTGCTCGTGCTGGTGGTCGGGCTGCGTTTCGCCTATCAGCTCGTGGTGGAGCCGGGCGACCTCTATTCGATCCGCCTGGTGATGCCATGATGAGCCGGTGCCGCACCGCCCTCACGGCGCTTGCCTTCGTGCTGCTCACAAGCGTGCCAGTTTCGGCGGAACGCCTTGTCATCTCGCTCTCCAACCACCGGGTGATGGTGACGTCGAGCTTCACCGGCGTGGACCTGGTGCTGTTCGGAAGCGTCGAAGGGGATCAGGCCAGCGTGCTCCGCCGCGGCGGCTATGACGTGGTCGTCACCGTCGCCGGCCCGCGCGTGACTGAAAGGACCCGCCGGAAGGAACGCGTGTTCGGCATCTGGGTGAATGCCGATGCCCGGACCTTCATCGATGTGCCTTCCTATCTCGCGGTCATCTCAAACAAGCCGCCGGATGCGATCGCCGGCGCCGATACGTTGCGCCGGCAGCAGGTGGGGCTGGAAAATATCCTGCTGCCTCAGCGCATCGGCCCGGATGTCGCCGATACCGTCCGCGATGACCCATTCCGCCAGGCATTCATCCGGCTGAAGAAGGAACACGGCCTTTACATCGAGCGGACCACCGGCGTGACGTTCTTCACGCCGACTCTTTTCCGCGCCGACATCCCGCTGCCGTCGACCGCCCCCTTCGGCACCTATGAGATCGACGTGAAATTGTTCGCCGACGGCGTGCTGGTCACGCAATCCAGCTCAGCGCTGGAAGTGATCAAGGTCGGCTTTGAGCAATTCGTCGCGGACGCCGCGCGCGACTACGGCTTTCTCTACGGTCTTACGCTTGCGATGATCGCGCTGCTGATCGGCTGGTTCGCCAGCGTGGTTTTCAGACGGGATTGATCGGCTTCAATCCGCCAGACAGCGCTTCGCCGTAAAGGCGTAGAGCCGCCCCTCACCTAGCATATGCGCGGTGAAGGCAAGCGTGCCGAACAGGCTGGTAAAGGCACGGTCGCGCACGTTGAGCCCGCCCGCATAGGCGCCGAAGGCCGGCATCACCGCGCGTTTTCCATTCGACGCGAAGCACCGGCGGCTCACGGTGCGCCCGCGCTGCGTCACCCGGGCCACCGGATGCAAATGGCCGGCGATCTCGCCGTCCGGCGCTTTTGCCGTCGGTTCGTGACGGAACGTAAGAGCGCCGAGCGCGAGCGTCGCGGCGAATTGTCCGCCAATGCCCTCGGCGGGTTCGGGATCGTGATTGCCGGCGATCCAGATCCAATCGCGGCCGCGCTGCAACACCCGCAGGTTTTCCCGGTCGCCGTCGTGCAGGCGGCTCGCACCTTCACCATCGTGGAAATTATCGCCAAGCGCTATCACGCAACGCGGTGCATAGCGCGTGATGAGCTGCGCCAACCGCGCCAGCGTTGATGCTGTGTCATAGGGCGGCAGCAGCACGCCGCGCTTGGCGAAGCTTGAGCCTTTTTCCAGATGCAGGTCGGCGACCGCGAGCAAATTTTCTTCCGGCCAATACAGCGCGCCACCGCAGTCGGCGATGAGAGAGATGCCTGCCACAGTAAGCGTGTTACCCGCTCGTTCCCGCGAAAGCGGGGACCCAGGAGATTGGGATTCTGGATTCCCGCCTGCGCGGGAATGAGCGGAATTCAAGCTCACCCCATCGCCTCCTTCACCAATTCCGCCTCGGCTTCCGCCAGCAGCGCATCGGACGCTTCGCCGTACACCTGTTCGCGCCCGATCTCCAGCATCACCGGCACGGCCAGCGGCGAAACGCGGTCGAGAGGCTTATGGATGATTCGCCCCTTGATGCGCGAAAGTGCCTGACCGAGGCGGCGGATGTCGAGCAGCCCGGTCGCCGCATCTGCGCGCGCCGCGCGCAGCAGCACATGGTCGGGCTGGTGCTTGCGCAGCACGTCATAGACGAGATCGGTCGAGATCGTGACCTGCCGCCGCGATTTCTCTTCGCCGGGAAAGCGCCGCTCAATCAGGCCCGCGATGATGGCGCAGGTGCGGAAGGTGCGCTTCATCAACGCCGATTCCGCGAGCCAGGCTTCAAGATCGTCGCCCAGCATGTCCTCGTCGAACAGCTTCGCAAGCGACAAGTCGCCCGTCTCGATATGTTGGCCGACGTCGCCTAGGCCCCATGCCGCCAGCGCATATTCGTTGGCGACAAAGCCGAGGGGGCGCAGCCGCGCGCGCTCCAGCCGGCGCGTCAACAACATGCCCAGAGTCTGATGCGCCAGCCGCCCTTCGAACGGATAGCAGACGAGATAGTGTTTGTTGGCGCGCGGAAATGTTTCCACCAGCAGATCGCCCGCGGACGGCAGCAGCGAGCGCCATTCTTGAATCTCCAGCCACTCGCGCACCTGATCCGGCAAGGCGCGCCAGGCGTGATGATCCGCCAGCAGGTCGCGCACGCGCGCGGCAAGATAAGTCGAGAGCGGAAACTTGCCGCCTTCATAGGACGGCACTTTGGGGTCGGTGTCGGTGGTGCGCGAGACATAAACCTCGTCCTCCACCAGCGCCTCGTATTTCAAAATCTCGCCCGCGAAGACGAACGTGTCACCGAGCGCCAGCGTCTCGATGAAATATTCCTCCACCTGACCAAGTAGCCGTCCGCCGCGCGGGATGGCGGTCTTCGACGCCCGCGCGCGCACCAGCCGCACCTTCAGCATGTCGGCTTCGACGATGGTGCCGACGTTCATGCGGTAGCGTTGCGCGATGCGCGGACGGGTGATGCGCCAGCGGCCGTCCTGCCCCTGGCGGATTTTCGCGAAACGCTCGTAAGCCTTCAGCGCGTAGCCGCCGGTGGCGACGAAATCCACCACGTCGTCGAAATCCTTGCGCGTCAGATCGGCATAGGACGCGGCGGCTTTTACCTCCGCATAAAGTTCCTCGTTGCGGAACGGCTCGCCAACGGCGCAGCCGAGCACATGCTGCGCCAATACGTCCGACGCGCCGGTACGCGCGGGCGGCGTGTCCTGCGCATTGTCGGCGACCGCGCCGAGCGCGGCTTCGCATTCCAGCACCTCGAAGCGATTGGCCGGGATCAGCACTGCGCGCGACGGCTCTTCCAGCCGGTGGTTGGCGCGGCCGATGCGCTGCATCAGCCGCGACGATCCTTTCGGCGCGCCGACGTTGATGACGAGATCGACGTCGCCCCAGTCGACGCCGAGATCGAGCGACGAAGTACACACCACCGCGCGCAGCTTGCCCGCCGCCATGGCGTCTTCCACTTTGCGCCGCTGCGCCACGTCGAGCGAGCCGTGATGCAGCGCGATGGCGAGATTGTCGTCGTTCATCCGCCAAAGGTCCTGGAACAGACCTTCCGCCTGGCTGCGGGTGTTGACGAAGATGAGCGTGGTCTTGTGGCGCTTGAGAAGGCCGTAGATTTCGCCGAGCGCATGGCGCGCGCCGTGGCCAGCCCAAGGGAGTTGCTCCTTGGTGTCGAGCATGGAGACTTCCGGCGCCGCGCCGCCTGCGGCCAGTACAAGATCGGCGCGGGCTTCCTTTCCCTCCGGCTGCGGCACGAGAAAGCGGCGCAGGTCGTCCGGTTCCGCCACCGTGGCGGAAAGGCCGACGCTGGTGAGATCGGGCGCGAGGCGAAAGAGCCGCGCGAGCCCGAGCGAGAGAAGATCGCCGCGCTTGGACGTGACCAGCGAATGCAATTCGTCCAGCACGACACGCTTGAGCGAGCCGAACAGATACGGCGCATCGGCTGAAGCGAGCAAAAGCGCAAGCTGCTCCGGCGTCGTGAGCAATATGTCCGGCGGATCGCGCCGCTGACGCTGACGCTTGGAAACAGGCGTGTCGCCGGTGCGTGTCTCCAGCCGGATGGGCAAGCCCATCTCCGCCACGGGCCGTTCCAGATTACGCGCGATGTCCACCGCCAGCGCCTTCAGCGGCGAGATATAGAGTGTGTGCAATCCGCCCTCGCGGCGAATCCCGTGGCCGGTGGAGATGAGTCTTTTTTCCTCGCCCCTTGCGCCTCCTGCTCCCTCCCCCCTTGAGGGGGAGGGTTGGGGAGGGGGGTAAGCAGCAGATGAAACGGGCGCGAGATACCCCCCCTCCCCCGACGCGGCCGGCGCGGGCTGCGGCGCCGCTGCGCCGTCGGCGGCCGGCCCGAGGGGCAACGGAGCGCGGGGCGGGAGAGGGGCGGCGCGCG
>Ga0080064_1000175_pt1 | contig 191323 bp, 177 predicted proteins | sample Subgrocontami54m_FD_69260 | JGI IMG/M metagenome (GOLD analysis project Ga0080064, IMG submission 69260) | Subsurface groundwater microbial communities from S. Glens Falls, New York, USA - GMW46 contaminated, 5.4 m (SPADES assembly) (version 2) ...
GACGACCTGGGCAAGAAGTGGTTCGCCAAGCACGGCATGGACGAACTGGTCAACGACGTGATCAGCCGCTGCCCGACCAAGGCGCTGTCCCTGAAGAACACCAAGGATGTTTCCACTGCCGAGGGCGTCTCCAGCGTTGCGATCAACGACACCCAGTCAATGCAAATCGAGAACCACAGCTGCGTGCGCTGCATGCACTGCATCAACGTCATGACCGGCGCTCTGGCTCCTGGCAAGGACAAGGGCGTGACCGTCCTGATCGGCGGCAAGAGCGTGCTGAAAATCGGCGCCACCATGGGCACCGTGATCGTGCCGTTCATGAAGCTGGAAACCGATGAAGACTTCGAGAAACTGGTCGAGATCGGCCAGAATACCATCGACTTCTTCGCCGAAAACGCGCTGGAGCATGAGCGCACCGGCGAGATGATCGACCGTATCGGCCTGGTCAACTTCCTGGAGGGCATCGGTGTGGATATCGACGCGAACATGATTCTTGAGCCGCGTTCGAATCCTTATGTCCGTATGGACGGCTGGGACGAAGAGGTCGAGAAGGCCAACGAGCGCAAGGCAAACGCAGCCTGATTCATCAACGTTGAGCCTGCGTTACTTGAAACCCGCATGCCGGAAGGCATGCGGGTTTTTCTTTGGCTAAACTTCCGGAATGGCGCCGCTTGATTCCAGATTCATCAAGCTTTCCGCCTCCTGCCGAAGAAGAGTGAGTTTGTCGGCAATGTCCGGGGCGCGATTACGGCACGCCACTTCCAGGCGCAAGGCGGCAATTTCAAGTGCGGAAATGCCACAGTAGAGCGCGCCGCCACGTAACCTGTGAGCCAGTTCCTCCACTTTCTCCAAATCCGAAACCGAATAGGCCGCCTGAAAGGCATCCAGGCAGGAAGGCAACTCCGCCAACTGCATTCTCAACGAAATCAACCAGTCCTCTCGACTACCACCCGCTCTTTCCATACCCAGCCCGGCATCGATGATAGGCAGATCGGAATGAGGCGAATCAGGAAAATTCTCCTCCACAGCCTGCTCCTCTTTCTTTTCAGCAGGCTGGACACAAACCGGCGCAAACGGAAACCATTTCTCAATGGCCTTGCGCAACGCTTCTTCGGTCAGCGGTTTTTCCAGGTAGTCATCCATCCCGGCGGCCAGGTATCGCTCTCTGTCCCCGCTCAGTGCATTAGCGGTTAGCGCGACGACAGGCGTCAGATTGGCGCCATCCTGTAACATCCGGATGCGCCTGGTCGCCTCGATACCATCCATCGCCGGCATGTGCACATCCATCAGGATCAGGTCGTAGTGCTGCCTGCCGCAAGCCTCCACGGCTGCGACGCCATCCGCCGCTTCGTCCACGTCTATGCCCCACTGATGCAACAAAATCGAGTTCAATTTGCGGTTGATTTCATTATCATCCACCACCAGAATCCGCAACTGCACAGGCGGGGAGCCCTCCTCTCGCAAAGGGGAGGGAGATGAGACACCCTGGCTCTCGACAGGCTGCGAGAGGAGTGTAGCCGTATCTTCACCCGCTTCCTTGAGGCATAGAGAAGTCGTGAATCGGGACCCCTTGCCGGCCACGCTCTCGACCGCGATTGTGCCATTCATCATTTCAACCAGACGATGGGAAATGGCCAGCCCCAGCCCGGTCCCTCCGTAGCGGCGGGTAATCGAGGCATCCCCCTGGCTGAATGGCTGGAACAGCTGCCCAATCAGCTCGTCAGTCATGCCGATTCCGGTATCAGCCACGCTGATTTCGAGGTGGATCGAACCGTCGCCTCCATCCAGATGTTTCACCGTAACTGTGACTGCACCGGAGTGAGTAAACTTGATGGCATTGCCGAGGAGGTTGGCCAGGATCTGGCGGATCCGGGACGGATCGCCCATCAGCTTTACGGGCATGTCCCGGTCGATCTCCAGGATCAGGCGCACCCCTTTGCTCTGGGCGCTGGGCGTATAAAAGAGGATGCATTGCTCGATTAGATACCCCAGATCGAATGCCAGGCATTCGATCGACAGTTTGCCTGCTTCGATCTTGGACAAGTCCAGGATGTCGTTGATAATCGTCAGCAAGGCCTGGGATGAAGCATCGCAAATATCGAGATAATCCTGCTGGATCTCGTCGACGCGGGTTTTTTTCATCAAACCGAGAAATCCGATCAGGCCATTCAACGGCGTGCGGATTTCATGGCTGACGTGGGCGAGGAACTGACTTTTTGCCTGGTTGGCCATTTCCGCACTGGCTTTGGCTCGCTCAGCCTCTTCCTTGAGCCTTGCCAGATCTCGCGTCCGCTCCTCGATGCGATCCTGCATGTTGGTGTAGGCCGATTGCAACTCTCCCGCCATTTCGTTGAAGCCCTGCTCCAGTTTCGCCAGCTCGCCGCCGGAGTCCACGGTAACGCGCGTATCGAGATTGCCGTGAGTCATGCGCACAACCGCGTCGAGCAGGCGTGACAGCGGACGGATGACATCCCGGCTCATGCCCAATGCCAGCAACAAAGCGCCGAAAAATCCGAGCGTACCGATGGCCAGGCTGATCATGACAAAATGGGTTTTGCGCTGCTGGGACGCGGCGGTAGACAGCTCCACATAAACCCTTCCAAGCACTTTGTTTTTGTTGCTGTCGGGGGATTCTGCGCGGTCAAACAGGCCATATTCGCCAATATCATTTTCACTCTGGTAAATCAGCGCTGCAAAAACCAGGGAGTCTTTTCCAGGCGAATCAATTTGCCCGACGTCAGCAAGCCCTCCCGCTTTATGGTCGAAATTGCTGGGTCGACCGCTCACTGCGAGAATTTTGTCGCGGTCATCGGTAATAATGATCGCATTGACGTCTTTTTCCTTCATCATCGCCTGAGCGAGCGATTGCAGAATTTCCCGATTACCGGAAAATGCGCCGTATTCACTGGCCGACGCAAGCTGACGGACGATCAACATGCCCCGCGACTTCAGGGCGCCATCCATTTCTGTAATGCCGCCGATCAGAACCAGGACGCTCAACAGAGTGGCAACGACGACTACCGGGAGCATGGCCAGGAACAAAATCCTGTATTTGATGCTCCAGTTTTTCATGGTTCGCCCTCTGAAGAGCGCTTCAGTTTGTTGTTCAGGCTGGCTTCGTCGTCGAGGCTGATACCGAGTGAGCGGGCAACCTGAGTATTGACGCCAACCGAAAAATAGCGAGGTGGCTGGGGTGGCGGCAAGCGCCGGTCTGCCGCCAGGCGCTGGATCATTTCCGCTGCCTGCTGGCCGATTTGCTCGGGCACGCTGAACACCGCCGCAATCGCGCCTGCCTTGACATAGGAAGGCGAAAATCCGAGCAGCGGCACTTGATGGCGATAGGTCGTAAGCAGAATGCTCTGGATGGTATTGCGGTTGTAGATCACCGGATCGGGAACCGCCAGTATCACATCGCTTTCACCCAGCAACCGCTTCAGTACCGGTAGCAGTTCGGCCTCGCCATCCACTGCCTCGATGATCGCGACAAAGCCGGCCGCCCTGGCCGCCGCACTCAGCGCCGCAGCAAGCTCGGTCGAATTGGGCGCCAGCAGGATGCCGACTTTTGTCCGGCCTGGAAGCGCATGGTGAATCAAGGCAAACTGCCGTGCCCAGGGCTGATCAAGAGTGATCGCAGAAAAATTACGTGAATCGCCGAGGCGCCCGCTCTGCCGACCAGCCTTCTCGAATGCGGCACGCGGCACCAGCAAGCTGAGCATGGGCTGAGGAAGATTCTTTTGCGCCAGCGCCTCCATTGCTCCGGTACCGACGGCCACCAGCAACTGTCCGGGGTCGGCACGGAGGGCATCCCCTTCCTTCAGCGTCATCACCCTGACCGGCAGCCTGGCTGTAGCACCGCCCTGGGAGAGCGCCGCGCGCAGCTTGTCCGCCACCTGGGCGTAAGCGCCGCCTTCCTCGCTCAGCACCACGGTCACCCCATCCAGCGCTGCTGCCGTGAGCGGCAGACAGAGCATGGCCAGGGTGAGGCACAGAGCGGAGAAGAAGCGCCAGGAATGCATCAGGCTCTCAGAGGTCCAGCTTCAAATTGAGCCAGGCAGTGCGACCGGGCACCTGATTGTCGTGGCGGAACTCGAAATACCGGGCATCGGCGAGATTTTGAACTATCAATGCCAGTTCACCGTTCGCTCCTCCGGTGCGGAAGGCGTAGGCGATGCGGCTATCCCAGCGGCGCACGGGAGCGATGAAATAACCCCTGCCTTGGGAAATATTGAAGTCCGTTCTGTCAAAATGCGTTTCATCGGTCTGGTAACCCGTTACGCTGGCTCTCCAGTGGCTGTCGAAGCTGTGCGACAGCATCAAACTCTGATTGTTGGTTGGCACCGAATAGGTATAGGGAATCCTGTCCACATCGGGGCTCACCGTATCCGCATGTGACAGGCCGTAGATCAATCGGGTACGCGGACCGATGTTCCATTTCAACTGGGTTTCGAAACCTTTAATGGTGGCGCGACCGGAATTGAGATTGCCATTATTCGCAGCATCATTTCTATGATCTGCAATCAGGCTGGAGTATTCCTCATAGAACAGGCGAAAATCCACGTCCAGACTGGCGAATTTCCCCAGATACCCGATATCGGTGGCATGTACCCTTTCCGGATTCAGGACCGGGAGAGAGGGGTGGTTATTGTCTACGCGCTGGTACTCCTCCCAGGCTTTCTCGAACACCGAGGGCGTACGCGTAGCTTTGGAATGCGAAGTGCGCAGGGTATGCCCCGGCAGGAAATGCCAGTTGGCAGCCAGCCTTGGTGTGATATCGGTACCGGTATAGCTGTTGTTCTCAACCATAGCGCCTATGTTGAACACCAGTTCTGGACGTGCCCGCCACTCCAGGTTGCCGAACAAGCGGGATAAATCAAAAGGTCGCGTTTCAAAGTCATCCGGTCGAGGCGGACCAAGCGCAAGCCCCAGATCTCCAAGCTCGTGAGGTGCATAGGTAGTGTCCCGTCTTACGCTGCCACCCCACACCAGACGGGTGTTGGTGCTGGGCGCGAAAGTGTGCTGTATTTCCAGGTCGTCACGCTGAAGGATGACATCGCCATTCGATCTGGCATTGAACTTTGTCGGATCGGTACTCGTGTTAATCAGTTGCGCACTGCTGCTTTCGACCATATGGTAAAACTGTACCGAAAGCCCTCCTCCATCCGCCAATGCCCGTCGCCAGTGCAATTGTTCAAAATGGTTGTCGGCCTGCTTGTCCGGCGCATACCATCCATCCACTTCACCGGACTGTCTTGGCCCGCCGTTGTAGCCGAGCTGAAATTCCAGCGTATCTGCGAGGCTGACCTGATAATCGGCACGGAAGGTCAGCTGGCGAATCTTCTTGTCATCGAACTTGTTTTTGGTCCAAGTCCATATGGAGGTGGGGGAACCCCGCAAATCGGGGTTGTTGATATCGGCATCCTCCCCCTTGTCATTGCGCAGGCTGGCAGTGATTCGATACGTGAGGTCGCCGTTTTTACCGCCATAACGCGCCACCGCCTCTTCCCTGCCTCTCCCCCCAGAAAGGGAAAGATGCTGGCCCAGGGTCTCGGCTGAGTGGGCGGTGATGATGTTGATCACCCCGGAGAAGGAATTGGCGCCGTAGCTGGCCGCATTCGGCCCGCGAACCACTTCGATGCGCTCGATATCGTCCATCGCCACCGGAATATCGCTCCAGACCACGCCGCCGAACAGGGGAGAATAGACCGAGCGTCCATCCACCAGAACCTGCATGCGATGCGAGATGGTTTCCGACATCAGGCCGTGATAGCTCACGATACTTTCGCTGGAATAATAACGCGCTGCGTGATACGCCACGAACATCCCAGGCACCAGCCGCATCACCTCCGACAAATCCCAGGCACCGGAATCCTTGATCATCTGCCGGTCGATGATGGTCACTGCCGCCGGCGCATCATCCACCCGCTGGGACAGGCGAGAGACGCTGAGCACGACCGGCATTTCGTCGAGATAGGCATCTTCAGAAAAGCCGCTCTCAGCGCCCGGCGTCATGCCGGCGTAAAGCAGCAGAGCACTTCCCAGCAAGCCGGGTATTAATACAGGAAGGGATTTACGCATGCCGGCCTCTTGCCTGAAGTGGGGTGATACGCTTTGCGTATGGATAGAGCGTCACGGTTCTTGATTTTGGACAAGCCAGCTAATTTTTATAATGAATGATAAATTACCAGAATCCCTCTGCTGTTCGTATAGGGGATTCCCTCATAGTTAAGACGCCACCATCTTAATCAGAGGTCGAGCTTCAGATTGAGCCAGGCGGTGCGACCGGGGGGCTGATTATCGTGGCGGTATTCGAAATAATTTGAATCCGCCAGATTCTGCATGATTAGGGCTAATTCTCCAGTTCCGGTTCCCGTCTTGAAGCGATAGGCCACACGGCCATCCCAGCGACGATAGGTATCAACAAAATAATGGCTATTGCTGGGGCCTTCATCCGCTCCCAACATACGCACCTCGCCCACTTGGTAGCCTGTCAGACTACTGCTCCAAGTGTCGTTAAAGCGATGCGTTAGCATCAGGCTTTGGCTGTTGGTAGGGGCCGAATTGGTATATGGCTGTCCATCCTCGTTGGGGCTGGCAATACGCGTATGGGAGAGACCATAAATCAGCCTGGTGCGCTGATCCAATTGCCACTGCAACTGGGTTTCGAAGCCTTTGACCACAGCACTGCCAGTATTGTGACTGGCCAATGAACTTGTTCCGACGCACAGAACGCCTGCGGGCGTTGCGCCGGGGATGCTGCAAGGATTGTATTTGAATGACGAGATCAGGTCGGTCAGCTCATCATGGAACAACCTGAAATCGACATCAAACTGAGAGGATTTCGCCAGGTAACCAACCTCGGCGGAGGTAATGCGCTCTGGTCTCAAGCCGCCAGTGGCATAGCGGTAAATCAAGTCTGCCGGCACGGTGGGAATACGGTAGCGATTGTCGGCCTTTTCCTCGAACAGACTGGGCGTACGAGTAGCTTTGGAGTAACTGGCACGCAACGTCTGATCGGCTGAAAAATGCCAGTTCACCGCCATGCGGGGGGTGACATCAGTTCCGGTGAAATCATTGTTCTCTGCCATCGCGCCCACGTTCACCACTACCTCGGGCTTGATACGCCATTCCAGATTACCGAACAGGCGTGCCAGGTGGAAATCAAAGCTGTCCTGCCTGTTCAGATACAGCGGCCAATAGGTTTTGTCGAGACGTACACTGCCTCCCCATACCAGACGGGTGTGATCACTGGGCGAGAAAGTGTGCTGCACCTCCACGTCATAACGATGAGCAACCACATTTGCATTGAAACTCAAACCCTTGTACAAAACGGAAGTCGGATAGAGGGTGTCAACAGTGCTTTCCTGGCTGTGATAAAACTGCACTGACAATTCGTTGCCCACATCCAGGCTGCGACGCCAGCGCAATTGTTCGAAGTGGTTCTCTACACTCTTGTTGCGCGGATAAAAACTGTCAACCGACCAGCCTTCCTGACGGTCCCCCCCGTTATAACCAAACTGGAACTCAAGTTGGTCAACGGCGCTGAGATGGTAATCAGCTCGGAAGTTGAGCATCTTGATCAACTTGTCATCGAACTTATTGAGCGCCCATTGATCCGTATATTTCAGCGGACTGTCGATCCTGACATTTTCACCTTTGTCACTACGCTGGCTAGCTGTCAAGCGGTAGGTCAGATCGTCGCTACGGCCACCATACCGTGCAACCACCTCATCCCGGCTGCGCCCGGAGGAAACTGAAACAAACTTCCCTTGCTGTTCTGCCGGATGACGAGTGATGATATTGATGACACCGAGGAAGGAGTTGGCGCCGTAACTGGCAGAATTGGGGCCGCGAATCACCTCAATACGCTCGATGTCATCCAGCACAATCGGAATATCGTCCCAAAGCACCCCGCCGAACAGAGGTGAATAGACCGAGCGGCCATCCACCAGTACCTGCATGCGGTGGGCGTAGGCGTCACCCAATCCGTGATAACTAACCATGGAATTGGTGGTATATACATTACTGGCGTGGTAGGCGACATACATTCCCGGCACCAGCCGCATCACCTCCGCCAGATCCCAGATGCCGGATTCCTTGATCATCTTCCGATCGATCACCGTCACTGCCGCAGGTGCTTCGTCCACCCGCTGAGAAAGGCGTGAGACGCTGAGCACAACGGGCATTTCATCCAGGTAGGTGCTTTCCGAAAATGCGCTGTTTTCAACCGCCGATGCCATGCCGGCACAAAGCACCAGGGCACTTCCCAGCATGCCATGCCCGGAGCTGAAACGAGAGAGAAAACAGGAATTGCGCACGTCGGCCTCCCAGACCAAAGTATTTATTGTTGAACAGAGCAGCTAATTTTTTGAAAGTACTGACAAATTACCAGAAAAGCCTTGCTTACGCATAAGGTTTCTCCTTATCGACATTGGGGCCGAAAAGTCGCAAATCGGTGCTTTGAGGCCGCTAATCGAGCCAGCGCACCAGATAGAACAACCGGAAACCTTCGGATGAACGCGAGGGGCCGAACACCACGGCAGGTACAAGCCGACCGGCAGGGTCGGCGCCGGTTCGCGCCTCCTCCTCGGAAGCCTTCACCGCCACGCAGTTTTCCGGGAAACGCTTGCGGTTAGGACTCGGCGCATAAACCAAAGCGTAGCATTCGCGGGCAAGGCCAGTATCGGGGTCGATCAGGGAGGATTTCATGGTTGTTTACTCTCACACGGACAGGCATATCATCAAGACGAGTATTTTACCGATTTGATGGCGCAGAAGGCACGATGATTGTATGGGACGGGGGAAGCCTAAAAAAGCTATTGAACCTGGAAAAATCAGTTACCCACGGGGCACACGGGGTACATGGTTTGACGCTCCAAAAGCCTTGTCGCCTAGGGGTGCCTGCTTTTGGTCTTCCCCGTGTGCCCCGTGGTTCAAATGCCGTTTTTAGGTTGAGTCACAGGCTCCTCCTGCGGCGTAGAATCGACGGCGCCTTCGCCGTCTTGACCAGATTTGGCTGTTATCTTCTTCCCCTTGCCTTTCTTCGCAGCGTCCAGTTTCGCCTGTTCCGGCAGAGGCCGGGCCGAGTCGGTAAGCGGTTTCAAAGTGAGCAGCAGATTTTTCAGGACTTGCGCCGAGAGGGATGAGGTGAACTCATAGTTTGCCGCATCCGCACCGGGCACGAATGCGGTTAGCGTGCCGAAAAAGCGGTCCCCGATGAAGAACACGAACGTGGCGGAGCGGTTCACTGCGCGGGATTCCTTGATTGCGCCGCCTCCCGAGAAAGTGACGTAGCGATGGTCGCCGGTGCCGGTCTTACCGCCCAGCGGAATCTGCGTGCCGTCCTCTCTCACGATAGCGTGGGCAAGGCGCATGGCTGTTCCTCCCTCCACCACATCGATCAGCACGCTGCGCACCGTGGCAGCCAGTTCAGGCGTAAACAGTCGTTCACTTTTAACGGGGGCGCGATCAATGACAGTTTCATAGGGTGTATCCACACCGAAGCGCATGCCTTCGATCATCATCGAGGGTGCCCGGACCCCATCGTTGAGTATGATGCCCATGAGTTCGGCGAGCGCAGCGGGGCGATCGCCGGAACTGCCGATGGCCGTGGCCAGCGAGGGGACCAGTGAGTCGAACGGGTAGCCGAGCCGCTTCCAGCGACGATGAATTTCCAGGAAGGCTTCCACTTCGATCAGGCTGCGGATGCGGATGTCCTGCGCATTTCTGTGCACGGTCCTGAGCAGCCAGTCGTAGACGGCGATACGCTCAGCGCTGCTGGCCTCGATCATATCCTTGTACTGCGCGCCGGGGTGCGTGGCCAGGTAGCGCACCAGCCACAATTCCAACGGATGGACGTGCGCAAGGTAACCCTGGTCGGCCAGCGAGTATTTTCCCGGTCCGTAGCCCTCATACATAGCGCGGAGGGTGCTCCCGTCCGAACCCTTGAACCCGGGCAGGCGAGACTCCATGAATTTGGCGAACTGGTCCAGGCCAGCCTGCGGATTAAGGTAGCGGTGAGCCGCCGCCAGTCGTCGCGGGGCGGGCCGAATGCCGGAAAAGAACAGGTCGGTAATCTCCGGCGCCGATTTGCCTTTGTATTTATGGTAGAAGCGGATCAGGAACTCCTTGCTTTCCTTGTCCGCAAAACGTTTGAGATATTCCTGGCGCTGAGGATCGTCCATGTCCTTGAGGATATTCGCACCGGGGGTCTGGTACATGGTGTAGCGTACGACATCCCGCATCAGGCGGATATAAACCAGGTTGACGGAAAAACGGGTGGCTTCGCGCACGCTGATGACCCTGCTGTCGTCCTCATGCTTGAAGTTGCTGAAGACGTGCACGCCGCCGCCGGTAAAGAACTGCTCGTGCGGGCTGGCCGAATACTGGCGCTCCATGGCGGCGTCGAGCATGGCCGCGAGGCTGTGGTCCGCGCTTTGCAGCAGATAGTCGATCGCCCAGCGGGTCAGGTTGTCACCGGCACCCACTTTCGTTTGACGCAGTTCTTTCGTCGGCAATGATGCATATTCGCCATGCAGCTTTTCGACGATTTCCAGGTATGTCACCAGCGTTCTCAGCTTGGCGGTGGAACCCAGGTCGAGTTTGGTGCCCTGGTTGATGTCGAACGGCTGGTCGAAGTTGTCGGCCAGAATCCTGAGTTTGGCGCCCTGGGGTGTCAGTTCGTGGAGCGTAAAACTGTAGATGATTTTTCCCGGATCGGCCTTGCCCAGCATATGGCCGCCATAGAGCCCTGCCGCGCGCGCGGCCTCCGGTTTCCTGAGGTCGCGCAGGATATCCGTGACCTTCTGCTGCACCTCCCCGTTGAGCGTGCTTTGCACGGAGAGATCCAGGCGGTCCAGTTCATACAAACGGGGCAACCCGAGGAGGGAAGCCAGGTGCACGCGGACAGCGCTGGCCGCCTTGCGGGACAGGAAATCCCCGGTTTCTTCCGGAACCGCAGAGGAAAGAAACTGGAGATGCACTTTCAGGGCGGCGTCCCTGACTGCGGGTGAAATCACGCCAGCCTGCGCCAGCACCCTCAGATGGCTGTTGGTCAGTTCCTCAAGGTATTTGCGCTCTTTCGTCAGGTAAGCCGATGGCCGGCGCTGCGCAATCATGAGGCTCAACACGTGCTTGTAGACACTGGCGAATTCGCCGAGATCGGCTCCGCTCGACGGCACAGACTGCAACGTCCGATTGACGTAATCAAAGTTCCAGCCATACCAGGCCCACAACCCGTCACCGAGGCCGTTCACTTCCCCGAATCCGCCAACCGCAGCGAGCGGAACCGTGTTCAGATAGCTAACGACGATACGCTGACGCGCCGGTAGCGTATTTTCCCCGTCCAGATAAGCGCGTACCGAAGCAGACGCAATCTGTTGCAGCTTGTCGCCGGCAGAGAGGGTCAGCCCATTGGGAGAATGCCGGTACTTCTCGATTTGCGTGGCCAGCGTGCTGCCTCCGGGCACGTCATGTTCCGGGCGGAAGACCTGGATTGCCTTGTCCTGCAAGGCTTTCCCGAGCCGGGTCCACTCCACGGCCGGATTCCTCTTGGCGTGAACGGGGTCCAGCAGATCGCGGTTCTCGATGTAGAGCAGGCTATTAACAATGACTGGAGGCACCGCCGCGAGATTCTCATAGATGCGTCGCGGAGAAAGCGCCTTGAAAAATGGCTGGCCGCTGGAATCCGTAACCAGCAGGCCGGCCTGGGACTTCTCCCGGTAGGGGACGAACAAGCCCATGCCGATCATCTCCTGCATACGCGGTGACAGCCGTGCCTGAGCGCTTACCTGGAAACCCTGGCCCACAAGGCGCGGGATCATGGCCGGCAACCGGCTGTACCCCAGGCGCTCGTCATAAGGTCCGGCCTGGGGAATGGACAGACCCCGATTTGCCCCGCTCTTCATCGTCCAGCGAAGATCCTTGGCAAGCCGCGACAGGTAATCCGCCTGGAATGTCGAGGATTCGGTCTCTCTGAAGAAAAGGATGCCCAGTATGACAATGGCGAGAACGACCAGGATCAGAAATGCGAAGAAAATGCGCCTGAGCGTGCGTTTGATGATGACGGATCTACCGAGATGATTTTGTTCCACGTTTATCTATTGTAATGAGACATGATCCGACTGGAAATTATACCCTGCCTAATTTATAGCACCAGTCGCGGGGAATACGGGCGGCAACGGAAAAAACGTCCACGGTAACACGCAAGTGAAAGTGGACAGTGTGCGCAGAACGCGCACACTGGATAGGCTTACTGCACTACGGAAACAGCGGCTTTTCCACCTCTCTTTTTGAGGGAATAGCTGAAGCGGGGCGGATTCACCACGAAGGAAACCAACAGGAACAAGAAGGCCAACGCCGACCAGGCGAAAAGCACCTGGAAAAGGAAGGTAATCTGGCCATCGGTACCCAGCGCCACATAGCGCTGCCCCTGTAACCCGATAAACAGCATGAGCCTGCCCGGATCAAACCCAAAACTTCCAAACGCCAGCCAGAAAAAGGCAGCCACAGGACAAAGGAAAATTGCCATAAACATGCGCCACAGGTAATCGGTTACGTCCTTCATGTTCCAGTTCTCCTTTAGGTGAAACAACCGCTTCCTGTGTTCTTGTTTTCTCCGGATCAATCCGAAATTATTTATCGACCCAAAATTTCTGGTCCAGCGATCTAACCATATCTACATTTTTAAGGATATCCATATCATTCCCAAATGCAAGTGCTTATATTATTTGGATATTCAGACCAACAAGTCGCCATATTCAGATTGGACCAGCCGATCGAAAATGCGCACCAAAAAGGAAACAGTCAGAACACAAAACCCCACCTCTTTCCAATTACCGCCAACCGCTCAGAACCGCTTTGATCGCTTCGTCCGACACCGGCGTTGGCAGTGCCACATCAATGCGCATACGCTCGCGCACCCGGATCAGCGCAGGCTCATCCTGCGGCTCGTAAAAAACCAGTATCCGGCATTCCTTAAGCGGCTGTGCAGCCGCAAGCAGCGATTCAAGATTGCTCAAACGATCACGAAAGTCCGACTGAAAATAGAAGTCCGCCACAATCACATCAGGCTTCAGCTTGCGCACCAGCGAGACGGCCTTACGCACCCGCCACTCGGGCGTGACGTCAAAACCAAGCTGCTTGTAAAGTTCGGGCAATCTGCCGTGGGAGATGAATTCGATTACGGCAAGGAGGGATTTGGGTTGGGTGGTCATGGTTGTTTAACTCTGGCTTTCTTTATTTTGTGAGGTTTAAGGGGAGCGCAATGCGCACCTGTGCATTATTGCCGGGCAGCCCACTACCAGAACCAAAGCCTCATACCGCCGGCCATCGCCCTCCACGCCAGATTTTGGACATAAGCGCACCCTGAGCCCCTTGATCAGTACATCGCCTTGATCCTCAGCAATTCTTCCTTGCTGATATCGCCCTTTTTCTTCATGGTCCAGGCATCTTGGCCGACCCAAGCCTTGAACACCGAAAGATTCTGCTGGCGCTCATCCTCGGTCTTGCCCAGCTTCTTGTACATATTGCCTGGCTTGCCATCCTTGGTGTTCTTGCCGTCGTCCAGGCGGCGCATAAGCGCACCGGTATCAGGCCAGGCCACAAAGAAAAGCAGGTCCGCATAGGTATCCATGCGTGGCCCCTGGTCGGCCTCCTTGTACTTTTCCTTGTTTGCTTCGAACTCGCCCAGGTAAGGAGATTCCGAACCATGGCATTCCGCGCAACGCTTGTCCCATAACGGGCGAATATCCTTGCGGTAGGTTGTGTCATCCGCCATGGCGGAGAAAGCCAATGTCAGACAGACCAGGGTCCATATGGCTCGATTCATTTTATTTTCTCCTGATTGATTGAGTTTGTAAGGTACCTGGGATTGCGTTATTGCCCGATATTGATGAAGGGCTTAGTAGAAAAATAGAGCACAACGGCAATGGCCGCCAGGTAAACGACAAAGCGCAGCGGGTTTTCCCTGATCACATCGCCTATCGTTCGGCGTCGTCCTGCCTGTACGAGTTGCGCATACTCCTCCCTGGCCCGGATCAGCCGCTCTTTCTGGTAATTGTCGATGAGCGCTTTGGCTTTCTCTAACTCACTTTCATCGTGCAGCCAGATGTAAGCCACCGATATGCCCCAGTTTCCGGCAGGGGTTTCGTGGAAGTCGATCTCGTTGCTGCGCAACAATTCGCGGACTTCTTCGGCTTCGTCATCCGGGACGTTGTGGAGGGAGAATAGTTTGGCGGGCATGTTTTCAATCTGGTTTTGTAGGGTGCGCCATGCGCACCAGTTGTTTGGGTGCCGGGGGTAGCCCGGCGTGCTAGTCCCTTTCTTTAAACGGCCAAAGAAAGGAACCAAAGAAAGCCGCCCCTATCCACCGCCCCTTCGGGGTTCCCTGCGTTGCTCGCCAAGCCGGGCTGCTGCGGAACTCGCGCTATGCGCTCAAACAGTCCTCGCAGCCCCCCCCGGCTTGTCTGCGCTACTCGGCGGCGGCCCAAGGGGACCGAAAAGCACACCCCATCCTGGCCTTCCCCTTGAAGGGGAAGGAATCACAAAAACACACACCACCACACCATTCCCTCGCCCCAACGGGGAGAGGGCTAGGGAGAGGGGAGCAGGGCGAGACCTCGCCCACAAAACCCAAATCCCCTTCTGCGCCGCTTCGGTTTGGCGGTCAAATTGGGATGAAGGCGAGCACTGTTCGAGCACCGCGGCAGGGCACGGTTTGTGTGCCCTGCTAGGGCGAGTTGCGCAGCCGCCCAATTTGGCCGTCAAACCGAAGGCAGCCCGCAGGGCCGGCGCGGCAGGGTGCCCTTTTGTTTGGTTACTTGTATTTTGGGCAAGCAAAATAAAGTAACCTGCTGCCGGGCAGCCCCAGGCATCTGAACACCTGCGCGAAGCGCACACAAAACCATCCGGCGCATTACGCTTCGCTAATGCGCCCTACACGGACTGGTTACTCACAACACCACCTTCAACTTACGGCCACCTGCAATTGCAAACCCCTCGCGCTCGTAAAATGCCATTGTTTTGTCGAACTGTGGAAGTGGAGGGGTGGTAACTTCTAGGCGCTTCCAGCCACGTGAGTTGCCGAAAGTCTTTGCCTGTTCCACAAGGCGCAGCCCCACGTTTTGTGAGCGAAACTCTGGACGAACAAAAAGCTCTGGGATGGTGCCAAAGGCGCCTTCGGCGTATAACGCGTGACTTTCATAAAGCGCAATGAAGCCAACCGGGCCTGCATTCTCACTTTGGGCAACAAACACGAAATATTTCTCTCTGCCGATGAAATCTTTGAGCCTGACCATTGTTTCATCAAGGCTGAAGTTGAAGGCCTGTATTCCAATGGTGCTCATAATTTCATTCAACAACTCGCCAACCATGACTGCTATTTCACGAGCATCGATTATGGTTGCTCTCTGTATGGTTATGTTCGCGGTCATTTCGTAAGGCCTATCTTTAGACATAGACTCCACTTCAAACAAAAAAAGACGCAGTCTCCTGCGCCTTTATCTCCCGAGCCTTAATCCCAGCTCAAAGCCCCCCCACTCTGATACTCGGTAACCCGAGTCTCAAAGAAATTCTTCTCCTTCTTCAAATCCATCATCTCACTCATCCACGGGAACGGATTCTCCGCCCCCGGATAAAGCTGATCGATGCCGATCTGCTGGCAACGACGGTTGGCGATGAAGCGCAGATATTCCTTGAACATCGAGGCGTTCATGCCGAGCACGCCGCGCGGCATGGTGTCTTCGGCGTAGGCGTATTCCAGTTCAACGGCTTTCTTGATCAGGCTGGCGATCTCGACGCGGAATTCCGCTGTCCACAGGTGCGGGTTTTCCATCTTGATCTGGTTGATCAGATCAACGCCGAAATTCAGGTGCATGGACTCGTCGCGCAGGATGTACTGATACTGCTCGGCGGCGCCGACCATCTTGTTCATCCGGCCCAGCGCCAGGATCTGCACGAAACCGACATAGAAGAAGATGCCTTCCATGATGCAGGCGAAAACGATGATCGAGCGCAGCAGCTTCTGGTCGGCTTCCGGCGTGCCGGTCTTGAAGTTGGGGTTGCACAGGGTGTCGATAAACGGGATCAGGAACTCGTCCTTGTCGCGGATCGAGGGAATCTCGTGGTACATGTTGAAGATTTCACCCTCGTCCAGGCCCAGGCTCTCGACGATGTACTGGTAGGCGTGGGTGTGGATGGCCTCTTCGAAGGCCTGGCGCAGCAGGTACTGGCGGCATTCCGGCGCGGTGATGTGGCGGTAGGTGCCGAGTACGATGTTGTTGGCGGCGAGGCTGTCGGCAGTGACGAAAAAGCCCAGGTTGCGCAAGACGATGCGGCGCTCGTCGTCGGTCAGGCCGTTGGGGTCTTTCCACAGCGCGATATCGCGGTTCATGTTCACTTCCTGCGGCATCCAGTGGTTGGCGCAGGCGTTCAGATATTTTTCCCAGGCCCATTTGTACTTGAACGGCACCAGCTGGTTGACGTCGGCACCGCCGTTGATGATGCGCTTGTCCTCGGCGCGAATGCGGCGGGTGTCGTGGATGCCGGTGAGGGCGGCGGAAAGCGGCTCGGCTTGCGGCATCGGCGCGGCGGGCTTGGCGGGGGTGGTGTCTTCGAAACTCAGCATATTATTGTCTCCTTGTTTATTTCTTCACCGCGGAGGACGCAGTGGACGCGGAGGAAAGCAAAATCTTAACGTCTTCCTCTGCGTCCTCCGCGTCCTCTGCGGTTAAACGATCTTTACTGGCAAGCCTCGCACTCAGGATTATGGCTACGGCATAACATTGCGCCTGCGGCGAAATGTGAGCCTGCACCGCAATCAGGAATGCTCGTCATTGACATGCCTCACATTCCGGATTGTCGATGGAACAGAACTGGGTCCCCGCCGCCATCCCGCCGTCCACCGGCACGGCGTTCAGGGCGCCGGCCTTGGAGGTGGATTTTTCGGCGTGGGACGCACCCAGGCTGCGCAGGTAGTAGGTGGTTTTGAGACCACGCAGCCACGCCAGCTTGTAGGTTTCGTCGAGCTTCTTGCCGGAGGGTGAGCCAATGTAGATGTTCAGGCTCTGCGCCTGGTCGATCCACTTCTGGCGGCGGGCGGCGGCTTCGATCAGCCAGCTCGGGTCGACTTCGAAGGCGGTGGCGTAGAGGCTGCGCAGTTCGGCCGGGATGCGGTCGATCTTGCTCAGGGTGCCGTCGAAATACTTGAGGTCGGAGATCATCACTTCGTCCCACAGGCCAGCCGCTTTCAGGTCTTCCACCAGGTAGTCGTTGACCACGGTGAATTCGCCGGACAGGTTGGATTTGACGTAGAGGTTCTGGTAGGTCGGCTCGATGCTGGCGGAGACCCCGACGATATTGGCGATGGTCGCGGTCGGCGCGATCGCCAGGCAGTTGGAGTTGCGCATGCCGTACTGCTTGATGCGGGCGCGCAGGGCTTCCCAGTCCAGGGCGACGGACTCGTCCAGTTCCAGGTAACCGCCGCGCGCCTCTTTCACCATGGCGTTGGACTCGTGCGGCAGGATGCCGCGATCCCACAAACTACCGTTGAAGGTCGCATAGCGACCGCGCTCTTCGGCCAGCTCGGTGGAAGCCATGTAGGCGTAGTAGGCCACCGCTTCCATGCTGCGGTCGGCGAATTCGACCGCAGGCTGGCTGGCATAGGGGACACGCAGGGCGTGCAGGCAATCCTGGAAGCCCATGATGCCCATGCCCACCGGACGGTGCTTGAGGTTGGCGTTGCGCGCCTTGGCCACGGCGTAGTAGTTGATGTCGATAACGTTGTCGAGCATGCGCATTGCGGTGCGCACGGTACGCTGCAGCTTGGCAGTGTCGAGCACGCCGTCCTTGAGATGCGCCACCAGGTTGACCGAACCGAGGTTGCACACGGCGATTTCGTGCTCGTTGGTGTTGAGCGTGATCTCGGTGCACAGGTTGGAGCTGTGCACAGTGCCCACGTGCTGTTGCGGGCTGCGGATGTTGCACGGGTCCTTGAAGGTGATCCAGGGATGACCGGTTTCGAACAGCATGGTGAGCATCTTGCGCCACAGTTGCAAGGCGGGAACTTTCTTGTGCAGCTTGATCTCGCCGCGTTCGGCCTTGGCTTCGTAGGCGGTGTAAGCTTCTTCGAAGGCCTTGCCGAACAGGTCATGCAAATCGGGCACGTCGTTCGGGCTGAACAGGGTCCAATCGCCGGCTTCCATCACGCGCTTCATGAACAGGTCGGGAATCCAGTTGCAGGTATTCATGTCGTGGGTGCGGCGGCGGTCGTCGCCGGTGTTCTTGCGCAGCTCCATGAATTCCTCGATGTCGAGGTGCCAGGTTTCCAGGTAGGCGCACACCGCGCCCTTGCGCTTGCCGCCCTGGTTCACCGCCACGGCGGTGTCATTGACCACTTTCAGGAACGGCACCACGCCCTGGGACTTGCCGTTGGTGCCCTTGATGTGGCTGCCCAGCGCGCGCACCCGGCTCCAGTCGTTGCCCAGACCGCCGGCAAACTTGGACAGGAGCGCGTTTTCCTTGATCGCCTCGTAGATGCCGTCGAGGTCGTCGCCCACCGTGGTCAGGTAGCAGGAGGAAAGCTGCGAGCGGCGCGTGCCGGAATTGAACAGGGTCGGTGTCGAGCTCATGAAATCGAAGCTGGAGAGCACGTTGTAGAACTCGATGGCGCGGGTTTCGCGGTCGATCTCGTTGAGGGACAGGCCCATCGCCACGCGCATGAAAAAAGCCTGCGGCAACTCGATGCGGCGCTCGTCGATGTGCAGGAAGTAGCGGTCGTACAGGGTTTGCAGGCTGAGGTAGCCGAATTGCAAATCGCGCGAGGCATCCAGGGCAGCGCCCAGGCGCTTCAGGTCGAACTGCGCCAGGCGTTCGTCGAGGCGCTCGGCGGCAATGCCCTGCTTGATGAAGTCGGGGAAATACTCGGCGTAACGCGTCGCCATGTCAGCCTGGCTGGCCTCCTCGCCCAGCACTTCCTTGCGGATGGTGTCGAGGAGCAGGCGCGCGGTGACGAAGCTGTAGGCCGGTTCTTTCTCGATCAGGGTACGGGCGGAAAGGATGGCCGACTTGCCCACTTCCTCGAACGGCACGCCGTCGTACAGGTTCTTCAGGGTATGTTCGAGGATGGGCTGCGGCGTAACGGCCTCGCCCAGTCCGTCGCACGCCGATTGCAGCAGCGCATTGAGGCGCGCCATGTCGAGCGGGCGGGTCTGGCCGTTTTCGGTGACGTTGATGACTTGCGGCGCAACAGCGGGCTGCTCCTGCTTCTGCCGGGCACGCTCCTGGGTGCGCTGCTCGCGGTAGAGCACATAGGAACGGGCGACATCGTGCTCGCCGGAACGCATCAGGGCCAGTTCTACCTGGTCCTGGATATCCTCGATATGGAAAGTACCGCCATTGGGCTGGCGGCGCATCAGGGCCGACACCACGCTCTCGGTCAGCGCGGCCACGACCTCGCGAACGCGCGCGGAAGCCGCGCCCTGGCCGCCGTTGACGGCGATAAAGGCCTTGGTCAGCGCGATCGAGATCTTGGCTGGCTCGAAGCCGACCACCGAGCCGTTACGGCGGATGATCTTGTACTGGGCATAAACGGATTCGCGGCCCGTCGGGGTTTCGTCGGAACCGAAATTCGAGGCAGCGAAAGGAAAAGGCGAAACGGAATCGGTAGCAAGCTGCATGGGGTTATCCTCCGGTTTTATTATTGCGTAACGTCAGTAAGCTGGAATTTTGTCCACAACATATCCACGACATATCCACAACATCTTGTGTCTGAACTATCAATCTACCACTAATTCTAGTATCGAGGTTGACAAAACGCAACCAGAATTTCTATTCAATATATCTCTGCCATGCAAGCGGCCAGGCGCTAAAGTTATGTAAAGACATCTTCACAGGTGGACAACCCGAACCGAAATGGGTTTCATCACATGCAACCCGGCGACACCCTGCAAGAGTGCCCTCCGAATAAAGCCTAAAGCTGGTGTATGATTGAATTTTTCGGCAATTTTCCGTACCGACAATGACAAAGAACACTGCCATCCTGCTGATTTCCTGTCCCGACCGCAAAGGACTGGTCGCGGGCATCGCCGATTTCCTTTATCGCCACAACGCCAACATCCTGCACGCCGACCAGCACCAGGACAGTGAACTGGGACTGTTCCTGATGCGCGTGGAATGGGACCTGCACGATTTCGATCTGGAGATCGGCCAGTTCGAGCAGCACTTCGCGCCGATCGCCGAAAAATTCCAGATGCAGTGGCATCTGGCGCAATCAGCCTCCCGCCCCAGGGTGGCGATTTTCGTCTCGCGCTACGACCACTGCCTGGTCGATCTGCTCTACCGGCACCAGGCCGGCGAACTGCACTGCGACATCCCGCTGATCATCGGCAACCACGACGACACCCGATGGATCGCTGATTCCTACGGCATCCCGTTCCAGCACATCCCGGTACACAAGGACAGCAAGGAGGAAGCGGAAAAGACCCAGCTCGCCCTGTTGCGCCACCACCATATCGACCTGATCGTGCTGGCGCGCTACATGCAGGTGCTTTCGGCGGATTTCATCCGGCATTACCCGAGCCGCATCATCAACATCCACCATTCCTTCCTGCCCGCCTTTCTCGGTGCCAAGCCCTATCACCGCGCCTTCGAGCGCGGTGTCAAGCTGATCGGTGCAACCAGCCACTATGTCACCGAAGTGCTCGACGACGGCCCGATCATCGAGCAGGACGTTGCCCGCATCTCGCACCGCGACGCGATCGACGATCTGATCCAGAAAGGCCGCGACCTGGAGAAAATGGTGCTGTCGCGCGGGGTGCGCTGGCACATCGAAAACCGCATCCTGCTGTATGCCAACAAGACAGTGATCTTCGACTGAGATGGCGGGCGAACTCAGCGAACTGATCGGCTACCCTGCCGCCATCCTCACCACCGTGGCCTTCGTGCCACAGGCCTGGAAGTCGTGGCGCACCCGCGACCTGTCCGGCATCTCGCTGCCGATGTATGCCCTGTTCACCTTGGGCGTGACATTCTGGCTGGCCTACGGCCTGCTCATCGCCAGCACGCCGATTGTCATTGGCAACGGCATCACCTTGGTGCTCGCCACAGTGGTGCTGTGGCTCAAGCTGAATGAAAGACGCTAGGAAAACACTGAACAAGTCCCGGTTTGTCATTCCGGCGAAAGCCGGAATCCATTATTTTCAATGCGTTGGACACCGGCTTTCGCCGGTGTGACGGACTTGTTCAGGGCATCCCTAGCCAGCCAAGGGCTCAACATTCGGGAAAGGCTGGGACAAGCCCCACGATTATTTAGTGCGGCATAGATCCAGAATATCGAGCTCATACGGACCCGTGTCCGACTTGCGATGCCGGAAGGCGACCCTGCAGCCGTCGGGGGAAACGTTCCAGCTATCCATCTGGGTTTCGGCAAGCTTCTCCGTTTGGCCGTTGGGCTTTACCAGATACAGCCCGCCCGGCTTCTGGCCGTGCGCCGTGATGCGCGCTGACGCCATACGCAACCAGCCCGCGCGCGAAGGCGAGAACAGGACCGCATTGCTCTGGTTGGCTGTATCGAAAGGCACGCAGACTTCCTCGACGCGGCCCTCGACCGGATAAATCCAGGCCGCTGGCACACAGGCAGGAGGCCCACTTTCCTGACGGAAACGCGACCAGAGCGGAGCCACGAAATAGGCTTTCTTCCAGGAAAAATAGCGGAACGATTCCAGCGTCAGGGCACGTTCATCCACAGGCAGACGGACGGTCTCGCCATCCTTGCGCACCCAGGCAGCCTCTCTGGCCAGGCTGGCGTTCACGGGCGGCTCGAACTGGATGACACCGTGACCGGGCAGCAGGGGAAACCACTGGGTGGCGAATTTTGGGCCGGACAAGCTTTCGTTCGTTTCCCAGTGGCAATCAAAAGGGCTTTGCCGCACTGGGTTGGCAGGCAGGCTCCAGGATTGGGAAAAACCCTGCGCCATGCCCGCATTGAGAAACGGTCGCCTCAGCTCCATGCTCTGCGACGTCCAGGCACCGGGCAGGCCGACGTTGAAAGTCAGCCGTTCGGCCTTGCTCACCAGTTTCTCGCTCTCGGTTTGCCAGGCGATCACCCCATTGCCGGCACACCAGATGCCATTCGGTACGCCGATTTCCTCCTTTGATCCGTCCAGTTTCCAGACCGCCAAGCGCGTCGCCTGCTTGCCGGCCGGGCCGGTCTCAGTGGTGGCCGCCACCAGGCGCTCGCCATCGAGCCAGGCGTAACCGCCGACGAGGCGCCCCGGCAGGCTGATGCGGGGATAAGGCGTCTTGCTCGGCGGAATGGGGTCGTCTTGCGGTTTGCCCTGCTCGTCGAAGAAGCGCGCCAGATCCTTGCGCACGTTCTCGCGCAAGGCCGCCCACTCCGCGGCGGGCACCAGCCAGTCGCTCTCCGCCAGTTTCCTGCCCTGAATGGCCGAGTTGATGGCAGACATACCATGCATGCAGATCCACATCGGTGAAACCGCATCGACAAACAAGTCCGACCGGGCCAGGGCGCGTTTGCCGGCTTCACCATAAGCCTTGCGGTCCTGCTCCGTGCCCTTGATGACTTCCTCGGCGATCATCGGCAAATAATAAACCCCCTGCCGTGCCGATTTGTCGGTGCAGCGCAAGGCATCGTAGCGGGCGCGCGCCATGCCGCCCGCCAGCCATTCCATCGCCGCGGCCTTGTCGGCAGGCCACAAGCGCCGCGACAGTTCGTACAGGTACTGCGGGGGGAGCACATTGGCGCTGGCAATCAATTGCGGGATCAGCGCCTCATTTTCAGACATTGGTTTGTCGTGCAGCACAGCGAAAGGATCGTTGCGCCGCGCGTCCTTGGGGCCAACGATACGCGCGTTGCCCAGAAGAGGATGGCTGCTGGTCGCGTTGGTGTTCGCCTCTTCAGCCCGGGATTCGCAAGCAACTGCAAGCACCGCCACGGCGGCGAAGCACATCAAAAGCCAGCGCAGTAGAAGATCCATACTCGAAGCAGAACCGACATTCCTATGATTCAAATTCATTCTATTTCCTCTTTATTCTGGCCAGACAGCCATAGCCGAAGCATAGCGGCAACACGGTTCAACTGGAATAGGAGAAAACCCTAGATTGATGGGCCAGACAGGGAGTCACAGCGGAAATAAAAAAGCCCGCCTGTCGGGGGAGACAGGCGGGTCAAAGAACCGCTTGTGGACGGCTCATGGAGGACAACCCAACAGAGGGTCTAGCGCGCCGCCTTGGGAACGGACGCGATAGGGACATGCTAGCCGAGGGGGGGAAGTGCCGTCATTGATAATTCTCAATCGGCAGCAATCTTGTTGAGTACAGCACTGTCGCAGCGCAACGAAACGCTGCCGGGAATCTCCTGCAATGCTCCGCTGCGCTTGAATTCGGCGATGATGCGACTGGCGGTTTCGGTGGTGATGCCGAGCATCGATCCCATGTCTTCGCGCCCGAACAAATCACAGCTGCCATCTTCCCTGCCACTGACCAGGCGCTGCAGCAGGCGAGCCATGCGCGCCCTGGCGCTGCCGGTGGCGAGCTGGGTCAGCCAGGCATCCGCCTCATCCAGCGCGCGCTGCCAGCGCACCATCAATTCCTTGCGCAACTTGGGATTATCCTGGTCCAGCCGCTGAATCACTTCCAGCGGAATACGGCAAACCTGCGACGGCTGCAAAACAATGGCGTCATGCTGGTAAGCTTGACCGAGCAGCGCTTCCAGGCCGGTGACATCGGTGGCGCGAAGCAGGCGAACGATACGCTGGCGTCCGTCCGGCAGATACTGGACCAGCTTAAGCAGGCCGCTGCGTATGGTGAACACCGCCTGTGCCGGGTCGCCAGCCCGGTAAAGCGCTTCCTGCGGGGCGAGCGAGATGTCGTCGATCGGGCGGTGAATACTCTCGCAATCGCTGACTTCCAGCCCGGCAAAAAGGACTGTCTTGCGGATGCTACAGTTGACGCAGTCGGAACCGCCGGACGGTAAAATTTTACTCATGCGAAATTATGGGTCCAGTTGGGTGTTACAGAAAATAAACTCATTGCTCTGACCCTGCGGCGGCAATCTGGTTCCGGTATTTCTGCCAGTCGAAGCACGGCCCCGGATCGGTCTTGCGCACCGGGGCGATATCCGAATGGCCGACGATCTCCTCGATCGGGTAAGCCTCCTGAATGGCGCACGTCAATTCCGCCAGCCTGTCGTACTGGATATCGGCAAACGGCTCGGTATCACTGCCCTCCAGCTCGATACCGATGGAGAAATCGTTGCAGCGAATACGGTCGTGCCAGCTCGACACGCCGGCATGCCAGGCGCGCTTGTTGCACGATACGAATTGGATCACCTCGCCATCGCGGCGGATGAGGAAATGGGCGGAAACCCTGAGATCGGCGATCATCGGGTAATAAGGGTGCGCGTTCACATCCAATTGGTTGGTGAAGAAGTCGATCACGCCGCTACCGCCATACTCGCGCGGCGGCAGGCTGATGTTGTGGATCACCAGCAGCGGAATATCGAACTCCACTTCCGGCGGCCTATCGTCGCAGTTGGGCGAGGCGATAAAGCGCACGCCTTTCAGGAATCCTGATTTGTCTATCTTCACGGTGCCTCCTCGGCAGGTAATGTTAAAGCCTTTTCCACGGCATGCTGCAGTTTCTCAGGCAGCAGCGGGCACTGTATCCCGGCATGAAAATGGCCGTCTACGAACAGCATCAGCGCAGGCAGATGAAATATCTCATACTCGCGCGCCAGGGCGATGCTTTTTTCCACATCCACCTTGAACAAACGCGCCACCCGGCCTGCCAGTGCCTGGGGCAATACCGCCTCGGCCCGGCGGCAAGTGCCGCAGTGCGGGCCCGAAAACAGCACCAGGCTGACGCCCGGGCTTTGCGCCAGCTGCGGATAGAAATCGAATTCGGTCAAGTTTGTAAATCGCACAATGCTATAATCGCGCCACGTTTTTTCCAAGGGAAGCCACCCATGACCACTTTTGCCCTGCTGCTCCTGATGTTGATCGTCATTTTAATTGCCGCCGAGGTATTTACCAATGCATTGGAGCACTTTGGCGAAAAACTGAAGATCTCGGAGGGCGTCACCGGTTCGCTGTTTGCCGCCGTGGGCACCGCCCTGCCGGAAACCATGGTACCCCTTCTGGCGCTGATGGCAGGCACTGCCGACACCCACCTCAACGAGGAAATCGGGGTTGGCGCAATTCTCGGCGCGCCGCTGATGCTGTCTACCCTGTCGATCTCCCTGATGGCACTGGCGGTATTGAAAAAACGCGGCGCCCACGGCCATTTCACGCCGGAACGGACCGGCCTGATCCGCGACCTGAACTTTTTCCTGCTGGCTTTCGCCTTTTCCGCCATCGCCCTGTTTGTGCCGCACCAGAATGCAACAATCCGCGCGGCCATCGGCATCACCCTGGTGCTGACCTATTTCTTTTATATCATGCTCACCCTGCGTGCCTCCGCCCATCTGGTCAAGGATGGCCACGGCACCGAGGCGGAAGGAAAGATGTTCCTGTGCCGCCTGGGGCTGCCGCAAAATATGGCGGTGATCCTGTTCCAGCTTGCCCTCGGCCTGGCCTTGCTGGTGGCAGGCGCCAAGGGCTTCATTCATGGCGTTGAAGATGCGTCCAGCCTGCTCGGCATCTCTCCCCTGCTGCTGTCGCTGCTGATCATCCCGATCGCTACCGAACTGCCGGAGAAGGTCAACAGCATCCTGTGGATCCGCAAACGCAAAGACACCCTGGCCTTCGGCAACATCACCGGCGCAATGGTATTCCAGGGCACCCTGCTGCCGGCCATCGGCATCATGCTCACCCCGTGGGAACCGCGCCAGGAAGTGCTGGCTGGCATCATCATCACCCTGCTCGCCGCGCTGTGGATACGCATCATGATCAGCCGCGGACAGATCAAGGTCTGGCATCTGGGGATCAATGGGGCGATGTATGTTTCTTACCTGATTATCGTACTGAGCTAAGCCTATCCTTTACCTCCAGCCCGCACGGAGGTATTCTGCCCGTAAAACATGGATCTGCTTCGACAAATCCGCGTAACGGGAGATACCGCAATGGCCAAGAAACCGGCAGCCTCAGACCCATCTTCTCAAACGGCGAAAAGCAAGGACGCAGCGCCTTTCTGCCACGCGCTCGCCAATCACCTCACCTATTCCGTCGGCAAGGACCATTTCACCGCCACCCCCCGCGACTGGTTCTTCGCGCTTGCCCATGTCACCCGCGACCAGTTGACCGGGCGCTGGATGGAAACCATGCGGCGCTATTACCGTGCCGACGCCAAGCGGATTTATTATCTGTCGATGGAATTCCTGATCGGTCGCTCCCTGACCAACAGCCTGCTCAATATGGGCTACATGGACCGCTGTCACCAGGCCGCGCTGGATGCCGGACTGGACCTGGACGTTGCGCACGCGGTAGAACCCGACGCAGCCCTCGGCAATGGCGGGCTGGGACGCCTGGCCGCCTGCTTTCTGGACTCCATGGCCACCCTCAGCCTGCCGAGTTACGGCTATGGCATCCGTTACGAATACGGCATGTTCAACCAGCGTATCGAAAACGGCTGGCAGGTGGAGCACCCGGACAACTGGCTGCGCTACGGCAATCCCTGGGAATTTCCACGCCCGGAAGTGCTTTACCCAGTCAAGTTTTACGGCCGGACTCTGGAGTATGTCGGCGAAGATGGTTGTCCGCACCACCACTGGGTGGATACCGAGGATGTCATGGCGATGGCCTACGACACTCCCGTGCCGGGCTACGGCGGCGAATCGGTAAACAATATGCGACTGTGGTCGGCCAAGGCATCGCGGGATTTCGACCTGCAATATTTCAATGAGGGCAATTACATCAAGGCGGTGGAGGACAAGAACCAGTCTGAAAACCTGTCCAAAGTACTCTACCCTGACGACTCAACAGCGATGGGCAAGGAACTGCGCCTGAAGCAGCAGTATTTTTTCGTCAGCGCCTCGTTGCAGGACATGCTCTACCGCTTCAACAAGTACCACAATAATTTCGATGAATTGCCTGACAAGGTAGCGATCCAGCTCAACGATACCCATCCCTCGATCGCGATTCCGGAATTGATGCGCATCCTGCTGGATGCCTATCACCTTGACTGGAATCGTGCCTGGAACATCGTCACCCGCACCTTCTCCTATACCAACCATACACTCATGCCCGAGGCGCTGGAAACCTGGCCGATCAGCCTGTTCGAGACAATTCTGCCGCGCCATCTGCAAATCATCTACGAAATCAACCACCGCTTCCTGAATGAAGTCAGACACCGAAATCCCGGCGATACCGAGCTATTGAAGCGCATCTCGATTATTGACGAAAGCAATGGGCGGCGCATCCGCATGGCTCATCTGGCCATTGTCGGCAGCCACCAGGTCAACGGCGTGGCGAAAATCCATACCGAGCTGATGCGCCAGACCATTTTCAAGGACTTCGACCGCTTCTACCCCGGCAAGATCATCAACATCACCAACGGCATCACCCCGCGGCGCTGGCTCAATCAGATCAATCCCGGGCTTGCCGGGCTGATCACGGAGCACATCGGTAACGACTGGGTCACCCATCTGGATCAGCTGAGCAAGCTCAAGAAGTTTGCCGCCGACAAAGCCTTCCAGGAGAAATTCCGCCGAGTCAAACAGGCCAACAAAGAAGAGCTGGCCAAAATAATTGAGAAAAAGCTGGGCATCAAGGTCAACCCTGTCTCCCTGTTCGACGTACAGATCAAGCGTATCCACGAATACAAGCGGCAACTGCTCAACCTGCTCCACGTGGTTACCCTGTACAACCGCATCCGCGCTAATCCGGGGACGGATCGGGTACCCCGCACCGTGATCTTCAGCGGCAAGGCGGCTCCCGGCTATGCCAGAGCCAAACTGATCATCAAGCTGATCAATGACGTTGCGGACATCGTCAACAATGATCCAGCCATTGGGGACCAGCTCAAGGTGGCGTATATACCCAATTACGATGTCACCACCGCCTCGGAAATCATTCCCGCTGCCGACCTTTCCGAACAGATTTCCACTGCCGGCACCGAAGCATCCGGCACCGGCAACATGAAACTTGCCCTCAACGGTGCGCTGACGATAGGCACGCTGGACGGCGCGAATGTTGAAATTCGCGATGAAGTCGGCGCGGACAATATCTTTATTTTCGGGCTGAATACAACAGAAGTCGCTGAACTACAGAGCAAGGGCTATAACCCTTGGGATTATTACCATGGCAACGAGGAACTCAGGCAGGTGCTCGACATGATCGGCTCCGGCTATTTCTCACCCGACGAACCGGAGCGCTTCCGCCCGATCATCGACGCGCTTACGACCGGCGGCGATCAATACCTGCTGCTCGCCGATTACACCGCCTACGTTACCTGCCAGGAAGAAATTGATGCCCTCTACCGCAACCCGGGAGAATGGGCGCGCAAGGCCATCCTCAATGTGGCTGGCATGGGCAAGTTTTCCAGCGACCGCACCATCAGGGAATACGCGGAGAAAATCTGGGGGGTTAAATCAGTGCTAGGTGAGGGGTGAGGCAGAAAGCATCCAATTTCTCATCACTCATACCCCATTGCTAGTCCATTCCCAACCGTTCCAGACGATAGCGCAATGCGCGGAAAGAGATGCCAAGCAGCTTGGCCGCAGCGGTTTTATTGTAGCGCGTCTTTTCCAGCGCCTCCGTGATCGCTTCTTTCTCCATGGCGTCGAGGTACTCCTGCAGCGGCAAGCCCTTCAGCTGAGCCACATCCTTCTGCGGCTTTGCCACAAGCTGCAAATCCTCCTTGCCGATCTCGCCCCCCGTGGTCAGCGCCATCGCCCGCTCCAGAATATTTTCCAGCTCTCGGACGTTGCCCGGAAAATCGTATCCCTGTAGCTCTTTCAGCGCTGCCAGGCTCAATTTCGGCGGTTCGGCATCACGGCCCGCCATTTTTCTGAGAATTTCTGCGGCAAGCAGCGGGATATCCTCTGGAACCTCGCGCAGAGCCGGCATTTTCAGCACGATTACATTGAGCCGGTAGTACAGATCCTGGCGGAATTTTCCACTCTCGACGCAATGCCCGATATCCTGATGGGTGGCGCTGATGATGCGCACATCCACCGGCTCCTCCTGGGTGGCCCCCACCTTGCGTGCCATTTTTTCCTGGATGACGCGCAACAGTTTCACCTGCATCGGCAAAGGCAAATCCGCCACTTCATCGAGGAACAGTGTGCCGCCGCTGGCCGCCTGAAAAAAACCGTCCTTGTCCTGGTTTGCGCCAGTGAAAGCGCCTTTCTTGTAACCGAAGAATTCACTTTCCATCAGGTTTTCTGGAATCGCCCCGCAGTTCACGGCGACGAACGGGCCATCGCAGCGCGGGCCGTTAAGATGGAGCAACCGTGCCGCCAATTCCTTGCCGCTGCCTGATGCTCCGGTGATATGGACCGGTGCCTGGCTGCGCGCCAGCTTCTCTATCATCTGGCGGGTCTGCAGCATCCGCAGTGAGTCGCCAAGCAATACCGGCTGGCCGCCACCAGAGTTTTCGCCGGCTATTTTCGGCTTCCCGTCATGAGACAGCTTTAGCGCGGAATTGACCAGCGCACGCAACTGGGTCAGCGAAACCGGCTTGGACAGGTAATCAAAAGCACCTGCCTTGAGCGCGGCGACTGCGTTTTCTGCGCTACCATAAGCAGTGATCACCGCCACCGGCGTGCCAGGGTAGTCCTTGATCACATGTTCCAGAAGGCCCAGCCCATCGCCATCCGGCAGCCGCATGTCGGTCAGGCACAGATCGTAGACCTGCTTGCGCAGATGCTGTTCGGCTTCGAACGTACTGGATGCCGTATCAGCCTCCAGCCCCATGCGCTGCAGCGTCAGCGCCAGGAGTTCGCGAATATCCGCCTCATCGTCAACCACCAGAACGCGGCGAGGCGGAACGGCATCCTCACCTTCGGAAGAGGAAACTTGCAGCTTACGACTCAAAACATCCTCCCTTGCCTACGATTTTTTATCAATCCGGGACAGCGGTGAACCATGATTTTAGCCCATTTCGGCGCAATGCCCTTTAGCGGGGAACCCGATCCTGAATCTGGCGCCCTGCCCGGTTTCGATATAACCCAGCATGGCTCCATTGGCATCGCACAACTCGCGGGCGATATAAAGGCCGAGGCCGGTACCGGTGCTGTCGGTGGTAAAAAAAGGCTCGAACAGCTGGCCGCGCAACGCCTCGGCAACGCCCGGCCCATCGTCACTCACGTCCAATTGTACAATATTCCCCGATAACGCCAGGTTCAAGCGGATACTGCCTTCCTGCTGGCGACAAAAACGCCAGGCATTGCGGCACAAGTTCCACAGCACCTGGTCGAGATGCTGTCGATCGAAACACACCGACAGACTCTCTTCCCCCTCCAGGACAACTGACCCGGTTGGAATTTTCTCCGCCTGACAAAAAAACTCGACGAACTGGCGCAAGGTCACGTCCAGATCCAGCACTTCCGGTGTGGCGCGGTCCCTGCGATTAAGCTGCAAAACATCCTGAACCATCCGGTCGAGACGATGGGTGTTGTCATGAATGATCTGCAACAGCCGTGCCTGGGTCGCGTCCTTATCTGGTTCCTCCAGCAACAATTCAGTTGCATGGTTGATCGCGCTGAGGGGATTGCGAATCTCATGCGCGATGTTGGCCGTCAACCTGCCCAGTGCTGCGAGTTTTAACTGCTGCGCCCGTTCCTGCATCAGGCTCAGGTCCTCCAGAAAAATCACCGCACCCAGCACCTCGTCCCAGCCAATCGCGGTAAATCGCGCCTGAATTCGCCTGCCGGTAACCGGCACGGTCAACTCAAATCGATCGTTGGACGGATCGGCAAGCCAGCGCTGCAGGCAGATTGATAACGCAGGAAAATAATCGTTGAGGATGAGTCTGTTCCAGATCGCCTGCGGCTTTCCCAGCAATTTCTCGGCTTCGCCATTGTGCTGGCGCACCCGCCCCTGCTCGTCCACCACCAGCACGCCGTCCTGCATATCCTGAATCACCAGCTGGTTGACCTGGGCCAGGTTGGCAAGATCAATGCTCTGCTTCTGCGCCAGATTCTCGGTCGCAGCGAGGCGCTTGGTCAGGACAAAAGCCAGTCCGGCAATAGCAAAGAAGCCCATGCTGGTCAGACTGGTTTGCAGATAATCCCTGGTGCTTCCCCCCAGCATCAGCACCTGAAAGGTTTGCTCAAGCAGCAGGGCGATACTCGCCATCGCAGCATGGAACATGGCCAGACGGCCACGACTGACCATGCCGGTGGCAACCAGCGGCCCCAGCAGGAGCAGTCCGAGGCCGCTCTGAATACCTCCACTGGCATGCATCAGCAGCACGATAAATAAAATATCTGCGCTCACCTGGGCACTCAGGAGCAGATTGAAGCGCGGCCATCGAATATCGATCGGCACGATCATCAATATCGCAAAGAACACGTAAGTAATGCTGGTGGCGTAAAACAGAGAAGGGTAGTAAGCGCCAAATGTATTGATGGCGCCGAACAAGGCATAGGCTACGGAAAACGTGCCAGCCATAGACAGTCGAAAAAGATTGAAATAGCGGAGAGATCGCCAGTACACCTCCGGTTGAGGCGTGGTCCGAGCCTGTAGCAAATTTGTCAGCATTGCAGCGTGACGCTCGACCGAATGGTCATGGAGAACAAAAATTTACTTCTGATGGAGTTGGCGATGCTCATTGGTGCAAAAAGACTCACCGTGGCTGACGATGCTTTCACTCCTCGGCAGATGGACTCCGCAATGGGCGCAGCGCACCATGTCCTCGCCAGCTCCGGGTTGTGGCGCGTCCTCCTGCCCGACCCTGCGGCCATAGCTTTTGACCAGCCGGTAAACAACCCACGCACCCAAAGCAAGAAGTATCAGCTTGATCAACATCACTCTACCCCGGTCAACGAGGCGCCTCAGTGTTCAAGATTGGGAATGAACTGGTCGGGGTGAGAGGATTCGAACCTCCGGCCTCTGCGTCCCGAACGCAGCGCTCCACCAGGCTGAGCTACACCCCGCATTGATTTATTTCAGTAGCTTCGCGTTACCGAAAAGTCTGCCAATTGTAGCAAAGATTCCTTGTATTTTGAATGTGGCAGATGCGAAATCGCCTCGCACGCCACGCGGGCTTCAGCCTTCGCCTGGTTTTTCGCGTAATCCAGCGCGCCGGTATCGCGGATCGCGGCCATCACTGCATCCAGCTCGTTCAGTCCGCCCTGTTCGATTGCCCGGCGGATCACTTCTGCCTGCTGCGGTGTGCCATTTTTCATGGCATAGATCAGGGGCAACGTAGGCTTTCCCTCAGCCAGATCATCACCGACGTTTTTGCCGGTTTCGGCATGGTCTCCGGAATAATCCAGCACATCGTCGATCAACTGGAACGCCGTGCCCATGCGCATTCCATAGATTGCCATGGCCTCTTCATCTTCCCTGGAAGCATTACCCAGGATTGCACCGAGGCGAGTGGCGGCTTCGAACAGCTTTGCGGTTTTATAGTGGATCACCTGAAGATAGCGCGCCTCGTCGATATCCGCGTCGTTGCAGTTCAACAGTTGCAAGACCTCGCCCTCGGCGATGACGTTGGTGGCATCCGCCATGACTTCCATCACGCGCATGCTGCCTACCCCGACCATCATCTGGAACGCCCGCGAATAGAGAAAGTCGCCGACGAGAACGCTGGCGGCATTGCCGAACAGGGCGTTGGCCGTGGCGTTGCCGCGCCGCAGGTTCGATTCGTCCACCACGTCATCGTGCAGCAGGGTGGCGGTATGGATGAATTCGACCACGGCGGCCAGGACGTGGTGATTGCCGCCGGAATAGCCGAACGCACCCGCTGACAACAGCACCAGCGCGGGACGCAGGCGCTTGCCGCCGCTATTGATGATGTATTCGCTGATCTGGCGAATCAGCACGACTTCGGAATAGAGCCGCTTGCGGATGACTTCATCCACGGCTAGCATGTCCGACTCGATGGGGCTACGTATGGCTTCCAGTGACACAAAAAATCCAGAGGTTAGATGAAAAAGGGCTAATGGTAGGAACGAGGACAATTCTGTGTCAAGTTTTTCCAGCCCTGCCACTGATTTCTAAACACATTTCCAAACAATATTTAACTCTCGCCAAGAAATTCTGGTACAATCGCGTTCCTTTTTAAAAGTAAGTGTGGAGCTCAATATGTACGCGGTCATAAAAACCGGTGGCAAGCAGTATCGCGTTGCCCCTGGCGAAAAATTGAAAATAGAACAGATACCGGCAGACATTGGCAGCGAAATCGTACTGGATCAGATCTTGATGGTTGCAGACGGTGAAGCGGTCACGGTAGGTACGCCCCTGGTAAGCGGCGCTACGGTCAAAGCGACGGTTGTCGCCCATGGTCGCGGCGAGAAGGTGCAGATTTTTAAAATGCGTCGTCGCAAACACTACCAGAAGCATCAGGGGCATCGTCAGAACTACACCGAGATCCGCATCGACGGCATCGCGGCGAAGTAAGGAGAATCAGCAATGGCACATAAAAAAGCAGGCGGCAGTGTACGCAACGGCCGCGACTCTCATTCCAAGCGTCTGGGCGTGAAGCGCTACGGTGGCGAGCTGGTTACTGCCGGCAGCATCATCGTGCGCCAGCGCGGTACCCAGATGTATGCAGGCGAAAACGTCGGCATGGGCAAGGATCACACCTTGTTCGCCAAGGTGGCCGGCACCATCAGCTTCGCCATCAAGGGTGCGGCAAAGCACAAAGTGGTTACCATCACTCCGGCTTAAATCCGCCGGATAGTGGAGCCTTTAGGCCCTATCAAACGATAGGGCTTTTTTATTTGAGCACTCACGATGAAATTCATTGACGAAGCAAAAATCGAAGTCCATGCCGGTGACGGAGGCAACGGCTCGGCCAGCTTCAGGCGCGAGAAGTACATCGACAAGGGTGGGCCGAACGGCGGTGATGGCGGGCGTGGCGGCAGCATTTATGCGATTGCCGACCGCAACATCAATACCCTGGTGGACTACCGCTTTGCCCGCATCCACCGCGCCGAGAAAGGCGAAAACGGGATGGGATCGGATTGCTACGGCAAGGGCGGCGAAGACATGGTACTGCGCGTACCGGTTGGCACGGTTATCACTGACATCAACACCAATGAAATCATCGCCGATCTCGCCAAGGACTGCGAAAAAGCCCTGATCGCCAAAGGCGGCAAGGGCGGTCTCGGCAACCTGCACTTCAAGTCCAGCACCAACCGGGCTCCACGCCAGTTCACCCACGGCGAACTGGGTGAAGTACGCGAGCTCAAAATGGAACTCAAGGTGCTGGCCGACGTCGGGCTGCTGGGCATGCCCAATGCCGGAAAGTCCACTTTCATCCGCGCTGTTTCGGCAGCCAAACCAAAGGTGGCGGACTACCCCTTCACCACGCTGCACCCCAACCTCGGGGTAGTGCGCGTAGAGCACGACAAAAGCTTCGTCATTGCCGATATTCCGGGCCTGATCGAGGGTGCCGCCGAAGGCGCCGGCCTCGGCCACCAGTTCCTGCGCCATCTGGCGCGCACCCGATTGCTGCTGCACCTGGTCGACATCGCCCCTTATGACGAAGCCGTCAACCCGGTGGCAGAGGCCCACGCAATCGTCAACGAGCTCAAAAAATACGATGAATCGCTCTACCAGAAGCCGCGCTGGCTGCTGCTGAACAAGATGGACATGCTGCCCGCAGACGAACGCGACCAGTATAAGCAGCAATTTCTCAAAGACTTTGGCTGGGACGGAAAATGCTTCATTATTTCCGCCCTTACCGGAGAAGGCTGCAAGGAAGTGGTCTACGCCATCATGGAGTTTCTCGACCAGAACCGGTCGACAGAAGAACCCGCAGAGGATACGCAGGAAGCACAGCCTTGAGCTCGATTATCGCCAACAGCAAACGCCTGGTCATCAAAGTAGGCAGCAGCCTGGTCACCAACAGCGGCGCCGGTCTCGACCATGAGGCCATCGCCACCTGGGCGGCACAAATCGCCGCTCTCAAAGCCATGGGACGCGAAGTCGTGCTGGTCTCTTCCGGCGCGATCGCCGAGGGGATGCAACGCCTCGGTTGGAAGAAGCGCCCCAGCGCCGTGCATGAACTGCAGGCCGCAGCCGCAGTGGGCCAGATGGGGCTGGTGCAGGTCTATGAAACCTGCTTCCGCAAGCATGGCCTGCACACCGCACAAATCCTGCTGACCCACGATGACTTGGCCGACCGCAAGCGCTATCTGAATGCCCGTTCCACCCTGCGCACCCTACTCGAACTGAACACCATTCCGATCATCAACGAAAACGACACCGTCGTCACCGAAGAAATTCGCTTTGGCGACAATGACACCCTGGGAGCACTGGTCACCAACCTGATCGACGCAGATGCGCTGGTGATCCTGACCGACCAGACCGGCCTGTATTCCGCCGATCCGCGCAAGGATCCTGCAGCCACACTGGTGGCAGAAGCACGCGCTGGCGACCCGGCACTGGAAGCCATGGCGGGTGGAGCCGGCAGCGACATCGGCAGCGGCGGCATGCTGACCAAAATTCTCGCCGCCAAGCGTGCCGCGCGCAGCGGCGCCCATACCGTGATTGCCTGGGGACGCGAACCGGACGTACTGATCCGCCTTGCCCAGGGCGAAGCCATCGGCACCCAGCTGATTGCCGGTGAAATGAAGACCGTGGCCCGCAAACAATGGCTCGCCGACCACCTCCAGGTCGGCGGCAAACTCACGCTCGACGATGGCGCGGTCAATGCCCTGCGCAAGGAAGGCAAAAGCCTGCTGCCGATCGGCGTGAGCGCAATCAGCGGGGATTTCGAACGTGGCGAAGTAGTCACCTGCCTGGATGCGAAAGGCCGTGAAATCGCCCGTGGGCTGATCAATTACAGCGCACAGGAAACTCAGAAAATCCTGCGCCACGCCAGCACAGAAATCGAACCCATCCTGGGTTACGTGGACGAACCGGAATTGATCCATCGAGACAATCTGGTTCTGCTTTAAAGCAGAACCAGATTGCGGCGTAGACTAACCTTCTGCGAAGCATAAGGTTACGTCGGAGCCACAATTTAGTACTGCTCTGAAAGAGTAGTACCAGGTTGCAGTGAAAGCTAACATTCGCGTAGCTAATGTTATGCTGAAGCTACAATCTGGTTCTGCTTTAAAGCAAAACCAGCTACAAGTTGTTTTTTAGGGCCTGAAGCCGCGCTTCAACAGATCGACTGCTTCCTGCGGGTTTTTCACGATAATGCCATTGGGACAAAAGAAATCGTCGTAAAGCATGTGATGATGACGGTTACGGTCCTGATAGCGGATCGCTTCCCACTTGGCGGAGCGTGCTCTGGACCAGCTTCCTTCCTTGCGCCCAAAGGCGTAAAGCTTTCTTTCACGGCTGGCGCAGCGGATACCTTCGAAACTCACATTGGATGCACCCGCCACTGATTTAACGATCATCGTGTAGCGCACCACGCCATCCTCACCAGTGCTGACAGAAGCGGCATCGACAAAAAATTTGTTGTCCGTGGCGGCGCTAACGAATAGCGGCAGCAGATTTTCGTCTTTCGGGTAGAGCGGGAGCTGGGCTTCGATCTCGGCCCAGGGTTTTTCCTCATCGAATTCGTACTCGAATTTTCCCCATTCCGCATGAGCCGTAAGCGGAAGGGCCAGCAGCAACAGAACCAGGAATTTTTTCATTCCTTACTTGGCGAGCTGCGCCTGAATTTCGGCGAAGGTCTGGGCGATTTCCAGAGTCTGGATTTCTGTACCCAGCAGTTTTGAAACCTGAGAAGTCGAAAAAATACCCCGCACCCGCTGGGCCTGGCCCGGCCCTTCGGTATCCACCACCAAGGCATGCTGACGGCCACATTTTTTCAGGGTTGCGACAATATGGCCTACTTTCGCCGCAGCAACATCCTTCATGCACAACACCTCCAGATTTTCCTGCGGTGTCATGATGTGGCTAACCAGAATATCCTCCCGTCTACCACCAGATTTCTGGATGAATTGCAGTGGTTTCTCGCCCAGAATATCGGTTGCGGTAACCAGTCCGAGGACCGTTTCCTGATCGTCGATCACCAGCAGCAGTCTGACGCGGTGCCGGACCATACGCTCCCTGGCGGCCTCGACCGTTTTTTCAGGCCCGATGGTGACCGCCATCACCGCTTTCAGGTCAGTCATCACCCGCACTGCCGGGTCACTCAGCTTCACATGAGCAGGAGGAGTTTGCAGAGGTTGATAATAGGTCGCTCCATGTGCCAGGTTGCTGGGCGGTAGCGGGGAAAAATCGACCATTTTGACTCCAGTCTATTCTGATTTATTGAGGTAGCTGGCCAGCTCATTGAGCGCCGAGCGATACACATCACGCTTGAATTCGATCACCGATTCCAGCGGAATCCAGTAATGGTGCCAGCGCCAGGCATCGAACTCGGGATGTGATGATGCGCGCAAAGACACATCGCTGTCACGCCCGGTCAACCGCAATAGAAACCAGATTTGCTTCTGGCCTTTGTAGCTGCCGCGCCACTCCCGCCGCACCCAGTTCTGCGGCACATCGTAGCGCAGCCAGTCCCTTGTTCGACCAATAATCTTGACGTGCTGCAATTGCAGACCGACTTCTTCCTCCAGTTCCCGAAACATGGCCTGCTCGGGAGACTCCCCAGCCTTGATGCCACCTTGCGGGAACTGCCAGGAATGCTCCTTGATACGCTTGCCCCAGAAAACCTCATTTTTTGCATTGCATAGAATGATGCCGACATTGGGGCGATAACCGTCCCGGTCTATCATTTGTGAAACACCTCAAATCCGTTAAGTTAACGTAATTTTTTCACATTTCACCCGGCAATGAAAGCCAAATAATGCGTGTGTCACAAATGAACCTGAAATCGGTGATTCTCCGCGTTCTCCGTGGTTCAATCGCTTTTCCCAGAATGAAACATCCGGGCCAGTAGTCCGTTCCACCAAAACGGTGACAAATGAAATGGATGGATTTTTTCGCCAGGCTAGGCACAGACCCGCCGCCGTATGGGTATACGGCAAGGGGATGCAACGACGCATGACGGAAAAAGACGCCGTTTCATGTCATCGTTTTGGTGGAACGGACTACTAAACAAGCAAGCGCTTTTCAGAATGGGCATTGAGGCTGCGCAGGCCTTCCACGAACTTGAGAAATTCCAGCCCATATACCGGCTCAAGTTCTCTGGCACGCTGACGCAGGTCATCCCAGCGAGGGCTGCCAGGGCTGCGCTTGAAACCGAACACGACGATGTTACCGTGCTTTTCCGTAGGCAGGCACAGCGTCAGGCCATTGAAACTGGTCTCGATACGCTGCAAGTAGACGTCGAAATTCTTGTCGCTACCCCACAGGTTCACCGCCAGGATCCCGCGCTCACTCAGTGCGGCGGCACAATCATCGTAATAACGCTGGGTAACCAGCGAATCGGCCAGCGAAACGCCGTCGAATCCATCCACCATCAGCACATCGGCACTGTCAGGATGGTCAGCCACGTACTGGCCGCCTTCGGCGATCACCACCTCGAATCTGTCATCTTCCGGCGGTAGCTGAAAATAGGCGCGCGCAGCCGCCGCCACCTGCGAATTCAGCTCTACCGCCGCGATGCGTGCAGAGGGCATACGGTGATAAACGAATTTGGCCAATGACCCGCCACCCAACCCAATCATCAGGAAGCGCACGGGATCAGGATTAAACAGGAGAAGACCCATCATGCTGCGGGTATAGGCCAGTTCAAGCTCGTTGGGCGCGCTGATGCGCATCGAACTTTGCACCGTCTGGCTGCCCAGATGCATCGAACGCACACCGTCGCGCTCACTCACGTCTACGACGTCACCAGCGGCTACCGCTTTATGAATGCGCCGCCCAAAAAACATTCCCATTGTTACCTCGATGGAACAGAGAAAAATCAAGACATCCCCGGCCGCTCCACTTCAAAATATCCGGGTTCGTTTCAGGATGAATAACACTGCCCGCAGGATGCGGCAAGAAAAGGAAACTGGCTAAAACGAGGTGAAAATCGACCCGTGCTGAAACGCAATTCTAGTCGGCTACTGCCAATTAATTTTGCTTCCCTTGCCCGACTGCCACGCCACGGAGAAAGCGCCACAAGGTCCAGCCACGACCGAGCCATTTGACCGCCCTGCGCGGACGAGCTACCGCAAATGCCACACCCAGCCCAACCAGCAAGGCCGGATGCACGCGAAAGAAACGCCATACCGTCACGCCCTGATCGACAATGGCCATCGGCACACGCCAGGCATGACAGAGTCCGCCCAATTCAGCACGTTGTACCGCGCTATGCGCCACCAGTTCGGCACGCCGCCGACCCAGCTCGATCAATCGTTGCTCGACGCTCATTATGGCAATAACTGCCGGCGGTCTTTGCCCAGCTCTGCCAGACTGGCCGCAAATAAACGGCTCCCGGCCGAAGCGCGAGCACGAAACATCACGACAGCCACTCCGCCCAGGCTTAAAAAAAGCACGGCAAAACCGCCCAGCACCAGCAGACGGTGACTATCCCATAGCAGGATGGTGACGAATATCGCAAGAAACATGCTGCCCATAGCCAGGCAAAACAGCGCGATGCTACCGAATAGCAGCAACTGGCCAAAGCGGAGCTTTTCCTCCTCCACTTCATTCGCCAATAACTCCAGCCTGGTCTGCGCTACTCCCGAAAGCGTAGCGGCAAAATTGCGCAGGGAAGCAACCAATCCAGTGGCATGCGTTGTGCTTGCATCGGTTTCCGTCATAACTATCCGAATATCAGCGACGTGCGATCAGGACGCCAATCACCAGCCCGACACAGGCGGAAATACCCACTGCCTTCCACGGATTGTCATGCACATACTGATCAGTGGCGCGGGCAGCCTGCTTGGTTTTGTCAATAATCGCTGCTTCAGCCTGTGCCAGCCGTACTTTAGCGTCAACCAGGCTGGCCTGGATTTTTTCGCGCGCAGCAGCCACCTTTTCACCCGCATCATTAGCGGTCGCCCTGAGCAGCGCTTCGGCATCAGCCACCACCACCTTGAAATCCGCAACCAGCTTTTCCTTGTTTACATCGACTGCTTCATCAACTTCGCTGTACATGATAATTTCCTTTTTCTTATTAAACGATAACTACACTTATAGGCTACTTCTATTTTCAGCCCAAATCAATCCGATAACCACCTTGTTTTCGGTTAAAATTGCGAATTCGGAATTTGCTTACGGGAACCCCCATGCGTGTCTCACAATTTTTCCTGTCCACCCTCAAGGAAGCCCCCGCCGAAGCCGAGCTGATCAGCCACAAACTGATGCTCCGCGCCGGCCTGATCAAGCGTATCGGCAGCGGCCTGTACACCTGGATGCCGCTCGGCCTCAGGGTACTGCGTAAAGTCGAAAACATCGTGCGCGATGAAATGAACAAGAGCGGCGCAGTCGAACTGTTGATGCCCGCAGTCGTGCCCGCCGAGCTTTGGCAGGAAACCGGGCGCTGGGATGTGTTCGGTCCGCAGATGCTGAAGATCAAGGATCGCCACGGGCGCGACTTCTGCTTCGGGCCAACCCACGAGGAAGTCATCACCGACGTCGCGCGCCGAGAAATAAAGAGCTACCGCCAACTGCCGGTGAACTTCTACCAGGTGCAGACCAAGTTTCGCGACGAAATCCGCCCGCGTTTCGGCGTGATGCGCGCCCGCGAGTTCGTGATGAAAGACGCCTATTCCTTCCATGCCAACTTTGCCAGCCTGGAGCAGACCTACCAGGTGATGCACGACACCTACAGCCGCATTTTCACCCGACTGGGATTGAAGTTCCGCGCCGTGGCTGCGGATACCGGCGCGATCGGCGGCACCGGCTCGCATGAGTTTCACGTACTGGCCGATTCCGGCGAGGACGCCATCGCCTTCTGCCCGAATTCCGACTACGCCGCCAACATCGAGCTGGCCGAAGCCGTTTCCCCCGTAACGAAGCGCCCTGCTCCGACAGAAGCAATGCAAAAAGTCGCCACGCCTGGCCAACACAGCATCGAGGAAGTGTGCGAATTTCTCAAAATACCCGCACACCGGGTCATAAAAACACTGCTGCTGGAGGGTCGCGATGGCGACGTGGTGGCCCTGCTGCTGCGCGGCGATCACCAGCTCAACGAGGTCAAGGCCGGCAAGCTGCTTCAGCTTGCCCAACCGCTGCGCTTCGCCGCCGACATGCAAATTCGTGCCGCCGCCGACTGCAACGCCGGCTCGCTCGGCCCGGTCGGCCTGAATGTTACGATCATTGCTGACCGCTCTGTGGCTGCGATGAGCGACTTCGTCTGCGGCGCCAACGAGGACGGCTATCACCTCACCGGCGTCAATTTTGGTCGCGATCTGCCAGAGCTGAAAGAAGTGGTCGATCTCCGCAACGTGGTGGAAAGCGACGACAGCCCGGACGGCAAGGGAAAACTTGAACTTTGTCGCGGCATCGAGGTCGGTCATATATTCCAGCTGCGCACCAAGTATTCCGAAGCGATGAAAGCCACTTTTCTGGACGAAAATGGCAAGGATCAGGCAATGGAAATGGGCTGCTACGGCATCGGCGTTTCACGCATTGTCGCCGCCGCCATCGAGCAGGGCCACGACAATCACGGCATCGTATTCCCGCCCGCGATGGCGCCGTTTCAGCTCGCCATCGTTCCGATCGGCATCAACCGGAGCGAACTGGTGAAGGAAACGGTCGAAAAGCTCTACGCCGAACTCATGTCCGCAGGCATCGAAGTGCTGCTGGATGACCGCGACGAGCGCCCCGGCGTCATGTTCGCCGACCTTGAACTGATCGGCATCCCGCACCGCATTGTCATCGGCGAGCGCGGACTGAAAGAGGGCAATGTGGAATACCAGGGGCGGCGCGATGAAAAAGCCACCGCCATCCCCTTGCAAAATATTGTGAGTCACATAAAATCAGTGACATGCGGGAATTGAAAAACTCATCCACGAATTCACACGAATTTTCACGAATTCACACGAATAATTCGTGGTCATTCGTGGTCATTCGTGGTCATTCGTGGTTAAGATTTTTTTTCTCTTTACTGCTGATTACATCCGCCACAGCCCACGCTGGCGCACAGCGCGAGGAACCGTTGAGCGCCAGCGTACAGGCGGCACTGCACAAAACAGTCAGCGATGGCGCTTCACCGCGGCTCGTCTTTGAATCCCAAACTGATGCAAATATCTGGATGGCGGAAATGTCGCAGCGCCTGGAGAAGCGCATTCCGGACAGGACCGTGCGTCAGGACTTCCTCAAAACCGTACACTACGAAGCCTCCCGCGCCGGTCTCGATCCCCAGATGGTGCTGGGATTGATCCAGGTGGAAAGCGGCTTCAAAAAATATGCGGTATCCAGTGCCGGGGCACGCGGCTACATGCAGGTCATGCCGTTCTGGGTCAAGCATATCGGCACTCCCGACCAGAACCTGTTCCACAACCGCACCAACCTGCGCTACGGCTGCACCATCCTCCGGCACTATCTCAATATCGAAAAAGGTGACCTGTTCCGCGCCCTGGGCCGCTACAATGGCAGCCTGGGAAAACCGGAATACCCCAACATGGTAATCGGCGCCTGGCGCAGCGGCTGGGCCCTACCGAGCAAAATAGGCAAAACCGCATCAAACCCTTCGTCGTAACCGGGCCTTGAAATGGAAAAAGCCCGCTATGCGGGCTTTTAAGGACTGCTTTGAAGTGTGTGTGGTGCCGATGACCGGAATCGAACTGGTGACCTTCGCATTACGAATGCGCTGCTCTACCAACTGAGCTACATCGGCCACACAAGCTCGGCATTATAGCTCCCTTCAGCACCAGCCATCAACCGTTACAACGCGCCATAACGGGTCGAACGGACAATATTGGCAGAACGAAAAGGGATTCAGATCAGGCAGTAACCGCTTGCGGGCGGATACGAACGATAATGTCGATGCCTTCGGTAATCACACCCGGCGGCAATATAGGCAAGCCGCTGATCTTGAAGTCCGCAGCGTCGATATCCGTCAAATGACCGCTGACCACATCGTAGAAATGATGATGCTCGTGAGTATTGGGGTCATAGAACACTTTGCTGGGATCAACGATCACTTCGCGGATCAGTTTCTTTTCCACGAATAAATTCAGGGTGTTGTAGACCGTTGCCTTGGAGGTTTCGCTGTGCTTGGTATTGACGATCGCAAGAATCTGGTCGGCAGAAAGGTGCTCCTGCCTCGAGAACAACGCATAGGCGATCTCGAGTCGTTGATGCGTCGGATTGATCGCGTGCTGCCGCAGCAGATCAGCCATGTTATCGCGAGTGTAAATTTTCATGTCCATAAATTCATGCTAAACCAAACGTTGGACTTTGTCTAACAAATTTAATTCAATTTTGGCCAATCATAGCCCGAAACGTCAAAGGGCTGCGCCCGGTTAAATAGATGGTTTGCGAGAATCCGAGCGCTCGCAGGCGCCATGGTGACGCCGTAACGGAAATGTCCGCTGTTGAGATACAGGTTCTCCATCTGCGAATGCCGGGCAATGATTGGTATGTTGTCGGGCGCAGCGGGGCGCAGCCCGGCCCAGTGCTTGATAAACTCAGCCTGGGCCAGTTGAGGCAGCATGCCTAGCGCCCGCGCATGAAGTGCAGACCTGGCCTCCTCGGTCGTAGCCTTATCGAAGCCAACATCTTCCAGGGTGCTGCCAACCAGAATATGGCCGTCATCGCGAGGAATCAGATAAGTGCCATTCTGCAACAGAATGTGCCGCAGCATCCCGGGCTGCGCCCTGTACAGCAGCATCTGGCCACGCACCGGCTTGATGTCGAGCTGCTCGCCCTGCTTTCCCAGCAACTCCTTGCTCCATGCCCCGGCAGCAACCACATAGCGCTCCGCCGCAAAAGAACCCGCCGCAGTATCCAGCCGCTCCACCCGATTTTCCGTGAAAACGATCCCGGGCACCTCGGCGTGCTCCACAACCCGCACCCCCATCCGCTCCAACGCCAGGCGCAGCGCCTTCATCAGTCGCGGATTGCGCACCTGCGCGACATCCGGCAGCCACAAACCCTCTCCATCCTGCTCCAGCCGCACACCATGGCTTACGCACCACTGCGACGCCTTCTCCGCATCAAATGGGGGCAGCACCCGCATGCCGCCGACCCGGTATTCAGGGTCGATGCCACTCATGTCGGCAATGCGCCCTGCCCATTCCGGAAACAGACGGCAACTCATCTGCGTCAGATCAGTCACAGCAGACGAATAATCCCAGGGCAACAGGGGCGACAATATCCCCCCGCCCGCCCACGAAGACTCGCCACCGCATGTCCCTCGTTCGAGCACAGTCACAGCAGCGCCACTCCGTGCAAGCTCGAGCGCGCTGCTTAGCCCGATAACACCGCCACCGACTATCAAATAATCCATATTCAAATCTGTTGGGTTTCCAATTATTGCCGCTCATTCTAGCAAACCAACCGTTAGTCGGTTTACGCTAGCGTCATTTTCAATCCTGCGATAACGTTTGAATCATAATATAAGAGGGGAGTATTCATGAAAACACAAAACGGTTTCACACTTATCGAACTGATGATCGTCGTAGCAATAGTTGGCATCCTGGCGGCGATAGTCGTCCCTTCTTATCGCGATTATTTGACGAGAGGGAGAATCCCTGATGCAACCTCAAACCTTTCCACCAAGCGGGTGCAAATGGAACAGTTTTATCAAGACAACCGCACTTATGTGAGTGCTCCGGCTTGTACCGCCGACTCGACCACCAGCAATTATTTCGATTTTTCCTGTTCAGGCGCGGCGACCTCGACCACCTTTACACTCCAGGCAGTTGGCAAAGGGGCGATGGCCGGCTTTACTTACACCATCGACCAGAACAACGCCAAAGCCTCCACAATAACCGCGTCTGGATGGACTGGAAACACCACCTGCTGGGTCACCAAGAAGGGGGGCGCGTGCTAAGTTTTCGACTCATCCAAAAAGGAGTAACGCTGATCGAGCTCATGATCGCCATCGTCATCATGGCCATTTTACTAGCTATCGCATTACCAAGCTTTCAAACTTGGATGCTAAACGCACAAATACGCACCGCGACCGAGTCGATACAAAATGGCTTGCAACTCGCTCGGGCAGAAGCTGTGCGGCGCAATGAGAGAGTAAAATTCGTTATGGGAACGGCAAGCAGTTGGACGGTCAGCACCGATGCAGGCGCCGCAATCCAGAGCAGGACTAGCAGCGAAGGTTCTTCCAGCGTCACAATCACTGTGACGCCTGGCACGGCAACAACCGCCACCTTTAACGCGTTGGGCCGAATTGTCGCAAATGCCGATGCCACCGCCGCGTTGACCCAGATTGACCTGGATGTACCCACCACGATTCTTCCCGCCAACCTAAGCCAGAATCTAAGCATAATGATAACGTCTGGCGGCCAAGTCCGGAGCTGTGACCCCCGCTTCAACGCAACAAGCGACCCCAGAGCATGTTCATAACCATGAAAACATTTCCTCTCAGACCACAATGTGGGTCAGCGCTTCTTGAAGCATTGATCGCAATCCTGATTTTTTCCATGGGCATCATTGCGCTCATGGGATTGCAGGCGGCATCCATCAAGAACAGTATTGATGCAAAATATCGGGCCGATGCAGCCTATCTGACCAACCAAATTATTGGCCAGATGTGGGTTGACCGGGCCAATCTCGACAGTTATGCGCACAACCCCACTGCGGGAACGGTTTGCACACCTACCGGAGCCGCCTCTACTAACGCCTATGTAGTGGCCTGGTTAAACCAATTTACCACTACAACTTCTTCATCCTTTTTACCTGGAGCTGTCAGCTCGAAACAACAAATTTCCGTTACCACCCCTTTTACCAACACGAAACAAGTAACAGTGACTGTATGCTGGAAAGGGCCACAAGAAATCAATTACCACAATTTTGTGGCAACAGCCCAAATCAATACGCCTTAACCTGGAGCCCCCATGTTCTGCATATATTTACAAAATAGAGATCACGCAAGGGGCTTCAGCCTGGTTGAGGTCATGGTCGGCATGACTTTGGGACTGCTCGCAGTGCTGGTCATCATGCAAGCATTTTCCGTGTTTGAAAATCAAAAACGCACCACCACCGCCGGTTCTGACGCTCAGGAAAATGGTTTAATGGCGACAGTACAACTGGAACAAGATATCCGTAATGCCGGCGCAGGACTAACAGATAGTGCTGCATTCAATTGCTCTTCAATATTCAGTTATTACGATCCGGGCAGCGGTACGCCAACAATACCCGCCCCAGGGGTGCCTTCATCAGTGATGGCACCAGTCACCATCACCGATGGCGGCACCACAGGATCGGACACAGTCACCATAACGCGCGGCACAGGATTTCTCGGTTCAATACCCGTCACAATCACAAGCGGCATGCCCCAACCCTCCTCAGAATTAAATGTCAATCGCACCACAGGATTTGCAAATGGGGATTTAATCCTGGTGTCCCAAGGCGGCAACTGCACCGTCATGGAAGTTACACAAGTACAAGGCGCCGCCCTCAAGATTCAACACAATCCTGGGTCTAGCGGATCCACCTACAACCCTGCCGCCAACTTCTACAATACAGCTCCGGGCAATACCTGGCCAACCTTCACCACAGGAGCAAAAATCCTGAATTTCGGACGCCTCGTTATCAACACCTATTCGGTCGACACCAGCCACAATCTGCAAATGGTGGATGCATCGGCAGTGACAACAACACTAGTCAAGGACATCGTTAGCTTGCAAGCACAATACGGCATCGCAGCAACGGGTAGTCAGAATGTGACTCAGTGGGTAGACGCCACCGCCACTACGGGTTTCAACTCCCTGGACTCAGCTAAAGTCAAGCGCATCAAAGCAGTCCGGATCACCGTCGTCGCACGTAGCGGCAAAAAAGAAGGGGGAAATGTCACAACCAGCTACCCTGGTGGAGTAAACATCTCCACCCTGCCCGACTGGCAAAAATATCGCTATCGCGTTTACACCACGATCATTCCGCTTCGCAACATCATTTGGGCAAACGTATGAACACCCTGCCATCTTTTACACACGGGCCAATCTACCCCATGCCTTCAGAACTGAAACAGCGCGGCGCAGCACTGTTTATCGCCCTGATCGCCTTGGTGAGTATGACGCTGGCAGGTATCGCCTTAGTACGGTCTGTTGACACTTCAAACCTCATTGCCGGCAACCTCGCTTTTCGTCAAGCCACCCTTCATGCTTCAGATGTAGGGATTGAAAATGCAGTCAACGATCTAGGAACAATCGTTACGTCCTCCCTCGACACGAACTACCCAAGCGGCTGCACTACAGGCGCCTGTAAATATTACCCCATTTTGCAAGCCACAGACGCGAGTGGCGTGCCAACGGTCATCAACTGGCCTTCAGTCCCGGCGACTACAGTCAACACCAACTACAACGTAAAATATGTGATTGATCGCTTATGCGCCGGCCCTGCTCCGGTAACGGACATCGTTGGAAAATGCTACGCCGACGCCCAAACAGGCGGCGGATCACATAGAGCAAATGCCCCTGTTTTTTCTGGCGCACAAGCTGTTTATTACCGAGTAACAGTGCGCGTCGAAGGACCCCGCAACACCACCAGCATGGTTCAGGCAATACTCTCCAGATAAATACATAGTCTCATGATGACATGTATTTATCTGATCGAACTGAAGGAGCAATCCAAATGAAAACAGATCGCAAAATAATTCCGCAATGCGTAATACAAACATTGTTTGTTTGTCTGACATACAGCCAGTTCATTGAAGCCCAGGCTGCTTCTACAGACATCGCGAATGTACCCATGGCGGTAAAAAACTCGGTAGCACCTAATTTGCTCGTGGTTTATGACAATTCGCAATCCATGGATGCCTACATGAATGGCACACTGGTTTCCGGCAACGACCCTAACACCCGGGGAAACATTGGCCGCCAAGTGATGCGCAATGCAATTACGGGCTACCGTACCGCTTTCAACTGGGGGCTCATGACCTACCAAATGTCCTCCACGCCTGGCTTATATAACACTTGGGCTTATTATCTAGGCAGTGATACGGGGATGGCTTTTACCAATGACTGCGTCGGCTATGTCGCCGGCAACCCACCCACTCCGGGTGTATCAGCCTCAAATGGAAACCGCCGTTGCATCGCAAACCCACAGGCATTCACCGGCGGAAACTACGTCACCTATGACAAAACCGGCGATGATGCGGATATCCAGGACGTACTTTACGACACTGGCACATACACCAGCGCGTGGGCACTGACTGCGGGAACCGGCACAGGTTACAAATTTTACGGCTCCCATAAGACAACATCCGGGAATTCATGGACGACAGCTGATTTTTCCGGCGACCCTTTTGGATGTGGTAATTGCACACTCAACTTTACCCCAACCGACGCAGGCTACCTGCCATCCAATCCACCCATCACACGCCAGCTATACCTGCCACGGGCATGGGGCTATCTCTCCAACATCACTGGCGCTGGCAACATCAATGAAGCCGTTATGGCCGACTCCTCTACCCACTACAACACACTCCAATCATTATTGGCGAATGAGACCAATGGCGCCACTGGCGAAATCAAGAATGGCGCAGTGTTTACTCCTCTCAAAGGAGCGCTAGACTCAGCCAAAACCTATTTTTCGACTACCTACCAGAGCAAGGCCAGCCCAATCCAGTACTCCTGCCAACAGAACTATGTAATGATGGTAACCGATGGTCTCCCAACGGGCACCACGAGCGGAACGCTCTACTCGACCGCTGATCGCGCTAATACCTGTTCCTGGAGCACTACAAGCAATTCCTGCACCACCGGCAGCTTCGGAGTTGCTGCCACCGATGCGATCAACTCAGTCACGGCTTTGCGCACCACACCCAACGCCATAAAGGCAGCCTCATGTAATCTTAGTACCCCGGCTCTACAAGCATCAACCTGTTATGACATTCAAACTTATATCGTTGCCTTGGGCGACACAGTCGCCAATGCAAATGCACTAGCGGTGATGAATGCAATGGCAAATGCAGGGGGCACAGGATCAGCTTTACTCGCCAATGATGCGGCAAGCTTTCAAAACGCCATTAACTCCATCACTGACAGCATCACCGCGAAAGTAGGCTCTTCCGCTGCAGTATCTGTTGCAAATGCTCACGTTACCTCGACCGACAACGCTTCTTACGCCTCAAGCTACAATTCCGGCACATGGGCTGGCGACTTGAATGCTTATGCTATTGACATAGTCACTGGCATACCGCAGACCACCTCCCTTTGGACAGCGGGTTCTGCACAAGACCAACTGGACTTGATTTCACCCACCAACCGCAAGATTGCCACATCTACCGACACGGCAGGCTCTATCGGGGGGCGTCAGTTCCAGCCGACCACCGCAACGACCGCGACCAAATTAAGCTCCGGCCAACAGACCTTGCTCAATACTCCGAGCGTGTCTCCGGTGGACGGAGCAGCCGTGCTCGCCTATCTACGGGGTGAACGTAGCGGGGAAACGGCAGGCACCTACCGAGTTCGTGCGCATTTACTGGGCGATACAGTCAATGCAGAACCGCTTGTAATCAGGGCCCCCAGCGCCAATTACGCAGATACCGGCTACTTGGGCAGCACAACAACATTCAAGGAAGCCAATGCAACCCGTACGCGCATGGTTTACCAAGGCGCCAATGATGGGATGCTGCACGCCTTTAACGCGGCAACGGGCGCAGAAACTTGGGCTTACGTGCCCAATCTGGTCATAGCCAATCTCAACAATTTAAGCAGCAAAACGAATTTCACTCATAAATACTTTGTTGACGGCACGCCAGTATCGGGAGATGTGGATTTTAAAAACTGTTGCACTACCGGTAGCGGGAACGACTGGCGCACCATCCTGGTGGGAGGGTTAGGCAAGGGCGGGAGGGGCTATTATGCACTGGACGTAACGAATCCCGATGCGGCCAATGAAGCTGCCGTTGCCAGCAAGGTGCTGTGGGAATTCCCCAATAGCGTCACTAACACCGCCGATAGAAATGCCGCCAAATTGAACACCGGCTACACCTTTGGCAAACCGATCATCGTCAAAACTGCGGCAAAAGGTTGGGTGGTACTGGTCACCTCGGGTTATAACAATGGCACGAATACCGACGATAGCGGCGGGGGTGGGGTAGGCCATTTGTTCGTGCTGAACCCGAAAACAGGTGATTTACTTAAAGACATTCCTACCACCGGATGTACGACAACACCCGCCACAACCCCGTGCGGCCTGGCTCAAATCAGCGCCTACGTGGAGAACGGCGACCTGGACAACACGACCGATTTTGTTTACGGCGGCGATCTCATGGGGAACATTTGGCGTTTCGACTTTTCGGGTACTAGCGTAAGCAGTTGGAGCGTTTCCAAATTTGCGGTACTTAAAGATGCCAGTGGCGTAACCCAACCCATAACCACCACCCCGGAACTGGCCAAAATTGCAATTAGCGGCACAGATTATCGTTTCGTATATATAGGAACGGGGCAATATTTGGGAGATACGGACGTCCCTTGTCCGACGAGCGGTTGCCCTAGTGGAAAAACGGAAAACTCACATGCCCAACAAACTCAGACCATGTACGGTTTGGTGGATAACACAACCAGCACATTGCCTGACCCTCTACGCAGCAGCCTACAGCAGCAAACACTGACCACTAGTGGCACGACACGCTCGGTAACCAGCAACGCAGTGAACTTCACCACAAAAAAGGGATGGTACGTCGATCTTCCTGACACGGGGGAACGAATCAACACCGATTCAGCACTGGCACTGGGCGCCCTGGCATTTACTTCAAATATCCCCATTGGCACCATTTGCGTGCCCGGCGGTTCCAGTTGGTTGTATTTCCTTGATTACCAGACCGGAGGCCTGGTAACCAATTCCACGACAACTTGGTCCGCAATCAGTTTGGGGAACGCTCTCGCAAGTCGTCCGGTACTTATTCAATTACCCAGCGGCAAGGTAATTACCTTGGTTCGCAAATCTGACGCTACGACACAAACGCAGGATGTTCCTCTCCCCCCTAGCTCGACTTCCGGCAGGCGGGTTTCCTGGCGTGAAATTGCGCAATAGCGTGAATGTTTATACGTCGACAACAAAGGTGAGGTGAGCGATGAAATTTACTAAATGGGCAATATTTTCTGCTGCCGTATTGCTGACTCTGCAGCAACCGGTTTGGGCCGTTACCCCATCGGCCTATGGCTCAATTAAGAACATGCCGTCAACCAACACTTCAGGGACTATTGAACGGGGCGGCGCGATTACGGATATAGACCTCCAAAACAAGACTATTACCGTGGATGGCGTAATCTACCCGCTTTTAGCGACTTCTCTGAGAGTTAATTCTGCCGACCCTTTAGTAGCAGGCACTCCTCTCAACCTGCAAAAGAATATGCGAATACGCTTCAGTACAATAAAAGATACAGGTGCAAACGAAAGGGTCAGTGAAATATGGATCACCAACCCTGGCAGCGGTCGCGCTCAAAAAAAATAATTTCTCAATCAATATCGAGCCTCTTGCAAAACCCCAAGAGCGAGCGATCATGAACGTACCTGCTCGCCGTTCTGGGCGATTTTTCGGTTAATCAATTCAGCTTCTGAGCGTATTACAGACCCAAACCATCGTTCTGTCCTTGTTGCCGCGATGCGCTTTCCGGTGCTGCATTCTGGCAGCCCCTCTCGCAGGTTTTCTGGTGTTTCGTAAGCGTCCGGCCAATACCGTCTTGACTTGACTGGATCGGTTTAGAGGAACAACAGACTACGCGTTGATCTCATCCGTAAATTCCCCATCGTCCTCTGCCTTGGCGATTGCCTGATCCAAACGAGTCAGTAAGTACTGCAAAGTCTCGCCCTTTAGCCGTTTGAGCATCGCCAGCGCGTTATGGCTGTGCCTCGTAAGTAACACCCCTTGATCTGTGCGCTCTCGGCCACTATCTGTTGGTCAATCGCACCTCCCCTGAATGCGCTTATTTTTAGCCGTTGCCGCCAATACCCTTCCTCCAGTCGCCAAATGGCTCTCCCCCTCTTTCCGTTTGTTCCCGCATATCAACCATTTGTCGGTTTATACCGGACCGTTTGAACTCGCGCCATGAGTAGAGTTCAAATCGTGGAGAAAGGGGATATCCATGAAAACACAAAACGGCTTCACACTAATCGAACTGATGATCACGGTAGCCATCATCGGGATACTCTCAGCTATTGCCTACCCGTCTTATACCCAATACGTCGTCAAATCGAATCGCTCGGCGGCTGAAGCCTTCATGCTGGCGGTGGCCGGCAAACAGGAACAGTACATGCTGGATGCACGCTTGTATGCCACCAACATGACTGCGCTAAACATCACCTCGATTCCTTCCGAAGTTTCCAGAAACTATAATGTCACCGTTACCGCCAACAACGCAGCCACTCCTCCCACCTACACGATTTCGGCTGCCCCGATCCCTGGCGGCAGCCAAGCTACCAGGGACACCATTTGCGCCACCCTGACGCTGGACCAGACTGGCGGGAAGGGGATCAGTGGAACCGGCCCCCTGACCAATTGCTGGTAATATCGCCATGATCCAACTCTCCTTAATATCGTTCACTTCGGCGCCTGTTTTCAAAGGAAAAGCGGCTGGTTTCACTTTGGTCGAACTGGTGATCACCATTGCCATTGCGGGGATCCTCGCGACTATCGCACTGCCCTCTTTCCGCAGCCTTGTACAAACACAGCGCGTCAAATCCGCTTCTTTCGACTTGGTGGCCGCGCTGACTCTTACTCGTAGCGAAGCCATCAAGCGCAACACCAACGTTGCCATGTCACAAGCTAGCGGTGGGTGGCAAAACGGTTGGACAATCACCGCCGGCGGACAAGTCCTGCGCAGGCAGGATGCCTATTCCAGCCTGTCCATCACTGATTCTGCCGGAGCTGGCAACGTCACTTTCCGCAAGGATGGCAGACTGGCTACCACGCCAACGAATTTCTCGGTCAATGCCAGCCCGACCAATTCATCCGTCTCGCCTCGTTGCATCAGCATCTCGCTCAGTGGTCGGCCTGACACCAAGCTCGGAGCATGTTAATGATCGCCGCCCAACCTCATTCAAAGTGCGCCGGTTTCGGACTGCTGGAAGTTCTGGTCGCCATGGTGATCCTGCTCAGCGGCCTGCTTGGCTTGGCCGGGCTGCTTACCCGTAGCCAACAGTTCGAGATGGAGTCCTACCAGCGCTCTCAGGCGTTGATACTTCTTCAGGACATGGTGGATCGCATCAATGCCAACCGCAAAGTAGCCGCCTGCTATGCCATTACCACCAACGCCACCAACGGCACGCCTTACCTGGGGGCTAATTCCACAGTCACGCCGGCTTGCTCTTCTGGAACAGCTGCGCAATTCGCGCGCGCCAATGACGATCTGTCGACCTGGAACAACATGCTGAGCGGCTCGGCCGAAATCCAGGGTGGCGCCAATGTTGGCGCCATGATCGGCGCCCGCGGCTGCATCCGGCAAACTGCCGCAGATACCTACCTGATTCTGGTTACCTGGCAGGGACTTGGCAAGACTGTGGCCCCCAGCGTCGGCCTGGCTTGCGCCAACACAACCTATGGCGACGAAGCTCAGAGACGAGTCGTGAGCACAACCATCAACATAGCCAACCTTTTGTAATCCGACATAGCCAACATGCCGATCATGCAACCCACACCCGACCGCCGAAACAACCATGGATTTACATTGGTGGAGCTGATGGTTTCCATCACCATCGGCCTGTTCCTGATCCTCGGCCTGAGCACGCTGCTGGTCAACAGCAGCAAGAACCGCACCGAACTTGAAAAGACCAGCCGCCAAATCGAGAATGGCCGCTATGCCACTCAGTTGCTGCGGGACGCCATAACCCACGCCGGCTACTACGGCGAATATTTCTGCCAAATCGACACGACCTCGCCGACGCTATGCACCATTAGCTCGCCGCCCACCCCCTTGACCGCGCTACCCGATCCCTGCCTGACCACATTGGCGGGATTGGGCTACACACGCGGACTCCCACTGCCCATACAGGGTTACGATTCTTCCTCTCTTGCCACAGTTCCGACCTGCGTCGGTAGCGCCAACTACAAGGCTGGCACTGACATCCTGGTTATCCGCCGTGCCAACACGAATATCACTCCCACTGCCAGCGTAGTAGATGGCAGGGTTTATATCCAGGCCAATCCGCTAGGCTACGTCCTCGCCAATCGCAGCGGTGGCACCTGGTCCTACCTTGGAACATCGGTCGGCACCGATGACTTGAATGTCACCGGTTCAGCGACTCTGCCCCTGCTCAAGAAAGACGGCGCCACTTCTGCCGATTTACGGAATTATGTGGTGCAGATTTACTTCGTCAGCCCGTGCAGCATACCGGCGGGCGGCGGCAACGATTGCACCGGCGCATCCGACGACAATGGCACACCTATCCCCACCCTGAAAATGATCGAGCTCTCGACCAGTGGCGGCCTTCCCGTCATGTCTGCACCCATTCCGCTGGTGGAAGGAATCGATAACCTGCAACTGGACTTCGGAATCGACACCGACGCCGATGGCGGCCCTAACAGTTTTTCCACTTGCTCTACCAGCACACCATGTTCGCTCACCGACTGGTCCGATGTGGTAACGATCCGGGTCAACCTGCTGGCTCGCAACACGGAAAAAACCGTCGGCCACACCGATGCCAAACAATATGATCTCGGGCTGGCTGGCCTCACGACGGCCACCAACGATACCTACAAACGGCACGCCTATTCCATCCTGGTGCGCGCCACCAACCCCAGCGGAAGAAGGGAGAATTAGGCCATGACCAACCTCTCCCGTCAGCGCGGTTCCACCCTCCTGATCAGCTTGGTCATGCTGGTCGTGCTCACGCTGTTTGCCCTATCGGCGATCAACCTCAGCACATCCAACCTGCGTATCGTCGGCAACATGCAGCGGCAGCTTGAAGCCACTGCAGCGGCACAAATGGCGATAGAACAGATCGTTGGCAACATCAGCAACTTTGAAACTGCTCCAACCACCAACCAGACCGTCGCCATCGACCTCAACAATGATGGCTCCTCCGATTTTTCGGTCGTCGTTTCCCCTCCTGCGTGCAAATCCATGACGAACGCACCGGGCTATTCCTTCTCTTTTTCAACTTCCGCACCGCAGAACACCATCTGGGATATCCAGGCAGTCGCCACGGATACTGCGAGCGGCGCCAGCGTCACCGTTCATCAAGGTATCAAAGTGTTGCTGGGAGCGGGCGCGACCTGCCCGAATTAATCGCTTTACAAGGAGCACAACCATGGACATCAAACGCATCTTACGGTCTTGCCTCTTCCTGGCACTCGGCATGAGCGCGCTTGCCTGCGCCGACGATACCGACCTGTTCCTGGTCAATCCCGCCATCACAGCAGAACGTCCCAACGTTCTGATCGTTCTGGACAACTCTGCCAACTGGAATACGCCGTTCACGGCAGAGAAATCGGCACTGGTTTCCACCGTAACCGGCCTGGATGACAAGTTCAACGTCGGCCTGATGACATTCGTCGAAACCGGCGGAGGCAACGACAATGTCGATGGCAGTTACGTCCGCTACGCCGTCCGGCAGATGACCACCGCCAATAAGACCGCGCTGTCGAGCATGGTGAATAATCTGCATATCCTGAATGACAAGAGCAATAACGCCGTATATGGCCTGACCATGGCCGAAGCCTATTACTATTTTGGCGGCACGACATCCGTTTCTGGTTTTGGCAAGATCAAGCGCGACTACGCCGGCAACACGGCAAACAACCCCTTGGCCGCCAGCCTGCCCGGCAATGCGTACAGTTCATCCGCCAGTTCGACTTATGTCAGCCCAATCGCTGATGCTTGCCAGAAAAACTTTATCATTTTCATCAGCAACGGCCCGGCCAACGACAATACCAGTGCCACCTCAACAGCGACCAGCTACCTTACCGCAGCGGGCGGACTCACCACGACCATTTCGCTCACGCCCAACGGCTCTGAAAGCAATGTCGCCGACGAATGGACTCGCTTCCTGAGCGGCGCCGACGTCAACAGCAGCTATACCGGCACCCAGAGCGTTGTCACTTACACCGTCGACGTCAACCCCGGCACCACCGGCCAGGGCCCGGCCCACACAGCGCTGCTCAAGAGCATGGCTTTGCAGGGCAAGGGCAAATACTTCGCTGTAAACGGCAATGCAACAGACATCGCCGATGCGCTCAACAAGATTTTTCTGGAAGTACAGGCGATCAACAGCGTCTATGCCTCATCCACCCTGCCGGTCAGCGTGAACGTGCGCGGCACCTATCTCAACCAGGTGTACATGGGGGTATTCCGTCCGGATGGCAACAGTTCGCCGCGCTGGACCGGTAACGTCAAGCAATACACCATTGCCCGCGATGCGGCGACCAGCACCCTGTTCCTCGCCGACAAGAACGGCGTATCTGTCGAAAACGCCTCCAGCGGCTTCGTTTCTCCCAACATCACCAGCTTCTGGACCACCACCAGCACTTTCTGGAACTCCAGCTATTATCCTGACGCACAAGGTAGCGGCATCACATCGGACGCCCCCGACGGCGACCTGGTGGAAAAAGGCGGAGTGGCCCAGCATTTGCGGGGAGACTATGTTTACGATGCGACCAACCTGCAACCTACACGCAACCTCTATACCTGCACCGGCACCTGCGCTTCCGGCAATGCGCTGTCCAGCTTCCCCTTTGCCAAGAGCAATGCCAGCCTGACAGATGCCTCTTTCGGAATTACCCCGGCCAAGACCATCACGTCGCTGACCCGTTCCGGCAGTACGGTCACCGCCACAGTCACCGCACATGGCTTGTCCACAGGGCAAACTACCCAGATCAGCGGTGCAGCGCAAAGCGAGTACAACGGATCCTTCCCGGTAAGCGTGGTGGATGCCAATACCTTTACCTACACCATCACCGTCTCGCCGACCTCGCCAGCCACCGGCACTATTACGGCCACCCTGCCCGCCACCTCTCCGATCGCGATCAGTTCGATAACCCGCTCCGGCACCGCCGTCACGGTCAATGCCCCCGGCAACACTTACGTCAATAGCCAGCAAGTGAGCATTTCCGGCGCCACCCCGACTGCTTACAACGGCACCTGGACCATCACTTGCTCGGGCAGCTGCAATCCAAGCTTCACCTTTCCGATCACCGAAGGACCGACCACACCGGGCGGCGGCGGCACTGCTGCGGTCAGCGGCTACACCACGCGCTCGATCGAAAGCTCCACCGCCAACCCCAATTCCGGCATCGTCCGCTCTGGCCTGACGGTGACCGTCACCACCACAGCAAATCACGGTTTCGCCAACAGCGGCACAGTGACGATTTCCGGCGCTACCCCGACTGACTACAACGGCACCTGGAGCTTCACCAAGACCGGCAACAAGACTTTCACCTTCAGCCTTACCGGCACCACGCCAACCACTCCTGCAAGCGTAACCGGCACGGTGACCGCGCCGGGAACCAGCACCACCAGCGTCACGACCATGACCCTGGCTCTGGGCAGCGGCACCAGCGGCACTGCCACGGCCACCACGACTGGCTCGCTGACTGCCGCCCCCTTTAACCTGACCGTGGGCAGCACTTACAGCATGTCGGTTTCCGGCGCAAACGAATCGCAATACAACGGCACGCATACCGCCACAATTACCGCTGCCAACACCTTCACCTTCGGCATCACCACCTCGCCGATCACGCCTGCCACCGGTACCCTTCTCATGGGTAGTACCCTGACCAAAGACGACCTGATCAACTGGGTGCGTGGCCAGAATATCCGCAACGAGGACAACCCGACCCTGTCCATGACTGCCGTCCGGGGCTACCTGCATGGCGACGTGCTGCATTCCCGCCCGGCTGTGATCAACTACAACCGCTCCAGCCAGCCCGTCGACCGCGATATCGTGGTGTATTACGGCTCCAACGATGGCATTTTCCACGCTGTTAAAGGTGGCCAGAACGACCTTGACGGCGGAGAGAAATGGGGCTTCATCCCGACCGATCTGTTCAACAAGCTGCCGCGCCTGTACGATGCCTCGCCGTCCATCACCACATCCAACCCGAAGCCATATTTTATCGATGGCCCGATCAGCGCCTACCAGAAAGACGCAAACAGTGATGGGCAATACATCGCCAGCGACAACGACCTGGTTTACCTGTACCTCGGCATGCGGCGCGGTGGTCGATTCATCTATGCCCTGAACGTCAGCGACCCGGATGCGCCCAAGTTCCTGTGGAAAAAAAGCAACGCCGATACTGGCTTCGGCGAACTTGGCCAGACCTGGTCCGAACTCACTGTAGCCAAAGTTCGCGCCAGCACCGACCCGGTGCTGATCTTCGGCGCCGGCTATGACGCCGCCGCCAATGACCCGGCCACCGCCACCACGGCCACCATGGGCAGGGGCATCTTCGTCGTCAACGCCCTGACCGGCGCACTGATCTGGCAAGCGGGCCCGGGGCCGGCCCCCACCCTGCCTTCAGGAGCTGTCTACAAAACCGTAACCGGCATGAATTACAGCGTGCCCGCCGACTTGATGGTGATAGATTCGGACAAGGACGCCAGTGGCTACTCCGACCGGGTCTATGCAGCGGATACCGGCGGCAATATCTGGCGCGTAAACATTGATGATGCCAACCCGAGCAACTGGACGGTAACCCAGATTGCCGCCCTGGGCGGAAGCGGTGTTGATGCACGAAAATTCCTCTATCGTCCGGACGTGGTCAGCATGGGCACGAAGGACGCCATCCTGATCGGGTCAGGAGACCGCGAGCACCCGTTCGACACCACTGTCCAGAATCGCTTTTACATGTTCAAGGATGATCATGCGATCAACGCGACCATGACCAGCCCGATTGTGGACAACAATGCCTCCCATAACGATCTGTGCGATGCCAATGCCACTAGTCTGTCTACCTGCCTGGCGAATACCAGCAGGAAAGGCTGGTATCTGGATTTTAGTGCAGGAGAAAAGGTTGTGGGTGGAGCTGTCACTCTGGGGGGGACTGTGTTCTTCGGTACCAACCTGCCGACCAGCGCCGCAACCCCGGGTATGTGCACCAGCAACCTGGGCGAGGCACGGCTATATGAAATCAGCTACCTGACTGGTGCCGCAGTGCGCGATATCAACAACAGTGGTGCTACCACCCCTGCTGACCGCTATGCCATACGCCCCGGTGGCGGCTACCCACCGTCACCCGTGCCCGTGGTGGTAGAAATCGGCGGGAAGCAATATGAAGCCGTGATTTCCGGCACACAGTTGAAAACTCCGGTAACACCACCAAGGGGGCAGCGCTTCCGTACCTATTGGCAAATGATGCTGGATTATTGAACGCATCCCCGGCGAAGCCGGGGGCTTCAAGAAGTTTGAAGCCGTTATTCTCAGGACTGAGTGGATGAGCCCAGGTTTTTGGGTAGGGGAAAAACCACGTTTTCCTCCACCCCCTGGAGATTGTTAACCGAGTCCGCGCCAAGTTGCACCAACCGGGCGATCACTTCCTGCACCAGCACATCCGGTGCGGAAGCGCCGGCGGTGACGCCGACCTTCTTCTTGCCACTTAACCACGCTGCTTCGATCTGGCTGGCGTTGTCCACCATCCAGGCATCGACTCCCATGTTCTGCGCCACTTCGCGCAGACGATTGGAATTGGAACTGTTGGGCGAGCCCACCACGATCACCGCATCGCACTGCTGCGCCAAGGCTTTGACTGCATCCTGACGGTTCTGTGTGGCGTAGCAGATATCGTCCTTCTTCGGGCCGCTGATACCGGAAAAACGCTGTTTAAGCGCGGCGACGATGCGGCTAGCATCATCCATCGACAGGGTGGTCTGGGTGACGTAGGCGAGGTTGTTTGCATCGCTCACGCACAGTCCAGCCACGTCCTCCGGCTTTTCGACCAGAAACATGCCACCCGCCGCCTGACCCATGGTGCCTTCCACCTCGGGGTGGCCCTTGTGGCCGATCATGATGATTTCCTTGCCCTGCTTGCGCTGCCGCGCCACTTCCAAGTGCACCTTGGTCACCAGAGGGCAGGTGGCGTCGAATACCTTCAGGCCGCGTGCTTCCGCCTCCTGGCGCACGGCTTGCGAAACGCCGTGGGCGCTGAAGATCAGCGTACTGCCGGATGGCACTTCGGCGAGATCCTCGATGAACACCGCGCCTTTGGCGCGCAAGCTCTCCACCACGAATTTGTTGTGGACGACTTCATGGCGCACGTAAATCGGCGCACCGAACAGTTCCAGCGCGCGCTCCACGATCTCGATGGCGCGGTCCACACCGGCACAGAAGCCGCGAGGGTTGGCGAGCAAGACTTCCATGTTTATTCCAGAATTTCCAGAATCTCGACCTCAAATTTCAACGGGTAATCACACAGGGGATGATTGAAATCCACCAGCGCATCGGTCTCGGTCTTGTCGAGAATCACCCCCATGACAGCCTCGCCGCTGGGCAGATTGAATTCGATCAGGCTGTCGACTTCCACCACGATGTCATCCGGGAACATATCCAGTTCGATCCGCTGCACCAGTTCCGGGTCGCTCAGACCGAACGCCTGCTCGGGCTCCAGAAGGAATTCGCGCTGTTCGCCCGGCTCCAGGCCAACCAGACACTTCTCCAGGTTTTCCGCAATTTCGCCCGCCCCGATCACCAATACAACAGGCTCGTCTTCCTCGTAGGTGTCGAAAATCACCTCACCCTCTTGAACGGAGATAGTGTAATGCACGCTTACTTTGTCGCCGGCAGTGGCAGTGTGTTTGCTCATGATTGCCTCCTAACTAAATTCATTTCTCATGTAGGTTGGGTTAGGCGCGGCTTTTTTGCGCCGTAACCCAACAAACCTAAACTTCAAAAAACCAACATATTGAAGGAATCTTGGGTCTGTTGGGTTACGCGATAAAGCCGCTAACCCAACCTACATTTCACCCCTCACTCTTCACCCCTCCCGGCTTTTTAAAGCTGTCCCAGATCAGCAGCCCCGCACCGCCGGTGATCGCCATGTCGGCGACATTGAACGCGGGCCAATGATAGCCTTGCACATAAAAATCCAGAAAATCCACGACATGACCGAGCAGGATGCGGTCGATCAGATTGCCGAGCGCACCGCCAAGGATCAGGGCGAGCGCCAGACTGAACAGCTTTTCCCCGTGATGCTTGCGCAGCAGGTGGATGATCACCACTGCCGCAACCACCGCGATCACGATAAAAAACCCGCGCTGCCATCCCCCAGCTCCGGCCAGGAAGCTGAACGCCGCGCCTGCATTGTGGGCCAGCACCAAATTGAAGGCGGGCATCACCGGCATAACCTCACCAAAAACGAACAACTTCGACACCCACTGCTTGCTCAACTGATCGAGTACGATCACGACTGCGCTGAGCGCGAGCCAACCCCACCCGTTACGCATACTGGCGCGCCTCGCCTTCGCCATGCAGATTGGAAACACAGCGCCCACACAAGCCGGGCTTGGCGGCATCGGCACCCACATCGGCGCGGTAATGCCAGCAGCGTTCGCATTTCTGCTGCTGACTGGCGCTGACGCGAATGCCCACCCCTGTTTCACCGGCCACCGCTTCGGGATGGCTGCCCTGATGCAGACGGGCCTGCGACGTAATGAACACGAAACGCAAATCGTCGCCGAAAGAATCGAGGAGGTCGAAGATTTCGCCGATGGCATACAAATCCAGCTCAGCGGCCAGCGAGGAACCGATCTGCCCGGACACCCGCACCTCTTCCATCTGCTTCTGCGCATCGGCGCGCACGCGGCGCAACTGCACCCAGCGCTGTTTGATTACCTCCTCTTCCGGCTGGGTCAACAGCACATCATTCCAGGTGTGCAGGAAAATGCTGTCTTCCAGTTTTTTGGTCAGCACTTGCCACACTTCTTCGGCGGTAAAGGACAGGATAGGCGCCATCAGCCGCACCAGGCTGTGGGTAAGGTGGTACAAGGCATTCTGCGCCGAGCGGCGGGCGCGGGAATCGGCCCCGGCGGTGTACAGGCGATCCTTCAGAATATCCAGGTAGAACCCGCCCAAATCTTCGGAGCAGAAAGCTTGCAGCTTCTGGACGATGAAGTGGAACTCGTATTTTCCATAGTGCGTCTTGCAATCGTTCTCGAAGTCCCGCGCCATCGCCAGCGCGTAGCGGTCGATCTCCAACCATTCTTCCACCGGCAGGATGTGCTGCGCCGGATCGAAGTCGGCGATGTTCGACAGCAGGAAACGCAGGGTGTTGCGGATGCGGCGATAGCTTTCCGTCACCCGCTTAAGTATCTCGTCGGAAATGGTCAGTTCGCCGGAATAGTCGGTGGAAGCAACCCACAGGCGCAGGATGTCGGCGCCGAGGCTGTCCACCACCTTCTGCGGCGCGATCACATTGCCCTTGGATTTGCTCATCTTGTGGCCGTTGCCGTCGACCACGAAGCCATGGGTGAGGAGTGCCTTGTAAGGCGCATGACCATCCACCCCGCAACCGGTGAGGAGCGAAGACTGGAACCAGCCGCGATGCTGATCGGAACCTTCCAGATACAGATCGGCGGGATGCTGCAAATAGTCGCGCCGCTTCAGCACGCAGGCATGGGTCGAGCCTGAATCGAACCAGACATCGAGGGTATCGCTCACCTTCTGGTAGGTTTCCGCTTCGGCGCCGAGCAGCTCGCTTGCTTCCAGGCTGAACCAGGCTTCGATGCCCTGAACTTCCACGCGCAGCGCCACCTGCTCCAGCAGTTCCGCGGTGCGCGGGTGCAACTCACCGGTTTCCTTGTGCACGAACAGCGGCATCGGCACGCCCCAGTTGCGCTGGCGCGAGACGCACCAATCCGGACGATTCTTGATCATCGCCTCAAGCCGGGCGCGACCCCACGCCGGGAAAAACTCGGTGTTCTCGACCGCCTTCAACGCAGCAGCACGCAGGCTGCTGTGCTGCCCGGTGGCTTCCATACCGATAAACCACTGATGCGTGGCACGGAAGATGATCGGGGTCTTGTGCCGCCAGCAGTGCGGGTAACTGTGCTTGAGCTTGATCTCCAGCAACAGCGCGCCGTTGTTGGTCAGGGTTTCGACTACGGTCTTGTTAGCCGCCCAGATCGACTGTCCGCCGACCAGCGGTACGCTGGCGTAAAATTTGCCGTCCGCGCCCACCGGGCAATCCACCAGCAGGTTGTATTTTCCGCCGACAGCATAGTCTTCCAGACCGTGGGCTGGGGCGGTATGGACAGCACCTGTACCAGCTTCTGCTGTTACATGGTCGCCTAGAATGACAGGAACTTTTCGGTCATAGAACGGGTGCTGGAGTAAAACATGCTCTAGATTGCTACCCAAGCAGCCACCGACAATGTTGACGCGGCTGTCAGCTAAAGGGGCTATTCCATACCGTTCCAAGGCGGCGTCACGCAATTCACTGGCAAGAACGATATATTCGTTAGCCGTTTCCACCACGTCGTATTGGAAACCCGGGTTCAAGCAAACCGCTTGGTTGGCTGGCAACGTCCACGGTGTAGTCGTCCAGATTACAAAATAGACAGGCTTATCATAGTTTCTGCTATCCCCAAGCGGAATACGTCCCTGACGAGTTAGTGTCCTGCCCGCGACCTTATCCCAGAAGTTCTCTCTGTCCAGCACTTCGAACTTCACATCAATAGCCGGTGAAGCCTTGTCCTCGTATTCCACCTCGGCTTCCGCCAGAGCGGAGCCACAATCCACACACCAGTGCACCGGCTTCTGCCCCTGGTAGAGATAGCCGTTGGCATGGATGCGGCCCAGCGTACGCATGATGTCGGCCTCGAACCTGAAGTCCATGGTCAGGTAGGGATTGTCCCATTCGCCCAGCACACCGAGGCGGATGAAGTCTGCCTTTTGCCGCTCGATCTGCGTCGCCGCATATTCCCGGCACAGCTCGCGGAATTTGGCGGCGGGAATCTCCTTGCCGTGCGCTTTCTCCACCTGCAGCTCGATCGGCAGTCCGTGGCAATCCCAGCCGGGCACGTAGGGCGCATCAAAGCCGGACAGGGTCTTGCTCTTGACGATGATATCCTTGAGCACCTTATTGACCGCATGGCCGATGTGAATATCGCCGTTGGCATAAGGCGGACCGTCGTGCAGGATGAACTTGGGCCGGCCTTTGCTGACCTCGCGAATTTTCTCGTAGAGTTTTCTTTCCTGCCACTGCTTCAGCCAGCCCGGCTCGCGCTTGGCGAGATCGCCGCGCATCGGGAAGGGGGTGTCGGGCAAGTTCAGAGTATTTTTGTAGTCGGCCATAATTTATCACCGCGGAGGACGCGGAGGACGCGGAGGAAAAACCAGATCATCCTCAGCGAACCTTCGCGTCCTCCGCGTCCTCAGCGGTTCAAAAAGTATTTTTTTGCATCTTCCACATCCGCCGCGATCTGCGCAGTCAACGCTTCCAGACTGGGAAACTTCATTTCGTCGCGCAGCTTGAGCAGGAATTCCACGTGCAGGTGCTTGTTGTAAAGGTCGCCATCGAAGTCGAACAGGAATACTTCCAGCGTTGCCTTGCCTTTGTCGTTGATGGTCGGGCGCACACCCAGGCTGGCCGCGCCCTGCAGCGGCTTGTCGCCAATCCCGTGAACCTCGACCGCAAAAATTCCGGCCAGCGGCGGCTTGTTGTGCTTCATCTGGATGTTGGCAGTAGGGAAGCCGATCTTGCGCCCGAGACTTTCGCCGTGCACCACCTTGCCGCTGATACTGTAATGACGACCGAGGAAACGCTCGGCAAGTTTAAGGTCGCCATTCGCCAGCGCCTCTCGCACCACGGTGCTGGATGCGCGCTGGCCGGACACGGTCACGCTGTCCAGTGTTTCCACTTCGAAACCGCATTGCATCCCGGCCTGCTGCAACATCGCGAAATCGCCGGCGCGTTTGGCGCCGAAGCGGAAGTCGTCGCCCACCAGCACCCAGCGTGCTTGCAGGCCGTGATGCAGGATGCGCTCGACAAAATCCGCCGGGCTGATGCTGGCGAAACGTTTGTTGAAGCGCAGGATAAAGACCCGCTCCACGCCGAACCGCTCGAACAGTTCGAGCTTTTCACGCAGGTTGGAAAGACGCGCCGGCGCCTGCTCAGGGGTAAAGAATTCGCGCGGATGCGGCTCAAAGGTCATCACACAGGGCGACAGTCCACGCTCCCGCGCCGCCTGCGCGAGGCGGGCGAGCATGGCGCGGTGACCGATATGCACGCCATCGAAATTTCCGATGGTGAGCGCGACCGGAGAAAGGGGCTGGGCGGGTGTTCCGCGGTAAATCAACATAGCCGGGTGCAAAAAAGATTGGATTATAACTCAAAAAGCCACATTTCACCGCAGAGGACGCGGAGGACGCGGAGGAAAAACAAAGGCTTAAGGCCTACTCTGGGAATGGCCTTATGGCTTGTCAAGCCTTTGCCTTACTCTGCGTCCTCCGCGTCCTCTGCGGTTTATGATTTTATCATTTAGCGCCGTGGCGGATGAAATCCTTGACCCTCACGCCAAACAGGGCCAGGGCGGCGAAATAGGCGGCGGCACCGGCTACAACGGTCCAGCTCAGATGCACCACGCGGGAAACGATGCCGCCCTTGAGCCAGACCTCTTCCGCGCCCATAGCAAACCACAGCACCCCTCCCATCACCGCTAGAGCAGCCGTCACCTGCAGGAAAAACTTCAGCCAGCCAGGCTGGGGATGATAGATGTCGTGCTGGCGCAGGTGATAGAACAGCAGGCCGGCATTGAGGCACGCACCCAGGCCGATGGACAGCGCCAGCCCGGCGTGTTTGAGATCCAGAATAAAAACGAAAACGATATTCATCATCTGGGTTGAGAACAGGGTAAAAAGCGCGATCTTGACCGGCGTGCGGATGTTCTGCCGCGCATAGAAACCCGGCGCCAGCACCTTCACCATGATCAGGCCAAGCAGGCCGAGGCTGTAGGCGAGCAACGCTTCTCGCGTCATCCACAGGTCGTTGAGCGTGAACTTGCCGTAGAAAAATAGCGTGGAAATCAGCGGCACCGACAGGATCGCCAGCGCCAGCGCAGCGGGCAGCGCCAGCATCAGGGTCAGGCGCAGGCCCCAGTCGAGCAGGCGGGAATATTCCACAGTGGAGGCGTCGGCGTAATGCTTGGCCAGGCTGGGCAGCAGGATAGTGCCCAGCGCCACGCCAAGTATGCCGGTGGGAAACTCCATCAGGCGGTCGGCGTAATACAGCCAGGACACGCTGCCGGTCACCAGGAATGAGGCGAAAATGGTGTTGATCAGGAGGCTGATCTGGCTGATCGACACGCCAAAAACCGCCGGGCCCATCTGCTTCAGAATCCGCCACACGCCCTCGTCATTAAGCTTCAGGCGAAAGCGCGGCAACAGCCCGAGCTTGGCCAGATAGGGCAACTGAAAACCGAGCTGGAGCAAGCCGCCAAGCAGTACCGCGACGCCCAGCACCAGCACCGGCGGATCGAAATACGGCGCCAGCCAGAGCGCGCAACCAATGAAAGACAGGTTGAGCAGCACCGGGGTGAAGGCCGGCACCGAAAACTTGCTGTAGGTGTTGAGGATGCCGCCGGCCAGTGAAACCAGCGAGATGAAGAAGATATAGGGAAAAGTCAGGCGCAGCAGATCAACCGTCAGATCGAATTTGCTCGGCACTGCGGCAAAACCCGGCGCGCTGATATAAATCAGCACCGGCGCGGCCAGCACCCCAATCACGGAGATGACCAGAAGAATCAACGCCAGCAAGGTCGCAACATGGTCCACCAGATCGCGCGTCGCATCATGGCCGCGCTTGGACTTGTATTCCGCCAGGATAGGCACGAATGCCTGGGAAAAAGCCCCTTCGGCAAACAGTCGCCGCAGCAGGTTGGGAATCTTGAAGGCGACGAAGAAGGCGTCAGAATACAGCCCCGCGCCGAACACCCGGGCAATGATGGTGTCGCGCAGAAAACCCAGGATGCGGGAGATCAGGGTCATGCTGCCGACGGCGGCCAAGGCCTTCAATAAATTCATGGATTACGTAGGAAAACCAAAAGCGGCTATGTTATAGCGTTTGCCTTGTGCTTTCCAGACAAGAGATTTGGACTATCATTGAGTGTTGCCGCAAACTTGGAAAGCCGATACAATTAAACTTAGTCTAATTTACTGACTTGTTATAACCCACCCAACATTTGGAGCACCATCACTATGGAACACACCCTGCCCGCACTGCCCTATGCCATGGACGCCCTGCAGCCCCACATGTCCAAAGAAACCTTCGAATACCACTACGCCAAGCACCATCAGGCCTACGTCACCAACCTGAACAACCTGATCAAGGGCACCGAATTCGAAAGCCTGGACCTGGAAGCCATCATCAAGAAGGCCCCGGCCGGCGGCGTCTACAACAACTCCGCTCAAGTATGGAACCACACCTTCTTCTGGAACTGCATGAAGCCGAACGGCGGCGGCGAGCCTACCGGCGCGCTGGCTGACGCCATCAAGGCCAAGTGGGGTTCTGTTGACGATTTCAAGAAAGCCTTCCAGACCTCCGCTGTCGGCAACTTCGGCTCCGGCTGGACCTGGCTGGTGAAGAAGGCCGACGGCTCCGTCGACATCGTCAACATGGGCGCTGCCGGCACCCCGCTGACCACCGGCGACAAGGCCCTGCTGTGCGTGGACGTGTGGGAGCACGCCTACTACATCGACTACCGCAACCTGCGTCCCAAGTTCGTCGAGACCTTCCTGGCCAGCCTGGTCAACTGGGACTTCGTGGCAAAGAACTTCGCCTAAGCAAGACTTAGAAATTACCATGCCCAAAGGGCCGGGAAACCGGCCCTTTTTGTTTTTAGGCCGCAATTCTTCTAGAATGAGCGCCCCGCAATATCCAGATAAAACATGCGCCTGATTCTCGCCCCCATGGAGGGCCTTGCCGACCAGAGCCTGCGCGACATCTTGACGCGCCTGGGCGGCATCGACCTGTGCGTGGCCGAATTCGTGCGTGTCACCAACCATTTGCTCACCGAAAAAAGGCTCCTGCGCACCGTGCCGGAGCTAGCCACTGGCGGCTGCACGAGTGCCGGGGTGCCGGTGCGGGTGCAATTGCTGGGGAGCGACCCGGTCTGCCTCGCTGAAAACGCCGCATACATCGCCAGCCTGGGCGCGCCGGGCATCGACCTCAACTTTGGCTGCCCCGCTCCCAAGGTTAATAGCCACGGCGGAGGCGCTGTCCTGCTGCAGTACCCGGAACAAATTCACGCCATCGTGGCCACCGTTCGCCGTGCCGTGCCGAAACACATTCCCGTCACCGCCAAGATGCGTCTCGGCCTGGATGATACCTCGCTGACGCTGGATTGCGCCCGCGCCATCGAGGCTGGCGGCGCCGACGAAATCACCGTCCATGCACGCACCAAGACCGACCGATACCGTCCTCCCGCGCGCTGGGAGTGGCTCGCTCATATCCGTGAAGCAGTGAAGCTGCCAATCGTGGCCAACGGTGAAGTGTGGACACCGCAGGACTGGGAGAAAATACGCGAGGTCAGCGGCTGCGCCGACGTGATGATCGGGCGCGGCGCCATCGTCCGCCCGGACCTGATGCGGCGCATCAAGACGGGGGGTGAGGCCATGCCCTGGCTTGAACTGCTGCCCTGGATCATCGATTTCTACGACCAGTTGCGCGCCCGGATGGATCCGAGGCACGCGCCGGGGCGGCTCAAGCAATGGCTGGGAATGATGCGCGCCGCCCACCCGGAAGCGGAGGCACTGCACCGGACGCTGCGCACCGAGCGCGACCCGGTGACGGTGGGGAAGATGCTGGAGGATTTGCTAAAAACAGCTATTCACCGCTGAGGACGCGGAGGACACAGAGGAATTCAAATGCTTGGCGTAAAAAGCGCACTCACCGGATGGGTGACTGAGCATAACCGAGCAACACTTTTTTTTACTCGGCGTCATTGTCGCGCGACAGGATTGCCTTCGCTTATCCAGCGGGTAATGCCGTTACGCACATTGTAAACCTGCGTATAGCCCATCTCCGCCAGTTCACGCGCCAAGGAGTCGGAGCGGCTGCCGGTGCGGCAGATCAAAACAACGGGGGCGTTCTTGTCCGCCTCTGCGGTAAAGCGCGACAGGAATTCCGGATTGGGCCGCCCGCTTGCGTCCACGTAAGTCAGTTTGCGGCCACCCTCCACCACGCCGGTCTGGCGCCATTCATCCGGCCGACGGATGTCGTACAAAGGTACGCCCTGCACCAGCAGCGCCTTCAACTGGGCGTTATCGACGTTGGTGTAGGGCGGCTCGGCGCAACCGCCGAGGGTAAGCACGAAAAGAACGAAGACGAAGAGGCGAAAAATCATGGCGTCATTCCGTTCATGAGCAGATTTTCAATGGGAGGGCTTGTTGCGCGTGGCGATCAGGCTGGCAATGACGCTCGCCCCGATCAGTACCGCAACGATGGCCAACGAAGCCGCCACCGGCACGTGATACCACGGCGCAATCAGCATTTTGGCGCCGATGAAGGTGAGCACCATGGCGAGGCCGTATTTCAGCAGGTGGAATCGGTCGGCCACGTCGACGAGCAGGAAATACAGGGCGCGCAACCCCATGATGGCGAAGATGTTGGAGGTGAAGACGATGAAGGGGTCGGTCGTAATGGCGAAGATAGCCGGAATGGAATCCACCGCGAACACCAGGTCGGACACCTCGATCAGGATCAGCACCAGAAATAGCGGCGTGAAGTAGCGCACGCCATCTTTCAACACGCTGAACTTCTCGCCGTGATGGTCCTCGGAGATACGCAGATGCCGGCGCGCGAATTTCAGCACCGGGTTCTTGTTCAGGTCTGGCTCTTTCTCTGCCATGACCAGCATGCGCATGCCGGTGACGACCAGAAAGAATCCGAAAACGTAAAGCACCCAGCTGAATTCCCGCACCACCCAGGCCCCGGCCAGGATCATGATGGCACGCATGACGATGGCGCCCAGCACGCCGTAGATCAGCACCCGGCGCTGATATTCGGCAGAGACGTGGAAGGACGAGAAGATCAACAGGAAGATGAATACGTTGTCCACCGATAGCGACTTCTCGATCAGATAGCCGGTGAGGAATTCCAGCGCCTTGCGGTCGGCGATTTCCGGTCCGACCGTGCCGTTCAGGTACCACCACAGGCCGGCGTTGAAGGCGAGCGCGAGGCTCACCCAGACCAGCGACCAGGCCGCCGCTTCCTTGACGCTGACCTTGTGCACCTTCCTGCCGCCGAACACGAACAGATCCAATGCCAGCATGACCAGCACAAAGGCAATGAAAGCGGCCCACATCCAGGGTTCGCCGATAGAGACCGTGTTATTCATTGTCATGTTTAATTGCACTCAGGTTAAAGACGAAACTTCCCCTACGGCTGAAAACAGCCGCAGGAGAATACAGGTTGAGGATCGGTGGAAGAACTACCGTATAGGTCGGTTTGAAAGCGCTATACCTTAAGGCGCTTGAGCATCTCGATGCGCTCTTCCAGCGGTGGATGGGTCATGAACAGACGCTTCAGGCCCGAACCCACGCCACCGGAAATGCCGAAGGCGGCCATCTTTTCCGGTAACGGCGCCGGTTCGTGCTGAGCCTTGAGACGCTCCAGCGCGGAGATCATGGCACCCTTGCCGGCCAGTGCCGCGCCGCCCGAGTCGGCGATGAATTCGCGCCGGCGCGAGAACCACATGACGATGATCGAGGCCAGGATGCCCAACACCATCTCGGCAATAATCATGGTCACGAAAAACGCCGGGCCGGTCCCCCGCTCGGTCTTGAACACGACCTTGTCGACCATGTAACCGATGACGCGGGACAGGAACATCACGAAGGTGTTGACCACGCCCTGGATCAGCGCCAGCGTCACCATGTCGCCGTTGGCAACGTGGGAAATTTCGTGCCCCAGCACCGCTTCCGCTTCGGGCTTGGTCATGGCCTGCAGCAGGCCGGTGGATACCGCCACCAGGGCGCTGTTCTTGTTCATGCCGGTGGCGAAAGCGTTGACATCGGGCGAGTCGAAAATCGCCACTTCCGGCATGCCGATGCCGGCGATCTGCGCCTGGCGCCGCACGGTTTCGACCAGCCAGACCTCGCCGGGGGTTTCGGGCGTCTCGATCACCCGCGCACCCGTCATGCGCTTGGCGCTCCATTTGGAGATGGCGAGCGAGATGAAAGAACCGCCCATGCCCATCACGGCGGCAAAAATCAGCAGGGAGGTCAGGTTCAGGCCCGACGCCGTGAGGTACGGCTCTACCCCCAACAAGCGCAGGGTGATTGAGAGTACCAGGACGATAGCTAGGTTGGTGGCGAGAAAAAGAATAATGCGTTTCATGATTCAATCTCCAGAGTGTTCGGTTTCTTTTCCATGCGATTCGGCCTTGTGGGTCAGGAACAGCGCTGCACCGATCAGTGCAATGGCTCCGCCCAGATACAGAAGATCAAGTGGTGTCGATATCTTCATATTCAACGCTTCCTCGAACAGGGTGACGATCAGAATCATCAGGATCACTTTGGCCAGCCGCGCCTTGAGATCGTCCAGGCTTTCAATCACCAGGATCTTGCTGGAAGTCTTGCTACCATGAGCCTGATTGATATCACTGACGAACAACTCATACATGCCAAGCGAAAAAATCAGCATGAAGGTAGCAAGCAGGTAGCCGTCCACCACTTCCACCACATGGGTGATGGTCTGGTCATGAAGTACCTTGCGCGCCTCGTCGGTCAAGGCAGGATCAGCGTAATGGAGCATGTGGCCGACCAGGTACACCACATCCACCGTGGCCATATAGAAAATCGCAGTGGCGGCCGCCATGCTCGCCACCACCGCGATCACCACCACGAAGCGACCGTTCCAGAGCGTGCTTTCAAACCATTTTTCGATCGTTTTCATCATGACAGCTTCTATTCGTTGCTATTCATGAAGCCCAGCAGGTGCAGCAGGCTGGTGAACAGGTTGAAGATGGACACGAACAGAGTGACCGTGGCCATAATGTAGTTGGTTTCGCCACCGTGGATGATGTTGCTGGTTTCATACAGGATCAGCCCGGACATGAGCAGCACGAAAATGGCCGAAACCGCCAGCGACAGGCCGGGCAGCTCGAAGAACATCGCCCCCAGGCTGGCCAGAAAGCCGACCAGGATACCGACCATAAGGAAACCGCCCATGAAGCTGAAATCCTTGCGGCTGGCCAGCGCATAACCGGAGAGCCCGAGGAAGATCGCACCGGTCAGCCCCATTGCGGTCATTACGATCTGGCCGCCATTGGGCAGGCCCAGGTAATGGCTGACGATTGGCCCCAGGGTGTAGCCCATGAAACCGGTAAGGGCAAACACGAAAGCCAACCCGAGCGCGCTGTCACGGAACTTGGTGGTGAGAAACAGCAGGCCGAAATAGCCGATCAGGGTAATGATCATGCCCGGATGGGGAAGTTTCAGGGCCACCGACGCCGCAGCGCTCAGTGCGCTGAACAGCAGCGTCATCGACAGCAGCATATAGGTATTGCGTATCACCTTGTTGGTGGCAAGCGTTGCGGATGCCGGTGCCGTCAGGGTTTGCGCCGAGTTGATGGAACGAATCTGGTTCATGCTTTCATCCTAATTTAGTAGTAACTTCATGCAGTATAGCCAACCCTAAATACTCCAAAAAATCGAATATAATTGAATCTCCATTCGATAATTACGAATCTAATGCGACTTGATCTCCATCAGCCGGTTGGTATAGGCCATGGCCATCGCCGACAGTACGAAAGTCATATGGATGATGACCTGCCACATCATGGTCTGCTGGCTCAAGTTGGGCGCCTCGATAAAAGTCTTCAGCAGGTGGATGGAGGAAATACCGATCAGCGCCATGGACAGCTTGACCTTCATGGTGCCGGCATTGACGTGCTCCAGCCATTCCGGCTGATCGGGATTGCCATCCAGATACAGGCGCGACACAAAGGTTTCGTAGCCGCCGACGATGACCATCAGCAACAGGTTGGCGATCATGACCACATCGATCAGGCCCAGCACGACCAACATGATTTGGGTTTCTGTAATGGTCTGGGTATGCTGAACTAGGTGCGTCAGCTCGACGCCGAAATGGTAGACATACACCGCTTGCGCGATGATGAGCCCGAGATAGAGCGGCGCTTGCAACCATCGACTGGAAAATACGACCTTTGCCATCAGCTTGAGGATGCTGTTTTGATGCTTGATTTCCATAAATATACGCTCTCTCATGCTTGCCACGGAATGCACCGAAATAGCGCCTCCGTCATATGTTGAAAATGGATTATATTGACCATATTAAATTCTATAAAGTCGAATATAACTTACACTTACTTCGAAAATTACGATACATGAGTACATAACGAATTTTAGGTAACCAAGCATGGGCACACTGAATTACAAGCATCTTCACTATTTCTGGGCAGTGGCCAAGGCCGGCAGCGTAACCCGCGCCAGCGAGCGGCTGCACCTGACGCCACAGACCATCAGCGGCCAGCTGAGCCTGTTCGAGGAAGTACTGGGCGAGGCGCTGTTCAACCGCAGCGGCAGGCAATTCGAGCTAACCGAAACGGGCCGGATGGTACTGAGCTACGCCGACGAAATATTTTCTCTCGGACAGGAACTGGAAGAAACCTTGCATCACCGCCCCACAGACCGTCCCCTGCAATTCAGGGTGGGCGTCACCGACGCGGTTCCAAAGGCTGTGGCCTACCAGTTGCTGGAGCCGGCAATGCAGGCCGCACAACCACCCCGCATCATTTGTCGGGAAGGGAAAGTGGCCGCGCTGCTGGCAGAACTGGCGGTGCACCGGCTCGACATCGTGATCGCCGACAGCCCCATGCCTCGCACGGTTGACGTGCGGTGCTTCAGCCACCTGCTCGGCGAATGCGGCCTCACCTTCTTTGCCACGGCGAAACTGGCGAAGCAGCACTCTGGGCTCTTCCCGCAGTGCCTGGACGGCGCGCCCATGCTCCTGCCGGGCGAACATGTCGCGGTACGCTCCAGGCTGACGCGCTGGTTCAGCGATAACCGGATTCGCCCGCGCATTACCGGCGAATTCGACGATGGCGCCCTGATGACCGCCTTCGGTCAGGCCGGGGTAGGCATCTTCGCCGCTCCTACTGCGATTTCGGCACAAGTCATGAAGCAACACGAAGTCGTCAACATTGGCATGACCGAAGAAGTGGTAGAGCAGTTTTACGCCATCTCGGTAGAGCGCAAGCTCACACACCCGGCAGTGGTCGCCATCAGCCGCGCGGCGCGGCAGGAACTGTTCACCAAACGACAGTCCGGGGGGAGTTTTCAGGCTAGCCTCTGAACGAGGGGGCCGCCTCAAATCGCGCCCAATACAGCTAACTGCCCGCCATCGCCAGCAACAGTCCATTAAGACGCTGCACGAAGGCCGCAGGATCTTCCAGTTGGCCACCCTCTGCCAGCAACGCCTGGTCGAACAGAATATGGCTCCAATCGCCGAAACGCTCGCCGCCCGCCTCGCCTTTGAGCTTCTGCACGATCGGGTGATGCGGATTGATCTCCAGGATCGGCTTGCTCTGCGGCGCTTCCTGCCCCATGGATTTCAGCATCCTGGCCAGATTTCCGCCCAGGTCGTGAGCATCGGCCACCAGGCATGCCGGGGAGTTGGTCAGGCGGTGGGTGATGCGCACTTCCTTGACCTTGTCGCCGAGCACTTCCTTGACCTGGTCGATCAGTTCCTTGAACTCGCCGGCTTCCTTTTCCTGCTCCTGCTTCTCGGCTTCGTCTTCCAGTTTGCCCAGGTCGAGTTCGCCCTTCGCCACCGACTGCAGCGGCTTGCCGTCGAACTCGGTCAGGTGCGACACTGTCCACTCGTCCACCCGATCCGAAAGCAACAGCACTTCGATGCCCTTTTTCCGGAAAATTTCCAGATGCGGACTGTTTTTCGCGGCGGCGAAACTTTCAGCGGTCACGTAGTAAATCTTCTCCTGGCCTTCTTTCATGCGACCGATATAGTCGGCAAGGGAAACACTCTGCTCGGTTGTGTCCGCATGGGTCGAGGCAAACCGCAGCAGCTTGGCAATACGCTCCTTGTTGGCATGGTCCTCGCCTATGCCTTCCTTGATCGCGCGGCCGAACTCACCCCAGAACTTGGTGTATTTTTCCTTGTCGTTTTCTGCCAGATCGTCAAGCAAGCCGAGCACCTTCTTCACCGAACCGGCGCGGATCGAATCGATATCCTTGCTGTGCTGGAGGATCTCGCGCGAGACGTTGAGCGGCAGGTCGTTGGAGTCGATCACCCCGCGCACGAAGCGCAGATAGCGCGGCATCAGCTGCTCGGCGTCGTCCATGATGAATACCCGGCGCACGTACAGCTTGATGCCGTGACGCACTTCACGGTCCCACAGATCGAACGGCGCACGCGCAGGAATGTAGAGCAATTGGGTATATTCCTGCTTGCCCTCGACCTTGCTGTGGGTATAAGCCAGCGGCGCCTCGAAATCATGCGCCACATGCTTGTAGAATTCCTCGTATTCCTCGGCGGTTACCTCGCTCTTCGGCCGTGCCCACAGCGCACTGGCGCGGTTCACCGTTTCTTCCTCATCGGTGATGCGATTTTCCTGCTTGTCCGCGTCCCACTCTTCCTTCTGCATCACAATGGGCAGGGTGATATGGTCGGAATATTTCTTGATGATGCTCTTGATGCGCCAGTTGTCGAGCAGGTCGTCCTCGCCCTCGCGCAGATGCAGTATGACGTCGGTGCCACGGCCGGTTTTCTCCACTGTTTCCAGGGTGTAGTCACCTTCTCCGGCAGATTCCCAGCGCACGCCGTGCTCGGCAGTCAGCCCGGCACGACGGGTAATCAGCGTGACTTTGTCGGCAACGATAAAAGCGGAATAGAAACCCACACCAAACTGGCCGATCAGGTTGGCGTCCTTGGCCTGGTCGCCGCTCAGCGCATCGAAGAACTGACGCGTGCCAGATTTGGCGATAGTGCCGATATGTTCGATCACCTCCTGGCGCGACATGCCGATGCCATTATCGGAGATAGTAATGGTACGCGCCGCCTTGTCCAGGCTGATGCGTATCTTCAGATTGGAATCACCTTCGAACAACGCATCGTCGGCAAGCCCTTCGAAGCGCAGCTTGTCGGCGGCATCCGAAGCATTGGAAATCAGCTCGCGCAGGCAAATTTCCTTGTTGCTGTAAAGAGAGTGGATCATCAGCTTCAGCAGCTGACGGACTTCAGTCTGGAAACCCAGTGTTTCCTTGTGTGCTTCTACGGTGGTCATGTTGTTTTTTCTCCAGTTGCGAAAACCCTATACTGAATAGGGGCTGAAGCAGGTAATTCAAGGGGGCATTTCTTGAGAATGAAATTTTTTGACCGAATAGGCCAATGATCCTAAAAACGGCTATAACCGCAAAGGTTCGCAAGGTAGAACAATGGGTTAATGAATTAGCTCACGCCAGTCCAAGCTTGCGTGCCACTTTATCCAGAGCTTCGTCACTGGTAATCAAGCGCGCACCATGTTGTTCAGCCAAAGCGAGATACAGAGCATCATACGCAGTCAAACCATGCGCCTCGGCCAGACCGCATGCCGAAACCATCAAAGAGCCATGCTCACAAAGACGGATCGGCAGTGACTCGACTGCCTGAAGAAGCTCATTTAGCTCCTGCGCCGACAACTCACCCCGCTTCCGCTTGCGCAACAGTACATTGGCTGCTTCTGCCAAAAGCAGATGCGGTGCCAACACCAGGTCCGCGCCGCTGACCGCTCGATTAAAGGCAGTCTCAATCTCAGGATGTAACGGGCCATCGGGCACAAACAAGCGGATCAGTGCCGAGGTGTCGATCACCCACATCATCTTGCACGATCCTGCCGCACATCCTCCACCGTATCACCCAAACTACGGCCTGCAAGCCGCATCCGCCACGAACGCGCCTCCGCCAAACCAGTTCCAGCGGCCAACCTGGCTTCCCGTTCAATCAGGCAACGCACCTGTTCCTGCATACTGCGGTGATTGGTCGCCGCCATTGACTTCAGCGCCTCATAGACATCATCAGGTAGATTGCGAATACTTAATGCTTTCATGACACCCTCCTTGCTATCAAATTGCAGTCATTAATATGATAGCACATCAACCGCAAGACCAAAGACAACGGCAGGAAGCAAGCATTGCAACGGCGGGTTCTATTTAAGCAGGGACTATTCAGAAATAATTCAAGAGGTCCATTCGCTACGTACCAGTTTCTCCGCCCAGAACAGGCCGATGATGGTTTTCACGTCGCTGATGCGCCCATCGCGCACCCATTCCATCGCTGTCTCCAGCGGCAGCCTGACATTCTCCAGGAACTCGTCCTCGTCGCGCCGGTGGCCGTACTCAGTCAAGCCCTGCGCCAGATAGATCAGTATCCGCTCGTCCGAATAGCCGATGCAGGGATGGATCGTGGTCAGGAACTTCCAGTCCTGCGCGGCATAGCCGGTTTCTTCCAGCAATTCGCGCTGACCGCAGACAAGCACATCCTCGCCGGCATCGATCTTGCCGGCAGGCAATTCATGGAACTCGCGCCCCACCGGGTAGCGGAACTGGCGCACCATCAGCACATCGCCGTTTTCCAATAGCGGGACCACCACCACTGCGCCGGGATGAACGATGTACTCGCGCGTAGTGGTGTTGCCGTTGGGCAGAACCACCTGATCCTCGCGCACATGCAAAAGACGACCATCGAAGACGTTGCTGGTGGTTAATTGCTTTTCGGTTAAATCGGGGGCATCCATGAGATCTCTATCCAGGAAAGCAAGAGCAGGATGGATTGAGCATAGCGATACCCATCGCTTTGCGGTGAAGATTGATTGGGTATCGGCGTGAGCGCCTCAACCCATCCTACACGCGATGATTACAGCAGTGAATGCTGAATACTGTAGGCGCACAATGCCATCAAAGGCTGCGGCAGGATACCCAGCGCCAGCACGCCCAGGCCGTTCACGCTCATGATCAGACTGGTGTCGGGTTGTGCGGCAATGGGGGAGTGGTCTTCAGGCGCATCGAAATACATCAGCTTGACGATGCGCAGGTAGTAGAAAGCGCCGATCACCGACATCAGGACGGCGAACACGACCACCCAGACGAAGCCGGCCTGCAATGCTGCCTGCAATACGGACAGCTTGGCGTAGAAGCCCACCGTCGGCGGCACGCCGGCCATGGAGAACATCAGCAGCAACATCATGAAGGCATACCATGGACTGCGCTGGTTCAGACCCTTGAAGTCGTCGAGATTTTCAGCCTCGAAGCCCTTGCGCGACAGGAGCAGGATCATACCGAAAGTACCCAGGCTCATCAGCACGTAGGACAGCACGTAAAACATGGAGCCGCTGTAGCCGTTCAGGCTGCCGGAAAGGATACCGAGCAGCAGGAAGCCCATGTGGGAGATGGTGGAATAGGCCAGCATGCGCTTGATGTTGGTCTGGGCGATGGCAGTGATGTTGCCGATCGCCATCGACAATACAGCCATGATAATCAGCATGCCTTGCCAGTCATGCAGCATTCCCTGCAGGCCCTCGACCAGGAGGCGCATAACGAAGGCAAAGGCGGCGATCTTCGGCGCCGATCCGATGAACAGCGTCACCGCAGTGGGCGCGCCCTGATAGACGTCGGGCACCCACATGTGGAACGGCACCGCGCCGAGCTTGAAGGCCAGGCCGGCAACAATGAATACCAGACCGAACACCAGCACCGTTCTGTTGCCGGTACTTTGCTGGACTGCGGTGGCCACCTTGCTCAATTCCAGGCTGCCAGTCGCACCGTAGAGCATCGACATGCCGTAGAGCAGCAAGCCAGAAGCCAGCGCGCCCAGCACAAAATACTTCATCGCCGCCTCGGTCGCCTGCGCAGAATCACGCTGCAGCGCTACCAGCGAATACAGGCACAGGGACAACAGCTCCAGACCGAGATACAGAGTCAGGAAGTGGCTGGCCGAAATCATCACCATCATGCCGAGCATGGCGAACAGCACCAGTACAAAAAACTCGCCGCTGAACAGGTTGCGCAACTGGATATAGCTGCGCGAATAGACCAGCATCGCCGCCACGGCAAGGTAGGCCATCATCTTCAGCACGTCCGCCATGACGTCGTCCACGAACATGCCGTTGAAGGTGTGAACCACCTCCTGGCCGCTGGTGCTGACGGTGATCCAGGCGGCGCCAAGCAGCGTGAACTGGGTCAGGGCGTAGCTGATGAAACGGTTCTTGCCTGACAGGAACAGGTCCACCAACAGGATCAGCGATGCCATGATCAGCACGAAGATTTCCGGCAGTGCAGGCGTCAGGTTGGGCATGGCGAATATCATTTTGTTGAATCTTTCCTAAAGCTTGCTTTGCGCCACATGCGACAGCAGGTTGTTCACCGAATGGTGCATCACCTCGGTGAACGGCTGCGGGTACAACCCCATGCCGAGCACCGCAACGGCCAGCAGGCCCAGCACCAGGAACTCGCGCGGCGTAACATCCTTGAGGTGCTCGACATGGTCGTTGGCGACGGCGCCGAAGACCACCCGCTTCACCATCCACAGCGTGTAAGCGGCGCCGAAAATCAGTGTGGCAGCGGCGAGGAAGGCATACCAGAAGTTGGCTTTGACCGCGCCCATGATCACCATGAATTCGCCGACGAAACCGGAAGTACCCGGCAGGCCGGAATTGGCCATGGCGAACAGCACGAAGAAGGCAGCAAAGACCGGCATTTTGTTCGCCACTCCGCCGTAGTCGGCGATCATGCGGCTGTGCATGCGGTCGTAGAGCACGCCGACGCAGAGGAACATCGCAGCGGAGATGAAGCCGTGGGAAATCATCTGCACCAGCGCGCCTTCGATGCCGTAGGCGTTGAAGATGAAGAAACCGAGGGTCACAAAGCCCATGTGCGAAATCGAGGAATAGGCGATCAGCTTCTTCATGTCCGTTTGCGCCAGCGCCACCAGGCCGATGTAGACCACGGCAATCAGCGACAGGGTGATCATGAAGCCGGACAGGGCATGGCTCGCATCCGGCACGATCGGCAGGGACAGGCGCAGGAAGCCGTAGGCGCCCATCTTCAGCATGATCGCCGCCAGCACCACCGAGCCGCCGGTCGGCGCCTCGACGTGGGCATCCGGCAGCCAGGTATGCACCGGCCACATCGGCACCTTGACCGCGAACGCCATGAAGAAGGCGAAGAAGATCAGAATCTGCTCGGTCAGGGTCAGCGGCAGGCGGTGGAAATCCAGGATCTCGAAGGTGCCGCCCTTGGTGTACAGGTAGATGAACGCCACCAGCATCAGCAGGGAACCCAGCAGGGTGTAGAGGAAGAACTTGACCGCCGCGTAGACCCGGTTCGGTCCGCCCCAGATGCCGATAATCAGGAACATCGGTATCAGCATCGCTTCCCAGAACACGTAAAACAGCACCGCGTCGAGCGCGGCGAAAACGCCGTTCATCAGGCCGGACATGAAGAGGAAGGCCGCCATGTACTGCGCCACGCGCTTTTCAATTACCTTCCAGCCGGCGATCACTACCAGCACGGTGGTGAAGCTGGTGAGCAGGATGAACAGCACGGAAATACCGTCCACGCCGAGATGGTAGGTGACCTTGAAGGTCTCGATCCAGGGGCTGATTTCGACAAACTGCATGCCCGCCTGCAGGGTATCGAACTGGGTATACAGCGGCAAGCTGACGACAAAACCGGCAATTGCGCCGATCAGCGCCAGAACACGGGCAAGCCCGGCGTTACGGTCGCTGCCGGTAGCGAGCACGGCAACACCGACCGCGATCGGCAGCCAGATAACCAGACTTAACAGTGATGAACCTGCACTCATGCTTGTTGTTATCCCTTAACGAACAGCGTCATCAACACGAACACGCCGATGATCATGGCGAAAGCGTAGTGGAAAATGTAACCCGACTGGAGGCGGCGGGTCAGCGTGGAAAACCAGCCGATCAAACGCGCCGTGCCGTTGACGAAGAAGCCGTCGATCACAGCCACATCGCCCCCTCTCCACAGCCCTTTGCCGATCAGCCTTGCACCACCGGCGAAGAACCAGTCATTGAACTCGTCGAAGCCGTATTTTTTCTCGAGGATGGTCGAAATCAGGCTGAACCGGGCCTTGATCACTGCCGGCAGCTCCGGTCGCCGGATATACAGGAACCAGGCCGTGGCGATACCGCCGATCGACAACCAGAAAGGCGCAGTGCCGAGCGCATGCAGCATCATCGCCAGGACGCCGTGAAATTCCTCCGCCATGTGCGCCAGGGCATGATGCTCAGGCGCAATGACAATCGAGCTGCCGAAAAAGCCGCCGAACAGCATCGGCCCAATCAGCCAGCCCGCCGCCACGGTGGGGACGGCGAGCAGCATCAGCGGAACGGTTACCACCCAGGGCGATTCGTGTGGCGTGCCGCCGTGTCCATGGCCGTGCTCGTCATGGTGGCCATGCGTGTCGAAGCGGGGTTTGCCGTGGAAAGTCATGAAGATCAGGCGGAAGGTGTAGAAAGCGGTGATGAACACCGTCGTCAGCACGGCGAAGTAGGCGAAGCCGGAGCCGGGGGTGTGGGAAAGCTGCACCGCCTCGATGATCGCGTCCTTGGAAAAGAAGCCGGCGAAGCCCGGTACGCCTGCGCTGGCCAGCGCGCCGATGAACATGGTCCAGTAGGTCAGCGGCATGTATTTCTTCAGGCCGCCCATCTTGGTCATGTCCTGCACGTGGTGCATGGCGATGATCACCGAACCGGCGCCAAGGAACAGCAGGGCCTTGAAGAAAGCATGGGTCATCAGGTGGAACACCCCGACCGAATAGGCCGAAGCACCCAGCGCCACGGTCATGTAGCCGAGCTGGGACAGGGTCGAATAGGCCACCACGCGCTTGATGTCGGTCTGAACGATGGCGATCAGCGCCATGAACAGGGCGGTGATGCCGCCGATCACCAGCACCACCGACAGCGCGGTCTCGGACAACTCGAACAGCGGCGACATGCGCGCCACCATAAAAATACCTGCCGTCACCATGGTGGCGGCGTGGATCAGGGCGGAAATTGGCGTCGGGCCTTCCATCGAGTCGGGCAGCCAGACGTGCAGCGGGAACTGGGCCGACTTGCCCATCGCGCCGACGAACAGCAGGATGCAGATCACCGTCATCAGCAGCCAGGGACTACCGGGGATCAGTTCAATGGTGGAATTTAGCATTTCCGGCGCACGGGCGAATACCGCGTCATATTGCAGCGTGCCGAAATGCGCCAGGATCAAGCCGATGCCGAGCAGGAAGCCGAAGTCGCCGACACGGTTGACCAGAAAGGCTTTCAGGTTGGCGTAGATGGCTGTCGGTCGGGTGTACCAGAAGCCGATCAGCAGGTAGGAAACCAGTCCCACCGCCTCCCAGCCGAAGAACAGCTGGACGAAATTGTTCGACATCACCAGCATCAGCATCGAGAAGGTGAACAGCGAAATGTAGCTGAAGAAACGCTGGTAGCCGGGGTCTTCCGCCATGTAGCCGATGGTGTAGATGTGCACCATCAACGAGACGAAAGTCACCACCAGCATCATCATGACCGTCAGGCGGTCGATCAGGAAACCGATCTCGAAGCGGGTTTCGCCGGTGGTCAGCCAGGTATAGACGCTGCCGTTGAAGGTGTGGCCCGCCATCACGTCCTGGAAGATCACCACCGAGGCGACAAAGGAAATCACCACGCTAAGGATGGTCACCCAGTGCGAAGCCGCGCGCCCGATCAGCCAGCCGAACAGGCCGGCGATTGCCGCCCCGGCCAGCGGCGCCAGCGGTACCAGCAGATAGAGTTTTTGCATTTCAGTCATAAATTCTGTGAGGGGTGAGGGGTAAGGGGTGAGGAAAAAACTTCGACAATCTTCACCTCACGCCTCACCTCTCACGCCTCACCCTTTCAAATGATCCAGTTCGGCCACATTGACCGTGTTCAGATTACGGTACAGCGCCACCAGAATCGCCAGGCCGATGGCCGATTCGGCTGCGGCAACCGTGAGTATGAAGAACACGAAAACCTGTCCGGCGGTGTCGTGCAAATAATGCGAAAAGGCGACGAAATTCATGTTCACCGCCAGCAGCATCAGCTCGATCGCCATCAGCAGGACGATCAGGTTCTTGCGGTTGAGGAAAATGCCCACCACGCTGATGGCAAACAGCAGCGCGCCGAGGATCAGATAATGGGTCAATGTCAGCACGTTATTCCCCTTTTTTCTCAGCCGGCATCGAGATCAGGCGCACGCGGTCCGCGCGCTTCACGCTCACCTGCCATGCCGGGTCCTGATGCTTGGTGCCGGTACGGCGGCGCAGCGTGATGGCGATAGCGGCAACAATCGCCACCAGCAGGATCACCGCAGCCAGTTCAAACGGGTAAACGTAATCGGTATACAGCAGGCGACCCAGTTCCTTGGTGTTGCTGTAGCCGGCGGCATGCGCCTCCGGATTGGTGGCCAGTGTCCGACCCACTACCGTCAGCACCAGCGTCATCTCGATCGCCATCAGGATGCCGACGAATGCTGCCAGCGGCAGGTTGTCCCAGAAGCCCTGACGCATCTTCTCGATGTTCAGGTTGAGCATCATCACCACGAACAGGAACAGCACCATCACCGCACCGATGTAGACCAGCACCAGGGTGATCGCCAGAAACTCGGCCTCCAGCAGCAGCCACAGTCCGGCCCCGGTAAAGAACGACAACACCAGGAACATGGCGGCATGCACCGGATGGCGCGCGGTTACCACGCGGAGGCCTGCAAACAGCAGGATGCTCGCGAGGAAGTAGAAAACCAGTGTTTCAAAATTCATTTAGCTGTTCCATTAAAAACTGTTTCACCGCGGAGGACGCAGAGGACGCGGAGGAAACCAAATTCAAATTCCGTTTTCTTCAATGCCTCGCCTCTGCGTCCTCCGCGTCCTCTGCGGTTAATTCTTTATTTCAACGGTATTTCGCGTCCGCCGCCCTGTCCTTGGCGATCTGTTCTTCATATTTATCGCCCACGGCCAGCAGCATGTCCTTGGTGTAGTAAAGATCGCCGCGTTTTTCGCCGTGATAATCGAAAATCCGGGTCTCGACGATCGCATCCACCGGGCAGGCTTCTTCGCAGAAGCCGCAGAAAATACACTTGGTCAGATCGATGTCGTAGCGCGTGGTGCGCCGGGTTCCGTCATCACGCTGTTCCGATTCGATGGTGATCGCCAGCGCCGGGCACACTGCCTCGCACAATTTGCAGGCAATGCAGCGTTCCTCGCCATTGGGGTAGCGACGCTGCGCGTGCAGGCCGCGGAAGCGCGGCGACATCGGCGTGCGTTCCTCGGGGAACTGCACCGTGATCTTGCGCGAGAACATGTGACGCCCGGTCAGCGCCATGCCCTTGAGCAGTTCGATGAGCAGGAAAGTCGATAAAAAGCTTTTGATCTTGTTCACGCTTTTCGCCTCAATGGAACAGATAGCCAAGGGGGGTCTGCATAGCGGCGCCAACCACCACGATCCACACCAGGGTCACCGGGATAAACACCTTCCAGCCCAGACGCATGATCTGGTCATAACGGTAGCGCGGAAAGGTGGCGCGGAACCAGAGGAACAGGAACAGCACGAAGCACACCTTGGCCAGCAGCCAGAAGAAGCCGGGGATCCAGTTGAACGGCGCAATATCGAACAGCGGGTTCCAGCCGCCGAGGAACATCAGCGAGGTCAAGGTCGCGACCAGGATCATGTTGGCGTATTCGGCCAGGAAGAAGATGGCGAAGGACATGCCGGAATATTCGACATGGAAGCCGACGATTTCGGATTCGCCCTCGACCACGTCGAACGGCGCGCGGTTGAGTTCGGCCAGACCGGAGATCAGGTAAACGATGAACAAGGGGAACAGCGGCAGCCAGTACCAGTTGAACACTCCGCCCTGTTGAGCTTTGACGATCTCCCCCAGATTCAGGCTTTGCGCCGCCATCAGCACGCCTACCAGAGCGAAGCCCATGGCGATCTCGTAGGACACGATCTGCGCCGCAGCGCGCATCCCGCCGAGAAAGGCATACTTGGAATTGGAAGCCCAGCCCGCCAGCACGATGCCATAAACACCCATCGAGGTAATCGCCATGACGTAGAGCACGCTGGCATTGATATTGGCCAGCACCAGCTCCGGCGAAAACGGCACCACCGCCCAGGCCGCCAGTGCCGGACCAATAGCCAGCACCGGGGCGAGCAGGAATATCCCCTTGTTGGCGCCGGAGGGAATCACGATTTCCTTCATCAGCAGCTTCAGGCCGTCCGCGATCGGTTGCAGCCAGCCCTTGGGGCCGACGCGGTTGGGTCCGATACGCACCTGCATGTAGCCGATGATTTTGCGTTCGGCGTAGGTCAGATAAGCCAGGCCCAGCATCAGCGGCGCGACGATGGCAACGATCTTCGCCATGCTGTACACCAGCGGCCAGGCAAAGCCGAAGAATCCTTGAAGCGTCATGATTAATTCGTTCATGGTCTACTCCACCCGCCCCAGCACGATTTCGTCCAGCATGCCGCCGAGCATGGCAGTGGCCGGATGTCCAGCAGCCAATCGCACACAGCCTGCAGGCAGAAGATCATCTCGCAACGCCTTGAAAACAACGCTGGCCGAACCTTGTGAAACACTCACGTTCGCACCCTCGGCAACGCCCACGCTGGCCAGTGTTACCGCATTCATCCACGCGCCCTGCATCGCCGCTGCGGCAGTTTTCTGCAAAGCTGGCGCACGGCGTACGATAGCATCAGCCTGGTAAGCCGAAACTTCACCAATACGCTGCAAACCACTCTTCTCTCGTGGCGGTTTGATCGAAAAAGGTTTCAGCGAGTTGTTCAGTTTCGCAGCCATATCACCATTAAGCACTTCAGCACGCACCTGCTCGGCGCTGTCGTAATCAAAGCCAGCGACTTCCATCAGGTTACCCAGCACGCGTAGCACCTTCCACCCCGGACGAGTTTCGCCCAGCGGCTTGACCACGGCGTTGAAACTCTGCGCACGCCCTTCGGTATTGACGAAGGTGCCCGAGGTTTCGGTGAACGGCGCCACCGGCAACAGCACGTGCGCATAATCCAGCGCCTTGCTCTTGTAAGCACTCAAGGCAACGACCAGTTGCGCTGATTGCAACGCGGCCATTGTTTTGCCTGGGTTGTAGGTATCCAGTTCCGCTTCGACGCCGAGCAAAATATAGGCGCGGCGCGGGTCATCCAGCATCTGCGCGGCATTCATGCCGCCATCGCCAGGTACCGCACCGGCCAGGTATGCACCTACGCTGTTCGCTGCCTCGCCGAGGAAACCCAGTTTGGCGCCAGCCAGCTCTGCAATTTGCTGAGCCTGGACATGCAGTTCGGCGTAACGTGGATGATGTTGCGCCAGATTACCCAGCAGTACCGCCTTGCGCTCGCCCTGCTTGAGGCTGGCAGCAATCGCCTGAGCCGTGGCATCCACAGATTCACCTGCCAGCGCGCGGCGCACCTGATTGAGCATTTCCACCATGGCATCGGGCGCGACGATAGATTTATTGACAACACGGCACAGCAAGTCGTCGTCTACCGGATTAATCAGATTCAGTTCAGCGCCACGCTTGACAGCCTGGCGCAAGCGATGCGCCAGCAACGGATGATCGGCGCGCAATGTACTGCCGACAACCAGAATGCTATTCAGCTGGTCCAGTTCGGCGATGTTCATACCCAGCCAAGGTGCGCCCTGTATTGCGGCATCGGCGCTAAAGTTAGACTGGCGCAGACGGTAATCGACATTGCCGCTGCCAATGCCGCGCAGCAGTTTCTGCAGCAGGTAAAGTTCTTCCAGAGTGGCATGCGGCGACGCCAGTGCGGCAATCTGTTCCTCGCCCTGCTCGTCGCGGATGCGCTTGAGGCCTGAGGCCACGAATTCCAGCGCTTCCGGCCAGTCGCACTCGTGCCATTCGCCATTGCGCTTGATCATCGGGCGCTGCAAGCGGTCCTCGGCGTTCAGGCCTTCGTAGGCGAAACGCTCCTTGTCCGACAGCCAGCACTCGTTGATCTCTTCGTTGTCGCGCGGCAATACGCGGAACACGCGGTTGTTCTTGGTCTGCACGCTGAGATTGGCACCCAGGCCATCATGGGGGCTGACGGAGGGGCGCGTGGTCAGCTCCCAGGCTCGTGCGCTATAGCGGAACGGCTTGCTGGTCAGCGCGCCAACCGGGCACAGATCGATGATATTTCCTGACAGCTCTGAATTGATCGAACCTTCGATGAAGGTAGTGATTTCGGCATGCTCGCCGCGACCGATCTGGCCCATCTCCATGATGCCGCCGATCTCCTGGCCGAAGCGCACGCAGCGGGTACAGTTGATGCAGCGTGTCATGTCGGTGGTAATCAGCGGGCCGATGTTCTTGTTGAACACCACGCGCTTTTCTTCGGTGTAGCGCGACGCACTCGCGCCGTAACCCACCGCCAGATCCTGCAATTCGCATTCGCCGCCCTGGTCGCAGATCGGGCAATCCAGCGGATGGTTGATCAGGAGGAATTCCATCACCGCTTTCTGCGCCTTGATCGCGGTCTCGGAGCGCGTCATCACCTTCATGCCCTCGGTCACGGGGGTAGCGCAGGCCGGCAACGGCTTCGGCGCCTTCTCGACCTGAACCAGGCACATGCGGCAGTTAGCGGCAACGGAAAGCTTCTTGTGGTAACAGAAGCGCGGAATATAAATACCCGCCGCATCGGCGGCATCCATCAAGGTGGTGCCGGGCTCGACCGTTAGCTGCTTGCCGTCTATTTCGATGTTTAGCATAACTGTTCGTAAGGAGTGAGGGGTGAGGCGTGAGGCGTAAAGTCAAAAGCGGTGCAGTGAAGGTTTTCACTCCTCACTCCTGACTCTTCACTCCTCACCACCTTCAAACTCATCATCTTCTTTCCTCGCTGACCCTATGTTTAAACCATGCACTTCTTGTGCTGGATGTGATACTCGAATTCATTGCGGAAATGCTTGAGCATGCCCTGTATCGGCATCGCCGCAGCATCGCCCAGCGCGCAGATGGTGCGGCCCATAATATTGCCGGCAACCGAGTCCAGCAGATCGAGGTCTTCCGGCTTGCCCTGGCCATGCTCGATGCGATGGATTACGCGGTAAAGCCAGCCAGTGCCCTCGCGGCAGGGCGTGCACTGGCCGCAGGATTCCTCAAAGTAGAAGTAGGACAACCGCTCCAGCGCACGCACCATGCACACCGTGTCGTCCATCACGATCACCGAACCCGCGCCGAGATAAGATCCGGCCTTGGCGATGGAATCGTAATCCATGGTCAGGTCCATCATGATCTCGCCCGGCAGCACCGGCACCGAAGAACCGCCTGGAATCACCGCTTTCAGCTTGCGCCCGTCCTTCACCCCGCCCGCCATAGCGAGCAGTTCGCTGAAGGGCGTGCCCATGCCGATTTCGAAGTTGCCGGGGTTGTTGACGTGGCCGGAAACCGAAAAGATCTTGGTACCACCGTTGTTCGGCTTGCCCAGTTCGAGGAATTTCTGGCCGCCATGCTTGATGATGTAGGGAATCGAGGCCAGGGTCTCGGTATTGTTGATCGTGGTCGGCTTGCCGTACAGGCCGAAGCTTGCCGGGAACGGTGGCTTGAAGCGCGGCTGGCCTTTCTTGCCCTCGAGCGATTCGAGCAGCGCGGTTTCCTCGCCGCAGACATAGGCGCCATAGCCGTGGTGGGCATGAATATCGAAGTCCCAGCCGCTGCCGAGAATATTCTTGCCGAGCAGCCCGGCGGCGCGCGCCTCGTCCAGGGCCTCTTCGAAGCGCTCGTATTCGGCCCAGATCTCGCCGTGAATGTAATTGTATCCCGCCTTCGCGCCCAGCGTATAGCCGCCGATGATCATGCCCTCGATCAACTCGTGCGGGTTGAGGCGAAGGATGTCCCGGTCCTTGAAAGTACCCGGCTCGCCCTCGTCGCTGTTGCACACCAGATACTTGTCGCCGGAGTAGTTCTTCGGCATGAAACTCCACTTCAGACCGGTGGGGAAACCCGCACCGCCGCGACCGCGCAGCGCCGAAAGTTTGACCTGCTCAATAATCGCCTCTGGCGTCATTTTTTCAGCCAGCACCTTCTTCAGCGCATCGTAGCCGCCGACAGCAAGGTAATTCACCAGCTTCCAGGATTCCGGCAGGTGGATGGAGTGGAATATCACTTTATCGCTCATGGCTACTCCAGACCTGCCAGGATGCGGTCGGCCTCTTCAGGCGTCAGCCTGGCGCACATCCGCACATTGTTGACGGTGGCCACCGGGCCGTCGCCGCAGGCGCCCATGCACTCGCCTTCCTTGAGGGTGAACTTACCGTCAGCCGTAGTTTCGCCGAAGCCGATGCCGAGCTTGCGTTGCAGATGTTCGACCGCCGATTCAGCGCCCATCAGGGTGCAGGGCAGGTTGGTGCAGATCGTGATCTTGTACTTGCCGACCGGTTGCAGGTTATACATGTTGTAGAAGGTCGCTACTTCCTGCGCCGCGATCGGCGCCATGCCCAGATAGCCGGCGACGAACTCGATGGTTTCCGGCGCAAGCCAGCCCTTCTCGTCTTGGGCGATGCGCAGTGCCGACATCACCGCCGACTGCTTGTGCCCAGAGGGATATTTGGCGATCTCGCGATCGATTTTCTTGAGTGATTCAGGGGATAACATTAGCGGTCGATCTCCCCGAACACAATATCGAAAGTTCCCATCAGCGCCACCACGTCGGCGATCATGTGGCCACGTGCCATTTCATCCATCGCCGACATGTGGGAAAAGCCCGGAGCGCGGATCTTGAGACGGTAGGGCTTGTTGGCACCATCGGAAATCATGTATATGCCGAACTCGCCCTTGGGGTGCTCCACTGCCGCATAGCACTCGCCTTCAGGCACATGCATGCCTTCGGTGAAAAGCTTGAAGTGGTGGATCAACTCTTCCATATTCTGCTTCATGCCTTCCCGCGAAGGCGGCGCCACCTTGTGGTTGTCGGTGATCACCGGTCCGGGATTGACGCGCAACCAATCCACACACTGCTTGATAATGCGGTTGGATTGGCGCATTTCTTCCATGCGCACCAGATAGCGGTCGTAGCAATCGCCCTCGACGCCAACCGGGATGTCGAAATCCATCTTGTCATAAACTGCGTAAGGCTGTTTCTTGCGCAAATCCCACGCCAACCCCGAGCCACGCAGCATCGGGCCGGTCAATCCCAGCGCCAGGGCGCGCTCCGGCGTAATCACGCCAATGCCGACGGTGCGCTGCTTCCAGATGCGGTTATCGGTGAGCAGGGTTTCGTACTCATCGACGCAACCGGGGAAGCGCTTGGTAAAATCTTCGATGAAATCCAGCATCGAGCCATGGCGGTTGGCATTCATGCCTTCCACCTGCTTCGCGTTGTGAACCGTCATTTTCGCGGTTTCATACAGCGGCATGCTATCGGGCAGATCGCGGTACACCCCACCCGGGCGGTAGTAGGCGGCGTGCAGGCGCGCGCCCGATGCCGCCTCGTAGACGTCCATCAGGTCTTCGCGCTCGCGGAAGGTGTAGAGGAAAATCGTCATCGCGCCGATGTCCAGACCGTGTGCGCCCAGCCACAACAGGTGGTTGAGGATGCGAGTGATCTCGTCGAACATGACGCGGATGTACTGGGCGCGGATCGGCACTTCGATGCCAAGCAGCTTTTCGGTCGCCATCACGTAGGCGTGCTCGTTGCACATCATCGACACGTAGTCGAGGCGATCCATGTAGGGCATCGCCTGGAGGAAAGTCTTGTGTTCGGCAAGCTTCTCGGTGGCGCGGTGCAGCAGGCCGATGTGCGGATCGGCGCGCTTCACCACCTCGCCATCCAGTTCCAGCACCATACGCAGCACGCCGTGAGCGGCCGGGTGTTGGGGCCCAAAATTCAGCGTGTAGTTTCGGATGTCAGCCACCGTAATTCTCCTCGCGCACGATACGGGGGGTGAGTTCGCGCGGCTCGATGCTCACCGGCTGATAGATCACGCGGCGCTGCTCCGGGTCGTAACGCATCTCGACGTTGCCGGAAAGCGGGAAATCCTTGCGGAAGGGGTGGCCGATGAAGCCGTAGTCGCTGAGGATGCGGCGCAGATCGGGGTGCCCGGTGAAAATGATACCGAACAGGTCGAAGGCCTCGCGCTCGAACCAGTTGGCGCCCGGCCAGATTTCAGATACTGAGTCCACCACGGGAAAATCATCGTCGCTGACAAACACCTTGACTCGCAAACGGCAATTGTTTTTAACCGAAAGCAGGTGGGTGACCGCGCAAAAACGTGGGCCCTGCCAGCGGCCATCGCCATAAGTGCTGTAATCCACGCCGCACAGGTCTGTCAGTTGCTCGAAATGCAATTCGGGATGGTCGCGCAGGGTGCGCGCCACATCCAGCCAATGCTCTGGGCTGATTTCCATCGTCAACTGACCGACATGCTCGGAAAACTTGACCACTTTGTCGGCCAGCACGCCTTGCAGATTTTGTTTGAGAGTTTCCAGTTTCATCGACGTTTAGCGGGCAATGGTATGTGTGCGCCTGATCTTTTTTTGCAACTGGATCAGGCCAAAGAGCAAGGCTTCCGCCGTGGGCGGACAACCGGGCACGTAAACGTCAACCGGCACGATACGGTCGCAACCGCGCACCACCGAGTAGGAATAATGGTAATAACCGCCGCCGTTGGCGCAGGAACCCATCGACAACACCCAGCGCGGCTCGGCCATCTGGTCGTAAACCTTGCGCAATGCGGGCGCCATCTTGTTGGTCAGGGTGCCGGCCACAATCATCACGTCGGACTGGCGCGGACTGGGGCGAAACACGATGCCGAAGCGATCCAGGTCGTAGCGCGAAGCGCCGGCCTGCATCATCTCCACGGCACAGCAGGCGAGGCCGAAAGTCATCGGCCACATCGAACCGGTGCTGGCCCAGTTGAATACGGTATCGAGCGAAGTGGTGACGAACCCCTTCTCAAGGACTCCCTCTATTCCCATTCCAAGGCTCCTTTCATCCACTCGTAAACGAAGCCGACCACCAGGATGGCAAGGAAAATCATCATGGCGAAGAAACCGAACAGGCCGATTTCCTCCAGCACCACCGCCCAGGGAAAGAGAAAAGCAATCTCAAGATCAAACAGGATGAACAGAATGGCGACCAGATAGTAACGCACATCAAACTTCATGCGCGCATCTTCGAAGGCCTCGAAGCCGCATTCGTAGGGAGAGTTCTTTTTGTCGTCGGGACGATGAGGTGCGAGTAAACCGCCCATCACCTGTGGAAGCACCCCAACCGCGAGGCCAACCATGACAAACAGCAAGATCGGAAAGTAATTTTCCAGCATGCAGCCCACTCTTCCTCTGGATCAGGCCGGGCGCCTAAATTATGCCAAACGCCCAAGCGAGCATCAGTTAATTATTATTTACTGATTTAATTATAACCGCCGCCAACAAAAAGGCGAGTTATTTTCAGAATATCTGGTGCCGATGAGCAGACTCGAACTGCTACGGCTTGCGCCACCGCCCCCTCAAGACGGCGTGTCTACCAATTTCACCACATCGGCATTCAAAAACTGGGGTGTTACTTAAGCTTTTCTCTCTCCCACAAGGGGAGAGGGGGTATAGCATTTCCAGGTACGAACTATTTCGGGATTTCTCCCGCCTTCGATCCGGCAGCACCAGCCGGGGCTGGCGCAGAAGGCACTGCTTGCTTGGCTGCATCCGCCGGAACGGCAGGCTGCATCACGCTATGCGACTCCATCACGCCCGCCGGCTTGTTCCTGTGGCTGGAAAAATAGGTCAATGTCAGGCTGGTCAAAAAGAAAGCCGTGGCAAAAATCGCCGTGGCACGGCTCAGGAAGTTGGCCGAACCACTCGAACCGAACAGGCTGCCGGATGCGCCGCTACCGAACGCAGCGCCCATATCCGCGCCCTTGCCGTGCTGCATCAGCACCAGGCCGATGGTCCCCAGCGCCGCAATAATATGTATAACCCAAACCAGTGTTTCCATTGCACCCTCTTACAGTTTAGCGCTTTGCCGCGTGGCAAATCGCCAGAAATTCCTGCGCATCCAGTGAAGCGCCACCGATCAGGCCGCCGTCGATATCCGGCATGCCGAACAACTCAGCCGCATTCGATCCTTTGACGCTGCCACCGTACTGAATCACCAGTCCGTCAGCCACATCCTTGCTCTGGGCCGCAATCTTGCCGCGAATAAATGCATGCACCGCTTGCGCCTGCTCCGGCGAAGCCGTCTTGCCGGTGCCGATGGCCCACACCGGCTCGTAGGCCACTACCGCTTTAGACAATGCGGCCACGCCGAACTTCCCGGTCACCGCGTCGAGCTGGCGCGCCACTACGGCTTCGGTCACGCCGGATTCGCGCTCCTGCAGGCTTTCGCCTACGCACAGAATCGGCGTCAGACCGGCTTTCTGAGCCGCCTCGAATTTCAGCGCCACCGTATCATCATCCTCGCCATAAATGGCGCGGCGCTCGGAATGGCCAACCAGTACATACTTGCAGCCGAAATCCAGCAACATTGCGGAGGAAACCTCGCCGGTAAATGCGCCCTTGTCGTGCTGACTCAGGTTCTGCGCACCCCAGGCAATCGCGGTATCCTGCAACGCGGATTGCGCCTGAAACAGATATGGAAAGGGCACGCACACCGCGCAACCCATACCCTTCACGCCGGCCATGCCAGCGATGACAGCCTCCAGCAGCGCCTTGTTCTGCGCCAGGGTGCCATTCATCTTCCAGTTACCCGCAACCAACTTTTCCCGCATGGCTGTTTTTCTCGTTTTTGCAAAGCGGGTCATGATACTGTTTCAAGCTGGCCCGGTCAATCCTGGTTATCCGACGAGTGCGATTCAAACTGATGTGGCGTGGAACAAATATGTATGTAGGTTGGGTTGAGCAGCCTTATCGCGAAACCCAACAAACCTAAACAACAAAACCTGTTCTTGAAGTCGCCTAGAGGCGCCTACTTTTGGTTGGGGTTTGTTGGGTTTCGCAAAAAACCGCTCAACCCAACCTACATGACTGCAATGCACTACGAGTTCTTGTTATTTTCCCAGTAGAGAAGTAATGTTAATCAAATTATTCATTAATTCAACCGAACCCGGCCCATGCCCAAAAAATCCAATTCCCATCCCGCCGAACAGGAACCAGACGCCCAGCAGCACGATGTTACGGAACAGACCTTTCCGGTGGTGGGTGTCGGCGCCTCGGCCGGTGGCCTGGACGCTTTCACCAAGCTGCTGAAGAACCTGCCCGCAGACACCGGCATGGCCTTTGTCCTGGTCCAGCATCTTGACCCCAAGCATCTGAGCCTGCTGCCCGAGCTGCTCGGTCGCGCCAGCCCCATGCCGGTGACCGAAATAAGCGACGGCACAAGAATAGTACCCAATCACGTTTACGTGATGCCGCCCAATTACAGCTTGGCCCTGCTGCACGGCGTGCTGCACCTGATGCCGCGACCGGACGGATCTGGCAAGCACCTGCCGATCGACGATTTCCTGCGCTCCCTGGCGGAAGACCGGCAGAGCAACGCGATTGGAGTGATTCTGTCAGGCACGGCGTCGGACGGGACGCTAGGCATGAAGGCGATCAAATTTGAAGGCGGCATCACCTTTGCCCAGAGCGAGGATTCCGCCGAATACGACGGCATGCCGCACAGCGTCATTGCAGCCGGCCATGTCGATTTCGTCCTGACGCCGGAGGAGATCGGCAAGGAACTGGTGCGGATCGCACGCCACCCCTACCTGCGCCCCGAGGAAACCGGACCCAGGGGAGAATTGGTATCCGAGGGCGGCGACAACCTGAACAAGATTTTCGTGCTGCTGCGCTCGCGCACCGGCAACGACTTTACCTATTACAAGCACAGCACCATCCGGCGCCGCATCAAGCGGCGCATGGTGCTGCACCAGCTGGAAAAAATGGAAGATTACGTCAAGTACCTGCAGAAGCAGCCGGGCGAGCTGGACGCCCTGTTTCAGGACATGCTGATCAACGTCACCAGTTTTTTCCGCGATCCCGAAACCTTCGAGGCGCTGCAGCAGGAAGTCTTCCCCGCCCTCATTGAAAAACGCTCTGCCGAGCAGCCGCTGCGCATCTGGGTGCCAGGCTGCGCCACCGGCGAAGAGGTGTATTCGGTGGCGATCGCGCTGCTCGAATTCCTCGGCGAACGCGCCAGCAATATCCCAATCCAGATATTCGCTTCCGACATCGACGACAAGGCCATCGACAAGGCGCGCCAGGGCATCTATCCTGAAAGCATCCGCGACATCATTGCGCCGGGGCGATTGCAGCGCTTTTTCGTCAAGACCCCGAGCGGCTACCAGATCAGCAAAATGATCCGCGACATCTGCGTGTTTGCAGTACAAAACGTCATCAAGGATCCCCCCTTTTCCCGTCTCGATCTGATCTGCTGCCGCAACCTGATGATCTATCTCGGCGCGGTGCTGCAAAAGAAGGTGCTGCACACCTTCCACTATGCCCTGCGACCGGGTCGATTCCTGATGCTCGGCACCTCGGAAACCATCGGCAGTTTCGCCGATCTGTTTGCCACGGTGGACAAGAAGAACAAGATTTACACCAAGAAATCGGTGGCCACCCTGCCGGGCTATGATTTCTCCATCCTGCCCCACGCCGCCACCCTGCCTGCCGCCGACCAGACCACCCCGGCGCGCGCGCTGTCCGCACTCGACCTCCAGCAGGAAGCCGAACGCCTGATACTGACCACCTACGGCCCGCCGGGCGTGATCATCAACCAGGACCTGCAGATTCTCCATTTTCGCGGCCAGACCGGCCCCTATATCGAGCCCTCGCCCGGCAGCGCCAGCCTGAACCTGCTCAAGATGGCGCGGCAGGATCTGGTCATGGATCTGCGCACGGTGGTGCACCAGGCCATCAAGGAGTCTGACAAGACGCGCAAGGAAGGCGTGCGCATCCGCAACGACGGCGGCTACCGGATGGTAAATCTGCAGGTGCTGCCGCTGTCGAACGAGGGATTCGCCGAGCCGCACTACCTGGTGCTGTTCGAGCCCGGCAGCGAGGCGCCTGCCGTATCGCCCCCGGACGCGGAGACCCCCGATGCCACCAACCTGCGCATCCAGACACTGGAGCAGGAACTGCTCTCGAGCCGGGAATACATGCAATCGATCATCGAGGAGCAGGAAGCGACCAATGAGGAGCTGCAATCCGCCAACGAGGAAATCCAGTCTGCCAACGAGGAGTTGCAAAGCACCAACGAGGAGCTGGAAACCGCCAAGGAAGAACTGCAATCCACCAACGAGGAACTGTCCACGATCAACGAGGAGCACGAAAACCGCAACCAGGAACTGATGAGTTCCAACAACGACCTCGCCAACCTGCTGGCGAGCGTGGAACTGGCGATCGTGATCCTCAGCGATGACCTGCGCATCCGGCGCTTCACCCCGACCGCAAAAACGCTGCTGAACCTGATCGACGCCGACATGGGGCGACCGATCGGCAACATCCGGCCCAACGTCAACATCCCTGATCTGGAACAACGGGTGCGTGAAGTCATCGACACCATGTCCGCCCAGTCGTCCGAGGTACAGGACCGGGATGGCCGCTGCTATACCCTGAGCATCCGCCCCTACAAGACCCTGGACAACCGCATCGAGGGCGTGGTGATGTCGTTCATCAACATCGACAGCACCAAGGAAGCGGAACGAATGCACCGGATGCTGCAGCAGGAGCTGCACCTGGCCGCCGTGGTACGCGACTCCAACGACGCGGTCACGGTGCAGGATTTTTCCGGCCGCATCCTGGCCTGGAACCGGCGCGCGCAGGAAATGTTTGGCTATACTGAACAGGAAGCGCTTCAACTCGACGCTGGCGCATTGATCCCCGAATCAGCCCGGGAAGAGATGCGCAGCCTGATCGAGCGACTCAAGCGCGGCGAGCAGGCAGCCCCTTGCGAAACCCTCCGCCGCACCAGGGACGGTCGTGAGATCAGGATTTGGTTGACGATTTCGGCATTGCTGGACGAATCCGGCAATCCCGCCGCCATCGCCACCACCGAAAAGGAAATTTGATGGCCGATGACGAAAAACGGCGCAGTGACGACCATGAGACGCGGAGCAAAGCGCAACTGGTCAACCAGATCGATCAGTGTCAGGCAGATTCGCAGGCAAACACCGCGCTGAGCCAGGCGCACCTGCTGCAAGAGCTACAGACCCACCAGATCGAACTGGAAATGCAGAACCGCGAGCTGCGGGAAGTGCAGCAGCTGCTGGAAGAAGCGCGCGACAGCTACGCCGACCTGTACGACTTTTCCCCGGTAGGCTACCTCACCCTGGACGAGAGCGGGCACGTCCTGGGAATCAATCTGACCGGCGCGGCGATGCTGGGCGACGAGCGCGCCAGCATCATCGGCAAACCCTTTCTCGCCCGCCTGTCCCCCAACGACAGCCAGCTGTTCTTTCTTTACCTGAATCGGGTGTTCCATTCCGTTGGCGGCAGCAATATCGTCACCGAGGTGAAAATCAAGCGCGACAAAACCGAGATCGATGTTCGCCTGGAAAGCGCCCCCATGACAGACGCCGCTGGCCAAGCCCGCACCTGCCGCATGGTCATGACCGATATCAGCGAACAAAAGCGCGCGACGGAAGAACTGCAAAAGGCTTGCTCGGCACAGGAGGCGCTGCTCAGCACGATTCCGGCCATGGTGTTCTTCAAGGACCGTGATCTGCGCTTCACCGTCGTCAGCCAGGTATTTGCAGATTTCTTCGGTCGCCCGGCGGCGGACATTCTGGGCAAGACGTGTTTCGACCTGGTCCCGCGCGAGGAGGCCGAGGGGTTCCGGCAAACTGACCTCTCTGTACTGCTTTCCGGCAAGCCGCTCAAGAATAAAGAAGAAACCGTATCCGACGCCAGGGGCAACCGATTCTGCCTGTCCACCTCGCTCGCCCCTTATTTCGGCCAGGACGGCAAGGCCGCCGGCCTGGTGGGAATCAGCGTCGACATCAGCGCGGTCAAGAAAGCGGGGCTGCGCTCGCAAGAGCTGCTGCTGCAGAACCGACAACTCACGCAACAACTGTTCAGCCTGCAGGAAGCGGAACGGCGCAACCTGTCCCGGGAACTCCACGACGAACTCGGCCAATGGCTGACCGCGATCCAGGCGGAAGCCGCGACGATCAGCGTCAGCGCCGACGTGGCCAAGCCCCCCCAGATTCAGGCCAGCGCGCAAGCCATCGGCAAGAGCGCTGCCGAGATTCATAACGTGGTTCGCAGAATATTGCACCGCCTGCGCCCCGCCCTGCTCGACCAGCTCGGCCTGGCCGACAGCCTGCGGGAACTGGTGGCGCAGCACCACCAGCACTATCCAAATATTGCCTGCGAGCTGGAACTGGCTGCCGATCTCGGCAATTTACCGGAATCCCTCAATATCACCCTGTACCGTATCGTGCAGGAAGCGCTCACCAACGTCTCCAAGCATGCCCAGGCCAGCCATGTCCAGGTAAGCCTGCGCCGCGAACCGGGCGTGGAACCCGACCCGGAGCAAATATTGCTGGCGGTGCAGGACAACGGCAAAGGCATGGACTCCAGCCAGTTGGTCCAGGGCCTGGGAATGCTGGGAATGCGCGAGCGAGTCATCGCCTCGGGGGGTAAATTCAAGTCGCTCACGGCGCCGGGTCAGGGGCTGCGCATCGAAATTCAGCTACCTCTGATTGTGCCAAAAATAGAAAGAAGAAAGACATGAACAGCAAGACCACGGCCCCTAAATCGATTACGGTCATGCTGGTGGACGACCATCCCGTGGTGCGGGATGGCTATCGCCATCTGCTGGAAAGCACGCCGGATATCCGGGTAGTGGCGGAAGCCAATGACGGGGAGGAGGCCTGCGCTATTTTCGAGCAACACCTGCCCGACGTGGTGATTCTCGACCTCAACATGCCCGGCATCGGCGGCCTGGAAACCCTGCGCCGCATCAAGGCCAAAAATCCGGCAATCAATATCCTGGTATTCAGCATGCATGACAGCGAAACCCTGGTGCTGCGCTCGCTGGAGGCCGGCGCCACCGGCTACCTCACCAAGCAGGGCGGCGTGGCGCAAATGGTGGAAGCGGTGCGCCTGGTGGCGCAGGGAACATTGTTCGTGGATGCAAAGTATGTTTCGAACCTGATCAACCACCGCCTTTCTCCCACGGAAGACCCCTTGCAGGCGCTTTCCACGCGCGAATTTCAGATCTTTCAGATGCTGGCGGAAGGGCATTCGGTATCCGACATCGCCGTCATGCTTTCAATCAGCCCCAAAACCGTCGGAGTACACCACGCCCATATCATGCGAAAACTCAGGCTGGACAATGCCGCCCAGCTAGTCCGGCTGGCGTTCCGCTGCAACGTCGCCAAACCCTGATATTTGAGCGCCACGTATGAAAGCGGGGCTTCACCGCGGAGGACGCAGAGGAAAACCATAAAGTAGGCGTCTCTAAGCGATAGAACTTTGGCAAGTTGTGCTGAGTTTCCCGATAGTAGAGTGTGCTTGTTGCGCTAATCATCTGAACTCCCCTGCGTCCTCCGCGTCCTCTGCGGTTCAATAGCTTTTTGGTTGAAACTGTTTGCTGTTTGTAATATTTCTGTAATATTCCCCCTCTATCATGGCGATCAGTCAACGGGGAAACGCCCTGTTTTCTTTGACCCGACTCAGGAGAACTAAACGATGAAATTCAAACTTGGCCTGAAACTGGCCGCCACCGCGACACTGGCTCTGGGATTGAGCTCTGTGGCCTTTGCCGGCGACATTACCGGCGCTGGCGCGACTTTCCCCTACCCGATCTACGCCAAATGGGCTGAAGCCTATAAAGCCAAAACCGGCACCAGCATGAACTACCAGTCCATCGGTTCGGGCGGCGGCATCAAGCAGATTCAGGCCAAGACCGTGGATTTCGGCGCATCCGACAAGCCACTCAAACCCGAAGAGCTGGACAAGCATGGCCTGATGCAATTCCCGGCAGTGATGGGCGGCGTAGTCCCGGTCATCAACCTGGCCGGCATTACCCCCGGTCAAATCAAGCTGAGCAGTACGGTTCTGGCCGACATCTTTCTGGGCAAGATCAAGAAGTGGAATGACCCCGCCATCGTTGCCCTGAACAAGGATGCCAAACTGCCTGACGACTTGATTACTGTAGTGCACCGTTCCGATGGTTCCGGCACCACCTTCATCTTCACCAACTACCTGTCCAAGGTCAGCCCGGAATGGAAGACCAAGGTTGGCGAGGAAGCCTCGGTTGCCTGGCCGGCTGGCGTGGGCGGCAAAGGCAATGAGGGTGTGGCGTCCTACGTGAAGCAGATCAAGGGCTCGATCGGTTACGTCGAATTCGCCTACGCCCTGCAAAGCAAGATGACCTACACCCAGTTGCAGAACAAGGACGGCCAGTTCGTCAAACCTGACGAGGATTCCTTCAAGGCTGCCGCTGCCAACGCCCAATGGGACAAGGCACCCGGCTTCTACGAAATCCTCACCGACGAACCCGGCAAGGCCAGTTGGCCGATCACCGGCGCCACCTTCATCCTGATGCACAAAATTCAGGACAAGCCGGCAAACGCTGCAGAAGTCCTGAAGTTCTTCGACTGGGCCTACACCAACGGCGGCAAGATGGCGCTGGATATGGACTACATCCCGATGCCCGACAGCGTCGTGAAACTGGTCAAGGGCGCATGGAAAGCTCAGATCAAGGATGCCGGCGGCAAGGCAATCTGGAACTAGGTTAAAGCACCCTGACATCAAACCCCGCAAAACTGCGGGGTTTTTTTGTGAGGTCCACCCTGATTTCGAGGAGCCCGGATGAATATCCAGGAAATAATTCACACCCAGCTCGATGCGGCCATCGCCGGATTGTCTCGCGCCCGTGACCGCATTGCCGACATGAAACCCGGCGAGAGTCAGGAAATTGGCCGACAAATCGGGACAGCTTCTTTATACCTGGAGGATATCCAGTATAATTGGGCAACCTTGGAGCGAAGCAGTGCCGCCAAGCCCACTTCGGAGGCTTTATGAACAACCTGAAGAAAATCGAGAAACGCATACTAAAAACCCCGGACGATCCCGCTTCGCAGGTTTTCAGGGAATTGATCAAAGCACTCGACCAGAAGTCGGACTTCAGCTTGTCGACAATTTACGATCTTGATTATGATGACTTCCAGTTGATCCTGGAGGTAATGAAGGATTGGCGACTTGACCGCTATGCGAAAACCCGGAAACGACTGAAAGCGCTTCCGGATATAGAGTGAGACAACCAGGGCGGCTAGTTTTGCGCTCCTCCCCCTGCAGGGGAGGGAATGTTGGCACTCATTTTAACGCTCTTCATGACTTAAATAGTAAGGTGTCGTACCTGCCGGAGGGTGCGCAATAGAGCCAGGCATCCTGAACCTGTTATAATTCATCCCCATGTCCAAATTATTCTCCGACACCCGCCTGAAACGGCAACACCTGCTGGACCTGGCTTTCCGCAACACCACGCGTCTATTCGCCTTTCTGGTGTTCGCCATCCTGATCGGCATCGTGGTGACTCTGCTGATCGGCAGCCTTCCCGCCATCAAGGCATTCGGCTTCGGCTTCCTGGTCAACCCGGAATGGAACCCGGTGACGGAGCAATTCGGCGCGCTGGTGCCGATCGCCGGCACCCTGGCCACCTCGATTATCGCTCTGCTAATCGGCATCCCGGTCAGCTTCGGCATCGCCCTGTTCATCACCGAGATGTCGCCACGCTGGCTCAAGCGCCCGCTCGGCATCGCGGTGGAACTGCTGGCCGGCATCCCGAGCATCATCTACGGCATGTGGGGCCTGTTCGTCTTCGCCCCGGCCTTTGCCAAAATCGAACCCTGGCTCACCGAGCACCTCGGCAATGCAGCCCTGATCGGCCCACTGTTTCAGGGACCGCCGATGGGCATCGGCATGCTCACCGCCGGCCTGATCCTGGCGATCATGGTGATCCCTTTTATCGCTTCGGTGATGCGCGACGTGTTCGAAATCGTGCCGCCATTGCTCAAGGAATCCGCTTACGGCCTCGGCGCCACCACCTGGGAAGTGGTCTGGCATGTGGTGCTCCCCTACACCAAGATCGGCGTGGTCGGCGGCATCATGCTCGGCCTCGGTCGCGCGCTGGGCGAAACCATGGCGGTGACCTTCGTCATCGGCAACGCCCATGAACTCAGCGCCTCCCTGCTGATGCCGGGCAACAGCATTTCCTCGGCACTCGCCAACGAATTCACCGAAGCGGTCGGCCCCCTTTACACCTCGGCATTGATCGAGCTGGGCCTGATCCTGTTCCTGATCACCTTCATCGTGCTCTCGCTGTCCAAACTGCTGCTGATGCAGTTGACCAAGCGCGAAGGCAAGCAATCCTAAGGCCCTTACGATGCTCTCCCTCTACGCACGCAGACGCCTGATCAACAACTTCAACCTGGCCATTTCCCTGCTCGCCATGGTGTTCGGGCTGTTCTGGCTGGTCTGGATCCTCTGGACCCTGGTCGCGCAAGGCTTTCACGGCCTGAGTCTCACCCTGTTCACCCAGATGACGCCTCCGCCGGGCAGCAAAGGCGGCTTGCTCAATGCCATCGCCGGCAGCTTCGTCATGACCATGATCGCCACCCTGATCGGCACTCCGATCGGCATACTCGCCGGCACCTATCTGGCGGAATTCGGCCAGCGAGGCTGGCTCGCACCGACCACGCGCTTCGTCAACGACATCCTGCTATCCGCGCCATCCATCGTGATTGGTTTATTTGTCTACGAAGTCTACGTGGTGAGCGTGGGCCACTTCTCCGGCTGGGCGGGCTCGCTCGCGCTGGCACTGATCGTCATCCCGGTAGTAGTGCGAACCACCGAGAACATGCTGCGGCTGGTGCCGAACAGCCTGCGCGAGGCTGCAGCCGCCCTCGGCGCGCCGCAGTGGAAAGTCATCATGCAGGTCACCCTGCGGGCATCCACCACCGGCATCCTGACCGGCATCCTGCTGGCGGTGGCACGTATCAGCGGCGAAACTGCGCCGCTGCTGTTCACCGCTCTGAACAACCAGTTCTGGAGCAGCAACATGAACCAGCCGATGGCCAATCTGCCGGTGGTGATCTTCCAGTTCGCCATGAGTCCCTACGAGGACTGGCAAAATCTGGCCTGGGCAGGCGCTTTGCTGATCACTTTCATGGTGCTGACTCTGAATATTCTGGCGCGCATTTTTTTCCGCCAGAAGGCCCCTTCGCATTAAACGCCGCTTAACCGGTTAACAGGACCCGATAATGAACGAAGCCGTGATTGCCAACCCCAAGATCATCCTCAAGGACCTGAATTTTCATTACGGCCATTTCCATGCCCTGAAATCCGTCAATCTGAGCATTCCGGAAAAGAAAGTCACCGCCTTCATCGGTCCGTCCGGCTGCGGCAAGTCCACCCTGCTGCGCACCTTCAACCGCATGTATGAGCTTTACCCCAAGCAGATCGCCACGGGTGAAATCATTCTGGATGGCGAGAACATCCTCGATGCACAGCAGGACCTGAACCGACTGCGCGCCAAGGTGGGCATGGTATTTCAGAAACCGACACCGTTCCCGATGTCGATTTTCGACAACGTCACCTTCGGCGTGAAGCTGTATGAAAAACTCAGCAAGCGTGACATGGCGGATCGCGTTGAATGGGCGCTGCGCAAGGCCGCGCTGTGGAACGAGGTAAAGGACAAACTCAAACAGAATGGCAACAGCCTGTCCGGAGGCCAGCAGCAGCGGCTGTGCATCGCCCGCGCCATCGCCGTGAAACCCGAAGTGGTGCTGCTCGACGAACCGGCCTCGGCGCTGGACCCGATATCCACCGCCCACATCGAAGAACTGATCCACGAGATGAAGAAGGATTACACCATCATCATCGTCACCCACAACATGCAGCAGGCGGCACGCGTCTCCGACTACACGGCTTACATGTATTTGGGTGAACTGATCGAGTTCGGCAATACCGACATGATTTTCACCACGCCGAAAAAGACCGCGACGGAAGACTACATCACAGGGAAATTTGGCTAAAAAAGCGTCAATTTACAAACCGCTTTTGAACCACGGGGAACACGGGGTAAAATCAAAGTGTTGCGTAGTTCTGTCCCAGCATCCGCTTGGCAAACGAACTAATATTCCCAAGTCCTCGTTTTTCCCCGTGATCCCCGTGTGCCCCGTGGTTAACTGATTTTCCAGGCTGATTCCTAAGCCTACCCCGCCGCCTGCCTCACCGTATCGGCGATGGTTCCGGCCCAGTGCTGGACCTTCTGGCCGGATTTGCCTTCTACCATCACCCGCAATAACGGCTCCGTGCCAGAGGCACGCAACAGCACCCGACCGGCGCCATCCAGATCCTGTTCGGCCTCCGCCAGCCTCGCCTGAACCTGTGGGCTTGCGCTGAAATCGAAACCTTTGCATACCGGTACATTGATCAGCACCTGGGGATACAGTGTCAGGTCCTTGGTGAAGTCAGCCAGCGTGGTCTTTGCCACGCGCAGGGCGTGCAATACCTGTAACGCGGAAACGATGCCGTCACCGGTACTGTGCCGGTCAAGGCAGAGAATATGCCCGGACCCCTCGCCACCTACCTGCCAGCCGCGTTCGTCCAGCACTTCCAGGACGTAGCGGTCGCCCACCTTGGCGCGGGCAAAAGGGATGTTCAGCTTCTCCAGGGCATGCTCCACGCCAAGGTTGGTCATCAGGGTGCCCACCACGCCGCCCTTGAGCACCCCATGCTGGTGACGGTATTTAGCGATCACGTAAAGCAGCCGGTCGCCATCGAACACCTCGCCGGAGGCATCCACCATCATCAGGCGGTCGCCGTCGCCGTCCAGGGCGATGCCGAGGTCGGCGCGGTGCTGTTTCACCGCATCCTGCAGGGCCTGCACATGAGTGGCGCCGCATTCATGGTTGATATTCAGGCCATCGGGCAGATTGCCGATGCTGATCACTTCGGCGCCGAGTTCGTGGAACACCGGCGGGGCAACGTGATAAGTGGCGCCGTGGGCGCAATCCACCACGATTCTCAGCCCACGCAAATCGAGCTCGGTAGGAAAGGTGCTCTTGCAGAATTCGATGTAGCGCCCGGCAGCGTCGTTGAGCCGACGCGCCTTGCCGAGCTGCGCCGATGGCATGGTTTGCATCGGGTCTTCCAGCGCCTTCTCGATGGCGCGCTCGGTCTTGTCCGGCAGCTTGGTACCAGCCGCCGAAAAGAACTTGATGCCGTTATCCTCGAACGGGTTGTGCGAGGCGCTGATGACGATGCCCGCCTGGGCGCGCAGGGCGCGAGTGAGATAGGCCACCGCCGGGGTCGGCATCGGCCCGGTCAGCAGCACGTCCACCCCGGCTGCGGACAGCCCGGCCTGCAGGGCGGATTCCAGCATGTAACCGGAGATCCGGGTATCCTTGCCGATGACCACTGCCGGATGATCGCCCTGCGGCAGTCTCCTCTCCTGCGCCGCCAGCACCTTGCCGGCGGCATAGCCCAGACGCATCACAAACTCCGGGGTGATCGGGTATTCCCCCACCTTGCCGCGAATTCCATCGGTGCCAAAATATTTTTTAGTCATAGTTTTCCCCCATAGTATTTACAATCTGCAAGGCTTCTTTGCTGGCCTTTACATCGTGCACGCGAATAATTCTAGCACCCTTCATTGCCGCTATCACTGCCGCCACCACACTGGGAATCAGCCGCGCATCCACATCCAGACCGGTGATCTGGCCGAGCATGGACTTGCGCGACAAGCCTGCCAGCAATGGCACCCCCAATGCCTGGAAGCGCTCGAACTGACGCAGCAGTATGACATTATGCTCCAGCGACTTGCCGAAACCAAAGCCGGGGTCGGCCACCAGCCGCTCGCGGACTATGCCGGCGGCCTGTGCTGCGGCCATTCTCGCCTCCAGGAAGGCCATGACATCCGCCACGACGTCACCATAGCGGGGAGCAAGCTGCATGGTCTGTGGCGTGCCTTGCCTGTGCATCAGACAGACGGCCACATTCGAGCCAGCCACCGCTTCCATCGCGCCCTCGCCTTGCAGTGCATTAATATCGTTGATCATGTCCGCACCGGCGGCGATTGCTGCGCGCATCACCTCGGTTTTGCAGGTATCCACCGACAGCGGCACGTTGCTGTCCCGAAGAGCTTCGATGACCGGCAGCACACGCCGCAGTTCCTCGTCAATGCCGACGGGCAGCGCACCGGGGCGCGACGATTCGCCGCCGACATCGAGGATGTCCGCGCCCTCCTCCAGCAGCCGGAAGGCGTACTCGATTCCGGCAGCAGTGGACGCATGGCGACCCCCATCGGAGAACGAGTCGGGCGTGACGTTGACGATGCCCATGATGAGCGGGCGGGAGAGGGGGAGGGTGAAGCGACCGCAGTGGAGCATTTCGGGTGAGGGGTGAGGGGTGAGGGGTGAGGGGTAAAACCTGCGGCGGCGTGAATTTGATTTTTCGCCTAACCCCTCACCTTCTAACCCCTCACCAAAATCAGGTTTCCTGCGCCGTGTCAGTAGTAGGCGTTACCGGTGCCGTCGGCGCGCTGTCCGAAGGCGGATTCGGCTTGCTCTGGCTCGGCTTGGGCGGGCGGGGGGCCTTGCCTTCCATGATGTCGCTGATCTGCTCGGCATCGAGGGTTTCCCACTCCAGCAGCGCCTTTGCCATGACTTCGATCTTTTCCCGGTTTTCTTCGATCAGTCGGCGCGCCAGGGCATACTGTTCATCCACGATGCGGCGGATTTCGGCGTCCACCTTCTGCATGGTGGTCTCGGACACGTTCTTGTGAGTGGTCACGGAGCGGCCGAGGAATATCTCGCCATCGTTCTCGCCGTAGACCATCGGCCCCATCGCATCGGACATGCCCCACTGCGTCACCATGCGGCGCGCCATTTCGGTGGCGCGCTCGAAATCGTTGGAAGCGCCGGTGGTCATTTGCCCCATGAAAATTTCCTCGGCGATGCGCCCCCCGAACAGCACCGAAATATTCTGCAGGAGATGCTCACGATCCATGCTGTAGCGGTCTTCGGTCGGCAACTGCATGGTCACGCCCAAGGCGCGACCGCGCGGGATGATGGTGACCTTGTGCACAGGATCGGTCTTCGGCAGCAGCCTGGCCACGACGACGTGGCCGGATTCATGGTAAGCCGTGTTCATGCGCTCATGCTCGGGCATGACGATGGAGCGGCGCTCCGCGCCCATGATGATCTTGTCCTTGGCGCGTTCGAAGTCTTCCATGTCGACCAGGCGCTTGTTGCTGCGTGCGGCGAAAAGGGCTGCCTCGTTCACCAGGTTGGCCAGATCCGCGCCCGACATGCCGGGCGTGCCGCGTGCCAGGATATCCGCCTTCACGTCCGGCGCCATCGGCACCTTGCGCATGTGCACCATGAGGATCTGCTCGCGACCACGAATATCCGGCAGGGGCACGACAACCTGACGGTCGAAGCGACCGGGGCGCAGCAGCGCCGGGTCGAGTACGTCTGGACGGTTGGTGGCAGCAACCACGATCACGCCGGCGGTGCCTTCGAAGCCGTCCATTTCCACCAGCAGCTGGTTCAGGGTCTGCTCGCGCTCGTCATTGCCGCCGCCCATGCCTGCGCCACGCTGACGACCGACTGCGTCGATCTCGTCGATGAAGATGATACAGGGAGCATTTTTCTTGGCTTGCTCGAACATGTCGCGCACCCGTGCCGCGCCGACGCCGACGAACATTTCGACGAAGTCGGAGCCGGAAATGCTGAAGAACGGCACCTTGGCCTCGCCGGCAATCGCCCTGGCCAGCAGGGTCTTGCCGGTGCCGGGATTGCCCACCATCAGCACGCCGCGCGGAATGCGCCCGCCCAGCTTCTGGAACTTGCTCGGGTCACGCAGGAACTCCACCAGCTCGGACACTTCCTCCTTGGCCTCGTCGCACCCGGCGACATCGGCGAAGGTCACGGTGTTAGTGGTCTCATCCAGCATGCGCGCCTTGCTCTTGCCGAACGAGAATGCGCCGCCCTTGCCGCCGCCCTGCATCTGGCGCATGAAGAACACCCAGACGCCGATCAGGAGCAGCATCGGGAACCAGGAAATGAACAGGTTCATCAAAAAGGAGGATTCTTCTTCCGGCTTGGCTTCCACCACCACGCCGTTCTTGAGCAGGTCGCTCACCATCCAGGGGTCGGATGGCGCATAGGTGGTAAAGCGCTTGCCGTCAGCCCTCACACCTTTCAGCACGTGGCCCTCGATCGACACCTTGGCAATCTGGCCCTGCTTCACTTCATCGAGAAACTGGGAGTATTCCAGCGGTGCCTGGACAGCCTGACGCTGGCCGAAGTGATTGAACACCATCATCAGCACCAGCGCGATCACCAGCCAGACTGCAATATTTTTCATCAGATTATTCAAAACCGCTCCTCAAGCCCACTATATACAGGTAAATTCTAAACCCTTTATTCTGCTCGTGTCAGATCTTTTGCGAGCAGAAAGGTTTCATTGGTTCGACCGCGCGATGCTTTCGGCTTGCGCGTCGCCACCTGCTTGAAATGTCCGCGCATTGTCCGGATGTACTCATCGAAGCCATCGCCCTGGAATACTTTGACCAGGAAACTGCCGCCTGGTTTCAAATGCTGCAAGGCAAACTCCAGCGCCAGCTCGGCCAGGTGCATCGCCCGTGCCTGGTCAACGAGACCGACACCACTCAGATTGGGGGCCATGTCGGAAATAACAAGGTCCACCGGACGGCCATCCAGCGCCTTGACCAGTTCGGCCAGCACGGCATCTTCGCGGAAATCCCCCTGGATAAAAGTCACGCCGGCCAGGGGCAGCATTTCCAGAAGGTCGAGTGCGATCACCTTACCCTGGCCTGCCAGCTTCTGCGCTACGACCTGTGACCATCCCCCCGGCGTTGCGCCAAGATCGACCACCCTTGTAACGGACTTGAGCAGGTGGTCGCGCTCGATAATTTCCAGTAGTTTATACGAAGCGCGCGAACGGTAGCCTTCGTGCTTCGCCAGTTGGACGTATGGGTCGGTAACGTGCTCCATCATCCAGGCCTTGCTGGTTTTAGTACGTTTCATCGGGTAAACTGCGAACCTTTTCCAGGATGCTAAATTATGACGCTATCACTCAGTTCGGCGCAAAAGCTCTTTCTGCGCGCCCAGGCTCACAACCTGAATCCCGTAGTGACGATCGGCGACGCCGGACTCACCGAAGCGGTCATGAAGGAAATCGAGCGCAGCATCGCCAGCCATGAGCTGATCAAGATCAAATCTCACAGCCGCGACAAAGCGACGCGCGACAGCCAGATCACGGAAATCTGTGAAACTTTGAACGCCGCATCGGTGCAGCACATCGGCAAGATTCTGATCGTGTACAAGCCGGGCGAAAAAGCCAAGCTGGTATTGCCGAAAGCTTAACCCCTGCGCGGCGTCAGCACCAGAACCAGACCGAGCAGGCTTTCGATCAGGTAACCGATGCTTGATATCCCGTGCCAGCGGGCAAAGCGGTCGCGGAACATGCTTTCCATCACTTCCTTCGGCAAGGCCTGCTCTTTCAGGCCCGCCAGTATCGGCTGGATGCCGAAGTGGAGGGCTGCGGTGAGCAGCAACATCACCAGCACCGCCCAGAAAAACCCTTGCTTCAGCGCACTGCCGCCAAACACCGCCAGGCGGTGTATCAGCAGATAAACGCCGCACCCCATGCCGACATAGGCGATCCAAGTGAACATCTTGCCCGCCAGCATCCCAGCCAGCATTTTGTCGCCCAGCGAGGCAAACAGCACCGGTGCAGCCAGGTAGCCGATGGCCCACAAACCGCCCACCCACAGGGTGATGGCGATGAAAGACAGTTTGTCGGCAAATTTGTTCATGACATTTCAGATGAGGAGTGAAGAGTTAGGAGTGAGGAGAAAAAATCCGCGCTCCCACTCCCTCACTCTTCACTCCTTACTCCTCACTTAAATGTACTTCACATCCAGCACGTCATATTCCCGCACGCCGCCCGGCGCCTGAACTTCGGCGACATCGCCGGCGAATTTTCCGATCAGTGCGCGGGCAATCGGCGAGCTGATGGAAATTTTTCCCTGCTTGATGTCGGCCTCGTCGTCGCCGACGATCTGATAGGTCACTCTATCACCGCTTTCCAGGTCCTCCAGATCGACCGTGGCGCCGAACACGCAGCGGCCTTCGGCATCGAGCTGTTTGGGGTCGATAATCTGGGCGTTGGACAGTTTGAACTCGACCTCGGCAATACGCCCCTCGACAAAACTCTGGCGCTCCTTGGCTGCGTCGTACTCGGCGTTCTCGGACAAGTCGCCGTGCGACCTGGCTTCGGCAATGGCCGCGATCACATCCGGACGCTCGACGGTCTTCAAATTATGCAGTTCGGCGCGCAGCAATTCAGCGCCGTGTGTTGTCAATGGAACCTTGCTCATTTTTTCCTCGGATTTCTTGGATTACCAGTGTTGCCAGACTACAGCTAAAACTACTTGGGTAGCCTGGCGTGCAGGCCCTGCAGGTCATAAACTTGCAGTTCCTTCATGTGCTGGATGCCGGCACAGGCGGCGCGGGCACCTGCCAGCGTGGTGTAATAGGTGATCTTGTTCTGCAAAGCGGCGTTGCGCATGGCGTAGGAATCATGCACGCCACGCTTGTCCTCAACGGTGTTGACGATCAGGTTGATGTCGCCGTTCTTGATCATGTCCACGATGTGGGGGCGACCTTCATGCACCTTATTCACCGGCGTCACTATCAGGCCCGCTGCGGAAAGTGCCGCCGCCGTGCCACGCGTGGCGACCAGGTTAAAGCCCTGCTCCGCCAGGATCCTGGCAATATCCATGACCTTGTCCTTGTCGCTGCCGCGCACGCTGATGAAGGCGCGACCGCTGGAGGGCAGTTTCACCCCGGTAGCGAGCTGCGACTTGACGAAGGCTTCGGCAAAAGTCGCGCCCACCCCCATCACCTCGCCGGTGGACTTCATCTCCGGCCCGAGGATGGTGTCCACGCCCGGGAACTTGATGAACGGGAACACGGCTTCCTTGACGGAATAGTAAGGCGGCACCACTTCGCGGGTGACGCCCTGCTCCTTGAGGGTGCGCCCGGCCATGCAGCGCGCCGCGATCTTGGCCAGTTGCAGGCCGGCGGCCTTGGACACGAACGGCACGGTGCGCGAGGCACGCGGATTGACTTCAAGCACGAATACCGTCTCGCCCTGGATGGCAAACTGCACGTTCATCAGGCCGACCACCTTGAGCGCCTTGGCCATCAGCACGGTCTGGCGCCGCATTTCGTCCTGGATTTCCGGCGACAAACTATACGGCGGCAGCGAGCAAGCGGAATCACCGGAATGCACGCCGGCTTCTTCGATATGCTCCATCAGTCCGCCGATTAGCACGTCGGTGCCGTCGCTGATCGCATCCACGTCCACTTCGGTGGCATCGTTGAGGAAGCGGTCGAGCAACACCGGCGAATCGTGGGAAACCTTCACCGCCTCGCGCATGTAGCGTTCCAGGTCGGCCTGCTGGTGAACGATCTCCATCGCCCGCCCGCCGAGCACGTAGGAGGGCCGCACCACCAGCGGGTAGCCGATTTCCTCGGCCAGCCGGATCGCGTCTTCCGGCGTCCTGGCCGTGCGGTTGGGCGGCTGTTTCAGGCCCAGCTCCTGCAGCATCTTCTGGAAGCGTTCACGATCTTCGGCAGCGTCGATCATGTCCGGGCTGGTGCCGATGATCGGCACGCCGTTGGCTTCAAGGTCGCGCGCCAGTTTCAGCGGAGTCTGCCCGCCGTACTGGACGATCACGCCGACCGGTTTCTCCACCGCCACCACCTCGAGTACGTCCTCCAGGGTCAGCGGCTCGAAATACAAGCGATCGGAAGTGTCATAGTCGGTCGAGACAGTTTCCGGATTGCAATTGACCATGATGGTCTCGTAGCCGTCCTCGCGCATCGCCAGCGCGGCATGCACGCAGCAGTAGTCGAATTCGATCCCCTGGCCGATGCGGTTCGGCCCGCCGCCCAGCACCATGATCTTTTTCTTGTTGGTCGGCTCCGACTCGCATTCCTCCTCGTAGGTGGAATACATGTAAGCGGTGTCGGTGGCGAATTCGGCGGCACTGGTATCCACGCGCTTGTACACCGGGCGCACGCCCTGTGCGTGGCGCAGGGCACGTACCGCATGCTGGTCGGTGGCGAGCAGCTTGGCCAGGCGCCGGTCGGAAAAGCCACGCCGCTTGAGTTCGCGCATTTCGCCGGCACTGATGGAATCCACGGTACGCCCTTGCAGCGCCTGCTCGCGCGCCACCAGGTCTTCCATTTGCGCCAGGAACCAGGGATCAATGTGGGTCAGGCTGAATATTTCTGCCTGGCTCATGCCGGCGCGCATGGCGTCGGCGATGTACCAGATGCGATCCGGACCGGGGTCGCCCAGCTCGGTTTCTATGGTTTCACGGTCCGTAGTCTTCTCGTCCAGCCCGTCGTTGCCGGTTTCCAGTCCCCGCAGTGCCTTCTGCAGCGATTCCTGGAAGGTGCGCCCGATCGCCATCACCTCACCCACCGACTTCATCTGGGTGGTGAGACGGCTGTTGGCACGAGGGAATTTCTCGAAGGCGAAGCGCGGAATTTTGGTAACAACGTAATCGATCGAAGGCTCGAACGAAGCCGGGGTCCGACCGCCGGTGATGTCGTTCTGCAACTCGTCCAGGGTATAGCCGATGGCCAGTTTGGCCGCCACCTTGGCGATCGGGAAGCCGGTCGCCTTGGAAGCCAGTGCGGAGGAGCGCGACACGCGCGGATTCATCTCGATCACCACCATGCGGCCGTCGTCCGGGTTGATGCCGAATTGCACGTTGGAACCGCCGGTTTCCACGCCAATTTCCCGCAGCACGGCCAGCGAGGCGTTGCGCATGATCTGGTATTCGCGGTCGGTGAGGGTCTGGGCGGGCGCTACGGTGATCGAGTCGCCGGTGTGAACGCCCATCGCGTCGAAGTTCTCGATCGAGCAGATGATGATGCAGTTGTCCTTCTTGTCGCGCACCACCTCCATCTCGAACTCTTTCCAGCCGATGACGGATTCTTCGATCAGCAGTTCCTTGGTTGGCGAAGCATCCAGGCCGCGCTCACAGATCTCGAGAAACTCTTCCTTGTTGTAGGCGATGCCGCCGCCGCTACCACCCATGGTGAAAGAGGGACGAATGATGGTGGGATAGCCCACCATTGCCTGTACCTGCAAAGCCTCTTCCAGACTGTGGGCAATGGCCGCACGCGGGCAGGCCAGGCCAATCTTCTCCATCGCCTTCTTGAATTTTTCGCGATCTTCGGCCTTGTCGATGGCTTCCTTGGTGGCGCCGATCATTTCTACATTGTATTTTTCCAGCACGCCGTGCCTGGCCAGGTCGAGCGCGCAATTCAGCGCGGTCTGTCCGCCCATGGTGGGTAGCAGCACATCGGGGCGCTCAGCGGCGATGATTTTCTCCACCACCTGCCAGGTGATCGGCTCGATGTAGGTGACATCCGCCATCTCCGGATCAGTCATAATGGTGGCTGGATTGGAGTTGACCAGGATGACTTTGTAGCCCTCCTCGCGTAGCGCCTTGCAAGCCTGCGCGCCGGAATAATCGAACTCGCACGCCTGGCCGATGACGATCGGACCGGCGCCAATGATCAGGATGGATTTGATATCAGTACGTTTTGGCATAAACCTTTTTCACCGCAGAGGACGCAGAGGACGCGGAGGACTGCAGAAGCTTTCCTCTGCGTCCTCCGCGTCCTCCGCGGTTCATGATTTTTTCTGTTCCATCAACCGAATGAAGCGGTCAAACAAGTAATCCACGTCGTGCGGCCCCGGGCTCGCCTCGGGGTGTCCCTGGAAGCTGAACGCCGGCACGTCGGTGCGAGTGATGCCCTGGTTGCTGCCGTCGAACAGCGACTTGTGCGTCACGCGCAAATTGGCCGGCAGCGTTGCCTCGTCAACCGCGAAGCCATGGTTCTGGCTGGTGATCATGACGCGACCGCTATCGAGGTCCTGCACCGGGTGGTTGGCGCCGTGGTGGCCGAATTTCATCTTGCGGGTCTTGGCGCCGGAGGCCAGCGCCAGCAATTGGTGGCCGAGGCAGATGCCGAAGGTGGGGATACCCTGATCCAGCACTGCCTTGATCGAATTAATCGCGTAGTCGCAAGGCTCGGGATCGCCCGGGCCGTTGGACAGGAACACGCCATCCGGCTTGAGCTTGAACACCTCCTCGACCAGCGTCTGGGCGGGCAGAACCGTCACCTTGCAACCGCGCTCGGCCAACATGCGCAGGATGTTGCGCTTGACACCGTAGTCGTAGGCGACGACGTGGAACTTGTGATCGACATCGGTCTTGAATCCCTGGCCGAGCTTCCATTCGCCTTCCTGCCACACATAGTTCTTGTCGCAGCTCACCACCTTGGCCAGATCCATGCCGGCCAAGCCGGGGAAGCCGCGCGCCAGTTCGATGGCCCTGGCCTCGTCAATATCGCCCGCCATCAGACAGCCGCTCTGCGCACCCTTTTCGCGCAACAGGCGCGTCAGCTTGCGGGTATCGATATCGGCGATAGCGACCACATTATGGCGCTGGAGATAAGCGCTCAAATCCTCGCTGCTGCGCCAGTTGCTGGACTGGATCGGCAAATCGCGGATCACCAGACCGGCAGCTTGAATCTGCGTCGATTCGGCATCTTCGGCATTGGTGCCAGTGTTGCCGACATGCGGGTAAGTCAGGGTGACGATCTGGCGACAATAGGAAGGATCGGTAAGAATTTCCTGATATCCGGTCATCGCGGTATTGAACACCACCTCGCCGATGGCATGACCGGTAGCACCGATAGAAATGCCGCGAAATATTGTCCCATCAGCAAGCGCGAGAATGGCGGTCTGGTGGTGCGGCACAGAGGCTCCTTGAGATTAAAGCGGATATGCAAAGCGGGGTAGACTCACGCCATCCCCCGCTCTTCAAACTTTTGAAATTATACCGGATTACGCCGCCGCGATCAACGTAGACCGAGCACATCCTGCATGTCATACAGTCCATTTCCGCTCTGCGCGAGGAAGCGCGCGGCACGCAGCGCGCCCAGCGCAAAAGTGGCGCGACTGCTGGCCTTGTGGGTGATTTCTACGCGCTCTCCGGTGCCGGCAAACATTACGGTGTGATCGCCGACGATATCGCCGCCGCGCACCGTGGCGAAGCCGATAGTCGAGGGGGAGCGCTCGCCGGTCACGCCTTCACGGCCATACACCGCGCATTCCGCCAGATTCCTGCCAAGCGCATTAGCCACCACCTCGCCCATGCGCAGCGCGGTGCCGGAAGGCGCGTCGATTTTGTGGCGATGATGCGCCTCGACGATCTCGATATCGTAGCCCTCATTCAGGACCCGTGCCGCCATGTCGAGCAACTTGAGACTGAGGTTTACGCCGACGCTCATGTTGGGAGCGAACACCACGCCAATATCACGGCTGGCGTCAGCGATCACCTCTTTTTGCTCGGCGGAGAAACCGGTAGTGCCGATCACAATATTGATGCCAAGTTCGCGGCAGGTTTGCAGATGATCCAGCGTCGCCTCGGGACGGGTGAAATCGATCAGCGCATGGCAGCCCGCGAGCGCGGTGGCCGTATCTTCGCTGACGGAAACACCGCATGGCGCACCAAAAAGTTCGCCCGCATCCTTGCCGACGAACGGGCCACCCTTCCGCTCCAGAGCGGCCGCAAGCCGCATATCCGGGGCCTGCGCCACCGCCTCGAGCAAGGCTCGACCCATGCGCCCGGAACTACCGGCGATCGCAATATTCAGTGTACTCATATTCAGAATCCTATTTTTTCGATCATGCTACCGAAAAAGCCTTTTTCTTCCTTCACCGGCGCCGCGTTCTGTGCCGGCTCTCCGACTGCTTCCGGCACCTTTTTCTCTTCCGTTGCCGGATTGGCAGCCACCACATCACCCTCGACGCGCTGCAACAGATCCTGATCGAAGAACAGCGCCAGTTTCCGCTCTTCCATCAGCTTGCCGGCTTTCTGGTAGCGGTAGACGTAATCCCATCGATTGGCATGAAATGCGTCCGCAATGAGCGGGGTGCCCAGGATGAAGCGCACCTGGGCCTTGGTCATACCGGGCTTGAGCTTCGCCACCATTTCCTGGGTAACGACATTACCCTGCTGGATGTCAATTTTATAAGGCGTGATCTTTTCAGTAACTTTGTCAGTCACGGAACAGGCGGCGAGGAACAGAACGGAGATGGCAGCAAGTACCCGCAGAACGGATTTCATAAAAATCCCGGCAAAAAACAATAAAGTGGCGGCATTATAACACCCCAGAAAGCGCTGGAAAGCGAAGGGTAAACATTATATGATTAAATTCAGAAAACGCTCTTAATCCCTTTGAAATTTGTGGTTAATCGGCATTGGTTTAAGAATAAACGATTAAATAGGATCGACTCATGGGCGACTCGCAGGACCTGAAAAACGCCGGACTCAAGGCCACTACCCCCCGCCTGAAAATTCTCAACCTGTTCGAGGCCAGTGACGTGCGCCATCTCACCGCCGAGGACGTGTACAAGATTCTGCTGGCGGACAACGAGGACGTGGGTCTGGCCACGGTATACCGGGTGCTGACCCAGTTCGAACAGGCAGGGCTGCTGATTCGCCACCATTTCGAGGGCGACAAGGCGGTATTCGAACTCAACCAGGGCAAACATCACGACCACCTGGTCTGCCTGCAATGCGGCAAGGTGGAGGAGTTTTACGACCCGGAAATCGAAAAACGCCAGGACAAGGTCGCCAAAGATCGCGGCTTCATCGTCCGTGAGCACTCGCTGTATCTGTTCGCCGACTGCACCAAGCAGAACTGCCCGAACAAGACTTGATTTCATTTACCTGGCAATCTAAAGGCATTCACCGCAAAGGACACAAAGTAACGCGAAGGAAAAGCAATCCAGGCAAGCATGTCGGCGATGTTGTTTTTGCGAGTTGGGCGACAAACCGCCCATCCCTGCCTACCCCGTTTTCTTTGCGAACCTTTGCGTCCGTTGCGGTTAAATTTTAGCCTGAACCATTCCCGGTCCACCTCTCCAAAATGCCGTGTTACTGACCGCCACCCCCTCCGAGCAGGACCCAATCGAAGGCCGCATCCCAGGCAACAAGGGGATCTGGGCCGGAATCCTGAGCGAGATGACCGAATTCGCGCTGCTGTTCGGCGTCTACTTCATCGCCCGCGCCCACTTCCCGGAAGCCTTCCGCGCAGGCCCGCTGCAACTGAGCCTGTTCGCCGGCACCTTGAACACCGTGCTGATGATCTCCGGCAGCTATTTTGTCGCCAACGCGGTGATCGCCATCCGGCAGAACCGGCCAGAAATCAGCCTGCGCTGGCTGGTTCTGGTGCTATTCGCCGCATGTGGCTACTTCGTCACCAAGTATTTCGAGTTCCGCTGGAACGTCAGCCAGGGCATCACCGGCCGCACTGGCATCTTTTTCACCGTCTACTACTACCTGACCTTTACCCATATGGTGCATGTCCTGTGGGGAATCATGGGGCTGCTGTGGGTGATGGCGCGTACCAAGACGGGCGCCTACACCCCGCAAGAACATGAAGGCATGGAAGCCTTCGCCTCCTACTGGCACGCCACCGACCTGGTGTGGTTGATCATCTTCCCGCTGCTGTACCTGCTGCGCTGAACAGCGCCGACATCATGACCCACAAACAAATCCTGAATCTGCTGTGGCTTCTGCTGGTGGCATTGACCCTGGGCGGCGCCTTCCTCGGCGAAACCTCCGAACCCGGCCTCGCCGTCACCCTGGCCATCTGCCTGACCATGGCCTTCAAAGGCCGGCTGGTGATCGATCATTTCATGGAACTGAAAACGGCAAACCGCACGATACGCAACCTGATGCGCGCCTATTTTTACGTGCTGCCGCTGGTAACGCTGCTGGTGTATTTGTTCAGCGAACACTTCGCCAGGTTGACGACGCTAAACCCCTAACATCTCCGCCGCGTGCTTGCGGGTAGTTTCGGTGACTTCGACGCCGCCCAGCATGCGCGCCACTTCCTCGATGCGCGCCGCCGGTTCCAGTACCTGGATGCGGCTGACCACACCGCCGGCCTGGCTGGATTTACTGACCTGCCAGTGATGGTTGCCCTGCGCCGCCACTTGGGGCAGGTGGGTGACGCACAGCACCTGGCGCTCAGCGCCGAGCTGCTTGAGTAACTGACCGACGATCTCCGCCACGCCGCCGCCGATGCCGACGTCCACTTCGTCGAAGATCAGGGTGGGCACCAGCGACACCTTGCTGGTGATGACCTGGATGGCCAGGCTGATGCGCGACAGTTCGCCGCCGGAAGCCACCTTGGCCAGGGGCTTGGGCGACAGGCTGGCGTGGGCGCTGACCTGGAACTCGATCTCTTCGAGGCCGTGCGCATTGCCTTCAAATTCGGTCAGCGCAATCTCGAAGCGTCCGCCCGCCATGGCGAGGGACTGCATCGCAGCGCTGACCTTCCCTCCCAGCTCCTGCGCGGCCTCTTTCCTGGCTGCGCTCAGCTTGCCGGCCAGATCGAGGTATTGCGCCTGAGCCGCCTGTTCGCGCTGGGCCTCGTCGCCGCCGCTGTCGAAACCGCGCAGCTCGTCCAGGCGAGCGTTCTTCTCGGCCAGTAGCTCAGGCAGCTGATCCGGGCCGACACGGTATTTGCGCGCGGCATCGTGAACCTCCCCCAGCCGTTGCTCGCACTGGGCGAGCCGCTCCGGGTCGAGATCGAGGCGCTGCAAGTAATGGCGCAGGCTGTAGGCGGCTTCGCGCAGTTGCACTTCGGCCGGCTCCAGTAAATCGAGTACTTCCTTCAACCCGGCGTCGTACTCGACCAGGTTGTTGAGACGCGCAATTACGCCATTGACCTGCGCCAGGCAAGCCACGTCATTCTCCGACAAGACTTCCAGTCCATACTGCGCACCCTCCATCAGGCTGGCGGCGTGGGTCAGCCGGCCGTGTTCGGCCTGTGATTCTTCCCATTCGCTGATGGAAAAATTCAGCGTTGCCAGTTCTTTCACCTGCCATTCCAGGCGTTCCAGCTCCTCGGCATCGGCGGCAGCATTCTTTTCCCGCTCCAACCGCGCCTTCTTCAGCGCCTGCCATTCCTTCCAGGCCGCCGCTGTTTCCTTGGCCTGACGCACCAGGCCTGCATAGGCGTCGAGCAACTCGCGCTGGGCAGCCGCCTTGAGCAGGGATTGATGGGCGTGCTGGCCGTGGATGTCGACCAGGAATTCGCCGGTCTCGCGCAACTGCTGCAAGGTGGCGGAACGACCGTTAATGAAAGAACGGGAGCGACCGCCGGCATCCACCACGCGGCGCATCAGGCACACCCCGGGATCGCCGCCAAGCTCATGTTCGTCCAGCCAGGATTGAAGCTGGGGAAGGGAGCGGGTATCGAACTCGGCCTCGATCTCGGCCCGCTCGGCGCCGGCACGTACCACGCCGGCATCGGCACGCTCGCCCAATGCCAGCGACAGGGCGTCGATCAAAATAGATTTGCCTGCTCCGGTCTCGCCGGTAAGCACAGTGAAACCGGGCTGAAATTCCAGCTCGAGGCGGTCTACGATGACGAAATCACGGATGTTGAGGGTCAGGAGCATGACCTGCCCCTCACCCCTATCGCCTCACCCCTCACAGCTTTTCCCCCCAGTGCAGCTTCTGGCGCAGCATGTCGTAGTAGCTGTGGCCGAAGGGGTGGAGCAGGCGCACCATCTGCTTGGAACGGCGCACGATCACCCAGTCGTTTTCCTGCAAGTCGAAATGGCGCTGGCCGTCGAAATGTACGCGCGCGTCGCTGGCATGGAGCAGCAGGAGTTCGATGGTGCTTTCGCTGTTCACCGCGATCGGTCGGTTGCTCAGGGTATGCGGGCAGATCGGCACCAGCACCACCGCCTCCAGCGTGGGATGCAGGATCGGCCCGCCGGATGACAGCGCATAAGCCGTGGAGCCGGTCGGAGTGGAAATGATCATGCCGTCGGAACGCTGGCTGTATACGAACTGGCCATCGACAAACACTTCCAGTTCGATCAGGCGCGCCGTCGCGCCCTTGCTCACCACCGCGTCGTTGAAGGCGCAGGCTTGATAGACGTTCTCCCCCTGGCGGCGGACGGTCACATCGAGCAGGAAACGCGCTTCGCTGAGGTAATCGCCGGCGAGGATTTCCGTCATGGTTTCCAGCATGGTATCGACCGAAACGTCGGTCAGAAAACCGAGACGTCCCTGGTTGATGCCGACCAGCGGCACGCCGAAGGTATACAGGGAACGGGCGATATTCAGCATGGTGCCGTCGCCGCCAAGCACCACGGCCAGATCGGCCTGGGTCCCGATTTGTTCCAGATCTGCCTGGGGGTAGTTGGTCACCCCGGTGCTCTCGGCAGTCTGCCGCTCCACCAGCACGGCGTATTCCCTTTCGACAAGGAACCTGGCCAGGCGCGACAGCGAATCACCGATCTCAGGACTATTGTATTTGCCGATCAGGGCTATGGTTTTGAAGAGCTGACTCATGCCCTGAATTAAACCATAATAAAACTTTTGGTGGTACTATGACTCGAAGTGCATAACACATAACGCACATGTAAATATATGATCGACAAACGCGCGCAAATCCTGCTTAAAACCCTGGTCGAACGCTATATCAGCGAAGGCCAGCCGATCGGCTCCCGAACCCTGTCGAAGTTCTCCGGACTGGACCTGAGCCCGGCCACCATCCGTAACATCATGGCCGACCTGGAAGAAATGGGCTACATAATCAGCCCGCACACTTCCGCCGGTCGCATACCCACTCCGCTCGGCTATCGCTTTTTCGTCGATTCCCTGCTCACCGTGCAACCGCTCGGCGCAGTCGAAGTGCATCAACTGGAAAACCAACTGCATCCCAGCGATCCGCAGAAACTGATTGCCTCCGCCTCGCAGCTGCTGTCCGACCTGACCCAGTTCGCCGGCATCGTGCTGGCGCCGAAGCGCCGCAGCACCGCCTTCCGCCATATCGAATTCGTGAATCTTTCCGAAAAGCGAATCCTTTTAATCCTGGTCACTGCCGACGACAACGTGCAGAACCGCATCATCGTCAGCGAGAAATCCTATTCCGCCTCGGAGCTGACCCAGGCGGCCAACTTCATCAACCAGCATTACGCCGGCTGCACCCTCGAAGAAGTGCGCAGCAGAATGCAGGTCGAGCTGAAACAGTTGCACCATGACATGACCACGCTCATGACTCTGGCAATGGAGGCCGGCAGCGCATCGAACGAAGGCGCCGACAGCTACGTGCTCTCTGGCGAACGCAAGCTGCTGCATGTGCAGGATCTGTCATCCAACATGGCGTCCTTGCGCCGGTTGTTCGATGCCTTCGATCAGAAAACCACCCTGCTCCAGCTTCTGGACATCAGCCAGCACGCACAAGGGGTGCAGATATTCATCGGCGGTGAATCCGGTCGCATGCCGCTCGACGAATGTAGTCTGGTGACCGCACCCTACGAGGTGGATGGCCAGGTTGTCGGCACCGTCGGCGTGATCGGCCCGACCCGGATGGCCTACGAACGCATCATCCCGATCGTGGACGTCACCGCCAAGCTGCTGTCCAGCGCGCTTTCGTATCATTAAATCAGTGCTGAGTACCGAGTCCTGAGTGCTGAGTAAAACCGCCACCCCTCAGGACTTAGCACCCAGGACTCAGGACTAATCCCATGGAACCCACCTACCATCACGGCACGCCAACCCGTACCGGCATCCTCCTGATCAATCTCGGCACACCCGACGTACCCACTGCCGCAGCGGTGAAACCTTACCTCCGGGCGTTCCTTGGTGACCCGCGCGTGGTGGAAATTCCCCGCGCGCTGTGGTGGCTGATTCTTAACGGCATCATTCTCAACACCCGACCGAAGAAATCGGCGGAAAAATACGCCCAGATATGGACCAAGGAAGGTTCGCCGCTGCTGGTGCATACCCAGCGACAGGCCAAGCTGCTGAAGGGCTACCTCGGCGAATCGCTGGGCAATGCTGCCCCGGTAATCGAATTTGCCATGCGCTACGGCAACCCGTCGGTTGCGTCCGCGCTGGAAAAGCTCAAGCTGCAGAACTGCAAGCGCATCCTTATTCTCCCGCTCTACCCGCAGTATGCCGCCAGCTCCACGGCCTCAGCCATGGACGCGGTGTTCGACGCCCTGCGCAAAATGCGCAACATGCCAGAGATCCGCACCGTCCGGAGCTTTCACGACCACCCCGGCTACATCACGGCATTGGCGCAAAGCGTGCGCGACGACTGGATGCAGAATGGACAGCCCGACAAGCTGGTCATGAGCTTCCACGGCGTACCGCGCTACACGCTGGATAAAGGCGACCCCTACCACTGCGAGTGCCAGAAAACCGGGCGGCTGCTGGCAGAGGCGCTGCAACTGAAACAGGATCAATACCGGATCAGCTTCCAGTCACGCTTCGGCCGTGCCGAATGGCTCAAACCCTATACCGTCGCGACCCTTGAAGAACTCGGCAAGCAGGGCGTCAACCGGGTGGATGTCATCTGCCCGGGCTTTGTCGGCGACTGCCTCGAAACCCTGGAGGAGATTGCGCTTGAAGGCAAAGCTTCCTTCCTCGGCGCCGGGGGGAAGGAGTTCCATTACATCCCCTGCCTGAATGAACGCGATGACTGGATTCGCGCCCTGAGTGACATCGCCACCGAAAACCTGCAAGGCTGGATAAAGACGGGGGAGAAAGAAACCTGCGCCGCCTCTCGCAGCCGCGCGCTGGCAATGGGTGCAAAAGACTAAAAAGCTTCAATTTCAATATCAAGCCGCCCTCTCCTCAAGCAGTTTGAAAACCATCCGACGCATCTCACTAATGCACTGATATTTTTATAAATATTTTAAATTTTTCAGTACGCACAGCATAAAGTTCCGCTCCAGATCGCCGATAAGCCTCATTAAGCCCCTCCTTCGGCACGGAGCAAATCATGAAGATCGAAAGTTCGAATGTCCTGCTAAGCAGCCAGCATAGCGCCATCGAAAAGCACACGCTCAAGGAATCGCTCAGAATGTGGGTCGGCGACCAGCGGCCCGATTTCGAGGGGCGCCAAACGCCGGCACGAAACGCCGCCCCCGCATCCGCCATCGTCAATCTTTCCCCGGAAGGCAAGGCCGCAGCAGAAGCCGACTCATCCAGGAAAACAGCGGCGGTTGATCCGGAAAAGGAACTGGAGAAAGATTCCCGCTATCTATTGATCAAACTGATGGTCGAGGCGCTTACCGGCAAGCAGGTAAAACTGGCAAAAGTGGAAGATGTCCAGCCAACCCAATCCGCTCCGGACATTCCCGACCCGAACAAGGCAGCGCCCGAACAACAGCAACAAGCGAAGCCGGCGGGTTATGGCGTCGAATACGACCGCCACGAAACCCACTACGAGTTCGAACAAACCACCTTCTCCGCCACGGGAGTAGTCACAACCGCAGACGGAAAGGAAATAAAATTCGACTTGAATCTCTCCATGAGCCGCGAATACCTTGAGCAAACCGATGTCAGCCTGCGCCTGGGCGACGCAAAAATGAAAGACCCGCTGGTGATCAATTTCGGCGGCACAGCGGCGCAACTCACCGACACAAAATTCAGCTTCGACCTGGACAGCGACGGCACTGCTGACCAGATTTCCTTTGTCGGCGCGGGCAGTGGCTTCCTGGCACTGGACTTGAACACGGACGGCAAGATCAACAATGGCAGCGAACTGTTCGGCCCTGCCACAGGCAACGGCTTTTCCGAGCTGGCCGCCTACGACCAGGATAAGAACAGCTGGATCGATGAGAACGATGCGGTCTACGCGCAACTCATGGTCTGGACCAGGGACGGCAGCGGCAACGACACCCTGAGCACGCTGGCGCAGAAAAAGGTCGGCGCGATCTATCTTGGCAACGTCAGCACACCCTTCGACATCAAGAACGACCAGAATCAGCTCGACGGCCAAGTCAGATCATCCGGCGTCTACCTCAATGAAGACGGCAGCGCCGGGACAGTGCAGCAGATCGATCTGGCAGTTTAGGTCTAGCCCTTGTTGTACTGCGCCAGCCAGCGCTCGAAATCCTCACGCGGCATGGGCTTGGCGAAATGGTAGCCCTGCAGGTAATCCACCCCAAGCTCGCGCAGCTTGGCTGCGGCATCTTCATCCTCCACCCCTTCCGCAACGGTCTCCAGGTTAAGCGCACGCGCCAGATTGATGATCGCCTGGGTCATGCTCAAGCCGCGCGGATCGTTAAGGCGGCGCACGAAGGAGATGTCGATCTTGAGTTCGTCCACGTGCATTTCATGCAGCTGCGAAAGCGAAGAATATCCGGTGCCAAAATCATCGATGGCAATGCGGAAACCCGCCTCCTTAAGTTCCTGCAGGCGTTCCGCAGCATGCTCCACATCCAGCAGCGCAACGCTTTCAGTCACCTCAAGGATGATGCTCCCTGGAGAAAGTTGATGTCTGGACACTTCTTCCAGCAGTTGTTCCGTGAAGTAAGGCGTGAAAAGCTGCCGCTTCGACACGTTCACTGCAATGCTCAGTACCAAGCCCTGACGTTGCCAGCTTTCGGCAGCAGTCAAGCTGGCCAGCCATACCTGCTGGCCCAACTCCCGGATTAGTCCGATATTTTCCGCGATCGGAATGAAGGTGGCAGGACCGATCCAGCCCAGCTCTTCATCGTGCCAGCGTGCCAGCACCTCCACGCCGCTGCATGCACCGGTAGACACTTCGATAATTGGCTGGAACCAGGCCTGAATAAGATGGGATTTAACGGCATTGGCCAGGCGATTCTGGATGTAGAGTTCCTTCTTGCCGATGCCCTGGCTGGTCATGTCGCGGAAGAAGCAGACCTGATTTCGACCCTGTGACTTGGCGTAGAACATCGCACGATCCGCTTCGGAAAACAGGGTCTCAACCTCTTCTCCATCGTCGGGATAAATCGCCGCTCCCATGCTGAAAGTCACGGACAGTTCAGCGCCGTCCACTTGCAGGGGCTCCTGCATGACTTCCCTCACTTTTTTGATTGTTTCCCGAATCGAATCCTCTGAGTTCATGTCGGGGAGCAGCAGCACGAACTCGTCCCCGCCCCAGCGCGCCAGCGTATCGCCCACCCGCAACTGGGCTTTCAATGCATCGGAAAAAGCCTGCAACAGCTTGTCACCCATTTTGTGGCCAAGGGTATCGTTGATATTCTTGAAATGATCGAGATCGATAAAGCACACGCCCACCTTGTGCACCGTACGCGAAGCCAGCCGCAGGGCGACCTTGAAACGGTCCTCCAGCAGCACCCGGTTCGGCAGTTCGGTCAGGGCATCATGGAGGGCCATGTGAGATATCTGCTTCTCATGCAGATAAGTCTGCGTGATATCGCGCAGCACCCCACGCAAGCCGACCACCCTGCCGGTCTCATCCCAATAACTGACAAAACGGCACTCCAGCCAGGAATTGTGGACCAAACCATCCGCATCCCCCAGCCGCAAACGAAGCCCCACGTGATTTTTCGTGCCGCTGGTCAACGCAAAGCACTGGGCATGCAAGGCATCGAGATCGTCAACATGAATGAACTCATCCAGCCTGCGTCCCACTGCATCGTCACAATGCGCCAGGGTGGACCAGCCCGGACTGGCACGCTGGATGCGCCCATCGCAATCCAGTTCCAGCACAGCCTCTTCCAGCAAGGCCAGGGTATCGAGATAAGCCTTTTGTTCGCGCTCCCGCGTATCGACTGTCTGCATCAGGTTTTGCAATGAGAGCGCCAGATCACCGATTTCATCTTTCCGGTTTTGCGCCAGTGCGAGCTCGGTCTCTGCCAACCCCAACCTGCCGCTATGGGTAAATTGCCTGGCCGCAGCATTCACGCTGGCCACGCGCAGGATGGTGCTCTGCAACCAGCGCCCCAGGCCGAGCCAGAGAAGAATGGTCACGAGCACGATGGCGGCGACCGGTCGTATGAGAAATTCCGGCAACGGAAAACTGGAGAGAATTTCACGCTGGATAACCAATTGCAGCTTGGTACTGCCGGGCCAGGGCAAAGCCGTTTCCACATAGCGCGGCTGGAGGCCGGAAAAAACGCCGCCATCATAAGGGGTAAAACCCTTGGGCAAGGCCGTCGAAGAAGCCAGTAGAGCGCCATCGAATTTAAGGTGCAAATGGGTTTCCGGGATTTCCAGTTTCTTCAACACGGCGCTGTTAAGGGATTTCAGCAGCAGCAGGGTGCCCTGGCCTCCCCGGCCCAGCCACAGGGGCCGCTGAAACACCTGGCAAACCTCGCCATGGTCGGCTGAATACAGCCAACCCGAGGAGAGCGCGGCGGCATTGTCCAGAGCATGAGCTTCCGTGCCATAGCGAAACAGGATTTTCCCATTCCCATCCAGGATCAGAAGATTGGAAAATTCGATAAATTCCCATTGCGCATTGAGAAGTGCAGTCAGTTTCGCCCAGCGCAAATCGGCAGTGTCTTCCAGGATACGGGAAAACTCGATGCGCGCCTTGATCCGTTCCGCCGCTGTTTGCCATTCGGATTCAAGGCGCGGCAACTGGTTGCGATAATAGCCCTCGGCAATGGCCTGTTTCTGCGATACCTCGCGCTGGTAGGCAACGACATAATTGCTAAGGCCGATCAGCATGATGCCGATCACGGAGATAACCAGGACTATCGCCAACCGCGATATTGCTTGCCCATGGAGCCGGCCTTTTTTTGCCGCAAGATCGCGCAGGTGCCGCAAGATCAAGGCTTGTTCCCCGACCACTGGTAGGCAACCAGGGAATGAACGTCGAGATCCGCCGGCAGGGCCACGTTGACGGCCCGCAGGAAGGCCACGGTCTCGCCGACCTGTTTGCGCGAAAAACGACCATCGGGACTGAACATGCCGGGAGCCCTGACGAGTGCGGCAATCATTTCGCGCCGCTCATTTTCATCCACCACACCGAGCTTGCTGATAATTGCCTCGGGGGTGGCCGCATGCATCCAGACCAGAGCACGTTGCACCATTTGCACCACCAATTCGGCCCGCTGCGGGTTTTCCTTCACATATTCGGCTGAAGCTGCCACGACAGAACGCGGATGCGCCAAGCCAGGTATCCTTGCCATGGCCATGGGTGTACTCAAATCGAGGAGAACCTGGCCTGCCCCCCTGCGAACCAGCTCGCTGACAAAAGGTTCTTCACAGAACACCGCATCCACCGCCTGTCCGGCCAACGCACCATACACTGCATCGATATTTTGCGCATTCGGCACCCAGCGCACTTCGCTCGGCTTCACCCCATAGCTGGACAACACGACCTCACCCAGCATATTCAGGTAGGTCTTGCTGGCAACACTGCCGGCTGAAACGCCGATACTGCGGCCTTTCAGATCGCCGACCTTCCTGATCTTGCCAGCCAGATCCTTGCGTACCACCAGCGCATAGGGCGGCGTCTTGCCGCTGAGCGGCGCCACCGCCAGTACCTTCTGGCCCTTTGAGGCCAGCACCGGCAGAACGGAGAAACCCACCCCGGCGAAATGGGCATTCCCCGCCAAAGCATCTTCAAGCGAGCGCACGCCACTGGGGAAATATCGGACTGATAGATGGACGCCAAGCGTGTGGTCGATACCCAGCGCCGGAATGAGCTCGACCGGCAAAAAAGCCAGAGAACGAGGCCCGGGAATATTGATGCGTACCACCGGCTGACCGGGCTCGGCAGCCCAGGCAAGCGAAGCGCAAGGCAAAGTCGCCAAGGCTGCCAGCGCCTTGAGAGCATATCTTCTCGAAGAATTCATACCGAGCCCATTTTTATTATATTTTGCAGGTTCAAGCCACCCTTCAGAACCCAGCCAGACACTGCTCCATCGGGCACGGCCTGTGTATGCCAAAACCCTGGGCATAATCCACGCCAAGCTCTCGCAGCTTCTCCAGAATGGCCTCGCTTTCCACATACTCGGCAATCGTCTTGATCCCCATGACATGACCGACCGTATTAATCGCCTGCACCATGGCATAATCCACCGGGTCATCCACCATGTCCTTGACGAAAGCGCCATCAATTTTCAGGTAGTCCACCGGCAGCAATTTCAGATACCTGAAGGAGGACAAGCCACTGCCGAAATCGTCCAGGGCGAAACGGCAACCTTCGGCCCTGAGACCCTTGATCAGTGCTGCCGCCTGATCAAGGTTGGCTACTGCGGCGGTTTCGGTGATCTCGAAGCAAATCAGGTGCGGCGGCACCTGATGCATGGCGAGTTGATCTCTGATGAAATGCTCGAGGTTTTCCTCACCCAGTGAAGCGCCGGACAGATTGATGCCAAAAACCTCGCCAGGCTGCCCCGGATGCTCACGCAGATGCTGTCCGATGGCTGCCAGGCCATGGTGGATTACCCAGCGGTCGACCGCCGGCATCAGGTTGTAACGCTCCGCAGCGGGGATGAAGTCCATCGGCGGCACCAGTTTGCCCTCTTCGTCCAGCAGCCGCAGCAGAATTTCGCAGTGCCGCTCATGCCTTACGTCCAGCGGGGCGATCGTCTGGCAATACAGGACAAAGCGGTTCTCCTCCAGCGCCTGGCTGATGCGCGACACCCACTGCATTTCCCCGTGGCGGCGAGCCAGTTCCAGGTTGCCGGGCCGGAAAATCTGCACCCGGTTGCGCCCCTTTTCCTTGGCGGCATAGCAGGCGGCGTCAGCCTCGCTCATGAGCTCCTCGATGCTGACGCTGTCGGCGTCGATAAGAACCAGGCCGATGCTCGCCCCCAGATCGAAGTGACGCCCCTCCCAGCTAAAGCGGAAATCCTTGACCACCTGGCGCAGGCTTTCCGCGATTTTCAGCGCCCGGTCGAGAGGGCAACTCTCCAGCAGCACGCCGAACTCATCCCCGCCCAGGCGCGCCAGGGTGTCGGACTCGCGCATGTCTTCCTGCAACAGGTAGGTAAGCTGGCGCAGCAGCTTGTCGCCCACGGCATGGCCGCAGGTATCGTTGATCACCTTGAACTGGTCCAGATCGATGTAGCAGAAAGCATGCTGCTGACCGAGATTCCTGGCGCGCACCAGCAGTTCGGCCAGGCGCCGCTCGAACTCTCGCCGGTTGACCAGGCCGGTGAGCGCATCGTGGGTGGCGTGATAAGACAGCAGGTGCGGCGTGTGGCGCATCTGCGTCACGTCATAGAACACCATCACCGCGCCGACAATGTGGCCTTCCCGGTCGCGGATGGGCGCCGCCGAATCCTCGATGATGTACTCCTTGCCGTCCCGCGCCACCAGCACCACGTTGCTCGCCAGCCCGACTACCTGGCGTTCGCGCAGGCACCGCTCCACCGGGTTGGGCTCCGGTTCGCGCGTCACGCCATCAATCAGCACGCACACTTCGGCCAGCAGTTTGCCGTGCGCATCCTGCGTTTTCCAGCCGGTCAGCTGCTCGGCCACCGGGTTGAGGTATTCCACCCGTGCGGCGTCATCGGTGGTAATCACCGCATCACCGATGGAATGCAGCGTCACCTCGGCGAGTTCCTTCTGTTTGAACAGCGAATTGGCGGTTTGGCGCACCTTGGTCATGCTCCAGATTGCCAGCATGATGGTCACGATCAGCATGATGGCATGGCGCAGTGCGTTCGCCTCGGTCTCGCGCATGGCCTGCGCCGCAAACTCGTCGGCGACCAGACTCACCGCACCGGCAATAGTCAGAATGGAATTGATCGCCTGAGTCGAGGCTTCCATCCACTGGTCGCCGCTTAGTGTATAAGCACCGGTATTGGCCTCCTGATAGGCCTGGCGGCGCACCGCATCAAAGCGGACGAGGAAGGTTTTTTCCATTTCCCTCACTGCCTGAATGATGCGCGGATCGGTACTTTTCAGTTCGGCGACCGCCTGGATATCCAGGATACTGCGATCGACCACGCCGCGGTTCGCTTTCAGTTCATCCAGCACGGCGGGCAGCACAGGCAACCGGGCACTGATGTGATAGCTCAGCATGCCGCGCTCGCGCCCCGCGTGCTCGCTCGCCAGCCACACCCAGCGCTTCAGCGCGAGGTTGAGCTGGGCCACGTGGCGCGGCGTATCCAGAGGCAGGAACGCCGCCTCGCGCAGACGCGAGGAGACCCCGATGAAGCGGCTGATGGCTTTCAGCCATTCCGCCGCCGGATAGGCGCAGGCTTCGCTTTTCAGGCACAAGTCGACACGGGTGCGCGCCTGGATCAAGTTCGCGTATTCCCGATTGGCCTGTCGGATGGCTTCAACAAATTCGGAATCCGGCGCTCCGCGCGCGGTCAGAGCACGCGCCAGAGAGAGCGCATTGTTCCAGCCGGCATCGCCTTTTTCGCGCAGCCCGGCGATGCTTTTCAGAGTTGCCGGAATGGCCGGAACGGGGCTACCCATCGCGCTGGCGGTCAGGCCGCGCTCCACCGCCGCGATACCGGCTGCATCAATCAGGTGATCCGCCATTGCATTGGCCTGGCCCATGTCTTTCGCAGCGCGGTAGTCGGCATAGGACTTCCAGGACAACTCTCCAATCAGCGCCAGAACGAAGAAGGCCAGCACGACGAGGGAAAAGTTGATGATTTTGCAGTGCGAAAAGCTGCGAGCCATAAAATAAACCTAATTGAGAAATATCAACTTGTCATCACCAGTTAAAGCCGGTTGATCTGCACGATGCCATAGAAATAAAGCGGCTGCAACAAAACCATGCTGCATGCATGGCATTTCGATACTCTACAAAAAACCTCGTTAGCCCTCTCTTGAAAATAAAACATTGCACCCAATATGGTTTTGCATCGTTATCAGGAGAACGTCACATGCAGCCAGAAGATCAAAAAAACCGGGTCGAGCAAGAAGAGTTTCTCGAAAATCTCGGTGAAGCCTCATCCCTAAGCGAAGCCAGCCAGGCTGGTTTCGCAGGCGAATCAGCCGAAGTCATGCCGAGCCTGGAAGAAATGCTCAAGCAGGCCGAACTTAATGCCCAGGAACACCACGATGCCTGGTTGCGCGCCAAGGCCGATGCGGACAACATCCGTAAGCGCACCCAGGTGGAAATCGCCAACGCCCACAAATTCGCCGTCGAGGGTTTTTCTTCCGAACTGCTGGCCGTCAAGGACAGCCTGGAAGCCGCCATCAAGGTGGAAACCGCCGATCTGGCCAGCATGAAAAGCGGTGTCGAGCTGACCCTCAAACAGCTGGTAGCCGTGTTTGAAAAATTCAATCTGAGCGAGATTCATCCGGTGGGTGAAAAATTCGACCCCCACAAGCACCAGGCCATCAGCATGGTGGAAGCGGACGTCGCTCCGAATACTGTCGTCACGGTTCTGCAAAAAGGTTATCTGCTGCACGACCGGGTGCTGCGCCCGGCACTGGTAATGGTGGCCAAGGCCAAAGACGCTTGAACCTTAAAACAACACGCACCACGAATGTTCACGAATGAACTCGAATGGTAAAAACAGGTGAGCATTGTTAGTTCATTGATTATTCGTGAACATTCGTGTGTTATTCGTGCAAATTCGTGGTTAATCGTTTTTTCAAGGTTGAAATAAATTCGAGCATCCCCATCTGGGAAACAAGGTTAATTTTTAATCATTTGTTACAAAGGAAGAAACATGGGAAAAATCATTGGTATTGACTTGGGCACCACCAACTCTTGCGTTGCGGTGATGGAAAACGGCCAGTCCAAGGTCATCGAAAACGCTGAAGGTGCGCGCACCACGCCGTCCATCGTCGCTTACGCCGAAGACGGCGAAATCCTGTGCGGCGCGCCGGCCAAACGCCAGGCCGTCACCAACCCGAAAAACACCCTGTATGCGGTGAAACGCCTGATCGGCCGCCGTTTCGAGGAAAAGGAAGTGCAGAAGGACATCGACCTGATGCCCTACACCATTCTCAAGGCCGACAACGGCGACGCCTGGGTTCAGGCGCGCGACAAAAAAATGGCACCGCCTCAGGTTTCCGCCGAAGTGCTGCGCAAGATGAAGAAGACCGCCGAAGACTACCTCGGCGAGGAAGTCACCGAAGCTGTAATCACCGTGCCCGCCTACTTCAACGACAGCCAGCGCCAAGCCACCAAGGACGCCGGTCGCATCGCCGGTCTGGAAGTGAAGCGCATCATCAACGAGCCGACTGCGGCTGCGCTCGCTTTCGGCATGGACAAAAAAGAAGGCGACCGCAAGATTGCGGTGTTCGACCTTGGCGGCGGCACCTTCGATATCTCGATCATCGAGATTGCCGAAATCGAGGGCGAGCACCAGTTCGAGGTGCTCTCCACCAACGGCGACACCTTCCTCGGCGGCGAAGACTTCGACCAGCGCCTGATGGACTACCTGGTGGACGAATTCAAGAAGGAAAGCGGCATTGATCTGAAGAAAGATATGCTCGCCCTGCAGCGCCTGAAAGACGCCGCCGAAAAGGCCAAGATCGAGCTGTCCTCTTCGCAGCAGACCGAAGTCAACCTGCCCTACATCACCGCCGATGCTTCCGGTCCTAAACACCTGGCAGTGAAAGTCACGCGTTCCAAGTTCGAGTCTCTGGTTGAGGAATTGATCGAGCGCACCATGGCGCCCTGCCGGATGGCCATCAAGGACGCCGGCGTGAAACTCGAAGACATCGCCGACGTGATCCTGGTCGGCGGCCAGAGCCGCATGCCCAAGGTGCAGGAGAAGGTGAAAGAGATTTTCGGCAAGGAGCCACGCAAGGACGTCAACCCGGACGAAGCCGTCGCCATCGGCGCGGCGATCCAGGGCGGCGTGCTGCAAGGCGAAGTCAAGGACGTGCTGCTGCTCGACGTGACCCCCCTGTCTCTGGGCATCGAGACCATGGGCGGCGTGATGACCAAGCTGATCCAGAAAAACACCACCATCCCGACCAAGGCGAGCCAGGTATTCTCCACCGCCGAGGACAACCAGAACGCGGTGACCATCCACGTCCTGCAGGGCGAGCGCGAAGTGGCCTCCGGCAACAAGAGCCTGGGCCAGTTCAATCTCTCCGACATCCCGCCGGCATCGCGCGGCATGCCGCAGATCGAGGTCACTTTCGACATCGACTCCAACGGCATTCTGCACGTTTCTGCCAAGGACAAGGCCACCGGCAAGGAGAACAAGATCAAGATCCAGGCCAGCTCCGGCCTGTCCGAAGAGGAAATCCGCCGCATGGAGCAGGACGCGGCAGCCCACGCCGAGGAAGACCGCAAGACAGTGGAACTGGTCAACACCCGCAACCAGTGCGACGCGATGGTACATTCGGTGAAGAAATCCCTGATCGACTACGGTGACAAGATCAGCGCCGACGAAAAAACCGCCATCGAAGCCGCGCTGAAAGATGCCGAGGAAGCACTCAAAGGCAACGACAAGGACACCATCGAAGCCAAGACCAAGGCGCTGGGCGAAGCTTCCCACAAGCTGGCCGAGAAGATGTACGCCGAGCAGCCGCAGCCAGGCGCAGGCGGACCAGAAGCCGGCAAGAAAGAGGCTGACGACAACGTGGTGGATGCCGAGTTCGAAGAAGTGAAGACCGAGAAGAAGTAAAACCCATTAACCGCAGAGGACGCGGAGGACGCGGAGGAACCCCAAGAATGAAGCGGGTTTTTCCTCTGCGTCCTCCGCGTCCTCTGCGGTGAGAGAGCTATATGTCCAAACGCGACTTTTACGAAATTCTCGGCGTCAATAAAGACGCCAACGACGACGAGATCAAGAAGGCCTACCGCAAGCTCGCGATGAAGTTCCATCCGGATCGCAACCCGGATAATCCGAAGGCGGAGGAGCACTTCAAGGAAGCCAAGGAGGCTTACGAGATCCTGTCCGACGCGAGCAAGCGTTCGGCCTACGACCAGTACGGCCATGCCGGTGTCGACCAGCAGGCCGGCATGGGTGGCGCTGGAGGGTTCGGCGGCGGTTTCGCCGATGCCTTCGGCGACATTTTCGGCGACATTTTCGGCGGTGCCGGCGGTGGCCGTGGCGGACGATCCAACGTCTACCGTGGCGCCGACCTGCGCTACAACCTGGAAATCTCGCTGGAAGATGCCGCACGCGGCACCGAAACCAAGATCCGCATTCCCGCCATGGCAGAGTGCGACACCTGCCACGGCAGCGGTGCCAAGGCCGGGTCCAAGCCGGAAACCTGCCCCACTTGCGCCGGCCACGGCCAGGTACGGATGCAGCAGGGGTTCTTCTCGATCCAGCAGGCCTGCCCGAAATGCCACGGCAGCGGCAAAGTCATCGCCAATCCCTGCCCCACCTGCCAAGGTGGCGGACGCGTCAAACAGTACAAAACCCTGGCGGTAAAAATCCCCTCGGGTGTCGATGAAGGCGACCGCATCCGCCTCTCTGGCGAAGGCGAAGCCGGCGTCAACGGCGGTCCGTCGGGCGACCTCTACGTGGTCATCCAGATCAAGGCGCATTCGGTGTTCCAGCGCGACCACAACGACCTGCACTGCGAAATGCCGATCAGCTTCACCACGGCAGCGCTGGGCGGCGAAATCGAGATTCCGACCCTGGACGGCCACGCCAAGATCAAGATCCCGCCCGAAACCCAGTCCGGCAAGGTGTTCCGCCTGCGCGGCAAGGGCATCAAAGGGGTACGCAGCAGCACCCACGGCGACCTGATGTGCCATATGGTGGTGGAAACGCCGGTGAGCCTGACCGAACGCCAGAAAGAACTGCTACGCGAACTGGAAGTGCTCAACGAGGAGGACGGCGCCCGCCACAACCCGCGCACCAAATCCTGGATGGACAAGATGAAGGATTTTTTCGGGCAGTAAGCTTGCACGAACTTCATGAAAAAAGCCCCGGGGCAGGAAAATGATTCCTGCCCCGGGGCTTTTGTGTGTGCGCCGTGCGGTATCTACGATTTTTTCTCCGTCAGATGCGGTAAGTAATCCTCGATCAATTGCTCGACTAAATCCGCTTGAAGGCTGTCACGCGAAGTCTTCATCGGATCACGGTCGGGCTGAGCCGCCATCCACCGCTTGAAATTGACAAACGAAAGCGGAGAAATCGTTTCCATCCTGGCCATATAACCGGAGGGGGACACGATCATGCTGGAGAACCTTGGGCCACTGAGAAGCACCCCCGCTCTCTTTGCCTGCACAGCCCACAAATCCTCTGCATCGTCAGTCAGGCGTAGCGGATGTGGATCGCCCTCCGAGGCCTCACGGCGGATGATATCAACCTCAAAACCTTTGCTGTTGACCACCGTGTAACGCTGATCCTGTCGGATCTCGAATGTAGGATCAACCTTCTGCAGCAAGCCCACCATAGATGACCCAACCACCTTCATTCGAGTCGAAAAACTGACTCTCTTACGCGTATCCCAAAGCAAATCCACATCCTGAGTCGCCAATGCGTCCGTGGCGCCGAAACGAACACCTGCCGCAGCCTCATATGCATACAGCGCGTGGGTGCCGATAACCGTAAAGTGCGCTGATAAGCCGGCACGCGATAGCGCATTCAGGATATCCACCAGAATTTGTGGAGCGCGCCCAACAAACAGCGCTCGATTCATCCGCTGATGACGGGAAAGCTCGGCTGCAAGCATCGCCACTCGCGCTTCTACTTTCGTTTTTCTCGCAACGAATTTCTCATAGATAGCCTCAGTCTCATCTGATCTCGGCCCCAGGCTCTTCTGGGTGTTTGTCGGCGATGTCCTGATCAGATAATCCGTCTTCCCCTGGCGCTTCCAGTACATACCGCCGCGCACATCGTCCGCGCTATCACTGGCCTCCTCCCAGGCTGAAAACACGGATTGCGCATCGATAAATTGACGCCGCGCATCCGTTCCGATGTCTATCAAGCCAATATTTTTCCGTATGTTTTCCACATTTAAATTTTTATACGGAAAAATTATTGTTGTCAATATGTTAATGTTTTAAAATTGGGTGATTGGCATCGCCGCACCCGATCCATCCTAAATAAGTAGGCTTGAAGAATTGAAATAATACCGGCAGGTTTTTCCAGTTCAGCGATGCCGGGTCAGCACGCCCTTGGCATCGGCCAGGTGTTGGCCGGAATAATTCAAAGAGCTGCGGTTTCAGTGCGCTGCAGCGAACTCGGCAGCCAGCGTGGGGTGGGCAAAATGGTAGCCCTGCGCCCAGTCCACGCCCATGTCGTAGAGCATCTGAGCGGTTTCCTCGTTCTCGACACACTCGGCGATCGAGGTGATGCTTAATTTCTGCGCCGTGCCAACCAGGGTTTCCACCAGCAGACGGGTGCGCTTGTCGCTGGTGATTCGTTGCACCATCCAGCCTTCGATCTTGAGGTAATCCACCGGCAACTCGGCCAGGTAGAGGAACGACGAATAACCGCTGCCGAAGTCGTCCAGCGCTAGTTTGAAGCCGAAATCGGTCAGCGGCCTGAGGTTTTTCTTGAGCAGCATGATATCGCCGCCCTGGCGTTCGGTAATCTCGATCACCACCGGCTTTGCCGTGCCCGCCGTTTCGCCGCACATTTCGCAATACTCCTGGGCGCGCGCAAGAAATTCCCCGACCTGTTCGCTGTTGGCAAGAAACTGCTGCGACAGGTTGATGAAGTGCTTGTGCCCGGCAATGTCGCTTTTTTCCAGCACCGCGCGCGAACAGCGTGCGATCGCACTGGAGGAGATTGACTGGTCTACCGACGCTACCAGGTGCAGCGCTTCTGCGGCCTCGATAAAGCTTTTGGCTTCCACCAGCGTGTCATCCTTGGCGCGAATGCGCGCCAGAGCCTCGTCGGCGACGATGGCGCGATTTTTCAGATCGACGATCGGCTGATAGGCGGGAATCAACCGCCCCTCGTGCAACGCGCGCTGCACCTGGGAGCCTTCCCAGATAACGCTTTCCATGCGGGTATCGGAACAGCCGTAGCACAGCACCTTGTCGCGCCCGGTCTGCTTGGCCTCGTAGAGCAGGCTATCGGACTGGGCCAGCATCGTGTCGATGTCCTCGAAATCAGGCTGATATTGCGACACACCTATGCTCACGGTAAGCGGCTGCTCTCCATGGACGCTTTTGAGTGGGCTGGACTTGACCAGTTTGCGCAGCCGTTCGGCAGCAATCAGCGCACCAAAATTATCCACGCCGTGGAAACAGATCAGGAATTCCTCCCCGCCCCAGCGGCCTACCCAGTCTCCGCTGCGCAGGGCATCCTCCATGGTCTTGGCGACATGCTGCAACGCCAGATCGCCGACCTGATGGCCGTACTGGTCGTTGACCAGCTTGAAACGGTCGATATCGGCAATGGCGATGGCAAAAGTCCCCTTCCCGCGCCGCGCGCGATTCCACTCCCGTTCCAGGAGTTCTTCGGAGGCGCGGCGATTGGACAAACCGGTGAGATGATCCTCCTGCGCCAGGCGGCACATCTCCGCCTCGATCCTCTTGCGTTCGGTGATGTCGTGTGCAGAGGCAATGTAGTGGCTGATGGCGCCGTGCCCATCCTTCACCGGCACGATTGAAAGGTCTACCCAGTAGGAGATGCCGTCCTTGGAGCGGCTCAGCAGTTCGGTCTGCACCGGACAGCCTGCGGCAACCGCCTCTTGCAACATGGCGATTGCCCGCTCGTCGGTTTCCAGGGCCGGTATCTCGCACAGCGCCTTGCCCAGCATTTCTCTGGCATCGAAGCCGGTGATCCGGGTGAACGCGGGGTTGACGTAAACGATTTCATGCAGATTGTTGGCGATGACTATCGCCTGGCTGGAAACCTCTATTGCGGAGGCCAGAAAACGGCGGTGCTGGAGTTCTTCGTGATGCTGCGCCATGAACAGGGCGAAGCAGCGCAGCACCTCGCCTTCAAACGTATCGTCAATACAGGCCACCACTTCCAGCGGCACCCTGCGCCCATCGTGGTGATCGATGTCCACCGCAATGCGGGTAGTGGCAGCGGTATTGCGCGCGGCTTCGACAATTTTCGTCAGCGCCCTGGCATCCAGCAAGTTGCCTACATCACTGCCGATGGATTCCTCGCGGCTGACGCCGAACACGCCCAGAAAGCTGTCGTCTGCCTTGATCAGCGCCATATCCGACAAGCGCACCACGAACCGGCCCATCTGTGACGCGCCGAAAAAAGGGTTTTCACCCAGGACATCCACCATACCTGCCTCCGCCAGTTGAGATTTTTTATTTTTAGAACCAGGTACTTACTTTAGCATCAAAAAACAGACCTACCAACTTTCACCCTGAACTGGCTCTATACGCGCCGCCAGACCGTGCCCTGCGGGGTATCCTCCAGTACAATGCCGGCATCCAGCAATTCCTTGCGGATGCGGTCGGCGGCAGCGTAATCCTTGGCTTTTTTCGCGGCATTTCGTTCGGAGATGCGCTGTTCAATCCGTTCCGGCGTGCAGCCCGATTCACCGGCACTGCCCTGCAAAAAATCGCTCGGATCGCGCTGCAATAATCCCAATACCCCGCCCAATGCCCTGAGCAGACCGGCACGTTGCTTGTCATGGGTTTTGTTGGCCTCATTGGCCAGGTCGAACAGCACCGCAACCGCTTCGGCGGTATTGAAATCGTCCTCCATCGCCGCCTTGAAGGCGGCGGCATAAGGATCATGCCAATCAATCGCTTCGCCGTGAGGAGTGAGGGGTGAGGGGTGAGGCGGCGCATTCTTCAGCGCGGTGTAGAGCCTCGTCAGCGCGCCCTTGGCATCATCCAGGTGCTGGTCGGAATAATTCAGCGGGCTGCGGTAGTGAGCGCGCAGGATGAAGAAGCGCACCACCTCGGCGTCATAGCGCTCCAGCACCTCGCGGATGGTGAAGAAGTTGCCGAGCGATTTCGACATCTTCTCGTTATCCACCCGCACGAAGCCGTTGTGGATCCAGTAGTTGACGTGCTGGTGGCCGTGCGCGCCCTCGGACTGGGCAATCTCGTTCTCGTGGTGAGGAAACTGCAAGTCCGCGCCGCCGCCGTGGATGTCGAAATGCTCGCCAAGCAAGGCATCGCTCATCACCGAGCACTCGATGTGCCAGCCGGGGCGGCCCTGCCCCCAGGGAGAATCCCACTGCGGCTCGCCAGGCTTGGCCGATTTCCACAGCACGAAATCGAGCGGGTCATCCTTGCCCACGGCGACATCCACCCGCTCACCGGCGCGCAGATCGTCCAGCGATTTACCGGAGAGCTTGCCGTAACCGGGAAACTTGTGCACCGAATAGCACACGTCACCGCTCTTCGCCACATACGCCAGTCCGTTATCCATCAGGGACTGGATCATGGCAATCATGCCCGGCACGTACTGGGTGGCGCGCGGTTCGTGCTCCGGCTTCTCCACACCGAGTTTCGCCGCGTCCTCGTCCATCGCCGCGATGAAGCGACCGGTCAGGGCGTCGATAGGCTCGTGGTTCTCGGCGGCGCGCCTGATGATCTTGTCGTCGATATCGGTGATATTGCGCACGTAGGTGACAGCGAAACCATCGGCCCTGAGCCAGCGGTTGATCATGTCGAACACCACCATCACCCGCGCATGGCCGAGGTGGCAGTAGTCGTAGACCGTCATGCCGCAGACGTACATACGGACTTTGCCGGGTTCGATGGGGATGAAATCCTGCTTGGAACGGGAAAGGGAATTGTAAATTTTCAGCATCAAATAACCTCAGCCACAGAGCACACAGAGATCACAGAGGTGCCAGAACTCTCTCTGTGCACTCTGTGATCTCTGTGGCTAAATTATCATTGTTCTTTCGTCCACGAATCCTTCAGCGTCACCGTGCGGTTGAACACCAGCTTGCCGCCGGGTTGGTGGTCGCGGCGGTCGGCGCAGAAATAGCCGAGACGCTCGAACTGGTAGCGGGTTTCGGGAGCGGCATCGCGCACGGCGGCCTCGACCCAGCCCTGCACCACGGTCAGCGATTCGGGGTTAATGAATTCGCAGAAGTCGCGCGCCTTATCGCTATCCGGCTCGGCCACGGTGAACAGGCGGTCATAGAGCCGGATTTCCGCCGCCAGGGCATGTTCGGCGGAAAGCCAGTGGATCACGCCCTTGACCTTGCGCCCCTGCGGGTTCTTGCCGAGGGTGTCGGGGTCGATCGAGCAGCGCAGTTCGAGCACGTTGCCGGCGGCATCCTTGATCGCTTCGTCGCACTTGACGACATAGCTGTAGCGCAGCCGCACCTCGCCGCCCGGCACCAGGCGCTGCCAGCCCGGCGGAGGGGTTTCGCTGAAGTCGTCAGCCTCGATCCAGATTTCTTTCGAAAACGGCACGACCCGGTTGCCGAACTCGGGATGATTGGGGTGAAAACCCGCTTCGCGCGACTGCGTGTCGCCCTCGACGAAGTTGGTGATGACCACCTTCAGCGGCTTGATCACCGCCATCACGCGCGGCACGCGCACTTCCATGTCCTCGCGGATGCAGCCTTCGAGCACGCTCATGTCGACCACGTTGTCGCTCTTGGAGATACCGATGCGCCGCGCGAACTCGCGGATGCCCTCGGGCGTGTAGCCGCGCCGGCGCATGCCGGCGATGGTGGGCATGCGCGGGTCATCCCAGCCTGAAACCCGCTTTTCCGTCACCAGCTGATTGAGCTTGCGCTTGCTGGTCAGGGTGTACTGCAACTCCAGACGTGAGAACTCGATCTGCTGCGGATGGCACGGCACCGGCAACTGGTCCAGCACCCAGTCGTAAAGCGGGCGATGGTCTTCGAACTCGAGCGTGCACAGGGAATGGGTGATGTTCTCCAGCGCATCGGAAATGCAGTGGGTGTAATCGTACATCGGGTAGATGCACCACTTGTCGCCGGTGCGGATGTGGTGGGCGCGGCGGATGCGGTAGATCGCCGGGTCGCGCAGGTTGATGTTGGGCGAGGCCATGTCGATCTTGGCACGCAACACCTTGCTGCCGTCGGGAAATTCGCCGGCGCGCATGCGGGCGAACAGATCCAGATTTTCCTCTACGCTGCGCTCGCGGTAGGGGCTGTTTTTTCCCGGCGCCGTGAGCGTGCCGCGATATTCGCGCATTTCCTCGGAGCTGAGGTCATCCACATAAGCCTTGCCCTGCCGGATCAGTTCGACCGCGTAATCGTAAAGCGCCTCGAAATAATCCGACGCCCAGCGCACTTCGCCGTTCCATTGAAAACCCAGCCAGCGCACGTCGTCCTGGATGGAGCGGGCATATTCCTCGCTCTCCTTCTCCGGATTGGTGTCGTCGAAGCGCAGGTTGCACTGGCCCTGATAGTCCAGCGCCAGGCCGAAATTCAGGCAGATCGACTTGGCGTGGCCGACGTGGAGGTAGCCGTTGGGTTCGGGCGGAAAGCGCGTGACAACGGTTTTGTGCTTGCCGCTGGCAAGATCGGCCTCGATGATATTACGGATGAAATGGGGAACGGGGGGGGTATCGCTGCTGCTCATAAACTTGGGTTCATTCTGAAATATTCGAAGCAAAGGGTTTGGTGAAAAGGGCGGTTCTTGTTAGAATTCAGACTGTTTGCCATATAGTGAAAAGTATACTACCAATGAGCCGCTTCCGCATTGCCCCGATCTTAGCCTCCCTGTCCTGCGCCCTGTTCTTCACCTTCGGCCAGCCTGCGCACGCCGATGAGTTGCAGGACATCAGCAAGCTTTACAAACAGGGCCAGAATGACAAGGCCCTGGAGCGACTCGAAAGCTACCTCGCCAGCCGCCCCAAGGACGCCCAGGGGCCGAAAATCGCCCAGGGCCGTTTCCTCAAGGGGCTGATCCTGGCCGAACAGGGCAAGAATGCGGAAGCGATCCAGATATTCACCCGGCTTACCGAGGAATATCCCGAATTGCCCGAACCCTACAACAACCTGGCGGTGCTGTATGCCGCACAGAGTCAGTACGACAAGGCCCGCCATGCCCTGGAAATGGCGATCAGCACCCATCCCAGCTATGCCACCGCGCACGAGAACCTGGGCGACATTTACGCCAAGATGGCGAGCCAGGCGTATGACAAGGCGCTGCAACTGGACAAGGGCAATGTTGCCGCGCAAACCAAGCTGGCGCTGGTCAAGGAACTATTTTCCGCCGGCGGCAAGGTGAACCGCGCACCGACCAAAGCCACAACCCCGGCGGCGACCGCTCCTGCCGCAGCCGCTCCGGCAAAACCCGAAGCGGCCAAACCGGCTCCTGCGCCTACCCCCCCCGTGGTGCAGCCAGCGCCAGCCCCCGCACCCGCGCCAGCCAAACCCTCTGTGGAACCCAAGGCAGCGCCCGCAATCGAACAAGTCAGCCAATCCGACACCGAAGCCGCCGTGCTGAAAACGCTCAACGGCTGGGCCAATGCCTGGTCGAACAAGAACGTCGGGGCCTATCTTTCCTATTACGCCAAGGATTTCAAGGCACCGGGCGGTAGCCGTGCATCCTGGGAAAAAGAACGCAAGGACCGTATCAGCCGGCCCAAGTCAATCCACGTTAGCATTGAAGCCCCACGCGTCACCCTCAGCGATGCCGGCCATGCCAGCGTCACTTTCAAACAGGCCTACAAATCCGACGCATTGCAATCAACCACGACGAAAACCGTTGTGCTGGTGAAAGTTGGCGAAAAATGGCTGATCCAGCAGGAGCGGATCGGTCGGTAGTCTTATTTTGCGCAGAACTTTCCATTTGTCTGGCATAGCAAAAGTCACCCTTGTCGTTGTAATCGCCCTGGCTTCAGCATTGGGATTTTTCGCTCTGACCAGGAACCATCATCCCGGGCCGGGACAAAAAAGCGAGGCGCCGCAGCGCCAGCCGGCAAGCGACCTCGAGTCGATGCTGGTAAAAAGCCTGATGGAAATCCGGCTAAACCACCTCGATCTTGCCATGAACGACATCGAGGCCCTGCTCAAAATCTACCCCAATTTCAAGCTGGCTCACCTGATTCGTGGCGATCTGTTGATGGCGCGTGCGCATCCGCTCAGCACGATCGGTAGCGCCGCCGATGCCTCGCAGCATCAGATCTCCGATCTGCGCGAGGAAGCTCGCGCCCGCCTGCTGCGACATCTGGAGCAGATGCCGCTCAATCTTGTCCCCAGATACCTGGTGCAGTTCCAGCCGGAACAACATCACGCGATCGTGGTGGACACCAGCAAATCCCGGCTTTATCTGTTCGAGAACGACAACGGCACGCCACGCTATGTGGCCGACTACTACATCAGCAGCGGCAAGGCCGGCGCCGAAAAAAACAGGGAAGGCGACCAAAAAACCCCCTTGGGAGTGTACTTCGTCACCGCCAATCTGCCCAAAACACAAATTTCAGATTTTTACGGCACCGGCGCTTTTCCCATCAACTACCCCAATGAATGGGACCGTCAACAAGGCAAGAACGGCCACGGAATCTGGCTGCACGGCGTGCCCAAAGACACCTACAGCCGCCCGCCGCGCGCCAGCAATGGCTGCGTAGTACTGGCCAACCCGGACATGGATAAAATCGGAAAAAACTTGCAGGTGGACCTGACCCCGGTAGTCATCAGCGACAAGGTGGAGTGGATCGACCCCAAAGAACTCGCCGCCCGGCGCAGCGAACTTGGACAGCGTATCGAAAACTGGCGAAGCGACTGGGAAAGCATCAATACCGACAAATATCTGCAACACTACTCCAGGAATTTCCATGCCCCCGGCCAGAATTACCCTTCCTGGGCAGATCAGAAACGCCAGGTCAACGCCAGTAAAACCTGGGTCAAGATCAAGCTGTCGAATATCAGTATCTTCAGCTATCCGGGCAATGAAAACCTGATGGTGATAACATTCGATCAGGATTACAGCAGCAACAATCTGAAGAACCAGATGCGCAAGAGGCAGTACTGGAAGTTCGACAGCAACGAATGGAAGATCGTCTACGAGGGGGCCGCATGAAATTTCACCTGATAATGGTCATCGCTGGTTTGCTCATCAGCACCGGCGCGTTCGCCGCCAATCCGCAGGTCAAGATGCGCACCAACCAGGGCGACATCCTGCTCGAACTGTATCCCGACAAAGCGCCGAAAACCGTCGCCAACTTCCTGCACTATGTCAACAGCGGCCATTACAATGGCACGGTATTCCACCGCACCATCCCGCAATTCGTCATCCAGGGCGGCGGCTTCACTCCGGACCTCCAGTACAGGCCCACCCTGGACCCGGTTCCGAACGAAGCCGCCAACGGCCTCAAGAACGAGCGCGGCACGCTCGCCATGGCGCGCGCCTATGACCCGGACTCGGCGACGGCACAATTCTTCATCAATCTCGATGACAACAAGTTTCTCAACCACCACCGCCCCCATCCCGATTACTACGGCTATTGCGTCTTCGGCAAAGTGATCAAAGGCATGGATATCGCAAAAAAAATCGGCTCCCTGCCCACATCGGGCGGCGGGCCCTTTGCGGCAGACGTTCCAACCGAGCCGGTGGTCATTGAGGAAATTGCGCTAGCCACCGAACCCTCGGTGGAAGCCCCCAAGGTTGCGCCGACAAAATCCCGCAAGAAAACCCCACAGAGCAAAAAGGAAAAAAACCATGGTTAAACTCCATACCAATTTTGGCGATATCACCATTGATCTGAATGCCGAAAAAGCCCCCAAGACCGTTGCCAATTTCCTGCAGTATGCGGAAAAAGGCTTTTACGACGGCACGATATTCCATCGCGTGATCGATGGCTTCATGATCCAGGGTGGCGGCTTCATGTCCGGCCTGATCCAAAAGGAAACCCTGGCGGAAATCGAGAACGAAGCCGCCAACGGCCTCAAGAACGAAACCTACACCATCGCCATGGCGCGAACCCCCAACCCCCATTCAGCCTCCAGCCAGTTTTTCATCAACACGGCGAACAACAGCTTCCTCAACCACACCGCACCAACGCCGCAGGGCTTCGGCTATTGTGTATTCGGCAAAGTGGTAGACGGCAAGGAAGTCGTGGACCGCATCGGCAAGGTCAAAACCGGCAGCCAGTCCGGCTACCAGGATGTACCGCTGGAAGATGTGGTGATCGAATCCGTCGAAATTTGCTAAGCCAAAAATTGTAGGAGCGGGCTTGCCCGCGATAGCTGATCGCGGGCAAGCCCGCTCCTACATTTCCCAATGAAACACTCCCTGTTCGTCGCCGACCTCCACCTTGGCCCGGAACATCCGCAGGCCACGAAAGTATTTGAAGAATTTGCACGCCGCATCGCCCCCAAGGCCGAGGCACTGTATATCCTGGGCGACCTGTTCGAGTACTGGGCAGGCGATGACGACCTGACCGACCCCCATCACGCCGCAGTCGCAAACACGCTTGCGGAATTAAGCCGAAGCGGCACAGCCGTTTACATCATGCACGGCAACCGCGATTTCCTCATGGATGAAGGCTTCGCGCGCGCCGCCCGCGCCCGCCTGATCCCCGACCCCACCCTGATCGACCTTTACGGCACACCAACCCTGCTGATGCATGGCGACACCCTGTGTACCGGCGACACGGCCTATCTCGCCTTCCGCGCCAAGGTCAGGCAATCGGCATGGAAAACGGAGTTTCTCGCCCGCCCCCTGGCGGAGCGCAAGGCCGAGATCGAGGCACTGCGCCAGCGCAGCGAAACCGACAAGCAGATGAAATCAATGGTAGAGATGGATGTCCATCCGGACGCAGTCGCTGCCGCCCTGCGCGAGTTCGGCTCCCCCCGTCTGATCCACGGCCACACCCACCGCCCTGCCCTTCACCTGCACCGGGTCGATGGCCGCGACTGCGAGCGCTGGGTACTGGATAGCTGGTATGATCATGGCAGCTATCTGCGCTGCGATGCGGAGGAATGCACCGCCATTCAAATCTAAATCTGGAGCACCATCATGATCCTGATCCTTTCCCCCAACGCCCAGCCCGACAGTACCGAATACCGCCAACTGCTCGACCACCTTGGCCAACTACCCAAAATCAAGACCCGCATCCATCAGGAAAAAGGCGCCCATCAGACCCTGACGGAAATCTACCTGATCGGCGATACCGCCTCGCTATCCATCGAGGACATGGAAAGCCTGCCCGGCGTCGAGCGCGTGGTACGCATTTCCGAGGAATACCGGGTGCTGGGGCGGCACAAGGACGACCATCGCCCCACCCATTTCGAATACAACGGCGTGCGCTTCGGCCAGGACAACCTCAACGTTTTTGCCGGCCTGTGCGCGGTGGACACGCCGCAACACGTCGAGATGATGATGAAGGCGCTCCAGGAACACGGCCAGGTCTGCACCCGGATGGGCGCCTACAAGCCGCGCACCAGCCCCTACGCCTTCCAGGGTCACGGCAAGGCTTGTCTGCCCTGGGTATTCGAACTGGCCGGCAAATACGGCATCAAGGTGATCGCCATGGAAATCACCCACGAATCTCATGCCGACGAAATCCGCGAAGCACTGAAGCAAACCGGCAACCCCACAGGGGTGATGCTGCAGATCGGCACCCGCAACACCCAGAACTTCGAACTGCTGAAAATTGTCGGCCGCCAGCTTGAATTCCCGGTACTGTTCAAGCGCGGCTTCGGCATCACCCTCGACGAATCCCTCAACGCCGCCGAATACCTCGCCTCGGAAGGCAACCGCAACGTGGTGTTCGGCCTCAGGGGCATGAAAACCAACATGGGCGACCCGCACCGCAACCTGGTCGATTTCGCCCACGTCCCCGTAGTCAAGCGCCTGACCCGGATGCCGGTATGCATCGACCCGTCGCACTCGGTCGGCACCCGCAACCGTGCCCCGGATGGCCTCCTGGAAATCTTCCACGCCACCATGCAAGGCGTGATCGCCGGCGCCAACATGATCCTGGTGGATTTCCACCCGGCGCCCACCAAGGCACTGGTGGATGGGCCGCAGGCACTGCTGATGGAGGAGTTACCGTTATTTCTGGAATGTGTGAGGAATGCGCGCGAGGCTTATGAGAAAAATGTCAGGCTAGCGGGGGACGCCAAGCACAGCTAATAATGCTACACCTTGGCGCACCTTGCGCGGCTGAACTTTTAGAGCCACGGATTCAGGTTCAAGATCATTTCCCTGCCGCCTTGAAGGGCAGTATGTCCTGTTCGACGGCAAGCGCCTGGAACTCCGGATCCTTATGAACAAGGATCGCCCCCGCCTCCAGCGCACAAGCGGCAATCCAGGCATCAGCCAGAGAAAGGGAATGTGCGGCCTTAACCTCAGCCGAGCGAACCAGCAGGGCAGGCGACTCATGCTGCCACACAATAGGCAAAGCAAGACATTGTTCGTAAGCCAGGCGGCCAGCCACCTCCCCTTCGTCGCGCCATACGCGATACAGCACCTCCATCAGCGTGATGAAGCAGCCCAGGCACTTGATCTTGCCTTGCTGCGCCAGAGACAGAAGGTCAGCCACCCGATCCGCCCCCGGCTCATTATCCCTCAGGGTCAGCAGGGCGGAGGTGTCGAGAAGATAAGCCTTCATTCCTTCTTCATATCTTCCTGGCGCTCCTTCAACAAACGCGCCGTGCCACCCCCCTTGCCCTGCCCGCGAAAGGCCAGAATAGGATCGCCGCGTACCGGCACCACCCGAATGCCCTCATGATCCACCAACCATTCGAGCCGATCAGATGGGTTCAGATGAAACTGGCGGCGAATCTCCGCCGGAATGACCGTCTGGCCACGCTCAGTAATCGTGCTTCTCATGATGAATTCCCTTATCGAATGCAAGAATGAATTACTATACGCTGTAATTTGTAATTCGCCAATCGCATTTCGCGTAACGGAAGCTTCCGTAGTCCGAATTCCATTCGGCGCCCCACCAAGGCCCCGGTAGATGGGCCGCAGGCGCTGCTGATGGAGGAATTGCCGCTGTTCCTGGAGTGTGTGAGGAATGCACGGGAGGCATATGAGAAGAATGTCAGGCTGATGGCTTCGGTGAGCAAATAATATTGAGGGTGATTTGCTTAATGCTGACGGGGTAGGTCACGCCTGACAGCTTCCTATGTCTTATCGCGTATTCCCTATCAGATGCAAACCCCGTTCGCCGTCACGCACCGCAGCCGTAACCAAACGGCGGTCAAAAGTCGCAAGCTGCCCACCGTGTGCATGAGCCAACGCCAGCAGATAACTATCAGTCACTTGACCAGAGATTAATAGGCGAGTCATATCAAACCTCTCCACATCAAACAGACTTATATCGTCAGGCCAGAATACGTGGCCAGGCAACGCGCGCATGCCCACCATCAAAGGCGCCACAGCCGATGGCGTACCTGGTGAATTCGGATAACGGGCATGCCCCACGATTCGCAGCACGCCATTCTCGGTCAAGGGACAGGTGGCCCATGACTGCTGACCCTGGGCAGCAAACCACTCATGCGCCGCATTATGCTGAATATGTGCTGGGTCAATCAATGCGACCAGCACGTTCACATCAAGCAGAAACGTCATCAAGGCAGTTCGTCGCGCAATTGATTGACCAGTTCCGGCGTTACAGTTGCCGCTCCGGTTCGGGGGGTCAGCAAGGGCACACCGTTGCGCATATTGCTACTCGGTACATTAGGCCGCAGTGCCTGTCGCGCCAAGGACGACAATATATTTCCAACACTCCTGTGCTGAGCGATAGCCAGCCCTTTAGCTGCGGCGAGCACATCATCATCTATGGACAAAGTAGTTCGCATGTCGCATCTCCTATAACATAGCATCAATCATCACGCATCATACATCAATCTACTTTCCGCTAACAAATAATCTATGGCTGAGGTTTCCCGGACATTTAATCCTCAAGCTGACCCTTTTGGGTTCAAGAAATCAGCAGGGAAAGTTGGGAGTCGCCCTTGACACTGGGCCGGCTAATAAGCGCTGAATAATAGGGGACGTAGCCCTAATTCCAAGGGGTTTCTGAAAAGCGACCCGCATTCATCGCAGGGCTTCGGTCAGCAAGGCACGATAATGCCCGACCAGTTCGTGCTCGCTGCCCACCATATTGAAAATGGCAATCAGCCCATTACGACCGGCGTCGTCGCGGAAGCCCCGATCGCGACGCACGATCTCCAGCAACTGCTCCATCGCACCGGCACAATCATCGCCAATCAACTTGACTGCGCTCAACTGATAGCGCGCCAGGCTGTTGTTCGGCTCGGCGGCGATATCACGTTCCAGCGTTTCGATGTCCGGCGCATCCTGCGCGATACGGATAAAGCCCGCGTGCATCAGTAAGGTGCTGATTTCAACAACGCCGCGCACTTCTTCCGGCAGGGCTAACAGCAGGTGTTCAGCCTGGGCATAATCACCCTTGAGCAGAAGCAGTTTGGCAAGATCAACCGGGATCTGGAAATTATCCGGGTCATCCAGAGCGGCTTTGGCGAGCAGACTGCAGGCCTGCTCTACGCTACCCTGCTGGCGAAAAGCGTTCAGGACAACCTGGGACGCCCCACTTGGCCGTGCAACGAACTTGTCGATGGCGCGACGGAACTCGGCATCGGATTCTGCGCCGTGGATAGTGTGAGCCACCTGCCCCTGCCGAAAAAACTTGACCGTCGGCACGCTGGTGATGCCGTATTCTTCTCTGGCCATCCTGCCGTGCTGATCGGTATCCAGCAGAACCAGCAGAAATTTTCCGGCATACTCATGCGCCAGTTGAACCAGCCTGGGCATCAGCATCATGCAAGGCCCCGCTCGAGGCGACCAGAAATACACCAGCACCGGACCTTTTACCGAATTTTCCAGCGCCAGGGTACGGAAGTTTTCGGGGTTCGCGTCAGCTATGTAAGGGGATTTCGCCATGCCATTGAAAGAAAGTTAAAGAGGATCACGAAAGTCGGGCAGTGGTTTACTTCGATGGCATTTCACCTACCCGCATGCGTGCCCAGGCACCAGACGGTGCATGGGATGCATGGCGCGCCTATTTTTTCAGCGGGCCGTCTTGTCGCGCTCGATCAAGGCATAAGCCGAATGGTTATGAATCGATTCGAAGTTCTCAGCTTCCACCACATAGGCATCGATGCGTGAATCCGCATTTAGCGCCGCCGCCACATCCCGCACCATGTCCTCGACGAACTTGGGATTGTCGTAGGCACGCTCGGTGACGAATTTCTCGTCCGGTCGCTTGAGCAGGCCATACAGTTCGCATGAAGCCTGGTCTTCCACCATCCGCACCACGTCCTCGATCCACACCATTTCGTTGGTACGCACCGCCACGGTGACATGGGAACGCTGGTTGTGGGCGCCGTAATCGGAAATCTTCTTCGAGCACGGGCACAGGCTGGTGACCGGAATCACCACTTTCATGGTGAGCTGGTATTTACCGTCGGCAATTTCGCCAATGAAGGTAACATCATAGTCGAGCAGGCTCTGCACGCCGGAAACCGGCGCCGTCTTGTTGATGAAATAGGGAAAGCTCATCTCGACGTGGCCGGACTCGGCCTCCAGGCGCTGCACCATCTCGCGCAGCATGGACTCGAACGATTCCACCGAAATCTCGCGCTCATTGCTGTCGCTGTTGAGAATCTCAACGAAGCGCGACATGTGCGTACCCTTGAAGTTATGCGGCAGATAGACGTTCATGTTGAACATGGCGATGGTGTGCTGTACGCCTTCGCTCTTGTCCGCTACCCTGACCGGATGACGGATGGATTTGATACCCACCTTGTCGATGGCAATCTGGCGGGAGTCCGCATAGTTCTGCACATCGGCGATGCCGTCTTTATCGCAGGCGGGGGCGCTCACATCGCAGGTTACATTGCAGTCGCTCATGAATTTATTCCTTGAATTGATTTAGACCAAGTATAACACTGGACAATAGTTGAGTAAACCACTCGGCTACTCGGAAGTAACGATTAATCGGGCGTGCACCGCACGAACGATGCCGTCCCGGTCCAGACCGCAGGCTGCCAGCAATTTGGCCGGATCGCCATGTTCGACGAAACGGTCGGGCAGGCCGAGTTGCAGCATCTGCACCGTCACGCCCTTACTCTCCAGAAATTCAAGCACGGCGCTGCCCGCACCGCCCATCACCGCATTTTCCTCGACCGTGACGAGCAGGTCATGGGTTTGCGCCAGACGTAATATCAGCTCCTCGTCCAGCGGCTTGACGAAGCGCATGTTGGCGACCGTGGCCTTGAGTTCTTCGGCTGCGGCCAGCGCAGGCGCAAGCATGCTGCCGAAAGCAAGAATGGCGACCTTGTCACCCTCGCACCGTATTTCACCCTTGCCCAGCGGCAGTGCCTGCATTTCCTGCTGGATGGCGACGCCCGTGCCGCCGCCGCGCGGATAGCGCACCGCCGCCGGGCCGTTGTGCATGAATGCGGTGTAGAGCATCTGGCGGCACTCGTTCTCGTCCGAGGGCGCCATCACCAGCATGTTGGGCACGCAGCGCAAAAAAGACAGGTCGAAGCTGCCGGCATGGGTTGGGCCGTCGGCGCCGACCAGCCCGGCGCGGTCTATCGCCAGCACGATGGGCAGGTCCTGCAGTGCAATGTCGTGGATCAACTGGTCGTAGGCGCGCTGCAGAAAGGTCGAATAAATCGCCACCACCGGCTTCATGCCTTCGCAGGCGATGCCGGCGGCAAAAGTCAGCGCGTGCTGTTCGGCGATGCCGACATCGAAATAGCGCTTCGGGTATTCCTGGGCGAAGCGCACCATGCCGGAGCCTTCGCACATCGCCGGGGTAATGCCGACCAGGCGCTTGTCCAGCGCCGCCATGTCGCACAGCCAGTCGCCGAAGACCTGGGTGTAGGTGAGCTTGGCGCCAGGTTTGGTGTCCATCACCCCGTCTTCGGGGTTGAATTTGGCGACGCCGTGGTAACGGCAGGGATCCTCTTCGGCCAGCTTGTAGCCCTTGCCCTTCTGCGTGGCGATGTGCAGCAGCTGCGGCCCCTTGAGCTGCTTCAGGTTGGTCAGCGTGGTCACCAGCACGTCGAGGTCGTGACCGTCGATCGGGCCGATGTAGTTGAAACCGAATTCCTCGAACAGGGTGCCGGGAATGACCATGCCCTTCATGTGCTCCTCGGCGCGCTTGGCCAGCTCCCAGATCGGAGGGGCGACGCCGCCGAGCACCTTCTCGCCGCCCTTGCGCATCGCGGCATAAAAGCGGCCCGACATGAGCTTGGCGAGATAGTTGTTGAGCGCGCCGACATTTTCCGAAATCGACATGTCGTTGTCGTTGAGCACCACCAGCAGGTTGGCGTCCATCGCGCCAGCATTGTTCAGCGCCTCGAACGCCATGCCCCCGGTCATGGCGCCGTCGCCGATGATCGCCACCGCGCGCCGGTCGCTACCCTCTACCTGAGCCGCCACCGCCATGCCAAGCGCGGCGCTGATCGAAGTGCTGGAATGGCCGGCACCGAAAGCATCGTATTCACTCTCGGCGCGCTTGGGAAAACCGGCGATGCCGCCGAGTTGGCGCAGGGTGGTCATAGCCTCGCGGCGCCCGGTCAGTATCTTGTGGGAATAGGTCTGATGACCGACATCCCACACCAGCCGGTCGTCCGGCGTGTTGAACACGTAATGCAGGGCAACGGTCAGCTCTACCGCACCCAGATTGGAGGCCAGATGACCGCCGGACTTGCTCACGCTCTCGATCAGGAAGGCGCGCAACTCCTCGGCGAGCTGGGGCAGCTGCTTGCGGTCGAGGGCGCGCAGTTCGACGGGGTCGTTGATAGTTTCGAGTAGTTCGTACATTTTTTTAACCGCCGATTAACGCGGATGAACGCAGATAAATGCCGGGTCGATGGAATCGGCGTTTATCCGCGTTAATCGGCGGTTAATAATCCCTAAAATTGCCGCTTGACGATGAAATCGGCGATCTGGCGCAATCTTTCCGCCCGTGCGCCGAACACTTCAAGCGACTGTAACGCATCCCGGTGCAAATCGGCAGCGAAGGCACGCGCCGCATTCGCTCCCAGAATAGAAACGTAAGTCGGTTTATTGGCCTCGGCATCCTTGCCGGCCGTCTTGCCCAGCGTGGCAGTGCTGGATTCGGCATCGAGCACGTCGTCCACTACCTGAAAGGCCAGCCCGATACATTTCGCGTAGTGCAGCAAGCGCTCCATATCGCCATTTTCAAGCCCCTTGCCGCACAGCGCGCCCAACTGCACCGAGGCCCGGATCAGCGCCCCGGTCTTGTGGATGTGCATGAACTCCAGCTCCTGCACAGACAGCGTCTTGCCGACGCTTTCGCCGTCTATCGCCTGACCGCCGGCCATGCCGCGCGAACCGGTCGCCACCGCCAGAATTTTCAGCATTTCCAGCTGCACTGCGGGAGTATCTGCCGATGGACGCTCCGCCAGCAACTGAAACGCCAGGGTTTGCAGGCTATCGCCCACCAGCAGCGCCGTAGCCTCGTCATATTCGAGGTGACAGGTGGGCTTGCCGCGCCGCAGGCTGTCATCGTCCATGCACGGCAGGTCGTCGTGCACCAGGGAATAAGCGTGGATCAGCTCGACCGCCGCCGCTGCCGCATCGACGCACTGCGGATCGGCGCCGGCCACTTCACCGGCAGCGAAGGCCAGCAAAGGGCGGATGCGCTTGCCGCCGCCGAGCACAGCGTAACGCATCGCCTGGTGCAAGCGCTGCGGCGCAATCGAGGGCTGCGGCAGCACGTCGGACAGCACGCCTTCCATGCGCTGTTGCAGAGCTGCTGCCCATGCCTGAAAATCAATCAAGATCAAAACCAGCGCCCTTCACGTTTGCCCCCTCTCCCGCTTGCGGGAGAGGGTTGGGGAGAGGGAGAACCGTATCGCCAACGAAGTTCTGCAAGCTGCCCGCTTCGAGGATACGCACCTGCTGCTGGGCATCCTGCAACGCCTGCTGACAGAACTGGAGAAGCTCAGCACCGCGCTTGTAGGCCGACAGAAGCTGCTCCAGCGGTAACTGGCCCGCTTCCATGGTGGCGACGATATTTTCCAACTCGGCGAGTGCGCTTTCGAAGGTCGGTGATTTTGAAGCTTTGCTCATTGAATGCCGCACTCTAAAAACCGTTAAAATACCGCAAATTGCAGTGTCCGGTCAATCTCCGCGCGGCTTTCGGCCCCTGCGCCAAGACGTAAAGCGGCTCTCACATTTAACCCGAATTGCCTCATGCGTTTTGTGAAAATTGCGATAACCCTGTAGGAGCGGCCTTGGCCGCGATAGCCTCCAATCGCGGCCAAGGCCGCTCCTACAGGCAAATCCGGGATAAACTACTGCATCATGAACCGCACGACAACTCAGCATAGCCCATGCCCAAACTACCACCGCTAAAATCCGCCTGGATGGTCGTGGCCGGCGTCCTGTTCGGCTGCATGGGGGTATTCGTCAAGCTGGGCGCGGAGTTTTTTTCCAGCGCCGAGCTGGTGTTCTACCGTTCCCTGTTCGGCCTGCTGGTCATCGCCCTGATCGTCAAAAGCCAGGGCATGAGCCTCGCCACGCCGCACTGGAAAGCGCACCTGTGGCGCGGGCTGTCCGGCTTCGCCGCGCTGATGCTGTTCTTTTATGCCATCGCCCAGCTACCGCTGGCCACTGCGGTGACGCTCAACTACACCGCGCCGCTGTTCCTCGCCTTTCTCAGCGTGCTGATCCTGAAAGAACGTCCGCACCTGCCGCTCACACTGGCCATCCTGCTCGGCTTTGCCGGCGTGGTGCTGCTGCTGCGCCCCACCCTGCACCAGGAACAGCTGGTCGCTGGACTGATGGGGCTGACTTCCGGTTTCCTCGCCGCCATTGCTTATCTCAACGTCAAGCAGTTGGGGCAGATGGGTGAACCGGAATGGCGGATCGTGTTCTATTTCACCCTGATCTGCACCTTCGGTGGCGGCATCTGGATGGGAGTTCACGCCTTCCATCCCGTTTCACCATGGAATTTCCTGCTCCTGCTCGGCCTCGGCACCACCGCCACCCTGGCACAGCTCGCCATGACCCGCGCCTACCGCGAAGGCGATACGCTGGTGGTCGGCAGCCTGGCCTACAGCACGGTCGTGTTCGCCAGCCTGTGGGGCATCCTGATGTGGGACGAAATCCTGTCGCTGACCAGCTGGATGGGGATCGCACTGATCATCCTGAGCGGCGCTATCGCCTCTCGCGTGGCACCCCGCCTTCCTGCCGCGTAGACTGTTTGCTATAGTGAATAAAAGTCACCTCTGAAGGGTACCGCCATGATCACCACCGAAGCCCGGAACCACCTCATCAACGTCGCCGTGCTGGGCCAGTTCACCCTCGCCGACTTCAAGGAGCTGGAAGAGGATGTCATGGTCAAGATCAAGTCCGAGGGCCGGGTCAACCTGCTGTTCGACCTGCGCGACATGACCGGACTCACAGTGGACGTTGCCTGGGAAGAAATCAGGTTTGCCCGCGAGCATCGCTTCGACCTGTGGAAAATTGCCGTAGTCACCGATAGCCAATGGATCGCCTGGAGTGCCTGGCTGACCAGCCTGTTCACTCATGCTTCAACCCGGGTGTTCGATGACTACAATCTGGCCAGCGATTGGGTTTCTACCGTTTAAAAAATCGCAGATGCAAGCCACAGAGTTCACAGAGAACACAGAGATAATGCGGGTTCTGTGTATTCCCCCAGAGCACCGGATGGGCGAAGTACATATTTACTGCAGCCCATTGTTATTTCTCTGTGAACTCTGTGTTCTCTGTGGCTAACTGCTTTTCCCAGGTTTTAATATACACATGGCGCTGCTGGCCGACGCAGTCCTGATCTTCCACTTCCTGTTCGTGCTGTTCGTAGTGGGCGGCTTGCTCGCCATCTGGATCGGCGCCGCGCTCGGCTGGGCGTGGGTGCGCAACCTCCGCTTCCGCATCGCGCATCTTGCAGCCATCCTCTTCGTAATGGCTGAATCCCTCGTCGGCATGGCCTGTCCGCTGACCGTGTGGGAAGATTTTCTGCGCAAAACCAGTTCGGGTGGGGCCAGCTTCATGCAACGCTGGGTCGGTCGCCTGATTTTCTACGATCTGCCGGAATGGGCATTCACGCTGGCGTATGTGCTGTTCGCCCTGGCTGTCCTGACCACTTACCGGCTTGTCCGCCCACGACATCAACATTAACCAGGAAGTTGACAGCTTGAGTGTGCAGCACTTGCCGTTATAATGGCGCGATACCCTCATTCCCAGAGCGCCCATGTACCAGAGCTACTTTGACCTCGCCGAGGCGCCGTTCTCCATCGCGCCGGACCCGCGTTACCTCTACATGAGCCAGCGCCACCAGGAAGCGCTCGCGCACCTGCTCTATGGCGTGAATGGCGGCGGCGGATTCGTGCTGCTCACGGGCGAAGTGGGAGCCGGCAAGACTACGGTATGCCGCTGCCTGCTCGAGCAGATTCCGGCATCCTGTGATGTCGCCTACATCTTCAATCCCAAACTGACGGTAGCAGAGCTGCTCTCGACCATCTGCGCCGAATTCGGCATCGCCTGTCCGTCCGGCAACACCAGCATCAAGGTATTCATCGACTGCATCAACGCCTATCTGCTCGACGCCCATGCCAGGGGCAGGCATACGGTGCTGATCATCGACGAGGCACAGAACCTCTCCGCCGATGTACTGGAGCAGATGCGGCTGCTCACCAACCTGGAAACCAACCAGCGCAAACTGTTGCAGATCATCCTGCTGGGCCAGCCCGAACTGGCGACGATGCTGGCGCAGCCGGAACTGAAACAGCTGGCACAACGGATCATCGCGCGCTATCACCTGGGTCCGTTGACCAAGCAGGAAGTCGCAGCCTATGTGCGGCATCGCCTGGAAGTTTCGGGCACCCAGCGCCAGCTGTTCCCGGCTGCGCTGATGGGCAAGCTGTACCGCCTGAGCGGCGGCATTCCCCGGATCGTCAATGTGCTCTGCGACCGGGCTCTTCTGGGCGCCTACGTGCAAGGCAAGGAACGGGTCGATCGTGCGACTCTCACCCAGGCCGCGCGCGAGGTACTCCACCAGCCAACGGCGCAGCGTCGCATCATGATGCGCCCCTTGCTTGCAGGTCTGGCTTTGCTGGCCGGCGCTGCGCTGGCGGTGGCACTGTACCTGTCCATCGCGAAACCTGCGGCGCAGACGATAGACGCAGCCCAGGCAAAATCCGATATTCAAGCCGATGCCGAAAAGCCGGAATCGGCGTTGCCGGCCACTTTGGAATGGCCTGCAACTGAGCCGCGCTCGCGCAGCAAGGAGTTGGCTTACGCTGCGCTGTTCCGGGCATGGGGTACGGATTATCAAGGAGAGGACGCGTGCCGGCAGGCTGAAGGCATGGGCTTGCGCTGCCGAACCACGCGCGGCGGGCTGGCCGAGCTGCGCCAACTGAACCGGCCTGCCGTCCTGCACATGCGCGACAAGCAGGGCCAGGAATTCTATGCCACCTTGACCCGGCTCGATGACAAATCCGCCACTTTCACCGTCGGCACCGCACCCAGAACGGTCGCCCTGGGTGGCCTTGCCGCACAATGGTCAGGGCACTACACCCTGCTGTGGCGCATGCCGCCGGTTGCCCGCAAGAATATCAAGCCGGGAGAACACGGGCCGGATGTGGCATGGCTGGGCAAGCAACTCGCGCAAGTCCAGGGAAGGGCGGCAGAAACCGCCGCAGACCCAGTGTTCGATGAAGCCATGGCAAGCCAAGTCAAACAGTTTCAGCTCGTTCAGGGGCTCACGCCTGATGGCGCCGTCGGATCTCAGACCCTGATGCGCCTGAGCAGTGCGGCGGACCAAACAGCGCCCAGACTATCCCGCAATCAAGCAGAAAAATAGACATGTCGTATATCCTGGAAGCACTCAAAAAATCCGATCAGCAGCGTCAGCGCGGCGCAACGCCCACATTGCCGACCGCACAGGTAGCGATAGCCGCACCAAAGCAGCCCGTATTTTTGTATTACGGCCTGCTTGCGGCAGTCGTGCTCGCCACCGGCATCCTGATCGGCTGGCTGCGCCCGTGGCAGGCGGAACAGCCGGCTCCTGCGACAGAACCCGTCGCCGCGAAACCGCCAATATCAGCCTCACACCAACCCACACCGCCCCCCATGCCCGAGCCGCCTGAAATGGCCAGAAAAACGGTGCAGGAATTACCGTCACCGAATTCAACTCCCACCGTACAACCGGCTCCCATGGTTGCCGCCATGAAACCGGACATGCCGACACCCGCCAGGACAGAGACACACAGCGCCCCGTCCGCCGTCACAGCACCCATGCCGGAGAAGCCTGCCGATCCAGCGCAGGAGCAGAAAGTGATCCCCATGGCCGAACTGCCTCTCCAGATCCAGCAGGAGATTCCGGCCATGACGATCCCGCTCCATGCCTACTCAAGCAAACCCAGGGACCGCCTCGTCAGCATCAATGACCGCATGCTGAAAGAAGGCGAATCCCTGACGCCCGGCCTCAGGCTGGAACAGATCACGCCGGATGGCCTGATATTCAGCTACAAGGGATATCGTTTCCGCCGCGGCGTGCAGTAGCAAACAATTCAGTTTTTCATCCTAGAAAAAAAACTTTAACCACGAATTTACACGAATGAAACACGAATATTCACCAATAAACAGATAGTTATAATTATATACCTGATTGTCAAAACGATGACTTCCTCTACCTATTCGTGTTTATTCGTGAACATTCGTGTCATTCGTGGTTAATCGTCTTTTTTGATTCATTCGACTGTCGGCCCGGAAGCCAGACGATGCGCCCAGCGCGTCGTCTCCGGCAAACGGTAGCGGGTGACGCAGGCCATCACATAGTCGAGCGCCGTCGCCAGGCTGATGCGGTGCCCAATGGAGATGTACAGCGGCTTCACACTAGGCCGGCTGCGCAATATCGCGCCGATGGTTTCGCCATGATCGAGCAGCGGCACGGACGAGCCCCGCTGGTCGGGCGGCTCGACAGGCTCGCCGATGAGCCGGGTTTTGGCAACGCCGATGGAGGGAATGCCGCACAGCAGCCCAAGGTGGCTGGCGATGCCGAAACGACGCGGATGGGCGATACCCTGCCCGTCGCACAGCAGCAGGTCGGGGATGACGGTCAGCTTCTCCAGCGCCCCGATCACCGCAGGCACCTCGCGGAAAGACAGCAGCCCCGGCACATAGGGAAAACGGGTGGGGGCGCGAAAGATGGCATGATCCACCCGTTCGAGCGAAGGAAAACCGAGCACCGCCACCGCAGCGCGAGTGATCGCGCCACCCTCCTCGAAGCCCACGTCCACCCCCGCCACATGGCGCACCGGACCGAGCCGGTCTATCCTCACCACCTCTCCACGCAACTGCTGCTGGATGGCAATCGCCTCAGCAGGACTGATATCCCAGGAGTGTCTTTGGACTATTTTCATGGTGTTTGCGGTAAAATGCTGTTTTTCCAAATATTGACAGCACGGGCCGGCTTATGAATCTCTCCACGCTTACTGCATTATCCCCTCTGGACGGACGCTACCACAACAAGGTGGCCGACCTGCGCGCCTATTTCAGCGAGTTCGCGCTGATCCGCTATCGCGTCAAGGTGGAAATCGAATGGCTCAAGGCGCTCTCGCGCGAACCCGCCATCGCCGAAGTCCCGACCTTTTCTGCTGAAACCTTCGCGCAGCTGGATGCGCTGGCAAACGATTTTTCGGAAGTCGACGCCCAGGCGGTCAAGGATATCGAGAAGGTCACCAATCACGACGTCAAGGCGGTCGAATACTGGATGAAAGACCGCCTGGCCGGCAATGCGGAAGTGATGATGGTGAGCGAATTCATCCATTTCGCCTGCACCTCGGAAGACATCAACAACCTGTCCCACGGCCTGATGCTGAAGGATGCGCGCGAAGCGGCGATGCTGCCCGGCCTGGCCAAGGTCGTCGCCAGACTCACCGAGTTCGCCCATGAACTCGCGAACGTGCCGATGCTGGCCCACACCCACGGCCAGCCCGCCTCGCCCACCACGCTCGGCAAGGAGATGGCCAATGTGGCCTACCGCCTGCAGCGCCAGCAAAAGCGCCTGGCCGAGGTTGCCATCCTGGGCAAGACCAACGGCGCGGTGGGCAACTACAACGCCCACCTGTCAGCCTATCCCGATTTCGACTGGGAGCGCTTCGCGAAGCATTTCGTCGAAGGCCTGGGGCTGGATTTCAACCCCTACACCATCCAGATCGAACCGCACGACTGCATGGCCGAGCTGTTCGATGCCTACGCCCGCACCAACACCATCCTGATCGACCTCGACCGCGATATCTGGGGCTATATTTCGTTGGGCTATTTCAAGCAAAAAGTGAAGGCCGGCGAAGTGGGATCCTCCACCATGCCGCACAAGGTCAACCCGATTGATTTCGAGAACTCGGAAGGCAACCTCGGGCTGGCCAATGCGCTGCTGCGCCACCTTTCAGAAAAGCTGCCGGTTTCCCGCTGGCAGCGCGACCTCACCGACTCCACCGTGCTGCGCAATATGGGTGTAGGCCTGGGATATACCCTGCTCGGCTACGACTCCTGCCTGCGCGGCCTCAATAAACTGGAAGCCAACCCGCAACGCCTGAACGACTACCTGGACCACAACTGGGAAGTACTGGCAGAACCGATCCAGACCGTGATGCGCCGCTACGGCGTGGAGAACCCCTACGAGCAGCTCAAGGAGCTCACCCGCGGCAAGGGCGGCATTACCAAAGAGACGCTTCACGCCTTCATCGCCAAGCTTGCCATTCCTGAAGAAGCCAAGCAGCGTCTGCTGCAGATGACCCCGCACAACTACACCGGCAAGGCGGCAGAGCTGGCAGCGCGGATTTAATCAGGAAAAGCTTTTAACCACGAATGACACGAATGTTCACGAATAAACACGAATTTTAAGTACGGATTATTCGTGAACATTCGTGTTCCATTCGAGTCATTCGTGGTTAATCGTTTTAAGGTTTAATCCTTTGGCTTGTCGCTCTCTATAGCACGATAGAACTCGTCCATCTTCCGTGCCGCCTCATGCTTGTAATAGGCCTTCCAGACTGTTCTGAGCAGCCAGGCGGTGTAGACGAAGGCCGCGACGAAGGCGAAGGACAGCCCCCAACCAAGCCCGGTATAAAGCGACAGCGTGAGCATCTCGCCGCGCGGCGCGTTGAACACGTACAACCCGAGCAGAGGGCCGCCGATCAACGAAACTGCGGCTATTACGGCAATGTGCAAGACGATGCGCCGGGTCGGCGGCAGGAAGCTGCTTACCGTGGCATCGTCAAGCAAAGGTTCCATGAGTTACTGAGTGCGCTGGCGCAGATAACCGACGATACCCGGCAGAATCGACAGCAAGACAATACCGAAGATCACCAGCGTCAGGTTCTGCTTGATGAACGGGATGTTGCCAAAGAAGTAGCCGGCCAGCACCAGCGAACCCACCCAGAGCACCCCGCCCGCCAGGCTGTAAGGCAGGAAATGGCGGTAATCCATGCGACCGATACCGGCGACGAAAGGGGCAAAGGTGCGGATGATGGGAAAAAATCGCGCCAGGATGATGGCCTTGCCGCCATGTTTTTCGTAAAAAAGATGGGTCCGCTCCAAATATTGGGGGTTGAGCAGACGCGAACGCTCTCTGCTGAACACCTTAGGCCCGACATAGCGACCGGTCCAGTAATTGGTGTTGTCCCCCAGGAACGAGGCGACGATCAGCAAGCCAACCAACACCTGAAGTTCCATCGCCCCGGTCGCAGTCAGTGCGCCGGCGACAAACAGCAAGGAATCGCCCGGCAGGAAAGGGGTCACCACCAGGCCGGTTTCGCAGAAAATGATCAGGAACAGAATCAGGTAAACCCAGGCACCATGTTCCTGCACCAGCAACAGCAGGTGCTTGTCGAGGTGCAGGACGAGGTCGAGAAAAGCGGTCAGAAGCTCCATCAGGGCAGGGCTTCCGCTTCTTCGCCTTCCTTCTTCTCGGGCTTGAGGAAATCCTCGCGCGACACGCCCAGCCACATCACGATCGGGCTGGCCACCAGCACCGAGGAATAGATGCCGAAAACGATGCCAATGGTCAGCGCCAGAGCGAAATTATGCAGCGCCTCGCCGCCAAAAAACAGCATCGACAGCACCATCAGCTCGGTCATGGTGTGGGTGATGATGGTCCGCGACATGGTGCGGGTGATGGCGTTGTCGATCACCTCGGCTACCGAGGCCTTGCGCATCCTGCGGAAGTTTTCACGCACCCGGTCGAACACCACCACGGATTCGTTGACCGAGTAGCCGAGCACCGCGAGGATACCGGCCAGCACGGTAAGGGAGAATTCCCACTGGAAGAAGGCGAAGAAGCCGAGAATGATCACCACGTCATGCATGTTGGCGATGATCGCCGCTACCGAGAAGCGCCATTCGAAGCGCACGGCGAGATAGCCCATGATGCCGAGGGAGACCACCAGCAACGCAAGCGCGCCATTCTCATACAATTCCTTGCCGACCTGAGGGCCAACGAACTCGACGCGTTTCAGCGTGACGGAATCGTCCGCGCCCTTCAATGCCTGGAACACCTGCTCGGAAAGCTGGGCGGTGCTTAGATCGGTCTTGAGCGGCAGGCGGATCATGACGTCACGCGCGGTGCCAAAATTCTGTACCGCCGCATCGTGCATGCCAATTTTGGTCAGGGTGTCGCGGATTTTGTGGACATCTGCCTGCTGGTTGTAGCTCACCTCCATCACCGTACCGCCGGTGAAGTCCACGCCCAGGTTAAGCCCCTTCAGCCCCAGCGCCGCCACCGCCGCGATGAACGTCACCAGCGAGATAAAGGTCGTCACCCGCGCATAGCTCATGAACGGGATGTCGCGTTTGATATTGAAAAATTCCAGCATGTTTTTTTCCTTGGAAATACCTAACCACATCTAGCCACGATTTTTTATCCCCTCTCCCGCTGGCGGGAGAGGGCTAGGGTGAGGGTGAATAAACACCTCATTGCAGAGGGCTTTCCCTCTCCCCAACCCTCCCCCGCAAGCGGGGAAGGGAGCAAAAGCAAAGGGCACTTGTGTTGATTTGCACTTGTTTTAAATGGAAACTTTTTCCAGCCTGGCCTTGCGGCCGTAGCTCAGGTTGACGATACCGCGCGACACTACCACGGCACTGAACATCGAAGTCAGGATGCCGAGGCACAATACCACCGCAAACCCGCGCACCGGGCCGGAGCCCAGCCAGAAAAGCGCCACGCCGGCGATCAAAGTGGTGATATTGGAATCGAGAATGGTGGCAAACGCCCGCTCGTAGCCGGCATGAATCGCCGCCTGCGGAGAAGAGCCATTCCTGAGTTCCTCGCGAATGCGCTCGTTGATCAGCACGTTGGAATCAATCGCCATACCCACCGTCAAGGCGATACCCGCCATGCCAGGCAAGGTCAAGGTGGCTTGCAGCAGCGAAAGTATCGCCACCAGCAGAAACACGTTGATAGCCAGCGCCGCCGTCGAAATTATACCGAAAAAGCGATAGTAGAACATCATGAAGGCGGCGATAGCGATAAAACCGTAGATATTGGAATTGAAGCCTTTGGCGATGTTCTCCGCACCCATGCTCGGTCCAACGGTACGCTCCTCGATAATCTCCATCGGCGCCGCCAGTGCACCGGCACGCAGCAGCAGCGAAACGTCGCTGGCTTCCATGGTGGTCATACGGCCGGAAATCTGTACCCGACCGCCGCCGATTTCCTCGCGGATCACCGGAGCGGTAATCACTTCGCCCTTGCCTTTCTCAATCAGCAGGATCGCCATGCGCTTGCCGACGTTATCGCGCGTCAGTTGCTTGAAAATACGTGCGCCGCGGCCATCCAGGTTGATATGCACGGCGGGTTCGCCGCTTTGCCCCTCGAAGCCGGGTTGCGCGTCGCTGATGTAATCGCCGGTCAACACTACACCCTTTTTCACCAGTAACGGCAGGCCTTTGCGCTCGGTATACAGCTCGCTGCCAAAAGGAATCTGGCCGCTCTGCACTGCGGCTGTGACGTCATGCTCATCGTCCACCATGCGGATTTCCAGGGTGGCGGTACGACCGAGGATGTCCTTGGCCTTGGCGGTATCCTGCACGCCGGGCAACTGCACCACGACGCGGTCTATGCCCTGCTGCTGGATGATCGGCTCGGCCACGCCGAGTTCGTTGATACGGTTGCGCAGGGTGGTGATGTTCTGCTGCAAAGCGAATTCCTGGATGCGCTTCTGCGCCTCCAGTTTGAGCGTGGCCACCAGTTTGAAGTCGGCACCCTCGTCCACGTCCTTCAGCAGCAGATCCGGCGAGTTCTTCTGTAGTTCTTCCGTCGCCTTCTGGCGCGATCCAGCATCGCGGAACTTGATCTCCACCGCCTGATCCTGCCGGGCAATACCAGCATAAGCAATTTTTTTCTCGCGCAAGCTGGTGCGGATATCACCGTTATAGCGGTCGAGCGCCTTGGTGATCGCACCCTTCATGTCCACCTGCAACAGGAAGTGCACCCCGCCGCGCAAGTCCAGGCCAAGATACATTGGCTGAGCACCCATATTGGAGAGCCACTTGGGTGAGCTCGACAGCAGATTCAGCGCCACCACGAAATTTTCCCCGAGATTTGACTGGAGCAAATCCTTGGCCTTGATCTGGGTGTCCGTATCGGCAAAGCGCACCTTCACGCCAGAGGAGTCGAACGCGATGCCCTGGTAGGGAAGATTGCTTTTCTTCAGCACCTCTTCGACCTGCTTCATCAACCCCTGGTCCACCTTGGTCATGCCGCGCATCGGCGAAACCTGAACCGCAGGCGACTCCCCGAAGAAATTGGGCAGGGTGTAAATCAGGCCGGACAGCATCGCCACAGCAATGACAATGTATTTCCACAAGGGGTAACGATTCATGAGGTGCTCCGTGACTTACCTGTAGTGCGTGGAATGGGCGGAGGCGCTTGCGCCGATACCCATCACTTTGCGGTGATGATTGATGGGTATCGCTACGCTCCACCCATCCTACATTTCTCTTTTAAATATCCTTGATCGTACCCTTGGGCAGCAGGGTCGTGATTGCCGATTTTTGCACATGGATCACCACATTCGGGGCGATTTCCAGGCCGATGTAGGCTTCGCCCACTTTCGCCACCTTGCCCAGTTCGCCACCGGCGGTGACCACTTCGTCACCCTTTTGCAGCGACTCGATCATGTTCTTCTGTTCCTTGGCGCGCTTCATCTGCGGACGAATCATCATGAAGTAGAACAACGCGAAAATCACGATCAGGGGCAGGAACTGCATAATCGGATCTGGTGCTGCTGCGGCATCGGCTGCATAAGCCATATTAATCAACATATTGATTCTCCATTGCTAAAAAACTGAACGGGGCATTTTATCACGACCCTGCCACCCGCGCTTGTCTAAACTCGCGTTCAAATTCGGCAAAGCGCCCTTCCTCGATGGCGCGCCGGATGCCCTGCATCAGCTCCTGGTAGTAGTACAGGTTGTGAATGGTGTTGAGGCGCGCGCCGAGGATTTCGCCGATGCGGTGCAGGTGGTGCAGATAGGCACGGGTGAAATTGCGGCAGGTATAGCAGCCGCATGCCTCGTCCAGCGGCCTCATGTCCAGCCGGTATTGAGCGTTCTTGATCCTGACCGTGCCGAAGCGGGTGAACAGCCAGCCGTTGCGGGCATTGCGCGTCGGCATCACGCAGTCGAACATATCCACCCCGCGCGACACCGCATCCACGAGGTCCTCCGGTGTGCCCACTCCCATCAGGTAGCGCGGCTTGTCCGCCGGCATCTGCGGCGCAACGTGATCGAGGATGCGCAGCATGTCCTCCTTCGGTTCGCCCACCGACAGCCCGCCGATGGCGTAGCCGTCGAAGCCGATATTCACCAGCCCGGCCAGCGATTCGTCGCGCAGGCTCTCGTGCATGCCACCCTGGACAATGCCGAACAGCGCATTCGGATTGCCCTCGTGGGCGCGCTTCGAACGCTCCGCCCAGCGCAGGGAAAGGCGCATCGAATCCCCGGCCTGCTGCAGATCGGCCGGGTGAGGGGTGCATTCGTCGAAGATCATCACGATATCGGAATTCAGCACCTTCTGTATCCGCATCGACTCTTCCGGTGTCAGGAAGCAGCGATCGCCGTTCACCGGCGACTGGAACTTCACGCCCTCTTCCGTGATCTTGCGCAGTTCGCCCAGGCTGAACACCTGAAATCCGCCGCTATCGGTAAGAATCGGCCCGTCCCAGCCCATGAAGCGGTGCAGCCCGCCGTGCGCCTCGATGACCTCCAGACCGGGACGCAGCCAAAGATGAAAGGTGTTGCCGAGCACGATGTGGGCGCCGATTTCCTTCAGTTCGGCGGGCGACATCGCCTTGACCGTGCCGTAGGTGCCCACCGGCATGAAGGCCGGGGTTTCGACGCTGCCGTGGGCCAAGGTAAGAGTGCCGCGACGGGCGGGGCCGTCGGTGGCGTGCAATTCAAAATCCATCTGTAACCCTTATTTCTGCGCCTTGACGATACTCATTGCCGCCGCAACCATCGTTCCCATTTCGGCCATGTTTCCCGGCAGGATCAAAGTATTACCCTGCTTGGCGACGCCGGCGAAAGCCTCCACGTATTTTTCCGCGACCTTGAGGTTGACGGCGTTCATCCCGCCGGGCGCTTCGATCGCTTCGGCCACCTTGCGGATCGCCTCGGCGGTCGCAGATGCCACGGCCTTGATAGCCTCGGCCTCACCTTGCGCATTGTTGATGGCCGCCTGCTTTTCGCCTTCTGAGCGCTGGATGAATGCTTCGCGCTCGCCGGTGGCGATATTGATCTGCTCCTGCTTGCGCCCCTCGGAGGCCGCGATCAAGGCACGCTTTTCACGCTCGGCGGTGATTTGCGCCTGCATGGCATGAAGGATCTCCTTGGGCGGCGTCAGATCCTTGATCTCGTAACGCAACACCTTCACGCCCCAGCTGGAGGCCGCCTCGTCCAGCGCAGCAACTACGGCGCTGTTGATGTGATCCCGCTCCTCGAAAGTCTTGTCGAGCTCCATCTTGCCTATCACCGAACGCAACGTGGTCTGCGCCAGCTGAGTTATAGCGACGACATAATTGCTGGTGCCATAAGAGGCCAGTTTGGGCTCGGTGACCTGATAATAAAGGATGCCATCCACCTGCAGCTGCGTGTTGTCTTTGGTGATGCATATCTGGCTGGGTACATCGAGAGGGACTTCCTTGAGCATATGCTTGTAGGCCACGCGATCAACGAACGGCACCACGACATTCAGGCCAGGTTCAAGGACAGCATGAAACTTGCCGAGACGCTCTATCACCAACGCGAATTGCTGAGGCACGACTTTGACCGCCTGGATGACAAAAACAACGGCCACCAAGAGAATGAATAAAGCGATTTCCATGTTGCCTCCTTATTATTGTTGCGGTTTTCGGTGAGTCAGAACCAGAATCGAGCCGCGCATTGCCTTGATATAAAGCGCCTGGTCACGCGGCGTATCAATGGATTCTGGCTCCGCGCTCCATTCCGCGCCGCGGTAATACACACGTACCGTGCCGTCATCGTGCCAGGCCAGAACCTGCACTGGCTGACCGATATCCAGGCTCTGATTCGACGCCGGACTGGAGCGAACGAATTTCGTACGGCGCAGAATCACCGTGCCGACAATGCCGGTCACCGCGCTGAGCGTGAGCTGAAGCGGCAGGCTCAATCCGAGTAGCGCCACAATGCCGCCAACGCCCAGCGCAATACCCAACACCAGCATATAAAACGTGCCGGTTGCCATCTCCAGCCCCAGCAAAACCAGGGCCAGCAAGAACCAGTAAACGTAAGGTGCCATTTCTTCTCCCTGTTTTTCCCCAGCCCAAATCCTAACAGATTTCAGGGCTTCTCTTGCCGCTCGATCAGCATTGCATCGCCATAACTGAAAAAGCGATAGCGATTTTCCACCGCATGGCGGTAAGCGCGGCGGATGTTATCCATGCCGCCGAAAGCCGACACCAGCATCAGCAAAGTGGATTTCGGCAAGTGGAAATTGGTCAACAGCCGCTCCACCACCCTGAAACGATAACCGGGAAAAATGAAGATATTGGTCTCACCGCTCCCCGCTTCCAGCTCGCCACCAGCCGCCGCAGATTCCAGCGCCCGCAAGCTGGTCGTCCCCACCGCCATGACGCGCCCCCCTTCCGCCCTGGTCAGCCGGATCAAATCCACCGTCTGTGGCGGCACGGTATACCACTCGCTGTGCATATGATGCTCGGCGATATCCTCCACGCGCACCGGCTGAAAAGTCCCCGCGCCGACATGGAGCGTAACGTAAGCAGTCTTCACCCCCATTTTATCCAGGGTCTCCAGCATCGCCGGATCGAAATGCAGACCCGCCGTAGGCGCGGCCACTGCACCGGGCTGGCGCGCGTAAACAGTCTGATAACGGGTTTCGTCCAGCGCTTCCGGGGCATGGGTGATGTAAGGCGGCAGCGGCAGGCTGCCATACTCTTCCAGCAACTCCAGCAACGGCGTTTCCCCGGCAAAGCGCAGGCGGTAGAGTTCACCCTGCCTCTCCTCCACCGTCACTGCGACCTCGCCCCCCAGCAGCAGTCCGGTGCCGGGCTTGGGCGCATGGCTGGCGCGAATGTGGGCGAGCGCGTGATGCTCGTCCAGCACCCGCTCGATCAGCACCTCGAGCTTGCCGCCGCTGTCCTTCACCCCGAACAGCCGGGCCTTGATCACGCGCGTATCGTTGAACACCAGCAAGTCGCCAGGCTTGAGAAATTGCGGCAAGTCGCCGAACCGGCCATCCGCCAGCACGCCACTCCTGCCGTCGAGATGGAGCAAGCGGCTCTGCCTGCGCTCCTGAGTGGGAAACTGGGCGATCAGTTCGGGGGGCAAGTCGAAATCGAAATCACTGGTTTTCATACGAAGAAACTTGCCGGAAAAATGTTTTTGGTTGATAATTCGCGCCTTACTAGACCAGCCGGGATGGCGGAACTGGTAGACGCACGGGACTCAAAATCCCGCGCTAGCAATAGCGTGCCGGTTCGATTCCGGCTCCCGGCACCAAGTAATTCAATCAGTTACCGTTACTTGCATATAATCCGTTATACCCGTTTTTTGCCAGAAATTTTGCGCAGCCATCACACCACCACCCACTAAAGCAGGCAGGTTAGCGCAGAAGTCAAAACGGTTAGGCTGACGATTAGTGCAGATGAGCCAGAACATTGCCGCTACGCGGCGTGGCTCAAGTGCATATCCACATGAATGTCTGCGAACGGGCAGAGCAAACCCCCGCGAGAGGTGCGCTCCACCAAGCCGAGATCAACCAGGACGCTGGCGTCTTCATGGACGCGTTTTACATCGCGTCCGACCCTCCGGGCCAACTCGCGCACCGGCAATTCCCCTGCACCCTGCAGGGCATTAATCAAGACCCAGCGCCGCTCTGTCAGATGTGAGAAAAATGCGGCTGGAGAATCAAAGTTGAGCGTTTCGCCCTGGTAGGCGTTGGCCTGAAAAGCGGACCTCGCAGCGTGCCGCAATGCCCCTTGCCAATCCGGCTGCATGTTAATAGTCAATGTTCTTGCTTCCATCGCTCAACCTCCTCGATAAAATCGTCAACCAGCCTGTCAGGTGTGGCAAACACATAGGGTATTTCCGCGTTACCTACATGCTTGTGGTCGCCTTTGCCGCGCTCGTTGTCAAAGCCCACCACACGACACCCGTTTTCAATATAGGTCAGCCGGTATTTGTAATTATGTTCTGATGGTGGCACAGCCTCGGATACAAGCCAGATTACCATTTCAATTCCCGTGCCGTCCTCGGAAATATTGCGAAAACGGGTAATCAGATCGGCCTTCATGTTGTCCATAATGCCAACAATATATCATACTGTCAACCCAACTTCTTCGCCAGATCCTCTGCCCGTCCCAAGTGGGTATAGCGCTTGAGTACCTACAAGGTCCCAGGCCGTTGATCGCAGCCACTTCCGTGGAGTCGAATACCCCGCGCTAGCAATAGCGTGCCGGTTCGATTCCGGCTCCCCAAACAAACAAAGGGCAGCCTCGGCTGCCCTTTCGTATTTCTGCACGGCACTGATTATTATGCCGCCTGCACCGGAATCTGCCGCCGCTTGTCGACGATACGGTTGTCGGCATCCACATACACCAGCTCGGGCTGGAATTTCTGCAGTTCCAGTTCATTGTACATGGCATAGGTGGCAATGATGACGAGGTCGCCGGGATTCGCCTTGTGCGCCGCTGCGCCGTTCACGGAAATAATGCCCGAACCGCGCTGCGCCTTGATGGCGTAAGTAGTAAAACGCTCGCCATTGCTCACGTTGTAGATGTCGATCTGCTGGTATTCGCGGATGTCCGCGGCTTCCAGCAAATTTTCGTCAATCGCGCACGAACCTTCGTAATGCAGTTCGGAATGCGTGACGGTGACACGGTGCAGCTTGGATTTGAGCATCAATCTTTGCATTGTGGCTCACTCAACGAGTGGGAAACAAAAGGACGCGTATTATAAGCCTTTGTCCGCATTGAGACAAATTTCCAGATTATCGATCAATCGGGTCTTGCCGAGCCATGCCGCTGCCAGCGCCACCAGATTCATCTCACCGACCTTCGCCGGTGCCAGGGATGCTGTGTCCCGCACCGAAACATAGTCGACACGCCAGCCATGGGATTCCAGGTCGGCAATGGCAGCGCATTCCAGAGCCGAAAAATCACGGTTACCCGCAACAATAGACCCCTGGATTAATGCAAGGTTCCGATACAGTCGCACCGCCTCGGTACGTTCTTCCGCACTGAGATAGCCATTGCGCGAGCTGAGTGCGAGATTGTCCCCTGCGCGCAGGGTTTCTCCCGCCACGATCTCCACTGGCAGATTGAGTTGCCGCACCATGGCGCGAATCACCTGCAACTGCTGGTAATCCTTCTTGCCGAATACCGCTGCTTGCGGCTGGACGATGTTGAACAGCTTCAGCACCACCGTCGCCACGCCGCGAAAATGGCCGGGACGGAAAGTGCCGCACAGTTCGTCCGCCAGCGGCGGCGGTTCGACGTAAACCTGCTGCGGCTCGGGGTAGAGGTCTTCCACCGTAGGCGCGAAAACAATATCAGCCAGACCTTCAAGCTTGGCGCAGTCCTGCTCGAAAGTACGCGGGTATTTGGCAAAATCCTCGTTTGGACCGAACTGCAAGGGATTGACGAAGATGCTCACTACCACGCTGCGACCATGCTCACGCGCCTGCCGAACCAGAGCGAGGTGGCCAGCATGGAGGTTGCCCATGGTGGGCACGAAAGCGACGGATGGCTCCGACTTCAGCCGGTCACGCAATTCCTGGGTGGTTGAGATAATCTGCATTAATGATCACAAAAAAACGTTAACCGCAGAGGACGCGGAGGGCACAGAGGAAATCAAAACCTTCAAGATGGGGTCTGCTTCTTATATCCAGCCCAAATAAGCTGTGGCGGCTACTCGAGTGGTTGGCTTTAAGATTTTCCTCTGTGTCCTCCGCGTCCTCTGCGGTGAAGAATCAAAAACAATGTTCCGGTGCCGGAAACGAACCATCCTTCACCGCCCCGACGTATCGCTCGACGGCAGCCTGAACGCCGTCGGCGCCAGCCAAAAAATTCCTAGCGAATTTTGGAGGCTTGCCGGGGTAAACTCCCAGCAGGTCATACAATACCAGCACCTGTCCGGAACAATCCGGTCCGGCACCGATACCGATGGTGGGAATCGTCAACTGCTGCGTCACCTGTTGCGCCAGCACCGCCGGAATCGCTTCCAGCACCAGCAGGCTGGCACCAGCCTGTTGCAACACCATGGCGTCCTCGATCAGATTCTGCGCCGCAGCATCGCCTTTGCCCTGCACCTTGAAGCCGCCGAGCTGGTGTACTGACTGCGGTGTCAGGCCGACGTGGCCGCAAACCGGAATCCCGCGCTCGACCAGAAAGGCCACTGTCTTCGCCATTGCCATGCCGCCTTCAAGCTTGACCATCTGTGCGCCCGCCGCCATCAGCTTTACGGCATTGCGAGTTGCCTGAGCAGGTCCTTGCTGATAGCTGCCGAAGGGCATGTCGGCGATAACAAAGGATTTTTTCGCGCCGCGCGCGACGCAGCGGGTATGGTAAACCATGTCGTCCATACTCACCGGCAGGGTGGTTTCCTCACCCTGCACCACCATGCCGAGCGAATCGCCGACCAGCAGCACATCCACACCCACATTTTCCAGCACGGTGGCGAAGCTCGCGTCGTAGCAGGTGAGAACGGCGATTTTCTCGCCGTCACGCGCCAGCTTCTGCAAATGGCTCAAAGTGGTTCTCATTAGTACCTCGGCTTTCAGCCATCAGCTTTCAGCTTGAAGCCAAAACCGTGGTGGTTTGGCTGACCGCTGATCGCTGACCGCTTTTTTCATTGCCCCGCCCGGTTGAAATATTCGCGCCCGCCGCGCATCTGGCCGATGCGCTCCAGCAGCAGTTCGAAATCCTGGGGCTGATCGGCGAAATTAAGATTTTCGCTGTTGACGATCAACAGCGGTGAAGCCTCGTACTGGTAAAAATAACGGCTGTAGCTTTCCGCCAGCCGCGCCAGGTAATCTTCCGTAATCGGCGATTCATACGCCACGCCGCGCCGCCTGACGCGCTCAATCAGCGACTCCACCGGAGCCTGGAGGTAGATCACCAGATCGGGCGGCGGCGTCTGTGGCTGCAGATGGGCATAAATCTGCTGGTACAGGCCATATTCCTCGTCGTTCAAGTTGAGCCGGGCGAACAGCGGGTCCTTGTCGAGAAGAAAATCGGCCACGGTGGATTGACCGAACAATTCCAGCTGATTCAGATCGCGCACCTGGGCTGTGCGCTGAAACAGGAAAAACAGTTGCGTCTGCAGCGCGTAGCGCTCCGTATCCTGATAAAACCGGGCCAGAAATGGGTTGGCATTGGCGTCCTCCAGCGTCAATCCGGCCTGAAAGCGCTCTGATAAAAGTCGCGCCAGGCTGGTCTTGCCGACGCCGATCGGTCCTTCGACCACGATATAGCGGTATTTTTCGGGCATCATGACCGGCTTCCCTCCATACGCTCCACCCGCTGAGCGACGCATTGCTCCAGACATGCCTCCACACTTCCACGCCCAGCTATGATGCAGGACGGCGCGATTTCATGCAAAGGCTGGAGCACGAAGGCGCGTTCATGCATGCGCGGGTGCGGCAGGGTCAGGCCATGCTCGTGGCAGGTCAGATCGTCATAGAGCAGAATATCCAGATCGAGAATGCGCGGCGCATTGCGGAATTCGCGCACGCGACCGTGACGATGCTCCATGTCGAGCAGCGCCTCGAGCAAGGCATGCGGCGCCAGGCCGGTTTCGATTTCGGCCACGGCGTTGATGAAGTCGGGTTGGTCAGCATAGCCGACCGGTGCGCTGCGATAGAGCGAGGAACATGACAGCAGCCGGGTTTGCGGCAGATTGCCAAGCTCGGCGTAAGCCTTGAGGATCTGCGCACAGGGATCGGACAGATTGCTGCCGAGGCCGATGAAGGCGCGCTTGACGGGTTTTTTTGAAGGCATGTTTAACTGAAAAACTTACCGCGAATTACACGAATGAACACGAATTGGCACGAATAAAAAGCAAACAGGCACTATGATAATTCTCGAACGAGTTATTCGTGTACATTCGTGTACATTCGTGAAAATTCGTGTCATTCGTGGTGAATGGGTTGGGTTTCTCCAGCAGAGTCCGCAGCCTTGGGCTTGCGCCGGCGCCGTTTTTTGGCCGTGGGGGCTTCGTCCTTGATCAGCATCTCACCCCGTTTGTGCTCGCCGGCATCCTGAAAATCTTCCCACCAGCGGCCAACTGCGGCATCGACCTCGCCGCTTTCGCAGCGCATCATCAGGAAATCGAAGGCGGCGCGGAAGCGCGGGTGTTCAAGCAGGCGGAACGGACGCTGGCCAGCGCGCTGCAGGAAGCGTGGCTGCATCGTCCAGATTTCCTTCATCACCGCATCGTAGCGATGGGGAATTGCGAGTTTCTCGCTCTGCGCCGCCAACACCACATCCATCGCCAGGTGCAGTGCCGGAACCGGTTTTTCCCCCTCTGACTGGGATTGCTGCCAGGCAACCAGCACTTCGTGCCAGAGCAGGGCCGCGAACAAATAGGCAGGCGAAACCGGCTTCCCTTCCTCGATACGCTGGTCGGTCTTGGCCAGCGCCTGCATGACAAAACGCTCGCCCATCGGCTGCTCCAGGATCACGTCGAGCATCGGCAACAGGCCATGGTGCAGGCCCTTCTTGCGTAGCAGCAAGATGCTTTGCACCGCATGACCGGAAAACAGCAGCTTGAGCATTTCGTCGAACAGCCGCGCGGCGGGAACATCCTCCAGCAGTTCGGCCAGTTCCCGGATCGGCTTGATCGCCGCCGGGTCCAGTTTCAGTCCGAGTTTGGCGGCAAAGCGCACGGCGCGCAGCATCCGCACCGGGTCCTCGCGGTAGCGCTGGGCCGGGTCGCCGATGATGCGCATCACCCCAGCCTTGAGGTCGGCGACGCCATTGTGGTAATCCCAGATTTCCTGGGTGACGGGATCGTAATACAGCGCGTTGATCGTGAAATCGCGGCGCATTGCATCTTCCACCTGGGAGCCGAATACGTTGTCGCGCAGAATGCGACCGCTTTCCTGGTCGGTCTGGCGGTCGTCGCTGTCGTTGTTGGTGGCGACGGCAACGGTGCGAAAGGTGGAAACCTCGATGGTTTCCGGGCCGCACATCACATGCACGATGCGAAAGCGCCGCCCGATGATGCGGGAACGCCGGAACAGGTGGCGCACCTCGTCCGGATCGGCATCGGTGGCCACGTCGAAATCCTTGGGCTCCCTGCCCAGCAGCAGGTCGCGCACCGCGCCGCCCACAACGAAAGCCTTGAAGCCCGCCTGCTGCAGCGTCTTCACTGTTTTCAGCGCACACGGAGTAAGTTGATTGGCAGTGATGCCGTGCGACTTCAGTTTGAAAATGCGTGGTTCACCATTATTTGGTGATTTTTTCTTGAAAACGCGGCTGATAAGTTTGCGGATCATGCTTTAGGAAAATTCGGAATAATGGGTTGATGGGAACAAGAAAAATCCTCGTTAAGTTTTAGAACTGACTGCCGACCTCGGCTGTGGCGCAGGAGCGCCCCTAAGCAGCCCCTCAGTACTCAAATCCTCGTCAATCTCTGGCCAATGAATGCCATAGCCACCACCGCAGACTTCCCAATGCGCCCGCTGCTCTGGCGTGGCGTCTGCGAGCCGGGGAAACCAGATCAGCGGCACCGAAATCGTCCGTCCATCCATCAAGTCCACGGACAGCACTTCATCCGAAGCATGAACATCCCGCACACGCTCATCCGCGCTCAGAGCCAAAATACCCATACCATGCCTCCAGAAATTCCGTTTGATGATCTCTGACCATGCCCTGCAAACTATTCAAATCCCTTGAGTTGAAGCCTGCGCCAGTGACACCGGCTTTAACCAGAACTTTGCCGACGAGCGCTCTCGATCCACGTGAATGTGCGGCGGCTCGTTGGGTTCGTGGCTAAAAAAATAGAACCGGTAAGGCCCAATCCTCAACACAGCCGGCATAGCTAGTTGCCCCTGTAGATGTTGGGAGCCACTCCCAATTTACTTACCAAAATAAACTTCCTGTTCCATCTCGCGGTAAATGAAATTGGCATTTTTTTTATGGTTCTCATGGTAAAGCGGGGTTGCGTGCCAATCCGCAAAATCGGACAGGCGCACCGCGCTTTCGAGGTCCTGCCCCGCTTCCACGGCGGCACGCATTTCATCGCGCAGCCGCTTGATGTAGCTGTAAGTCTTATCCACCATCGGGAACGGCGGCGTCTGGGCGCTGCCGTGGCCCGGAATCATCAACCGGACATCCGGGAAAGCCTTCCGCATCCAGTCTATCGCTTCAAGAGCAGCACCCGAATGACCATCGCCCATGAAAGTGGAGCGATTGTTGAAAGCGAGATCGGAAATCCAAAGAACCCGGTCTTCCACCTGGTGCACCACGAGATCGCCGAACGAATGGTGGTGATCGGCATTATACACGGCGAAAGTTTTGCCGCCCAAAGTGAAATCGTAGTGGCTATAGATCTCGCCGCCCACCAGGATGTCGGGCTCCACGCCCTTGAATCCTTTCATGTCCACGCCCAAAATGCGACGGCGGAAGGCGACCGAGGCCGTCAGATTGTCTGAACCCAGATATTCCAGCGTGCCCACGTGGCCGACGATTTTGATGCCAGGAAGCCGCCGGAATGCCACTGCGCCATAAGAATGGTCGGGGTGGTTGTGGGTGAGGATCAAATACCGAATCGGCTTGTCCGTCACCTTGCGCACCGTGGCGATCAGCCGCCGCCCCAGCTTGGGCGTTCCCAGGCTGTCGATCACCACTACCCCCTCGTCGGTCACGACGAAGCCGGCGTTGCCGTTGAAACCGCGATTCTTGCGGTCCACCTCGGCAATGTTGCCGTAGAGGAAATACACGTCTGGCGCGATGCGATAATAGGGCAGGGGCTTGGTGTCGGCATCCTTGGCAGAGATGACGATTTCAGGAATTTCTACAGTATCCACCGCCAGTTGGGGCAAACGATCGGCATGTGAGGCGAACGATAGCGCAAACAAGCCGCAGGCGATCAAGCTCATGCATGCAGCAGATGACCTCCGACTGCCGTTCCGATTTTCCGCTATCCGCACTGGTATAGCTCCTCCAGATTTTTCAACGTCATCAGTTCGGCAGCGCTGCCGACCGACATCCTTCCCTCATCATACAACATCAGGATGTGATCGCTATAACACCCGGCTCGCAGGGGTACTCAAAGCATTCCGGCGGGCGGGGCAGAAACCGAACAGGGTGCGCAGAAAATCGTGCCGCGAGGTGGTTTAATTACGCAATGAAATCACCGGCCAGCCGCTCTTCTCGGCACGCCCCTTCAGGGTAGGATCGGGGTCCACCGCCACCGGGTTGCTGACCCGTTCCAGCAGCGGCAGGTCGTTGAGGGAGTCGCTGTAGAACCAGCTCTCTTTCACACCTGCCCAGTCCACCCCGCGCTGTTTCAGCCAGGCTTCGAGCCGGGTGATTTTACCCTCGCGGAAGCTGGGCGTGCCGGCCACCTTGCCGGTGAATTCGCCGCCGTTCTGTTCCGGTTCCGTCGCGATCAGGTGCTCGACCCCAAACGCCTTGGCGATCGGCAACGTGACGAAGCTGTTGGTGGCGGTAATAATCGCCACCAGGTCCGCCTTGCGCAGGCTGCGGTCGACCAGGTCGCGCGCCTTCTGGTTAATGATAGGCAAAATCTTTTCACGCATGAACTGTCCATGCCAGATATCCAGCTGGGTCCGCGTGTGGCGGGCCAGCGGCTTGAGCTGAAAATCCAGGAACTCGTGGATATCCAGCGTGCCGGCCTTGTACTGATCGTAGAACGCCTGGTTGCGCGCTTCGTACACCTCGCGGTCGAGCACGCCGCGCTCGATCAGGAACTGCGCCCACTCGAAATCGCTGTCTCCGGCAAGCAGCGTATTGTCCAGGTCAAATAGCACCAGCTTCAAAATCAATCTCCACACTCGAAAATAAGGCGGAGTATAGCCTAAAATAACAGGATGAATTTACCTGACAACCTCCTGCCTTCAGCCTGGCATTGGTCCGGACAGGGACTCTACGCATTGGTCTTGCTCTGGGCAGTCCGCACCGCTCCCTGGAGCAGGCTCAAGGATGCCAGCCTGCTAAATGTGTGGCTGGGCACTTGCGTAGTTCTAATGGCGCTCTGGAGCATCAAGACCGGGATCAAGCCGGGGCTGAATTTTCACCTGCTCGGCGCCACTGCCATGACGCTGATGTTCGGGCCGCAACTCGCCCTGCTCGGGCTCACCATCGTTCTGACCGCCATCACCCTGACGGGCATGAGCGGCTGGCAGGGATACGGCTGGAACGCCGTCATCATGGCCGCCTTGCCGGTAGCGGTGAGCTACGGTATCTACCGGCTAGTGGACCGGAAGCTGCCCAACCATCTTTTCGTCTACATCTTTCTCAACGCCTTTTTCGGCGGCGCGCTGGCCATGGCTGCCACCGGGCTGGGCGCAACGCTGCTGCAGCAACTATCCGGCACCTACCTGCCGTCCTACCTCTACCACGACTACCTGCCCTACTTCATCCTGATGGCCTGGTCCGAGGCCGTCACCACCGGCATGGCGATCACCCTGATGGTGGTTTACGTACCGCACTGGGTCAACACCTTCGACGATGCGCGTTATCTGAAGCGCGGCAAATAACGCTCAAATCAGACACCGGAAAAAACAAAAAAATGCCGTGCCATAAATGCCGGCACGGCCCAAGGGGAGGAAACACGAAAGTAAGACCAATCAGGTTTCAGTTGGTTCCTTCTTGACGCCAGTTTCTGCCCCCTTGCTGGAGACACCTGCCATCTGTTCGTAAAAGGCGTAGCGCTTCTGCAGTTCATTCTCATAGAACGCCAGCACCTCTCCGCCGTCACCATCCATTTCCTTCACCAACCCACGGAAGCGCGGCTCGTTCTGGATAAACTCGCGGTAAGATACGGACGGTCGCTGCGAATCCAGCTTGAGGGGGTTCTTGCCTTCCTGCTCGCGCCGTGGGTCGTAGGTGAACAGCGGCCAGTGGCCCGAGTTCACCGCCAGTTCCTGCTGCTGGTGTTGCTTGCTCAAATCATAACCGTGCTCGCCACAAGGGCTGTAGGCGATGATCAGCGACGGGCCGTCGAAGGATTCGGCTTCGAGGAAGGTCTTCAGGGTGTGAATATCCTTCGCGCCGTAGGCGACATGGGCGACGTAGACGTGGCCGTAGCTCATTGCGATCTGCGCCAGATCCTTCTTGCCGGTGTGCTTGCCGCCGGCAGCGAACTTGGCCATGGCACCGCGCGGCGTGGCCTTGGAAGCCTGGCCGCCGGTGTTGGAATAGACCTCGGTATCGAGCACCAGGATGTTGACGTTGCGGCCCGAGGCGATGACATGGTCGAGACCGCCGAAGCCGATGTCGTAGGCCCAGCCGTCGCCGCCGATGATCCACACGCTTTTCTTCGCCAGGTAATCGGCTAGGCTTTCCAACTGCCGTGCTTCGGCGGCATCGATGCCAGCCAGAACCTGGCGCAGTTGCTCGATGCGCTCGCGCTGGGCGAAGATACCGGCTTCCGTGGTCTGGTCGGCATTAAGAATGGCATCCACCAGCGCGCTGTCGATACGGCCCTTCAACTTCTCCAGCAATTCAGCGGCATGCTCGGCATGCTTGTCGATGCTGACGCGAAATCCCAGGCCGAATTCGGCATTGTCCTCGAACAGCGAGTTCGCCCAGGCCGGGCCGCGTCCTTCGGCGTTCTGGCTGTAGGGCGTGGTCGGCAGATTGCCGCCGTAGATCGAGGAACAGCCGGTGGCATTGGCGATTACCATGCGGTCGCCGAACAGCTGGCTGGCAAGGCGGATGTAGGGCGTTTCTCCGCAGCCGATGCAGGCGGTGGGGAATTCGAATAGCGGCTCCATTACCATTGCGCCCTTGATGGTGGAGGTGCGCAACTGGGTGCGGTCGAATTCCGGCAGAGTCAGGAAGAACCTGAAATTCTCGCGTTCCTGTTCGCGCAGCGGCGCCTGCGGTCGCATTTCCAGTGCCTTGTGGCCATCAACCTTGGAAACCGCCGGGCAGATATCCACGCACAAGCCACACCCGGTGCAGTCTTCGGGCGCGACCTGATAGCTGATGTGCATGCCCTGCTCGAACTCCTTGCCCTTGACCTGTATATGCTTGAAGGTAGGCGGCGCACCCTCGGCCATGCCGGCGGGGAACACCTTGGAGCGGATGGCGGTGTGCGGGCAAACGAACGGGCACTTGCCGCAGTAAATGCACAGTTCCTCGTCCCACACCGGGATTTCCTGCGCCAGGTTGCGCTTGTCCCACTGCGAAGTGCCGGTGGGCCAGGTGCCGTCGTTGGGCAGCGCGCTGACCGGTAGCCGGTCGCCATGGCCGGCCATAATCTGGGCAGTGATCTTGCGCACGAACTCGGGCGCGAACGCCGGCACGGCCTCGGGCATCTCGCGGGTGCTGGTGGCCTGCTGCGGCACTTCTACCTTGTGCAGATTGGCGATGGTCTCGTCGATCGCCTTCCAGTTGGCTTCCACCACCGCCTTGCCTTTCTTGCTGTAGGACTTTTCGGCGGCATGCTTGATTTTCGCTATCGCCACATCGCGCGGCAGCACGCCGGAAATGGCGAAAAAACAGGTCTGCATGATGGTGTTGATGCGATTGCCCATGCCGGTCGCCTTGGCTATGGCGTAGGCATCGATGACGTAGAACTCCAGCCTCTTGGCGATGATCTGCTGCTGCATCGTGTGCGTCAGGGTGTTCCACACCTTGTCCGCCGGAACCGGCGAATTGAGCAGGAACACCGCCCCTTCCGCCGCCGCGCTCAGCATGTCGTAGCGCTCGAGGAAGATCGGCTGGTGGCAGCCGACGAAGTTGGCCTCGTTGTCGCCGATCAGATAGGGAGAATGGATCGCCTTGGGCGAGAAGCGCAAGTGGGAAATGGTTGCCGCGCCGGCTTTTTTCGAGTCATAAACGAAATAACCCTGGCCGTAGAGCTCGGTTTCCTCGCCCAGGATCTTGATGGTGTTCTTGTTGGCGCCCACCGTGCCGTCCGCTCCCAGACCGTAGAACATGCAGCGATTCACGCCGTGGCCGGCATCGGTGCGGAAATCCGCGTCCCAGTCCAGGCTGGTGTGGGTGACATCGTCGATGATGCCGATGGTGAAATGGTTTTTCGGCTGATCCTTTTTCAGTTCGTCGAATACGCCCTTGATCATGCCCGGCGTAAACTCCTTGGAAGACAGACCGTAGCGGCCGCCGACAACGCGCGGCATGGTGGGGAAATGGCAAACGCTGTGCCCGCAGGATTCGGCAATTGCCGTCACCACATCCTTATACAGCGGTTCACCATCAGCGCCCGGTTCCTTGGTGCGGTCCATCACCGCAATCCGCTTGGCGGTGGCAGGGATGACCTTGAGCAGTTCGTCCGCCGCAAACGGGCGGTACAAACGCACCTTCACCATGCCCACCTTCTCGCCGCGAACGTTGAGGTGCTCTACGGTTTCCTCTGCCGCCTCTGCACCGGAGCCCATCAGCAGCATCACGCGGTCGGCGTCGGGCGCACCGACGTATTCGTAGAGATGGTACTGGCGACCGGTCAACCCGGCGAACTTGTCCATGGTTCTCTGCACGATTTCCGGCATGCGGTCGTAGAACGGGTTGACCGTCTCGCGCGCCTGGAAGTACACATCAGGGTTCTGCGCCGTGCCGCGAATCGCAGGATGGTCCGGCGACAGCGCGCGGGCGCGGTGGGCGAACACCAGCTTGTCATCGATCATCTCGCGTACCACCTCGACCGGCACCTGCTCGACCTTGGCCACCTCGTGGGAAGTGCGAAAACCGTCAAAGAAATGCAGGATAGGCACGCGCGACTCAAGCGTCGCGGCCTGGGCAATCAGCGCCATGTCCATCGCTTCCTGCACCGAGTTCGAGGCGAGGAAAGCGAATCCGGTGGCCCGAACCGACATCACGTCGCTGTGGTCGCCGAAAATCGACAGCCCCTGTGCTGCCAGCGAACGCGCCGCCACGTGCATGACGAAGGGCGTCAGTTCGCCGGCGATCTTGTACATATTGGGAATCATCAACAGCAGGCCCTGCGAGGCGGTAAAGGTGGTCGCCAGGGAGCCGGTCTGCAACGCGCCGTGGATGGCGCCAGCGGCACCGCCCTCGCTCTGCATCTCAACCACTTCCGGTACCGTACCCCACAGGTTTTTGACTCCCTCCGCCGACCAGACATCGGCATATTCCCCCATCGGAGAGGAGGGGGTAATCGGATAAATCGCGATCACCTCGTTGGTCAGGTGGGCGATATAGGCGGCGGCCTCGTTGCCGTCGATAGTAACCATGCTCGCTTGAGACATAAAACACCCCTTAGTAGGCCTGCACAATATTTAACCAGTAGACAAATTTAACGGCCACATGTTCAAACTACCATGACTCGAACAAGCAGGCAATATTCCACATATTATGTAACTAATATATCTTATACAAGTCTTAAATTCACGATGAAGGGCAAAAAAAACCGCCCGTCGACTAATCGACAAGGCGGAACAGGGGACCCATATGATTGAGTCAAATTAACTATACGACACCAAGTAATTTAGTCAAGTAATTTGCGGTCGCCCAGGGTGTATAATTCGGCCACCCCTGCTTATCTGCAAACCGCCGTGCCACAAACACTCCGAACCCTCGCCGCCGCGCTTCCCTCCTGCATGATTTCCGACCGCCACGCTTTCCGGCGGCAACTCGACAAGCTGCGCGCACTGGCCGCCGCCAACAAACCCGTGGACGCCTCTCTGCAACAACTGGAAAGCGCCATGGGGCGCTCGGTCGAAAGGCTGAAGCAAAGACTGGAGCATCTGCCCCTTCCCACCTACACCGAAGAACTGCCGGTCTCGGGCAAGCGCGAGGATATCGCCGCCGCCATCGCTGCCAATCAGGTGGTCATCGTCTGCGGCGAAACCGGCTCGGGCAAGACCACCCAGTTGCCGAAAATCTGCCTGGAACTCAAGCGAGGCGCTGCCGGCCTGATCGGCCACACCCAGCCGCGACGCATCGCCGCCCGCACCGTGGCCTCGCGCATCTCGCAGGAACTGAAAAGTCCGCTCGGCCAGATCGTGGGCTACAAGGTGCGTTTTTCCGACCACACCAGCACGGACAGCTACATCAAGCTGATGACCGACGGCATCCTGCTGGCGGAAACCCAGAACGACCGCTTCCTTTCCGCCTACGACACGATCATCATCGACGAAGCGCACGAGCGCAGCCTGAACATCGACTTCCTGCTTGGCTACCTGAAACAGATCCTGCCCAAGCGCCCCGACCTAAAAGTCATCGTCACCTCGGCCACCATTGACGCGGAGCGGTTTTCGAATCACTTCGATGGCGCCCCGGTGATCGAGGTTTCCGGCCGGCTGTATCCGGTGGAAATGCGCTACCGGCCCATTCAAAACAAGCGCCCTTCACCATTGCCCCCTCTCCCGCAGGCGGGAGAGGGTTGGGGAGAGGGTGCATCTTCGGCAGGACACCCCTCTCCCCAACCCTCTCCCCGGGGGGGAGAGGGGGCAAACGTGAAAGGCGCTGATTCTGATTTGGCAGACATCGAGGAAGCCATTCTCGACGCCGTGGACGAAGTCTCGCGCACCGGCTCCGGCGATATCCTGATCTTCCTCCCCGGCGAGCGCGAGATCCGCGATACCGCCGAGGCGCTGAGGAAGCACCACCCGCCGGGATCAGAAATCCTGCCGCTGTTCGCCCGCCTTTCCGCCGCCGAGCAGGAACGCGTGTTCAAGCCCGGCGGAACGCGCCGCATCGTGCTCGCCACCAACGTGGCGGAAACCTCGCTCACCGTGCCCGGCATCCGCTACGTCATCGACCCCGGCTACGCCCGCCTGCTGCGCTACAGCTACCGTTCCAAGGTGGAGCGTTTGCAGGTCGAAAAAATCTCCCAGGCCTCCGCCAACCAGCGCGCCGGTCGTTGCGGTCGGGTGATGAGCGGGGTATGCGTGCGGCTGTATGCGGAGGAGGATTTCAACACCCGCCCCGCCTTTACCGACCCGGAAATCCGCCGCAGCAACCTCGCCGCCGTGATCCTGCGCATGAAGGCGCTGGGCCTGGCCGACATCGAGGACTTCCCGTTCCTCGAACCGCCCGACTCTCGCGCCATCGTCGACGGCTTCAAACTGCTGGAAGAACTCGGCGCGGTGGATGCGCAGCGCGCGCTGACAGAAACCGGCCGTCAGCTCGCCAAGTTCCCGATCGACCCACGCATCGCCCGCATGATCCTCGCGGCCAAGGCGGAAAACTGCCTAACTGAAGTTCTGATCATCGCCTCCGCCCTATCGGTGGCGGACCCACGCGACAGGCCAATGGATCGCCAGCAGGCGGCAGACGACAAGCACCGTCAGTTCCAGGATGACAACTCCGACTTCATCGCCTACATCAAGCTGTGGGCGTTCTACGACGAGGCGCTGAAGCACAAAAAATCCAACCGCAAGCTACTCGACCTGTGCCGCGAGCATTTCCTCTCCGCCACGCGTTTGCGCGAGTGGCGAGAAATCCACGGACAGCTTCACGCCCAAGTCGTCGAGATCGGCCTCAGGCCCAACCAGACCCCGGCCAGCTACGAGGAAATCCACCGTGCCCTGCTCGCCGGGCTGCTCGGCAATCTCGGCGTCAAAACCGAAAGCCAGGAATATGCCGGGGCGCGGGAAATCAAGTTCCACCTCTTTCCCGGCTCGGTGATATTCAAGAAGGCGCCGAAATGGGTAATGGCGGCAGAGCTGACCGAAACCACCCGGCTCTACGCCCGCTGCGCCGCCAGGATCGAACCGGAATGGGTGGAAAAAGTCGCTGCCGACCTGCTGCGCCGCCATTACTTCGACCCTCACTGGGAGAAGGCGACGGCACAAGTGGCCGCTTTCGAGCGCGTCAGCCTGTATGGCCTGACGCTGGTAGCACGTCGCCGCATTCACTACGGCACTATCAACCCGACCGAGTCACGCGAAATTTTCATCAAGGGCGCCCTGGTGGCGGGCGAATTCAACACCCGTTCCCCGTTCTTCGAGCACAACCGCAAGCTCGTCGCCGAAGTCGAGGAACTGGAGCACAAGTCGCGCCGCCAGGACGTGCTGGTGGACGAGGAGCGCATTTACGCCTTCTACGACGCCCGCATCCCGGAAGGCATCCACAACGGCGCCGATTTCGACAAATGGCGCCGCGGCGCCGAAGCCAAAGACAAACGCCTGCTGTACATGAACAAGGACGACCTGATGCGCCACGGCGCAGATGCCGTCACCGTCGAACTGTTCCCGGAAACCCTGATGGTGGGCGAAACCGCCTGCCGCCTCAGCTACCGCTTCGAACCCGGCCATCCTCTGGACGGCGTCACCCTCACCGTGCCGCTGCACCTCCTCAACCAGATGGATGCCAAGCGTTTCGACTGGCTGGTTCCGGGCATGATCCGCGAAAAACTCACGGTGTTGGTCAAATCACTGCCCAAACGCTTGCGCAGCGCCTGCGTGCCGGTGCCGGATTTCGTTACAGCGGCATTGGAAGATATATACCCCTCTCCCCAACCCTCTCCCGCAAGGGGAGAGGGGGCAATGGTGAAGGACACTTGCTTTGAATTGCCCTCTCCCCAAGGGGGCGAGGGGGCCAAGAGCGGCGGAGGTTTAACTCCCTCGCCCCTCCGGGGAGAGGGCGGGGGTGAGGGGCAACCCCAACTACTCACCGTCACCCTGGCCGCCTTCATCCGCAAAAAAACCGGCCAGGAAGTCCCTCCCGACACCTGGAAGGAAGCTGACCTGCCGCTGCACCTGCGCATGAACTTCAAGGTGGTGGATGAGGCCGGCGTCGAGATGGCCTCCGACCGCGATCTCGCCGCGCTCAAGGAAAAACTCGGCCAGGCCGCGCGGCTCACCTTCGCCAAAACACCGGAACTCGACATCGAGAAGAAAGGCCTCACCAACTGGGATTTCGGCGACCTGCCGGAGAAGATCGCCTTCACCCGCCATGGCCAATCGCTCACCGGCTACCCGGCACTGGAAGACGACGGCGATTCGGTCTCGATCCGTTTGTTCGACACCGCCGAAGCGGCGAATGCCGCCATGCGCGCTGGCGTGCGCCGGTTGCTGCGGCTCGCCCTCAACCCGCAGATGAAGCAGCTGGAGAAAAGCCTGCCCGGCTTCACCCAGACCGCCCTCCTGTTGCGCGCTGTTGCCAACCCCGACGACCTGAAGGAAGACCTGCTCACCGCCATCACCGACCGCGCCTTCATCGGCGACGACGAGCTGCCCCGCACCGCCAAGGACTTCGCCACCCAGAAAGACCGCGCCCGCACCCGCCTCGCCGCCGTCTCGGACGCCGCCTGCCGCATCCTGTCTACCATCGCCGCCGACTACCAGGCGATACAGGCCAGGCTCGCCGCCAAACCGCCCGGCAACGTCGCCGCCGACATCCGCGAGCAGCTCGCCAACCTGGTCTACAAGGGCTTCCTCGCCGCCACCCCGTGGGATCAGTTGCAACACCTGCCGCGCTATCTAAAAGCCACCGTGCGCCGTCTGGAAAAGCTCTCCGGCGCGGTCGAGCGCGATACCAAATGGACGGCGGCCGTCCGCGAACTGTGGCAGGATTACCAAAAGCGGTTGGAGAAGCACCGCAAGGAAGGGGTCTACGACCCGGAGCTACACAAATTCCGCTGGATGATCGAGGAACTCAGGGTGTCGATGTTCGCGCAGGAGTTGAAAACACCTTATCCGGTATCGGTCAAGAGATTGCAGAAGGCGTGGGAAGGGGTGAAGGCTTAAAAAAACCGCCCCGGGGATGGGGCGGCTTTGCAGAAGACGGCAGATTCTGCCGTTACGGATTCGGTCCGTTATGGCAATCGTAGCAACCTACTTTTTGTCCGGCAGCAAAACTTCTTGTACCGCCTTCCACCGTAAAGGTCTTGGCCATCTTGACCTGGCTCAACACGGTGCCGCGAAAATCGGTGCCGTGGCAGTAGGCACAGGCCGCAGTACCTGCCTTTGCCGCGCTCTCATGCCCCTTCACCCAGCTCTGGCCGAAAGTGTGCAAACCATGTGGCCCGCCGTTGGCGGTGATCGGCAGCGTCGCTGTATGGCAGGCGCTGCATTCGGCGACAGTTCCCGCATGACCCTGGACCGCAATGCTCTGCGTATTGTCATCAGCATGGATCGACGGGTACTCTGCATGGGTCGCACCGTGGCAAGCCTCGCACTGCAAACCGCCGTGCCCTTTGCTGAAGCGGTACAAATTCAATCCCGCGACAGGGGTGTTGGCATTGGTTGCGAAGGTATGGTCCGTCGGCACAATCGCGGTGCCGTTGGCGTTCACACCAGTCAGGGCGCGCCGGTTAGGTGCAGCTTTATTGTGACAAGCCTCGCAAGTCGGCTCGTTGTACCAGCCTTGACGCGCTGGATTGCCAACCTGCGCATTATTGCCGTGACAGCTTTGGCAACTCATCAACGGTTTGCCAGCAGCATCGACCGCTTTGCCCATGGCACCTCGCAGGCATTGAGTCGCCGAACCCGGGTGGCACAAGTAGCACGAAGTGCGGTCATTGATGTTATCCAGCGCCAACAGGGTTGCAGGGTCTTTTACCGTGGCGTGCTTGGTATGCAGCGCCTGAGTAAACGGCGTGGTTCCCGCTACGCCCTTCATCACCGTTGTTTTGTTCAGCTTGTCAAAGTAAGCGTTACTGGCATGACAGGCAACGCATAGAACCGGTTTCCCGCCATTCGCGGTGGCCAACAAACCGCTTGCGTTGTAACCATTCTGGCTAAGGCCCGTTTTGTACAAAGTATTGGAAAGCTTGTTCTGATCATGCAATTTCAGAATATTCTTCTTCCAATCCCTGTCGGCATTGGCATCGAACACCCAGCCGGTCGTCGGCTTGGCCGCCATCTCCGCAGCATTGCCCGTGGTAATGGATGAGTGGCAAGCCTTGCAGGTCATCTCATCGCTCACTGGCAGCACCGTTGTGGTAGTCGCCAGCACCTTGCCGTTCAGATCCTTGGCGACCACTTTAACCGTGGGATAAAAATTCTTTTTGAACGTGTCGTCAAACGGCGTAACGGGGATACCCTCAGCTTCGAACCAGCCGTACTGGGTGTTGTAGGTCATCGGCGCCGGGGTGCGGGAAGGCGTCCTGTTGCCAGGTGCTGGAGTGCCCGTGGCAAGTCCGTCCAGATTGAGGCCGACATCAGGCGCCGGATTGAGGCCAACCAAACCATTCACCCAGGACCAAAAATTGGTTTTATTCGAACTTGAGGTATTGATGGAGCCAGTACTGTCTGCCACGGCTTCGTAAGTAATCTTCACGTTGCTGGCAATCAGCTTGCCCGCCTTGTCCTTGAGTTGAGCATGCAGGGAATTGTATGGGGGCAAGATGGCGAAAACCGAGAAATCCAGGCCATCCATGCAGTGCATGCCCAGGTCGTTCCACGCCAGAAGCGTATAACCGCCGGACGTGGTGCCTCCGGTTGTAGTGCCGTCGCCCGTGCTTGTCGCCATCACGAAGACCGGTATCTCTTTACTGGTCTTGCTGTCTTTTACGGTAACCGTTGTCGAGCCCGCCTTGAGCCCTTTCAGCGTAACCTTCCCGCTGGCATAAGAAGCGCTCACCACCGACGTTTCGTGGGAAGTGGCGGAAACCGAGCCGGAGGCGTTCGACACGGCAAGCGTGGCCGTGGTGCCCACATTCATGATGACCGATGACGGGCTGACCAGCAGCCTCCCCTCATCGGAAAACGCGGCAGGAGCCGCAAACAGCGCAGCCATGAACAACAGAAATGAAAATGACAAAGTACGTGCGTTCATGGCAACTCCCTTTGGAATATTGATTTATGTCATGAAGTATAGTCCACACTAAAAACAAGGTTTATTACGGTTAATTCACATCACCCTGCTCGCAAGTCCCTCTGAAACGACGATATTGATCGCTAATTTATGAGCGTTCACTTATAACTCAATCTGCTATTTTTAAATGGCTGCGACTTGGGACAAAAAAATACTTGATAGGGAGTACATACAAATGACTTATGTAGTGACCGAAAACTGCATCCTCTGCAAGTACACCGACTGTGCGGTTGTCTGTCCGGTGGACTGCTTTCACGAGGGGCCTAATTTTCTGGTGATCGACCCGGATGAATGCATCGATTGCGACGTCTGCGTGTCGGAGTGTCCGGCTGAAGCGATCTTTCCTGAGGCGGACCTGCCGCCGGAGCAGGTGAGATTTCTCGCAATCAATAAAGAACTGGCAAAAACCTGGCCAGTCATCACCAAGAAGAAAGACCCCCTTCCCGATGCGGACAAACAGAATGGCGTTGAAGGAAAACTGCAATATCTGGAGAAATAATGCCTGAATGAAAGATCGAATCTGCTGGAACTTTTGAATCGGCAGCAGAGTCACATTTGCATGAATAGCAGGCTTTGTTCAGAACCAGATAAACCCCTTATCTCAAGCCTCTGTCACGCCTGGAATAGCGGGGTGAAACCCCATGTTTTTTTAAGCAAAATACGTACATCATAATTTTTTTTATTCGATTTTTGTGGTCTACAATTCAGGTTACCCAGGGAAAGTAACTGGGCAGTATTAATGTTTGATAGGAGGAGAAAATGAGTGATGCCTTATCAGATTTCATGGTGCATGTGGATGAAAGTTTGGGCGTAGATGAACGCAGTAAACTGGAGGACATTGTACGGAGCGATGATTGCGTTATCAGCGCCGCCTTTCCGCAACACACCCCCCACCTGATGATGGTGGTCTACGACTGCGAATGCGAGCACGCCCAGGATATTCTCGGTCATGTTCGCGATACCGGGTTGCACGCAACCATGTTGTAAATGACCTCTGTGCGGGGCGCGCTTCGCCCTGATACTTGACCGCGCCGCCGGAAAAAACTGGTGGCCATTAACTAACCCCTGCTTTGGCAGGGGTTTTTGTTTCCGGCCACTTCACAGCAACATCTTGATTCCGACCGCTTACCCGGCACGCCACTGCATGTAGCGTCCCGCGCTCATGCTTGCGCGAAAACCCCATCAGGCGGTATTCTCGTAACACAATTCCCCAACCTAAGCTCCGTGCCAAAACCATTCTCAAAATTATTCCGCCAGTTCAGGGCTGTTTCATCCGTTATTTTTGCCCCGATATTGCGCTTGGGGAAGTCGCTCTTCGCGCTCCAGAACCGGGAGCGGACCCAGCTCCTGGAAGAAATGACCCAGATGCGCGAACTGATGCCCCTGCTCATGAAGCAGCGCAACGGTTATCAATGGACGAAAGATGATCGGAAACATATCCGGGATCACTTGCGCAATCTGGCGAGAATCAGCCCCTATATCATCCTGTTCGTGGCACCCGGCGGGCTATTTCTGTTGCCGATAATGGCCTGGTGGCTGGATCGGCGCCGACTCAAACGCAATGCTGACGCACAGCGTGCACGCAATGAGGCCAGCCGAGATTAATATGCAAATCTGGGTCGATGCCGATGCCTGCCCCGGCGTCATCAAGGAAATCCTGTTTCGCGCCGCCGAGCGGGCGCAAATTTCAATGACGCTGGTCGCCAACCAGCCCCTGCGCACGCCGCCATCGCGCTATATCAAGGCCATCCAGGTGCCCGCCGGTTTCGACGTGGCGGATGGCAAGATCGTCCAGCATCTGGAACCGGGCGACCTGGTGATCACCGCCGATATTCCTCTGGCCGCCGAGGTCATCGCAAAAGGCGGCCACGCACTCAACCCCAGAGGCGAATTTTACACCCCGGACACGATCCGCGAGCGCCTGAACATGCGCGACTTCATGGACACGCTGCGCAGCAGCGGGGTGGAAACCGGCGGCCCCTCATCGTTCAGCCAGAACGACCGCAAAGCCTTCGCCAGCCAGCTGGATCGCTGGCTGGCCAGGAACTGTAAGTAATGTAGGGTGGGCAACGTTTTTGTGCCCACGCGGTGAGGTGTCATTCGTTGTTTCCGCGTGGGCAAAATAGCGTGCCCAACCTACCAAACCCACACGCGCCAAAATAGAGAGGCGCCACCCAATGACGCACCTGTTTTGGTGCATCCTCTCTCCCTCCGCGCGCATGATTCATCAGCCTGTGTTTATTCTGAAAACATTTTAGTTTCAAACAGTCATGTTGGTTGGGTTGAGCGGTTTTTTGCGAAACCCAACATATTTGTTCCACGCCACATCAGTTTGAATCTCACCCGTCTGCACCCAGGGACTTGCCGGATATTGACCATGAGCGCCGGCAAGCTTGCGATCACGGGTATGCGGAGTCGACTTTTGCTATGATAGCGTCTTTTCACCGGCCAGCTCGGCGCCGCCGCCTAGGCCAGCGGACCCTCTACGGAGTAGCACATATGGCCTCTTTTCAAGATCAGTTTTTGAAAGCCGGCCTGATCGACAAAAACAAAGTCAAACAGGCCAACCAGGACAAGAGCAAGCAGATGAAGGTCGAGCACCGGACCGGTACGCAGAGTGTCGACGAAGTGCGCCTGGCCGCACTCGAAACGCAACGCAAGAATGCCGAGCGGGCTCGCGAACTCAATTCACAGCGCGATGCGGCAGCCACCCAAAAGGCGATCGTGGCGCAAATTGCCCAGATGGTGCAGCAGAATCGCCAGAGCAAGGGTGCCGGCGACATCGCCTACAATTTTACCCGTGGCAATAAGATCGAACGGCTGTATGTGTCGACCGCGGTCCAGGCGCATCTAGTGGCCGGTCGCCTGGTGATCGTCTGCCAGGGCGGCACCACCGAATTGGTACCCCGAATTATCGCCGACAAGATCGCCGAGCGCGATGCCTCGCTCGTCATTCGGGTGAACAAAACCAGCGCCGAGATCGATGCGGACGATCCGTATGCCGCCTTCCATATCCCGGACGACTTGATGTGGTAGCTCGAGTGGCCTGCCTTGCACGGGACCGTGCCATGAGCAGCCGCTCAGATTATCCGAAGTGTATGTCCTCTCCTCGGCCATTGCAGTCATCGGAAAGATCTACGAACTAAGTCAGCTCCCGACCAATTCTGTTGAAAAACCCCCCAAAATAGTAGCCTTTTAAACTCCCATATTTTATAATTACCCCATTGATTTATTGAGGATAAGTCATCATGATGGGACGCCAAACAAGTGGACAGAATC